>Ga0306906_1000001_pt1 | contig 736911 bp, 665 predicted proteins | sample AntRauTorcE11897_FD_190405 | JGI IMG/M metagenome (GOLD analysis project Ga0306906, IMG submission 190405) | Saline lake microbial communities from Rauer Islands, Antarctica - Metagenome Torckler E11 #897 (v2) (version 2) | ecosystem: Environmental > Aquatic > Non-marine Saline and Alkaline >...
TAAGCAGTAAGTTTTAACCTACTTACTGCTTTTTTTCGTGCTTTTTATTGAATATTTATAATAATTAGTTTTAAATAGTTTTGCGTTACTATTTTTTATAGTTTTATATGAGTTCTTGTGCATATAAAAATTAAAAAATGGCTTTTATATATAGTTTTTTTTAGTTATTGTTAAACTTAAACAGTCGTATATTTAAATACATTCCTGCTTAAACTTTACAAACCGAGCCTTGAACAGAATAAAAACTAAAAACCCATTAAAATTGTTATTTACTATGTAAGTAATAAATGTGAAAGTCGACGAAAGTAGACAATTAGTCTACTAGGCAACAAGTACAAGGATCACACCTATTTAAATTTAGTTCATTATTAAGCAGTAAGTTTTAACCTACTTACTGCTTTTTTTCGTGCTTTTTATTGAATATTTATAATAATTAGTTTTAAATTTTTTAGCATTATGATATATTTATATAGTAATAATTTAGGAGATAAATAATGAGGGAAGTATTAGTAGTAGAAAACTTAAAAAAGACGTTCACACTTTCTAAAAAACAACAAAAGTTAGAAAAAACAACTGTTTCTAAAAAGGTTGCAGCAAATAATGTAAGTTTTTCAGCTTATGAAGGTGAAATTTTTGGCTTATTAGGTCCTAACGGAGCAGGTAAAACTACCATTTTAAGAATGTTAGCAACTCTAATTAAGCCAGATTCAGGTAATGCTTATATTGATGGTAGTAGCATAACAAATCACGCAAGACAAGTAAGAAGTAAAATAAGTTTTATGACTAGTGAGTTAAAGTTAGAAGGTTTTTTTACGCCTAATTACTTATTTGATTTTTTTGGTGAATTGCATGGAGTGAAGCCTGAAGTAATAAAGAAAAGAAAACAACATTTATTTAATAAGTTTGGTATAGATAAATTTGCAGAAGTAAAGGTAGAAAATTTATCTACAGGAATGAAACAAAAAGTGTCTTTAGTTATTTCTATTGTTCATAACCCTGAGTTTATCATTTTTGATGAACCTACTAACGGGTTAGATGTTTTAACAGCAAAAGTTGTAACTGACTTTTTGCTTGAACTTAAAAAAGAAGGCAAAACAATTATTTTATCTACTCACATTTTTAGTTTAGTAGAAAAACTTTGTGATAGAGTTGCAATTATTATAAATGGTAATATAGTTGAATGTGATAAGATTTCTGAAGTAACTAAAAACAAGTCTTTAGAAGAAGAGTTTTTTAATATTTATGAGAAAGTAACAGGAGAAAACATATGAGTAACGTTTTAACAATAATAAAAAAAGAACTTACAAGGTTTTTTACAGATAAAAGATTAGTGTTAACCACTATTTTGCTTCCGGGTATAATGATTTATTTAATATATTCATTTTTAGGAACAGGCTTAGAAACAGTAATGCACGAAGAAGAAGGGGTTACGGCTGATATTTATGCTTATAATATGCCAAACTCAATTCAGCAAACAGTAGATTCTTTAAATATTGAAGTGCTAGATAATCAAAATGTAACAATCCAGCAAGCAAAAGAAGAAGTTGAACAAAAACAAGTTGATTTAGCTATTATTTTTGATGAAAACTTTGATGTATTAGTAGAAAATTATGATGTAAACGACGGCACTCAAACCGCTCCTAATGTTCAACTTTTTTATAATTCAACCAACTCTGAGAGTTCAGCTACTTATAATATGTTTATAGAGTTATTAAATAACTATGAAGAAACAATTGCAAATAAATTTGATATAAATGAAGCGAATCAAACTTATAATTTAGCTACAAATGAAGATATAACAGCTAGCTTTTTAGCAGGGTTATTACCACTTTTACTTCTAATATTTATTTATAGTGGTTGTGTAGCGGTAGCACCAGAGTCAATAGCAGGTGAAAAAGAGCGTGGTACTTTTGCTACTTTACTTATTACACCAATTAGTCGTAGCCAAATTGCAGTAGGAAAAGTACTTAGTTTATCAGTTATTGCATTACTAAGTGGTATAGCAAGCTTTTTAGGGGCAATATTATCGCTTCCTAAACTTATGGCTGGTGCTCTTGATAATGTTAGTGGTAGTGTTTATGCTTCTGCAGATTATTTAATGCTACTAGGTATAATATTATCTACCGTTTTAATAATAATTAGTGTTATTTCAATTATTTCTGCGTTTGCAAAAAACATTAAAGAAGCACAAACTTTAGTTGTGCCACTTATGGTAGTTATCATGCTTATAGGAGCTAGCGCTATGTTTACTGGTTCTGCAATTAATAATAGTATGGTTTATTTAATACCACTATTTAATAGCGTTCAGGCTATGACTAGTATATTTAGTTTTGATGCTAACATTATAAATATTACTATTACTATTGCAAGTAATATTATATATAGTGGGTTGCTTGTTTTAGTTTTAACTAGAATGTTTAACAGCGAAAAAGTTATGTTTAATAAATAATTTGTTATGTTTTGTAAAAGAAAAAACTAAAAAATATTTTTTTAAAAAAGGGGTATTGACAATTTAATAAATGTATATTATAATTACGTGTAATAAAGCATTTTTTCCATTTTGTTTTATACAATATATGGTAAGGACTATAGCGTTTAAAGCTATGGTCTTTTTTTTATTTTACTAGCAAGCATTTATATTTATATTGATTTTTAATAACTTTAATGTTATTATTATATTAAATACTTAACTAAGGAGTAATTAGTTATGAAGATAACACTTGTAAGGTTTGTAATAGCTGGGCTGATAATGGCATCACTTGGTTTTTCAGTTTATTATTACCTTAATGTTCCTGACCCTGCTCTTAGTACTTATAATCATATAACTAGCGTTGTTTATGCAGATGATTACTTAGAGTTTGATAACGAAATAGACTCTATGCAAAGCAATTATCCGGCTGGTGCAAACTTGCTAGGTTATTATGAAGTTGTAGATAAAGCACTAACAAATAATTTTAACCATTATAAAAGTTATTTGTTATTTGTAAGTGATATAAGCGCTTCTGACCAAGCAGCAATTAATAATAAAGTAAGTGAATACGAACAAGCTTTTTCAGAAAGTAAAAGGTTGTTAGACCATTTTAACGATAATGCAAATGCTGACGAGCAAACAATAGAAGGAATGTATGAAAATTTTGTAAATGCTTATAACTACCAAATTAAATTATATGTAGAATTTATTGATACTTTAAAAGACTACATTGTTAATTATGCTTTTGACAATACAACTCCAGTAGGGCTAAAGCAAACATTATTGCAAGTTCAACTAGACTTTTCAAAAGTAGTAATACAAGAAAAAATAGACCAACCAAACAACCCAGATACTCTTATTAATGAATTAAATAATGTAATAAATAAATATGAAAATTTTAATAATAACCCACAAGCTGATAACTTAATTGTTATTAACTTTATACAAGCTTATAATAATTTTGATTATATAAATGATTATTTTTCAAGCCTAAACAAAACTACTTATGTAAATACTTATGCTGGTGCTCAAATTGAGTATCTTGAAGTAATTCATACATTTTTAAGTTTGAGTTCTTACAATTTATAAAAAAGGAGATATCATGAAACATATTAAGCTTATTAGTTCAACATTAGTTATTATATTATCAGCTTCTTTATTTGCTGGTTGTGATTTTCTTTTTAACTCAGCAAATGCTGAGGATATTTATAATAAATACAGCGAAATAGTTCAAGAGTATACAGTAGAAGAAAGTGACAGTATTGTTGCTACTAGCAGCTTATTTAACGTAAACGAAAAACTTTATATAACTTATAAAGACTCTAACTTTAGCTACGAAATGAGCCAAAGGCCAGATTCAGTATTTAATGTTTTTGATGAAGAGTACCCTCAAATGTTGTATTCTGCACTAAGCTTTTTTAATAAATATAAAGTAAGCCTAACTGTTAGTTCTAACGAATGGACTAGTGACAATATATCTAGTATGTATGAAGCGCTACTTGATTTTGAGAGTGCGTTAAATACCTTTAATACACAAAAGGTAGCTATGGAAAATATATCTATTGCAGATTATCCTTACACAGCTACAACATTAGTGCAATATAATTCATTTTTAAGTGCTTATAATAATTTACTAGAAAAAACTATTGACTTTTCAAAGCTTTTTGAAAAAGCATACAGACAAGACATTATAAATGCTGACGAGTTTTTAACAGAAAATGAAGTTCCTAACTATGAAGTAGAAAGGCTAGCTTACACATCTAGTGTTTATATGGCAGAGGCAACTTACAATTATTATGTTAAACACTTAGGCTCATTTAATAATAGTGATATGCTATTATATAATAGTATGTATAACATAAGGCAAGATTTAAGAAATCTAGCTGTAAACGTAGGGTCTACTAGCGGAACAAATACAGAACTTTACAGAATAACTAGAAGCCACGAAAAACAAATGATTACTCAAAGTGACTTTTATGTTAATGCAATAAAACAAGCTAACGGGCTTGAAGGGGCTAATTCTAATTACGACTCAAATTTATATGAAGATTATGTATCAACAGTAAATGAAGTTACATCTAACTATAATAATTATGCAAGTTACGTGACTGAACTATTTAATAACATAGCTGCATAATATTAAGTTTTTATTTAAAGGCACTTTTAAAAGTGCTTTTTTTATTGCTTACTTTATGTTAAAATAAACAAGTAAAATTAAGGAGAAAGTTATGAACAGTAAAAAATTAGCTAATATATTATTTTCAACTGAGTTAAAATCAGTAGAATATTATCAAAATTTATATAAACCAAGGCAGTTAAAAGATGCTAGCATTGTAACTAGGTTTGCACCTAGCCCAACAGGTTTTTTACACTTTGGTGGTCTTTTTACTAGTTTTGTTGCTAACAGAGTTGCAAAACAAAGTGATGGTAAATATATTTTAAGAATAGAAGACACAGATAAAAAAAGAGAAGTAGAAGGCGGAGTTGATCATATTGTTCAAGGGTTAAAGGACTTTGATATTAAGTTTGATGAAAAAGTAGGACAAGGTGATTACGGCCCATACAGGCAAAGTGAAAGAAAAGAAATTTATATGAGTTTTGCTAAACATTTAGTAGAACAAGGAAAAGCATACCCTTGTTTTTGTTCAACAGACCAATTACTAAAAGATAGACAAAACCAAGAAAAACAAAAAACTTTACTTGGTTATTACGGGCATTATGCAAGGTGCCGTAACCTTAGCTATGAAGAAATTGAGCAAAAAATAAATGAAGGTGAAAAGTATGCTATAAGGCTTAAAGTAGATAGCACGCCAGACAAAAAAGTTACTGTTAAAGATGCAATAAGAGGCGAGCTTAAACTTAGTGATAACTATATTGATGTTGTTATTTTAAAAAGCGACTTCTTACCACCTTATAACTTTGCTCATGTAGTAGACGATACACTAATGCGTGTTAACTTAGTAGTAAGAGGAGATGAATATATTCCTTCAATTGCAGAGCATTTACAAATATTTAAAGCGTTAGAGTTAAGACCTATTAAATATGCTCACGTTGCTCCTATTCAAAAAATGGACGGTGAAAGTAAGCGTAAAATAAGTAAAAGAAAAGACCCAGAAGCAGCAGTTAGTTTCTATTATAAAGCAGGCTATCCTAGCCTTAGCGTTATGGAGTATATATTAACTATTGCAAATTCTAATTTTGAAGATTGGAGAATGGCAAACAAAAATGCCCCTATAACAGATTTTAAGGTTGACCTTAAAAAAATGGGCGTAAGCGGAGCATTATTTGATTTTGCAAAACTAAATGATGTAAGTAAAAATGTAATAAGCAAATTCACAGCACAAAAAGTGTATGAAGACTGCTTAAAATGGTCTAAAAAATATGATAAAGAATTAGCAAACTTACTAGAAGAATATAAAGAATTTAGCATTAGTATGCTTAACATTGAAAGAGAGCAAAAAAGACCAAGACAAGACATTGAAAAATGGGCTGATGTGAAACCTCTTCACAGTTATTTTTATGATAAACTTTTAAACCCAACAAAAAAACAACATTATGAGTTTGACTATGAAAACTTTAATTATGAAGATATTAAAGCAATTATGGGTGCATACTTAAATTCTTACAATAAAGAAGACGATAAACAAACATGGTTTTCTAAAATTAAGCAAATTGCACCATTAGTAGGTTATGCAGATGATATGAAAGCATATAAAGCTAACCCTAGTGAATATAAAGGTCATTATGGTAATGTAAGTACAATAATAAGAATAATTTTAACAGGCAGGACTAAAACGCCGGACCTATATGAAATTTGTAAATTATTAGGTAAAGAGAGTATGCGTAAAAGAGTAGTTACAGCACTTGAAATATTAGGTTAATATAAATATAAACTGTAAAAATTTATTAACTTATAATTAATACTAAGATAACAATTTTTAATAAAATAAAATTAAAATAAATACACAAAATAAACTTTAAATTAAACTTGCAGTTATAAGCTGCAAACGGCTATAAAGCAATAAAAGGACAAGAAATGAGTTTAATAAAAATACAAAATTTAAGTCACAACTTTGGCGACAAAGTTGTTTTTGACAATGCAAATCTTGTTTTATATAATAAAGAAATTATGGGCCTAGTAGGGCTTAATGGAACAGGAAAAACAACGCTTATTAAAATGATAATTGGCGATGTTTTGCATGACAGTGGTACTATTGAGTTGCACCCTAAAATAAAACTAGGAACACTAGACCAACACGCAGAAATTAAAAGTGATAAAAGTATTAGAGGCTACTTGCAAGAAGCATTCGGCGACTTATATGAAGTAGAAGATAAACTAAACCAAGTTAATAAAAAGTTAGAGTCAGTTAAAGATGAAGAAGAAATGACTCAACTGTTAGAAAAAAGTAGTAACTACTTTGAATATTTAGAAAGAAAAGATTTTTACACAGTTGACGCAGACATAGAAAAAGTTGCAAGCGGGTTAGGCATATCTGCTTTTGGTTTAGAAACAAAAGTAAACACTTTAAGCGGCGGGCAAAGAACAAAAGTAATGTTAGCAAAGCTGTTGTTAGATAAGCCAGAAGTTTTAGTGCTAGATGAGCCTACAAACTTCTTAGACACAGAACATATAGATTGGCTTACCAAGTATTTAAACGAGTTTAAAGGTTCAGCACTAGTTGTAAGTCACGATACTAAATTTTTAGACAGTATTACTACTTGTATAGCAGATATTGAAAACAAAAAAATAACAAGATACAATTTAAAGTTTGATAAGTTTTTACAAGCAAAAGGCGAACGAGCAGAGCAATACAAAAAAGAGTATGCTCGTCAGCAAAAATACATTGCAAAGTTAGAAGATTTTATATCAAGAAACATTGCAAGAGCATCTACTTCTAACATGGCAAAAAGTAGAAGAAAAACGCTAAACAAATTAGATGTTATTAATAAACCAGGTCAAACAATAAAACCACACATAAAATTTAGTTATAGACAAATTGGTAGTAAAATTTTATTAGATGTTCAAAACTTACAAATAGGCTATGAAAAAGCCTTACTTCCGCCAATTAATATAACTTTAGAAAAGGGCGAAAAATTAGCTATTCAAGGTTTTAATGGAATAGGTAAAAGTACATTTTTAAAAACCCTTTCAAACAAACTACCAGCAATTAGTGGTGAATTTACTTTTGCTACAGCAGTAGCAATAGAATATTTTGAACAAGATAATGATTTTTACGACGAAAACCAAACACCAATAGACTTTTTAAGGGGCGAGTTTCCTTTAAAAAGTGAGAAAATGTTAAGAACAGCACTAGCAAAATGTGGGTTAACAAAAGATCATATATCAACACCCATTAAAAGACTAAGCGGCGGCGAGCAAGCAAAAACAACAATTTCTAAACTAACATTAACTCCTTGCAATGTGTTAATATTAGACGAACCCACAAATCACCTAGATGTTAACGCAGTAGAAAGCTTAAAAAAAGCAATAAAAGCTTTTGAAGGAACAGTTTTATTTGTAAGCCACGATAAACATTTTGTTAAAGAAGTAGCAGATAAAGAACTGAATATGGAACAGTTAATGGCTAATAATTAAACATAATTAATATTAAAAATTAAGTAGTAAAACAAATTTAAAAGTTAAAAGTAGTTTACTACTTGAAAATTTAAAGCACAAAAACAAGAAAAAACAAGAAAAAAATATAAAAAAGTTATTGACAATAACCGCTTTAAATGCTACTATAAAAAAGCAATTAAATTAGTAGCATATGGGGGTGTAGCTCAGATGGCTAGAGCACCTGCCTTGCACGCAGGGGGTCAGCGGTTCGAATCCGCTCATCTCCACCATTAAAAACATTTAACTGTTAGCTATATATTTAATTGCTTTTTATTAATATAATGATGGGATATAGCTCAGCTGGTTAGAGCGCACGCCTGATAAGCGTGAGGTCGATGGTTCAAGTCCATTTATCCCAACCAGAAAAAACTACCTTCGGGTAGGTTTTTTTTGTTTAATATAATATCAATTACACCAAACTTAGAGCAGGCTTAATCATAACTTTGTTAATAGTTCAAGTCCGTTTATTCCAAGCAAAAAGCACCAATAAAGGTGCTTTTTTTGTTTATGAAAGCTTATGGTGATTTTCTTTAAAGACTGAAATATTAAAATATCACAGCATAAGCCTTTAGCTTAGCCCAGTTTTCATAAAAGATGTATTTGTTATTTAACTATAAATTTATTATAGACAAAATTATGTTAAACTCAATTTTAGAGCAAAACGCTATGTACTCTCTTTTTATTTTTGTGCAATTTAGGCTTATTTTTTGTACTTAATTTGATAGCTATAAAATTTAATTAATAAAGCTTTTTTAACTGCAAAAATACCGTCATGTATGTAAATGAAGTTTTTAATATTAAATATTTGTTTGTTAAATTCCTTATACTTTTAAGTTAATTTTTGTTAAAATAATATAAGATTAATTATAATATTAAGGGAGACCAAACTGTGAGTAAAGAAGAACTAAAAAAAATATTATGGGAAAGTGCAAATAAGCTAAGAGGTGGTATAGCAAGTGGGGAGTACATGCATATTACACTTGGGCTTATTTTTTTAAAGTATATTTCGGACAAGTTTGAGGTTAGATACAATAAACTTGTTGAAGATGGTGACGGGTTTGAAAACGAAAGAGACGCATACGAAGAAGATAACATTTTTTGGATACCTGAAGACGCAAGATGGAAAAATGTTAGTAAATATTCTAAAAGTGAAGACTTAGGAGTTAAGCTAGACGAGGCTTTTAAACTAATAGAAAAAGAAAACCCTCAACTTAAAAACATTTTACCTAAAACCTATTCTAAACTAGAAGTTGATGTTAGAAGGCTTGGTGAACTTGTAGACTTGTTTACAAACAAGCTAAATACTACACAGCAATCTGGTGACTTTATGGGTGAAGTTTACGAATACTTTTTAGGAGAATTTTCTCGCAATCTTGGGCAAAGAGGTGGCGAATTCTTTACGCCTGAATGCGTGGTAGAACTTTTAGTAAATATGATAGAACCCTTTAACGGAAAAGTTTATGACCCATGTTGTGGCAGTGGCGGAATGTTTGTGCATTCTGCAAAATTTGTTAAAGAACATAACGGTAATATTAACGATATTTCTATTTACGGTCAAGAACTTAACGCAACCACTTGGCGACTTGCCAAAATGAACCTAGCTATAAGAGGAATAGAACCAGACCTAGGCGCTAGCAACGGCGACACTTTTCATGACGACAGACACAAAACACTAAGGGCAGATTACATTTTAGCTAACCCACCTTTTAACATTAAAGACTATGGTCAAGAAAGACTATTAGAAGACCCACGCTGGGTATTTGGCACGCCCCCAAAAGGTAACGCAAACTACGCCTGGATACAACATATGTACTCGAAGTTAAAACCTAACGGAACAGCTGGGTTTATTTTAGCTAATGGCTCTCTTAGCACAAGCCAAAAAGGCGAGTACGAAATAAGAAAAGAGCTTATAGAAAAAGGGCACATAGATGCAATTATAGCACTCCCAGATAGTTTATTTAGCACAACAGGAATACCAGTAAGCTTATGGGTAATGAGCAAAAACAAACAAGAAACAAACAAACATAGAAAAAGAACACAAGATGTACTGTTTATAGATGCAAGAAGCCTTGGCGAAATGATTACAAGAAAACAAAGAGCATTAACAGAAAAAAATATTAAACAAATTTATAACACTTACCATAGTTTTAGAAACCTAGACGGCAACTACTCCGATGTAAAAGGATTTTGTAAAGTAGCTAGCATAAAAGAAGTGGCAGAGCAAGACTACGCATTAACACCGGGTAGATATGTAGGCATTGAAGATGAAGTTGACGACGGCATACCGTTTGAAGAAAAATTTGCAAATCTAAAAAAAGAACTTGAAATAACCTTTGAAAAAAATGCAGAGCTAGAAGAAGAAATAAAAAAACAATTAGAAAAAATTGCATAAAGGAAATTGAATGAAAGATTGGAAAAAAGTTATGCTAGGGAGTAAAGTATATGGGTAATGTAAAAGATAAGAAAGTTGTAAAAGACATTAAAGAGTCTTCAGAAAAAGATGAAAAAGATCAAGAGGAAATTCCAGTTGAAGTAAAGAATTACAAAAAATACATTTTTCTTTACGATAAGCTAATAATTCAATGCAATGCAATAAAAAGATATGTAGATACAAGCATGCAAAAAAATTTACATGAACTATTTGCCTCAATAAAAAAAATGGAAACCTTTTTTGAAAAGGACTTTAAAACTATTAAAGATATGGAATCAAAAGAATATAATATTGTTCAGATAAACGAAAAGCATAAAATGTTATTAAATAGGCATAGAGAAATGGCTGAGACCTTAACTTTTATACCTAATAGTATGATAGTAACTTTAGTTAGTCATTTTGACAACTTTTTTGCCTCGGTATTAAAAAACATTATTATGAATGTTGAAGGCTTAATAAAAAATATAAATAATAAACTATCTTATCACGAGCTTCATAACTTTACTAGCATGAAGGAGGCAAAAGAATTTTATGTTGATACTTTTATTTCTGACCTTATGCGAGAAAGTCATAATGAGCATTTTAAGTTTTTAAAAGAGAAATTAAAGTTAGATTTAAATATTAACGAAAGTGACTTTAAGAATTTTTTGTTACTAACACAAATTAGGCATATTATTGTGCATAACAATGCAATTGTAAACAGAAGCTTTTTGCACAGTTTAAAAAAATATGGTATTAAAAATGATGATGAGTATGTAGAGGGAAAGGAAATACCTGCTGGAAAAGACTTTGATTCAAGTATAAAATGCATATTAAAAATAGCCACTGTATTGTTTGCAGCTATAGGAAAAAAATATTATTTTAACGAGAGTGAAGGTAAAGATAGTAAATCAATTGATGATACAATTAATGAGCACCTTATTATAGATCTTCTTAAATTAGAAGAGTACGATTTAACTATTAACTTGTTAAACTATTTAATAAACAATTCTAAACATGATAGTAGCTACAACTTTACTTATAATATTAACTTGGCAATAGCATACAAGGGAAAAAAAGACCAAAAGAAAGTGGTCGAAATAATAAATAAGTTAGATTTTACAAGCTGTGATAATAGATATAAATTTGCTAAGTTTGTTTTGCTAGATGAGTACGAAAAAGCAGCAACATTTATGAAACTATATAATAGTGGTGAATGGAAATTCTATTATTGTAAATGGCCATTATTTAAATGGTTTATTGAAACAGATATCTTTAAAAATACATATCAAGCAATTTTTGGAGAAGATTTTGTTAAGCAACAAATAAACATAGATATGTCCCAAAAAGAAATTGATAAAATAATGAAACAAATTAATAAAGAAATAAAAAAAGCAAAAAAAGAAGATAGTAAAAAAACTATTAATATGGCGGGCTAATAAAATTTAAAAGGAATAAGTAAATGAAAGATTGGAAAAAAGTTAAATTGGGAGAAGTGGCAGATGTGGTTATGGGGCAATCACCAAAATCTGAATTCTATAATAAAACTGGAGAGGGTATGCCATTTCTGCAAGGTAATAGAACTTTCGGGGAAAAATATCCAAGTTTCGATACATTTTGCACTGACAATAAAAGATTTGCAGAACCTAAAGAGGTTATTATGAGTGTTAGAGCTCCTGTAGGTGATTTAAATATAGCTACAACAAGAATTAGCTTAGGGCGTGGTGTTTGTGCGTTAAAAATGAAAAATAACAATAATAATTTTTTATATTATTTATTAACACATTTTATGAGTAATTTGATAAACAGACAGAGTGGAACTGTTTTTGGTTCAGTTAATAGAAAAAACATTTCAGGTTTAGATATTGTGATTTCTGAAAAACCTGATGATCAGAAAGCCATTGCGGATGTTTTGAGTGCGTTTGATGATAAAATTGAAAATAACAACAAGCAAAACGAGTTGTTAGAAAAAACAGCACAAGCGTTGTATAAAGCGTGGTTTGTTGAATTTAACTTTCCTAACAGCGATGGTAAACCATATAAAGCCTCTGGTGGCGAAATGGTTTACAACGAGCAACTAAAAAAAAACATCCCAAAAGGTTGGGTTATAGAATGTGTAAAAGATATTGCTTTTAATAATGATATAATTTGTGGAAAAACTCCTAGTACAAAGGTAGAAGAATATTATGGGGGAGATATTCCTTTTATAACTATACCTGATATGCACAATAGTACCTATATTATTAAACCAAGTAGATATTTAACAGGCTATGGGGCTGAAAGCCAATCAAAAAAAACATTACCTAAAAATAGTGTTTGTGTTAGCTGTATTGCAACGCCAGGACTTGTAATACTAACAAGTGAACCAAGTCAAACAAATCAACAAATTAATAGCATTGTCTGTAAAGAAGGTATAAGCCCATATTACATTTACTTAAATTTTTTGCTAAGAAAGGATGAAATAATAAATATGGGTTCTGGTGGTACAACAACTTATAACTTAAATAAAAAAGGTTTTTCAAACATCAAAATAATTTTGCCTACAAATAAATATATGCAAAATTTCAATATTAAAGTTAAATATATCTTTGATAAGATATTGGAAAACCAAAAAGAAAACGAAACTTTAAAACAAACTCGTGACACTTTACTTCCAAAATTAATGAGTGGGGAGGTTAGAGTTAAAGGTTTTGGAGATAATAATTAAATATACTAAGGATTAAATATGAAAAAGTTTACTGAAGAGAGTTTAGAAAAAGCAGTTATAGAAAAACTTGAAGAGGTTGATTACATACATTTAACTGACAATAATAGTTGGGTTAAACAAAGAAGGCTAGACGACTTTTTGATGGAGGACTTACTAAAAGAAAAATTATTGCTAATTAACAAAGGCGTTAATGAAGTTATTATTGATGAAGCTATTAAACAAATTAAAAATTTAGAGAGCTTAAGCTTGTTTGAGCGTAATAAAAGGTTTCATAACTATTTAGCAGATGGAATTAAACTTAAAGACGATGATGCTGATGTTAACCCAACAGTTAAATTAATTGATTATAATATAGCTGATAACAACAGCTTTAATGTTGTTAATCAGGTTAAATTTAAAGAACATAACAGCACGAGAATACCTGATGTTATAATTTATATAAATGGTATGCCTTTAATTGTTTTTGAACTTAAAAGCATTGAGGACAGGGAAGACACATATATAGAAAATGCATACGAACAATTAGGTAGAGATGGTGAAAACAGTGGCTATAGATACGATATTCCTACATTGTTTGACTATAATGCTTTTTTAGTAATTAGTGACGGGGCTAATAGTAAAATTGGTACATTAACTAGCAGTTTAGATAGATACAGCGAATGGAAAAGTAAAGAGGGTGAAACGCCTTACAAAAACCACAGTGCCTTTAAACTAGATTATTTAATTGAAGGGGTGTTTAAAAAAGAAAGACTACTTGATATTATTAAAAATAATTTGTTTTTTGTAGAAAAAGACAAAAGTAAGCCTATTAAAATATTAAGTCAATATCATCAATATTTTGGTGTTAATAAAGCTTACATTAGCATTAAAAAAGCGTTAAAACCAAAAGGTAATGGTAAAGCAGGTGTTGTTTGGCACACTCAAGGCAGTGGTAAAAGTTTTTCTATGTTAATGCTTGCGCACAAGCTAAAAAAGAATTATGAAAAGTTTAATAACCCTACTATTGTTGTGTTAACAGATAGAAACGATTTAGACGATCAGTTGTTTTCTACTTTCAGTTCGGCTACTGAGTATTTAAGAGAAGCTCCTATTAAAGCTACAAGTAGAGTTGACCTATTAGACAAATTAGCAACTAGAAAAACAGGTGGAATAATTTTTGCAACACTTCAAAAGTTTGACAAAGATAATATAATACCCAACACAAGAAACAATGTTATTGTTATTAGCGATGAGGCACACAGAAGCCAATATGGGCTAGAAGAAAAAATTGCTTATAAAAAAAGTAAAAGTGGAGACTTAGAGTTAATAAGTAAATATGGTTATGGTAAATATGTTAGAGACGCTCTACCTAATGCCACCTTTATTGGTTACACAGGAACACCAATTCAAAGCACAGATAAAGACACATATGCTGTTTTTGGCGAGTTAATTGATGTTTATGATATGACTCAAGCTGTTGAAGATAATGCGACTGTTAAAATTTTTTATGAGCCAAGGCTAGCAAAAGTTTGGCTAGATGAAGACAAATTAAAAGAGGTTGATAAATATTACAGCGAGCTTGAAGCTGATGGTACAAGCAAGGAAGCTTTAAAAAAATCTCAGAGTACAATGAGTAGGATGGAAGTGCTTGTTGGAGATGAAGACAGGTTAAATTTACTGGCTAATGATATTTTAAATCATTATAATGAAAGAAAAAGCATTTTAAACTCTAAAGCTATGATAGTTTGTATGACAAGGCGAACTGCTTATGATTTGTATAATCAAATTATTGAAGTACAGCCTGATATTAAAGAAAAAGTAGCTGTTATTGTAACCGAAAGCAACAAAGACACAAAAGAACAAAGAGATATTTTTAAAGACAAAAGCTATAGAGAGTGGGCAAGAAATGAGTTTAAAAAGAAAAACAGCAAAATTAAATTAGTTATTGTTGTTAATATGCTTTTAACAGGTTATGACGTAGAAGATTTGGATGTTATGTATATTGACAAGCCAATGAAAAGCCACAACTTAATGCAAGCAATTGCAAGGGTTAATAGAGTTTATAAAGGCAAAGAAAATGGGCTTGTAGTTGACTATATTGGCTTAAGAAAAGAACTTAACAATGCTCTTAACTATTACACAAAAAGAGATAAGGAGATGAATATTCAAAATATTCAAGACTCTGCAAAAATGCTTTTAAAAGAAAAACTTTCTGTTTTAAATGAAATGTTTTATAAAATAAACTATAAAAACTATTTAAGCTCTGATAATTTAAAAAGATTTCAAGCAATTCAAAATGGTGCTGATTTTATTTTTGCAAGCAAAAAAAGGCAAAAAGACTTTATGAAATTAGCGAAAGACTTAAAAAACGCTTATATTGTTTCTATGACCTGCTTAGAAGATGAATTAAAAAACAAAACACTTTATTATATTTCTATAAGGCACTTTACTATGAAGTTACTGAGAAGCTCTAATCCAGTTTCAGTTGCTGAAATTAATAATAGAGTTGCTGAGCTTATTTCTGAATCTATTAAGGGCGATGAAACTGAGCTATTAATTCCAGTTTCAACGGATGACTCTAATATTTTTGATTTATTAAAAGATGATATTATAGAAAAATTAAGAAATAGTAAGCCACCTCATATTTTTATAAAAATAATGGAAAAACTTTTAAAAGAAGCTGTAAGTGAGTATAAGCAGTACAACTTAATTAAAGCTAAAAAATATAGTGAAAGGTTAAAAGACTTACTTGATAGATATTTGTCACGTGAAGATAATGATGTGATAGATAATACAATAGATGAACTTGTAGGTTTTTCTAAAGAAATGGTAGAGGATGAAAACGAGGCAAAAACAAATAAAATATCAGGAAGAGAAAGAGCCTTTTATGATGCTTTAATTGTTGAAAATGATGTTGAAAAGTTAAAAAATGATGGTATGTTAAGAGTAATAGCTTTCGAACTAAAAAAGATTACCGAAAAGTTTGCTGTTGTGGATTGGTCTAAAAAAAGGTCGACACAAGCTAAAATGCGAATGGCTATTAGAAAATTATTAAAAAAACATAATTACCCACCAAATTATACTGATAGTGCGATAGATAGAATATTAAATCAGGCAGAATATATGATGTAGAAAAAAGAAGTGATATTATCACTTCTTTTTTTAATCTATATTAGTATGTAATATAATAGCCACCTAGATGTACTTAATAAATTGCAATTATAAAATGTATTAAAAAGTATAAAATGTAGGTTTTACTATGAGTTAATGAGATTGCTTAACCTTTTTTCCAAAGTACTAATTATGTCATCAAAATAAGTTATTTCAATATTTACTAAAGATGAGTTTAAATCTCTTATTGATTTATAATAATAATCTAGCCTATCATGCTTGGGTGGAACTTTTATTTCGTTTAAATTAGTAGACTGATCTGCTATTCTTTGGCCTATAATAATTAATCCTTTTGCAGAAGAAAAATATTCTTTATCATCATTTTCTGATAATACAACCTTTTTAATATATCCTTGAAGTTGACCTATTGCCATACTTGTTGAAGATGAATAATATAAACTATCGTGCGATTTATCATATTTAATAACAGAAGGTAGGTGAGTTTTTATTTCAATTATTGTTTTACCGCCATATATATCATTAAGAACAAAATCTGGCTTATAGCTCCTATTTGTTTTTTTAATTTTGAATTGATTCTTTACATCCTCATTACTAGCTTCAAATATTACCGTTGAAAATTTTGTTAAATAGGCTTCCCACAATTTTTCAATCTGTAACCTTTCACGATTAAAAAATTTATCAAATTGTTTATCTTTTAGATATTTGTTATAAATAGTTTTTATAGTAGTTTTGCTTTTTTGTTCTTTTTTTATTCGTAAAATTTTATTACCTACTTTTATAGCGTTTTCAATAATTTTTCTTTCATATATACTTTTCAATACTTTCAAACTGAGTTTTGACGACACTTTAGAAATTGTTTTTTCCAGTGCTACTATATCATTATTACCTAGTTTAGCTTCTATAGTTTTTGATGAGTAAGGTAATAATGTTGCACTTAAAAATTGATCAACAACTCCAGTTTTGTAAATGCTTTTTCTTCTTTTGGAGCTTTTTAAAAGGTTGCTTTTAACTAATATTTCTCGCTTAATATTAAATTTTACGTTACGTAGAATAGAGTCCATTTTTTTTGTTTTAGGTTCTAATTTTAAAAAGCTTGCTATAGATGTATGATTTAAATATATAGTATCCTTATATAGTTTTAAATTTTTCTCGCTATTAAAAATAACTGTTTGCTTTTTATAAAAATCATGTACAAGTTCGGTTATAAATTCTAATTTCTTAATATTTAAGATATCATTGTCCATTACTAATTCTCTAAAAAAATCTAAAAAACCCTCATCAATTTTAACTATAGTGTTTTTAAATGCACTTCTATTGTACAAGAATACAGCCTGCTCTTTTTGTTTAATAAAATGTGGGCTTAAAATATAATACTTTTTTCTTTTTTCAAAAACTAGAATTTTACTTTTTGAGCCATCATCATTTTTAGTGAAGGCATACAAATTACTTCCTTCAATTGAATACATATTTTCTTTTAACTCAAATCCGCAATATTCCATAAGTACCTTTTCTCCTGATTTTATATATATTATATCAAAGTTAATATAAAATAAAAAGAGTATTGAATTGTAAATTATATTTAAAATATATACATCTCTAATAAATGTTTAACAGTTTTAGGCAAAGTTAAATTTATTAAATATCAGTAAAAATGGCTTACTGCTGTCAACTGCAACATTTTTATGGTTTAGTAGTGTAGCAGTAGTAAGTTTAATTTGCTATAAGTTTTTAGTTATAAGCGTTACATTTAGTGTTAATTAATACCCTTATACAATTTTGAGCCCTAATAGATATTTATGGTTCAAGAATAATTTACTACATAAGCGTTTAGACGAATCATGTGTTCACAGAAAAAAGCACCTAAAAAAGGTGCTTTTTTGTTTATTTATAGAGTGTAGTTGTTTTTAAATAATATTTATTTTATAGTTTTAATAAACTGTTATCATCTGAATAATATTTATTAACTTTTAGTTATTTATAATGCTTATTATGCCTTTTTTGAGTATAAAAATAATTATAAATAACTTGAAGGTATGCAATTCAATTTGTTAGTTTATTTTGTAAAAAAATGGTAGTATTTAATATATAATAAAAAAATACACTCTAAAAAGTGTATTTAAGCTACCAACGTAGCGGTTGCCAAAGACAACGATTAAGGAAAATCCTTATATTTGAACTTGTAGTGTAATCTTAAATGGTAGTATAAGATTGTTTTTATTATAACATAAGAAAAAGTGGGGGTCAACAAAAATGCAATTAAATAATCAAGAAAAACTATACTTAGGCTTAGACATAGGTACAAATTCAGTAGGATGGGCAATAACTAATCAAGATTATAACTTATTAAACTTTAAAAAAAGAACTCTTTGGGGAGTTAGAGTTTATAGTGAGGCGCAAAAAGCTACTGACAGAAGATTACATAGAAGTAACAGACGAAGAAAACAAAGACAAAAACAAAGACAGTACTGGTTAAAGGAAATATTTAAAGAAGAGATACAAAAAATAGATAAAAACTTTTTTAAAAGATTAGAAGAAAGTAATCTATGGTATGAAGATAAAACTGTAAAAAGCAAATATCTTTTATTTAACGAAAAAAACTTAAACGATAAATTTTTTTTAAAAAACAATCCAACTATACATCATTTAAAAAAAGAATTAATAGAAAGCACAGAAAAAAAGGACCTTCGCATTATTTACTTAGCTTTAAACCACTATATGAAAAATAGAGGTCATTTTTTAAATCAAAATAAAATTGACAGCGTTGAAGATATTAATATAAAAGAATTATTTATTAATATAAATAAAGAACTTGAAAGACTTGAAATTAATGAAAGTTTTAAAACAGATAAAATTGAAAAAATAAAAACTATAATAAAAGATAAAAATTATACAAATGAAACAAATAGGCAAAAGGCTTTGCAGGAAGTTTTAGGTGATGGCAAAGTTTTAAAAGAACTTATAAAAGCTATAACAGGAAGCAAGGCTAACTTTAAAAAATTACTTAATGAAGACAAATATGACTTTAATGCAATTGGCTTAGACAAAAGCTTTTCATTTAAGGAAGTTAGGTATGAAGAAGAACTAGAAGAAAAATTAAAGATCAACCTAAATGACGACTTCTTAATAATTGTTTATGCCAAGCAGCTTTATAACTGGTCAGAACTTTATAAGACCTGTAATGGAGAAAAATACGTTTCATACGAAAAAGTTAATAGATACGAAAAACACAAAGAGGATTTAGAAATATTAAAAGACTTTATAAAAGAAAATTATAGTAAAGAAACTTATAGATTAATATTTAACGATTTTACAAAAAAAATAGATAATGACAATAAGTTTTTAAAAAAATATTTAAATAACAACTTTAGCGAAGAAATAGTCAACTTCGTTTCAACAACACAAAAAAATAAATTAAATAACTATGCTGTTTACATAAGTAATGCAGATAAAAAATCGGACTTTTATAGCTTTGTTAAAAAAGTTATTGAACCACAAAAAGAAACAGAAGGCTATAATTATATTATTGATGAAATAGAAAAAGATAACTTCCTACCAAGACAAAGAATAAAAGAAAATGCATTAATACCGCATCAGCTTTATAAAAATGAAATAGAAAAAATTTTAAATAACGCTAGTAAGCATTACAAGTTTTTAAACGAAAAATCTGAAGGTTTTACAAACAAAGAAAAAATTATTAAAACTTTCGAATTTAAAATTCCCTACTATGTGGGGCCGTTAAACAACCAACATAAAGCAAAAAATGGTGGCTTTTCTTGGGTTGAAAGAGATACTAGCGTGAAAATAACACCATGGAACTTTGATAATGTAATAAATAAAGCACAAACCGCAGAAAATTTTATAACTAATATGACTAGTTTTTGTACATATTTAAAAGACGAAAAAGTTATTCCTAAATGTTCTTTACTATATTCAAACTATGAAGTATTAAACGAAATTAATAACTTAAAAATAAACAACGAACAATTAAGTATAGACTTAAAAGAAAAAATAATAAACAACCTATTTAAAAAATACAAAACTGTAAGTTTAACAGCATTGAAAAGATACTTGGTCAAGGAAGGTGTTTTTGAAAATATCAAACAAATAAATTTTAGTGGAATAGATAACGATGTTAAAAGTTTTAAATCATCATTAAAAGCATACATTGATTTTAAAAATATATTACAAGAAAAAATACAAAATTATAATGTACAGCAAGCAGTGGAAGATGTTATTTTGTGGGCAACCTTGTTTACAGATAAAAACATTTTAAAAGATAAAATTAAAGAAAATTATTCTAACTTATTTAATTCTGAAGAAATTATTAAAATGACTAGTTTTAAATACACCGGATGGGGTAGATTTTCTAAAAAATTTTTAACTAGTATCAAAACAAACGAAAATTATGTTAACAAGCAAACAGGTCAAACAAAGTTATCTATAATTGATCTATTAAAATATACAAACTTTAACCTTATGGAAATTATAAATAATTCTGACTTAGGCATAAAGCAACAGCTAGATAATTTTGCAATGAAGCAGATTAAGGAAAACATAACCTACAAGGACATAGAAGAATTATATTGCTCTCCATCTGTTAAAAAACAAATCTGGCAAACTGTTTTAATAGCGAAAGAACTTAAAAAGACTTTAAAGACTTCTCCTAATAAAGTATTTATTGAAATGGCAAGAGCAGAAGGTACAAAAAATAGAACTTTAAGTAGAAGAAAAAGACTAGAAGCAATTTATAATGAAGCCCTTAAAATGCATTCAGAATATAAAAAAGAGTTAACTGAAACAAAAGAACAACTACAAAATATTAAAGATGATAAGTTTAAAATTAAAAAACTTTACCACTATTTTATGCAAATGGGAAAATGCGTATATACAAACAATCCAATTGACTTAGATGATTTAATGAACGATAAATACAATAAAATGTATAATATTGACCATATTTACCCTCAGTCAAAAATTAAAGATGATAGCATAACCAATACTGTATTAGTAGATCAAACTGCAAATGCAAGAAAAGCTGACGTGTATCCTATAAATTTAGAAATACAAAACAAATGTAAGAATGGAATATGGTTAACTTTAAAAAAATGTGGGTTATTTAGTAACGAAAAGTACGCTAGACTAATAAGAAAAACCAAATTAACAGCAGAAGAAAAAATGAAATTTGTTGAAAGGCAGTTAGTAGAAACAAGGCAAACGACAAAGGAAGTAGCAAAATTATTAAAATCAATATTTCCAAACTCTAAAATAGTTTACTCAAAATCAGAAAATATTGGTTTATTTAAACAAAACTTTGCACCGCCTACTAAAAAAAGTATTGAGCTAGGTAAAATTAATAAAAACAAAGTATGGGATTACGGTTTAGTTAAATGTAGAGAGGTTAATGATTTACATCATGCAAAAGATGCTTATTTAAACATTGTAGTTGGCAACGTTTATGATACTAAGTTTTCTAAATATTTTTATACAAATAAAACTAATAGTAAAGACTATAAAAACTATAATGCATTTGGCACTAGAGAAGAAAGGTTAGAGCATTTTAGTAAACTTAAATATCATATAAAAAATATGTATGACTATAATGTAGAAGGCGCATGGGTTAAAGATGATAATCAGACAATAAGTAGTGTTATAAGAAACATAAATAAAAACAATATTTTGTTTACAAAAGAAAGTCAATTTAAAAAAGGTGAGCTTTGGGCGCAAAATGCTTCTAAAAAGGAGAAAAATTTAATTCCTATAAAAAAACAATTATCAAATACTTTAAAATATGGTGGCTATAAAAGTGTTAAGGCGTCACACTTTGCTGTTATAGAATATGAAAACAATAAAGGTGTTAAAGAAACAAAGTTTGAAACAGTGCCAATTTACTTAACTAATAAAGTAAAAAAAGATAATCAAGTTTTAATAGATTACTTTAAAAACAAATTACAAGCTAAAAATGTAAAAGTAATAATGGACAAAATTAAAATAGGCTCAGTAATAGAGCTTGATGGTGCACCATTTATTGTTACAGGCAACAACGATAATGTTGTTTTAGGTTGTGTTGCAAGCCAGTTAATATTTCCTAAAGAGCTTGTTGCCTATATTAAAAAGCTGGTAAAATTTAAGAGTAAAGTTGAGTATGTTAAAAAACTTAAAAAACAAATAAGCATTACAGACTCAGACGAAATTAGCAAATCAGAAAATTTAGAACTATATAACTTATTTATAGAAAAATTAAATAAAAAGCAATATGCTAATATTATTAGACCATTATTAAAAGAAAATTTAATAAAACTTAAAGATAAATTTATAAACCTGCCAATAGAAGAACAAGCTGTGTGCTTAATTAATATATTGCCAGCTTTTCAGGCTAACGCAAGCAGTGCAAACTTAAAACTTTTAGGTAAAGGTGACAATGTTGCAAAAGTACAGCCTGGTAAAAAAAGTATGTATGAAGATTACAAATCTATTAAAGTAATAGACTATTCAATTACAGGGTTATTTAAAAAAGAAAGAAAAATAAAATAGGGAGTTAAGCTATGAGCTGGAGAACAGTAGTTATTAACTCACGTTGTAAATTAGAGTTTAAACTAAATTACTTAATTATTAGAGGGCATGAAACAAAAAAAATTCATATATCAGAAATTGCAGTTTTAATAGTAGAGTCTACAGCTGTTGCTTTAACTGCGATGCTAATGTCAAAACTTATTGAAAATAAAGTTAAAGTTATATTTTGTGACAATAAACATAACCCTCAAACTGAGCTCTTACCTTACTCAAATCATTATAAGAACAGTGGCAACATTAAAGCTCAAACAATGTGGAAGGAATCGACTAAGCAAAAAGTTTGGGCAAAGATAATAGAGTATAAAATTTGCCAGCAAGAAAAATTTTTAGAGGATTTGAGTTTACAATATTCAAGCGAGTTACTTAACTCATACAAAAAAAATGTTATGCCAAATGACTTTACTAATAGAGAAGGGCACTCTGCAAAAGTTTATTTTAATGCCATATTTGGGTTAGACTTTTGTAGAAGATCAGAAGACTTAATAAATTCCGCCTTAAATTATGGTTATGCTATTGTATTATCTGCATTTAACAGAGAAATAGTTTCAAGCGGGTATTTAACTCAACTTGGTATTTTTCATAAAAATGAATACAATATGTTTAACTTAAGCTCAGATTTAATGGAACCCTTTAGAATACTAGTAGATAGAGTTGTAATTAATATGAAACTAGAAAAAATTGGCCCAGAAGAGAAATTAAGTTTAGTTAATATATTAAATTATAAAGTTTTAATTAATAATAAAAAACAATATTTAACCAATGCAATATCTGTGTATTGTAAAAGTGTATTTGACGCATTAAATAAAAACAAACCAGATATGGTAAAAAATTATGAGTTATAGATATATGAGAATAATAGTATTTTTTGACCTGCCTACACTTACTACCAAGGACAAGACTAACTATATTAGATTTAGAAAGTTTTTAATACAAAACGGTTTTATTATGATGCAATATTCTGTTTACAGTAAGCTTGTATTAAATAAAACCGGTGAAAATATAGTAAAAGAAAGAATAAAAAAACAATGTCCAGAAAACGGGTTAGTACAACTTATAAGCATAACTGAAAAACAGTTCAATAAGATGGAGTTCGTAGTGGGTTCAGGACAAAAGTCAATAATAGATTCAGATAAAAGGTTGGTTGTTTTATGAAACTAGTAAACAGTAATTTTGAAAACCAAATACAGTTCAACGAAAATGAAGTTAATGTGTTGGTTATAGAAAATAAACAAGCTTTTTATAATTATGTTAATATTTTATTAAAGCAAATTAATGGAAGTTTGTCAGAAGGGTTTATTTTATCAAATAACGATGATATATTAAGCTTAAATAAAGTAGCAGCAATAGTTACAGATTATTTTAATTTTAACATTCAAGCAAATAAATCCTTTTCAAACAAACTTTATTCATTATTAGAAAATATAGCAAATGAAAAATATATTGAAAATGTATTTGAAATAAATAACAATATATGTAACCTATTAACTAAATTAGATATAGAATTTAACGTTAATATGTCTTATGAGCAGGAGTTAAGTATTAAAAAGCTTTTAAAAGCTTATAATGTATCATTAAATTTTTCAGGAGATAAATTGTTAGAAAAAATAATTGACTATATTGAGGTTTTACAAGAACTAGAAATATGCAATTTTTTAATTTTAGTTAACATAAAAGATTATTTGAAAGGCAGTGAACTCTTAAGTTTGTATGACTACGTACTTAATAAGCAATTTAATTTGTTACTGATTGAAAATAAATTTAAAAAACAAATTAAATACGAAAAGCACTTAATAATAGATGAAGACTTATGTGAAATAATTGTAGATAAAAACAAAATATGATATTATATATATAAGGTTACATTATAAATATATTACCATTTTTACACATTGGAGTAGTGGCCAATTTTCAAATTTGAGGTTTGAGAGTAGTGTAATCTTAGATGGTAGTATAACTGGCCAAGTTGGTTTCGCGATATTGGTGGGGTTTGAGAGTAGTGTAATCTTAGATGGTAGTATAACCCAACAATTATTAAGGGCTTTGGTAATAAAGTTTGAGAGTAGTGTAATCTTAGATGGTAGTATAACAGGACTTTCTAACAAGTACGAACACTGTTTGTTTGAGAGTAGTGTAATCTTAGATGGTAGTATAACATGCCTAAAGTACAACATAATATAGCAATTGTTTGAGAGTAGTGTAATCTTAGATGGTAGTATAACTAAACTTTCCTGCAAAAAAAGTTATTGGAGGTTTGAGAGTAGTGTAATCTTAGATGGTAGTATAACATGGCCTTTACCTCTTTAACTGCACTAGGTGTTTGAGAGTAGTGTAATCTTAGATGGTAGTATAACTTTCTTATTAACAATCAAGTTGTACAAAGCGTTTGAGAGTAGTGTAATCTTAGATGGTAGTATAACCTAATGGTGTAAATACACTAAGAGTCATAGGTTTGAGAGTAGTGTAATCTTAGATGGTAGTATAACCTAATGGTGTAAATACACTAAGAGTCATAGGTTTGAGAGTAGTGTAATCTTAGATGGTAGTATAACATATGAATATCATAATCCCGCATTTGCAAGGTTTGAGAGTAGTGTAATCTTAGATGGTAGTATAACAAATATATAACAAAAAAGAAATAACCTATTGTTTGAGAGTAGTGTAATCTTAGATGGTAGTATAACAAATACCATTTTCTATAACTTTAGTTTCTTGTTTGAGAGTAGTGTAATCTTAGATGGTAGTATAACTATGAACGAATGTTTAAATTTACTAATGAGGTTTGAGAGTAGTGTAATCTTAGATGGTAGTATAACTTTTAGAAGAGCAAGAGTATGTAACTTTGGGTTTGAGAGTAGTGTAATCTTAGATGGTAGTATAACTTGTCAGGAATCTATCAAAGAACTTTCCTGGTTTGAGAGTAGTGTAATCTTAGATGGTAGTATAACCCAAATAAAAAACATTAAGTGGATAGGCACGTTTGAGAGTAGTGTAATCTTAGATGGTAGTATAACGGTTATAGTCATTTCATAGGTGTTATTAATGTTTGAGAGTAGTGTAATCTTAGATGGTAGTATAACTATACCATTTTCTATAACTTTCAATTCTTGGTTTGAGAGTAGTGTAATCTTAGATGGTAGTATAACTAATTAAAAAGACTTTATATATAAACTTTTGTTTGAGAGTAGTGTAATCTTAGATGGTAGTATAACGTTAGCAAAACAAAGGTTAAACGATTATTAGTTTGAGAGTAGTGTAATCTTAGATGGTAGTATAACTTAATTTAGATACAACAGCAACACCACCGGGTTTGAGAGTAGTGTAATCTTAGATGGTAGTATAACTTTTATACATCAACTCATAAATTTCATTATGTTTGAGAGTAGTGTAATCTTAGATGGTAGTATAACAAGTTAAAAGAAACATTTACAGAGTTAATTGTTTGAGAGTAGTGTAATCTTAGATGGTAGTATAACGGTCATCGTCGTTCAACCTTTCAAGTTGTTGTTTGAGAGTAGTGTAATCTTAGATGGTAGTATAAAAAAGTAACTTAAAAAAAGGCAGTAGATTAACTGCCTTTTTTATTGTTTATTCTATTGTTTATTTATTTAGTTCTTTGTAGCAAAACCACCAGTCTTTATATTCAAGCTTGCCATCGTTTGCATCTTTTTTTCTTTTTGTTATTTCTGCGTGGTTACTTGCTGGTGGAACAATTACCTTGTCTTTTAACCAGCTATTATTTGGGTAATTTTCTGGTGCTGCAACCTTGTGTTCATCTGTTACTTGCAGTGCTTTTAAAGCTCTTAATATTTCGTCTACGCTTCTACCAACTTCTTGTGGGTAATACATAGTTAGCCTTAAAGTGCCTTGTGGGTCTACAATAAATACAGCTCTTACCGTGTTTGTGCCTTTACTTTCGTGCAACATACCAAGTTTTGTTGCTGCTCTTCCCATTTCGTCTGCTATTACAGGGAAGGGTATTTCAGTTTCTAAGTTTTCTTTAATCCAGTCTATCCATTTAAGGTGAGAGAATACTTGGTCAACACTTAAACCTATAAGTTTTGTATTAAGTGCATTAAAATCTTGTTGTCTTCTTGCAAATTCTACAAACTCTGTTGTACAAACTGGTGTAAAGTCGCCGGGGTGACTAAACAATACAAACCATTTTCCTTTATAATCTTCTGGTAAATTTATAGTACCTTCAGTTGTAGCAACCTTCATTTGAGGAAACTCATCTCCTAAAAGTGGCATTGATACTTTTTCTTTTTCCATAAATAATCCTCCTTAAAAATTAATTTATTAGTTATCATTACATAACAATAATAACATTTTACAAAAACTCAGTCAAATAAATTTGTTTTAGCTAAATTGATGTTAATAAAAATAGCTTCTTAATTACACAAGCACTAAATGTTAAAACTTATAAGCAATTTTTAATTGGGTATTGACCATTTAAACCCTACATGGTATAATTTTACATAATATAAGGAGTGTGCTATGAAAAATATTAATATGGAAAGCCTGATTGATATGTTTAAAGTAGATACTGCAGACAAAGATGCTTTAGCTGGTATGGGCGAAAAAGAAAGAAATGATTATTTTAACTCAATAGACAAGCAAAACAAAAAGGTATCTAAGAAAATAGAAAAAACTTTAGAAAAATTAGAAAAAAACCCAACTAAGTACAGTTTTAATCCTGAAATAAATAAAGACAATAGATTAAATAATGTATACATGTATAGAATGGCTCAAGCATCTGGATGCCCTAGATTTAAAAAATACTTATTAAGAAATACATCTTTAATAGAAGATGTGGTTAAAAACGAAATTGTTATAAAACAAAATTTAAGTAATGGCATTGCTGTATTTAATGATAATATGGAAGTAACAGTAGAAAACTTGAAAGAAGAAAATTCTCATTGCTACAGAAGAATAGAGAAAAAGGCGTTAGAAGCAAAAAAACGTATTCAAGAAAATGAAAGTAAAAATGTAATAGAAAAAGTAAGTAAAAACACAAAAAAACAAAATATTAATAATAAGCAAGAATTAAATGACGAAGAATTAGGTGTATAGATAATAAAATTAAAAAACTCTAGTAATTACTAGAGTTTTTTAATTTAAATATTGTTATTAAAAATTAAGTGTGATACAATTTTATTAATAACAAAACTATGCGAAGGTTTTTAAATGAATAATAGAAATTTAGGAAAGCAAAGCATTAAAAATAGTAATAAAAAAGCGCTTTACAAAAAAGCCTTTGGTAATATAAAAAAAACTATTAAAGTAGGTGCATTGTCAGTTTTTGCTTTAGGCTCATTATCTAATGTTGGTAGAGAAGTTTATGAAGAAATGACTAGCGAAAATGAAATTATTCACCTAAATTATGGTGTTGGTTCAATTATATTAAGCCATACAGAGCAAAGAAAGCCTGAACAGTTGTATGTAGATATTGAAAAAGCTGTATTAAACATAGATGGCTTGTTAGAGGCAAGCAAGAACCCTAAAGACTTAACACAACAAGAAAAAGAAGAGCTTTTACTAAAAGTGGTTGAAACTATAAGCAGTGAAGCAAACATTCATATGAAAGGCTTTAAAGAAAGTAAATTTTTATTAGAAAGAAATGATGGTAAATATAATGGTCTTTATCCTGGCTTTAATGTTAGTGGTGACTTTACTGTTAGTAGTAATAACTTTTTACTAAGTTCAAGTCACGTGCAAATATCTAATTTTAATCAGCTTTTTACTACAGTGGTTCACGAAATGATTCACGCTGTAGAATTTCAGAATTTAGTTTTAAGTGGTAATTTAAGTGCGTTTGAAGAGGGCTTGTTTTGCGCAAACTCTAGTTTAGGTCAATTAAGGTCATATAATGCTGAAGAAAATAACCATTATTATTCAACATTTATAGAAAACCAAGCACATTTAATAGCAGATAAAATAACAGCTTCACTTTATCAAAAGGCAGGGCTTTATGACTTTAGTGAAGAAGAATATTCATATTCTATAACCCAGCATCCATCGCAAGGATATGATGTTACAGCAGCGCCTGTAATATCTACTGCAAAAGCTATAATTTATGACTTAAAAGTAAAACCAACTATAAAAAATGTTTTAGAAGAATTTCAAAACAGCTATAATATAGAAGAACGAGTAAAAGACACAAGTAAAATATCTGTAGCTGACTTTTATTTATGGGGTTACCAAAAACATCTAGAACATTACGGCATTAACTACGAAAACATTGACTTAGAAGATACATATTACTATCAAATGTTTAACTACTCAATACCAGAAGTTGTTAGAAATCAATCTTATGAAGATTTTATAAATGATAATTATACTTTAGATAATTTACTAAAACAAAAAGAACAACAAGATAACGAGTATATTCCTTCTAGGTAATTTAATAAGGTATTTACTTATTTTTTTACTCAAATAAAGTAGACATAAAAAAAACAGTATTAATACTGTTTTTTTAAATTTTATGTTGTTTCATAAGAATTTTCATTAGTACTATTAGAAAACACTTTATTATAAACTTTTTTATAAGTAGGCTTTTTAAAGTCATTTTTTATTTCTTGTTCTAATACTGGGTCTTTAAATATTACTCCAGAATTTAAAGTATTATCGTTATTATTATCCATATTTTTGTTTGACCATTTTTGTTTACTATCAACTTTCGAGTTATTATAAGTTTTAAATTCATCTGCTTGTTTATATAATTCATAAAGCTTAACTTTTATTACCTTAGCTTGCTTTTTTAAGTCTTCTATATTTTGTTGGCACTTTTTTCTCCAAACTTTATCATGCTTATCTAATTTAGTTTTACTTGCATAAATGCCGTAGCTAATCATGCTAGAAGCTATAGCAATTGAGGCAAATGCTATATTGCCAGAAAAAGCATATGGAAGGCTTAAACCAAAAAGCATTACAGATACTGATTTTGCACCCTTTAATAAAACAGGAGCCGACTCTCTATTATTTACAACTATAGAGCCTAATGATGATTTTTCTGTTTGTATTTGCTTTTCAATTGTAAATAAGGCTGATTCGTTATTTTTAATTTTTTTGTTTAAACTAGTTATAACTACATCTTGTTTTGTTTTATTCATAACTCACCTTTAACTATTAAATATTGATAGTTTAAAATATTAATATAATTATTATACTATACATACTTGTTGTAGTCAATAGGCGGTTAGTTTGAAAAACCCTTTTAATTTGAAGTTACGTTATATGCTATATAGTACTTTTAAAAATCTAAGTTGACTTTTTAAATAAAATGATGTAAAATTTATCTTAATATTAAAAAAATACATTAACAGGAAGGTTTTTATGAAATTAGAAACAAAAACTAAATTGCAAAGAGCAATAGATAACTTAAAAAGTTACTCTAAGGATGTTTATAAAGAAGATAAAACTAAACCAACAAGAAAAGATATGAAAGTATATATTTTAATTGAAACTGCAGAAAATGCTTTAAAAAACAAAAAACCAAACGCTCAAACTGAGGCAAAAATAGATGAGTTTGCAAACTTTATAAGTGGCAAAGCTTATACTGTATATGAGCCAGGCATTTCAGGTATGAATATTCCTGTTACGGTAGTAGGCGAACTGACAAATAAAGAGCTTATAAAAGTAGCAACCTTTAATGAAGAATTTGAAGCACAAGCTGAAATTGAAAAAGGTAAAGAATACACTGAAGAAAATTATAGTTTTGAAATGGGTGTATAGAAAGTAATAATAATCAACCTGTGAGTAGGTGTGGCGACCTATTAGGTAGTGCTAAAATGGCACTCGCTTTTAACTTTGTGCGTAAACAAAAAAAATAAGTAGAGAGTATTTTACTCTAATTAGGGTGGAACCGCGGTTAAAAAGCCGTCCCTTGCAGTTTTAATAAGTTGACATATATTTGTTAACAAAAAACTGCATTTTTTATTTTAAAATAGGAGAATATTATGAGTAAAGTAACAATGAACAAATTAGTAGCGTTATGTAAAAGTAGAGGTTATGTTTTTGCAGGTAGCGAAATTTATGGTGGTCTTGCAAACGCATGGGATTACGGTTTTTTAGGTGTAGAACTAAAAAACAACATAAAAAAAGAATGGTGGAAAAAGTTTGTACAAGAGTCTAAACACAACGTTGGCTTAGATAGTGCAATTTTAATGAACCCAAAAACTTGGGAAGCAAGCGGACATATTGGTGGTTTTAGTGATCCTTTAATGGATTGCAAAACTTGCAAAACAAGACACAGAGCAGACACATTAATAGAAAACTATTTAAGTAAAAAAGGTAAAGATGAAAAAGTAGAAGGCTTAAGTAACACTGAACTAAATGAATTTATTAATAAAAATAACATTGTATGCCCAAACTGTGGCAACAAAGACTTTACAGATGTTAGAGGTTTTAACTTAATGTTTAAAACATTTATGGGTGTAAATGAAGATACTGCAGACACAGTTTATTTAAGGCCAGAAACAGCTCAAGGTATTTTTGTTAACTTTAAAAATGTTTTAAGAACCTCAAGGCGCAGGTTGCCTTTTGGTATATCCCAAATAGGTAAAAGCTTTAGAAACGAAATAACACCGGGTAACTTTATATTTAGAACTCGTGAATTTGAACAAATGGAGTTAGAGTTTTTCTGTAAACCAGGAGAAGATATGGAATGGTTTAAATATTGGAAAAACTTTAGTAAGCAGTGGTTACTAGATTTAGGTGTAAAAGAAGAAAACATAATGTTAAGAGACCACGACAAGGAAGAATTAAGCCACTATTCAAACGCAACAACAGACATTGAGTTTAAATTTCCTTTTGGTTGGAGTGAATTATGGGGAATAGCAGATAGAACTGACTACGACTTAAAAAGACATAGTGAAGTAAGCGGAGTAAATTTAGAATACCAAGACCCTGTAACTAACCAAAAGTTTGTTCCATATTGCATAGAGCCAAGTTTAGGAGTAGATAGAGTATTATTAGCATTTTTAACTAACGCTTATGAAGAAGAACAACTAGAAAATAATGAATCAAGAGTAGTTTTAAAACTGCACCCTAAATTAGCGCCTTACAAACTAGCAGTTTTACCATTAGTTAAAAAAAGGCATAGTGAAAAAGCAAGCCAAGTGTTTGAAAACTTAAGTAAACACTTTATGTGTGATTATGATCAAACAGCAAGTATAGGTAAAAGATATAGAAGACAAGACGAAATAGGAACTCCTTTTGCAGTTACAATTGATGATGAAACAATAAACAACCAAACAGTTACAGTAAGAAATAGAGACACAATGACTCAAGATATTGTAAAACTTGATGAGTTAAAATCATACATTGAAAGCCGTTTAAAGTAATTTTTTAGTAAAGGCTTTAAATAAGTGCAAAATAATTTAAAAAAGTATACAAGTAATATAAACAATAAAACTTAACTTTAATGTTAAGTTTTTTTTTGTTAATTAAAAAATAAAAAATAAAAAATTTGGCAATAAAAGCAATCTCTGCATAAACTATTAAAACAAAAGCAAGGAATAAATTATGCAAAAAGATAAATTTTCAACTCTTAATAAGCTAGTAGGTAATACTCCTTTAATTAAAATTACTTATGAATATAATAAGCATGTAAAAGATGCTTATTTTAAGCTTGAGTGGTATAATTTAACTGGAAGTATTAAAGATAGAATGGCTCTTTATATTTTAAAAAAAGCATATCAACAAAATAAGTTAAAAAAGGGTCAAACAATAGTTGAATCTACAAGTGGAAACACTGGAATAAGTTTTAGTGCAATGGGTAAATTTTTAGGTAATCCTGTTACTATTTTAATGCCTAAGAGTATGAGTGAAGAAAGAAAACAATTAATATCAGGTTACGGTGCAACATTAAAACTTGTTAATAATAAAAAGGGTTTTTTGCATTGTTTAAAGCTTGCAAAAAAAATTGCAAAAAAGCAAAATGCATTTTTACCCCTGCAATTTGAAAATAAATATAATACACAAGTGCATTTTTTGACAACTGGTCAAGAAATAATAAACCAGCTAAAGTTAAATAACAAAATACCAACCGCATTAGTTGCAGGAGTGGGAACCGGTGGTACGTTAATGGGTGTTGCTAAAAGGTTAAAGCAAGCCAATAAAAATTTAAAGATATTTGCAGTAGAACCAGCAAGCTATCCAACAATAAAATTAGGTAAGAAAGTAGGTACTCATTTAATTCAAGGAATAAGTGATGACTTTGTTCCACCACTTTTAAATAAAGAATGTTTAACAGATATTATAGACATACACGATAAAGATGCAATTTTAATGGCTCAAAAACTGTCAAAAGAACTAGGCTTAGGTGTGGGTGTAAGTAGTGGTGCAAATTTTTTAGCTAGCGTAATTGTAAATAATAAATCAAATTTGGAAGAAATTGTAGTTAGCGTGTTTAGTGACGATAATAAAAAGTACTTATCTAGTAGTCTTAATCTTAATATAAAAGCCTCTTCAAATTATTTAAATAGTAAAATAAAACTATTAAACTACTCTATTGTTTAAAGCATTAAACTATATTTATTGTTTAGCATAGTTTAATCATACATTGCCTATTGACTTTTTGGTAAAAAAACCTTATAATGTAAATAATAAAAAGTAGGGGTAAATATATGGCAAACAAAAAACCTTATAAAAGTAAGCAGGACGAACTTTTAAAAGTAGCTAAAGAAAAAGGCATAAGAGGTCTTGATGCTTATAATAAAGATAAAGATAAAGAATTTAATGCATTAACTAAAAATGCTGACTTTATGCTAGAGCTTATGGATGTTAGCAAAACTTCTTTTAAGTATGCTGACGATAAGTTAAAATCTAGTCTTGATTTTGCAAAGAAAGCTAGCAGAAAAGGCGTTTACCATTTAGCACATGCAGATGAAAAGGCTATAAGAAAAAATGAAAATGCAGTTAAAGAAATTTTAGATATTGATGGTATGCAACTAAGATATGCTCCATTAAAATTTAAGTTAGATGAAGGCGTTGTTTATCATGCTGTAAAACAAAACGGCTTAGCACTTAGTTATGCTCCAGAAAAATTAAGAAGGCATGAAGAAATAGTATTAAATGCAGTAAAACAAGATGGACTAGCTATTCAATATGCTGATGATAAACTTAAAAAATTGTTTTCAGTAGCAAAAGCAGCGTTAAACCAAACAGAAGATGCTTTAAAATATATTGACCCTACATTAGTAAAGTCAAATAAAACAATTGCTAAAATGGCATGCGAAATAGAAGACTATAAATTAAACTACTTTAGTAGAGGGCTTAAAAAAGATAGAGGGTTTGTTGAAGAAATGACAGAAAGAGACCCTGATAATATACAATATGCATCTAAAAAATTAAAAAACGATAAACAAATTGCAGGTGAAGCTGTTCAAAGAGATTATAAAGTATATAAAGATATAGGTAAAAGAGCAAAAAAAGATTCTGAAATAGCAATATTAGCTGTATCTCAAAATGGAATGTACCTTAAAAAAATAGATAAAAAAGTAAAATATAGTATGGATGTTGTTAGAGCGGCAGTTTCAAACAACGGGGAAGCATTAAAATATGTTAAAAATACTAAGCTTAAAAATAATATTGGCATAGTTCAACAAGCAGTTGAAAATAAAGCATCAGCTTTAAGATATGCAGGTAAAAAAGCATTAAAAAACAAAGATGTTGTTTTAAGTGCAGTTTCAAAAAATATTTCAGAAGAAAATGATAACAGAAAAAAATATAACCCACTTAAATATGCACATAAAAAGTTTAGAAAAGATAAAGAAGTAATGGCTGAAGCAGTAAATGGTGATGGTTTATCTTTAAAATATGCATCAAGGAAAATAAAAAAAGACCCTGAAGTTGTAGCAGAGGCTGCAGCAGAAGACGGTATGGCATTAAAGCATGCATCAAAAAAATTAAGATCAGACCAAAAAGTTGTTACAAATGCACTTAAAAGCAACCCAAAATGTATACAATATGTGTCTAAAGATTATATAAAAGACGAGTCTAATAAAGATGTATTAATAGAAGCTTTACAAAATAACTCAAAGGTATATGAATACTTACCTAAAGACATGAAGAAAGAAAAAGAAGTAATTTTATCGGCACTAAAAGATTACCCAGAATCTTTAAATGAAGCAAGTATAGAATTGAGAAACGATAAAGACTTTATAAGAAAGGCAGCAAAAACGAACCCACAACTTGCTAAAAAAACAATGGGGCTAGATTTAAAAGAAGACAAAGAGTTTAGAAAGAAATTTGAAAAAGAAATAACTGAAGATATAAATATAGGCTCAGATGTAAAATCTACAAAAGATAAGACTGGCAGTAAAAACAAGCAAAAAGAAAATGCAAAAAACCAAGAAGATGAAAACGCAGACGACAAAGAGCCAACACCTTAGTTAATAATTTAAAAGAAGGTTTTAAAACCTTCTTTTTTTATATAACGCTATTAAATAATTGAATAACTATTATTTTTTATGCTACAATTATGTATTATTATATAGTAAACTGTAAGGAGTTTATAAATATGAATATTTGGCATAACATAAGCTCAAAAAGAGTAACAAGTAATGAGTTTGTTTCAGTTATTGAAATACCTAAAGGCTCTAAAATAAAACAAGAATTAGATAAAGAAACTGGTATGCTAAAAGTAGACCGCATACTTCACACTTCAATGCAATACCCTACAAATTATGGTTTTATTCCAAAAACATTAAGTGACGACGGCGACCCTGTAGATGTTTGGGTATTTTGTTCAGAAAGTTTAACAGCCCTAAGCATAATCAAATGCTTTGCAGTAGGTGTAATAGATATGCTTGACGGTGGTGAAGGCGACGAAAAAATAATTGCCGTACCATTTAATGACCCTCTTTATAAAAATTTCGACAATATAAACAAGTTTCCTTCTCATACTTTTGAAGAGCTACTTCACTTTTTAAAAGTTTATAAACAATTAGAAAAAAAAGAAATATCTATTAAAGGTTTATATGGAAAAGAAAAGGCAGAAGAATATATTCAAAAAGGAATAAATAGATATAAAAATAATTTCAAAAATAAGCAATAAATTGTTAAAATATAATGTTATTAATTATAAAGCGTATTATCAATTTAATTAAAAAAATTATATAAAACAAATAAAAAACTAAGGATTAAGTATGAAAAAGATATTAAGTACATTTTTATTATTAGCTATAACGGCAACCTCACTTACTTTTTTTTCTGCATGTGGTGACAAATTAGGTGCAAATTATGATGCAGGCACGCCTACATCTTATATAACATTAAACATAAACCCTGCAATTGAAATTGTAGCCGACGATAAAAATAAAGTAATTGCAGTAAACTCAATTAATGATGAAGGTCAACTCGCCTTTTATTCAAAAAATTATAGAGGGTACAGTGTTGATGTTGCAGTTAGAGAGATGACTAAAGAATTAGCAAAAACAGGTTACATAAATGCTAGCAGCGAACAAGAAACAGAAGCTTTATTTGTATCTGTTTATAGTATAAGTGGTAGTACACAAACAGAAGTGTATAGTAAAATAAGATCAACAGTTAACAGCTTTTTTAAAAACAATGGTTTATATGCAGTAGTAGCAGAAACTAAATTTAATTATGAAATATCAAGGCACGCTACTGAAAACTCTATTGATAATGAGCATAAATTTAGAGCAATGCTAAAAACAATGGAGTATGACGCTGACTTTAGTATCACAGATGCTATAGATTTAAGCTCTCAAAAACTTATAAATAAAATTTATAATCAGGTTGCATTAATCTCTGAAATACCAACTCGTGATAAAAAACAAGCCTACTTAGATGAAAAATTAATTTTAAAAGAAAGTTTACAAGCAGATATTGTTACAACTTTTGATGATGCAGAATATACTACTCTTTATAATCAACTTCAAACATTAAAAGAACAATACAGATCAGCAGATTTATCTGAAACTGAAGCTATAAAAGAAGACATTACAGCTTTAGAAGTACAAATAGCACCAATTTATGAAGAATTAAAACAAGAAAATGAAACAGCTTTTAACTTTTTAAAAGGTATTTATAACGACAATTTAAACCAACTAACAAACCTTTACACTCAACAGGTTACTGGTGAAGTTAATTTTGAAAATCTATATCAATCAAGATTGCAAGAAAACTCTGCATTATTTGAACAAAGACGAGAGTATGCTACAAATAATAATTTTGGTTTAGAATATAGTGAGTGGCAGCCAATAGGTGAAACTCAAATGAGTGCGTTTTTAAGTGAAATATCTGCTCAAGTTAATAATGTTGAAAATCAAACACAACAAGAAGTACAAAGAGCGCTAGATAGAATAAACCCTTACAATAAAAGTTTTGGTCTGAGCGATGGTCAAACTGAGAGCTGGACATTACCTTTTTAAATTAATTAATTAAATATAAAAACAGCTTTAAGGCTGTTTTTTTATGTAGAGCATTTGCCGTTTACTTTTTAATTAATAAGTTAATACTAATATTAATTATATTAAGAGGTTTTAGTATGAAAAAAATATTAACAGTTGTTTTGTTTTTTGTAGTTATAATTAGTAGTGTTCACTCTTTTTCTGGTTGTCAGGTTCAGGGGGACGCAATGACTTATGTTAATTTAAGCGTTAACCCTAATATAGAGTTTATTTTAAACACAGCAGATGTGGTAGTATCAGCTAATGCAATTAATGAAGAAGCAGAAATGTTGTTAGTTAATAAAGATTATAAAGGCGATGCAATTGAGCATGTTGTAAAAGATATAATGAACACTATGAGTAAAGCGGCTTTAATAGATATTCAAGATGAAAAAGGTTTTATTCAGTTAACAGTAATAAATGACAATGCAACAAAAGCAAATGATGTTTATTACTCTATAAAAAGCTCTTGCGAAAACTATTGCAAAAGTAATGGTATTTATTCAGTTGTAGTAAATGGTCAACTACCAAGCGAAGTTGTTACATTATCTTCTCAATATAATTTAGAGCCTGCGCATTTTAGGTTAGTTTTAAAAGCATATGAATTAAACCCAAATTTAGAGTTTAATGAACTAATTAATATGAATAAGCAAACTCTTATACAAAAAATTAATAAAAGCTTTAATAATCAAGCGGGTATTTTAACGAGTGAAAATAAACAAGAGTTTAAAACTGAATTAATAAACTTAAGAAAAACTTATGAAAATAAAAAAGAGAATTTATTTAATAAAGAATATAAACAGTTAAAAGAAGAACTAAAGTTAATGGAAGACCAAATACAAACAACAGAAGGTGAAGCACTTAATAATTTAAAAAATGTATTCAAAAAACAAACTAAGCAAATAAAAACATTAGAACATAATTTAAAAGCAAGTTATGATAACGAGTACACTGCATTAATTGATAGTTTTAATAGAGATAAAGAAAGGTTAATAAATGCTTATACTAAAAAGTCAAAAGGCAAAATTAAAAGGTTACAAACAAACTTACAAAAAAGAATGAATGAGAACTCTCAATTATTTAAGTTAAGGCAAAGCTATGCAAAAAAACGAATAAACAATTTTGAAATTAAGTACGATGAGTATGTAAAATTAACTACTATTAATATGTTAAACTTTTTAAAAACAAAAGATAGTGAAACAAAAGAGTATAATGAACAATTAAATAAAGATTTAAGTAATGCTATAACTCATGCTAAAAAGTATGTAAAACTTTATTAAACACTAAGCTGTTTAAATAAAAATAAAAAAAAATTATAAAAATTTTAAATAAGCCCTTTATTTTTTGTGCATTATATAGTATAGTAGGAATAGTAATGTTAATTACAAGTGCTTCTATTATATATGTACTTAGTAATAAACATTATTTTCTTAAGTTTAATCGACAAAGTTGTTAACATTTTAATAGTATTTTAAGGCCTATAAAAAGGCTTCAAAAAAAAACTAAAAAATTTGAAAAAAAATGTTGACAGCCTAAAACTGTTGTGTTAGACTGTAAAAGCGTTTGAGGCAGAAGCCTTTTATCCGCAAGTACATTGACAACTGCATAATAAAATAGAGCGATATCAAATATTAATATTGATACGATTTATATCGAGAGAAAAACATTAAAAATTTATATGGTGTAATATGTATAATCACAATTTAGCAAAAGGTATAATAACCTTAGTAATTGCGAAATAAACAATTTACGCTGAGTTTAACAATAAACAAAGCAAAAGAATCGACGAATACGATCAAGCTACAAAGAGCGTATGGTGGATGACTTGGCACTAGGCGCCGAAGAAAGACGTGATAAGCTGCGATAAGCTACGGGGAGCTGCAAATAAGCCCTGATCCGTAGATTTCTGAATGGGGCAACCCACTAGCATTAGACTGCTAGTATCACTGTTACGAATACATAGTGCAGTGATGGGAACCCGGGGAACTGAAACATCTAAGTACCCGGAGGAAGAGAAAGTAAATAAACGATTACCTGAGTAGCGGTGAGCGAAAAGGTAAGAGCCCAAACCACAGGTAGTAATACTTGTGGGGTTAGGACCTACAATATAGACTTAGAAAGAATAGCAGAAGATAGCTGGAAAGCTACACAGAATAGGGTAATAGTCCCGTAAGCAAAATTCTTTTTATACTTAGTAGGATTCCAGAGTAGCACAGGACACGAGAAATCCGGTGTGAAGGCGGGAGGACCATCTCCCAAGGCTAAATACGACCTAGTGACCGATAGTGAAGAGTACCGTGAGGGAAAGTTGAAAAGAACCCCGGGAGGGGAGTGAAATAGAAACTGAAACCGTACGTTTACAAACGGAGAAAGCACTACGGAATTTATTCCAGTGCGATCTCGTACTTTTTGTAGAACGGGCCGGCGAGTTACGATATGTAGCAAGGTTAAGTAATTAAGTTACGGAGCCGAAGCGAAAGCGAGTCTGAATAGGGCGTCAAGTTGCATGTCGTAGACCCGAAACCTGGCGAGCTATCCATGAGCAGGTTGAAGCAAGGGTAAGACCTTGTGGAGGACCGAACCCACGTCTGTTGCAATAGTCGGGGATGACTTGTGGATAGAGGAGAAATTCCAATCGAGCCAGGAGATAGCTGGTTCTCCTCGAAATAGCTTTAGGGCTAGCCTCTGTATAGAGATTGCTGGGGGTAGAGCACTGAATAGGCTAGGGGGCTTCACCGCCTGCCGAACCTTATCAAACTCCGAATACCAGCCAATTATTAACAGGGAGTCAGACTATGTGAGATAAGTTTCATAGTCGAAAGGGAAACAGCCCAGACCTACAACTAAGGTCCCAAAATGTATGTTAAGTGGTAAAGGATGTCTTGTTGCATAAACAACCAGGATGTTGGCTTAGAAGCAGCCATTCATTTAAAGAGTGCGTAATAGCTCACTGGTCGAGTGACAGGGCGCCAAAGATTATCGGGGCTAAAACATACTACCGAAGTTTAGGAGTGAACATTTATTTGTTCATTGGTAGAGGAGCAATGTATGCGGGCAGAAGCTGTATCGGAAGAGGCAGTGGACTGCATACAAGAGAGAATGCCGGCATGAGTAGCGAGAGTGGTGTGAGAAACACCACCGTCGATTGTCCAAGGTTTTCTGGGGAAGGTTTATCCACCCAGAGTAAGTCGGGACCTAAGGCGAGGCCGAAAGGCGTAGCCGATGGCCAACTGGTTGATATTCCAGTACCACCGTACATCGATTAAGAACCGAAGCAGGGACGCAGTAGGATAGTAGGACCACACTAATGGAAATGTGTGGCTAAATCATGAGGGTAACAAGTAGTTAAGTACGCTTGTTGTATAGCCTAGGTGATGATGGGGAGTGAAATTAAGTAACGAAGCCTACAAATTCACACTGACGAGAAAAGCTGCTAGGTAGATGTAAGGTGCCCGTACCCCAAACCGACACAGGTGGACGATGAGAGAATCATAAGACGGACGGGATAACCATTGTTAAGGAACTCGGCAAAATGACCCCGTAACTTCGGGAGAAGGGGTGCCCTCGTAACTAGATTACGAGGGCCGCAGTGAAACGGCCCAAACGACTGTTTACCAAAAACATAGGTCTCTGCTAAAGCGCAAGCTGAAGTATAGGGGCTGACGCCTGCCCGGTGCTGGAAGGTTAAGAAGAAATGTTAGCTTATTTATAAGCGAAGCGTTGAATTGAAGCCCCAGTGAACGGCGGCCGTAACTATAACGGTCCTAAGGTAGCGAAATTCCTTGTCAGGTAAGTTCTGACCCGCATGAATGGCGTAACGATTTGGGCACTGTCTCAACAATGGACCCGGCGAAATTGAAGTATACGTGAAGATGCGTATTACCCGCGACTGGACGGAAAGACCCCATAGAGCTTTACTGTAACTTGATATTGAATTTTGGACTTAAATGTACAGGATAGGTGGGAGACTACGAAACTAGGGCGCTAGCCTTGGTGGAGTCATCCTTTGGATACCACCCTTTTAAGTTCAGGATTCTAACGTTGTTCCATAATCTGGGCAGCGGACATTGTCAGGTGGGCAGTTTGACTGGGGCGGTCGCCTCCGAAAGAGTAACGGAGGCGCCCAAAGGTTCCCTCAAAATGGTTGGAAACCATTTGCAGAGTGTAAAGGCACAAGGGAGCTTGACTGCGAGACTTACGAGTCGAGCAGGTACGAAAGTAGGGCTTAGTGAGCTGGTGGTAGAGCATGGAATTGCCATCACTTAACGGATAAAAGTTACCTTGGGGATAACAGGCTGATTCCTCCCAAGCGTCCATAGCGACGGGGGAGTTTGGCACCTCGATGTCGGCTCATCACATCCTGGGGCTGTAGCAGGTCCCAAGGGTTCGGCTGTTCGCCGATTAAAGTGGTACGCGAGCTGGGTTCAGAACGTCGTGAGACAGTTTGGCCCCTATCCATCGTGGGCGTAGGATATTTGAGAGGAGCTGCTCCTAGTACGAGAGGACCGGAGTGGACATACCAATTGTGCATCAGTTGTCACGCCAGTGGCATGGCTGAGTAGCGAAGTATGGAAAAGATAAACGCTGAAAGCATCTAAGCGTGAAACTTGCCTCAAGATTAGATATCCCATAGCGTAAGCTAGTAAGACCCCTTGTATACGACAAGGTTGATAGGTCGGAGGTAGAAGTGCAGTAATGCATGTAGCTGACCGATACTAATAGGTCGAGGGCTTGATCAACACAGTAAGTAAATAAACTGACCCTACAAAAAGAAGTTTATTTGACTTACAATCAATTCTTTTACTTTTAACTTAATTGTTGCTAATTAAGTTAAACTAAGTTAAACTAAGTTCTATTTTATTGCAGTTGTGAGTGTACTTTTAAACACTTTACCATTGTTGGTGATATTAGCGACAAGGACCCACCTGTTCCCATTCCGAACACAGCAGTTAAGCTTGTCAGCGCCGAAAATATTTGCTTGGAGACGAGCTGAGAAAATAGGTCATCGCCGACATTTCATTAAAAAGCAGAGATTTATCTCTGCTTTTTTGTTATTTATAAGCTTTTATTAATTATACATCTCTTATTAAAATTTTTTATGGTTTAGTTTTAATAACTACATATAAAAAAGGAGTTAATATGTTTTCTCAACTTTCAAAGGTTATTCTTAAGGTATTTGGTATAGTTTATTCTATTTCAGGTAACTTCTTTGTTGATAGTTTTATTTTTTTTGTAATAGGAATTATAGGGTACAATATCGCATTTCCTATAGTAGGAACAATACGTGGAGTTTTAGGTTATAATTCAGCTTTAATGAGTTTAGTACATTCGGTTTATACGTTTTCCCTAATTAACTTTTAGATCTTTTGCTCTATAGCTAAGTTAATAGAGTATTTTAATTTTCATATTATATTATAATTATACAATAAAGTCATCTTTTAAGTTTTTAAGTATACATTACTCTATTTTTTAAGTTAATTTTATAGGTAATACTTTTATTTTAGCTTTAATAAGCACCTTAGGATACCTAATAGCATTTTTTAGTTTATTCTAATGAGTGAATTTCTTAGCTGTAACTTAGGTAATGAGTTTTATTTACCTGGTACGCATACCTTTTGTGATTTATGCTTTTCTTATTATCATTAAAAAATAGATTATTTTAATTTCATATAGAACTAATTGAATATTAAAACTTGATTATAGTTTAAATAAGTTAGTTATTATAAATTTTTTTTATAGATAACTTAATATAAAACAGATAAACCAATGCTTATAACAATTATTTTAAAATATTGACATACTAAATTAATATGCTATAATATTGTATAAGATAAAAAGGAGGATAATTATGAAAAAAAATTACGATCCACACGCAAGTTCTTACTATGTTAATGGTGAAGATATGTCTGATGGTATTGCGCCATGTGTTAGTGAGGGTGATGCTACAGTAGATGCAATTAAAGCTTACTTAGAAGAACAAAAAGTAAAAGAACAAGACGAAGAGACAATTGTTAACTATTATAAAAAACAATATAATAGTAAAAACAAAAAAGAGACAGTAAAAGATAACTTTGAAGAAGAATTAACTCAATAATAATTTTAAAACACTTAACTATTAAGTGTTTTTTTATTATAATATAGTTAATAAATTAAACTTTTAAATAAAGGAAAAGTTATGACATTACAAGATATACATAAAGAATATGATAAAATGCAAGCTTTATACGGCGAGCGTAGCTTAAAGGCTGTTTATGGTGGTGGGTGCGACTATAAACCTGAGGTTATGTTTGTGTTTATGAACCCTACTGCTACTAATTTAGCAAGTTTTTCAAGTTGGAATGGGTTAAATGCTCCTTTTATTGGCACTAAGAGTGTTTGGAAAGTGTTTAATAAGCTGAATTTAATAAGTGATGAGTTACTAGTGAATATTTTAAATAAAAAGCCTAACAAGTGGAGTGAAAGCTTTGCGCAAAAAGTTTATAATGAGGTAAATAAAAGTAACATTTACATAACAAACTTTGCTAAATGTACTCAAAAAGACGCTAGAAGTTTAAAAGATAACGTTTTAAGTAAGTATTTAGAACTATTAGAAAAAGAAATAACTATAATTAACCCTAAAATTATTGTTTGTTTTGGTAATCAAGTAAGCAGTCTATTTTTAAACAAAAAGATTGAAGTAGGAAAAAATAGAAAACTAAAACATATTAAACAAATTAATGGGCGCTCATATGAAACTTATGCCTGCTACTATCCTATTGGTTTAGGGTTTAGAAACATTAACAAAGTAATAGAAGATTTAAATATTGTTTTAAAAAGTTTATAAAATATTTATATGAGTTTAATTAATTATTTTAAGTTTAAATTAAATAAATAATATTTAATTTGTTGTAAAGTATTCATGCATTTATTGACCAGGTAAACAAGCCTTGGTAATAAATATTATTAGTAAAAACATACATATATTTAGGAGTTGATTAAATGAAAAAAGTTTTAATAACATATTACTCAAAAACTAACACAACTAAGGAATATGCAGATACTATAAAACAAGTTTTTAGTGAGCATAATTTTGATGTAACACTGCAAGACTTTAATAATGAAAATAACTTAAAAAATTACGATTTAGTTATAATTGGAGCACCAATTAATGGTATGAAGTGGGCAGAGAATGCTACTAACTTTGTAGAAAAAAATAAAGAACAGTTAAAACAGACCCAAGTTGCATACTTTATTGTGTCTTACTTTTTAAATGTTGCAAGAAAACCGTTTAGAAAAGCTATTTATAATAGCCTTAACGAGGTAAGTAAGCAAGTAGAGCCTATTAGCATAGGAAGGTTTTTAGGTAGAGTAGACAAGCCACTACCTAAATTTTTACACTTTGTGTTAGCTGGTAGAAGTAAATCACCGCTAGACCAAGTAAACTTAGAAGATGCTAAGCTATGGGCTACTAATTTAATAAAAGATATTTAAAAGCAGGCTCAACCTGTTCTTAATAAGTGTTTATTGACTATTAATACCTATTATGATAACATTTAAGTCAAATAAATATTAAAAGGTAACTTTTTATGAACGATAATAAAGAAGTAATTCAAAATGAGCTTGTTAAAGCATTAATTAAACAAGTAAAAGAATTTATTAATAATCCTAAGCCTATTTCTGTAGAATTAAAAGAAGATGAATTAGATATATTCACGTATTTTTCTAGAGATGAGTTAGAGCGTGTTAACGAACTTACTGAAGAACAAATTAACTATGTAGAACAACTTAAAGAAAAAGTTAATCTTGGTAGAGTATCTTATGATAGAGATACAAGTTATTTAGCGTTTAACCATCATGTATGGAAAGAATTAAGTATGAAAAAAAAGGTAATAAGCGTTTTATGGTTTAAAGATTTGCTTGCACAGGAAGATAACAAACTTAGTGCAAATGCTAATATAGGTAAAGATTTTGAAAGTGCATTTAACTACAATTACAACCAAGAAACTGGCGAGTATTGCTTTTTTGTTGATGCAATTAAGTTAAACGAAAAAAATATAGAAGCACCGTATGAAGTTATGTTTAATATTTTAATAAGTAATTTTGAAGATAACATAATATTAGCAGTTAATAACACTAAAGGTGAGGATGGAAAGTTACTAATTAAAAATATTGATAACCTTGTTTTAGCTAATAGCTTTAAAAATGTTGAAGTTCCATTTAAAGCCTATAATAAATTTATGTTAAATGAAAAAATGAGCGAACAAGAACAAAAGGATGTTTGTCTTTATTTTAATCAACCTAAGCAGTTAGAGGTAAGAAAGTTATTTAATACATTAGACGAATATATGTCAACTGGAGAAAAATGTTTAGAAGTATATGATAGCAATTGGCATAATTATAAGTATTATTTAGAAGATAGGTATCAAGAAGCTGATGAGTTATATGATGATTTATTTAAAGTAGATAGAAAAAAACTTTATAGTAAATATTTAAGTAAGCAGCTAGAAAATTTAAATAAAATTAAAAGTCAAAACTGCGAAAAAGAATTATAAAAAGAAGTTAAAAAGTTGATTATTTTATTGTTTTATTAAATTATTGAATATATTTAGCGACTATTTCAAAAAGCCATTAATAAAAAAACCTAATTAAGTTAATAAATTTTATTAGCCTATATATAAAGGTTTTTAGGTATAGTAGACAAGATATTTTTTTAGGCTTTTTCACATTGTAATAGCCAGGTTAAGGTAAACAAAAGTTAAATCAAGTTAACTTAAAAGATGCTAAGACATGGCTATTAATTTAATAAAAGATATTTAAAAGCAGGCTATAACCTGTTTTTTTAAAGTGTTTATTGACTAATAACACCTATTATGATAATATTAAAATATTAAATAAATAAAGGTTATATATTATGAATGATATTAAAAAAGTAGTACAAGATGAACTTATTAAAGGTTTATTTAAACAAGTGCAAAAATCTATAAAAAACCCTGAGCCTATTACCGTAAAGTTGAAAGAAGATGAGCTAGATGTATTTGATTATTTCACTAAAGAAGACTTAGAAAATGGTGTGGAGCTATTTCAAGATGAGCTTGACTTTATAAATAATGCAACTCGAAAATTAGGTAAAGTGACTTACGATATGAACACAAGACAATAAGTCAAGTGCAAGTGCTAAAGTTGGAACAGGATTTGAAGAAGTAATATCTTATTCTCTAGATAAAAGTGGTAACAATTATTACTTTAATATTGATGCTATTAAATTAAACGACCCTGAAGCAAAACCATATGAAATTATGTTTAAAATTTTAATAAACAACCTTGAAGACAATATTGTAATGGTATTAAATAGCATAGCGCAAGGTATAAAACCTGGTATACATATTGATGACTTAGTGCTAGCAAATAGCTTAAGCCCAGTAAAAGTGCCTGAGGATGCCTACAATAAGTTTATGCTTAATGAATATATGACAAATAAAGAGCAAAAAGAATGTAGTTATTATATGAATCAACCTATAGAGTTGAAGATAAGAAAAGTTTTTAACACCCTAGATGAATATATGACTACAAGTGAACATGTACTAAACTTACATGATACTAATTGGCAAAATTATAAATTTGCTTTACAAGAAAAATATGAAAAAGCAGACGAAATGTATAACAAATTATTTAAAGTAGATAAAAATAAACTATATAATAAGTTACTAGATAAACAGATAAAAAAAATAAACTATTATAAAAATAACAGCACTGATAAAGAAATGAATTAAAAAAAAATTACAAAACAAAGAGAGCAAGAAGATGAAAAATAAAAGCATGATTAAAACAATAAAAAACAAAATAATAGCAAAAAGATATAACAGGCAACTAAATAAATCGGTTGAATATATTAATAATATGGCTAATAATGAAAACGGATTTATTGTAATAGCAGAACAAGAAGACGGTAATGAAATAGAAAAGGCGGTTAGACCTGACAATTTTAGTCATGCCTTTCATAAAGACATTTGGTACAGTATGCAATCTGCAGATCAAATTGTTGTTTTAATGTGGTTAGAAAGACATTTTGCTAAAAAGGATAATCGAAAAGAAGGCAGTTTTAAACTAAATATTGACGATAATAGATTTAGGCTTACAGAAGAGAATGGCGATTACATATATAATATTCCAGTTTCAGAATTTGAAGAAGCTACTATGCTGCCTTATGAATTTGCAAATTTAATAGTTAGGCTTAGTGCTAGTTGCAAACTTATTGATAGACTTAACCACTTTAAAAAAACAGGTCAAATAACAGATGTAGAAAAAAAATATTTAAAAGCTTCAAAATATACTGTAACTAAGCCAAAAGCTCATAAAAAACTTTTAATATCTAATTTAGTTAAACCTGAAGATATTAACGAAGAAAATAAAAGTGAATTAAAGCCTTATTTAAAACCGATGACAAAAGAAGAAGAAAATGACTTATTACTTTATTTGTTACAGCCTATTTTTAATGAAACAGATAAAGAACTTAAATATTTAGATAAAGCCGGAAGCAGAAACGAAGTATATATTGGAGAAGATGAATTATTTAATGAATATAAAAACTCATTAAATAAACTTAGAAAAATGGAGTGTGATTTTGTAGAAAAGCACACTAAAAATAAAGATAAAACTTCTTTATTTTTAAGTTTAGTTAAAGAAAAATTACAAACACAAGAACAAGAAAAAAGCATTTAAAATTATTTAATAGTTAATTCTTTTATGCACAAAACAATATTTTACTAAAGAGGAATTTACTAATGTGGGCAGTTATAAGAGTATTAGCATATTCTATTGAAGTAAATATAAACAAAAAATTATTGAACAAAAATAACATATTCAATTATTTAGCTAATAAATATTGGATTGGTATTTTTTTTCTTGGTTTAATATTTATTATAGATAAACCATTTTTAAAGCGTGAAGGATTTGTAATACTAGCTGTTATATGCGTTTTATTGGCTATATCTCAAGTTATTTCATTTAACAGTTTGGCACGAACTAAGCCAAGTACACATTCTGTAATTAAGCAAACTAAAATTATATTTATGCTTATAATAGCTCTGTTTTTAAACCAAGTAACAAATATGTACGCAATTCTATCTATTTTCTTTATTTTTTATGGTGGGCTATTACTAACCCGTAAAGAAATAGAAGAAAGTTCAAACAAAAAAGATACATTAACAGGAATTTTTTTTATGTTTAACTACACCTTTATTTGCTATTACAATTTCATACCTTTTAGAATATGCTTTTAATTTAAATTATTTTTCTCCTAGTACTTATTCAATTTTTTCAATTTTAACAATAATAATACTGTTTAATTCACCTATATTTAAGAAAAATAAAAGTCAAAAGCAAAATATATCGCAGTTTACAAAAAAAGAGCTTTATTTACTGCAACTAGCAGGCGTATTATCAATTGGAGTTAATATTACAAATGCTTTAGCAATTAAGCAAATGGGGGTAGTGTTTACAGAAATTATATCTGCACTTGCTCCAATTGTTATTTTAATTTTTGCAGTATTATCAAAACAAGAAAAGTTAACGCTAACACGAGTTTTGGGAGTAGTAGTTACAATTACAGGAGTTGTAATATTTATTGTTTCAAGTTAAAATAAGAAGAACTAAACTTACTTATTACTACCTTATAAATAACTAGATATTGACAATTAAGCAATAATATGTTAAAATTAAATTATAAATTAAAAAGAGGTAAAAAAAAATGAGATTATTATTTTCGATAGGGTTTAGATTTTTAACTGCAGGAATTGTTGCTGCCGGTGTAGTTGCGGCATTAAGCTTAGTAGGTATATCTACTCCTATATTAGCAACATCACTATTATTTGGAGCTGGGTTTAGTTCATTAACTACAGCAGCTAATATCGCAAAAGATTTAAAAGCGCCTACCCCATCAGCAGAGCAATGGGAGATTGAAACAGAAAGAAATAGACCATTAGTAAATTTAGAAGACAAAATATTAGGTAGTATAAGTAATAAACTAAATAAACCAAGTGTTAAAAGTTATAATCAAAATGATTTAATTGAAAAAAATGATTCAGTAAAAACAAAAAAAGTAGCAAAACAAAACACTAAAAAGCAAGAATTAAAAAATCAAGATGAATTAAATATATAAAAGTATACTTATAAAGAAGCCTAGTTTTGGTTAGTTAAGTAAAAGTGCAAACAAAACAATAAAAAAAGCATTTAAATAATTTATAAAATATTACATATAATTAATGTAATATTTTTTAAAATTACTACTTGACAAAAAACGGCTTAAAGTGTTAATATAGTAGAGCATAAATATTAATATTCCTCAGTAGCTCAGTGGCAGAGCACTCGGCTGTTAACCGATAGGTCGTAAGTTCAAATCTTACCTGGGGAGCCAATAAAAAAGAAGGCTTATAAAAGTCTTCTTTTTTTATACTGATTATTATATGTATTAAAAATAAAGTTTATAATTTTGCTTAACATTTAAACAATAGATCATACTTTGCACTTGCTCCGCTTATTAAATATAAAAAACTGGAGTATTAATAATACTTGTAAGTTAAATTTTTTCAACAATTTTATTTAACTTTTTTTTATTTTAATAAGTTATTTAATTTATTATACCATAATAATAAACTTATATATACTTTTCATATTATACCTTTGCTTAAACTTATACTTTAGTTCTTGAAAGTGTATAAATACAGTAGAAAGAATATAGTACTAAACGCTAGTAATTAGTTGCTATTGACATAATGATAAAATAAGTGTATTATTACAATATATATATTAAAGAGGTGTAAAATGAAAAAAATATTATCAATAGGTTTTAAATTAACTATTGCCACCCTATTAATCGCAGCCTTACTTACTCTATTACAAGCAGTTGGAGTTTTTACACCTGCAATTTTTCCTGTAGCACTTTCAGTTGCTGCAGCCGTTACAGTGGGTTCTGAAATAAACAAATCTTATAAAAAGAGTAAAAAGGCAAGTAAAATTTCAGAAAACTTATTGTCTAGTAAATATGAAAAGCAACAAGAGTTAGGTAAAGAACAAACAGCTCAAAATGAAAAAGCAGAAAAAAAAGAATCAGAAAACTCTAAAAAAGCTAAATCAAAAGAGAAAGATAAACTTGAAGAAGATTATATGTCAAAAATAGATAACATATCAAATACTCAAGAAGGGGTAGATAATAATTCTGAATTTATTAATAAACCTGTACAAAAAGAGCAAGTTGATACAAGCAATCAAGAGTTAAATACTGAAAATGATATTAATAAACATTTTGATATAAACGGCGATATGTTAACTAATAATGATGATATTAGTAGCGAATTTCAGCCAAACAATCAAAAATTTGACAACGTAGATGAATCAAACAGTGAAGATGTAAGTTACGAATTTGAACCATACGACGAAGAAAAATTTAATAATATAGATAATCAAGAAGAGTTAGACAATCAAGAAGAATCAAACAGTGATGATGAATTAGAATATAAGGATGATTTAAATAATCAAGAAGACTTTGGACAAGAATTAGTTATGTAAAATTAAAAAAGAGTTTATAGCTCTTTTTAACTTATCAATAATTAATTAAATGAAAAAGAATAATTCTTTTTCATTTTTTATAGAAGAACATTTGTGCATTATTATTTACAGGAGATAAAATTACTATTACTAAATTACTAACTAAAAAAAATTTAATAGATATAAATATATACATAATAGCAATTATATTACACAGCTTATCAGTATTTTTAATAATGCAAGCAGGCGTAGGGGCTTCACCATTTGGAGCATTAATAAGTAATATGGTTTTATATTTTAATATTGCAATTGCCTTAGCAAGCATTACTTATGATATTGTTAATATTTTAGTAGTTAGTATATTAAATAAAAAAAGGCCAAAAATTAAAAGCTTTACATATGGCATAATTTTTGCCTTCTTTTTACTTTTCCTTCATTTGAAGGTATTCATTTAATGATTTTAATTTTTATATTTTTAGGTGCTGTTATTTTGTCTGATGTAAGTAAGTCTTTACAAAGTGTTGTATGTTTGCCTAAACTACCGGCATATGTAACAACACATGCAATACATAAAAAATTCAATTTAAGTTTATATTGGACTAATAAAATAAGGCATTTAGTAGTAATAGCTATTGCTATATTATTTTCATTTTTAGCAAATAGCCCTTTTAATGGTTTACATGTAGGTACACTTATTTCATTTATGTTATTCGGCTATTTTGTAAAGTTTATTGATCCTGTTGTTAAGTCAACTTATAATAAAATAATTAGTTAGCTTTATAGTTTTACATTAGTTTTAGTCGCATTTATATAAATATATAAGGAGTAAATTAATACTTGTTAGTAAACTAAAGTTAAAAATTAATAAACATAAAAAACTGAAGTTATAATTTTAACTTCAGTTTTTTGTTTGTGTTTTTATTAACTAAGAAGCATATTTGCTAGCCTTTTCTTTTTTTAAATTTGCCACTTTTTCTGTAGCTTTATTTTTTGCAAAGTCTAAGCACTCTATTAAAATTTTAGTATCTTCCTCATTTAATATTTTTTTAAAAGTCTTTAGCATATTTTCAAAAAAATTCATTTCAAGTATTTTATTCACAGAGTATTCAAAATTTAAATCATTTGCAGTTGCTATATTAAGTAATGCTCTATCTAATTTTGTATTAAGGCATTTATCGTCTACTAATTTTCCATTAAAAACAGATTCATATGATTGTAAAGTCATGCCATCTTTGTTTGAAAAAGTAGGTAATTTGCCTTTCATATTTAATTTATATAAGTCTAGTTTGTCAGCATCTTTAATAATTTTGCAGTGTAGCAAAGTTTTTTCATCAACTACATTACTAGAAATAGCTTTTTTATTATGTTGTTCTATTGACTTTGAAATTATGGAATAATACTCTTTAGGTATATCAAACATACTTATTTTATTCTTATTAATTAATAATTCAACAGCAAAATTGCCATGGTCAATACTTTTACTATCTTTATATGTGTTATAAAGTTTCCACTGTTCAAAGCGAGCAAAGTCATGTAAAAGTCCTATTACATAAGCTAACTCTTGATTATCTTTATCTAACTCTATAGATTTGGCTATACTAAGTGCGTTGGTTGCAACATTTTGACTGTGAAAATATTTTCTTTTAAGGTTACTATCTTCTAAGTTATAATTATCTTTTACGTACGTTAAAAAAGTTTTTGTAATTTGTTCTATATTCATATGCATCACTCTTTTTAATTAAATTTTAATTATTTTAACACATATAATAAATTAAAAAAACTAATAATTAAACATAAGCGTTTAATAGCCTATTTGCTTAAAAAGATAATAATAATGCTTTTAATTTTTATTATAAACATATTATTTATGCCATTTTTATCCTATTGACATTGTAGGACGCTAGTTTTATAATTAATTTATAAGCACTTATTAATTTGTAAAATAAAAAGCATTACATATTAAAATTATACTTTAAATAAAGTATTTGTTTATCTTTCAATTACTTAAATAAAGTAAGGTTTATTATAGTTTTTACTAAAAACTATAAAGTGAATATGTAAAATACTGTAAAAATTATTTGCCTTTTGTATCTTAAACTTGTTATTATTATATAACAAGATAACAAATATAGGAGGAAAAATATGAAAAATAATACATATAGTTATTTAAAAAAGTTTAACTTTAGTATGGGCTTACTACATTTATTACAAGGTAGTATTATGTTAGTTTTAGCCCTAACTTGGGACAAAATTATTAATTTTACACCAAGAATAATGTCTTACTTTTTACAGTACAATGAGGCAACTCAAACGTTGCAACCTAACGCACAATCGTTATTTGATTTACCTTTTGGTTTATTAGTTGCTAGTTTTTTATTTATTTCAGCAATAGCACACTTTATAATTAGCATACCTAAAAAAACTAATAACAAATATAATCAGGACTTAAAAAAGGGTATAAATCAATTTAGATGGTATGAATATGCAGTGTCATCTTCTATTATGATTGTATTAATATCAGTGCTTTTTGGAGTTTATGATATTGGCGCATTAATTGTAATCTTTTTACTTAATGCTAGTATGAACTTTTTTGGTTTATTAATGGAAAAAATGAATGAAAATACACAAAAAACAAACTGGCTACCATTTATATTTGGTTCAATTGCAGGTATAGGTGCATGGATAGTTATTGCACTATATGGTTTTGGTAACGCTGACCCAAGTCAAGTGCCATGGTTTGTATATGCAATTGTAAGCACATACTTTATATTCTTTAATTTATTTCCAATTAATATGGTATTACAATACAAAAAAGTTGGAAAGTGGAAAAATTACATTCACGGAGAAAAAGTATATATATTACTAAGCTTATTTGCTAAATCTATTTTAGCTTGGCTAGTATTATTTGGTGTAATGCAACCAAACTTAGGTTAATGATAAAAAAAAATTTATAAAAGGAGCTAATAATATGAACATATTTGTACTACACAAAAATAAAAAAATAAATGCACAATATTACATAGATAAACATGTAGTAAAAATGATACTAGAATACACACAATTATTATCTAGCGCCTTTTATTTTACTAATTATGTTCCAGAAGGCATATATAAGCTTTACGGAAAAAATCATCCTAGTAGTAAATGGGTAAGAGAGAGTTTAGATAATTGGCTATGGCTAAAAGATATGACCGATATTTTAATAAAAGAATATGAATATAGGTTCAATAAAACACATAAAAGTAAAAGCGTGTTAAAAAATATGCCCGTACCTGACTTGCCTAAAAAAGGCTTAACAAAGTTTGTTCAAGTAATGCCAGAAGAATATATGCAAGAAAATGTATACAAAGCTTATCAAACTTATTATTTAAAAGATAAAAAGCATTTATTCTCTTGGAAAAACAGAAGTACGCCAAGCTTTGCGAGTGTAAACAAATGTTAAAATTAATTAAACAGTGCTTATAAGCATTGTTTTTTTAAGGGCTTACAATTTATTGACTATTGACATAAGGGCATAAATAGCGTATAATTTGTTTAAGAATAACCAACAAAAAACAAGCAAACAATAGTTATGATAAGGTAAGGCGTTTATGAAAAGATTTTTAGTTTTTGTAATAATATGTATAGTTACATTAAGTATAGGTTTAACAACCTATTACTTTTGGCGTGATAACGAAACAATAGTAGTGTTAGATAGCTACTTTGAAGTTAATGTAAACCAAACTTTTAGAGTGGACATAGACCATATAAACCCTCACCCTAAAACAGAAATTGAGTTTGAGTCTTTACATCCAGAAATTGTTATTTATAACCCAGTTAACAGAAGATTTGAAGCAATATCAGGTGGTAGAGCAGTTATTAGAGTGTCTGCTACTAGAACTGACTTTAGACCAGTTACAATTGAAGTAGTAGTTGGTGATGGCACAGTTAATGCCCCTTTCTTTATTAAAAGTATAGAAGACCTATTATTTATAGGTAAAGATGAAATATATTCTGAGGCTGGTACACCTTCAGTTAATCCAATGCAGTTTGACCATGCTTACAAATTAAAAAATGACCTTGACTTTTCTCAACTAACTAATTTAAATGCTGACGAAATGCAAAACAATAATATTTCAAGTTCAGTATATGAACAAGGCACATGGATGCCACTAGGTAACAATAATACAAGCGGTGAAGCATTTAGCGGCACTTTTGACTTTAACGACCGTACAATTTATAATATGAACATACAATCACAAGACCTTATTCAAGGTGACACAATTACAAATGCGGGCTTATTTAGCGTATTAGAACCACAAGCAGTTGTAAAAAACTTAAACTTAGAAAATGTAAACATTCAAGGCGAGTTTGAAAATGCAGGAAGCATAGCCGGCTTAAACTACGGAACAGTAGAAAGATCAAGAGTGTTAAGTGGTAATATAACTAACTTAAACAATAACAGCAACACAGGTGGAGTAGTAGGAAGACAAACAGTAAAAGCAGACATAGTTCCTAGAACAAGTTTAGTTTACTCTGGCTTATCAGTTACTGGTGGTTCTAATGTTGCAGGAATGGTTGGACATAACCACGGTGGCATTATAATTAATTCACACTCAGATAGTACAGTAGAAGCAAATGTAAATAATATTGCAGGTGGAATTGTAGGCACAAACGAATATAAACTTATAGGTATCGAAAATTATGAAGCTGTAGTAAAAGATATTTACTACCACGGGGAAATAAATTCTGATACTACTCAACAAGGTGCTATTATAGGTCAAAATATAAATAGAGATGATCAATTATATTTAAACACTATTCTTGGTAGTTATTACTCAAAAGAAATATCAGGAGATATTCCTGGTATAGGTGGCACTACTAATCAAGAACTAGATGAACAAATTGGTATTTATAATAAAACATATAATGAACTTACCGAGCAAAACACTTATTACTCTTATACAGATTTACAAGACGCTGATATTTACTGGTCATTTTCTATAATATGGGAAATAGATTCAAATGAAAACAATAGTTTACCAGTATTAAATATGGATGCACCAAAAGTAGATGACGGCTTAAGAAATGTAGATGACGGCGTAAGCATTATTAATGTTACTCAACTTGCTGATATAGAAATGGACGGAGTTTACGTAATAAGAGAAAACCTAGATTTAAGTTTATCAGCTAGTGACTGGATTCCTCTAGGACTAGATGAACCATTTACAGGTAAATTATCTGTAGATATTGACCCAGCAACAGGCGAAAGATATATAATTAGTAATTTAAATATAACTACTAGTAGAGAATATAACGGCTTATTTGCCAAAATAGGAAGTGAAGGCGTATTAGAAGGCATAAACTTAGCTGATGTTAAAATTACAGCTGGTCACAACGTAGGAGCCATTGCAGGTACAAATAATGGTCTTATTAAAGATAGTAATGTAATAAACGACGAACTATTAACTAATCATTATATAACAGCAAAAAATACTGGCGGCGAAGCTAATGTAGGTGCTATAGCCGGCGTATCATCAGGAACAATAACAAACACTTATTCTAAATTAGCTATTGATATTCAAAGTTCAGAAGACTATATATCAAACGGTGGCGGACTAGTTGGCAGAAATACAAGTTCCGCACATATATTAAATAGTAACTCAAGTAGTAACATCACAGCGTCAGGCTCTTACAGAGTTTATGCTGGTGGTATATCTGGTGCTAACCAAGGTAATATTGATACAACTTACTTCACAGGTGACATAACAGCACCAACTCAAACAGAAGTTGCGTTTGTAGGCGGTATTAGTGGTATTCATGGAAATGAAGGTGAAATTATATATTCATATGTAGCATATGGCTCATATCAAGGGTTTGCAGTAGGCGGACTAGTTGGTGTTAGTAGAGGCTTAGTTCAAGAAAGCTATGCAGATGTAGTTAACATTAAAGCAATGTATGCAGGTGGTTTAGCGTTTAATATTGCAAAAGGTGAATTTGTTAATACTTCAACACAAGCATTCTTATCTGGTATTAATTCAGATAGTGTAAAAGCAGGCTTTGCTTACTTTATAGAATATCAAAGTGATAATAGTTATGGTGAAGTTATTAACAGCTTCTCAGCAGCTACCTTTGATAATGAAGGAACAAACTATGCAGAAACTGCAGCACCAGTAAGAACAGAAGGTTTCTTAGTTCCAAGACAGGCAGGTTATATTACAGATTCTATATTTGATGCTCAGCATCAAATATTAAAATCACAAAACTTTGTTTCATTATTTAATGCAGAGTTTGTAATACCAAAAGAAGAACGAGAAAAAGAAGTAACTACTAATCATGCAACTGGTATAGATGGAGAAAATTTCTCAGCTTTCCATTCAGCAGGGTTTAGTACATCTGTTTGGAGTTTTGAAATAGGGCAGTATCCTCAATTAAGGAATGCTCCTGAACTTGCACAATAACAAAAATTTAATAAACAATAAAAAACAAACTGGATATCCAGTTTGTTTTTTTTAGTAATCATAGAAAAAAAGCACAAAAAGTTTGTGCTAGTTTAATATATACTATTCTTTTTCTTCGTTTTCTTGCTTTTCGCCCTGATCACCATCACGGTTATCATCGTCTTCTTTAAGCGCTTTTTCATATGCTGCTAAAACTGAAGAGTCAATTTGTTGCCTTGTTGGAGTATCGATAGGGTGAGCTATGTCTTTAAACTCTCCCTCAGGTGTTTTCCTACTTGGCATAGGAACGAAACATCCATTATTACCTTCTACAACTTTAATATCATGTACTACAAAGCAGCCATCAATAGTTATAGAGGCAACGGCTTTTAACTTACTGCCTTCTTTTTTAACTAGGCGAATACGAATATCTGTAACATTTAACAAGCCAAATCACCATCCTTATTTAGATTAGCTTTTACTATTAGCTACTTAAAGTTTACACACTTTTTGTAAAAAAAACAAACAAAATTAAAGGCTAAAAGCAATTTTTTGTAAAAAACAAACTATTTTTAAGTAATTTTCATATATAATTTTATGAAAAACAACATTTATTTACAAAAAATTACAAATATACATTTCATAGGTATAGGCGGAATTAGCCTTAGTGCGCTAGCTAAACTTATGCATTATGAAGGTAAAACTGTTACAGGAAGCGACATAACAGCTTCTTATAAAACTAAAGAGCTTAGTAAACTTGGTGTAAAAGTTTTTTGCGTCATAAAAAGGCTAATGTAAGTAACGCTCAGCTTGTCGTTTTTACAGGCGCAGTCAATAAAAATAATGTAGAATTACTGCAAGCCAAAAAACTAGGCATAAAAACTATGGAGCGCTCACACTTTTTAGGCTTAATAGCTGAAGACTATAAACAAGTAATTGCAGTTAGCGGTTCTCACGGCAAAACAACCACAGTAGGAATGCTAGCAAGTATTTTTATTGAAGCAAACTTAAAACCAACAGTTCATATAGGCGGTGAAAGCAAAACAACTAATGGTAATTTGTTAATAGGTAATAAAGACTTTTTTATTACAGAAGCGTGTGAATATAAAAACTCATTTCTTAAAATCAACCATAATGTAGGAGTTATACTAAATATAGAAAATGATCATACAGATTATTTTAAAAACTTAAATGAAATTTATTACTCATTTAATAAATTTTTTAATACAAGCAAAAATATAAATGTAATGCAAAAAAAGTATGAAAAATGTTTAGATACAAAAAATAACAAGCAAATTACATACAGCTTAAATAAAGAGGCAAATTATCAAGCAAAATATATAAAATTAGATAAGAACTTTAAAATTTCTTTTACAGTCTTTTATAACAACAAAAAAATAGGAATATTTAAAATAAACTCACCACTAAAACATAATGTATATAATGCACTTGCTTGTATTGCAGTTAGTAGATATTATAATATACCAATTACAGCAATAAAAAAGGGGCTAAACAAGTTTGCAGGAATAAAAAGACGCTTTAAAATTATTAAAAAACTAAACTCAAGCGTCATAATTCATGATTATGCTCATCATCCTACTGAAATAGCTTCTACAATAAGCAGTTGTAAAGAAATATATAAAAGACCCATAACTGTTATATTTCAGCCTCATACTTACACTAGAACAAAATATTTGATGAAAGATTTTATGAAAAGCTTCTCTAATTGTGATAAAGTAATAGTTACAAAAACATATGCAGCCAGAGAAAAGAAACTAAAAGGTGGAACAGGTAAGAATTTAGTAACAAAATTAATACAATCAAATATAAATGCAACATATATTAAATCATTTAAAAACATAAAAAAATATATTGTAAAACATACATATAATAAGCAAATAGTGCTAATACTAGGAGCAGGCAATATTGAGAGTTTGGCATATGACTATTTTAACAACTAACACAATTAATCTTAATAAAGTCCTTGACTAAACGCTGTATTCATACTATAATGTTTACGCTATAAAAAATAGAGGTGAAAAACAATGAAACAAGGAATACATCCTGATTACAAAGAAGTAGAAGTAACTTGTGCATGTGGCGAAACGTTTAAAACAAGAGCGGTTAAACCAGATGGCGAGATTAAAGTAGAAATTTGCAAAAACTGTCATCCTTTTTACACTGGTGTAAGAAAAATGGTAGATACAGGCGGAAGAGTTGAGCGTTTTAATAAACGTTTAGGTAAAGACAAAAAATAGTTCGTCATTATTACAAAAAGCAAAAGACTAGTATTTCTACTAGTTTTTTTAAAGGAGTATAATGGTGGTTAACTTCTCGCAAGTTAAAAAAAATTTACAAACTTTATATAAGCAGCACAACATTAATGAAAAGTCAGAGCAAGACTGGCTTTTTTCGCATGTGCTGAAACTAGATAGAGCAAAACTTTTTACAGTTGAAGAGATTACAAAAAAAGAACATAATAAAATACAAAAAATAGCTAATAAAAGAGTTAAAGGTATACCGCTTAGTAAAATTATAAAAAACTGCAATTTTTATGGAAACGACTTTTTAGTTAACAAAAATGTGTTAACTCCAAGACAAGAAACTGAAATATTAGTAGAAAAGGTAATTAACGATTATAAAAATACTAAAAATATAAGCATTTTAGACTTATGTACAGGTAGTGGTATAATAGCTGTAACACTAAAAAAATATTTACAAGCTGAAATTACAGCTAGTGATATTTCAAACAAAGCGTTAAAAGTTGCAAAAAAGAATGCAAAAAGCAATAAAGTTAAATTGTCATTTTTAAAATCTGACTTGTTTAATAAAATAAACAAAAAATATGATGTAATTGTTTGTAACCCGCCTTATATAAAATCAAGTAAAATAAATTCACTTCAAACAGAAGTTAAAAACCACGACCCACTAATTGCACTAGACGGAGGAGTTACTGGACTAAACTTCTACAAAAAAATAATAAAAAATGCACCACAAAATCTTTCAAAAAGTGGTAGAATATATTTAGAGTTAGGAAAAGGTCAACATAAACAAGTTGCAAAAATGCTTGAAAACAGGTTTAAAGATATTAATATAATAAAAGACTACAATAATATTGAACGCATTGTTTATGCTACAAAAAAATAAGGATAATAATATGATTAAAAAATTACAAAAAATTAAAGACAGGTTTAACGAAGTTAACAAATTACTTATGGACCCTGATGTTATTAATAACAATAAAGAATATGTTAGTTTAGCTAAAGAGCAAAAAAGCCTTTACCCTATAGTAGAGCTTTTTGACAAGTATAAAAAGGTAGAAAAAGACTTAGAAGATAGTAATGAATTACTAAAAGAAGAAAAAGACGAAGAAATGCGTGAGTTTTTTAAAGAAGAAATAGAAAAAGCTCATAAGCAAATTAAAAAGATGGAAAAAGACCTAAAAGTATTACTTCTACCTAAAGATGAAAACGACGAAAAAAATGTTATTATTGAAATAAGAGCAGGTGCAGGTGGCGATGAAGCAAGTTTATTTGGTGCTGCTGTTATGAAAATGTACTTAAAGTATGCTGAAAATAACCGCTGGAAAGTAGAAATAATGGACTTAACAGAAACAGAATTAGGCGGAGTAAAAGAAGCAACGTTTTTAATTAAAGGTAAGCACGCTTATTCAAGGTTTAAGTTTGAAAGTGGAGTGCATAGAGTTCAAAGAGTGCCTGAAACAGAAAGCCAAGGCAGAGTTCACACTTCTACTATTACTGTTGCAGTTTTACCTGAAGTTGAAAAGGTAGACTTTGAAATTGAGCAAAAAGACCTTAGAATAGATACATACAGAGCAAGTGGAGCTGGTGGACAACACGTTAACACAACAGATTCTGCAGTAAGAATTACACACTTACCAACAGATACTGTTGTTCAATGTCAAAACCAAAGAAGCCAAATTAAAAACCGTGCTACTGCTATGAAAATGTTACAAACAAAATTGCATGATTATTTTGAACAAAAAAAACAAGCAGAATATTCTCAAAACCGTAAAACGCAAGTAGGAACAGGGGACAGAAGTGAGCGTATTCGCACATACAACTATTCACAAGGAAGAGTTACAGACCACAGAATTAATTTAACTCTTTATAGTTTACCGCAAATTTTAGCCGGTGACTTAGATGAATTAATTACGGCGCTTAAAATTGCAGACCAAAAAGCAAAGTTAGAGGCTGTTGCAAAAGACTTACATTAAAAATAAAAAACACCTTAAACGGTGTTTTTTTATTAAACTATTCTTTTTTTACCTTTAAAAACAACACAAACTGCACCCGGGCCTGTATGACTACCTATAACAGGACCAATATTTTTAATTTTAATGTTTATGTTTTCATACTTCTTTTTAATTAAGCTTTTAAGCAGTTCAGCCTCATAAAAACTATCAGAATGGCCTATGTAAATTAGGTTATTATTATCATTAAATGCACTTAATTCTGTTACTTTTTCTTGTAACAATTTAAGTGCTTTTTTTATTCCTACTGCTTTACTATTCATTACTAATTTGCCTTTTTGGTTCATAGTTAAAATAGGTTTTGTGCTAAGCATTGTTCCTATTATAGCTTTTGTGCTACTAAGCCTGCCACCACGTTTTAAATGATATAAATCATTAATAACTACCCATTGTTGAATATTTTTAACATCTTCACTTAAATTTTTATAAATTTCCTTAGCAGTTAAATTTTCATTTTTATAATCAACAGCTAAATTAACTAGCAAGTTTTGAGCTTGCGTCGCGCTTAGGCTATCTATTACATAAATATTATTGTTAGGATAATTTTTATTCGCAGTTTTTGCGCCTTGTAGAGTATTATCATATGTACCGCTAAGCCCTGAGCTTAAACTAATATGTATAATATCGCAGTTGTGTTTTTTTATAATATTTTCAAAATACTCCTGCATTTCAACCGCGTTTAGCATAGAAGTTGTAGGCACAGCACCGTTACGCATTTTATTATAAAAATCGTCGTATTCTTGTTGAGAGTCAAATGTATCTTTATATTCTTTATCTAGAATATATGCCATTGGCATGTATTCTATATTATTTTTTTTAAGTTCGCTTTTATATTCATCTAAACAGCTATCGCTACTTATAATAACCTTTTTCATAACTTCTCCTTTAAAAACTATAAAATTATATATCATTATTAATGTATTTGCAAATATTAATTAATATTAATTAATTAATTTGTTGTTAATAAAAAAAATACTGTACAAAATAAATTAATACATTAATTTGGAGAAACAGTTTGAATTACAGCAAAGAAAATAAAAAGCAAAGAAGCTTAGCTATAAAATTATTTATAGCATTACTTTTTGCAATTTTATTAAGCCAACTAGCAGGAGAGTATATTGCAGCTATTTTCGTAGGACTTTTAGGCGGGTTAATGCCAATTTTACTAGGTGCTTTATTTGCATACTTACTAAAAAAACCAGTTTCTATTTTTGAAAATAAAGTATTTAATAACTCATTTAAGAAAAGTAAAAACAAAAAAAAATATATAAGACTTTTATCTTTATCTATAATTTTCTTTATATTACTTGGTGTAATAATTTCTATAATAGTAGCTTCAATACCTGCTATAGTAAATTTAGCAAATAACCTAGTAAATAATAGTGATAAATATATTGAACAATTAACAGCTGAACTAACTGTATTTTTTAACAATTTTCAGTTACTTGCTAATTTAGAACTTCAAGAAAAAATTATACAAGCTATTAATAATTTTGCTGTAAATTTAGAAAGTTACTTGCCAGTTATTTTAGATGGTGCTTTAAAACTAGCTTCAGACACAACTATAATTATATTTAATGTAATTTTATCTTTTATACTTGCCTTTTTAATATTAAAAGATAAAGAAAAAATATCTGCATATGTTAAAAGAGTGATTTATGCTAACTTTAAGACATATACAGCAGATAATATAATAAAAACAGCAAATAAAAGTGATAAAATTTTATATTCTTACTTTTTAGGAAAACTGTTAGAAGCTGTAATTATTTTCTTTATTGTAACTGTTGGCTTTTATATTTTTAATGTGCCTTATGCGTTTGTTTTAGCTAGCATTATTGCTATATTAAACTTTATACCTTATGCAGGTGTTATTATTAGTATTGTTCCAACTATTGTATTAACAACCATATTTGCAAGTTTAAATATTGCATTACTAGCTGTAATTTATAGTGTTGGTGTAGTTATATTTGTAACTTCTTTTATATCTCCAGTTATATTTGGAAAACAACTTAATGTTAGTGCTCTACTTATTATTTTGTCTATTATTTTAGGAGGGGCTATGTTTGGAATAGTAGGTATGCTACTTGCTCCACCTGTTCTTGCAATAATAGCTGTTTTAGTTAATGAGAGTATTAAACAAAAAGAAAACACAAAGTTAATAATTAAGTCGTATGGAGTAAAAGAAGAAGATGCTTTAAATGAAGAAGTTTTAGCTCAGGCTAGTAAACTTGTGTTAGAAAAAAAGACAAGTAAAAATTCCAGCACAAAAAAGCCTAAAGACTAAAAGGCTTTTTTAGTTATATATTTTAAAAATTATTAGTTTTTACACAACTCTTCTAAGCGGATCAAAAGGGGTTAGGGGTGACCTAGGGCCAAAAGGTCCGCACCTTCGAGGGCAACCAGGGTACGGCGGAACAACATTTGGAGTGTCCGTTGATAAAAGCAGCAATAATAAAAGTGGTAAAAGTGCACCATATGGAAGACCAGCAGTGCCATTTATAAGTGCTGGGTCATCTCCTACAACCACAGGTGAACTGGCAGCTAATGATATAAGTAAAACATATAATATTTCTCTTGTTGAGACCATAAAAACCTCCATTCAACAAAATTTTACCTTAATAACCTATATGCGACAAAAAAAGATATTGTGAAGGTATTGACTTTATATATGAATACTGACTAATATGAATTAGGTTAAATATATAAAATAAAAAAGGGGAAAAAGTTTATGGACGAGAATTTAGCAAAAAAAATATTATTGGATGAAAAAAAACAGCGAGATGTAACTTATTATATGCCAAAAGAAGAGGTGTTAGTGGGGCTAGCAAACTTCTTTAGTATTTTTTCTGATACAACAAGAATAAGGATTTTAAGTGCTTTATCTGTTAGTGAAATGTGCGTGAATGATATTTCAAGTATTTTAAGCTTAAATCAAACCACAGTAAGTCATCAATTAAAAAGTTTAAAAGCAGTAGGCGCAGTTAAATACAGGCGTGAAGGAAAAAGCATATTTTATTCGATTGCAGACACAGTAGTTAATGATTGTTTATTAAGTGGTGTTGAATACATAATGAATTAAACACTTATTAATTTAAAACCTCTTACAATTGTAAGAGTTTTTTTTATAAGCATAAAAAAATAGCTGATTAAACACATTTTTGAACTTATTGCAGACTAAAACCAAAAAATATGTGTAAAAATAATAAAAATATGCTAAAATTAAACAACTAAAATTATTAGGAGCTTTATTATGCAAAGAACACAAATTAAACAACTTTATAAAAACACACCTGAATATGAAGGTAAAAACATAACTGTTGCAGGTTGGGTAAAAACCATAAGATTAAGTAAAACATTTGGTTTTATTGAACTAAACGACGGAAGTTTTTTTAAAAATTTACAAATAATTTTTAGTGAAGAAAATTTGCCAAATTATGAAGACATACAAAAAACTAAAGTTGGCAGTGCATTAGTAGTACAAGGTGATGTTGTTGCAACACCAACAAACGCTCAACCTTTTGAAATAAAAGCTACAAGTATATTTGTAGAAGGTCAAAGTGAAGATGACTTTCCTTTACAAAAAAAGCGTCACAGCTTAGAATTTTTAAGAGAAATAGCTTATTTAAGACCAAGAACAAATCTTTTTAGAGCAGTTTTTAAAATAAGAAGTGAAGCGGCTTATGCATTTCATAAGTATTTTAATGAGCATAATTTTGTTTATGTAAATACGCCTATTATTACAGGAAGTGATGCAGAGGGTGCAGGCGAAATGTTTAAGTTAACTACACTTGACCTTAAAAATATACCGCTAACTAAAGAAAACGAAGTTGACTATAAAGAAGATTTTTTTGCAAAAGAAACTAATTTAACAGTAAGCGGGCAATTAAATGTAGAAGCGTTTGCTCAAGCATTTAGTAATGTGTATACTTTTGGACCAACTTTTAGAGCAGAAAACTCTAACACTTCACGTCACGCAGCAGAATTTTGGATGATAGAACCTGAAATGGCTTTTGTAGACCTTAAAGAAAATATTAAGCGTGCAGAAGATATGTTAAAATATGTTATAAGCCACTTATTAAAAGAGTGCAAAGAAGAAATGGAGTTTTTAAATAAGTTTGTAGAAAAGGGACTTTTAGAAAAGCTAGCAAAATTATTAAATAGTGAGTTTAAAACAATCACTTATACAGATGCTATAAGATTATTAGAAAAAGAAATTCAGTTAAAAAATGTTAAGTTTGAGTATCCTTTAAAATGGGGACTAGATATAAAAAGTGAGCACGAGCGTTATTTAACAGAAAAAATATTTGATGGACCTGTAACTATAATAGATTACCCTAAAAATATTAAAGCTTTTTATATGAGAATGAATGAAGATAACGAAACTGTTGCAGCTATGGATATGCTAGTGCCAGGCATTGGTGAATTAATAGGTGGTTCTCAAAGAGAAGAAAGGCTAGAAAAAATAGAAGACCGTATTAAAGAAATGAGTTTAAATAAACAAGATTACTGGTGGTATTTAAACTTAAGGCGTTATGGTTCTACCACTCATTCAGGTTATGGAATAGGTTTTGATAGGTTTTTAATGTATGTAACAGGTGTTAGTAACATTAGAGATGTACAACCTTACCCAAGAACAGCAAAAAACGCTGATTATTAAAATATAAAAAAAACTAGTATAAAAAAGTTACTAAAAATAACTAAAAATTGAAATATAAAAGTTAGCGTTAAAATAAAACGCTAATTTTTATTTTGTGTTTTTATCATTTATGTATATACTATTAGTATGAATCAAATTATTAAAGACAAATTAACAAAGTTACCGCGTAAAAGTGGCGTTTATCTTATGAAGAATGCTAACGGTAAAATTATATATGTAGGAAAAGCTAAAATACTTAAAAATAGAGTGTCAAGTTATTTTAATTCTCAAAAGAAAGATTTAAAAACTACAGCACTAGTAAGTAACATAGAAGACTTAGATTACATTGTAACAACTAGTGAGCTGGATGCTTTTATATTAGAAAATAATTTAATCAAAAAGCACAAGCCATACTACAATATTTTATTAAAAGATGGAAAAAGCTACCCTTATATTAAGATCACTTTAGAAGACGATTTTCCTAAAATTGAAATTACAAGAAGAATAAAAAAAGACTCAAATAAATATTTTGGTCCATTTTTTGCAGGTGTTAACCCAAGAGATTTAATAGAAACACTAAATTATGCTTATCAAATAAGAACTTGCAACTTAAACTTAAATAACGGAAGAAAAACTAAAAGAGAATGCCTTAATTATTCACTAGGTTTATGTACTGCTCCTTGCACTGGTAGAATCACTAAACAAGAATACAATAACTATGTTAAACATGCAATGGAGTTTTTGAACGGAAAAACAAAAGATGTAGAAGAAATTTTAACAAACAAAATGCAAGCTTCAGCCAAACTTGAAAAGTTTGAAACAGCAATAAAGTTAAGAGAAAAGTTAAAAACATTAGAAAGGCTAAAACAAAGGTTTACTACTCAGTTTACTACACTTGTAGATATGGACATAATAGGTTATTACAACAATGGTATTAATACTGTAGTTGCTGTTTTAATAATTAGAGGCGGTAAAATGCTAGGCTGTGACACTATGAATGTAGGTGAAAGTAAAGATAACATTCAAGACATAATTTCAAACTTCATTGGTCAATATTACAGAAAAAATATATTTGTACCAAGTCAAATTATGCTTCCAACGGTGTTAGAAACTCAGCAAACAGTAGAAGAGTGGTTAACTGATAAAAAGGGGAAAAAAGTTACGTTATCTACACCTATTAAAGGTACAAAAAGAAAATTATTAGAATTAGCAAACCAAAATGCAAAAGAGTATTTAATACGCTCAACTAAAACAATTAAACTTAAAAAAGACAGAACAATAGGTGCAATAAACTTATTAAAAGAAAAACTAAACCTAAACACAGTGCCTTACAGAATGGAGTGTTATGATATATCAAACATAAGTGGTACTGACGCTGTAGCTAGTATGGTTGTATTTATTAACGGCGAAAAAGCAAGTAGTCATTATCGTAAGTTTAAAATAAAAACAGTAACAGGCCCAGATGACTTTGCAAGTATGAACGAAGTATTAAAAAGAAGATTTTTAAAATTAGATGATAAAGACGATAGCTTTAGCAGTTTGCCAGACTTAGTTGTAATTGATGGCGGTATGGGGCAGTTAAATGCAGCAAAAAAAGCAATAGATAGTGTAGCGAACTATAAAACAAATATAATAGGCTTAGCTAAAAGAGAAGAAGAAATATTTAAACAAGGCGATCCAACTCCTTTTATACTTGAAAAAACTAGTTATGGATTACAACTACTTCAAAGAATAAGAGATGAAGCACATCGTTTTGCTATAACTTATCATAGGTCATTAAGAGAAAAAAGAGTAAGAAGCAAACTAGACAAAATACCAGGTGTAGGACCTAAAAAGCGTGTAATGTTATTAAAACATTTTAAAAGCATTAAAAATATAAAACAGTCAAGCATACAAGAAATTAGCAAATTATCTGGAATAAATGATCAATTAGCAAATGAAATATTACAATTTTTGAATAAGTAGTCAATTCTAAAAAAAGCTTTTTTAGCATACAAATACTAATAAAATATTTGTAGCTTGGGGGCTTTTTTCTTGTTAAATTATATTTTTAAAAATGCATTTACTTTTTTAGTAATTTTATATTTTATGCTTGCACCTGCTTTCATTTTTCCTGCACTCAAAATGCACGCTAACTTTATAAATAAAGAATACACGCTAGATTATTATGGTGTTTTAGAACTATGGAATATAGACACATTTGAAGGTGGAAGTGTAGGGCGTACTACTTGGCTTGAAGCTAGAAGTATTGAGTTTGAAAGACAAAACCCTGGCACTTTTATTCTAGTAAGAAATATGACAAAAGAACAAGCAATATTAAATTTAGAAAACGGTAATAAACCAACTTTAATTTCTTACGGTATAGGCTTTGGAGATGTTATTACAAGCAGTTTAACAAATTACACTGGGTTAGTTCAGGTTAGAGATGACTTGCTTAAAGGTGGAATGGTTAACGGTAATTTATTTGCTATACCATACATACTTGGAGGTTATGCGTTAATAGGGAACGAACATTTTATGCAAAAGTCAAGTGAAGACGGCAGTTATGACATACTTGAAAATGTGTTTGACTTTAATACAACTAGTTATAATAATCATATTTATTCACTTAGCTATGGTGCCAATGTTAGTAACAACCCAGGTTTAGCTTTAGCTTTAAATACACAAAAAACAGCTGAAGACAATCAAATAGATGAAAATATTTTTGATTACGATTCATACGACGCTTACGAAAAATATGTAAATGGCAATAGTTCTAGTGTTTTACTTGGCACACAGCGTGACGTTTATAGATGTAAAAATAGAGAAGCAAACAACAATATGGAGCCAAACTCTTATAACTTTTTAGAAGGGTTTAGTGACTTAATTCAATACATTAGCATATTTAAAACAGACCCTGCTAGTAAGTATATGTCTGAGCGTTTTATAGAATATTTAACAAGTGAACAAGCACAAAGAACTTTAAGTAGAATAAGTATGTTTTCTACTCTTAACTTAAAAATTTACTCTGATATATTTTATAGAGAATGGGAGAAAGTTTTAAATAAACCGCTTAAAACCTTTAATGTGTTTTTACATAACCAAAACTTAAAAGAAAAAAATAAAACTACTTTTGAAGCACTTATGGGGGATAATGACTCAAGAGAAAAAATAAACAGTTGGTTTTAATAAAAACTTTATAAAAATGTAGAGGCAATATAAATATGAGTAAGAAAATAAAAAACTTCAAAGCAGATTTACAAAAAAAAATAAAAGCTAAAAACATAAAAGAAAATGAACTATTAAAAAATCATACATCTTTTAAAATAGGTGGGCCTTGTTTATTGTTAATAGAGCCTACTTCAAAAAATGAACTTGTTTATATATTACAGTTATTAAAAAAATATAAACTAAAACACTATATAATTGGTAATGGAACTAATCTTTTAATAAGTGATAAAGGCTTAAAGGCTGTTGTAATAAAATTATCAGACAATTTTTCTTACATTAAAAGAAAAAAACAGGTTGTTACAGCTAGTGCTGGAGCTAGTTTAAAAAAATTAAACGATTATTGCATTCAAAATGAATTGTCAGGGTTAGAGTTTTCTTACGGTATACCAGGTACAATTGGTGGCGCTGTATATATGAACGCAGGAGCATACAAAGGACAAATTGCAGATGTTGTAAAAAGTGTTACTTTTTTTGATGGCAAAAAAATAAAAACTTTAAAAAAAGATAAATTAAAGTTTTCATATAGGCGTAGTTTGTTTCAAAAAAAACATAAATTTGTTATACTATCAGTACAGTTGCAATTAAATAAGTCAACAAAAGCTGAAGTTGAAATTTTAAGCAATAATATTATAAATAAGCGTAAAGAAAAGCATCCTACAGGCTATGCTAGTGCAGGCAGTGTTTTTAAAAGAAATAAAAGTTTAATAGCAAGTAAAGCTATTGATGCCAGTGGTTTAAAAGGTTACTCTGTTGGAGATGCTCAAGTTAGCACTAAGCACGCAGGTTTTATTATTAATAAAAACAACGCTACAAAGGCTGATGTTTTAAAATTAATAAAGCATGTTCAAAAAAGCGTTTATAAAAAATATAAAGTAAAACTAAAATTAGAAATAAAATTACTAGGAGACTAAGTAAAATGAAAATATACGGTGATTACCACACTCACACACTTTATAGTGATGGTAGGGGCAAAATAGAAGATAACGTTAAAGTAGCGCAAGAAAAAGGCTTAAAACAAGTGGCAATAACAGATCATGGTTTTTCTCATAGGCTTTTTAAAGTATTAAGAAAAGAAATTCCTGTTATTAGGCGTAAAATACACAAACTTAAAGATAAATACAACGTAAAAGTTTTGTTAGGAGTAGAAGCTAATTTAATATCTCAAGATGGCGACATTGATATAACAAAAGAAGACGAAAAAAACCTAGATGTTATATTAGTAGGGTACCATAAGGTTGTTTATGCTAAGAGTCTAAAGGACAGGTTTAAATTTTTTATACCTAACACTTTTGGAAGAATTTTTGGCTATACAAAAAAAACAATACAAAGAAATACTCAAGCTTATTTAAAAGCAATAGAAAAAAACAATATAGATATTATTACTCACCTAGGTTATGGAATGAAAGTAGATTGCGTGGAAGTTGCAAAGCAGTGCAAAAAACATAATACTTACTTAGAACTTAACGGCAAAAGAATATTGTTTGAAGCTAGTATGATGCAAAAAATTATTGATACTGGAGTTAAGTTTATTGTTAATTCAGATGGTCATGAGCCAAAAAGAATTGGCGAATGCCCATTAGGCATTAGTTACGCTTTAAAATACAATATTCCAGTTAGTCAAATAGCAAATATAAATAAATTGCCTACATTTAAAAAACATAATTAATTATTAAAATAATTATGTTATAATTGGTTTAAAACACAAAAGGGAAGGTGCTGTTGTGAGTTTTTCATACGAAGCAAGAAAAGAACTTGCACAACTAACAATTGAAAATGAATGTTGCTATTTAGCTGAATTATCAGCAATTATAAGAACAAGCGGCGAAATTAAATTAGCTCAAGGCAAGTTTTTAGTTGTAATAAAAACAGAAATTGCAGAGCTTTATGATAAAGTTAACAAAATATTAGAAAAAAGTTATGGGCTTTCAGTGGACCTTGAAATAAGTGAAGATGAAAGTTATTTTTACGGGCTAAAATATGAAATTAAAATAGGCAAAGAGCATGCTTACCAAATATTAAAAGACTGCGGGATTATTTACTTAAACTCAGAGCATCAAACTCAGTTTAATAGCGGAATAGACAAATATTTAGTAATGGATGAATGTTGCAAAAAAGCATATATTAGAGGTGCTTTTATTGGTCGCGGTACTAGTAGCATAATAATATCAAACGAAACTATGGAGTATATAAAAGCTAATTCAGGCTACCATTTAGAGTTTGTTTTTAGTAGTGATCAGTTAGCACTAGACTTTGCACATTTATTAAGTGAGTTTAATATTATCAGTAAAAAAGTAAAAAGAAAATCTAGTTATATTGTGTACTTAAAAGAAGCAGATGCAATAAGTGATTTGCTTGCTTTAATGGGTGCAAATAAAGCAGTGTTAAGACTACAAAACGAGGTAATTTTAAGAAGTTTAAGAAATAAATTAAACAGGCAAAATAACTGCGAAACGGGTAATATCACTAAAGTAGTAAATGCAAGTATTAATCAAATAAATGCTATTAAAGTAATTGACGAAGTGATAGGTTTAGAAGAATTACCTTCAACACTTCAAGATGTTGCGATGTTAAGACTAGCAAACCCAGAAGAAAGTTTAGATAGTTTAGTAAAACTATCCAAAACGCCTATTTCAAAAAGTGGTTTAAATCATAGGTTTAGAAAGTTAATAAAAATTGCAAAAGATTTAAACGAAAAATAAAAAATACAAAAGGAAGGACAATAACATATGAAAGAATTTGTTCATTTACACGTGCATACAGAATATAGCTTACTTGACGGGATAGCAAGAATAAAAAAACTGGTTAAAACAGCCTCTGAATACAATATGCCAGCAGTTGCCATAACAGATCATGGTAATATGTTTGGAGCATATAAATTTTATAAAGAAGTTATGGCTCATAACAAAAAAATAAAAGAAGAAAACGCAAAAGATGAAAATAAAAACAAACAAAAAAAGCCTATGAAAGCGATTATAGGTGAAGAGTTTTATGTAGCATCAGATAGGCAAGTTCGTTCAGGCAGGCCAGAATTAGCACACTTAGTGTTAATTGCAAAAAATCAAAAGGGCTATAAAAACCTAGTAAAATTAAGTTCACTTAGTTATACAGAGGGCTTTTATTACAAACCAAGAATAGATTATAATTTATTAGAAAAGCATAGTGAAGGCTTAATTTGCTTAACAGCATGCCTAGCTGGAGATATACCTCAATTTATAATGGCAAGAGAATACGATGAGGCAGAAAAATTAGCTCTTAGATTAAAACAAATGTTTGGTGAAGATCTTTATTTAGAACTTCAAAACCATAAAATACCAGAACAAGTGCAAGTTAACCAAAATTTAGTTAAATTAAGTAAAAAGTTAAACATAGAACTTGTAGCAACAAACGATGTTCATTATATTTATGAAGACGACGCTAAAACTCAAGATGTATTAATGTGTTTACAAATGGGAAAACAGCTAGATGACCCAAACAGATTGCGTTTTCCTACTAACGAGTTTTATTTAAAAACGTATGAACAAATGAAGCAAGTATTTGAAGGCTATGAACAAGCTCTAGAAAATACAGTTAATATTATGAATAAGTGCGAACAAGTGCATTTAAAGCATGAAAAATTAATTCCTGGGTTTACACCTCCAGATAAATCTAAACCAGCAGACTACTTGCGTAAAATTGTTATGCAAGGTGTGCAAAAAAAATATGGTAAAGCTACTGACGAAATATTAAAAAGAGTAGATAGAGAGTTAGGCATTATAGAAAGTATGGGCTTTGTAGATTACTTTTTAATAGTGTGGGACTTTATTAAATATGCAAAATCTATAGATGTAGCAGTAGGGCCTGGGCGTGGCTCTGGTGCTGGTAGCATTGTAGCCTACACCACAGATATTACTGATATTGATCCGTTAAAATACAATTTACTTTTTGAAAGGTTTTTAAACCCAGATAGAGTAAGTATGCCAGACTTTGATATTGACTTCGGAGATGGTAGAGATGATGTTATAGACTACGTTGTAGAAAAATACGGCATAGATAGAACAAGTCAAATAATTACTTTTGGTAGAATGGCTAGTAAAGCAGCAGTTAAAGATGTTGCAAGAGTTTTAGGCGTACCAGCTAGTGAAGCAAACGCTTTAACTAAAAAAATAGATGTAAGTAAAGTAAAAGGTGAAAGCAAGCTAAAACTTGTGTTTGGCTTAGGTACAGAAGAAGAAAATGAAAAATATGCAAGTAGAGAATTAGTAGAAATATACGAACAAGACCCACAAATTAAAAAAGTTATAGATCTTGCAATAAAACTAGAAAACGTACCAAGGCATGTAGGTCAACATGCTGCAGGTGTTATTATTTGTGAATATAAACTAGATAATCATGTACCATTAGCACTAACAAAAACGCCAAGAGGCGAAAAAGTTACAACTCAGTTTGATATGGTAGAAAGTGAAGAACTAGGGCTATTAAAAATGGACTTTTTAGGCTTAAGAACGCTTACAGATATACAAAAAGCAATTCAAATTATAAAAGATGTACATAATATAGACGTAGACTTTAGCAAACTAGGAATAAGCGACCAAAAGGTGTTTAAAACAATAGGCGCTGGTGATACTGACCTTATTTTCCAATTAGAAAGTGGCGGTTTTAAAAAGTTTATGAAAGAGTTGAAACCAGACTGCATAGAAGACATTATTGCAGGTGTTAGCCTTTATAGACCAGGACCTATGGAATACATACCAGATTACATTAAAAATAAAAAAGACCCTGATAATATTAAATACGACTTACCTGTATTAAAAGAGATACTAAAACCAACTTATGGAGTTATTGTATATCAAGAGCAAGTTATGCAAATATTTCAGGATATGGCAGGCTACAGCTTAGGACAAGCAGATATTGTTAGGCGTGCTATGGGTAAGAAAAAATTAAAGGTAATGCAAGAACACAGAGAATACTTTATTAGTGGTAAAGACTCATCAGATGGAACACCAAAAATTGAAGGTGCTATAAAACGTGGTGCAACAAGAGAAATAGCAAACCAAATTTTTACTAAAATGGAAAGTTTTGCTTCTTATGCTTTTAATAAGTCACATGCTGCTGCTTATGCTTTTATAAGTTATCAAACAGCTTATTTAAAGACTTATTACCCGGTTGAGTTATATACTGCAAACTTAAATAACAGAATAGAAAACTCAGATGATATTACTAAATACACAATGAGTGCAAAAGAAAAAGGCATAGAGGTATTACCACCAAACATAAATAAAAGTGGTACTTATTTTACAGTAGAAAACAATAAAATAAGGTTTGGACTTGCAGCGCTTAAAAATGTAGGAGTTCAGTTAGTTAAGGAAATAGTTGCAGAAAGAAACAATAACGGGGAATTTAAAAATATAGAAGACTTTGTAAAAAGGACAAACGCTTCAGGTGTTAATAAAAGAGCTTTAGAAGCATTTATTTACAGCGGAGCATTTGATATGTTTAATAAAAAGCGTAGTCAACTATATGCAGTTTATGAAAAGGTAGTAAACAGAGTAGTCACAGATAAAAAAAATCAAGCAAGTGGTCAAGTGTCTATGTTTGATACTGTGTTAAAACACGAAAACGCTTTAGCAAAAATAGATTATCCTAATATACCTGAGTTTACAGAAAGCGAGAAACTAAAAAAAGAAAAATTAGTGGTAGGCGTTTATATTTCTGGTCATCCTCTAGATAAATACTTATATAAACTTCAAAGCTGTAACTTTAATACTCAAAAAATTAAAGACCACGAGTCAGAAAAAGCCTACGATGAAGAAGGCTACGAAATTGAAATACAAGATGCTGCTAACACATTAAAAGATGGAATGAAAGTAACTTTAGGCGGAATTGTAGCAGATATAAAAAAGGTGTACACAAGAAAAGACAATAAAGAAATGGCCATTTTAACTATTGAAGACCTTTACGGCTCAGTTGAAGTTATGGTGTTTAATTCACAGTGGTTAAAGCTAAAAAATGATTTAATAGAAGACGCTATGGCTACGTTTATAGGCAAATTAAGCATAAGAGACGGAGAAAGACCTATTATTACTCTTGATAATGTGGATATTTGGAAAACTCAAGAAGATAATAAACTAAGTGGCGAAAAAGAAAAGGCTAAACAGTCTACGCTTTATTTAAAATATAATATGAATGATAAAGTGTTAAATAAAAAAGTGCTTGATATATTAAAAAAATATGCTGGAAATACTAAAGTTATTGTTAAATGCTCTAGCACAAACCAACCCTATAACATAAATTGTCCAGTACAAGCTAGTAGCAGGCTAATTTCTGAACTTAAAGCATATGTAAAAGATGAATTTATTAAACTTATTTAAGGAGTAAATTATGAAAAGAATAGCGGTATTAACAAGTGGTGGCGACTCGCCCGGAATGAATACGTGTTTGGCTCATTTATTTACACTTTGTAGTGCTAATAATATGCAGTTAGTAGGAGTTAAACAAGGCTATATTGGTTTAATAGAAAACAACAATTTTGTAATAACAAAAGATCACATAAAAAACATTTATAATATAGGTGGTAGCATACTAAAAACAGGTAGAAGTGAAGAGTTTTTAACAAAAGCAGGAAGACAAAAAGCAGTGAACAACCTAAAAGAAAATGATATTCACTGCCTTGTTGTAATAGGTGGAAATGGCTCTTTTAGAGGCGCACAGAAATTAGCCGATGAAGGTGTTAATGTTATTGCAGTACCAGGAACAATAGATAACGACCTGAATTACTCAGAAAAAAGTTTAGGTTTTGATACAGCTGTAAATAACAGTGTAAGTGCAATAGATAAAATTAAAGACACAATGCTATCTAACAACAGAGGTGTAGTAGTAGAAGTTATGGGAAGGCGTTCAGGTGATATTGCTCTTTATGCAGCAAGTGCATCTAATGCTGATGTTGTGGTTGTAAAAGAAGTGCCAAAAACAGTAAAAGAAGTTACAGAATATGTTTTAAAAGCAATAAAAAAAGGTGTAGATAACCCAACTGTAGTTGTTTCTGAAAATATTTTAAATACAACTAACTTAGCAAAGCAGTTAGAAAAAGCAAGTAATAAACCTTTTAAAACTACTGTATTAGGGTATATTCAAAGAGGCGGAAAACCTACTGTGTTTGACAGAAATTATGCTATGGAACTAGCAGTAAAAACTATAAAATTAATAGAAGAAAATTTATTTAGTAGAGCAATAGGTGTTAAAAACGGACAAATTTATCATACAAACTTAAGTAATGTTTTAACTATGAAAACTAATTATAATTTTCAGCTACATGAATTATTTAAAAAACTAAACGATTAAATGTTTAAAAATATTAGTTTAGGTAAAACTTATTAAGCTCATCCCTATCCCTTACAAGAAAAAAGCAGGTTAAACCCTGCTTTTTTCGTTTTTTTTATAAATTAATGTTTGTCGTGCATGCTAGTAATATCTGAGTCTTGGTCTCCGCTTACATCAATTATGCCTCTGTTTTTTACAGCAACATAAATTAGTATAATTGCTGCTAAGCCAACTAGTCCATAAATAATTCTTGAGAATGGGTCTGTTGTTGCTCCAAAAATACCAGCTACAAAGTCAAACTCAAAAAGTGATACAGATAGCCAGTTAATTGCTCCGATAATAACTAAAATAAAAGAAATTAAAGTAACCATAATATTATACTCCTTAACAAATATATTTGATGTTTTTATTATATGCTATTAGAGTAAAAAAATACATATAATTAGCTAACATTTTCTAAAATAAAATAATCAAAGTTTATTTTATCTAAAAAATCTTCCTTTATAAACTTAACACTATTAAATTCTACAAAATTATTTATGTGCTTTTTTAGTGCAATTGGTGTTTCAAGATCTAGTTCTTTACAAATATCCATTAAGTACTCATAAAATTTATTTTCATCAAAATCTTGTTTTCTTGTGTAAATATATTCATTTACTATTTTATCTTTTTTTATTGTTCTTGCCCATATTTTAAACATAGTAACTCTCCTTAAAAATAACTAACTATATAATATCATACAAAAAGCAATATTTAATTAACAAAACTTTAAAAATATTAATATTATAAAAAAAGTTAACAAATAATATATCAGGCATAAAATTAGCAAAACTTTAATAAAATTAATTGACAATTAACTTATGCAATATTATAATAAGTCATTCAAAATAAACTATAGGTTGTTCACGCATTTTTAAAGTTTAAAGGTGTGTGGTTATTTTTATAGTAACTTTAAGAACAAAAATAAAAATTAAGAAGTATATATTTATTAAATATAACTTAAAGAGGTGTAACATGACAGATACAGTATTTTTAACAAATAAAGGATTAGAAAAACTAAAAAAAGAATTAGAACATTTAAAAACAGTTGAAAGAGTTGAAGTAGCTAAAATGATAGGTGAAGCTAAGTCTTTTGGTGATTTATCAGAAAACTCTGAATATGATGCTGCAAAAAACAAAGAAAGTCAGGTAGAAAATAGAATACATGAAATACAACAAAAATTAAAACATTATGTATTAATAGATGAGTCTACTCTAGATACAAGCAAAGTTAATGTTGGTTGTAAAGTTAAACTATATGATAAAGAGTTTGATGAAGAAGTAGAATACAGAATTATGGGTTCTACAGAAAGTGACCCAATTAACGGTCTTATTAGTAACGACTCTCCAATAGGAAAAGCGTTATTAGGTAAAAAAGAAGGAGAAGAAATAGAAGTTGAAACTCCTGGTGGAACTGTTAAATTTAAAATTTTAAAAATAACAGCATAAGTAAAAAATGCCTTAATTATTTAAGGCTTTTTTGTTGCTCAGGTTACTATAAAAATGGTATAATAATATAGATAAGGAGTGTGTTTTTATGAAGAGTTTTTTTATTACTTTTGAAGGCGGAGAAGGAAGTGGAAAAACCACTCAAATTAAGAAGTTAAAAAATTATTTTGAAAATAAAAACATACAAGTAGTAACAACTAGGGAGCCGGGTGGTAGCCTTATTTGTGAACAAATAAGAAACATATTAAAAGATGGCAGTAATGGTAAAATGGGTAAAAGAACTGAGTTACTGCTTTTTTCAGCAGCAAGAAGTCAGCACGCTGAAGATATTATAACTCCAGCACTAAACGATGGAAAATTAGTAATTAGTGACAGGTTTTACGACTCTTCTATAGTATATCAAGGCTATGGTAGAGGTTTAGGTGAAAATTTGGTAAGAAAGGTAACAGAAATAGCAATAGGTGACTTAACACCTGATTTAACTTTTTATTTAAATTTAGACCCTGAGCTTGCTTTTGACAGAAAAAAAGGACCGGATGACGATAGGTTTGAAAAATCTGGTATGAAATTTCATAAACAAGTACAAAAAAGCTACTTGCAGTTAGCTGAAAATGAAAAGCGTATTAAAGTAATAGATGCAACTAAAGAAGTAGACCAAGTTTTTGAACAAATATTAACATATGTACATAAAGTACTAGAAAGTAAATAGTAATAAACTTAAGTAAAAGCCTTAAACGCACTAAGGCTTTTTTTGTTGTTTATTATTATGTAATATGTTAAACTTTTTAGGTATTTAAATAAAATATACTAAGTTTATATATAGGACATAAAAATTGGATAATATTAATTATTTTAAAAAATTAAATACCCTAAATAATTTTTTGCATAAAGTTTATAAAGAGCAAAAAAGCCACGCTTATTTATTGATATCTGAAGATAATATATCAGCAAGTGCTTCAGCAAAAATATTAGCACTTAATTTTGTATGCAACTCAAGTTATAATTTACCTTGTTTTGAATGCAGTAACTGTGTTAAAGTTTTAAATAATACTGCACTTGATGTTTTTTTATATCCTAAAAATAAAAACATATTAGTTCAAGATATTAAAGAAATTATACAAACAGCACATGTAAAACCATTAGAGTTTGAAAAAAAAATATATATATTAAATAATTTTTCATTTGCTACTATAAGTGCGCAAAATAAGTTACTTAAAATACTAGAAGAGCCACCTAAAAATGTGGTATTTATTTTAACAGCAAGTAGCGAAAAGGCAGTTTTACCTACTATTGCTAGTAGAGCAAAAAAAGTAAACTTAGTTAAAAGTACCTATGATGAAATAAAAAATATTTTAAAACAAGTAACAACTGACAATAAAAAAGTGCAAATAGCAACAGAAAACTCTGCAGGTAATTTAGGTAAAGCTATTGATTTAGTTAAAAACGATAAATATTTTGAAATTTATGAGTTTGTACTAGATGCAGTCTTAAATATGAAAGCTAGTAATCAATTGCTAAACTACACATCAAGTATAGAAAAAGACAAAAAACATGCAGAAACTTATATAGACTTATTAGGCACATTTTTTAGAGATATGTTAATATTAAAAGAAGACTCAGAACAATTAGTTTTTAATAAGTATTCACTAGACAAACTTAAACAAGCAAGCGAAGGCTACTCAAATAAAGCTTTAATAGAAGCTATTAAAAAAACAAACAAAGCAAAAAAAATGTTAAAATTTAATGCCAACACAACAGGTGTTATTGACTTGTTATTATTAGGTATTTTGGAGGATAAACACAAATGGAAGCAAATATAGTAGGTGTAAAGTTTAAACCAGTAGGTAAAATATATTACTTTAATAGCAATAATCTTGAACTTGAAGACGAGGAAGGTATTATTGTAGAAACAGACCGTGGTATTGAATATGGAGAAGTTGTTTTAGATGAGTTTGAAACAGAAAGAACTCCATCATCTGAAATTAAAGAAGTAATAAGAAAAGCAACTGAAGATGACTATAAAACATTAGAAGATAACTTAAAAAAGGCTGTAGAATATAGTAAAGAAGCAAAAAAGTTAATACAAAAGTTTAATTTAGGTATGAAATTAATAGACTCAGAAGTAACTTTTGACGGCGTTAAAGCAATATTTACCTTTACTGCAGAAGGCAGGGTAGATTTTAGGCAATTAGTAAAAGAACTTGCATCTAAACTAAAACTAAGAATAGAGTTAAAGCAAGTAGGCGCAAGAGACGAAAGTAAAATTATAGGTGGCATTGGTCCTTGTGGCAGAATTACATGTTGTGCTAACCATATGAGAGAGTTTGATAAAGTTAGTATTAAAATGGCTAAAACGCAGAAGTTAGCGCTTAATCCATCAAAAATTAATGGCTTATGTAACAGGCTTATGTGTTGCCTAGCTTATGAAAATGAATATTATAAAGAAATTAATGGACAAATGCCAAAGATAGGTAAAAAAGTTGTAACACCTGACGGCGAGGCAGTAGCTATTTATAATAATTTATTAAAAAAATTAGTAACAGTTAAGTTTACAGATAAAGACGGCTTAGCAACAACTGAGGAATATGCTATTGATGATATTAAAATGCTTTCACAGTCAGACTTAAACAAAAATGCTAAAAGTAAATGCGATACATGCCCTAAAAAGGCAGAAGCTAATACAAAAGCTTCAAAATAAATATAAGTGGAGAAGATGAATGAGTGGCAAATTATATTTAATTGCAACACCAATAGGAAACATACAAGACGTATCAAAAAGAGCAATTGATACTTTAAACCTAGTGGATGAAGTTTTGTGTGAAGATACAAGGCACAGTGCTAAATTACTTAATTTATTAAATATAAAAAAGCCTTTAAAAAGTTACCATAAATTTAACTATATAAAAACTATACCTTTAGTTATAGAAAAGTTAAAATCAGGTAAAAACATTGCATTAATTACAGATGCAGGCACACCTGCTATAAGTGACCCAGGTAGCGAAATTATAAATGAACTCGTAAAAAATAATTTATCTTACACAATTATACCAGGAGCAAGTGCATGCATTAATGCTTATGCTTTAAGTGGTTTTAATAAAGGCTTTACTTTTATAGGCTTCTTACCAGAAAAAAATAAAGACAAAGAAAACCTTATAAAAGATATAATTAATCATAAAACAGCTTTAATATTTTACACTCCTCCTCATAAAGTAAAAAAAGATATTGAATTTTTATATAACTTCTTAGGAAAAAGAAAATTAGTAATAGTAAGAGAATTAACTAAAATATATGAAGAAATTGTTCATACAACGCTTGAAAATGGGTATGAAAAACAACCAAAAGGTGAGTTTGTTTTAGTGGTTGAAGGTAAAACTAAAGAAAAAGAAAACGAGTTGAACAATTTAACAGTAAATCAGCATTTAAATTATTATCAAAAATTGAACTACACAAAAAATGAAGCTATAAAACAAGTAGCTAAAGATAAAAAAGTAAAAAAACAAGTTATTTACAACCAAGTAGTACAAAATAAAAAGCCTTAAAATAGGCTTTTTTTATGTTAAAGTATTTTTTACATAAACTTACAAACAAAACAAGCCATAATAGCACTAACTAAACTAGCAAATAAAGCAATAGGAATAGCATAACCTAATTTTTTTACACTAGTTTTAGAAAAATAAATTGCAGAAACATAAAAAACAGTTTCACTGCTACCCATAATAACGCTAGCGCTTCTTCCAATATAAGTGTCTACGCCGTAAGAAGCATAAATTTCACTTAATAGTGCTAAACTACCGCTTCCACTAAATGGCCTTATAAGTACTAATTCAATTAATTCTCTAGGTATACCTAGTAAAGAAAAAAATGGATGCAAAACATCTGTTAATACGAGTGCTAAACCACTTGTTCTAAATAATTCTACTAAAATAAAAATGGCAATTGTGTAAGGAACAATTTCGTAAACAAGTATTAAGCTTTTTTTAGCGCCCTTAACAAACGATTCATATGTGTTTACTTTTTTTATATAGGAATACACAAATAAAACTAAAATAAGAAAAACAATTACATACTTACTCAATGTTTACTTCCTTTTAGATAGTTTTGTTTTTATTTTCTCTACTATTATTACGCTTAAAATACCTATAATTGTAGTTACAGAAGTTGCAATTAATGTAGGTAATACAATGTTTGTAGCATTAACAGAGTTGTAGCTTGCTCGTAAACCTATAATTGTACTTGGTATTAATTGAATAGCTGTAGTATTAATAATAACTAGCATAGCCATTGCCTTTGTTATTTTGCCTGTTTTTTTGTCTAGACCTTGCATTGCACGAATGCCACTAGGTGTAGATGCGTTACCTACTCCTAGCATATTACTACTTATATTTATGGCAATTTGGCTTTCGGTGTAACTATCTTGCTTTCCAAACAATTTACGGCTAATAGGTTTTATTAATTTTGCTAATTTTTTATCTAGTTTTGTTGCACTAACAAGTTCTAACAAACTTAACCAAACAGCATAAACTGCAACTAATATTATGCATAAATTTACGCCTTTTTGGCTACCATTTACCATACTATCAATTGCTGTTTCAGGGCTTGTAAATAATAAAAATGCTAAGGACAAGCCAACGATGACAAAAAATACTCTGTTCATTAGTTAAAACCTCTTTATCATTACTATGAAAACTAGCCGTTTTATATGTAATGCTTTACAATATATGGCAATGTTGCTATAATTAAAACACTAAAAAATAAATAAAAAGGAAGGTAGCCACTATGAGCCCAAAAAATTTTTATGTTACAACACCAATATATTATGCAAGTGGTAATTTGCACTTAGGACACTGTTATTCAACAGTATTTGCAGATGCTATTGCAAGGTTTAGGCGAATGCAAGGCTACAATACTTTTTTTCTAACCGGTAGTGACGAGCACGGACTTAAAATTGAAAGAAACGCGCAAAAAAATAACACAACACCAAAGCAATTTGTAGACAACATTGTATCTGGTATGAAAGACTTATGGCAGCTTATGGATATAAGTTACAACAAGTTTATAAGAACAACAGATGATGACCATAAAGAAGTTGTTCAAAAAATATTTAAACAACTATACGATCAAGGAGATATTTACAAGTCTAATTATGAAGGCTGGTATTGCGTTCCTTGTGAAAGCTTTTTTACTAAAAACCAGTTAAAAGATGGTAAATGCCCAGATTGTAATAGAGATGTTGAAAAAGCAAAAGAAGAAAGCTACTTTTTTAAAGCAAGCAAATACCAAAAACAAATTGAAAAATTATATGAAGATAACCCTGGATTTTTAGTACCAGAAAGCAGAAAAAATGAAATGTTTAATAGTTTTATAAAACCAGGCATTGAAGATATTTGCGTTAGCAGAACAAGCTTTACTTGGGGAATACCTGTAGAGTTTGATAAAGGACATGTTATTTACGTTTGGATAGATGCTTTAAGTAACTATATATCTGCTCTAGGCTATAAAAAACAAGATGATTCTTTATTAAAAAAGTTTTGGCCAGCAAATGTGCAAGTAATTGGTAGAGAAATAACTCGTTTTCATGTTATTACGTGGCCAATTTTATTAATGGCGTTAGGTCTTCCTATGCCAAAACAAGTGCATTCACATGGGTGGTTAACTCAAAAAGGCGCTAAAATGGGCAAAAGTACTGGTAACGGGTTTGACCCATATGTTTTAGTAGACAGATACGGTCTTGACGCTGTTAGATATTACCTTTTAAAAGAAGGACCAATGTTGCAAGACGCAAACTACACAAGTGAAAGGTTTTTAAACACAATTAATGCAGACTTAACAAATGACTTAGGTAATTTGGTTAGTAGAACGTTAAAAATGATTGAACAAAACTTTGATGGGTTTATTCCACAACCAGATGTTAAAGAAGAACTAGATAGTGACTTAATTAATTTAGCTAATCAAACGCGTGAAGCTGTAAATAAGGCTATGAATAATAACTCAAACACTCAACAATCACTAGAAGAAATTTTTAATTTAATTAGAAGAGCAAACAGATATATAGACGAAACTAAGCCTTGGCTACTCGCAAGACAAGAAGAAAAACTTCCAAGACTAAAAACAGTTTTATATAATTTATGCGAGGCTATTAGAATATCGGCTATATTATTGCAAGCGTTTATAACACAGTCACCTTTAAAAATATTTGAAAAAATGAGCTTAACTGAAGAGTTTATAAGCTATGATAGTGCTATATTTGGAGCTAAAATAAGCGGGCTAAAAGTAAACAAAGGTAAAAATTTGTTTAACAGAATTAAAGTAGCTGAAGAAGTTAAATTTTTAGAACAAGGAAGCAAAAAACAACAAGAAAAAGATAAAATAAATAAAAAGGAAGAAAATAAAATGGAAGAAAATAATAAATATATAAGTTATGAAGACTTTTCAAAAGTTAAACTAAAAAATGCAAAAGTAATAGATGCAGTTAAAATGGAAAACGCTGACAAGTTAATAAAAATTACAGTAGAATTAGCTGGCGAAAAACGCACTATTGTTAGTGGTTTAATAGACAGTTACTCACCTGAGAGTTTAATTGGTAAAACTGTAATTGTAGTTACAAATTTAGCTCCAAGAAAAGTAAGAGGCGTAGAAAGTAACGGAATGCTACTTGCTGCAGGTCAAGACGATAATAATTTAGCATTACTAACTCTAGATAAAGAATTCAACTCAGGTAGTGAGGTTGGTTAATGTTAATTGACACACATGTTCACTTATCTAATGATTGTTATAAAGACCAATTACAAAATATTATTAAAAATTTAGAAAATAACAATATAGAAAAAGTAATAAATGTAGGTTTTGACTTTAATTCAAGCAAAAAAGGTTTTAAGTTAAGTCAGTTTTACGAAAATGTATATTCCGCATTAGGTATTCACCCTAATAACGCAAGTGAGTATTCAGCTGAGTTTGAACAATTTGTTGATGAATGTGCAAGTAATAAAAAAGTTGTAGCAATTGGTGAAATAGGGCTAGATTATTATAGAGATAAAAGCCAAAAAGAATTGCAAAAACAAGTTTTTATAAAACAGTTAAAACTAGCACATAAACATAAGCTACCTGTAATTTTGCATGTAAGAGATGCTTTTCAAGATGTTTTAGAAATTTTAACTGAGTATAAGCATTTATTAAGTAATTCAGGAGTAATGCATTGTTATAGTGGTAGTTTAGAATTTGCGCAAAAAATTTTACAACTTGGGCTTTATTTAGGTTTTGATGGGCCAATTACTTTTAAAAACTCTAAAATAGCTACAAATGTAGTAAAACACTTACCAATAAATAAAGTATTAACAGAAACTGATTGCCCTTATTTAACACCACACCCTTATAGAGGCAAGCAAAATGAGCCTAAGTATGTTAACTTAGTAGCAAAAAAAATGGCAGAAGTTTTTAATATGAGGGAAAAAGAGTTAATAAACCAAACAAACAAAAATGCAAAAGCTTTATTTACTAAATTAGCATAAATTAAAAGTGCTTTAAATAGCACTTTTGTTATTTATATTAAATTAAAAATAAAACAATAAAAACAAAATCTAAAAGTAAGCCAAAATTTAGAAAAAGAATAAATAAACAATAAACACTATTAGCAAAGTTAGGCTAAAAGAAATACTGAAATAAACTATCTAAAAAATCAATATACAAATCACACAAATATAAAACAAAGCAAAATTTGAAATAAGAATAAATAACACTGAAAATAAACAGTCAATGAAAACATAAAACAAATCAATTAAAAAACAAATAAACTAAAAGTTAATTAAATTTGAGCTTTAAGTTAAAATAAACAAAGGATAATGTTATGGATCAAGTTAATAAAATAATAAAAGATAATAATTTTAAGTTCAAAAAACATTTTGGGCAAAATTTTTTAACTGATACTAACCTTTTAAAAGCTATTGTAACAGATGCTAACATAACTACTGATGATGAGGTTTTAGAAATTGGTCCAGGAGCTGGAAGCTTAACTAAAGAGCTTGCAACTGTATGTAAACGTGTAGTGTGTTACGAAATTGACACTAAACTACAACCAATTTTACAAAAAACATTAAAAGACTATAATAATGTAGAGGTGGTTTATGCTGACATTTTAAAACAAGATAACAGTCAAATAAAAAACCATTTTGATAATTCTTTTAAAGTAGTAGCAAATTTACCTTACTATATTACTACTCCTATAATTTTTAAATTTTTAGAATCAGAACTTAACATAAAAAGTTTAACTGTAATGGTTCAAAAAGAAGTGGCTGAAAGACTAGTGGCAAAAGAAAATACAAAAAGCTACGGAACAATAACAATAAGTGCAAGTATAATATCTAACGTTAAAATTACAAGAATAGTAAAAAGGCAAATGTTTAACCCGGCACCTAACGTGGATAGTGCTATTGTTAGGTTTGACATACAAAAAGATAAATTTGATATAAAAAATAAACAGCTTTTAAAAAAATTAATAAAAGCAGGCTTTAGTATGAGAAGAAAAACATTAATAAACAATTTAAAAAAGGCTTTTAGTATAAACGCAGAAGTATTAAAAGAAATACTTTTAGATAGTAATTTAAATTTAAATGTTAGAGCAGAAAGTTTAACGCCAGAACAATTTGTATTTTTATCAAATAAATTAAATAATCATATTAATTAAACGCCTTTAAAGGTGTTTTTTTAACACTTAAAATATTAAATGAATATAAAATTATAGTAATTCGGCAAAAGTTATCAAAATACAATATTATTACTATATTTTTTTATGCCAAATAAAAAGAGTAGGCAATATAATTAATGTATGAGTATTTTAGGGGGTTAAATTTTGAAAATTTTTAAAAAGAGTATAGTATTATCACCAGCCAGTTATGATGGAAAGAGTGAAGAAAAAGGTATATTAACTTTGCAAGAAAAAGCTGGGGAGTTAGTAGGTACGCTAAAATGCTTTAATATTGAGCATTTAGAAGGTAAAATGCTTTTAGGTTTATCTTTTGACAATAATAAACTACATAAGTTTAGTATTGAAAAAGGAAAAACGCAGCATTTTAATTTTTCTTTACCAAATAGTGAAGATTTGCAGGCAAACATAGCCTGCGTTGTTGTTAATATAAACAATTCGGATCATACTCCTGTAATTTGGGGTTCATCAAAAACTAATTTAGATTGGAAAAGTAATGTGTTAGAAAACTTTGTTAATAAAAACACAAAAACAACTAGTGCAAACATGGGTAATAGTCAAGCATTAAAAACAAAAGATGAAACAAGTAATAGTAATGAAAAACAACAAGTTGAAAAACGTGATTACAAAAAAACAGATGATATCAAAGTTAAAAATGAAGATAGTGAAGAGCAAAAACAAGAAAAAGATAATTATATAGATAAAGAAACCAAAGAACTTATAGACTCACAAGTAAAAAAGGCAGAAGAACAGTTAAAGGCGGAAGAACAACAAAAAGAACAAGAAATAAAAAGTAAAGCTAGTAAAGAAAGCTCTAATAAAAAAGCATATCGTGAAGATAATACTAGCGTTAAAGAACAAAAAAAGTTTTCATCAACTAATAGGCCGTATAAGCATTTATTAAAAATGCAAAATATTGATGAAAATAATGCTAGTAGTAAAAAACTTTTACAAGAAGAAGACTCTAATTTAGATGATTTAAAAGAAAAAACAGAGCCTAAAAATTATGAAGGTGATATGTTTTATAATGAGGTAAAAGAACAAATAAACTCATTGTTTGAAAAATATCCAAAAGAAGAAGCGCTTGAAGAAATTATTCCTAATTCTAAATTTGTAAGAGTAGAGTTTGATGCAGATACTGATGTATATATTTTTGGTGTAGTTTATGATGAGGATAACAACGCAGAATATATTGTTTATGGCATACCATCTGTTTACGAGGCTGAGCCACCTGAGCAGTTTGATGGCTATTATCAGTGGCTACCACTAGACCTAGAAAAACCTGAAGAAGATGGATATTGGCTAATGTATCAAGATGCTAAAACAGGTGATCATATAAGAGTAGAAATAATTTAAAAAAAGAGTGCTAATTAAATTAGCACTTTTTTTTATTTTTTTATTTTAGGCTCAGGGTATAAGTTAATGTAAGAATTTGTTTTTGCATCATATTCTTGTTGAGTTTTATAATCTTTTGCTTTCATAGGCTTGTAGTCTTTTTGGTATTGTTCATACTGTTGTTGTTTTTCATTATTATTTATGTTGTTTTCTTTTTTGTTGTTTTGGCTATTATTATTTTGTTCGTACTCGTTAAAATTGTCTTCATTATTTTGTGTGTTTTGAATGTTTTGTTTATAAAAATCTTGCTCGTTAGTATCACTATTATTTGTTTGCTCTTGGCTTTGTAGTAATGAAGACAATGTGCTTAATATATTTGTATTATTTGAAGTTTTAGTTTTGCTTGATTTTTTAATTAAATTATATACACCAAAATTTTTCATTTTTTACTTCCTTTCATAGTTTATTTGACTTTAAACATTTGACTGCTTAACTCATTTAATGATATTCTTATAAAGACTTTTTTATTAATATTAAAATAAAAATACATTTTAAAAAACAGGAGAAATAAATGAAAACTAAATTATTAAGTATTCTTGTTGTATTTGTTTTAATGGTAAGCTTATTTTCAGGTTGTACTAACATTACTCCACTAACAGGTGGGCCGGCAGTTAATGCTATGGTTACAAGTAATGGTGGTATGTCTGTTAAAAAAGGCAACTATTTATACTTTGTAAATGGCTACAAAAACTCTAGCAATTTAGTAGAGGGCGATAACGAGTATGGCAACGAGCAAAATGCAGCTATATATAGAGCAGAATTAGACTCTGAAGGTAATTTAATAAAAGACGAAGAAGGACAATTATTAAATGTTGAATTATTAATTCCTAAAATTGTTGGTTTTGAAAATGGTGGATTATATATATTTGACAATTATATATTTTACGCATCACCTCATATTTTAAAAGATAGAACGGGTGCAGTTAGGTTTGACTTAGTTGACTTTTATTTAGCTAACCTTGATGGTAGCGGTGTTAAAAAAATATATTCAACTAATGAATATTCAAGCAGTGCAGAATTTAGTTTTTACAAAACAGGTAACACTGTTAACTTAGTAGTATATGACGGCAGCAAAATTATAAATGTTGATATAACTAACGGTAGCGTTGGTAACCCGCTTACAATGGTAAATGAGGCTACTAGTGTTGCACTACCTAAAGTAACAGAATATAATGCAGATAATAACGTAATTGCTGACATTAACCAATATATTTACTATACAAGAGCGTTAAACGACTCTGACAACACAATACTAGACCTTGGCAATGTTCTTGCAAAGGTAGAAATTGGCTCTAACAACGAGCATGTGCTAGTTCAAGACAACGTTTGGACTTATTCACTTGATAGAGTTAGCAATAACTCACTATATTACAATAAAGAAGAACAAGATAGTTTAAATGCAAAATATTATTTTAGAAGCTTACTAGAAGAAAACTTTGAGTCAGCTCAAGAAACTCAGTTAACAGGCACAAATTATCCAACAGTAATGCCACTTAGTTTTGAATCAGGTAACAACAGAGGCGTTGTTGCAACAAATGATGATAATTTAGTTCATATATTAGACATTTTATATCAAGATGGAACGCAGTTAATAGCTGACAATATTAATAACATTAATTTACTTTTAGTTAATGGTAATTACGCTTACTACACATACGGCGATAATAATACTCTAGCTAGAATAAATTTAAGCACTCAAAACATTCAAAACTTAACTAATGAAGAAGATACTTTTAAAGTTGATATGAATGTAAATGTAGATATAGATAACGAATATATATATTTGTATAAAGAATATACAAATGATAATGGCACAAGTTATTATTTAGAAAGAATACAGTATTTAACAACTGACTTTACTAGTGAATTTGTAGGTGTATTTGAAACTGAGCATATGCCAGATGAAGAAGAAACTGCAACAGAAGAAGTAACTCAATAAAAATTTATAGTAATAATATAAAACAGATAGTAAGCTATCTGTTTTTTATTGCTTTTATAGTTATTTATCTTATATTGCGGTATGTTTAGAAAGAAATATGTTATTTTCGACAATTTCAAACAATTTACTTTAAAAATAGATAGCCGTTAAAGCAAATATGCACTTGCCTTGCTTTTAAATAAAAACAAATTATGCTAATATTTTCTTGTGTAACAAATTTTTTTTAAAATTAAAAAAATACAAGGTTAAATATTTGGAGGTAGAAAATGAGTGACGCAATAGAATCTACAAAACTATTAATTGTAGATGACAGCAAAGAAATTAGAGAACAACTGGTAGGTTATTTTAATAAACAACCAGATATGGAGGTTATTGGGGAAGCCATAGACGGAGTTAATGCTCTTACATTAATTAAAGAAAAAAAACCAGATGCAGTTATTATGGATGTGGTTTTAACAGGAATGGACGGTTTTGCTTTAATGGAACAAGTAAACGGTTTAAATAATGGTAAAAAGCCTAATATGTTAGTGCTTTCAGCTTTAAGTAAAGATGAGTTTGTGCATAAAGCTTTTAGTTTAGGTGCTTCTTACTATATGATGAAACCATTTGACATAGACACTCTTAAAAGTAGGTTATTAGATGTTTTAAGTCATGGTAATGGTAAATCAGAATCAAACTACCAAGCGACTAATAAAAATGTAGAAAATATTGTAAAAGGTTATAGTTATAATAATAAAAGCACAAGAATAAAAGTATTAGAAGAAAAAATTACTAATATTTTTATCACAGTAGGCATTCCTGCGCATATAAAGGGTTATCAGTTTTTACGAGAAGCTATAAAAATGGCAATAGAACAACCAGAAATTATAAACTCTATTACTAAAAAGCTTTATCCTTCTATTGCTTCAAGGTTTGAAACAAGTGCTAGCAAGGTAGAAAGGGCTATAAGGCATGCTATAGAAGTAGCTTGGAATAGAGGTAAAATAGAAAATATTAATGCATTATTTGGTATAAAAGTTTATTCAAACAACGAAAAACCAACTAACGGTGAGTTTATAGCATTAGTAGCAGATAAAATGCTATTAGAAGGGTTATAAAAACTATATAAATTTTTGCATAAAAATACTAGACTTTTATATAATAAATAATTATAATAACTGAGACTAAGATATTTTAGTTACTTAATTATTAGGAGACTGTATATTATTATGGAAAAAGTTGAATACATTAGATGTCCTAAATGTGAACTTAATTTTATTAAAAAAGAAGACGAATATTGTAACGTATGTAAAGCAGAGATGGATTTGATAGCTGATGAAAACATTAAAAATAGCTTGAAAACAACCATTTGTCCTGTTTGTGGTATAAGCTATATAAATGAAGATGAAGACATGTGTAAAATTTGCTTAGAAGAAAACGAGCTAGAAGACACAGATGGTCTTTCTAATGCTGAGAATTGGAAAAAGTATGTCGATAAATCAAAAAATGAAGAAGAGCTAGATGAAGAAGACGACGAAGAAGACGATGAAGACTTTATTGAAGAAGATATGGATGATGACGAAGAGTTTGAAGACTTTGACGACGACTTTGAAGATGACCTTGATGATGACTATGAAGAAGACGACGATGAAGGTTACGACGAAGAAGACGAACTTGAAAATGATTTTGACAATACAGATGACTTAGATTACGATTACGATGAACTTGAAGACGATGAAATTGATGAAGAGGACGACGAAAAACTTTAAATGTTTTAAAACTTACTTTTAATAAAGGTAAGTTTTTTTTTGAATACTTTTGCATATTTTGTTAACCATTGGTTATAGAGGTGAAATATATATGAGAAAAATTAACGAAAATTTGCAAGATATAAAAGAAAAAGTAAAGCAACTACAAGGAAAAGAAGTTAGTATGCAAGTAAATAGAGGCAGAAGAAAAATAGAAAACTATGAAGCAACGGTGCAATCTATTTATCCTAGCGTGTTTACTGTTAAAATAAATTCACCATGTGTTGTGGATACAATGAGTTATTCTTACTCAGAAGTTTTATGCGGTGATGTTAAATTTAGCATGACAAAATTCGTTTAAGTGTAATATTTTACAAGTTTTCCCTATATAATGTTAGTAAGTATTAAACAGGGGGAATTTGTAAATGGCATTTGAACCAAGTTACAAAACTTTAGAGACGAGTTATAGAAAATTTGTGGAAGCAAGCCAGCAAAAAGTTGAATATAAGCTAAATGCTGAGCCAGAAAAGAAAATTGCTAAAATTTTGTGTGCAAAAATTGAAACCTACATAAGTTCTGCACAAGCTTTAAATAAAGAAGCTACTTTTGCTGGTGGAAATAGGTTTGAGGTTGTTTATTTGGCTGAAGATGGTAGCTTCAACACTCTTACTGCCGATGATGAGTTTGTAGGTAAGCTAGAAAACCCTAAGTTTAATGAAGATGAGTATCTTTTACCAAAATCTCAAGTGGTTGACGCACAAATAGAAGGCGTACAGCCAGATATGGTAAAACTAAGCGGTATAATAGATATAAGAATAGATGCTATTCAAACAGATGAAGTTGAGTATATTGAAAAGTTACCAGAAAATGTTGTAACTAAAACAGAAAAAATAAATTATTGTAGCTTATCATCTGCTCAAAAAAGCAGATTAGATATTGCTCATGAATATGAAATAAAAGAAGATATTGGAAAACTATTAATGGCAACAGCTGATGTATGTTGTCAAGCAGCCACTCCAGGTACAGATTATGTTACTTTTAAAGGTAAAGTAAAATTAAACCTAACTTATGAAACAGCAGGAGAAGAAAAAGAAATTAAAAGTACAACTCAGTCTTTTGATTTTACTGAGGAAGTTGAGTCAAATACTGTAACGCCTGATAGCATTGTTACATTTATATCTACACTTAAATACGATGATATAAATGTTGTAGGTAATAATATAGATGGAACGACAGTTATAAATGCAAATTTAACACTTTTATATGATTATGTTATTTTAAAATCTGATGAAGTTGAAGCTGTTGTAGATGCTTTTGCTATTGATGAAAACATTAATTTAACTTCAAAATCTTTTACTAAGTGTAAATTTAACGACTTTTCAATTGCAGATAAAACTGTTACTAATACTGTTACTGTTGATGAGCCTATAGAAAGTATAGAAGCAGATTGTGGAGGCGCAGTTTTTGTAGCTAATGTGTATACAGAAAAAGGTAATGTAGTAAGTGAAGGTGTAGCTAGAGTTAATGTGATTTACTACACACTAGATGGAGAAGATGAGGAAAACCAACTTAAATATAATTCTGTATTAGTAGAAATGCCCTTTTCAATAGATACTGCAGTAATTCAAGCTACAGAAAACTCAAATGCTCAAACATGTGTTGGATATAAAGATTTATCTATAAGAAGAAAAAGGTCAAGAGAAATTGAAGTGGAAGCCGATATATGCACTTATACTGAAACATTTGAAACTCAACAAGATGCATTAATTAGTAAAGCAGAATCTGTAGATGCTGAACTTGAAGAAAATAATGCTTTAAGAATGTTTGCAATAGCAAAAGGAAGCACAATGTGGGACATTTGTAAGCAAGTAAAAGCAAAACCTGAAACAATAATGGAGCAGAACCCAGGCTTAGATTTTCCTTTAGCAGAGGATACTGTAATAATAATATACAAACCAAAACAAGAAAAATATTAATTATTACAAAACACGCCATTTATGGCGTGTTTTTTTTGTGTTTTAAGTTTAAATTACTTTATTTAAGTAATAATTATTACACTATGGAGGAATATTATTATGAAATACATAACAGGTTTAAGTTTAATATTAGCAGTTTTTATATTGCTATTAAATGTAGCAACGCAAGAACATAATAACGAAGTAAATGCAAGTAGTTTTTTAAGAATACATATAGTAGCAAATTCAAATAATGTTAATGATCAATTAGTAAAGTATTCAATAAAGAATGAAGTAGTAAAAGCGCTTACGCCTGTATTAGCTGAGTGTAATACTAAAAAACAAGCAATTAACAAAGTTACAAATAATTTTTCACTTATAGAAAGCGTAGCAAATAATGTTTTAAAAAAAAATGCATTAAATTATACTTCTAAGGTCAAACTAAGTTCAGAGTACTACCCTACAAGAAGTTATAATAATGTTGTGCTTGAAAGTGGAGAATATGACTCACTTATATTGCAATTAGGCAATGCTGAAGGCAGAAATTGGTGGTGTGTAGTTTATCCGCCCTTATGTTTTGTTAATGATGGCGTTCAAGGGCAAGTTATATATAAATCAAAACTATTAGAAATTATAAAAAATTTTTTTAAAACTTAAAGGAGCATATTAATGAAAAAAGCTTCAGGATTAATAACAATAAGCACACTTATATTAGTTGTTGCCACTGTTTTAACCTTAAATGTTGTTATTGCTGGTAACTTAAATTATGAAGTAGTAGATGTTTCTATGAGCGTACAACAAACAAAACTTGTTCAAGAACAGTTAAATGAGTTAGGTTATTATGAAGGCGATGTAAACGGTTTTTATAATGTTAAAACAAAAAATGCAATAAGTAGCTTTCAAAAAGATAATAATTTACCAACAACAGGGGTGGTAGATGCATCTACAGCTTTGGCATTAAACTTACCTGTTTATGCTCAAACAAACGAAGATATTTATATTCTTGCTAAGTTAATTCATGCAGAAGCAAGGGGTGAACCTTATATAGGACAAGTTGCAGTTGGTGCAGTTGTTTTAAACAGAGTTAGAGATGAACAATTTCCTGATACAATTACTGAGGTAATATATCAGCCTTTTGCATTTACAGCTGTAGATGATGGTCAAATTGCTTTAGAGCCAGACGAAACAGCGTTTAAGGCCGCTGAGGATGCATTTACAGGCTGGGACCCAAGTTATGGTAGTTTATTTTATTATAACCCTATAGTAGCTACAAGCGCCTGGATATTCACAAGAGAAACTGTTGTAGAAATAGGAAAACATATATTTGCAATTTAAGGATGTATTATGAAAAAGAAAATGTTGATTTTAATAATTTTAATAATGTTATATCCTTTTACTACTGCTTTTGCAGTAGAAGGGAGCTACGCTACTGGTGATGTTGTATATGCAAGTAATAATAACTTTTTACTGCAACAACTAGATGGTGAAATAACATTAGACGAAGCAGAAAGCATTATTAATCAACGATTTGCCCAATATACTATAGAGGATGTAAAGTATTTAGATGAAGTAAAACAAAGTGGAGCTAACTTTTTTAGGTACGAACTAAAAATAAGGGGGTACGAGCCATTTTGTATTCAAATAGCATCAATAGGTGGAACTATTATAACAATAGGGTGCTCCGCTGTAGATATTCCAGGCTTTGTTGATGAACAAACATGTATTGAAACAGTAGAAAATTTTGTGCATAAATTAGGCTTTCCAGACCTTACTACAGTATGGACTTCTAGTGAGAACGGTAAAACAATTATGAACTTAGCCCCTATAATAAGCGATGTTGTAGCTTACCCTGATTTATTAAAAGTAACTGCAAATTGCGAGGAAGGTAAAATATTAAATATAGAAACAAGAAAGTATCTATACGATTATTACGAAAAACCTGAAGAGTTTTTAATACCACAAATAAGTTTTGAAGAAATTGAAGAAAAATTTGATAAAGACTATAAAATAGTAAGTCATAGATTGGCAATAATAGCTAACCCTGAAATGAAAGATAGGTTAGCATACGAAATAAAAGCAATGTTTGATGACAAGTACACTTATTACTTTTTTGTAGATGCAATAACGGAGGAAATGTTAATGGTATTACCTGTTGTTGAATAAACTATGCTAAAAATTGCCATAAAATTTTATTGTATATATAATATAAAAGCTTAAAATACACAAAATATAAATACAAGGTTAAGGACTCATAGATTATATGTTTACCACCTTGTTTGATATAGGCTAAAGTTATAGTTAATGGCACTTGCTTTTTAACTTAACTTTAGCCCTTTTTAAGTAATTACCAAATTTTGGTAATTTATTTTTTTTAAAAAACTTTACATATTTTAAAAAAGGGGGTATAATCATTTAAAAATATAAGGGTGTATCGTTTATGAATAATCAATTCAACAAAAATAATTTAGAAAAGCTAGGTATTTTTGAATTAAGAAACCTTGCAAGAGATATAGGTGTGCATTCTCCTACTATATATAAAAAGAAAGAGATAATAGAAAAAATTTTAGATATTATTAATGGCAAAGTAGAGCCATACACAGCCAAAACTAAGCAAGGAAGACCGCCAAAATCTATAAGTTCTGTTAATAACATACTAGATATATTTATTCCTAAAAATGAACAAGCTGTTAAAAATGAAAGATACATAAATGATTATTCAAAACTAACTAACCTATCAAGCTTATCAGCTATGGAAACTAATGCCAATATTAACTACAATACAACAAACGATGAAAAAGTAAGTGCCATATTACAAGTTTTTAAAGAAGGCTATGGCTATTGTTATACAAAAGGTTATCATACTAATGAAATTACTGAGAACTTTTTTGTATCTAACACACTTATAGACAACTTTAAATTAAGAACTGGTGATATTATACAAGGCTACGTTAAAAAAATATCTGAAGACAAACCTCTTGTAATGTATAAGATTGAAAAAATAAATAATATAGATAGTCAAAAATTTGATAAAAGTAGGCAGCACTTTTGTAGTTTAAAAGCATTTAACCCTACACAAAAAATTATATTTGATGAACAAAACAATAGTTTAAATACCGCTTACTTTAACAAGTTTTTACCTATAGGTAAGGGGCAAAGAGCAATTTTTGTATTATCAAAAAACACAGATTATTCTAATCTTATTAAAGGTTTTTTAAATTCTGTATCACAAAAAAATAATCTTGAAAAACAGTGTATTTTAATAGATGAAAGACCAGAGGATATAACCGAGTACACACAAGACTTAAAAAACACCAAAGTTATTAGCACAAATGTAGATGATGCTCCTTTTCAGGCTAATCAAAACATTGAAATAGCTGTAGAAAGAGCAAAAAGAAAAGTAGAACAAGGAAAAGATATTCTTTTATTTATAAGCAATTTAAACAGGCTTCAAAATTTATATAAAAAACAAATTGCATCTTTAAACGCAGCTTCTACTGAACAAGTTGAAATTAATAGTTTAACTATGGTAAGAAAAATATTATCTTTTGCAAGAAACACTAAAACTGCAGGCAGTTTAACTATTGTAAGCATAGTAGAAAAAAATTCTAATAGTGAGTTTGTTTCAGACTTAAAAGAACTTTGCAATATGCAAATTTATATTGATGAAAAAAATTACCCGAAACAAAATAAACTTTGGTTTGATATTCTTTGTAGCGAGACTAGAAAAATGCAACTGTTAACTAATGAAAAAGAATATGAGTTTATAAAAAAGTTTAAAGAAGATCTTAACAAAGAAAATGTACAACAAAAAACAAAAGAACTTGAACAAAAACTTTTAAATAATAGTAATTAAAAAAAGCACCATTTGGTGCTTTTTTTATGTGTATTTAACTTACTCTCATTTTAGTTCTTAGCCTAATGAATATAAATGTTAGTGTTGCTACCAAAAATATTCCTGCAATTATTAAGAATATGGCTATTGAGTTTAAAGGTGCTCTTTTTATAACCTTAAAGCTTATTACAGTATTTTCTGAGTTAGTTTGAAGTTGTACTATATAATCATCGTTTTCAGAAAGTTCATAGTTAGTAACCTGATTTATATTACTTGTTTCACTGTTTATTACTATAGCTTCTTCACCATTTACTGTAATTACCGATTCGCCAACTTGTTGATAAATTAAGTATTTATTAAAGGTTAGCATAATATTTTTAGTGGTTGTAGAGCCTTCTTCAATGTTACTTAAAATTAATGGTTGTTCGTTATTTATCCAAACATTAAAATTAAACGTTTGAGAAGGTTTTAAGCTTGTAAATCCAGCCTTTACTGTAACAACATAATTTCCGTTGCCACCAGCATCAGGTGATAAGAATAAGCTTGTAAGAGTGTTTGAGTTGTATTCTTCTTTAAAAGAGTTTGTAACGTCTATTCCATCTTTTGAAACATTTGTTATTTCGTAACCTGTTTGAGGAGTATATTCAAAAGATAATCTAGCTTCATTCGGGTTAAGAATCATAAAGCTATGTTCTGTTGTAATTGTTTGACTTTCAACTTCACCTGGTAAAGTAATTGGAGCAGATAACGTTATTTGATATAAACCATAGTCTTCAAAAATATAATCGTTATTTACTCTTAATAAAGTTACTGGGTCGCCGTTTAAAGTAGCTGATACATTTATTTCTCTTCTGTCATCATACTCACTTATATATTCAACTCGTAAGCTTACAGGCTCGTTGTATATCATATCATTTATAGGGTCTTGTTCATTCACTGAAAATAGTACTTCATCTATTAACAATATTTCATATGAATCTTGCGTTCCAAACATTTGAGCATTGCCTGCAAAGTCAAAAAACTTAAAGTGATAAACTCCAGCGTCTTGTAAATCTACACTATCAGTATGAATTTCGCCTACATAATTTTGATTAAAGTAGTATTCAGCATATATGTAATTGCCTTCAAATAAATAGTAAGAGTTCCAGCTAACTGAAGTTGGGTTAGCGGTAGTTTTATAATTTGAAACACCTCTAACATAACCGTTAATTTCTAAACTATTTTGCAAGAAGTTTGTGTTTTCAGGTAATAGTGTTACTGCAAAAGTTTTTTCGTAGTAATCGTTATAAATACGATAAATTTTAGTTAATGAATTTCGCTCTGTGTCTTCTAATTCTGCAAGTGTTACTATAGTTAAATTTCTGTCTGGGTTTTTAATAGGCTCAGCTTGATAAATTGAAATGTATTGATCAATTAAGTTGCCATTATAATCATACTTTATATCCGCTGCAGGCAATAGTTTATCTATTCCATTAACATCTGCTATAACTGAATAAATTACGGTTGCGCTTTCTTGAACATCCCACTCATGTATCATTCTAGTTCCCAATGAATTAGTAAATATCAATCTATAATTACCTGTCATATAATAACCAAATTCAGGGTCAATAGTGTTATAAACTTTTGTTGAGGTGTTATTATTTTCGTCAAACATATCAACTTCTAACATAACATCATAAGGAAATAATGTTGTATTATTATAACTAATGTATACAGGTTTAGTAGTTTTGTTGCTATGCTGGTCTTCTATTAAATAATTCAAACTATTATCTAAACTATCTGTTAATGTAACTTCAGGAACTACAGTGTAAATAGTGAAGTCATAAATAGTTGTTGTGCCAGCAGAATTTGTTATTATAATGCTGTATTCGTCTTGTAAGCCAGGCTCAGTTGCAATATCTTTTAACCAAATTTCTTGTATTCCTGTTTCTTCTTCTGTAGTTATGTTCACATTGGAATATGTTTCACCATTTTTTTGTATTTCTACGCTGTAAAGTTCAGTTTGATAAACGACTCTAACGTCGTCAGCTGTATATGTTTGATTATTAATAACCTCTGTAGCCCCATCATAATAAACATCTGCAATGTCTATTAAGCCAAATATTTTAGGAACTAGGTAAGACCTATTAAAGTTATCTAAAAAGTAAAAGTAATATTCGCCTGCTACAAATTCATAAACTGCGCCACTAGCGCCGTTATTATCAATAGCTACACCATTCATATCGTATAAAACTTCATAGTCTTGTGTTTCTTCAAATACACCGTTTATAGACTGGTAAACTGCAAACTCTTCAATAGTGGTTGATGCTGTATGCTCAGGTAAAACTATTTCAAAAGTATTTTCGTAGTCAGTAAATGAAGGTTCTAATACATCACCTTGAGCGTTATAAGTAAAGTTAATATTTTGGTTTACTCTGCTAAGTAAATTAAACTCGTAACTTGCACCTAAAACTTTAGTTTGAGTTGTATGGCTAATTACTGAGTTTATTTGGTTTATAAAGTCGTTATAATTTGTTTGTGGTGTGTGAGCTAGGGTAGTAGAAATGTTACTAGCATTGTTTGTAATATTTAAGTAGTACCATAAGTCTTCATAAATAATGTTATCTATTTCAAGGTCAAGAGCGTCAATAACTTCGTTATTATTAGCGTCTCTTTCAAATGTTTCGAATTCACCGCTTTGCCCTTCTTCTAAATCTTCTTCAAAGTAATTTAATATTTTTCCTTCTATGGCTGGCTCAAATAAAATAACTTGAACTGAATATATTGTATGGTTTCCAGCTTCATCAATTTCTATAATTTCGTAGTAATTACCATCACTTGCAGATACTTGATCTGCAAAATTTCCTAAATTGTAACCAAAAGAGTTATAAGCATCATTTGCTGGATTAAACCTTGGTCTTGTGGGTTGTATTTGATACTGGCTGTAATTTTCATCTCCAGGTATTAAGCTTTGAAGGTTTTGTTCGCCTAGATCGTATTTATTATATTTTCTATAATATATTTGATAAGTATCTTGTGCTGGTTTTGCTATGTTTGCTGTTGTGAAGTTAAACGACCTATCTATAGCAAAAGCATAATTTTCTGCATTAATTTCTTGTTGGTTGTCTTTAATGTTTTGTTTTTGATTATCTGTTAAATAGTTATCTTGTGTTATTAACTCGTTTAAGTTATGTTTAGGCGCTGTTTTATCTATTGTCATTGTTAGAGTATTAGTGTAAAAATTATTTCCTTCATACACATAATGCTGTTCAAGCCCTTCATATTTTAGGTTAACTGAGTAATCTGCTTCAATTGCACTTAGTTGATCGTTTTCTGTGAATATTTGAAGAGAGTATTCGTTTCTTGCAATAGTATCGTTTGAACCAATTAAAGTGCCAATTTCTTGCTGAGTTATTTCAAAATTGTATTCGTTAGTTACAACTGCACCATTTACAACTTGATAAATTACGTTTTGTTGGTTAGTGCCTTTAATTTCTTGAGTTAGTGTTAAATTATCAGCATCAATTTTTGCAGAGTATATATCGGCAGGGTCTTGCCATTTAAATTTTAAATTTTCTTCGTTAGTTGAACTAACGTTAACTAATTGAATATCTTGTTCGTTATATGGAGTTCCATAAAATTCACCTGTTGGGCGGTTACTTGTTATTTCAAAACTAAACCTAAACTCGTTTGCTCCAATAGAGTTTGAACCATAACCAGTTTTATCATTAATTAAAACTTCATATACTCCGTCTTTGTAAAAGTCAGGTAACAATATAAGACCGTTTGAAATACCTAAAGGATAAATAGTTTCTGTTGACTGAGTTCCACTTGAATTTCTGTATCTTCTTAAAATGCTTACTTGTAAATCAAAACTGCTTATATTTTGAGTAAAGCTAGATGTTAATTCGTTATAAACACTATATTTGTTTTGAGGTATCTCAATAGCTACTGGTAACAAGTTTGTTTCAAGTAATGTTTCTTTTGTTGTCGTAACTAAAAAGTCATCAAATATTACTGGCTCTCTTCCGTTTAGTTCTCCTAATGATACTTTAATATGTTCACCAACTAAATAATTATCTAGTTGTTCTATTACGTCGTGTCTGTCTATGTAATAAGTATACTGTTTTACTTTTGTGTCTCCGGTTTCTTGTTCGTTAATATCACCTACATAAGTTCTTGTAATTACATACATACCTGGCATTGTAATATCTGTTGCATAATCAGTAGAGAACACCACATTAAGCGCTTGACTTCTATATAAGTCGCCTTCTACTAATGTTTTATTTGTTAAAATATCTTCAGTTAGTGTTGATACACTTGCAAAAGGGTAGTTAGGTGAGTCTTGTTCAAATGTTAAAGGGTAAAAGTCGTATGTTAAATCTTGTATTTGATAATCATCGTTAGAGTCTTTAAAGTTAAAATATAAAAATTGTCTGTTACTACCTCTATTTTGTTGAAGTAGGGTATAAGCAGGTTCACCGCCTGTATTTTTTACAATTCCTGCTGTTTCTGAATGTCCTTGACTTCTGTCTAAGTTCATTTTTAAATCTAAAAAAGAAATATTATCATAGCTTAAATCATTGAATTGACCTATGCTAGAATTATCTGTTACATAAATGTTGTAAATTTGCTCTCCTGCTAAATCTGCTTCTTCAGTAGGTATATTATCTTCTAAACCTGTATAAAAAGTTATAGAACTTTGAAAATTATCATCTTTTGTAAATGTTCTACGCCTGTTGTTTTCTATAGAAGATAAGTTGTTTTTGTTTTCAACTAACAAGTCATCCGATTTATTTAAATCAGCCGAGTAAACACTTACTGTTTCAATTGGTATTACTAAATAAAGCGTACCGTTATAAATTTCAAATAAAGAGCTATTTGTTATTACTTCTGAGGGTATATTACTTAAGTCTGATACTTCAATAGCTTTATGTGTACCCCAAGTTATTGTAGTTTGAGTAGGAACAAAGTTATATTTGCTTACAGCTTCAGGTTGCTGTATCATTTCTGCTTTTGTGTCATCTAAAACTACATAATAAGTATAAACATTGTTTGCTTGGTCTGTTAAAGTAAACACATAAATGCTAGAATTTTTTAAAACTGAGTTTGCGTTTAGCACGTTAGAACTTGTTGTAGTTTTATTATAAGTCAAGTTATCAAATGTGCTTAAAGTTTGGTAACCATTTGTTACCCATTCATTATTGTTTTGATTTATTAAAGTAGGAACGCTGTTAGTTTGTTCTGCTAAAGATGTAAAGCTATATTTAGCTGAAATATTAGCGCCACTAGCTTTTGAGTTCCAATCTAGGCTAAAAGGCGTGTTAACTACTGCTTTACCTGTTAGGTCAAGCGAATTGTCTTTTAAATATACTACATTATCATTGTTATCATAACTATCTTCAACACCAAAAACTGTAAAGCCATCAATATTCATTTGGTCTATTGTAAACTTATAAATAATTGATGTATTTGTAGATGGCCCATAAAATATTTCTAAAGTATAATGACCGTTGTTTGTAATATCTGTGCCTGCCTCGTAAGGTTCACCATGAGTGTTATAATAAGCTCCATTAAACAAATTGCTTTGAGTGTATGGGTTATAACCGTCAAAATGTTGTCTGTATAGTCTTGCATGTGGAGAAACATCAAACACACCGCCTACTGACCAAGTAGCCTGTACATAATCTGCACTTGTAAACTTACCACTTGTAATATTTTCGCCTTCACTTGAAGTTATACTTACTTCAGGTGGTAAATTTGCTATTTTAAATGCAAACACTTGAATATGTGTAATTTGGTTGCCGTCTTCTATGATACTACCGTTTATATAATCATATTTTTGAAAGTCATATATTACAACAACTTCATAATAACCATTTTGTGTAAACCTTGTATTATTTGTATAAGCGTTTTCTTCATAACTGCCTGCAGTATCACCGCTAGGGTAATGGTTGTAAAAAGACCTAGAAGTAGTAAAGTTATTACTATACTTTAAAGCCCCATATGTTTTAAGAAAAACTGGTGCTTGATTAGTTGTTGCTACTTCGTTAGGTATGTTTAATTGCTGATTTTCACCTGGTTGCCAATTAACAGTATCATAATTTTCTATGTATGTTTTATTGTCGTAAGAGTAGTCTGTTACTGTTAAAGAGTCTTGCGTTTCATTTTTAAATTCTTCATCATAAATATTATCTTTTGAATAATAAAGTTGGTGACCAAATACGTTTAAACTAACATCGTTATCACGCTTGTTTGGCTCATAAACCCTTTCAGTATCTGCTAACACAAACTCTGTATTGCTTACTTTATATGTATAGCTAACTGTAAATAAATAGTCTGCAATATCAGATAATTCTAAGTTGTCATATATGTAATAGTCAACTCCATTAATATTGGTTGGAGTTATTTCATCAGTTTTAAAAGGAGTAGTTTGATCTTCTTCGTAAAAACTTATTTGACCTACTCCGTCATTATTTATTATAAAGTCTGAAGTTATAAGCGTGCTATCGCCGTAAAGGCTTTTTGTATAAGCAATGTTATACCTGCTAGCATCATACATAAAGGTAGGAAATAATAATTCATCTTCATTTATTACTATATTTTCAGGGTTATAAAGGTCAGTAGTATTAAAATTGTTAAAGTTAAAAAAGTTTCTTTCAACACCGCTACTGTAATTATCTCTTGCTATTTTTTCTGTGTTGTACATTTTTGGTTGAAGGTTTGATTGAGCTTGAGTGTTAACATAGCTATTTTCATCTAAAAGCCAAAAAGAAAAAGATTTTGTTAATTCTTCACTAACTGTACCTAAGCTATCTATAAAGCGATATGTAAATTCATATTCATAGTAACCTTCTAGATCAGTAAAAGGTTGACCTTCAATATCACTTAAGGTTTTTAAATCTAGTGAGTGGTTAAAAGATTTTAGCGATTCACCACTAACTATTTCTTCAGATATTGTTCCTGAAGTGTCAATAGCAACACCGTTTAATCTTGCAGTTGCATTTAACCAATACAAACCAGACCCTTGATTACCAAAAGAAATTAACATATTTTCTACAGAAGTACCGCTTGTGTGGTTAGCATCTAATATGTCTTTATCTGCTTCAAAGTTGTTAAGCATTTCAAAATCTTGTTTATTAATTTCGTGTAACTGCGTGTAATAACTTGCAGCCAATTCATTATTATAAATATAGCCGTTTGATAAATCATTACTAGAAGTGTCTACACTCCTTGATATTTTTTGAACAGTAAGAACTGTGTCATCTTGTTCTAATGCACCTGCGTAATTAGTGTTTAGGTTAGTTGCAATGCCTAAGCCAAAAACAAGCATAGCAAGTGATGCTAAAAACATTATTGTTGTTAAGCCTTTATGTTGTACTGCTCTTATCATATAGGAAAATTCTCCTTAGTTGCCCATCATTTGTATGTAAATTATTTTTACTGTAATTAATTTACAAATTTAGTATAATTTTATCATACAATATTTCTTATAACAACTAATTAATATATATAAATATATATACTTATTATATACAAGCTAAATTTTTAAATACAAAAGGTTGTAAAGTTACTAAAAAAAATGGGCTATTTTTTTCATAAAAAAACCTCACAATTAATGTGAGGTTTAAATTTATTTACCTGACTTAAAAAAGTCAAAGTCATCATCATCGTCATCTTCATCTTCTAAAACTACGCTATTTCTTTTTTCTATATCATAATATACTTTTTTCTCGTCTAAGTAGCCAGAAGGTTTAAAGTCTTCAGGTACTCTTTTCATATCGTAAATTGGACATTTATAAGTTGGAGTAAAAATACTTCTTATGCTGTACTCGCTAAACATATTAACAACAGCTTCGCCTTTAGCTCTATCTAAATGGTCTAGCTCTTCAGGGTAAATTAAAGGGCGAGATACAGTGTTTGAACTTGTAGTTGTGGAAACATTACCTGCAGATTCTCTTGTGCCTGCTTGGTTACTTTTAGACTTGTTTTCAATTTCTACTGTTACATTACCACAGTTTTTACTAAATTCTTCTTTTGTTTTTTGGTCTTTTGTTCCTATAAATACTTGAATATTGCAGTTTTCTTTAATGGTGGATGCGTCTTGTTCTCCATACACCGATACTAACTGAGTAAAGCTTTGAACAACTATAGTTAAGAAAATTTTTCTACTACGACCTGCAGTAACAAAACTTTTTATTTTTTCAATTTTTGGTAAGTTACCAAACTCATCTAGTACAAAATATACATTTCTTGGTAGTGCTAATTCATCTCTTTCATTTGCTAGTTCAATTAATATTTTATATAACTGGCTAATATAAATGTTTGCTAGTGGGTGACGAGTTGTGTTTTCGTCCGGTATTTTAATAAATATTGCACTAGGTTTATTTGCAATGTTTTTTAAGTCTACATCTGTAGCACTAGTTAAGTATGAAACGCCTGAATCTGTAAACATTTTAATAGAAGAGTTAACGTGACCTAAAAAGCCTTTTGCTGTATTTGGTGCGTTTTGAACAACATTATTACCACCAGAAGCAGCTGGAGATAATTTATCTCTACCTGCAAAATAATTTTTTAATGTTTCTAATGTGTCACTTTGACCAACATCTCGTTTACTTGCAATTTTTTCTAAGTTATAAAAGTTAAATTTTTCTTTAGTCATACCTAATTCTGGAATTAAACTATCCTCTAGCATAGCTAGCAGTATACCTCTTATAAAACCTTGAGCACCCATACTCCACATAGGGTCATTACCACTAACAGGACAAAGCGTTAGGGCTATGTCTTCTACTTCGTTAGCAGCTAATGCTTTTAATTTTGAATGTAGTGCTGTTATTGCATGTTTTAATGTTTGTTTATCTGGGTAGGCTACACCATCAAACTCGTACCACTCATTTGTGTATTGCTTACTTTTTATTATTTTAAGGTTAGTTTTTTTAGGGTTTGAGTTTTTGTGCACTAAAACTTCACTTGCTAAGTTATGTGCTCTTTGATAAAAGTCATAAGCTCTTTCAAGCGGGTTCCATCTTGCAGATTTGTCTGGTTCTCTTAAGTCTATTACTTGAACATCGTAGCCAGCTTTTCTTAGTTTATTTGAATGTAGGTCGTAAAGTTCACCTTTAGGGTCAGAAATAACCATACTAGGTTTACTTTTAGTTTCAGATAATACTTGAATTGTAGGGCTAACATAAGTAGTAGTTTTACCAGAGCCGGTTGTACCAACTATCATTGTATGAATTGGTTTATACATATTTACATGTAATTTTCTGTGCTTGTATTCTGCTCTTATTAAAGAACCATCTTTTGTTTTGTTTTTTAAGTCTTTATATAAAGTGTACATAAATTTTTTTTGTTTTTTTAATTCTCTTTCAGTAACAAGTCTAGAACTGTAATATTGTTCCATGTCTCTTCCGTCTTTTGTTTTACTAGTTTTACCGTTAGGAAGTTCATCTTCCCTTGTAAATTTATCTAAATAAAACACTGCTATTACTAAAATAATAACAACGGCTATTGTTATAGTTGTACCACTAGTAAATAAGGTTTGTTCAAACTGAATTTGACCAAACTGCATAAGAGAGTTAATAACAACTGCAGAAAAAAATGCTCCTGCTATAATAAAGGTTGATTTTATTAAAAATTTAAATAGTGATTCCATTAAAATTCTCCTACATTTTTAAGTTAATATTATAAAAAAGTTTTAGTTAATATCTATAAAATAATATAGCATAAAGACACCTTAAAACCAAAGTATTTTTATTAAACTATATTTTTTTTGTTTTTTTAACTTTTCTTGTGCAAAATGTTTGCAAATTACTTTTTATGTGTTAAAATATGGGTAATTAACTAACTTTAATTTAGTAATTTTTTGTTTTTTGTATAGTTTGTAAAAATTTAACAAAACTAAAAACAAAGTGGTTATTGTAAACTCAGGAGGAAATAATAATGAACTTACTTTTATTCAAAATGGCAAACGTATTAACAGGCGCAAGTATGCTAGGGGAATCAAGGTTTCCTGATAACCCAGAATTTGCATTCCTAGACCCTATTTTAGATGCTCTTAATTTAATTTTGTGGCCTCTATTAATTTTAGTTTCTACTGCAGGTACTATATATGCAGTTATTCTTGGCGTTAATATGGCTAGGGCAGAAACAGCAGACAAAAGACAAGAAGCAAAAAAACGTATTATAAATGCAGTTTTAGCACTTGTAATTACAATAGCGCTAATTATGCTATTTAGACTGTTTGAACAACAACTACCTACATGGATAGGTGAATCTAACAGCTAATATATGAATATCAAAAATAAAAATCAGTCTAAGTTTTCTTAGGCTTTTTTTTGTAAAAAGTTTAAAATAACTTAAGTTATAATTGAATTTTTTATAATTTGTGGTATACTAAAGACAATTATTTACAAACAACTATTATTGAGGTGTTTATGCTAAAAAGATCATATGCTATTATATTAATATTAATTATGGTATTTACTCCTGTTTTATTAACAGGGTGCGTTCCTCAAGCGCCGGATAATACTACTACACCAGATAATGGCGACACAGGTGGCGATGATACTAATGGCGACACAGGTAACGATGAAGAAGTTGTTACGCCAAGTTTAACAGAGGTTTTTGACGGCGTTAAAGTAACTTATACGCCTGATTTTTCAGGTACATTATCTACCGATAAAGAAATTTATGTTAACGATGTTAAAAGTCAAATTAGTGTAATGAGTGAAGAGGTAATAGTAAGACTAGCATCAGAATACGGCTTAGGCATTGGAAATGGTGGGCATAGGCTTTATTATGATGTAAACGGTGAGCAACAATATGAAGATATTTACCCAAATGGTTTTGACCCTTATGACTCTGACCCAGCAACTTATGGAGATACTTATAAAATAACTCATAAAGATGCAATAAGAGAAGACTATTATAATACTAATCTAGATTATTTTTCTTGGAACTGGTCTTTAACAGATGTTGCATATTCATCTAGCACATATATTGATGATTATTTAAGAGACCACTCAGACAACTTACAAATTGCAATTTATATGATTAAACAAAACAAAAATATACATCAAGTAGGCAGTAATGATTATAACGAGTATATTTCATACACTAGTTTATCAACAGCCGAAAAAGATGCATTAAAAGATGATTTTGCAAAAGAAATGACGTATATAGGTATGCTAGAAGAAGAAATGAACAAACTAACAGAGTTTATATTAAATGTAATAATAGGCGAAACTTTAGTTAATTTTGATATGGGTAGGTTTATAGATGTTACTTCAACAGGCACCTTTGATGCCGAAGAATTTGTAGATGAAAATCAAAATGGAGTTTATGATCAAGGCGAAATATTTAACGACTTAAATAATAACGGTGTATGGGACAGCGGAACTACTAATAGTAGTTATGATGTAGCAGATGACTATTTTAAAAACTATATAAATACTGTAGATTCTGTAATTAATACAATTAATGCTCAAGAAGAGCGTTACCCAAAAATTGCTGGTATCCAGTATCAAGACTTTACTTTTGACCAGGTAGAATCAACCCTAGATAACTTTTTTGTTATGCCAACAGGATTACAACAATATAAAAGCTTAATATTTATGAATAACCAAAAAATAGATTTAGAATCTGTTTGGCTTGCTTTTGAGGCTACTAGAAACTTTAATTTAGAAATTGTAGCAAGGTATCATAAAGTAGATGATGGTATTATATTTGATAATACTCTTACTAATCTTCAAGTTAACAGCGGTGCTTACGATTTTGAAAATAATGACAATGACTTTTTAATAGATATTGAATCAATTTTAAATAATAATCAAGTCACAGATAAAAGCCTAGATGCTTTTGTAAACAATACACCAAGTTACGATAATCCAGTTGTATTAAATGCAGAAACACCCGCGGCTAATTACTTTAATGTTGAAAAAGCTGAAGATGGTATTTCAACTTTAGCAAAGTATGATGATAATCAAACAGATTTTTTTGAAATAATGTTTAATGCAACGCCACTTGAATCTGATACTAACCAAGACCCAATATTTTTTAAATTCGGGTTTATAGATATATGGTTTAATAGTTACCAATAAAAAAAGATATACAACTATAAATAATTTTGTTATAATAAATTTATTAAAAGTTACAAACGTTTAACACATAACAGCGGAGGAAAAGTATGGGCCTAAATTTTAGAATTAGTCAATTAGCCGGGCTAGCTGATATAGTAGAAGGAATAGTAGGTGGTTTAGGTGATAAAATAACTTTTTTAGTTGATGGCTATTTAAGTTATTATGCAACATTTATTTATACTATTTTTTTAGCTTTTGCGACGCTTTTAGATGTAATACAGTTACTTTTTAGAAAACTAGCAGGGCTAGATTTTTATGTTGTAAACGGTCAACAAACAACTCAACAAAGGGATTTTGCATTAGTTTTAATTAATAATCAAGCTATAATGAATGTATTTTGGTCACTTGCAATACTTGCTATAGTGTTACTTTTAGTATCAACATTTATTGCAGTTATTAAAAGTGAATATCAACCTCTTGCAACAAGAGGAGGAAACTCAAAATCTAAAGTTATAGGTAAATCTTTAAAAAGTATTGTACTTTTTGCAACAGTTCCAGCTGTCGCTATTTTAGGCTTATTTGTAGGAAATGCATTGCTAGGGTCTTTAGATCAAGCAACAGCCTCAGATAATATAGGTCTTAGTGGTAGGATTTTTGCAGCTGCATCTTACGAAGCTAATAGAGCAAGGGAAGGTTACGCTCCATACGACGAACAATATGTAGATAGCTTAGAAGATGTAAACCACTTTGGAGTATTTAATGACGAATCTAACTTAGGTAATTTTGTTGTAACTTCAGTTGCAGATAAAATTGATTTAGCTTTTCAAACTAATATGCAAGTAACTGATGATGGGTATCAAACGGATTTTACTGTACTTCAGGACCCTGTTATATCGTTTGTTTTTGACAAGACAGGAGAACCTAATTACCCTAATAGTTTTTCAATATATAATTATAGGTTGGTTTGGTTTTATTATGATTTAATGAACTTCAACTTTTTTATAGCTTTAGGTGTAGCAATAATGCTAGTTACTGTTTTATTAATGGTCTTAATTGGACTTATAAAGCGTATTTTTGCTTTAACTATGCTTTTTGTAGTTTCACCGCCAATAATAGCAATAACTCCTATTAATGAGGAACCTTTTAAAAACTGGAAAAAAGAATTTATTAAAAGTGCCTTAAGTGTTTACGCCATTATTGTAACTATGAATTTATATATTATGATTATACCTGTATTAGGTCAAATTCAATTTTTCACATCAGCAGAAACAATACCCGCTTTCCAAGGCATAGGGACAGTACCAAATGCAGGTGTTGCACCGCTTAATATGTTAGCTCAGCTACTTTTACTTGTAGGCGGAGCAGTGTTCTTTAAAGACTTTAGCAAAACTCTTGCAGGAATGATAGGTGCAGAAGACTCTTATGGCGTTGGACTAGATAATTCTAAAAAGTTTGCAAACACAGCGGCAAAAGCTGCCTCTTTATCTACTGGCATTGGGGCCGTAGGGCTTAAAGCTGCAAATGTTGCTCCAAAAATGGCAGGAAAAGGTGCAAAAGCTATTGGAAAATCCGTTAGACATCCAAATAGTTATGCTTGGCAAGGAGCAAAAAATTTAGGAAATAAAACTAAAAATGCATTTAAAGGTTTTGAAAAAGGAAATAGAAAAGCCTTTTTAAAGAACAAAGCAAGAAAATTTAAAGCTGCGGGAATAAGTGCTGGAAAAGGTGCATTTAGAGGCGTTAAGAATAGCTCTATATTAGCTGACTTAAAATCTGACCCATCTAAAGGTGTGCCGGGTCGTCAAATTAGATCACAAAAGCGAAAAGCAGCTAAGGAAGCAAAAGCACAACAAGCTCAGCAAAATAATAATGAACAAAGTCAAGCAGATGATGAGAGTTCTAAAGCTCAAAAAAGCTCGAATTATAGTAATGACAAGGTTGATGAAGTAATGGGTAAATACACAACTAATGCAACTAGAACTGATTCAGCTAAATCTAGAAAAATAGGTAATGAAATTAATGAAGCTAAACAAAACCTTAAGACTGCAAAAACAAATGCAGATAAGAAAAATTTAAGGAATAAAATTGAAGCTAAAAAACAAGAAAAAGCTGAAATAGATAAAAAGGTGCATGATGTACAAAGCCGTGTTGAAGATGTAAACAAATTAATTGAAAACAGCGAAGTAAGTTTAGAAGAAATGGCTGCGAAGAAAAGTGATAAAGAAAAAGAAGAGTTTGAAAAAAAACTACCAGAACATGAAAGAGAGCTTGACCAATTAAAAGATACAGCTAAAAAGATTTTGAAAAGTCTTGCTGCTCATAATGCTGGTGAAGATAAAAAATAAATTACAAAAAAACCTTAAAGAAATTTAAGGTTTTTTTATTTAATAATTACTAGTTTTTTTAGTAGATATTTAGTATAATTGCTTATAATGTTAATTAGTTTAACTAATACTATATTAATTACTAAAGAATACAGGAGCTTATATGAGATTTATACCAAGAAAAACAAGAGTAAAAATGGAGTTCTTTAAAGGCGTAACGCTAGTAGATGTGTTAATAGCATTAGCTGGTGGCGTTGGTCTTGTGCTTCTTTTGAGTGCAAATTTTCAGTATAACTATATTTTTGCAATTAGTTGGGTAAGTGTTATTGTTGCTCTTTTTATACCAGTAGCAGATGATTTAAAACTTTATTTTACCTTAGTGCTTTTATTTAGGTTTATGGCATTTAAGCGTAAATATAGTAAAGTAGAAGAAGATAAACACGCAGATATTAAAGAATTAATACCTTATAAGTCTATTGTTGATGGTAAATACATAAAGTATGACAATTACTATGCTCAAGTTATAGAAATTACACCAAAAGAGTTCTTTTTGTTAACTGAAAGTAAACAAAACGCATTAATAGATATTTTTGCTAATGCACTTCGCAGGTTAAACTCTTCACAAAACGCAAGCCTTGTTAAAGTAAACAAACCACTATTATTAGATGATTACATTCAAAACGAAGACAGAAAGTATGAAGTTGTTTTAGAAATGGCAGATAAAGGCGAAATATCTAAAGAAGAAGTACAGGCTAGAAGTATGGTTTTTGAAAACCGTGTTTCTACAATGAATTATGTTAACACTGTAGAAAGAACATACAAAGACCACTTTTATTTGGTAATTTATGATCCTAGTAGAGCAGGTTTACAGTCTACTGTTGATGGTATTATTTCTTATTTAGTAAACAGCTCAAACCCTATTTATACTAGGTATTTACAAGATAAAGAGTTAGCAGTATTTTTAAAAGCAAATTACACAAAAGATTTTGACGAAAGAGAATTAGAAGGCATGCCTATGAATCAAATAGTTGATTGGACTATGCCTAAAAATGTAACTTTTAAAGCGAACCAAACTATTGTTGATGGTAAGCATTACAGAACATTTAACATAACAGATTACCCTATAAATGTAAGAAATGCATGGGCTTATGCGTTATTTTCTGTACCTAATACTAAAGTTGTTATTAACATTAAACCAATATTAAAACACGAATCAGAAGAGATGATAGATAAAGCTTTAATAGAAACCGAAACTAAAGCTTTTAGAGCGTCTAAAACTAGTACAAGAATAGAAAATGAAACTCATATGTCTACACTAAGAAATTTATTAGTAGAGCTTAAGACAGGCAACGAAAATTTATTTGATGTTAATGTTTTTATAACTTGTGAAGATAGTATGAAAAAAGAAATTAGAATATTATTAAGGCAAGAAGGCTTTAAATTTAGCGAAATGTTTGGTAGGCAAGTAGATTGCTTTGTTAGTTCAAATATAAGTAGAAGAGATACAATAACTCAAAATATGAGGGGTATTCATACATCTTCACTAGCTGCATCTTTTCCTTTTATTAGTAGTGAATTAATGGATAGAGGAGGCTTTTACATAGGTTATAATAATTTTGGACCTGTGTTTGTAGACTTCTTTAAAAGAGATAGCGAACGTGTAAACTCTAATATGATGATAATTGGTAAAAGTGGTAGTGGTAAAAGTTATGCAACTAAAACACTACTTAGTAATTTAGCAGCAGATAACACTAAAATATTTATTCTTGACCCGGAAAATGAGTACGAAATTTTAACAGAAAACTTAAAAGGTCAAGCAATAGATGTAGGTACAGGTTTGCAAGGTAGAATTAACCCTTTCCATATAACGCCGTCACTTCAAGGTGAAGGTACAGCAGTAGTAGATGATTACTCATCACATTTGCAGTTCTTAGAGCAATTTTTTAGAGTAATTTTAGAAGGAATATCTTCAGATGCATTTGAAAAGGTAAACACTTTAGTTTCAGATGTATATGAAAAAAAGGGTATAGGTCAAGGTACAGACATTAGAAAAGTAGAACCAGAAGATTTTCCTACCTTTGATGATTTATATAACCTAAGTTTAGAAAAAGTAAAAACAGAAAAAGATGAATATATAAGAAGAATATATCAAATTATTGTAACTTATATTCAAAAATTCTCTGCAGGTGGTAGAAACTCAAACCTTTGGAACGGACCAACTACTCTAGAAACAAACGAAAACTTTGTTACGTTTAGTTTTAGGTCTTTACTTGCTAATAATAATATGGTTATAGCTAACGCTCAAATGATGCTTGTATTAAGGTATTTAAATAACGAAATTATTAAAAATAAAGAGTTCAATAGAATAATGGGGTTTGGAGAAGAAGACCCTACAAGGCGAAAAGTTATTGTAGCAGTAGATGAAGCTCACGTATTTATTAATAAAGACTATCCAATTGCACTTAACTTTATGGAGCAAATGGCAAAAAGAATAAGAAAATATTCTGGTATGCAAATTATTATTACTCAAAACATAAAAGACTTTGTAGGTAGTGAAGAAATTGCAAAACAATCTGCAGCTGTTATTAACGCAAGTCAATATTCTATGATATTTAGTTTATCACCTAACGATATGACCGACTTAGTAGACTTATACAGAAATGCAGGCGGAATTAATGAAGACGAACAAGATAGCATTGCAACTGCAGGTAGGGGTGAGGTATTCTTTATTACAAGCCCACTTAGTAGAACAAATGTATCTATTGTAGCTTATGACCCTGTAAAAGAGTTATTTGAAAAATTAAATGACGATGACGACGAGGAAGAATAATATATTTATCATAATAAAAAGGCATACTTTGTAAGTGTGCTTTTTATTTTGCTCTTGCATTTTAAAGTGTAATATGATATTATTATAGACAATATAAGCACTCAAAACAATGAGGTAAATATGGATATTTTAAGTAAAATAAAAGCAAGGAAAAATAAGCAAAGTTTAGTTGCACAACCTAAAGATTATAATAAGTTTTATAATGAAGGTTGGGATGCTTTTACTATGCTAGGAAAAAGTAAAAAATATAAAGACTTAGCTAATACTGGTGCTAACATTGAACAATTAGTTATTAAAGTATTGCATGACCAAAACATTAACGAAAACACAGCAAGAAGGTTTTTAAAAACTAACTTTACAGGTTTACCACTAGACACATATGACGGTTTAGTTTCTGTTATTAAAGAAACTTATAGAGGCAATATGAGATCAATAAACCCTGAGTTATCAGGTTTTGTTCAAAATATACTTAAAGAAGTTAAAAAAGAAAAAACAAGAACAGTTAGTTATAATCAAAAATTAAATGTTAAAGACTTTATAGCATTAACTCAGTTAAAAAGAGTAAAACAAAACCCAAGTTATAAAAACAAACTAATGACAAAAGAACAAATAAATTCTTACGGCTTAGAACTTGCAAAAAATGCTGTACCATATAATTATAAAGATGTTAATGCTAAACGTTATGTGTATGACTGGGCATCTGTTAAATATAATAAATATAACGGTATTTTAGATATGCCTATTATAGATTATTATACAAACAAACAAATACTAGATGAAGAAGAAAAAACATACGAAAAAAGAAATTTATTTTTAGCAGCACTTAAAGGTAGAAGATACAAAATTAGATATGCTGCAAAAGGCTATTCAGAAGCTGAAGATGTTGTAGCTAAAGGTAAAAAAGTTATAGTAGCTCAAGAAAATTTATCTGACACTGAAACTGATGTTTTAATTATGTATGCTATTAATAAAAACAAATTAAAACAAAAAAGAATGTTTATTTTTGATGGCAGTTATAAACAAGCTAAAAAGTTTTTTAAATCAAACACAGCTAAAACAGATGACAAAAAATTTAATGCACGCAAAAACTTTAAAAATAATAAAGCACGCTTTTTAGAATATAAAGACACATTACAAGAAGCTATTGCACTGCTTGCTACAATTAACCATTCAAGAATATATATGGAAGGTTCTACTTTTGAAAAAGTAGAAGAGCACTTACAACTTCAAGCTTCAAGGCAATTAGCTAAAATACCTAATACAGAAAGTGCTTGGGTGTTACCTTATATTTCAGAAAGAGTACTAGATATAAGCAAAAAAAATTATTTAGACGCTGGCGTGTTATCAGTAGAAGACTTAAAAGATATATATGCTAAAACAGGTAGAGAAGTAAATAACGCTAATTCTATTAACGAACTTATTTTTTCAGAAATAGATTACGATTTTACACATGCAAAACCTACACCACCTGCAGATGACGAAGAAGACATTGAAGAAAAAGAAACTAAAAAAACTGAAACACTAAAAACTGAAAAAAATGAAGCACCAAAAACTAAAAAAGAAAAAGAAGAAGTTGAAGAAGTATTAGATGCTAAGTTTGTAGTAAAAAAGTTTTTAGAAGACAATATTTTAATGCAAAATACTTTCTCATCTACTCCAGTTGTTAAAAAAACAAAAGACTACATTACAAAACTTAATGAAGAAAATGTTGAAATGCAAAAAGTATCTGACACAGTTTACAATCAAATAGAAAAAGATATTTTAAAAAATAAGGAAAACTATAAAAAAGCTGATGGACATTTTTATAAAAATGGGGTAAACTTATTTAACAAATATTTAAAAGCAAAATCAAAAGAAAGTGGCAAAAAGTACTCACCTGATATTATTTTTAAAGGTATGATTAAAAATGCAGTTGAAGAAGTACAAAAGGCTAAACAAACAAGTAAAGAGTCTCAAACAGAAAGTGAGCAAGAACTTTAATATTTTGGAGGTAAAAAATGAGCGATAATATAAATACAAAAGCAATAGAACTAAGTTTTACAGTATTAGAAGACATAATTATGCAAAGCCCGCTAACCACAAAAGAAAGCCTTATGAACTTAGCAAAATCTGCATCAAAAAAAGTTAACGAGGGTGATTACCCAAAAGTTTTAAAGTTAGCATACAAAGAAATGATAAACAAGTTAAACAGTTTGTCTTTTGATGAAATTAAAGAAATTAGAGAAATTATTGAAGATTAATTAAAAAACTGTAACAATTGTTGCAGTTTTTTTTATGTTTATTTATTACTACTATTTAAAATGTTTTCTATTTTATAAGTTAATATTTGTTTAGTTTTATTTTTACCTTCTAGTAAGTATGCTCTTGGGTTAAATTCACTTTTATTTTCAAGTGCGTTTCTAACACCTGTAGTAAAGGCTATTCTTAAGTCAGAGTCTACATTTACTTTTGCAATACCTTTTTTTATTGCTTTTATTAAAAGGTATTCACTAACTCCTTTTGCACCTGTTAACATGCCACCTGAGTTTAAAAAGTCTTTTTGTAAATTTTCAGGTATGCTGCTAGCTCCGTGTAAAACAAGTGGAACTCCTGGTATTAAAGTTTTAATTTGCTGTAATAATTCAAGTTCTAAAGTAGGATTACCACTAAACTTAAAAGCTCCGTGACTTGTACCAATAGATATTGCCAAACTATCTATACTTGTTAGTTGAACAAGTTGTTTTGCTTCTTGAGGTTTAGTGTAAAAACTATTTTTACTGCTTACTTCATCTTCAACACCTGAAAGTGTTCCAAGTTCAGCTTCAACTGTAACATTAAATTGTTTAGCGTAATCTACAACTTTTTTTGTAAGCTCTACATTTTGTTTAAATGGTAAATGACTAGCATCAATCATTACAGATGTAAAGCCAGCATCAATAGCATTTTTACATTGTTCAAAGGTTTTTCCGTGATCTAAATGTAGTGAAACATTTTGGCTTATATTTTGTGTACTTGCTTTAACCATAGCAACTAAAGTTTTTAAACCCATATATTTTATAGCAGAATTTGATGCAGCTAAAATAACGGGGCTATTTGTTTCTTTTACTACTTCTAAAATTGCTTGAAGTTGTTCTAAATTACTAAAATTAAATGCACCAACAGCATAGTTATTAGTACTTGCTTGCTGTAGCATATTTTTTGTATTTTGTAGTGACATATTTGCTCCTTAATTTATATTTAGTTTTATTATAAATCATTTTAAAGTAACTTCCAATAAATTTAGTGCTTAATTTACTTTTAAATAAAAACTTTTTAATTTATAATAGGTATAGGAGTTTACATGAATAAAATAAATATTATAATACCAATAACAAACAAAGAGTTTTCTTTAACCAAAAAAACGAGTGAATTAAAAAGCTTTTTACAAAACCAAGATTTACAGTTTACTGTTATTTTTGTTGCAAATAAAGGTTTTGATGCAAAAAATTATAAAAACACGCAACAGTTTAAGCTTGTTTTAAGTAATTTAAGCAAAAAAAACCAGTTAATAGCAGTCGCATTTGAAGAATGTGATAACGGCGGAGTAATAGTTTTAGACGCAACTGAATCAGATTATATAAATTCACTTGAAAATATATTAAGTTTAAAAACTAAAAAAAATTTAGTTTTTACTAACATTAAGTATGACATTAAAAGCAGTTTTCAAAAGTATATATTTAAAATGTTTAAAAAAGTGTACCGTTTTTATTTAAGGTTTTTTGGGCTAAAAAAAGACTTGATATATAAAAACACATCTCAATACTTTAATGAAGATGTTGTTCAGGTAATAAAAAGTTTGCCAGAAAAAAATGCATACCTAAGAAATTTTGATACATTTACAGGTTATGAAATAAAAACTATTAATAAAGCTAGCAAAAACCCAGTAAAAGCCCTAGAGTTAATTAGTTTTAAAGATGCAGGTGTTAAATTAGCTTTAATTTGTACAGGTTTAGCTTTACTATTTATAGTTGCAACTTTAATAGCTACTAACGCTATTTTAGCTATCGATTATGGTATGGGCTATTACTTTTTAATTTTAATAGTTGCAGGTTTAGTCGGTTTTTTAAGTGAATATGTTTTAGTAAAACACATTATAAAAAACAGAGCCAACTTGTAAAAATAAGAAACAATAAAGTATAAAAACAAATATAATACAAAACCTAAACTTATATAAATATAAGGTAGGTTTTTTTATGTTAGATAATAGAATTAAAACACTTGCAAGAAATTTAATCAGTTATTCAACTGACTTAAAGCAAGGCGAAAAATTGTTAATAGAAGTTTTTGATGTAGATGATAGGCATTTAGTTAATGAACTAGTAAAAGAAGCTTATAAAGTTGGTGCGTATCCTAGTGTTAGAATACAAAATAACCAAATAACAAAAGAATTATTAATGGGTACCACTAAAGAACATTCTAAAATATTAGCAAAATATTTGTTAGCACAAATGAAAGAAACAGATGCTTACATTGGCATAAGTGGCGGTAATAATATTTTTGAATATTCAAGTGTTCCTTCAGAAAAAAAGAAAATATATGCAAAATATTATTCTAAGCCTATTCATAGAGATGTTCGTGTAGATAATACAAAATGGGTTATATTAAGATACCCTACAGAAGGTGTAGCGCAACTTGCAGGTAAAAGTACAGAAGACTTTGAAGATTTTTATTTTAATGTATGCAATTTAGATTATTCAAAAATGGATAAAGCATTGAACCCTTTAAAAGAGTTAATGGAAAAAACAGATAAAGTAAGAATAGCATCTAAAACTACTGATTTAACTTTTTCTATTAAAGGAATGCCAGCCATAAAATGCTCAGGCAAAAGAAATATACCAGACGGAGAAATTTATACAGCTCCAATTAAAGATAGCATAAATGGTCATATTTTATATAACGTGCCTAGTACTCATTCAGGCATAAGGCATGAAAATATTCGTTTTGAGTTTAAAAACGGAAAAATTCAAAAAGCAACATCATCAAACACAAAAGAGTTAAACAAAGTGTTAGATAGGGACGAGGGCGCAAGATATATAGGCGAGTTTAGTATAGGTATAAACCCTTATATATTTGACCCTATGCTAGATATATTGTTTGACGAAAAAATTACAGGCTCTATTCATTTAACGCCCGGCTCTTGCTATAAAAATACTGATAATAAAAATGTAAGCACAATTCACTGGGACTTAATTAAAATTTTACGCTCAGAACATGGAGGCGGAGAAATTTATTTTGATGATAAGCTAATTAGTAAAGATGGAAGGTTTGTTTTAGAAAACTTAAAACAATTAAACCCAGAAAACTTAGTTTAACAGCATGTTTTGTTTGCTAAATATCTGTTAATTTATTACAATTGTAATGATAAAATAAAAAGGAGCAATAATATGGCAAAAGTAAAAATTGGTATAAATGGTTTTGGAAGAATAGGAAAGTTATTATTAAGATTAGCTTTAAAAAGAAGTGATATTGAGGTAGTAGCAATTAATGATCCGTTTTTAACACCAGAAAACGCAAAATATATGTTAATGTACGACACTGTACACGGTAAGTTTGATTGCAAATGTGAAGTAAAGGAAAATGCTCTAATAATAGACGGTAAAAGAGTAGAATACTTTATGGAAAAATATCCTGAAAACTTGCCTTGGGGAGAATATAAGGTAGATTATGTAGCAGAAGCTAGTGGAGCGTTTACTAGGTTTGAAGATGCTAAAAAGCATTTACAAGGTGGCGCTAAAAAAGTTGTTGTAACAGCGCCAGGTAAAAATATGCCTATGTTTGTAATGGGCGTTAACCATAAAGACTACACCAAAGATATGGATGTAGTATCTAACGCTAGCTGTACCACTAACTGTTTAGCACCACTTGCTAAAGTTATTAACGACGAATTTGGAATAGAAAAAGGGCTAATGAGTACAGTACACTCACAAACTGCTAGTCAACTAGTGGTAGACGGACCAAGCAAAAAAGATATGCGTTTAGGTAGAGCAGGAAGTGCAAACATAATTCCAGCTTCAACAGGTGCAGCTAAGGCTGTAGGTGTTGTATTACCTGAATTAAAAGGCATATTGACTGGTATGAGTTTTAGAGTTCCAACTCTAGATGTATCTGTTGTTGATTTAACAGTAACATTAAAAACAAAAACAACTTATGATCAAATTAAAAAAGTAATGAAAGAAAAAAGCGAAAACGAGTTAAAAGGTATTTTAGGTTACACAGAACAAGCTGCAGTAAGTTCAGACTTCATAGGAGATGAGCATACATGCATATTTGATGCAACTTCAGGAATTATGCTAGATGACGGCTTTGTTAAGTTAATTGCATGGTATGATAATGAATGGGCATACAGTTCAAAAACGCTAGATTTAATTGCTCATATTAATAAAGAGAGTTAAATTAAAAAATAAAATCAGATAATATAAACAAAAAACACTTATTATAAGTGTTTTTTTTGTTCAATTTAAACTGCTGCTTGCTTGCAAAAAAAAATGTTACAAGTTATAATAAACTATTATTAGGAGAACAAATTTTATGATATGTCCAGTATGCTATAATAAAATTAAAAAAAATAGAGTTACTTGCTCAGTTTGTAAGTTTAGTAAAAACGAACTTAAAACGGCTAGTAATAAAGCTGTAAGCACATCTCGTAAAAATGGCTATTACGATGATGTTATTTACACTAGTGAGTTCCCTAAAGATTTAAGCTACAAAAAAACACTTACTAGAGCAATTTTAGGTGGCTGGTTTGGTTTACATAATTTATATGTTAAAAGGAAGTTTAAAGGTTATTTTAGCCTACTTACTTTAATAATAGGTTTTGTCACTTCATCACTAGTTTTAATGGGCGTTTTATCTCAAGAATATATGCCACTAGTAGTGTATTCTACTATGTTGTATGTAATTGCATTAGCACTATGGGTAATAGATTTAATTAATTTAGCACTTAAAACTTATAAAGTACCAGTAGTTTTAAAAAAGAACATAAATAAAGGTGAAAACAAATGACACAAAACAAAACAGTTGTAATAGGTATGAGTGGTGGAGTTGACTCTTCTGTTGCTGCTCTTTTATTAAAACAAAAAGGCTACAACCTAATTGGGCTTTTTATGAAAAATTGGGAAGAAAACGACCCAGACGGCAACTGCACATCTGCTCAAGACTATGAAGATGTTAAAAGAGTATGTAATAAATTAAACATTCCTTACTATACAGTAAACTTTTCTAAAGAATATATGGACCGAGTGTTTGAAAACTTTTTAGAAGAATATAAAAAGGGTAGAACGCCAAACCCAGATGTTTTATGTAATAGAGAAATTAAATTTGGACCATTCTTAGATTATGCAAAAAAAATTGGTGCTGATTATATAGCAACAGGTCACTATGCAAGAGTAAAAGTAGAAAACGATCAAGCCTATTTACTAAAAGGCGTTGATGATAATAAAGACCAAACGTATTTTTTAAATCAACTTAATCAAAAGCAGTTAAAGTCAACTTTATTTCCTGTTGGGCATTTAACCAAGCCAGAATTAAGACAAATTGCAGAAGAAAACGACCTAGTTACTGCTAAGAAGAAAGACTCTACCGGTATTTGTTTTATAGGTGAGCGTAATTTTAGAGACTTTTTAAAAGACTATTTACCAGCTAAAAGCGGACCAATTAAAGACTTAAGCGGTAAAGTGGTGGGAGAACATCAAGGGCTTATGTATTACACGTTAGGTCAAAGAAGAGGTCTAAACCTAGGCGGTCAAAAAGGTGGCTCAGGCGAAAGGTGGTTTGTAATAGAAAAAGACCTAAAAAATAACATTTTATATGTTAATCAAGGTGACCACGAAAAGTTATATTCTAATGGTTTAATATCTAATGAATTTAGGTGGATAACTAATGAGCCTGAAAATAAAGAATTTGAATGTACTGCAAAGTTTAGGCACAGACAACCAGACCAAAAAGTAAAGGTAACAATTTTAGATAATAAAAAAATTAAAATTACTTTTAATAAAAAACAAAGAGCAATAACACCTGGGCAATGGGCAGTATTATATAATGAAGATATTTGTTTAGGTGGCGGAATAATTGACGAAACTTTTTAAAAATAATTATAAATTATAGGAATAAAAAAGTATTAGCATAACAATTTAGTTAGTAAATTTAAGGAGATTGTAAATGAGAGAAATAATTTTTAGTACAGATCAATTATGTGATGTAGAAGAAGGATATTTAGATAAACATAATGTTATGGTATTGCCACTAGCTTATACCATTAATGGTGTAGAATATGATGGAATAAACAAAAAGCAATTACCAACGCTAGATTTGTTTGCTTTAATGAGAGAGGGCTCAGTTCCTAAAACTAGTCAAACAAACCCAGATGTTGCAAAAGAGTTTTTTGTAGAAAAAATAAACCAAGGCTACGACATTTTTCACTTATCTACAAGTTCAGGAATAAGTGGTACGCATAGCTCAGTTTTATTAGCACTAGAAGAAATAGAAAAAAATAAAGATAAACTAATAAAAAAAGAACACAAAAATTTTAAAGTAATAGCAATAAACTCAATAACTGGTGCAGGTGGGCAAGGTATGCTACTTGATAAGCTTATTCAGTTTAATAAAAAGAATGACAAAACGCTTGTTGAACTTGAAAAAAAGGCTGAATCACTAATTGACAATTGTTGCCACTACTTCACACTAGATGACTTAGGGTATTTAGCTAGAGGCGGACGTATAAGTAGAAGAAAAGCAATAGTAGGCTCTGTTTTACAAGTTAAGCCTATACTTCACATGAATTTAGAAGGTGAACTTGTTCAAATAGGTCAAGCGTTAGGTCGTAAAAAGAGTTTAAAAACTATTGTAGATTATGCAGAAAAGAAAATAATTAAAAGTAAAAATAATAAAATTTATATCTCTCACGGTGACTGCTTAAAGGATGTAGAATATTTAAAATCTGAAATAACTAAAAGGCTTGGCATAAATAAGTTTATGGTTAGTTTAGCAAGCCCCATAGTTGGAGCACATACAGGACCTGGCTCAGTAGGTATATTTTTTATAGGTAAAGACAGAATAGAAAATAAATAAGTTTAATTGATACTATTTGTTATCTTAAAATAAAATTAAATTATAATTAAAGTGTAAAATTAGTTAAAATAATAAAAAGTTATTATATAAAAAATTAAATGCTTATTAAAAAGATTAATTAATTTTAACCTTAAATAAACTTTGTAATATGAAAAGCCTTTTTAAAAGGTTTTTTTATTTACAACTATTTTGTAAGTGTTTGATTAATAATAATTTTAGTGATATAATTAAATTTATAAAAAAACAGGGGCAAAATAATGAAGCATATACTAGATATATTAAAAGAACGAGGGTTTGTAAAACAAACTGTATTTGAAGAAGAATTAAGAGAAGAATTAACTCAAAAAATGGTTAGTTTTTATACAGGTTTTGACCCAACAGCTGATAGTTTAACTATTGGACATTTTTTACCTATAATAGCTATGAAGCATTTACAACAAGCAGGGCATAAACCTTATGCTTTAATTGGTGGTGCAACAGCTTATGTAGGAGACCCAAGCGGTAGAAGTGATATGCGAAGTATGATGACTTCTGATCAAATTAAAAGCAATGTAGCTCGTTTTGAAGCGCAAATAAGAAAATATTTAAGTTTTGAGGGTAAAAATTCAGCAGTAGTTGTAAATAATGCTGATTGGTTATTAAAACTAAATTATATTGACCTATTAAGAGAAATAGGTGCAGATATGAGCGTTAATAGAATGCTAAGTTTTGATTGTTTTAAAAGTAGATGGGATAATGGCCTAAGCTTTTTAGAATTTAATTATATGCCAATGCAAGCATATGACTTTTTGCACCTAAACCGTAAACATAACATTAACTTACAAATTGGTGGAGATGACCAGTGGGCAAACATTTTATCAGGAGCTGATTTAATTAGAAGAAAACAAAACAAAACAGCTTACGCATTAACTATTCCGCTACTATTAAAATCAGATGGAACAAAAATGGGCAAAAGCGCAAAAGGTGCTTTATGGTTAGATATTAACAAAACCACGCCTTATGAAATTTATCAATATTTAAGAAATACTGAAGACGAAAAAGTAGAAGAATATTTAAAAAGAATGACCTTCTTAAGTTTAGATAAAATTGAAGAGTTAACCAAACATAAAGACCAACGCATTAATGAAGCTAAAGAAGTTTTAGCTTATGAATTTGTTAAGTTTGTACACGGTGAAATGCACGCAGAAAATGCAAAAAAACAAAGCCTAGCAGCCTTTACAACAGGTAATACTGATAATATGCCAAGCTTAGACCTAAACCTAAATGGTGATGAGAGCGTTGTAGACATTTTAGTTCAAGCTGATGTTTGCAAAAGTAAAAGTCAAGCAAGGCAATTAATAAAAGCAGGAGCAGTTAAAGTTAACGAAAGAAAAATACAAACTTTTGATGAAGGCTTGACTGCTGAAGAGCAAAAGCAAAAAACATTTATTTTGCATAAAGGTAAAAAACTACATTTAAAGGTTAACTTTTAAATGACAAGCTATAAAACTATAAGCTCGGAGGTTAATGCCGAGCTTATTATAAAAAAAAGTAAGTTTATATCAATTATTTTACCAGTTAAAAATAAAGAACAAGTTATTACTTCATTAAAAAGATTAAAAAAACAACATTCAAAAGCAAATCACATATGCTATGCTTTTATTTTAAGTAAAAATGAGCAAAAAGCTTTTGATGACGGCGAACCTTCAAACACAGCCGGTTTACCTATTTTAAATGTTATTAAAAATAATAATTTAACTCAAGTTTTGGCTGTTGTTATACGATATTTTGGTGGTATTAAACTAGGTGCTGGTGGTCTTATAAGGGCTTATTCTAAAGCAGTAAGTAATGCGTTAACAAGTGTTGTAATAAAAGAGTATACAAACTTTGAACTGTACGCTTTTGAAGTTGATTATGAAAATGCTAATATTTTAAATAAAATAAAACAGAAAAATTATGAAGTACAAAAAATAGAGTATAACCAAACAATAAAGGTTTATATTAACCTTTTAAATAAAAACTTTAATAAAGTAAATAAGTATTTAAGTAGTTTATTAAAAAAAGATATAAATTTAACATATGTAAAAAACGTATATAGGGAGAAAAAATGACGCATTATTTTGAAGATATAAAAAGAAAAGAAGAAGATTATTTTTTAATTGAAGATTATGTTGCAAACAAAAAATATACTTTTAAGTCATGTAATAATGTGTTTTCTAAAAATAGTGTAGATTATGGCACTAAAGTTTTAATTAAGACTGTTTTAAAAAACTTTGACCATTTAGGCAAAAAAGTGCTAGATCTAGGATGTGGTTACGGTGCTGTGGGAGTTGTTTTAGCAAATAATTATCCTGACTCACATTTTATAATGAGTGATATTACTAAAACAGCTTCAAGGTTAAGTAAACATAACCTACACTTAAACAACATTACAAATGCAGAAGTTATAAATAGTAACTTATTTGAACAAATAAAAGACAAATTTAATTTTATAATAACTAACCCGCCTATAAAAGTAGGAAAACAAGTGCTACTAAATGCAATTAACCAATCTGTAGAAAAATTAAAAAAAGATGGACAATTAGTTTTAGTAATAAAAAAGTCTCACGGAAAAGATAGTATAAAAAAAGCTATGCAAAAAGTTTTTGGTAACTGTGAAATTTTAAAAAGAGACAAAGGTTATTATATTTTAGCAAGCAAAAAAATGTAAAAGGGGCAAAAATGGCAACTATAACACAGCTAAAGGTGCAAGCAAGAAACAAACAGAGAGTTAATGTGTATTTAGACAACAACTTTTTTTGTGGCTTGCAAGCTGAAACTGTTTTAAAGCATAATTTAAAAACAGGTGATGAAATAGAAAAACAAAAATTAGAACTAGTTCAGTTTGAAAGCGAAAAACAAGTTGCGTTTAGTAAAGTTTTAAACCTAATAAGTAAAAGAGAAAAAACTAGCCATCAAGTAAATACTTATTTAAAGGATAAAGGCTACACTCAAAAAACAATTGATTATGTAGTAAATAAATTAAAAGAATATGGTTATATAAATGATGAAAAGTTTGCTCAAAATTTTATGAACGCACAAGCAAATACAAAAGGAATAAGAAAAATAAAACAACAACTTATGTTAAAAGGCATAGATGACAAAATAATAAAGCAAATTTTAGCTAATATGCCCGAGCAATCAAGCCAAATAGAAAATTTAACAAACAAGTATATGAACAATAAAGAAAACAATCAAAAAAACCGTTCAAAACTATATGCCTATTTACTAAGGCGAGGCTTTACTTACGATCAAATAGAGCCATACATAAATAATTATAAGGATGAATAAATGAAAGCAGGAATAGATAGCGTAGAAGTTAAACGCTTTAAAAAGATAAAAAAACTAGATAAATTTTTAACAAAATATTTTACAGACTATGAAATAAATTATATCTTAAGTAAAAACAAAAAAAGGTATGAAACAATTGCAGGTTTATTTAGTGCAAAAGAAGCGTTTTTAAAAGCGTTAAAAATTGGTATAGGTGCAGGCATTAGTTTAAAATTTGTTGAAATAAAACACGATAACAATTTTGCACCTTACATTAATATAAATAAAAAAATAAACAAGCTTGAAAAAGAGCATAATATAAACGAAGTTACATTAAGCATTACTCATACTAAAAAAACAGCTACAGCAATTTGCATAATTACTTAATTGTTACACAAAATATCATTGAAGCTATTAATAAGAATAGCTTTTTTTATTAAAACAAGTTTAAAAACTACTAAAATTGGAGATAAATTAAATGTCTAATAAACTATCTAGGTATTCAGTCGATTTACAAAATAAAAGTAAAAAGACAAGTATTAATCACAAAGACAGAAGTCAAATGCATAAAATGAGCAAGGAAGAATTAGAGTCTCATTACAAAAAATATTTTAGTGAGCAGTCTAATGTTGATTGTTGTAAAAATCTCGCTGAAGAATTTGACCAGATAGATAAAGAAGACTTAGAAAGGTATGAAAAATGGTTAATGGAGAGTGACTAATTTTAATGATTAAAAGAGGCGAACTATACTATGCAGATTTAAGCCCAGTTGTTGGTAGTGAACAAGGCGGGGTTAGACCAGTTCTTGTTTTGCAAAATGATGTTGGCAACAAATACAGCCCAACTGTTATAGTTGCTGCTATTACTAGTCAAATCAATAAGGCAAAACTACCTACTCATATAGAATTAAGTGCTGTAAAATATTCAATACCTAAAGACTCAATAATATTATTAGAGCAAATAAGAACAATAGACAAACGACGCCTACAAGAACGACTCGGGCAACTAAACGAGCAAAAAATGAATCAAGTAAACAACGCAATGCTAATTAGTTTAGGTTACTTATAAACCATCTTGTAAAGGTGGTTTTTTACTAATTAGGGTATTGACACATACCCTTAAAAATGGTATAGTTAATTAAATAAAAGCGACATTATGTTAGGGGGTATTTACAATGCCAGCAGGAGTTAGTTTATTCTTATTATGGGGAGCACCAGTTGCAGCAATGGCAATTGGCGGTTTTGTTGTGTACAAGGTTACTAAAAAAAGTGCAAGTAAAGCAACCGAAGTATTACCAGGAGTTAAAAAAAGAAAAGCGCGCAAACTAATGGAAAAGTACGACAAAGAATGGACATATGGTAAAGAGTTTAGTAAAAACCCTTTAAAAAATTATAAAAAGAAAAACCTTAATTTTTTCCAAAAAATACTTAAAAAATTAAAAATTAAATCATACGGACCTAAACCTTTATCTCAAAGACAAAGAGATAAAAGGCTAAAAAAAATGCACAAGTTATCTAATTATCTAGAAAAAAAAGATATAGACTACAATGCACCTAACTATAAAGCAAATATTAAACCTACAAGAATGTTTGAACAAAACATAAATAAACCTAGTCAGCGTATTTCTAAAAGAGAGTTTTATAGAGCTGAAAGAATAGTTAAAAGGGCATCTGATTACTCAAGTGTTAAGTCAATGAACCCAGGTGTTATACAATCTTTTAATAATTTTGCAAAAGAAGATAAGCTTAAAGATACTTCAAATAAAGAATTTAACCAACTTAATATTTACACAAACAAAAAACCAGAGCAACCAGTTGAAGCAATAAAAGCAAAAGACAAGCATATGTATTACACAGTTGGCGCTAAAATGTTAAATGACTTAGCTGAAAGTGCACCTAATGATATATTTCCTATATCTATAAAAAGATCTAAGCTAACAGGAGATAAAAAGAGCGAACTAAAAAGCTACACAAAAGAAGAATTAACAAAATTAGCTAGTTTATTTGAGGAAAGCGCAAGAAGGCATAGACCTAAAACAGATGAATTTAATAACAGTAAGTCTAGTAGCAAAACTAAACAAAGTAAAAGAGCAAATAAAAACAATGAAAAAGAAGATGCTCAGGCAGAAGTTTAATTTAATTAATAAATAAAAAAAAGAGGTAAGCCTCTTTTTTTTTAAAAATAATGCCGAATAATAAATAATAAAATAATAATTAACTAACTAAGCCAATTTTGTTTTAGTTGTTTTATTGACATCTAAAGTTATAAACACTATAATTTATACTAAACACTAAAGGAGCAGTTATGCCAAACGGATTTACATTTTTAGGTTTAGATATCAAATACTATGGTTTAATTATTGCTACAGCTTTTTTGTTAGGTCTAATACTTGTTTCATACCTTGCAAAAAAGAAAGGCTACCATAAAGATTTACCATTTGATTTATTAATAATTATATTTCCACTTGCAATAATAGGTGCAAGATTATATTATATTATTTTTAGTAGTAGAAGTTGGACGCTTAGTCAAATGCTAGCAATTCAAGATGGTGGCTTAGCCATTTATGGTGGTGTAATTGGCGGTTTTATTGGCTTATTGATATATGCTATAGTTAAAAACATAAAAGTTATAAAGTTAACAGACTTAGCAGTTCCAGCATTAATCTTAGGTCAAGCTTTAGGGCGTTGGGGCAACTTTTTTAACCAAGAAGCTTATGGTTACGAAGTTACAAACTCAAGCTTACAATGGTTTCCTTACGCTGTATTTATTGAAATGGAGAATGCATGGCATATGGCTACCTTCTTTTATGAGAGTATGTGGAACTTAGTCGGGTTTTTATTAATATTAGTATTATTTTTAAAAGTAGACAAAAGAGGAATAGTAACTAGTTTTTATTTAATCTTTTATGGCATGGGTAGAGCGTTTATAGAAGGCTTAAGAACAGACAGTTTATACATAAGCACAACAAATATAAGAGTTAGCCAAGTATTAAGTATTGCAATGGTAATAGCAGGTATAGGTATGTTAATTTATTACTATAAAAAGCAAAATAATAAATATAAATTACCAAAAAGTTAGGAGTTGTTTAAATGCAAAATTTTGATGTAGAAAAAAAAGGCTATAACAAAAGTCAAGTTCAAAAAACAATAAATGAGCTTGTAGAAGACTATGAAAATAAACTTTTGTTACAAAAAAACAGGATAGCTGAACTTAAAAAGGAAATAGAACAATTAAAAGAGCAATTACATACTTATCAAACAAAAGATAAAAATATATCTGGAGCATTGGTTGCTGCAGTGGAAACAGCACAAGAAATAGAAAGTAACTCAAAAAATATTTATGATATTGAAATAAAAAGGCTAAGGCTTTTATATAATAAATGGGAAAGTTTTTTAAATGAAATGCTACAAAAAAACCCAGAAGCTAAAGAAAATTTTGACCCACAAGTAATTTTAAAAGAGTTTAAAAAGGCAATTCAAGAAACAGTGGAAAATAACTTTAACTCTATGCAAAATTCAAAAAAGCATAATAGCGAAAAAGCAAGACAAAATATACAAAGCTTACTTATGAAAATGAGCTCTAGTAATAATAGAGCTACTACAAGTAGTAAACCAAAAACTTTTAAAAAAGCTACAACAAGTAATGCTAATAATATAGTAAATACTAAACCAATTAAGAGAGAAGTAAAGCCAAGCGAACACAACTTACAAAATGCAAAAGCAAAAAATGATACTCTATTAGAACAAAAAAGAATGCGTCAAAGCACTAATCATGCAAATATAAAGCCTATAACAAACTTAACATTATCAAGAGAAGATGATTACGATAGTTTAGTAGACAAATATTTAAGTATAAATAATTTAGAAAGCGAAAACTTTGCAAATAATGCTTATGCTAAACAATTAACCAAAAAAATTGAAAAAGAAAAGCCAAAACAAAATCACTTGTATCCAGAACCTAACGAAACTGGTTTTGACTTGCAAGAAGCATTAAACCCAAAAGAAGACTTGGGCGAAATTATGAAATCGTTTGATTTTTTTGATAATAATGAAGATAATTAATTAAAAGTAAAAAAAGAAGGGCGAATATCCTTCTTTTTTAATATATTTGCAAAATACTACAAAGTAAGGCAATGTTTTTAATATGTTTTGGCGTAAAAAGTTTTATAAATATGTTTTTTTTATAAAATATAGTTATAAAGAGTAGGAGTGTAGTTATGAGTAAATATGATAAAGCATTAGTATTATTAACTGGTTGGTTTATAAGTGTAGCAGTAATTTTTAGAGTAAGTTTGTTATCTGTGTTAGCTGTTAGCCTTATTTTTAGCTTGCTTAGTTTTACTACACTAAAAAATGAATTAAAGAAAACAAATAAGTAATATTTACAAAGTTGTTTTTTCTTTTTTATATAAATAAAACATATATGTAAAAATAAATAACTATAAAAGTAAATAAAAAGTAAGTAAATTTTAATAAATTTGTGCTTAAAAGGCACAATATATTTAAGTCTACAACATAATACAAAATAAAGCGACACACACGGTTTCGGGTGTGTCGCGAGTAGTGCTAATTTTGTTTAAAAAAGTTAAAAAAAGTAATTGACAGAGGTAAAGTGTTATGTTAGACTGTAAAAGCATTTAGGCACTCCGGTGTTTAAAGGCGAGTGAACAATTAAAATTAAATAGGTAAGTGTATGAATAATACAAGGTCCTTGTTAATTTTTTAACAAGAACAATTTCAGATTTTAAAACAAAGAAAGTAATTTCAAAGTCAGATAATTTTGAATGAGTTTTTGGACAACTAACTTAATGAATAAATAAATGCTTTAAGCATTTAAATATTTAACAAGAGAGTTTGATCCTGGCTCAGGATGAACGCTGGCGGCGTGCTTAACACATGCAAGTCGAACGAAGCTAAGCGTTGCACTAAGTGCTAATTAATTTAGTATTTAGTGCAATGCTTCGCTTAGTGGCGGACGGGTGAGTAACGCGTGAACAATCTACCCTGTGCTGGGGGACAACAAGTAGAAATACTTGCTAATACCGCATAAGACCACAAGACGGCATCGTCAAGGGGTAAAAGGAGCTTTTAGCTTCGGCATAGGATGAGTTTGCGTATCATTAGCTAGTTGGTAGGGTAAGAGCCTACCAAGGCGACGATGATTAGCCGGCCTGAGAGGGTGAACGGCCACACTGGGACTGAGACACGGCCCAGACTCCTACGGGAGGCAGCAGTGGGGAATATTGGCCAATGGGCGAAAGCCTGAGCCAGCAACGCCGCGTGAAGGATGAAGGTCTTCGGATTGTAAACTTCTGTTATGAGGGAAAAAGAAAGTGATGGTACCTCATGAGAAAGCCATGGCTAACTACGTGCCAGCAGCCGCGGTAAAACGTAGGTGGCAAGCGTTATCCGGAATTACTGGGCGTAAAGAGAGTGTAGGTGGCTAAGTTAGTCTTATGTGAAAGCCCACGGCTTAACCGTGGAAGTGCATAAGATACTGCCTAGCTAGAGTGCAGGAGAGGTAAGTGGAATTTCTAGTGTAGCGGTAAAATGCGTAGAGATTAGGAAGAACACCAGAGGCGAAGGCGACTTACTGGACTGTAACTGACACTGAGACTCGAAAGCGTGGGTAGCAAACAGGATTAGATACCCTGGTAGTCCACGCCCTAAACGATGGATACTAGATGTGGGGAGTATCGACTCTTCCCGTGTCGCAGCTAACGCGATAAGTATCCCGCCTGGGGAGTACGGTCGCAAGATTAAAACTCAAAGGAATTGACGGGACCCCGCACAAGCAGCGGAGCATGTCGTTTAATTCGACGCAACGCGAAGAACCTTACCAAGGCTTGACATTTAATGCATATCATAGAAATATGAGAATTACTGTATTTATACAGTACATTAGGACAGATGGTGCATGGTTGTCGTCAGCTCGTGTCGTGAGATGTTAGGTTAAGTCCTGCAACGAGCGCAACCCTTATCGTTAGTTACCAGCACATTATGGTGGGAACTCTAGCGAGACTGCCGTTGATAAAACGGAGGAAGGTGGGGATGACGTCAAATCATCATGCCTCTTACGCCTTGGGCTACACACGTGCTACAATGGCCGTTACAAAGAGAAGCGAGATAGTAATATGGAGCTAAACTCAAAAAGGCGGTCTCAGTTCAGATTGTGGGCTGCAACCCGCCCACATGAAGTTGGAGTTGCTAGTAATCCTGAATCAGCATGTCAGGGTGAATGCGTTCTCGGGGTTTGTACACACCGCCCGTCACGCCACGGAAGTTGGGAGTGCCCGAAGTTGGTGAGCTAACTTAGTTTTATTACTAAGAGGCAGCTACCTAAGGTAAGACCAATGACTGGGGTGAAGTCGTAACAAGGTAGCCGTATCGGAAGGTGCGGCTGGATCACCTCCTTTTAAAGAGAGATAAACTAAATTTAACCTCACAGTTAAATTCAGTTTCAACCTACAGTCGACAAAGTAAAAGTAGTAATACTTTTGCTAGGTATAGTACAAGGATCACACCTATTTAAATTTAGTTCATTATTAAGCAGTAAGTTTTAACCTACTTACTGCTTTTTTTCGTGCTTTTTATTGAATATTTATAATAATTAGTTTTAAATAGTTTTGCGTTACTATTTTTTATAGTTTTATATGAGTTCTTGTGCATATAAGAGTTTAAATAACTACTTATATATAGTGTATTTTTTAGCTATTGTTAAACTTAATTTAATATGATATAATATGTAAAAGTTAGGAGATATTAATATGAATAATGACAAGTTTTTAAAGCTACTAAAAAAAGACATTCAAGTTACTATTGACGCTGAATATAAAGTAAAAGAAAGTGAAAACTTAAAAAATAAGTGTAATAATTTGCTTGTTAAAAGTTACTTAAATAAAAAAGTAAGTGACAAGTGTATAAAATCTTTAGCAAAAAAAGTATTTAATGTTACAAGTTATTATCATAAAGATAATTTGCATAATATTAATGAAGAATTAAAAGTTTTTAAAAATCATATTTATAATTTACATAATGTTTATAAAATTGCTAAAAGCATAATTAATGAATCTCCTACAAATGCTTATTTTAAAAAACATAGTAAGTATATTTCATATTTTGAAACATTGTTAAATGAAGAAAACATAAAAAGAGTAAATGCTAAATGTTTTACTAAAAATGAGGTAAATGAGCATTTAAGTTATACAAACAATTATATTTCTAATCTAGAGTTTTATAAAAGTTTAGAGTTAAACAAAAAAGAAAATAATATGTTTATGCAATTAATGAACACATCTACAGAGTTATTAAATAACCTAAGTGAAGTGAATAAAAATTATGATAAATATATTAATACTAGCAAAAACAAAAAACAAGATATAGGTTTAATAATAGGTGTAATGTACATCAATATAGAAGACGCTGTAAACTCATATAGAGAAAAAGAAGCATATAAAAAAGCTGGAATTATGGGCGAAAATTATATAAAGTTAAAAGAAAAAGAAAGATTAGAAGAGCAAAAAGAAAAAGAAAGATTACAAGAACAAAAAAGAGATAAATCTAATGGTTCAGATAGCGAAGAATTTGATGATAACGACATGAGTATATATGCAGCTATGGTTGGAGCCACTGCAAGTATGATGTAATTTTATAAATTATAATTTAATTGCAAACTACATTTGTACAAACAATAAGTTAATATTGTAAAAAATAGGAAAAATTTTAGGAGAAAAAAATTATGTCAGAGGAAAATAAAACTAGAAAAACACCTTGTAAGCCTATGTTAAAAATAAATGAAGAACTAAAAGATATTTCATTAACGTCATTTTTAACAAGAGAAGAAGTAAAAGCTTTATTAACTGATGTTAAAGAAAAGTTTGACTCAATAATAAACTCAAAAAAAGGTGGATTTGGACATTTAGAAGCTGCAAAAGTTGAAGAATGTATTGACCTAACAATTGATTTAGTTAAAAAAACACTTAAGGAAAAAGTAGAGTTAGCAAGCAAAACGTATTCTAACCAAGCTAAAGAAATTTCTGAAAACACAAAAGACCTAAATAAACTAGACGAAACCTTGAGAAATTTATAAATATTGCAAAATTATCATTTTGTTTTTTTATAAGCATATATTTTAAAGGGGGATGCTGTGAAAGATTATAAACAAGTTGGAGATTATATAGAAGGTTTTGCTAAAGTTCGTTTTTTTGACGGCAAATATGGTTTTGTTCATATTCACGGCAAACTACTTGAAGGAAGATACGATGAAGTTGTACCTTTTGAAGATGGTGTAGCTTATGTTAAGTATGCTGGTGGAAGATGGATGCCCATTAACAAAGAAGGTAGCATTGTAACACCTGATTATAACTATAAAATAGAAACAAGCTTAAAAGAACGAGAAGAAAACAAGAAAAGACTAAAAAGTATTATTGACGATAAAATTGATGGCTTAGATAATTATATTGACAATATGTTTGACCATTTAGAAGATGTTAAAAGAAAAAATAAAAAGTAAAAACTGCTAGTAAATAAATTATGAGCAGTTTTTTTGTGTGTTCACTAACATCTTTTATTTTGGCTTTTTTTTAAACTATGATAAAATTTAATTATAATTTTAGTATTTGTGCTTTATATATGCACAAAATACTTTTATTTAATAATACAAAACATTTAATAAAAAAAACTCAGGAGTAAAAGTAATGATTATTATAACGAGCGATCATGCAGGATATAAACTTAAAGAAAAACTTAAAAAGTTTTTAACCAAAAAAGGTTTTAATTATATAGATAACGGCTCAAACTCTACAGAGCCAACAGATTACCCTGATTTTGCAAAAAGTGCTAGCAAACTAGTTTTACAAGATAAAAAAAATAAAGGAATATTCATTTGCGGAAGTGGTGTAGGAATGAGCATAACTGCAAATAAAATTGCAGGCATAAGAGCAGCTAACGCACATAGTGCTAAGGAGGCTAAATTAGCAGTGGAACATAACAATATTAACGTTTTAACGATGGGTGAAAGAAGTGTTAACTACAATAAAGCTAAAAAAATAGTAGAAGGTTTTTTACAAGCAAATTTTAAAGGTGGAAGACACGCTAGAAGAGTAGAAAAAATAGAAAATTAATAAACTAACCTATTTTTAAAATTAATTAGCCTTAAAGTAAGCAAACTTTAAGGTTTTTTTTACTGCTTAAATGTAATATAAAAAATTAATACTTCATACATTATTTTAGGACAAGTAACCTTTGGAGGGTGTATGAAAAAGTTTTTAATTGTTGTAGCGTCTGTTATATTGGGTACAACAGGTGTAATGTCTTTAATGAATAATAATAATTCAAACCTTGACCTTGCAAAAGAAAACATATCAGAAGTAAGATATAACCTTTTTGCTGCAAGTACAGACGAAGTATCTGCAACTCTTATGACAGGTGAAAGAGAAGACCCATACATATTAGATGGTATTGCAAATGATTTAGTAGACTTTGGTATAATAGATGTTACCTTTAAAGAAGATACAACTGATTATGTAGGTACTCCTACATTTAGACTAACAGTTGGCGACAACTTTATTGACGGCGAGCTGGAAGAAAGCCCTTTTGAAAAAGATTACATTGCAGATATAAAAACTCAAGTAGATACAGAAAATCAGGTTTTTTTATTAGTTGAATGGAACGACCTTTACCAAACCTTAGAAATGAACCCTGTAAGTCCAGACTGGGAATGTGACTGGGAAGCATCACTTGAACTTGCAATAGAAGAAATAGAAGGAAGGAATTTTAATAGATTAGTAGAAAACGGCGAACTAAAAGCAGAAGTGCATGTAATGATAGTTGCAGAACCTGAAGTTAGTGAAGATACTTACTATTGGTATGTTAATATTTATGGAAGAGACGGATCACGCGTAACAATAGTTATAGACCCCACAAACTGCGAAATTTTAACAAGACGAGTAGTTATTAATTAAAATAGTCAAATTTGTATAAAAAAGAGTGTTTAAACGCTCTTTTTTAATGTGGTTATAATTGATTGTAGTTTTTATTTATGTTAAACTTTATATTAATTAACTATTAAGGAAAAAGCGTATGAGCGAGTTAAAAGTTAATAACATAATTGTTAAAACAGCAGTTACTACTTTAGTAAGCTTAATACTTTTTTTTATTTTAGTGGTAGGAAGTCTAACGTTATTTTATCCATCAAGTTTAGCAAAGGCTTCAAGCTCTTTAGGGCTTGAACATATTTCAGTTTATTATTATGAAAAAGCCTACAACAAAACACAAGATATAAATGATTTGTATAATTTATTAAATAAAAATATCTCACTTAAACAAAACAATAAAATAATTCAAAATTTTGAAACTTTATATAATAACGGTAGTAACAAATATTATAATTTTATAGAATACATAAACAACTATAATTTAAATACAACTAATAATTTATCTTTAAAAATGTATTTAGCAAATGAAGATGCTAGGCTAAAAGACCGTTATGTTAAAGCTTTAATGCAAACTGATAATCAGCAAAAAGCACTTGATTTTGCTATTAATGACTTTTTAAATGAAGAATTTAATAACATGCAAGATTACAATAAAATTAATTATATTGTAAACACATATTTATTTAGTTTAACTAATCAAAACGCTAACGATGAAGCATATGACGTTTTTTATAGTTACCAATATGAAGACAATCAAAATATAAACTTTTTTTATCAAGCATTTAGTTATTACAATAATATAAAAGCAATTTATACACAAAATTATCAAGTAGAAGCTACTCAGCAAGAAAGATTACAGCTTGCAGTAACAGCAAATAAATTATTTGAAATTGCTAATAGCTTAGTACTTTTAGATGTAAAATTACAATTAGCTGAAGACTTACAACAAGTAAGACTAGATATGCAAAGTTATTTAACACACATAAATCAACTTAATAGTTAAAATGGAGGACTATATGAGTACAAACAAAAAATCAGTTTCTACTGCACAAAGAAAAGAAAAAGCAGTTTTAGTTTTGGTTAGTTTTGAAAACAAGCAAGATACTAAAATGCAAATAGATGAATTAAAAAGTTTAGCACAGGCTACTAATTTAGAAGTAGTTGGTACTGTTATGCAAAATAAAGACAAGCCAGACCCAGCCTTTTTAATTGGCGCAGGTAAGTTAGGTGAAGTTAAAGAACTTGTAAACGATGAAAACGCAGACTTAGTTATTTTTGATAATGAATTAACAGGCTCTAAAATAAAAAATTTAGAAGAACAGTTAAATGTTAGAGTAATAGACCGTTCTATGTTAATTTTGGACATATTTGCTCGTCGTGCAAAAACTAATGAAGGTAAAATGCAAGCAGAACTTGCGCAACTTAAATATGCGCTACCAAGGCTTAGCAGTTTACAAGGTACTCAAGGCAGGTTTGGTGCCGGTGTTGGAATGAGAGGTCCTGGTGAAACTAAACTTGAATTAAGAAGACGTGTAATAGAAAAAGACATAAAAGATAAAGAAAAACAATTAGAAAAACTAAACAAAAATAGAGAGCTTGCAAGAAACAAAAGAAATAATAGCCCTAAAAAGCAGGTAGCTATTGTTGGTTATACAAATTCAGGTAAAAGTACTTTAATGAATACAATAACTAAAGCAGATATTTTAGCAAAAAATATGCTCTTTGCAACGCTAGACACAACAACAAGAAGTGTCTATTTAGCGCCTAAAAAAGAAATATTACTAGTAGATACTGTTGGTTTTGTAAGCAAACTACCACACGAATTTATTGAAGCTTTTTCTGCTACATTGGAAGAAGCAGTATATGCAGATGTAATTTTGCATGTTATAGATGCATCAAACCCATTATATAAAGAGCAAGAACAAGTTGCAAAAAAGGTTTTAAAAGATTTAGGAGTAAAAAACAAGCCTATTATTAAGGTTTATAACAAAATAGATAAAGTACCTAACTTTGACAAAACACCTGCAAAAAATAATGTTTATGTATCCGCATTAAATAATGAAGGAATAGATGAACTTAAAGAAAAAATAATAAAAGTAATTTAGTTAAATAATAAAAATGTGCGATAAATGCACATTTTTTTTTGCTTTTCAATACTATGTTGTATACAAATGAAAACCCATTAAGAAACTAAAGATAACAATACATATTAAGAATTTGTATGAACAAAAGCAAAATTGTTAGGAGGTACTTAAGATGAGTGAATTTTTTGGCGCGCCAGGCGGTGGCTTCGGTGGATACGGTAAAGGTTTTTCAACCGGAGGCTGTTATCCTGTAGGTGGCTTCGGCGGCGGTTGCGGCGGCTTTGGCGGCGGTCTTGGAAGCTGTTGGTGGATAATAATTCTTCTTTTCTGTTGTGGCGGCTTCGGTGGCTACGGTTGCGGAAAAAAATATGAAGGAGATTATGATTCTAACTATGGTGGCTATGGCATGGGAAGTTGTTGGTGGATTATAATAATTTTACTATTATGCTTCTGTTGCGGTGGCAGCGGTTTCGGTCGCGGCTATTAAAGCTTAATGCACAAATTACTTAGGGCAAAAGGGGCTGTTAATTCAGCTCTTTTTGATGTTTATTGTTATTTTTATTAAATTTATTAATTAAAGAACATTTATATATTATATTTAAAACATATAAAGCATAAACTATTTAAAAGCTGGAGAGTGAATATGTCAAATAATGTGGTGAAAAAGCCTAACAAAAACATTTACAAAATAAAAAAGACAGCAACTAAATTCTGGAAACCTGCTTTAATTAGTTTTGGTGCAGTTTTTTTAGTTGCTATTTTAAGTAGTCTATTAGTAAATGCTGATGCAGCTTGGTTTGTAAACTTAGTAAAGCCAATATTTTACCCGCCTAGTTGGGTGTTTAGTGTAGTTTGGACCATAATTTATTTTTTAGTTGCAATTGGTTTATTTTTAGTATTATTAAAGCCAGTAAGCCACAGATTAATATTTTTATATGTTTTAAATGGGCTATTTAACATAATTTGGAACTTAGTATTTTTCAGGTTTCAAAGTTTATTTGGTGGAGTGCTTGCACTTGCCATACTAATTGTTTTTGCTTACTTTTTAATAAAAGAGCTATATGCTACAAATAGGGCTAGTTTTTACTTAACGCTACCTTATTTTCTATGGCTCTTTTTTGCCTTTATCCTTAATTATTCTATCTATTTTTTAAACTAAAATATTTATAAGTTTAATAGTTAATAGGTAACATTAGATGTTACTTTTTTTATAGTTGGAATATTTTTACATATTTACAAAAAAATGTAACAAACTAACAGCGTAATAAAAATGAGTAATATTTTCTTTTTTGCTTGAAATTATTAAATAATTTATAGTATAAAAATAAATAAATTAAAAGCTAATTAATTGACAAAAAAACTGCATTGTTATATTATTATATAAGTAAAACAAAAGTTAAGGAGAACACATTTAATGAAACCACTTAAAAGTATATTTTTAGTTGTATTAATGGTTGCAAGTATAATTGCTCCAAGTGTTGGCACATCATTAACTGCTTTTGCTCAAGATCCTATTTCTACAATAGGTGCTGAGATAGTAGTTGTTAATATGCCAAATGAGGGCGAAATTGGAACCAGTTTACAAATTCCAAAAGGACAAAGTTCTGACGGAAGTGTTACTACAACAATAACAAACCCAAAAAATGCTGTAGTATTTGACTCTTCAGAAGACATACTTCCTGATGGTCCAAACAACACATATGTATTTAACCCAGAATTTACTGGTAACTATACAGTGCAATACTCAGTAGTATCTACTGATGAAGCTATTTTAGCAAGTACTTATAGTAAAGAATACAACATTATGGTATCAGGAGATAGACCAGTTTTAGAATTTGATAACAACAGTAATGTTTTTTTACCACAAGTTACAAATTTTGATTACTTAATTACAGTTCCTTACCCTGAAGTTTATTCTTCAGAAGGCGAACAATTAAGTTTAGCTGATGTTGCAAACAATATTAATATAACAGTAAATGACCCACAAGGTGATAGTGTAGATATTATTACTGAGTCTTATATTAATAACGGTGTAACTTATTATGCATTTACTCCACAAGTTGAAAATGGAGAAGGCATTTATAGTATTGATTATTATTATATAGATAACTCAAACTTATCAGCAAGAGAAGAATTACAATTTGAAGTAAGCCAAGGCTTTGACCCTGAAGATATTAACTTAGGTTACAGCTTAAATGGCTCTATGCCAGAATCTGCAATTTTAGGTGAAGAAGTTAACTTACCTAAGCCTGTAACAAGAGACAGAAATTCAGGTAATGAGTTATTAAACACATATACTGAAGTTAGTGTAGAGTATATAAACGCTGACGGTCAAAACATTGTTTATAATGTAGAAGACTTTACTTTCACTCCAGCAAACGATGGCGATTACCAAGTAACTTATGAAGTTTATGACTTTTTCGGTGAATATAACGACCAACCTACTGCTGATTATGTTTACACAATTAGTAATGTAGAAGACACTAAAGCTCCAACAGTTATGCCAGTTGAAAATTATTTACAACAAGATGTAGATGATTCTGAAGCTCAGTTCACTGAAGCTGAATATAACATTCCTAGTAATGTGGCAGTTGGTGATACTGTAAATTTCCCTGCTATTTATGGCGTTGATAACTTGAGTTTAAGTTCAGATTTAAATTACCAAAGAGCAATTATTAATGCTAATAATACGATAATAGATTTAGACCACGAAGCAGGCGACTTATACAATTATAATGAAACAGTGCCTTATACTTTCCTACAAGAAGGAACATATACAGTTAGGTATAGAGCAACTGATGAAGAAGGCAATCAAAAAACTGCTACTTACAGTTTAAGTGTAGTTGATGGTTTTGTAGATAATCAAGAACCAAGAATTACAATGCCTACAAATATACCATTTTACGCAGAAACAGGCGACGAAATTAGTTTTTCAAAACCAACTGCTATTGATTATGAAAGCCAAACAAGCACACAAGTTATAGATAAAAGAGTAGAACTATCAACATATTTTTATGTAGGTAACGATATAACTACAGCGGTAGAAATTTATGAAGATGAAGACAATAGTGAAAACTTAAGCTTTACAATTCCATACACTCTACCTGAAGATTTTATTACAATATATGTAGAAGCAACTGATGACTCAAACAACACTGCAACAAGTTCTAAAGTAATTAACTTATTAGACACAACAGATACTTTAGCTCCAACTTTAGCAGGTTCTCAACCTACAATTTTACCGGTTGATCAAAACACAGTTGTAGACATTCCTACTGTTAAATTTACTGATGATAACCCTCAGTTTATTACAGTTAATGTAGATGTTAGAGACCCTAACAACAATAAAGTAAATGTAACAGGTGTTTCATATGAATATGAAGCTGATACAGGCTTAACAAATGATGATAATGGTATTTTAGTTTCAGATGGTAGTTTTACTGCTATATTAGCAGGTAACTATAGAATTACCTATACTGCAACAGACATTGCAAACAACTCATATATTATAAGTTATGCTCAATATGTTAACAACACTCAACCACCAAGTTTTAATATTGGTGCAATTGAATCAAATGTAGAAGCAGGTCAAACAATTACTTTACCAGTTCCAACTATTTTAGATAATGGTGAAGAAATTGATAACCAAGCTTTAACTCCAGTTGTATTTATTGACAGCCCTTCTTATAACTTTAACATTGCAACTTATGAATTTACTCCACTAGAAGAAGGCATATATAATTTTAAATATATTGCTGAAGATAATTTTGGAAACACAAGTGAGAGTGCAGTTTATACTATTACTTCAACAGACACTTTAGACCCAGTAATAACTATAAACCCAGATGTAGCTTTTCCAGTTACAGCACCACTTACTAGACCAACAGAAAATGACCCTTACAACTCTATAACAATACCTGACTTTATTGCTTACGACGAACACAATGGTATTAGAGAGTTCTCTGTAGAGGTTAAAAACCCTAACGGTTCTGTAATTTTAGGTTCTGAAAATGGAGAACAATCAGAAGGTAGTTCGTACTCATTTACTCCAACAAGGAATGGTTCTTACACTGTAACTTATTCAGCAACTGATTTTGCTGGTAACACTACAGAAGAAGTTAGAATAGTAAAAGTTGGCGACACTTCAGCTCCAACTATTACTGTTAACAACCCAGAAATTAATAGACCAGATAATATGTCTGTTAATAACACATTAACTCTAGATATTGACTCAATTATTATTGAAGATAATGAAGACGGAACAATAGACCCAACACAAGAAGCTACAACAGGTGAAAGTAAGTTTAGCGTTAAACTAACAGCACCTAATGGCACAACTGTTGAAAGAATTGATGAAGACTCATACTCTTATAACCTAAATCAATCAGGTGACTATACAATAACTTACACTGCAAGAGATGATGCAGGTAACGAAAGAGTAGAAACAGTGGTATTCCAAGTAGTAGCTGAAGAAATGGATCCAACTATTGTAACTCAAACATTAGGTATAATATTAATTATAGGTGCTTTACTAGTACTAGCAGGAGTAGTTATTTACTTTGTTAGAAGTAGAGAAATAATTGAAGATTAATGTTAATTAATAAAAACAAAAAAGGCAGGAAGCATAGCTTTCTGCTTTTTTATTTAATGTTTTTTAAAAGTTTGCTAAAACTAAATGTTAATGATATAATAATTTAGGTATACAGGAGGAATAATTATGCTAGACAAAAGCACGGCTAAAGTACTAGGTATAGTTAGTGAACAATGCAAAGACAATAATTATATTGTTATAAAAAATGAAGACATAACTCCTTTTTTAAAAAGAAAAAATAAATTAACAGACGAAGGAATTAAAGAAACAATTAATTACCTAGCTGAAAGAGAATATTTAAAACTAAAATATTCTGAAGAAGGCACTTATTGTTTAACTATATTACCTAAAGGTCGTTTGTTTGATGAAAATCAAAAAGAAGCAAAACATAATTTAAAGCAAGAAAATAAAAGAAACAGATGGTTTTTACTAAAAATAATGGTTATTTCTGCATTTTTTTCATTTGTTGGTGCAGCTTCAGCAGTTATAATAGCAAGTTATATTCTGCCATAAAGTATAAGGAGAAAATATAGTGTTAAACAGTTTAGAAAAAGCAGTAATGCTTATTTTATATGATAGATGTATAAATAAAGAGTCTGTATTAATTAGCCCAAATCAAATTATAATTTCTCTTTTACCTAAATATCAAATATCATTAAAAGAACTAGATAAAATAATGAATAACTTAATTCTTGACGGCTATATAGATGTAATAAACTCAGACAATAAAGGTAAACAAATTTATTGTGTTAGCTTAAAAATGAAAGGTATTGCATTTAAAAGAGAATTAATTCAGCAAAAGAAAAATAACCGATACTTACTAGGTCGTACCATAATTTTAGCTTTATTAAGTGTTACCATAACCTTAATTTTAAGAGGGTTATTATTCTAAAAATTAAAACGTTTGTTCTAAATTATGTTGTAAAAAGTTGTTTAAAAAACTTTAATATGTTAAAATTGTTTTATGTAAAAAAAGCATAAAACTTTTTTTAAGGAAAACAAATATGAACAAATTTAAATTAAAATCAGACTATAAACCAACTGGAGATCAACCAAAGGCAATTGAAAAATTGACAGAAGGCATACAAGATGGGCTAAAAGAACAAGTGCTACTTGGTGTTACTGGTAGTGGTAAAACTTTTACCATGGCAAATATAATAAAAAACAGCAACAGGCCGGCATTAGTGTTAGCTCATAACAAAACTTTAGCAGCACAATTATGCAATGAGTTTCGTGAGTTTTTTCCTAATAACCATGTAGAGTTTTTTGTAAGTTATTATGACTATTATCAACCAGAAGCCTACATTGCAAGCTCAGACACATATATAGAAAAAGACAGTTCAATAAACGAAGAAATTGATAAATTACGCCACAGTGCAACAGCATCTTTATTAGAAAGTAGAGATGTTATTGTTGTTGCAAGCGTTTCTTGTATTTATGGTTTAGGTAACCCTAAAGAATATTTAGACTTGCAATTATCTTTAAGACCAGGGAAAGAAATAACAAGAGAACAATTAATAAAAAAACTTGTGGACATTCAGTTTGAAAGAAGTGATGACTTAAAAAGATCAACTTTTAGAGTTAGAGGTGATGTTGTAGAAGTTTTTCCTGCTTACTCAAGTGAAAGAGCATATAGAATTGAGTTTTTTGGAGATGAAATAGAAAAAATAAGCGAAATTGAAGCAATTAGTGGTAAAGTTATTGCAAGTTTACAACATATATCTGTTTTTCCTGCAACTCACTACGCTGTTGGAAGCGAAAAATTGCTATCAGTTTTAGAACAAATTAAATATGATGCTAGTAAAGAAGTAGAAGATTTTGAAAAGCAAAATAAATTAATAGAAGCACAAAGACTTAAAGAAAGAGTGTTTTATGATATAGAAATGATGAAAGAAATGGGCTATTGTAATGGTATAGAAAATTATTCAAGGTATTTTGACCACAGAGATATAGGAGAACCACCATACACCTTAATTGATTATTTTCCGGACGACTTTTTGCTGTTTGTAGACGAAAGCCATATTACATTACCACAAGTAAGAGGTATGTATAATGGAGACAGAGCAAGAAAAAGAAATTTAATAGAATACGGCTTTAGGTTGCAGTCTGCTTTTGATAACAGGCCACTAAATTTTGATGAGTTTAATCAAAAACTAGGTCAAGTTGTTTACGTTTCTGCAACTCCTGCTGATTATGAATTATCAAGGTCAGGACAAGTAGTAGAGCAAATTATTAGGCCAACAGGACTATTAGACCCAGTTATTGAAATTAAGCCAGTTAAAGACCAAGTAGACAGCCTAATGGAAGAAATAGATAAAGCAACAAAAACTAATGGAAAGGTGTTAGTTACAACACTTACTAAAAAAATGAGTGAAAAATTAACCGATTATTTAACAGAACATGGCATTAAGGTTAAATATTTACACTCAGAAATAGACACACTAGAACGTATAGAGATAATTAACGGCTTAAGAAGTGGTGAGTTTGATGTTATAGTTGGAATTAATTTATTAAGAGAAGGACTAGACCTGCCAGAAGTTAAATTAGTTGCAATACTAGACGCAGATAAAGAAGGCTTTTTAAGAAGCGAAACTTCTTTAATTCAAACAATTGGTAGAGCGGCAAGAAATGCACAAGCTAAAGTTGTAATGTATGCAGATAAAATAACTAAAAGTATGCAAAAAGCAACAGATGAAACAAACAGAAGAAGAAGCATTCAAAAAGAGTATAATAAAAAACATAATATTGTACCTCAAACAATTAAAAAACAAGTTAAAAACACACTAGAAATAAGCCAAAAAATAGATGAAGAGCTTGACCATTTATCAACTAAAGAAATTAACAAGCAAGTAGCTGAATTAACAGAACTTATGAATAAAGCAAGTAAAGACTTAAAGTTTGAAAAAGCAATAGAGTTAAGAGAAGAAATAATAAAACTTAAAAAAGCAAAAGTAAATAAAAAAAAGAAACCAAAAACTAAGAAAAAGAAATAAAAAGAGGACAAAAATGCTAAAAGACATAGTAATAAAAGGTGCAAAAGAAAATAACCTTAAAAATATAAATCTAACAATACCAAGGAACAAGTTAATTGTTTTTACAGGTGTTAGTGGTAGTGGTAAGAGTACACTAGCTTTTGATACAATTTTTTCAGAAGGACAAAGAAAGTTTGTAGAAAGTTTATCTTCATATGCTAGGCAATTTTTAGGTCAAGTACAAAAACCAGATGTAGACAGTATAGAAGGACTAAGCCCGAGCATATCAATAGATCAAAAAACAACTTCACATAATCCACGTTCAACTGTAGGAACAGTTACAGAAATTTACGACTTTTTAAGACTGCTTTATGCAAATGTAGGCACTCCTTATTGCCCTTATTGTCATAAAAAAATAACTCATCAAACTATTGACCAAATAGTAGACAAAGTTATGCAACTACAAGAGGGCACTAAAATTACAATTAACGCTCCAACTGTTAAAAGTAAAAAGGGTGAATTTAAAAAAGAGTTAGAAAGTTATAAAAAGCAAGGTATAGTAAGAGTAAACATTGACGGACAAATGCACACTTTAGATGAAGATATAAAGTTAGAAAAAACAAAAAAGCACGACATAAGTTTGGTTATAGATAGAGTTATAATAAAACCTAGTATTCAAAAGCGTTTAACAGAAAGCATAGAATCAGCTTTAAAATTAGCTGATGGAATAGTAGTAATAGATAAAATAGAAAACAACGAGCAAATGCTATTTAGTACAAAACATTCTTGTAGTACTTGTGGTTTTAGTTATTCAGAAATTACACCAAGACTATTTAGTTTTAATAATCCTTATGGTGCATGTGAAGAATGCTCAGGCCTAGGATCAAAAAACGAAATAGATAAAGACTTAGTAGTAAATAACTGGAACAAAAGTATCAGTGAAGGCGCACTAAATTTAAGTGGCTGGAATATGGATTCTGGCTCTATTGGTAACGCTTATTTTAACGCACTAAGTAAAAAGTATAAGTTTAGTTTAAAAACGCCGTTAAATAAACTACCTAAAAAAATTTTAAACATACTACTATATGGAAACAATAACGAAACAGTAAGGCTAAATTACGATAATTACAGGTTTAAAGGAAGTTATGAGACCACTTATGAAGGCATTATACCTAATTTAGAAAGACGATTTGTAGAAACAAGCTCTGATTATATGAAAAGAGAAATAGGCAAATATATGAAAAACTTGCCTTGTCCTGTATGTAAAGGAGATAGGCTTAAAGAACAAGCGTTATCTATTAAAATAAACAAAAAAAATATATCTCAAGTAACAGATATGTCAGTTGTAGATACTTTTGAATTTTTAGATAATTTAAAGTTAACAAAGTCTGAACAAAAAATAGCAGAAAACATTGTAAAAGAAATTAAAGCAAGGTTAAGCTTTTTAAAAGATGTAGGGCTTACATATTTAACATTAAGTAGACCATCAGGCACTTTAAGTGGTGGTGAGGCTCAAAGAATTAGGCTAGCTACTCAAATAGGTAGTGGTTTAGTAGGTGTTTTATATATTTTAGATGAGCCTAGTATAGGACTTCACCAAAGAGATAATGCAAGGCTACTTGCAACACTAAGAAAACTGCAAAGTTTAGGTAATACTTTAATTGTGGTAGAACACGATGAAGATACAATTAAAGAAGCAGACCATATTGTAGACATTGGACCGTTTGCAGGTGTTCACGGTGGAGAAGTTATAGCTGAAGGTAGCGAAAAAGATATAATAAAATCTAAAAAAAGTATAACAGGAAAATATTTATCTGGTGAGCTTGCAATACCAATTCCAAAGAAAAGAAGAAAAAAAGAAAAAGGCTATATTACTGTTAAAGGTGCTACTCAACACAATTTAAAAAACATTAATGTTAAATTTCCGATAGGTGTTTTAAATGTTGTTACAGGTGTTAGTGGTAGTGGTAAAAGTAGTTTAGTTAACGAAATTTTTCTTGCAAAACTATCAAATAAATTAAATAAATCAAGAAAACCAGAAGGCAAAGCAAAAGATATAATAGGCTATGAAAACTTAGATAAAACAATAGCAATAGACCAAAGCCCAATAGGAAGAACTCCTAGAAGTAACCCAGCAACATACACAGGTTTGTTTGATCCTATAAGGCAATTATTTGCTTCAACAAGTGAAGCTAAAGAAAAAGGCTACAAAGCAGGGCAATTTAGCTTTAATGTTAGTGGTGGTAGATGTGAAGCATGTAGAGGTGCAGGCATTAAAAAAATAGAAATGTACTTTTTACCAGATGTTCACGTGCCGTGTGAAGTATGTCACGGAAAACGCTATAATAGAGAAACACTAAATGTAAAATATAAATCTAAAAATATATACGATGTATTACAAATGACAGTAGAAGAAGCTTATAACTTTTTTGTAAACATTCCTAGAATTAAAAATAAGTTACAAACACTTTTTGATGTAGGTTTAGGCTATGTTCGTTTAGGGCAATCTGCAACTACTTTAAGCGGGGGTGAGGCTCAGCGTGTAAAACTAGCAACAGAGTTAAGCAAACGTAGTACAGGAAAAACTGTTTACGTGCTAGATGAGCCTACTACAGGGCTTCATATGTACGATGTAGATAAACTAATAACCATTTTACAACGCTTAGTAAGTACAGGTAATACTGTTGTTGTAATAGAACATAATTTAGATATAGTAAAAGTAGCTGACAATGTTATAGACTTAGGTCCAGAAGGCGGCGATGAAGGCGGACAAGTAATAGCAACAGGCACTCCAGAACAACTTACAAAAGTTGATAAAAGCTATACAGGTCAATTTTTAAAACAGGTATTAAAATAATAAAAAAAACACACAACTTAAAGTGTGTTTTTTTTAAGCCTTGTTATTGTTAAAAATATATATTATATTTATATAAGTAAAACATATTAGTATTTTTATATAAGTAAAACATATTATTTTACTTAATGGGTAATTTTTTTTATTGCACATTTATATTAAAATTATAGTTTTATAAAAGTTAACTTTATAAATATAAAACTAAGATTATAACTATATTAACTATGTTAACTTTGGTAACTATGTTAAATTTAGTAATTTTTTAAAGCAAAAATCATTTGTATTCTATAGTTTATTTTTTTTCTTACTTATTTAATAAAAGTAGCGTTATTTAGGTTTATTTAGTTATAAAAAATGTATCTTTAATTGAGTGTTTAATTATTTTCTTACTTATTTAGTAAAAATAACGTTTTTTTGGTTTAATAAGTCTTTTAAACAAAAGTAGCTAAGACTAAGTGTTTTTTTAAAACTTATTTGGTAAAAATAACAGTTATAAATTGCATTTATATTTATCTTTTTAATCAACTTTTATTTTAATGTTTGAATTATTTTTACTTTATTTTGTTTAAAACAATAATTTTTTTATGTTAACTTTAGCTTAGCATTTTTAAGCTTGGTATTAAATAACGTTTTTATATTTTATTATTTCAGTTTAAACAGTAGTTTTATTAATTCTTTTGTTTATATCCTTAAAATAATGCTTTTCATAGTTTAACCATAATTTAAGCATTTAAAGTATAATACAATTTATATAAATATTAATTTTTTATGAACTTATAAATATATTAAACTTTAGACCTACATTATGCTTTGCCAGCTAATAACAGCGAAGTTATTATGTTCTTCTATTATATCTAAAATTAAACGTATGCTTGATATTACTTGTTGACCGTCATTAAAATCTAGTGCTACTCTTATTTCTGATAGTTCTTTTGTTATTTCTTCTAATGGAGAGTGTGAAAGAAACATTAATAAAATAGGTTCTTTTTTACCCCACCAATCTATTATGTCTTGTAAGCTATCTTTATTTTCCTGAGTTTCAACTTGTTCTGTATCTGTTAATACTAAAGTTTCAAAATTATTTATTTGTGTTTTTAATTTGTTAAAATTTTCTTCAACTAAAGAGTTTTCAAAATATATTGAAGAAATTAAAATAATAATAAAGATAACAGCCAACGCTATTTGCTTCATCGTAGTTCACCGCCTTTAAAAGACGTTTTTACAGTTTTGTATTTGCCTTTTTTAGGTTGAATGTACATATCGCCATTTGTGCTTACAGTAACTAATAATAAATCTTTTATATTTTCAACTTTTGCTTTTTTAAGGTATTTAACTAAAAAAATTTCACCTAAATTAAGTTTTTGCAAATTTTGCCCCATAACTTTACCATCAATTATTAGTGCAACATCTAACTCAGCTTGTTGTAGGTTTAAATTAATATCTTTTGCAGTTAATGGTTTATAAGTACTCTTAGGTAAAACACTTATTTGACCGTTAGATTCTACAATAGCATATTCAACTTCATTAAAACTAAAATAGCCTTGACTTCTTAAACTTTCTTGTAAGTCTGTTATATTCATATTTAAAGTCTTTAATTTTTTATATTGTATACCACTAGGGTTAATTATAATTACTGGTGTACCATCAAAAAATTTTCTTAATACAAAACTCTTACGAGATATAAAGGAAATTACAAGGTGTAAAAAACCTAGTGTGAAAAGCGGTGCTATACCATTTATTAATGATAAACCTGTTTCTTGCAAAGGTAGCGTAGCAACATCTGCAAGCATTAAGGTTAAAATAAACTCAAAAGGTTGCAACTCGCCAATTTGGCGTTTGCCCATTAACCTTACTAAAAATAATAAGATTATATATAATAAAGCTGATCTTACAATAAATATAAACATAATACTTATTGTTTTTAATTTTATATTATTTTATGCGGTTTTTGTTTGTACTTTATTTTTATTTCTAGATATGAACGTATTTTTTAACCTAAATACCCATAAATCTAAATTTGCTATATTAAATATAATACAAAGTAATACAAACATTACAACACTTAAACAACCACTAATTGCTAAACAAATAAAGGAAGGAAAAACTAAATAAAGCAACTGATAAGAAAACTTGCAAAATAAACTAGCAGGTAAAACAAACATAACCATTAACGAAATTGTTTTCATTAAACCTTGTCTTATATCTACTTTTTTGCTTATTAACTTTAAGTTAAGAATACTAACTACAGACATACATATTCCCATACCTAAAATTAATGCTCTTATTCCTAAATACTTTGGCAAAAACCATAAGCAAACTATAAGAAGCGCGCTACCTATAATATAGTTTTTAAAACTTTTAACCTCTAAATTAAGTGCATTTAAAATAGATGCTGTAATGCTAGTCAAACTAAGTGGTACCATAACTAAAGCAGCTTGGCTCAAGTATATTCCGCTTGTTGCATTGTTAAATAAAAACCTCCCAATATGAATACCTGCCCCCATATAAAATGGGATTATTAAAAAGGCAGCAAAAATAGAAAAAATTAAAGAAGAGTTTATATGCCTATTTAGTTGCTCTGTATTATTTTTATGTAAAAAGGTAGATATTTCTGGAATTATAGCTACAGATAATGCTCCAACTACTGTTATAGGTAAAAATAAAAGCGGAAAAGTCATACCAAGTGCTATACCTAGTTGACTTAGTGCTTGAGATTGTGTATACCCTGCTGCTACCAGTCTTAAAGGTATTAAAATTGCTATTAATAGTTGAATTAAACTAGAAGCAACTCTAACACCTGTAATAGGAGCAGACCTTTTTACAAGTTGCTTGTAATACTTTTTTTCAGGTCTTAAAAGCCTGCCTTTACTTCTATAGTAAAAATAACCTGCAATACTAGCAGATATAAAACAACTTATAGTTAAAGCTAGTCCAGCACTTATTGCACCGTTTAAATTAAATATGGCAAACTCAATTAAAATTACAGCAAACAAAATGCGTGATGCTTGTTCTACTAATTCAACTGCACTTATTATTAAGTGTTTTTTTTGCCCCCATAATGAGCCTCTAAAACTAGAAAGTAGTGCAGTTGCAAAAATAGCAGGTGATAAAATTAATAAAACGCTATAAGCTTGCTCATTAGATAAAATTTTTGTAAAAGGCGCTTTAAATAGTAATAAAAATAAAACAGCACATAAACTAATAAATAAACTAATTATTACAGATGCACTAACAGCGTTACTTTCACTGTAGTAGTCTTTTTTTACTCTATATTTAGCTGTTAGTTTACTAAGAGTTAGGGGTAGTCCAGTACTTACAGCTGTAGCAAAAACAATATAAACAGAAAAGCCAATTTGGTATAAACCAAGTGATTCACTACCAATTTTATTAGCTAAATAAATTCTAAACAAAAAGCCAGATGCTCTAGCAAAAATGCTAAACAAGCTAATAATAAAAACAGCTTCAAACAACTTTCTAATAACAGCACCTCTAAAATTTATTATAAATATTTTTATTAAACAACTCTTTAATTTATTATTAAAGTTTTAAATTACAAAAATTAATCATAAAATTGTATAACTAGAAAGGAGGAGTTATGTTTTTTGATGTTGGTGAAGATAGTTCAAAGGTTAAATTTTTGAACTTAGCAAAAAATAAAAATTTAATACATAAGGTTGAATACGGCGAAACAATAGAAAAAATTGCAAAACTGTATAATCAAACTAAAGAAAATTTAATAAAGGTAAATAACCTAAAAAACGGAATAGAACAAGGTGACCGTTTAATTATTCCACAAAAAAACATTGCAATTTATGTTGTAAAGCCTCTTGACTCGCTTAGTAAAATTGCAAATAAGTTTGATGTAACTGAAGAACACATTAAAAAAGAAAATAATATAGATAAAGTTTTTATAGGCCAAGTTTTAGTTATTTAAGCAAATACTTATAAAAGGTTGCAAAAAAAATAGGTTTTACTATATAATGTTTTTATTAAACAAAAAAGGTATTACTTATGATAGAAGTTAAACAAATAACTAAAAAAACTGATATTAAAAAATTTATTAATTTTCAAATTAAGCTTTACAAAAATAATAAGTATTTTGTTCCACCAATTATTTTAGATGAAATAAAATATTTGCAAGTAGACAAAAACCCTGCTTTTGAAAATGCAGAAGTTGGGCTTTTTCTAGCTTATAAAAACAAAAAAATTGTAGGTAGGATTGCTGCTTTTATTTTACATGACTATAATAAAAAAATGGGTGAAAATAGAGTAAGGTTTAGTAGGTTTGATAGTATTAACAACTCTAAAGTAGCAAAAGCCCTTTTTAACGCAGCAGAAAATTGGGCAAAGCAGTTTAATGCAGACATTATTCATGGTCCACTAGGCGCAAACGATCTAGATAGAGAAGGGCTATTAATTAAGGGTTTTAACGAGCCACAAACTTTTGAAGAACAATATAATTACAATTACTATGTTAATTTAATTGAAGAAAACGGCTTTAAAAAAGAAGTTGATTGGCTAGAGTATAGAATTTATCTTCCTAAAAAAATGGATGATAGAATAGAGCGCTTATCTAAACTTGTTTTAAAGCGTAGTAAATTAAAAATTGCTAAAATAGAAAGAAAAAATAAATTTATTGATAAATATAAAGATGGTATTTTGCAAGTAATAGATGAAGCTTATGCTAACCTTTACGGCGTTGTACCTATGAGCAAAAAAGTTAGACAAGAAGTTGTTAAACAGTTTAAACTAGTATTAGACCCACGCTTTATTTGTGTTGTATTAAACGAAAAAGACGAAGTAATAGCGTTTGGGCTAGCCTTGCCTTCATTATCTGAAGCTATAAGAAAAAGTAAAGGTAAGTTATTTCCATTTGGTTGGATAAGGCTTTTAAAAGCAGTAAAAAGACCAAAAAATATTGACCTAGGGTTAATTGCTGTAAAACCTGAATATCAATTAACAGGCATTAATGCAATTATTTTAAATGATATAGGTAAAAGAATTATTTCAACAGGCATTAAATATGTAGAAAGTAATTTACAGCTAGAAAATAATAAAGCTGTTCATTCTCAATTTGAGTCATTTAAAAAAGACCAGCACAAGATAAGAAGAAGTTATATAAAACGCATATAAAACTTAATAATAAAGCTGTTCATTCTCAATTTCTCAATTTGAATCTTTTAAAAAAGACCAGCATAAGATAAGAAGAAGTTATATAAAACATATATAAACTTAATAATAAAATAAAAAAATAACCGACTAATAGTCGGCTATTTTTATTTAAGAGTTATTTATTTTTGTTTTCAGTTTTACTTTCACGCTTTTTTTGTTTTTCTTTTATTCTTTTTTGTTTACGCTTAATTCTTTGTTGTTTTTGCTTTTGTTTGATTTCTTGTTTTATTGCTTTTACTTGTGCTCTATAGTTACGATATTTTTCAAACATTATGCGTTCTTCACGTTCAAGTTTTTCTATTTCTTTTTCAACTTTATTAAACTCTCTTTGTAGTCTTTCTCGTTTGTCTCTGTATTTTTGTTCTTTTTGTTTTTTAAGTTCTTGTTTACGTTTTTCTTTATAAGATTTTGCTTGTTTGTCTGTTAATTTTTCTTTTGCTTGTTTTTGTTCTGCTTCTTTTTCAAGTTCTTTGTAATCTTGCTTATCTACTTTATAGTCTTTTTCATTTTGTTCTAGTTCTGTTTTAAGTTGTTCTAACTGTTCTTTTAATTTTTCTAAGCGTGCTTGTCGTTCTTTTACAACTTCTCTTCTTTCATGGTCAACAGCTAGAGTTCTGTTTCTATCATAAATTTCTGATTTAATTCTTTTTCTAATAAGCTTATTAAATTTAATTTGTCTTAGTGAATAAGCTATAACTGCAAATATTAAAGCAGCACTTAAAATTAAAGTAGGTAGTAGTAAAAAGTCAAAGTCAACTCCAGCTTGTGGTGTTTGTTCTGTGTCGTCTTCAGTTTGATCTTCTGTGCCTGTATTTAATAAGTTAATAACATTATTTGGTGGGTTAGGGCTATTTAGTAAATCTAATGTGCTTGTGTATTCATCTTCACTAATTTCACTTAAAGATAAATTACTAAAGAAAGCATAACCTCTTGTTAAAGCGTTTTCACTACCTAAACTTAATGTAGCGTTAAAAGTTTTATTTGAGTCTGAACTAATATAAAAGTTGTATTCTTTATATTCGTTAGTAGTTTCGTTTAGTTGAGTGTTAATGGCTGTAAAATTATCGTTAAAATTAGTCAAGCCAACTGAAGCACCATATAAAATTGGGTTATCATTTTCATCTAGTTCAATATTTTCTTGTCTTTGGCTTAAGCCAAATGTTTTAACATAGGTTGTAAATTTATAATAAGTGTTTGCATTAATTGAATATTCTTTACTTGAAGTGTAAGTGTAATGAGCATCTTCAGTTGCTGATATTGTTAATACATTTGAACTATTTTCACTTGCTGAATTTGGGTTAACAAGACCAGGATGGAAATTTTGATAATCACTAAAGTCAGCTGTGTTAAGTACACCAGCGTTTATAAACTCGTCATTAACATCTGCAGATACTTTTTGACCTGAATAATTAAGTGGAGTATATAAGCCATTTGTTGGTGTAGCACTTATTGAGTTAAAGTTTTCGTTGTTTAAGTCTATAGTATTTAAGTTATCTGTTAATGCATTATCATAACTATCGGCTTCTATTTTAGATATGTTTACATTGTCAAAGAATGCAAAACCGCTAACTTGTAATTGTTTTGTACCTAATAATAAGTTTATTGAAGCATTAACTTCATTTAAACCTGTTTTAATATAAACTGAATGTTTTGTCCAAGTTAATTCACTTTGTAAGTTATTTAAAGTAAAAATTGGAGTAGAGCCATTTAATATCCTTGTAGATACATTATTACTACTAACGCCTTGAGTTTGAACATAAAAGCTAAATAAGTAATACTCGCTAGCATCAAGTGTTGTAGCACTACTAGAATATGTTTGTGAAGTGCTAGATCTGTTTCCCATTACTAACACATTGTTACTAACATCACCGTTTATTTGGTTATTAAGGTTACCGGGGTTAGAAAAATTGTAAGTGTTTGAGTTGTTGTTAAAATGATCTGTATTTGTATTAACTACACCGTTTTGAATAAGTGCAAAATTATAATTATCACTATCTGAACTTACTTGCCAGTTTTGAGGGTCATGAGGGTAAGTTTCATCAATATTTTCTACTGTTACATCGTTAAAATATGCATTTGATATTGAAGGAGAGCTAGAAAGATTAGAAAAATCTACCTGTTCTACTGTTTCTTCAGTTGAAATACTATTAAACTCATCAGTTGTTAATTCGTATAATTCAACATTGTCGAAAAACACATAGCCAGCTTGTGACTGTTCTTCTGAGCCTAACCATAGTTCTAAGTTTGCATATGAATCAAAGAATACGCTACCTTTAATAGTAAAAGAGTATTCAATCCAGTTTGCATATTTTTCGTTTGTTTTATTATCAGTGTTTACTTGAGCAATACTAGACTCAACTGGCTGATAAGTTTCGTTATCTTCACCATATGGGTTTTGCTGATTTAATTTTATAGTAGCACCTTCAGTTAGGTTACCTGTTTTAACAAGCATACTTAACTTATATAATTTGTGCTGTTCTATTAAAATATCTGAACTTCTAAAACCAATGCTAGCAGGACTTAAGTTATTAATTAAAAGTGCTTTTGTATTATTATAAATATTTGCGTTATTAGGTGCAGTGTCTACGCCTGTTTGTGTAGAACTAAAGTTTTGGTCTACGTTATATACACCATTAATTGCATATTCACTATCTGCTACTGAATTGTTAGCAGTTAATGTTTCCCAACCTGTATCGTTAGTTGCTGGGTCATTAATAGTTTCTTCAAAACTTGGGTTAACTACTGCATTTTGAACTTTTTCTTGTTTTAAGTTTAAAATGCTGTAGTTTTCTTGCAAGTAACTTAAATTGTTTATTTCTGAATAGTAACGCTCATTAGAATGCGCCATTACTTTAATATTGTCAAAAAATACTGCACCTTGAGAGGTAAAGTCATTTTTACTACCTAAATACATCTCTAGGTTTAATGTTTTATCTTCAATTGTGTCAGTTTCTACAAAAAACTTATAACTTTGCCAAGTACCTAGCGTATTAATAGGTGATAGTGTAGAATTTGCATTTTGTTCTACATTTTCATCACCTGTTAAATAAACAGAAGCACCAGCATTAATTTGATTAGCGTTTTGAGTGTAAACTAAAAACTCTACTGTGTAATATCCATTTTTTTCTAAAACAAAACTAGAAGACTGATAACCCATACTTGTGCTTACACTTTCTGAATTTATCATAAGTACTTTGTCTTCACTGGCTTCAACGCTTACATGCTTACCTGGGTTAAAGGCAATATTGTAATCGTCAGACTTTTGCTCGAAAGTAGTTTGATCTACGCTTATTAAGCCTGAAGTCACTCTTTCATCTTGGTCTAGCATTGTAAAGTTGCTAGGACTAATAGGGTAATTACTTGAAATAGGGCTTTCAAACTCAGAGTTTGCTACCGATATTTCAGTTGAGCTGTAGTTAGCATAAACATTACCTATTTTGTTATTATTATTAAAAAAACCAAGAGATACTATCATCCCTGAATTTTGTAATAATACAAGTGCAACAACTGCACTTAATGCTACTATTTTTTTGCATTTTTTAAAGAAGTTTTCCATATTTTTTTTAAATTCCTTTTTAGTAATTTTGAATAGCTTGTTTATTATAATATAAAAATAGGCATATTGGCAAATAAATTAGCAAACAATAACGTTATGCAAAAAATAAAAAAACCAAAATTTAATAAGGTACTTAGCTTAATTGGTGGTGGTTTTGTTGGCTTTATCAATGGGTTTTTAGGTGCAGGTGGTGGCATTCTGGCAGTTCTTCTTTTAGATTATGTTTTAAAAGAAAAAAAGAAAAACTCTCATGCAACTGCTATTTTTATTGTTTTGCCTACTAGTTTAATAAGTAGCATTATATATATATCTAGCGGTGTTGTAGAATGGGGCACTTTAATTAATGTTATGATAGGCGTTATTTTGGGCGGAGCGATAGGTGCTATTTTGTTAAACAAAATTAACAGTAAAATAGTTGGAGTCGTGTTTTCTTTTATAGTTATTATTGCTGGAATTAGAATGATTTTATAGGTGGTTTAATGAGTATTATATTTTATTTGCTAATAGGTTTATTAAGCGGTGTTTTGGCTGGAATGGGTATGGGCGGAGGTACTATATTAATTCCAGCTTTAACAATATTAATGGGTGTTAGCCAACATTTTAGTCAATCTATTAACTTAGTTTCTTTTGTGCCTATGGCTATTATTGCCATAATTATTCACTTTAAAAATCACTTAATAAATTACAAAATAGTATTGCCTGTTTTAGCTCTAGCATTAGTAGGAGCATTTTTTGGTGCAACTCTAGCTAACGATGTTTCAGCAGATTTATTAAAAACCATATTTGGTGTTTTTTTAGTTGTTATTGGTGTGTTTAATTTATATAAAAGTATAAAGTTAGAAAAAAGTAATGACTAAGTAAACCCTACAACTTAAAAGCTTTCAATTTGTTTACTAAAAATATGTAATGTGTTATTATGCTATATAAACAATTTGGAGGCTTTTTTGTGATAAAAAACAAAGTTTTTAAACTAAATAATAACGCATTAGAAAATGCTAAAATAATAAATGCAAATTTACCAAACCTTGTTGTATTTTCTACTAAATATAACGGTGAATTAGCCGATGTATTAGTAAATGTAGAACAAGAGGTTAAAATTGGTCAAAATTTAGCAGTAGACAAAAACACTGGTAAAAAAATTGTAAGCACTGTAAATGGCTCAATTAAAGCTATTGAAGAAAAACAAAATAAAGATGGTAGCTACAGTTTAAACATATTTATAGTAAATAATTTTAAAAAAGCACCAGTTTTAAATAAGTTAGTAAAGCCTACAGTAAGTCAATTAAATAAGAGAATAGAAAAAGCCAATATTTATGAGCTTGCTAGTACGAACTTTAATAATTTATCAGTAGTTATAAACACACTTGATAATAAAAAAACTTTTGGTTTAAATAATAAAATACTTAATACATATTTAAGTCAAATTTTAAAAGGTGCTAACTTAATTAAAAAAGCACTCAATAAAAAACAAATTTTTATTGCAGTAAGTAAAGAGAATTATTTAAACGTACAAAACCAAATAACCAAACTAAATTTAAAAGGCGTTAGTGTTGTAAAAAAAGCTAAAGTAAAAGGTAAAGTAAGCATTTTAAATATACAAACACCGCTAGACTTTTACGAAGCTGTAAGTAATGGCAAAATAGCTACTGAGCGTTTTATTGCTGTTGGTGGCTTAAGTATTAAAAATGCAAATTATTATTTAGTTAAAATAGGAACTCCGTTAAACGAACTTATGAAATTGTGTGGCGGGCTAAAACATAGTTATGAAGAAATAGATAATTATAAAGAACAAGCCTTACTAGCAGTTAACGATGAAGTTATGATTAAACAAGACATTAAAAATAAAAAATCAGCTGAAGAAAAACAAAAACTAAAGAAATTATTGGCTGACAAAAAGCAAGAAGCAAAAAATACTGTATTTAAATATTTAAAAGAAAATCATAACAAATACAAATTGTGTTTATCAAATATGGTATTTGTTAATAACAAAAAAATATACTCAGCTAAAACCATAGAAAATTTTGTTGATGAAAATACACTAGCTGTGTTATTTTTAAGTAATATTGAGTATAAACATAAACGTAAACTCAAAAATAAGCAAAAAAATAACACTTAGTTATTAAATTATGCTTTAAAATAGGCGTAAATTTGATTAAAAACAGAAGTTTTTTATAAAAATTAAACAAAACACTGTATACAAAACAGTTTTTGTATGTTATAATTTTTTGAAATAAATAAATAAAAAAGAGGATGAAAATTTTGAATAAAGTAGCAATAGTAGAACTTGGAACAACAAGCATAAAACTAATTTTAGCACATGTTTTGCCTAGCGAAGCTTTTGTTGTATTTGACGAAGTATCGGAACCAATTAATTTAGCAGAAGATATGGATAATGATGGAATTATTAAATCTCCACGTATACGTGAAGTTGTTGGCGCTCTAAAAACTTGTAGAGCACTATGTGATGCTCATGAAATAACAGAAGTTGTTGCTGTAACTACAAAAGTAGTAAGAGAAGCTAAAAATCAAAAAAGTTTTTTAGATGAAATATATAACCAAACAGGGTTTAGTTTTAAAGTATTGTCAGAAGAAGAGCAATTAAAAAGCATTTATACAGCAATAATAAATTCTGTAGATGTACCAAAAGGATTAATAGTAGATATTTCTAACAGTAGTATTCAATTAATTCAATACAACAGAAGAACAATATTAAACCAAGCAATTATAGATTATGGAGCATTAAACTTAGCAGAAAAGTTTGCAGAAACTGATTTAAGTGCAGAAGATAGATGCGACCAAATGATTAATATTATTACAAAAGAATTGAATAATTTAGAGTGGGTTAAACAAGTAGAGCCTGAATATAAAATTATAGGCGTTGGCATTAATTTTGAAAATACAGCAAAAATAAGCCAAAAAATATCTAAATACCCAATAGACAAAATTCATATGTATGAAATGAACGCTGAAAAGGTTAGCAATGTTTTTGATAGAGTAAAACCATTAATCGTAGACAAAGACAAAAAAGTAAAAGGCATAAGTCAAGAAAGAGCAGACGTTTTAGCAAGTTCTGCAAGCATAATATATTCAATTATTGATTATTTAAAAATTGAACAAATTATTCCTGAAGATGACGAAGATGTTAAAATATATGAAGAAAGAAAAATAGTAGTTTCTAAAAACGGTTTAATGAAAGGCTTACTATTTAATAAAACAGTGCCTATCACGCAAGATAAACCAATTGCAGATATTTTAGGTTTTAGTTTAGCAACAATTAGTGAATATTACCATACAAAACCTAATAACGACGAGCATGTGTATAATTTATCTATGATTCTATTTAAACAGTTAAAAGTGTTACACAAATTATCTAGGTCATATGTAAGAGTGTTAAGAGCTGCATCTAGTATGTATAGTTCAGGTAAACGCATAAGCTTTACAAACTACACTAAAAACGGTTTTTGTGTTGTGTTAAACTCAAATATTAACGGTTTAACTCATAAAGAACTAGTATTAGCAAGTTTTGTAGTTAGTTCTCAAAACTTAGATGACTTAAAAGCTACAGAGTGGGTTAAATATAAAGACCTTGTAACTAAAGACGATATTATAGCAGTTCAAAGACTTGCTGTAATTGTAAAAATAGCATCATCGCTAGATAGATTTATGAAAAAACGAGTAATTGATGTAAACTGCGACATTTTAGGTGATAGCGTAATTATGAAAACCATTTTAGACGGTAAAGCCGTACTAGAAATTAGAGAAGCAATTAAAAACGCACCTGACTTCAAAAAAGCATTTAACAAAAGTTTAGAAATTTTATAAAACAAACAAGCCGCTATATTTATAGCGGTTTTTTATTGTAAATTTTTGTTTTATTTGCTAAAATAATAAAAACAAAACATTAAAGGTAAAGTTATGGCTAACGTAGAATTTGCAATAGAACTAGGCACAACATCTACTACTATTTATAAAAAAGGTAGTGGTATTGTTTTAATAGAGCCAAGTTTAGTAGCAAAAAATATAAATGGTAAAAAAACTGTAGTAAAGGCTGTTGGCTACTTAGCAAAAAAAATGCAAGGTAAAACTGCTAATAATACAATAATTACAAGCCCAATTAAAGACGGCGTAATTGAAGATAGTAAACACGCTCAAACAATGCTAAAATATTTTATAAAAAAGGTTATGCCTAAAAAGCTTTTTAAACAAAAAGTAAAAATTTTGTTTGTAGTGCCATGTGGTTTAACAGTTAAAGAAAAAACACTATATAAAAATGTGGCTTATAATGTGGGAGCTAGTAAAGTAGAATTTGTTCCTAGCGTTATAGCAAGTTTAGTAGGAAGCGGAGTTAACACAAAATTACCAAATGGTGTTATAAGCCTAAATTTAGGTGGCGGGACTTTTAGTGTTGCTTCTGTTAGTTTAAATACAATTATTGCAGGTTACACAATTTCTATTGGTGGTGAAAAAATGGACCAAGCAATTAAAGCATATGTAAAAGAAACTTACGAACTAGAAATTAGCTTACAAACTGCAGAAAAAATTAAACAAGAAATAGGCAGTTTATATATTCACGACAATTCAAATATGGAAGTAAGCGGTATAGACACATCAACTAAAAGCCCACGTCAAGATGTTGTTACTTCTTCTAATGTAAGGCCAGCAATAGAGCATTACTTTGATAAAATAGTATCAGCAATAGAAGATGTTTTAAATAACTGCTCGCCAGATATAGTTGCTGACATTTCAAATAATGGTGTTTACATAACAGGAGGGCTTGCTAGCTTAACTGGTATAGAAAACTATTTTAAAAAACGATTAAGGCTACCAATAATAATGTCAGATAAGCCAGAAGAAGCTTGCATTATTGGAGCAGGAAAATTGCTTTCAGATAAAAAGGCATTAAGTACAATTATTAAAGAAAATTAGTCTTTTTATAGGTAATAATAAAAGTAAAACAAAATAACAAAAAAAGGGACATTTTATTGTAAATTGTTCCTTTACTTTTTTTTTGTATGTAATTATAATTTTAATAACTGTTTTAATTTTGGGGGCAAAAATGGCAAGAAAAATTGTAATAACTAGTGGTAAGGGCGGAGTTGGTAAAACAACTATTTGTGCAAACCTAGGAATAAGACTTGCAAGCCAAGGGCTTAGGGTAGTTATGCTAGATATGGACATAGGCTTAAACAACCTAGATGTTGTTATGGGCATAGAAAATAAAGTTGTTTACGACATTGTAGACGTTATTGAGTGTAAGTGTAGAGCAAAGCAAGCACTTATTCAAGACAAAAGGCAACCAAGCTTATATACAATGCCAAGTGCTCACATATACACTCAAAACAAAGTTACAGGGTACGGCGTTAAATTTGTAGTAGATCAATTATCTGAAACTTTTGATTATGTCTTACTTGATTGTCCTGCTGGTATTGACTCTGGTTTTCATAGAGCAGTTTTTTCTGCTAGTGAAGCTATTGTTATTACAACCCCGCATATATCTTCAATTAGAGATGCAGACAAAGTAGTATCTATACTTAACAGTTATGAATTAACAAGTATTAAGTTTGTTATAAACCGCTTAAGAGGCGACCTTGTTTTAAATGGACAAATGATTGATGTTAAAAGCATTACAAAATTACTAAAAATTAAACTACTAGGTGTAATACCAGAAGACGACGAAATATCTACATCATCATCTTTAGGTTTAGGCGTTAGTAAACAAACAGATAGCCATATTGCTTTTAAAAACTTATATAGCAATTTACACAACGGCACTATAAATATTTTAGATTATACAAGTAAATACAAAGGTATATTTGGTAGTATTAAAAGAAATTTAAAAAAGAGGATATAATTTATGAGAAAGCATAGCCCCGCAAAAATAGGTGTTGATAGGTTAAAAAAAGTATTAATAAGTGATAAACATTTTAACCCAGAGCGAATTAAAGAAGTAATTAAAAGCGATATTTTATACATATTAAAAAACTATACAGATGTAGAAGCAGATGATCTTAATTTTGAAATAGATGTAAATGAAGAAGGTGGCTACAAAATTAATATTGATGCTAACTGCACAAGACTTAAAGTTTTAGGAAGCATACCTGAATAGTTTTATATTTTAAAAGTATATAATAAGCCTTTACTTAATACTATATTATGAGGTGAATTATGAAAATAGCAGGCTTTATAATATTTAAAAGAAAGGCAAAAAGTGCTAAAAAGCTTAAAGCTTAAAATAAGTCCATTATTTTTAGGTTTAGGTGTAGTTTTAGTATTTTTTAATTTAGGTTATGTTTTTTTATGTTATTTAATAGCTATTTCACTTCACGAATTAGGACATGCCTTAGTAGCTAAAAAACTAGGTTACAAATTAAATGCCTTAAAACTTATGCCGTATGGTACAGAACTAAGCATAGAACAAACAATTTACAACACTAAAGATGAAATTATAATTAGCTTAGCAGGCCCTTTTGTTAATTTGTGCTTAATTATATTAAACTTAGCAATTTGGTGGCTTTACCCGGTTTCTTATTTTTATACAGAAATGTTTGTTTATGCTAACGTTATATGTTTACTTTTTAACCTTTTGCCAATTTTTCCGTTAGATGGTGGCAGAGTTTTTTTAAGTATTTTAAGTAAAAAAATGAAAAGAAAAAACGCTTATAAAATTATAAAAACGCTAGGCTTAACTGTAGCAATTTTATTTTTAATAATGTTTATTATATCTAGTTTTTATAAAATTAACTTTACTCTATTTATTATTAGTTTCTTCTTAATGGCTGGCAGTTTTGAAAATGCTAAAAATATTAAATATAAAACTGTAGTGTCTATGGGCAAGCCTAAAAATTTAGTTAAAAAAGCAAGGTTAATTAAAAATATAGCAATTAGTAGCAATGCTACGTTAATTACAGCTGTAAAAGCAGTTGACCCTAGTTGTTTTAATAGATTTTATGTTTTAGATAACAACTTTAAAACAAAAGCAATAGTTAACGAAATAATGTTAAAAGACCTTATAACAACAAACTCAGCTAGTAAAACTTTTGAACAAATAATTTAAGTAAACACTATTAAAAACAGTGTTTATTTTTTTGTTTTGTGTTAATACTTTTTTATTATGAAGCAAACCTTAAAATATATCTTATCAGTAATTGTAGATAACTTAAATTATGCAGAAGGTAAGCATGCAGTAGGCGTGGCTCTTTCTAGTGGTATTATTATATTTAGTGCTGCAAACCTAGATCCATTTGCAAGTTTAGCTACAATTTTTGCTGGGCTTTCTATTTTATTTTGCTCTATTAGTATAGGGTTTAGTTTGCTTGCATTAATGAGTAGAGATTTTAAAATAAAAGATTATGGAAAAAAAGTAATAACTAATAATACTAATTTAGTATATTTTAAAGATATAGCAAGATTTGCAACGGACAACTATTTGAATGCTTTAATAAAAAGTTATAATTTCCCTAAAAACTATAAACCAGATGAGTTTGAAGTAGACTTAGCAAAACAAGTACTTTTAACTGCTAAATTAACTAATTTTAAGTTTTTATTTTTTAATAAAAGCATTCAGTCTTTAGCTATTGGAATAATTTTTACAGTTGTTATGGTTGTAGTAATAGCAATGGGGGCATAGTTTGAGTATGAAAAGTTTAAACGTATTCCCACCTGAATTTAAAAATTATTATAATGATTATTTTAACAAACTTGCCTTAGATTTTAAAAATTGGCTATTAGGGCTTCAACAAGACGACCCTGTACCAAGAGAAATTAAACTAGTAGCCTTTACTGTTAGTAAAACTTCTTCTCTTTATAGTTTATCTTTTAGCGGGTATGAAAGTAAACTTATAAAAAAGTTAGATCCGCATGAATACTACCCTTTAGAAGCCCAATATTTTTTTACTAAATATTTAATGGCAATTGAGTATTTATCTGCAACTGAAAAAATTAAAAAAGAGTTTATTTTATTTTTAGTAAAAAAATTAATAACCAAATTTTTAAAAGAAGAAAAAAGCACTTCAGTTAAAAATAGAAAAATTGCATACGGCTATTTGTATGAAAAACCAATTTATTTTAATTAAAAAAAGGGAATTACCCCTTTTTTTTATTTACCTTTACATAAAAACTTTTTAAGTTCGTGAATGTTGTCTTCTTGTAAATGCAGTAGTCTTTCGCCTAAGTCTAGTATGTCAGCGTCTGCCTGTTTATTTTTACACCTTTGCAATATAATTTCAGGTATCTCGCAAGATATTCCGCCATATAAAATTTTAGCTAAGTTTGAAGTAGAGCAATCTATTAATGTGTTTAATTTAACATTTACCCAGTTTTTAAATTTTGACAAATAGTCTACATGAGTTAAATTTATGCTAAAAGCCTTAGCTAGCATAGAACACTCTTTACTTATAACATCATATTTGTCGTGTTGTTTTGTTATTTCGTTTTGAAACTTTATATCGTCTTTAGCGCTTGTAATTACATCTTCAATTGAATGTATTGAAGTTTTGCAAATATTATATATAACATTTAATAATTGCTCGTTTTGATTATTGTCAGTTTTGTTTTCTTTATTATTATCCATTGTTTTCTCCTGCACTTTTTATTATTAGTTTTAATTATTTGAGTTAGTATATACATTTATAATATGTAAAATAATGTTAAGCACAAAAAAACTAGGCAAAACCTAGGTTTTTAATAGTTATTATTTTATTTGTAATTTAAACATTTGAGCAGGCTTTAAGTTGTTTACTATATCTATTTTTAAGTCAGCAACTATATAAACACAAGAATAATAATCAATAGCTTGTTTTTTAGTACCAAAATAATTTTTAATTTTGTATTTGTTACTTTTTTGAATAGTGCTAGATTTAAATTTATTAATTAAATTTTCAGTTTCTATTTCGCTAGCATTTCTAAACCTAATGTTTTTAGGTAAAAAGCTTATATGACAGTTATTTGTGTTAATAAATAAATACTCGTTTAAGTCAAGTTCAGATAATAGTTTAAAGTTTTCTTCCTTTTTAATTAACGCATTTATATATTTAGAGTCATTTTGATTATTTAATACATCAATATTACTACTTAACTTATGTGTAATAGCATCTATATTTAGTTTGCCTATCTTTTCTAAAAGAACATCTAAGTTATTTTTTTCTTTGTTATACATCAATGTTTCAATATCTAGTTTTAATAAGTGATGCCTTACTTGATTAAATATTATTTCTTTATATTTGTTAGCATATTCCTTTGTGGATTCTTCTGTTAGTTCAGGAGTTTTTAATTTATTTACCCTACACATAATAGGAACGCTTACAGTTATGCCGTTTTCTTCTTTATGATTATTTTTTACTATAGATAATATATTGTTTACACCTTTAAAAACTTTTAATAGTTTAGTTTTTTGAGGAGTAGTGTTTGTTTTTAACATATATTTTTTTGATGTTTTAGCTAGAGTAGTTAAGTGTTCTATATAAACATCTCTAATATAGTTGTCAATTTTTTCAACATTTACAACCCAGTCTGGTTCTTTTTTAATTGCTGAATAATCTAAGTTATACAGTTTGCAGAAGGTTGTAAAGTTATTGTAAGAATTATTTTCGTCTTGTTTTACGCTATTTACTAAACTCTCAATTGTATCGTTATAGAAGTTTTTGTTATAAGCAGTTTGGTTTAAACTAATGTTTTCTAGGCTTGAAGCAAAGAACTTCCAATATATTAAATAAAAATTTGTAACATAGTTAATATCAAAATCTTTTTTACTTCTAGATATAGAAAGTTTATCTGTTGTTGTAAAGTTGTTAAAAATTTTAGCATCTTGCCAAAAGTATTTAATAAGTTTAGCACCAGAGTTTGTAAGCATATCGGCAAGTATATGATTATTTATTTCTGCAATGTTTGGTTGCAAGTGTAAAAATTCTTTAGCAGTTTTTTTAACAAACTTATTAACACTGTTACTGCTATACACATAAAAAACATAAATGTTTAAAAGTGATATAACTTCATTTAAAAAGTCTTTTTCTTCAAAATTATCTGGGTTTAAAGTGTCTACTAATTCTTTAAAATCTTCACTGTTTTTTGCAAGTAGCATTTCTTTTGTAATATGCATTAAAGCAATTTTAAAAGCTGATTGTTGGTTGTAGTTTGCTTCTCTTGGGTTTACTAAGCTAGTAAACAGCTTTTTTAATAATCTTTTCTTTGTTAAGTTAGTAATTTTAGAGTTTAGTAAAATTGAGTTGTAATAGTTATAAAAAGAGTTTGCAATGCTGTCTACATACATACTAGAGTCTTTAACGCTACTCCAACTTAAAAGGTGTTCGTGTACTTTGTATTCTTCTATTTCAAGCATACTATAGTTAATAAATCTTAAAGATATACTTTCTATTAATTCACAAATTAAGTCTGAATATTCTTGATTATTTAAGTTAGGTTTAATTATATTATTTAAACAATAATCTAGAGTTTCAAAGTTATTTAGTTTTGCTAAATACAATAATACACTCTTTAACATTTTTAAGTTTTGAGGCAGGTAATCTGCTTTACTACTATCTTTTAAGCTTGAATATATTCTTACAAAAAAGTTAACATTATAAATAGTCTTTTTTAACTCATTATTAGTTATTCTTCTTTTAGTTTCTATTTCTAAAGACATTAATAACTGGTTTAAGTCTAGTATTGTTTTACCGGTAGATATTTCTTTTTGTACAATTTGATCAACTCTTGCAACTATTGCCGCTGCATTAAACACATAAGAAAATGCATTGTTTAACATATAAATTATAAACAATAAATTAAATGAAACTATTACTAAAACAGCAGGAGTTAAGCCGAGCAGTATAAAAGGTATATTAATTAAAACAAGCAAAATACAAACTATACTTTGATGCCAAAAACTAACCTCATACCATTTAACTCTTGCAATAAGAATATCTCTAATACTCAGTCCATAAAAAACATCTTTTACAATGCTTGTCATAATGTTAGAAATAAAAAATGCAAGTACAGTAACGGTTGCTTGTACCGTCCACATTGTGTATATAAAGCTTACGCCTTGGTTATTTATAAGTTCAGATACATAGCTTGATGGGTAAAGAGTATTTAAAGTAAAAGTAAACAAAACAGCTATTATAATACTTATCAAAAGCCAAAAGATTATAGCAAAAAAGCTTTTTAAACTGTCTAATTTGCTTTGTCTTGTTGTTCCTATAAAACTTTTGTTTAATCTCATTTTTATACCCGCTAATTTATTTTTTTGTATTTGTTATATAAGTATAGCAAATTTTATAGATTATAGCAAAGTAAAAAAATATATGAAAAGGTTAATATAAAAAACATTTAAGTTTATTTTTTACTATATTTATTGACAAAACACATGCTATATAGTATTATTTAGCGTGAGCCGCTTGGTTTGGGTAGTAAAGAGCAAATGTTGCCACCTAAAACAGCGAGTACAAGTAAGGAGGAACCTAATATGTACGCAATAGTAGAAACTGGCGGTAAGCAATATAAAGTTGCTAAAGATGACCGCTTACAAGTTGAAAGACTAGACGCAGAAGCAGGAACAAAAGTAGAGTTAGACGCTTTAATGGTTGTAGATGATAAAAACAAAGTTACTACAGGAACACCATTTGTTAAAAATGTGAAAGTTACAACAGAAGTTGTAAGTCACGGTAAAGGCGCTAAACTAACTATTTTTAAGTATAAGCCTAAAAAACGCGTTAGAACAAAGAAAGGTCATAGACAACAATTTACAACGCTAAAAGTTTTAGAAATTGTTAAGAAGTAGTAAAAAATGACAAAAGTAAAAATAATTAAAAAAAATAATTCTATAACCGTAGTAGAGGCTTTAGGCCACACAGGTTATGCAGAGAGTGGAGAAGATATTGTTTGTGCTGCACTTAGCAGTATTATTCAAACAGCAGCCTTAGGATTATTAGGCGTTTTAGGTATTAAAGCTCAAGTAAAAAAAGACGATAAGTCTGGCTATTTTAAAATTAGTCTAACTCAAGAACTGTCAAATGAAGACAGAAAAGATGCAGACATAATTTTAAACACTATGCTAATGGGCATTACTGACCTAAATGAAGGCTACTCAAATTTTATTGAATTGGAGGTTTTAAACGATGTTTATTAATATACAACTGTTTTCACACAAAAAAGGTGGCGGTAGCACTAAAAACAATAGAGATAGTAACTCTAAGCGTTTAGGTGTTAAAAGAGGCGATGGTCAATTTGTTAAAGCAGGAAACATTTTATTTAGACAAAAAGGGTCAAAAGTTGTTCCTGGTAAAAATGTAGGCCAAGGCAACGACTACACACTTTTTGCTTTAGTTGATGGTTTTGTTAAATTTGAAAACAAATCAACTAACAAAAAAAGTATAAGTGTTTATGAAAGCGAACAAGCTTAAATAATATATTAAAGGAAAGTAATGCTTTTCTTTTTTTTATGTTAAAAAGGGTAGTTTTTAATGTAAAAAATTTAAAATATGGTATAATATGTATATGAATTACACTAAACAAAAAAATAAAATAACAATAAAAGATGCTAAAAATTTTAATATAAAACATATTTTAGAATGCGGGCAAGTTTTTAGATATAAAAATGAAGGCGATTATTATCAAGTTATTTCAGGTGACGAGATTGCTAGAATTTATAATAAGCCAGATTCAGCTGAAATTATATGTTCAAACGAAAACTACTTTGAAAATTACTTTGACCTTAAAACAAACTACACTCATATAAAAGAGGAGTTAAGTAATTTTTCAATATTAAAAAATGCTATAGATTACGGTTACGGTATAAGAATTTTAAGACAAAAGAAAATAGAAGTAATTATTAGTTTTATTATATCAGCTAATAATAATATAAAACGAATACAAGCTACAATTGATAAGTTATGTATTAAGTTTGGTCAAAAAGTTTACAACAAGCAGTTTGGCGAGTATTACGCTTTTACTACTTTAACTGAATTAAATAAATTAACTGAGCAAGATTTTATTGAAATAAACGCAGGCTATAGAGCAAAGCAATTAGTAAAAACAGTGCAACTACTAAACAATATTAACTTAGAAAGTATTGATAAACTAGAAACAAACCAAGCAATAACTGAGCTTACAAAATTATACGGTGTAGGACCAAAAGTAGCTGACTGCATACTTTTATTTGGTTTTTACAGAATGGATGTTTTCCCTGTGGATACTTGGATACAAAAAATATATAATAATTATTTTAATAAAAAAAATAATTTCACTGCTAACGCGGTTTTGGCAAGAAAAGAGCTAACACATATTTTTACAAAATTATCTGGTTATGCTCAACAGTATTTGTTTTATTACGAAAGAGATACAACCATTTTAAAAAATAAAAAGTAAATAAAGTTTTTTTAAATATTTTGTAAAAAATAATGCCACAAAATACTACAAATTAATACAAAAAATAATTAATAAATAACTAAAAAATACCCTTGCATTAACATATAAACTGTGTTAGTATTCTACCTAGAAACAAAATCCCCAATTTTTGTTTCTAATATTTAACCTTATGCAGAAGGGCGGTCTTGTATTATACAGACTGCCCTTTTGTTGTATTTTATGGTTTTTAATTATTGAAATTTGTTAATAATTTAGTTATAATATAATAAATTTTAAGGGTTGGTTTAAAAAGTAATTATGCTTAAAAAAATTGTATTAATATCTTTTGCAGTTATTATTACTTTTGTAAGTTTATCTTACGGGTATTTTTATTATGTAAATCAACCAATTAATATAGGCAATACATGGGCAACTGATAATGCATTTAACATTAATGATGTTACTAGTATGCAAGTAAATGAAAATAATAATTTTAGCATTCTAAGGTTAAGTGACCTACATTTAAGAATAGGCTTTACAAGTGAAGACAAAAAAACACTTAACGGAGTAAAAGCTTTAATAAAACAAGAAGAGCCTGATTTAGTAGTAGTTACAGGTGACTTAGTGCATTCACCATTTAATTTTTTAGCTATGAGAGCATTTGCAAACATTATGGAAACCAACAATCAGTATTGGACACTTGTTTTTGGTAATCACGATGGTGATTTTGGTTTTAGTAAAAGTAAAATGGTAAGAATGCTTAAAAATGAGTATGATTATTGTCTTATAAAAAATGGACCTAGTAATATAAAAGGAAATAGCAATTATTTTATTAATTTAAAACAACAAGATGAAGTTGTTTATAATTTAAGCTTTTTAGACTCTAACGATTATATAGGTAATACAAGTGAGTTTGAATATTTAACAAATGAGCAAAAACAGTGGTATAAGTGGAGTATGAATAACATAAATAACAGTGCAAATAAAACTGTAAGTTCAATGTCTTTTTTTCATATTGCATTAAAAGAATATTTAAGTTTATATGAAACTAACAACTTTGTTGGTAGAGTAGGTTATAGAGGTATTCGTACGCAAAGAAATGTTAACTTGTTTGACGTTATGCAGAATATAGGTAGCACAAAAGCTATATTTGTAGGACACGACCACCTAAATACAATGAGAGGTTATTACGAAAACATATATTTATGTTACGGGCGATGGAGCGGAGTAAGGCCTTACCATGGTAATATGCATCCAGAAATAAAAAGAGGCGCAACTTTAATACAAATAGATACAAATGAAGATACTTTTGAAGTTTCTGACGTTTTTTATGACGATTATTTATAATTTTTCTTGTTTAAAAGCGTAATGATATAGCTTATTACTAACTATTAAACCAAATATGGCATTTTTTTTAAATAAGCTATTTATTTTTTTTTATTACTATGGTATACTTTAGTAATAACTAGGAGGCTAGTATTTTATGTGGCAAGAAATTGTAAATTTATTTACTCAAATGGAAACATTACCTATAATATTTTTAAGCGTTAGCTTAGTTTTAGGTGTTATAGAAGTGGCTATACCAGGTTTTGGTATATTTGGCATTATGGGTGTTATAATGGCAATTCTTGGTGTCATTTTTACAATAATAGGTGGTGCTAGTTTAGTTCAAGCATTATTATTAACAATTATACTTGTTATAGTTGCGTTAATTTTAATATACTTATTAGTGCAGTCAGCAAGATTTGGGCTTTTAGGTAAAACAGGAATTGTAGACAATTCAAGTTCTGTGCCTCAAGGCTATTCAAGTGACAAAAACAACCACGAAAAATTACTAGGTAAAAAAGGCGTTGTAGAAACAGCTTGCAAACCAGTAGGAAAAGTTACAATAGAAGACTTGTCTTATCAAGTATTTTCAAACGGACCTTACATTCCAAAAGGTAGTTATGTAAAAGTTATTCAAGTAGACGGTAGCAATATCGTAGTAAAAAAAATATAGTACTTACTTAATATAAGGAGAAATTAATATGTTAAATTTATTATTAGCAACAGATGTAATAGTGCTAGGTCTAACACTTGGCTTAATAGTATTAGCTATTGCAATGGTAATTGCTATCGTGCCTATTCGTGTATGGGTTAGATGTATTATGTCAGGAGCACACATAAGCATTGGTAGACTAATGGGTATGAAGTTTAGAAACGTTAACTTAAAACTTGTTGTAAAGTCTTACATAATTGCTAAAAAGGGTGGCTTAAATATAAAAACAGCAGAGTTAGAAAATCATTACTTAGCAGGCGGTAACATAGATAAAGTTGTAGGAGCATTAATTGCTGCTAACAGTGCTAAAATTAGTTTGTCTAGTGAACAAGCAAAAGCAATTGACTTAGCAGGTAGAGATGTTAAAAAAGCAGTTGAAGAATATGTTACACCAAGAGTTATATACACGCCAGAAATTAGTGCAGTAGCAAAAGACGGTATAGAACTTAAAGTAAAAGCAAGAGTAACAGTAAGAACCAGCTTACAAAGGTTAGTTGGTGGTGCTGGTCAAAAAACAATCATATCTAGAGTTGGTGAGGGTATTGTAACAACAGTAGGCTCAGCAGAAACTCACGGAGATGTTTTACAAAACCCAGATGCTATTTCAGGCGTTGTTCAAGAAAAAGGACTAGATGACGGAACAGCATTCCAAATTTTATCTGTAGATATTGCAGACATAGACGTAGGTAGAAATATTGGTGCTGACTTAAGCGCATTCAAAGCAGAATCTGACAAGAAAATTGCACAAGCAAAAGCAGAAGAAAGAAGAGCAGAAGCTATTGCTATGGAACAAGAGATGAGAGCAGAAAGCGAGAAAATGAGAGCGCAAGTATTACGTTCTGAAGCTGAAGTACCAAGAGCATTAGCAGATGCATTTAAAAATAATAAAATTGGTGTTATGGACTATTACAAAATGCAAAATGTAATGAGTGACACTTCTATGAGAAACGCTTTAAGCGGTAAAAAAGATATGAAAACATCACCACAAAAGGTGCTAACAAACAAGAAAAAATAAATTAATAAAATTAATTTAAGGAGGTATTTTATTTGAGTGCAGAATTAATTATAATTGCCGTATTTGCAGTATTAGGTATTTATGTTGTTATTCAAACTAATTTAACAAACAAAAAAACAAAAAGTAAAAGTACCTCTAAAAAAAATAATGATGATTCAAAAAAACAAGAAGTAGAGTTAAAAACAGTAGTAGGCCCTAAAGCTACAGAGGAACAAAGAAAAAAACAAGCTGGTAAAAATAGAGCCGAAATAATGAAAAAAGCTGCACTTGATAGCATAGAGTATGAAAAGACTTGGAAACAATCATTAAAAGAAAAACAAGAACAAGAAGATAAAGGCAAGCAACAAAAAGAACAAACCAAACTTGATAAAAAACTAGAAGAAATGCAAGAAAAACTAGATCAAATAGATTTTTCAGTAGAAGAACAAAGTTTTGTGGATGAAGTAAACGAACTTAGCCCAGAGCTTAAAGCTGTACTATTTGCTGACTTATTAAGTAGAAAAGGCTTTTAATAAAAATAAAAACAGCACTTGAAAGTGCTGTTTTTTTATTTGTGTTAATTATATATAACAACTTAGGTGCATAAAATTGTTTATAACATAAGGAGCAAATTTATGTTTAATTTTTTAAACGATATAAACGATTTATTACAAGTACCTATTACTAATACCTTTTCTGACTACAAATATGTTAATTTGTCAGGTAAGGTTATTTACGTTCAAGGCTATAAAGATGTTTTAACTTTTAGTCAAACAAACATAATTTTAAAGTTAAAATCAGGTGAGTTAAATATTACTGGCGAGAATTTAAACATAAAAGACTTAAACCTAAACTCAATTGTAATTGAAGGCGTTATTAAAATAGTAGAGCAAGTAGGTGGTAATTAATGTTTGAATTTATATTTTACAGACTAGCAAGAGTAAGAGTTGATGGACTTAACTTGTTTAAAATTTTTAAAAAATTAAGTAAAGCCAATATTGAAATGAAAAGTATTAAAAAGACTTCTCATAAGCAAATGTTTTTTACGGTTAAAGCTAAAAGTGTAAAAAAATTAAAGTTAGCTTTAGCAGGACAAGGCTATAAAATTAAAATACAAAGGTACTATGGAATACCATTTATAACAGACTTTTTAAAAAGAAGAGTAGGTATATTAATTGGTATAGTTTTATTTGTTATAACAACGCTAATATTAAATAATTATGTTTGGAAAATTGAAGTATACGGCGTAGAAAATATAACCAGAACTCAAATTGTTGAAACGCTTTCAGAAACAGGTGTTGAAGTAGGTAAGCCTTTTACAGCTAAAAAAGTGGAAAATGTTGAAAATTATGTTCAGCAAAACCTAGAACAAATAAGTATGATTAGCATAATAAAAAAAGGTACAAGCGTTATTGTTAACTTAAAGGAAGTAAGAACTCCAGAAGTTTTACAAGAGCAAAATATTCAAGATAGCATAATAAGTGATTACGAAGCTGTTATAACAAAAATTAACGTAGTGCAGGGCACTCCTTTAGTTGCAAAGGGAAGCATTGTAAAAAAAGGAGACACTTTAATAGCTGGTTATTTTGAAAATATTAATGGAGAAAGAACTTATTGTAAAGCTATAGGTGAAGTTTTTGCAAAAATTTATTATACTAGTAGCGTTACATTTAACACTCGTGAAATTAAAATGTACAAAACAGGAGAATATTCAGTTAAAACTGAAATGAGCTTATTTAATAATAAGTTTAGAGTAAAGGATACTAATAACCCTTACAATAATTATGAAAAGGTATGTAAAACAAAATATTTATATAAAAACAATCTAATACCTTTTAAAATTCATAAAACAATTTATTATCAAACTCAAGCTATAGAAGTAGAACAAGATTTTGATGCAAATAAAGATAATTTAGTAAATAAAGCGCTTATATTGGCAAAAGAAAAAATGCCAAAGCATTTAATTAGCATTAATGAATTTACAACCACAGAAAAAAATGATAACCTATATATAATAGCAGGCTTTGTAGAGTGTGAAACACAAATAGGCTCTGATATAAACTAAAAAAGGTAGAATTTTATGCTACAAATTGTTGATAATCAACTAGATAAAAAACACACAAAATTATTAAAAAAATTATATAAAAAAACGCTTAAATTAACTGGTCAAAAACCAAGTAATATAGAAGCTAGTTTAGCATTTATAAACGAAAAGGAAATGCAAAAGTTAAATAAAGAAACAAGAAACATTGATAAAACTACTGATGTATTAAGTTTTCCTAATTTAGAAAATGTTTTTAACCAAAAAATAACTAAACAAAATTATTTTATAGAAACTAACCCTCAAACAAAAAAAGTGTTTTTAGGCGATGTTATAATTAACTTGAATAAAGCAAGCGAGCAAGCAAAAGAATATAACCATAGTCTTAGTAGAGAAGTTTGTTACTTGTTTGTACATGGGTTATTGCACTTATTAGGGTATGATCATATAGAAGATAAAGACAAAAAGTTAATGCGTAGTAAAGAAGAGTTAATTTTAAATAAATTCAAACTTACAAGATAATAAAAATAAAAAAACAAAAGGAAAAAATATATGTTTAAATCAGGCTTTGTAACAATAATAGGTAAACCAAATACAGGTAAAAGCACACTACTTAATAAAATAATAGGAGAAAAAGTTTCAATAGTATCTCCTAAACCTCAAACAACAAGAAACAATATAACTGGTATTTTAAATAATGATAATTATCAAGTTGTTTTTTTAGATACTCCGGGCACATTAAAACCTAAAAATAGGTTAGATGAATATATGCAAAAGTCTATTAACAAAAGCTTAGAAGGAATAGACATTATAGTTTATATGCTTGATGCATTAAAACCCTTTACCGATAACGAACTAGCTTTAATAGAAGGCTATGCAAAAAGTGATGCAAAATTAATTATAGCGGTTAACAAAACAGACCAAACAAATTTTGAAAAACTTTATCCTAAGCTAGACAAATTAAACAAGCTATCAAATATTACAGATATTATACCAATGAGTGCTATGAAAAATAAAAACGTAGATGTTTTAAAAAATAGCATTGTAAAATTATTAAACGAAGGCGTAAAATACTACCCAGATGATATATACACAGACAACTCTGTAAAGTTTTTAGTGGGCGAAATAATTAGAGAAAAAACACTTTATTATTTACAAGCAGAAATACCTCACGGCATAGCAACAGATATAGAGCGTTTTGAAGAAAATGAAAAAAATGTTCAAATAGATGCCGTAATCATTTGCGAAAAACCCTCACATAAGAATATAATAATAGGTAAGGAAGGTAGCATGTTAAAGACCATAGGCACGAGTGCAAGGCTAGACATTCAAAAACTACTTAACAAAAAAGTTCACCTCAACCTTTTTGTAAAAGTAAAAGATAAATGGAGATCAAGCCAAGCACAAATTAATATCTATGGATATAACAAAAAAGAAATATAATAACTTAATTTGCATATAATAATACATATGGAGGGATAGTATGAAAGATTTTAATAACAATTTAGCAAGGTTAATTTGGCTAAACATTAAAAGTGCCAAAAAAGAAGATAAACTAGGTCTTTTAATGCTATATAGTGCAGTTGAGCATCCTGAAAATATGAAGAATATGCTACCAATTAATAATATGCATGAAGAGGCAAGCAGGGAACTTTAATGAATGAAATTAAGCTTAAAGGTATTGTTTTAAGTAGTATAGATTACAAAGAAAAAGACAAAATAGTAAAATTATTTACGCTAGAGCAAGGCATAATAAGTGCCGTTTTAAGAGGTGTGAGGCAGTCAAAAGCAAAGTTAAAATTTGCAGCCCAGCCTTTTTCTTTTGGAAATTTTATGCTAGTAAGTAAGGGCGAATATAATATAATTACAAATTTAGAGTTGCAAGACAGTTTTTTTGACTTAACAAAAAATATAGATAATTATTACATATCTTTTAGCTTGCTTGAAGTTGTACAAGCTTCTTTAATGCAAAATGAGCCAAACGGTTTAGTGTTTGTTAATTTATTAAAAGCATTAAAGCAAATATGTTATGAAAATACAAATGCAAAGTTAGTTTTACTAAAGTTTATTTTAGGTATGTTAAAAGTATTAGGTTATAAAATGAGCTTTAAAACTTGTAATTCTTGTAAACTAGAATTTGTAAACAAAAAGTACATTAACCTAAACACTGGTGACTTAGTTTGTGGTAGTTGCGTTACTAATAATTGCTTGCAAATAAGCAATTCTACCTTTAGTTTAATAAAGGTTGTTTATTCTACTGCTATGGAAAACATACATACAGTTAATACAACAGGTAATATATTAAATGAAACTTTAAACGCAATTATAAAAAACTTTGAATATAGAACAGAAAGAAGGCTAAAAACAATAAAACAGTTTATTTAAACTGTTTTTTTTTATTTTACATATAACATTTATTTGATTTAATTTTATGTTTTATGTAACATAATAATATTTAAATATTAAATTAAGGGCAAGGTGAAAATATGCAAGATAATAAATATGTTTATATGTTTGAAGAAGGTAACGCAAGCATGCGTAACTTATTAGGTGGTAAAGGGGCAAACTTAGCAGAAATGACTAAACTTGGTTTACCAGTTCCTGGTGGCTTTGTAGTTACAACAACAGCGTCTTTACAATATTATGAAGATAATGAAAAAATAAATGAGCAAATGACCTCACAAATTTTAAATGCAGTAAGCAAAATGGAAAGAGATAGTGGTAAAGGCTTTGGAAACTCTGAAAACCCACTTTTAGTAGCAATAAGAAGCGGAGCAAGAGTTAGTATGCCAGGTATGATGGATACTGTTTTAAATTTAGGTTTAAATGACAAAACGGTTGAAGGTTTTGCAAAAGTGGCAAATGAGCGTCTAGCTTACGATAGTTACAGAAGGTTTATTCAAATGTATGCAAACGTTGTAAAAGGTTTAGGCTCAGAGCATTTTGAAAAAGCTCTAACACAAAAAAAGAAAAGTTTGAATGTTAAAAGCGATACTGACTTAACAGCAGACAATTTAAAAGAGCTAGTAAGTGAATATAAAAGTATTTATAAAGAGTTAATAGGTGAGCCTATTAGTCAAGATGTTAAAAAACTATTAATAGACTGCGTGCAAGCTGTTTTCGCTTCGTGGCAAAACCCGAGAGCTATAGTTTATCGTAGGTTGAATGATATACCTAGTAACTGGGGAACGGCAGTTAACGTGCAAGCAATGGTGTTTGGCAATAAAAACAACAACTCAGGCACAGGTGTAGCCTTTACAAGAAACCCATCTACAGGTGAAAAAGCCTTATATGGAGAATATTTAATAAACGCTCAAGGTGAAGATGTTGTAGTAGGCATAAGAACACCTAAACCTATGAGCAGTTTAAAAGAGCAATACCCTGAGATATATAAAGAGTTTGAAAATTACTGTAATGTTTTAGAAGAACATTATAAAGATATGCAAGATATGGAATTTACTATTGATGATGGTAAATTATATATGCTACAAACAAGAAACGGCAAAAGAACAGGTAAAGCTGCAGTAAAAGTAGCAGTTGACCTAGTAAAAGAAGGCTTATTAAACGAAAAGCAAGCATTATTAAAAGTAAGCCCTAACCAACTAGACTCTTTACTACACCCGCAGTTTGATAAACAAGCAATAAAAGAGGCTAATGTAATGGCAAAAGGCTTACCAGCAAGCCCAGGAGCAGGTAGCGGAAAAATTGTTTTAGATAGCAAAAAAGCAGTAGAATTAAACGAAGAAGGCATAAATACAATTTTAATAAGAGAAGAAACATCACCTGAAGATATAGAAGGCATGCACGCAAGTGAAGGTGTTTTAACTGTAAGAGGTGGCATGACTTCACACGCAGCAGTAGTTGCTAGAGGTATGGGACTAGCTTGTGTTGCAGGTTGTAGCGATGTTCATATTAATTTAAGCAAAAATACACTTAAAATAAAAGATAAAGAGTATAAAGAAGGCGACTATATTTCAATAGACGGTGCTACTGGTAATGTTTATGATGGTTTAATAAAAACAAAAGAAGTAGAACCAGAAGAAGACTTTAAACTTATTATGAAATGGGCAACCGAGAATAAAACGTTAGGTGTAAGAACAAATGCAGATACACCAAAAGATGCAACTCAAGCATTAAAATTTGGAGCAGAAGGTATAGGACTTGTTAGAACTGAGCATATGTTTTTTGAAGGTTCAAGAATTACTTCTGTTAGAAAAATGATACTTGCAGATAACAAAGAACAAAGAGAAGATGCATTAGAAGAATTACGTCCTATGCAAAGAGCGGATTTTACTAATATTTATAAGGTTATGAAAGGTCATCCTGTAACAATAAGGTTTTTAGACCCACCATTGCATGAATTTTTACCACATAATCTTGACGATATTAAATTACTTGCTAAGCAAATGAACGTTGAGTATGAAAGCTTAAACAAAAAAATAAAAAGCTTAAAAGAACTTAACCCAATGCTAGGACATAGAGGTGTTAGGTTAAGCGTAACTTACCCGGAAATTGCAAAAATGCAAACTACAGCAGTAATTGAAGCAGCAGTTGAAGTTAAAGAACAAGAAGGCTTAAATATAAATCCTGAAATAATGATTCCACTAGTATGTGATAAAAAAGAACTTGATTATATTAAAAAAGTGGTTGAAGATACTGCTAATGATATTATAAAAGAAAGTGGAGTAAATTTAAACTATAAAGTAGGCACAATGATAGAAGTGCCAAGAGCTGCACTTTTAGCTGATGAAATAGCACAGTCTGCACAATTTTTTAGTTTTGGAACAAATGACCTAACTCAAATGACTTTTGGCTTTAGTAGAGATGATTCTGGCGGTTTTTTAACAGAATATTACGACAAAAAATTGTTAGACTTTGACCCATTTAGTAAAATAGATTTTGAAGGCGTTGGTAAGTTAATACAAATGGCAACCAAGCTAGGAAAAAGTGAAAATGCTAACTTAAAAGTAGGAATTTGCGGAGAACACGGCGGTAACCCTGCTAGTGTAGAGTTTTGCCATAATGCAAAATTAGATTATGTTTCTTGCAGTCCTTATAGAGTGCCAATTGCAATATTATCTGCAGCTCATGCTAAAATTAAAAACGAAAAGTAAGTTTTAAAAAATGTTTGTTAAACATAATAAAAAACTACAGATTGTAAAAAACTCATAATAAAAAAATTTAATTGTTATAAATCGAATTAATAAAAGAAAACATTAGCTTAAAAGTTAAAAGATATTTAATATAAAAATAAAACAATTTATGTTAAAAATTATTATGAAATCCACTAATTACAGAGCAAATAATTGTAAGCTACACACTAATATTAATTAAATGTTAGCTTAAAGTTAATCAATGTATAAACTAATCATAAAAAAAATAACTCTTGCAAAACAACTAAAACTAAAAACACTATTAAGGTTGCGAAGTTATATTAAAACTAAAAAAAGTTAACTGTTCATATTAAGTGAAAAATAAATAGAAAAATAAGTTTATTTTTGCATAGTGAACTTATGTAAACTATTAACATAAATAACTAAAAAAGATTAAAATTTAATAAAAAAAGCAAAAAGTAAAGCAATTTAGTATTATTTTTAACATTTTTTAGATAATTTTAAGGAACTTTGCCTTAAACGTCGAATATATATATTATTAGGCTTAATTTAAGGCAAAGTTTTTTTTGAGTTCAATTAGCTTATGAAAACTTGGAGAACGCATGAACAAAGGATACGACGACACATTTTTAGAAAGGCTAAAATTTAATAACGATATTGTTTCTATAATTGGTAAATACGTAACTTTAAACCAAAAAGGCAAAACGCACTGGGGAAACTGTCCGTTTCATTCGGAAAAAACCCCTTCTTTTGCTGTTAATGGTTTAGAGCAGTATTACCATTGTTTTGGTTGTGGTGAAAGCGGAGATGTAATTAAGTTTATAGAAAAACTTGAAAGCGTAGACTTTATGTCAGCTGTTAAAATTTTGGCGGATACTGCAGGTATGGAAGTGCCAGAGTTTATAGGCGATGATAACATTAAAGAAAAAAAACAACAAAAAGAAGCTATATTAAAAGCAAATAAAGATGCCGCAATTTATTATAATAAAATGTTATATACAGATAAAGGAAAAGACGCATATAACTATTTATTAAACCGTGGTTTAAATAAAGGTATTATTAATAGATTTGGTTTAGGTGTTAGTTTTGACTGGGTTAGTATGGTTGAATATATGAAGTCAAAAGGCTATACTGAAGAGCTTCTTACTCAAGCAGGGCTAATAGCAAAGGGTAGTAAAGGTAATTATTACGACATAATGGCAGAGCGAATTATGTTTCCTATAATAAACACTTTTGGACAAGTTATAGGTTTTAGTGCTAGAGCATTAAAAGATGGTAAATATGCTAAATACAGAAATACAGCTCAAACATTAGTGTTTGATAAAAGTAGAGTTGTATATGCAATTAACTTACTAAAAAAACTAAAACAAAAACAACAGTTGCAAGAAATTATTTTAGTAGAAGGTCAAATGGATGTTATTGCAATGCATAAAGCAGGGTTTGAAAACTGTGTAGCGTGTATGGGAACATCACTAACAAAATACCACGCAAAAGAACTTAAGCGTTTTAGTGATAAAGTTATAATTAGTTTTGATGGTGATACAGCCGGTCAAAAAGCTACCTTAAGAAGTTTAGAAATTTTGCAAAACGAAAAATTAAAAGTATATGTAATAAGTATGCCTGATAAATTAGACCCAGATGATTACATTAAAAAATATGGTAGTGAAGCTTATAAAAAACTAATTCAAAAAGCAGTGCCTTTAAACGATTACAAACTACAAACAATATCTGAAGACTTTAACTTAAATGACAACATAGACAAAACTAAATATATAGATAAAGCTTTAGAAGAAATTAAACGCCTAAAAAGTAGTTTTGAGCGAGAAATTTACTTAGAACAATTAAGCAAAAAAACCAAGGTAGACATTCATACTCTTGAAAGAGACTTGGAGTATAAAATGTCTACAAACACTAGTGATAGTAATGAAAAAACAGAAGAGGCTAAGGCCATAAAAGATGCAAGCTTTAAGTCTAGCGAGTTTGTTTTAGCAAGTATTGTGCATAAAAAAGATTATGCGAAAATGCCTGATGAGAACATATTTAAAAACCAAACACACAAGAAACTGTATGATTTTGTCTTAAAAGGTCAAAACTTACAAAAACAGCTTAAAATAAGCCATATATTTGATGAATTTGATGTAGAAAACACTCCTGAAATTAAAGATATTATAAATTATCATTTTAACACTTATGAAAGTGAGGATGAAAAACAAAAAAATGAAGAAAGATATTTTAATGAGTGCATTACAAAATTAAATTTAGAAAAACTATTAAATGAACAAAAAAATATTGTTGAACAAATAGAAAACGCAAACTCAGCAGAAGAAAAAAATAAACTTATGCAAAAGTTAAGCGAAATTATAAAAAAAATAACAAACTTAAAAAGAAAAAATTTATAAGGTGGAGGAATACCCTTGATTTACGAAAAGTATAAAACTGAAATAGATAAAATAATGAAAATTTATAAGAAAAAAGGTGTAGTAGACGAAGATGATGTTTACTCTCGTTTTTCTGTTAAGTATGATTTATCAGCAAAAGAAGCAGAAAAAATTGTTAAATGGTTAAAAGACCAAGGTGTAAAAATTGTTAAAGAAAAAAAAGATGCAAACATTAAACCAGCAGAGTACGAAAAAATAATTAACCAAGCAAGCATAAGTGATCCTGTAAAAATGTATTTTAAAGATATGGGAAAAGTGCCATTATTATCAGCTGAAGAAGAAGTAGACTTAGCAAAAAAAATAATAGACGGTAGCGAGTATGCAAAATCTAGGTTATGTGAAGCAAACTTAAGGTTAGTTGTATCAATTGCTAAAAGGTATACCGGCAAAAGCGGTATGCAATTTTTAGATTTAATTCAAGAAGGTAACATTGGCTTATTAAAAGCAGTAGAAAAGTTTGACCACACAAAAGGTTTTAGGTTTTCTACATACGCCACCTGGTGGATTAGACAAGCTATAACAAGAGCAATAGCAGACCAAGCAAGGACTATAAGAGTTCCTGTTCATATGGTGGAAACTATTAACAAGTTAAGCAGAGTAAGTAAAAAGTTATTGCAAGAGTTGGGTCACGAGCCTACTCAAAAACAAATTGCCGCAGAACTTGGCATTACTGAAGAAAAAGTTGCCGAAATTAAAAAAATAGCATTAGACCCAATATCATTAGAAAACCCAGTAGGTGAAGAAGAAGACAGCAAAATAGGTGACTTTATTGAAGATGAAACTTCACTTAAACCCTCAGACGCAGCAAACGCAGCAATGTTAAAAGAACAGTTACTAGCAGTTATAGATACTTTAACTCCAAGAGAGCAAAAAGTTGTAAGGCTAAGGTATGGTCTAGATGATGCGCATCCTAGAACACTTGAAGAAGTAGGTAAAGAGTTTAATGTAACTCGTGAGCGTATTAGACAAATTGAAGCAAAAGCTTTAAGAAAACTAAAGCATCCAAACAGAAGTAAAAAATTAAAGGATTTTTGTGAGTAATATGGGTTCAGTTTTAAAGTTAGGAAAAAGACTAGAAACAATAGTTAATTATTGTTCTAGAACAAGAACAATAGCAGATATTGGTTGCGACCATGGTCAAGTTACAGCAGAATTAATATTGCAAGCAAAAGCTTATAATGTAATAGCAACAGAAATAAGCTCTCCAAGCATAAATAAAGCTGTAAGGCTATGTAGCCAACTTAATATTTTACCTTTTGTAAGTTTTAGAGAAGGCGATGGTTTTGCGCCAATTACTAAATATGATAAAGTAGATAGTGCAGTAATTGCTGGTATGGGCGGATATGAAATTATAAAAATTTTAAGAGCAAGCAAAATTAGAGTTAACGAGCTTGTGTTACAACCTATGAGCGACGCTGTAAAAGTAAGAGGGTATTTACTACAAATAGGTTTTAGAATAGTAGAAGACGTTATAGTAAAAGAAAAAAACAAATTTTACACAGTTATGAAAGTAAGAAATGGAAATATGAAAATAACTGACCTAGAACTTTACTTTGGTGTAACAAATATTAAAGAACTTAGTAAAGAGTTTATAGAATATGTTAAACTAGAACGTGAAAAGATTTTAAAAGTTGAAAAAATGATAGGTGAATTAACAAAAGCTTACCAGCATCAACTTAAAAGAATTGATAAAGTATTAAATTTATATAAAGAAAAACAACAAAGAGAGGAAAAATAATGATTGATAAAATGTTAGATTACCAAACGCTTGATTCAGAGTTATTAAAGTATGAAAAAGAGTTTCAAAACAACAAAGACAAAAAACAAGCTAATTTAATGACCAAATTTGTTAAAGATGCTAGTGAAAAAACAAGACAACTAAACAAAGAAGCAAGCAGGCTTTCTACTGAACTTGAAAAAATAGAAGAAGTAGAAAAAAAAGGTGTTAGTTTTGTAGAAAAATTAGTAAAGCAAGACATTAACAAACTAGAAGTAGAAAATTTAAAAGAACTAGAAATAAAAATTACTAACGCAAGTAGAAATTTAAAAGACCTAGAAAAAAGGTTAGGCTTGCAAAAACAAAAAATTCAAAATGTGTTAAAAGAGTTTGAAAACACTAAAAAGAAAGTTTACTTAGCTCGTCAAAAATATAAACAGCATAAAGGTAACTACGATGACTTTAAAAAAGAAGTAGAGCCAAAGTTAAACGAAGTTAAAAAACAGTTAGAAGAAAAAGAAAAAAATTTAGACAAAGAACTTTTAGCTAAGTATAAAGAATTAAGAAAAGACGGAGTTTTTCCTGTAATTGTTGCATTAAAAGACCAAAGTTGCGGTGGATGTAGGACAAACTTACCTAGTAGCACTTTAGAAAGAATTAAAGAAAAAGGACAAATAAGGTGCGAAAATTGTAATAGAATTATTTACACTAGATAATAAAATAAAAAAACAGCATATAAATTTGCTGTTTTTTTTGGTTTTTATTAATTTAATGCTTACTTTTTGCTTAAAATAGTATTGAAACTAACTATTAAAACAATATAATGTTTAAAAAGGACGCATAATATATTATATGACAGATAAGACAGCATTAAAAACAGCCTTTTTAATTTTGGGCATTGTAATAGGAGCAGGCTTTGCTTCTGGTAAAGAATTAGTAGCCTTTTTTTTAGATTATGGTGCTGTTGCTGGTTTTTTAACTGTTTTAATTGGACTACTTATTTATTACCTTATTTTTATATTTATAAGAATAGGAAAATATATAAAGCCAAAAACAATTACAAATATTACTACAGCAGTTTTTAAGCAATATTCAAAATTAGTTGATGCAATAATTTTGTTTAGTATGTTTTTTGCTGTTTTTGCAATGTTAGCAGGAGCTGATGCCTTAGCAGGTGATGTATTTGTAGATTATTCGTTTCCCTACTTATCTATTGTGCTTAGTTTTTTAGTTGTTATTATTGTGCTTGGTGGTATTAAAAGTTTATTACAAGTTAATTCAATTATAGTGCCTTTAATTGTTGCTTTAGTTATTATTGTTTCAGTAGGGTTTTTAGTGTTTGGCAATTTAGGCTCACCAGCTATAGATGTGGGTTTAAATTTTGTTAATATTGGTATGGGCATATTTTCTATGCTTTTGTATACTTCTATGAACTTATTTATGGTAGGTATAATAATTTCTCAAATGGGTGCTATTATAAAAAAGAAAACAGCAATTAAAATTTCACTTTATGCTAGTGTTTTAATTACTGTTTGTGTTGGACTTGCACTACTTGCAATTTTAAATAGTTCTAACGTAATAGTGAACGCAAATATGCCAATGGTAATAATAGCCTATAGTTTAAGTGAGTTTATAGGCGGGCTGTATAGTCTTATTGTGCTTTTTGGTATTTTTACAACTTTAATAGCTGCAAGCTTTGCACTAGATAGTTGGCTAAGACAATTTATTAAAGATAAGTTATTATCTATAAGCATAATTATAACATCAGCCTTTTTAGTTAGTAGGCTTGGTTTTTCTAATATTGTTAGAGTGCTTTATCCTGTTGAAGGGTTGTTTGCATTTATTTTCATATTTGGTATTATTGTATATTATTATAAACACAGAAAAGAAATTGATAAACTAGACTAATTTAATTATGTTTAACTATACGCTTTTCTATAAAAACTACAACAGCATACATAACACCAGCTAATGTACAAAGAATTACTGTACTTGTCATTACAAGGTCTAGGTTAAATACTTGTCTTCCGTAGTTAATTAAATAGCCAAGGCCTGCTCTACTAACTAAGTATTCACCCATAATAACACCAACCCAACTAAGACCTACATTAATTTTTAATGTGCTTACAAATTTAGGCATAGAGTTTGGTAAAATTAGTTTTAATAATATTTGCAATTTTGTAGCATTCATACTTTTCATTAACAATATTTTATCTTTACTACAACTATTAAAAGAGTTAAGCATATTTAAAATTGTAATTATAATAACAATTAAAACAGCCATTGCAATAATAGAGTTTGCATTTGCGCCAAACCAAATAATTATCATAGGTCCTAGTGCTACTTTTGGTAGACTATTTAAAACAACAATGTAAGGGTCTAGTATTTTTCTTAAAGTTTCGTCCCACCACAAAATAATAGCTATAAACACGCCTAAAAAGGTTGCAAGTAAAAAACCTGCAATAGCTTCTAATAAAGTTACACCTATATGATAAAATAAGTCACCAGACTTATATAAAAGAGAAGTAGTTTTAACTATACGAGAAGGAGAACTAAAAATAAAAGAATCTACCAAATTTGTATAAGTTACAAGTTCCCATAAAGCAATTAAAGAAACAAGCAAAAACACTTGAGAAAATAAAATAAGTGTTCTTTTTTGTTTTTGCTTTTTCAAAAATTTGCGATGAGAGTTTGAAAATGTTTGTTTACTCATTTTTAAGCTCCTTATAAATTTTATCAAACAACTCCCCAAAGTTTTTCTTTTCTCTTCTTTTTAAAGGTGAAACATCTTTACCAAAATTTATATCAAATATTTTTTTTACGCTTGCAGGTCGGTTAGATAATACAACAACCTTGTCAGCCATAGAAATAGCCTCAGCAATATCATGCGTTACAAAAACAACTGTTTTATTTTCCTCTGATATAATTTTACTAACATCATCACACACTTGAAGTCTTGTTTGATAATCTAGCGCTGCAAAAGGCTCATCTAAAAGTAGTATTTTAGGGTTTAATGCTAATGTTCTAATTAATGCAACTCTTTGCCTCATACCACCTGATAATTCATTAGGGTAGTGTTTTTTAAAGTTATTTAATCCATATTTTTTTATTAGACCATTTATAAAATTTAAATTTTTTTTATTTAGTTTTTTCTGGACTTCTAAACCTAGTGTTATATTTTTGTATATATTCCTCCAAGCAAATAAGTAATCTTTTTGAAACATATAACCTGTTTTATTAGTAACCTTAGTTACTATTTCGTTATTTATTAAAACCTTACCACTTGTTGGCTTTATTAAACAGCTAATTAGCGATAGTATGGTAGTTTTTCCACAGCCTGACGGACCTACAATAGCTATAAACTCGCCATCTTTTACACTAAAATTTATGTTTTCTAGTGCTTTTGTTTCGCCAAGCAAAGAGTGGTAGGTTAGCGATACATTTTGTAAACTTAATATTGTACTCACGTTTTAACTCCTTGAAATGTATTCCTAACCATTATATTTTTTTAAAGTTAGTTTTGATAAAAAAAGAGGTAGATGACTACCTCTTTTAAGCTTTCAAAAGTTTAAGCTGTTACTTGCTGGGCAATACTATTATCTACAATTAAGTCAAAATCTACTTGTGAGTCTAGTTCGCCGGCGTTAGTCATAATTGTTATAAGCCTATTGTAGTCAGTTTCGCTCATAACTGGAGTATTACTCCATGTATCAATTGCTTTGTAGCTTTCTATAGAGTTTGTAATACTAGTTACACTTGAGCCACTAAAGCTAGGCATTAAGCTTTCTACAACATCTTCTATTGGTTGAGCCATTAAAAAGTTGTAGCCTCTTACAACAGCCGATAAAAACTTAGTAGCTTTATCTGGGTTATCTTGTAGGTAAGAACTAGTTGCCATAAATGCTGTAAATGGAACGTTACCGCTTTCTGCTCCAACGCTTGCAATGTAATGACCTTTACCTGCAGCTACAAAATTACTTGCAGCAGGCTCAAACATAGTAACATAATCACCAAGTCCGCCATCAAAAGCACCAGCCATTAGACCAAAGTCTATAGATAAGTCTAAGTTTACAGTATCATCTATAATAAGTCCGTTTTGTTCTAAAGCATACTGTAAGCTCATAGCAGGTGAGCCGCCTCGTCTTCCGCCTATTATATGTTTATTTTCTAAATCAGTCCACTCAAAGTTAGGTTCTGGTGATCTACCAATCAAAAATGAACCATCTCTTTTGGTTAGTTGACCAAAAATAACTGGTAAGTCTTGCCTTCCTTGTGATGCAACATAAACCGCTGTTTCTGGTCCTAGTAATGCAACATCAGCAGCATCTGTTAAAAGTGCTGTCATAGAGTTGTCACTACCGCCTCCGTTTACTAGGTCTACTTCTAAACCTTCATCGGCAAAGTAGTTATTATTAAGTGCAATGTACAACGGCGCATAAAATACGCTATGAGTTACTTCGTTAATTCTAACTAAGTTGTCGTTTCTAGAACAGCCACAAGCAGATAGCATAATAGAAAAGCTTACAATTACTGCTAATAAAAAAACTGTTATTTTTTTCATATTTTTCTCCTTATAAGGTTTTACAAAACATATTATGAATTTTAAAAAATAATTGTGAGCAAAAGAAGTGTTCAAGTAAAATAAAATATGGTATAATATGTAATTAGAAAAGGAAAACACAAAATGGATAGCAAATTACTAACAACTCCAAACATACTAACAATTTTTAGGCTAATATTAGTGCCTGTTTTTTTGCTAGTGTTTTTACAGCTTAGTACTTCTTATGCACTAGCTATTTTTGTTATGGCTGGCATTACAGATATATTAGATGGTTACATTGCAAGAAAAAACAATTTAATTACAAATTTAGGTAAGGTGCTTGATCCACTTGCAGATAAATTAATGAGGTTATCGGCAGTTATTGGTTTTGTTATTATAGATGTTTTACCATTATGGGTTTTAATTGTTGTATTATTAATGGATGCATTTTTAGTTATTACTAGTGCGTTTTTATATAAAAAGCATTATATTGTTAGTAGTAATAAAATGGGTAAGTTTGCAGGTTTTTTTAGTATGGTTGCATTAATTTTATGCTTTTTTCATAATGTAGTTTATCCTGTTCATTTAATTTTTGTTTATGTTAGCTTAGTGCTAGTTTTAATTTCAAGCAGTTTGTATGTTTATAGAGTTTTAAACGATATTAAATATAAAAGCTAAAGTAATAATTAATACATAAATAAGTTTTAAAATAAATTGGTGTTTTTAAGTAAATTAATTAATTAATAAAAGCAAAAAATGCTTAGTTATATAAAAATAACTAATTATTTTTAGGGTATAAATAAGTTAAATTATTTTATAAGTTAGCCTTGACAAAACCGCACTTATTACTTTATAATAAATTTACTTAGGCAAAATATTTGGAGTATAATTATATGTTAGAATTATTAAATACAACTTTAATAGAAAGACTTACTATGAGTAACGTAATATTAGGAATAGCACTTGCAGTAGTAGGGTTATGGTTTAGTTTAATAGCAACAAGAGTTGCACGTATGATAAGAAAAACTTCTGATGTAGACCCTAACGATAGGATTATAGTTGGCTTTAAATCTTTAGGGTTAATTTTAATTTTAATAGCATTAATAGTTATAGTAATAGAATAATAAATTAAAATATATATAAAAAAAACAAACTAGATAATAGTTTGTTTTTTTTATTCAGCTAAAAGCTCATAAATGTTTTCATAAATATTTGGAGCTTTATCTTTCCATTTTTTTACTGCAATTATTGCTGCATGCCTAGTTGGTAGTTTAATTTTAATTTCAAACATACTTTGAGGCTCTAGTGGTTCTCTAATTCTTAGTACAGCAGTATGAGAGCCATCTGCATTTTTAAAATAATCTCCAACATATTCCTGTGAGCGTTTAAATTGCATTCTGTTTTCTTTTGCAAAGTTAGCAATTTCTTCTCTTAAAGAAGAAGGTATTTTTAAAAAGAAGTGAGATAAGCAGTTTCTACCTTCATATGTAATGTTGTATCTACTTTCTGAAGTGTTAGTGTCCACCGTTTTATATACAAAACCAACTTCTATTAACTGCCATAAAACGTCTTTACAGTCCATATAATTTAGCCAAGAATTACGACTTGTGCTAATATCTATAATAGAATTTTCTGTTAAAGGTATTTCCATTTTATCTAACACAAAAAGAAGTATTAGTTTATTAATGGTAGTGTCTGCAACAAAGTCCAAATTACATACTCCTTTTTGCTTTTTATTACTTACAAAGTATAACATATTGTATTTAAAAAAGTAAACATTTTTAAAATTTTAATGCTAGTAAAGTAGTAATTCAAGTAGAAATAATATTTTTATAAATTGTTTTAAGTAAGTATTAATATATGCTATAATATAATTAATGGAGATACAAGGTATGAAAGCAGAGTTTAAAGCACAAGAGTTAACAAAAGTTGCTAGTTTTATTAATAGTATTAACAACTTAATATGTGGTAAGTTTATTTTGGCTGATGTTAAAATTAATGAAGTGTTAAAAAAAATTGAAGCAAGTGATGAGTTATATTACTTTATTAAAGAGCAATTAATTGACTTTAATTTTGAAAAAGAGTTAAGAAAAGCAGAAATTAAAAATAGGTTTAATGGTGGTGTGTTTAAGCTGCCAGAAAGTGAAAGTAAGGCAATTGCACTAGTTTTTTGTTTGCTTGTAGAATTTAATACTAAAAACCTAGACTTTTATGACTTTGTTAAAGAAAACTTTCCAACTACAGACAATAAAGGCGATCAAAACGCTTTTGCAGAAGTTGTTTTAGCACCACTACGAAATAGTGTTGCAAAATATTTTGGTTTAAGTAAGCAAGATAACGAAGCAGTAATTAAAGAGTTAGAATCAAAAGTGCAAGAAGAGAAATTGCAAGATCAAATGCAAGCAGAACAACAACAAGAAGAAAAATCTAAAGAAGATATGTTTTTTGAAAATGTAGAAAAAATACAAAAACACTTGCTTGAAATTATAAAAACAGATCCTAAAATAAAACAACCTTTAAAAGAAGATCTTACATTTATATTAAAATCTATGATATATGCAAACCAATATAAAGACCTAAAAATATTAAATGCATTAATAGTTAGTTTTGAAAGGTTAACAAAAAAGGTGCATTCTATTAAGTTTGTGTATGATGAATTAAAAGAGCTAATTTTAGACTATTACAATAAAAACGCTCAAGTAAATGGTTAAATAAAAGTTATAAAATATTAAATACATTAATTAAAATTAAGCAAATAACAACGCTAAAAATAGCGTGAGTTAGTTTTTGCAGTAAATAAAAGCTTTTTTTAATGCCACAACTGTTTAAAAAACTAAGTGACTGAAAATAAGTACAAAAGCCACCAAAAGATATAATAAAAGTGCAACAAACAGTGCTTAGGTTTATATTTAAACCTAAATTGGCTACTGTTAAACACCCTTTAGTTATTTCAAGCATACCTTCTAATACAGCTTTAACAATTAAAGGATCTAGTTTTAAAATGTTTAAAATTGGGTAAATTAACTTAACAAAAGAGTCAAAAATTAAGTAATTATTTAATAATTGAACAAAAGTAAAAAATATTGCAATATAACTACCAATTAATAAAAGGGCATTAGCAGAAGAATAAACACTTTGTTCAAATACTTTATTTAAGTCAACTTCTTTTTTTATTAATTTTTCATCGTATTTACTCTTTTTGGTTTTAGTGAAAAAATTTCTGTAAAGGACTCCGTTAAAAATGCTAGCTAATATGTGGCTTAATAAAATTATTAAACCTGCTTGTTTACTTGCAAGCATTCCAACGCCAACAGACCCTACAATAAACATAGGTCCACTGTTTGAAGTAAAAGAAGTAATTTTTTGAGCTTCAAGTTTAGTAATTAAACCATTTTCATAACATTCACTTGTTAGTTTTGCACCAACTGGATAGCCAGAAATTATACTCATTACAAATATATAACTTGATACAGCAGGTGTCTTAAATAAAAATTTTGTAACTGGTGTTAAAAACTTGCAAAAACTATTAATTACTTGTAGGCTTGTAAGTATTCTAGTAAGCACAAAAAAGGGTAATAGTGAAGGCAAAACTATACTTCCAAACACAATTATGCCGTTAAAGGTTGAATTAATGTAGGGTTCTGGGTCAAAAGCTAGTCCAATAATAAGTAATAAAATAAAAATGCTTAAAACAACTTTTAAAATGTTAGAAAAATTTGTTTTAAACAGTTTTATATTAATAAAAATATTATTTAAAAATAACATAAAATAATTTATGAGTAGGTTGTATCTTATATGAAAAAGAAAAAACAAAAAACATTAGCAATAGCACTAGGTGGAGGAGCTGCACTTGGTTTTGCACATATTGGTTTCATACAAATATTAGAAGAAAATGATATAAAAATTCATGCAGTAGCTGGAACATCTATGGGCGCAATAATAGGCGCTTTTTATGCTTATGGATATTCAGGCAAACAACTTGAAAAATTATCTTTAGAAAAGGTACATTTAAGGCAATTTTTCACTGACTTAAACCCAATTACATTTATAAAAAAGGGGTTTGTATCAGGTAAAAAAATTCAAACAGTATTTAACGGTTTATTAGATCAAAAAAATATACAAGACTTGAAAATACCTTATGCGTGTGTAGCAGTTGATATGTTTAAAGGAGAGCCTGTTATATTTAAAAAAGGTTTAGTGTGCGAGGCTGTAAGAGCAAGCATTAGTATACCCGGCGTTTTTACTCCAGTTAAAAAAGACGACATGCTATTAGTTGATGGTGGAATTGTAAACAATGTGCCTGTAGATGTTGCAAAAGACTTTGATAAAGATATAGTTATTGGAGTAGATGTTTTAGGCGAATATAAACTAGAAAACGAACCAAAAACAATAACTGGTATGGTAGTTGCATCGTTTCATTTAATGCAACAAGAATATAATAAATATAAGCCTGACCACTCAGACCTTATGATTAAACTAAATTTAGATAATGTTAATGTTACATCTTTTAGTAAAGATTCAATTAAAGAAGCAATAAAAATGGGTAGAAAGTATGCAAAACAAAACCTAGAGCAAATTAAAAAATTATTATATTAAAAAAAGCGAGTAATTACTCGCTTTTTTTATGCACTTTTATAAAAGAATGGTAAATGTCCTTTGCTGGTAAAATGTTTTTACCTATTAACAAATTGTAAACTGCGTTACTGTTATTTTCTATAAAGTTTAGTTCTTTTACAAATTTTGTGTGTTTTAAGTTATCTACATCACTTTTTCTTAATATAAGGTTAGATGAGCATTTTAAACTACTTAAAATTTGCTTTGTTGCAGTATTAACTGCAAGCACTTTAATGTAAGGTAATTTTTTAAGTGAATATATTTTTTGAACAGTTTGACTTTGTATATTTAAAACGCTATTTAATATTATGCTATTAGTTCTACTTATTTTATATCGTTTTGTTTGCAAGCTTTTTGCAAACTTATTAGCATCACTACATAAATTAGCAACACTTTTAAGCCTGTTTTCTAACCCTTCAGTCACATTATAAATGTTTTTTAAATCACTTTGTTTTGTAGTGCGTATTTTATATAAAGCGTATTCGTTTAATTTATTGTTATCTATAACATTATTTTGTTTAATAAATTTTTTCAACTCATTATAAGAGTGAATAGGTAAGCTTTTTTTAACAACTTTTACTTTATTAGTTTTATAAATTGTATTTCTTATTGCTGTAGCTGATGAAAATTTGCCTAATAGTTTTTTATCATTATAATTACTGCCAATTCTTTTAATTGCAAAAGGCGCAACTTGGCTATTAATTTGCTTTAAGGCTTTAACATATTCTAGTGCTAAAATATTATTAGGCATTGTTAAAATTTTAATTACTTTTTTATTGTTTTTAAAAGTCACCTTTTTATCTTTAATCAATTCTTTAACTGCTTTTACTCTACTTTCATTAAATGACAAACCTAAAGATAAATGTTTTTTAAGGTTAAGTTTATATTCATTTGGTTCATTAATAAAAAAATCGGCAAGTTGTTCTAGTGAAAAAACATCTGGTTCTTCCATTCCAAAGCTAAGCCACTTTACACTTTTAAATGAATTTGCAATTTTTACTGCAGAAAGACTAAAAACCTCAGCATTGTTAATGCTATAAGCAGTAGGTAAGTTTACAACAACATCTGCACCACTTAAAACAGCCACCTTAGCTCTTGAATATTTGTCCATAATTGCGCCTTTTGCTCGCTGAGTAAAGTTACCGCTCATAATACATATTACACCGTCACAGCCTGTTAATTGCTTGGTTTTTTCTATTTGATACAGGTGTCCATTATGAAACGGATTATATTCACATATTATTGCTGCTAGATTCATTGAAATTCCTTTTATTTGTTTACAAAATTTTTATTATAGTGTAACATATTTATGTTAATAATTATTATATAGTAAATGTACCATTTTAACAAATGGTTTTATAAAGGTGGTAAAATTATGTGTTTAAGCATTTTTAAAAAAAGTCTAGAAGAAAAATTTATTCGTTATGCAAAAGCAGACAAAAAAATTATAGCTTTACCAGAAGCAGAGTTTAGCGGGCTTATTATTAAAGCTGCAGAAAATTGCACAAAAAGAGGCATTGCTAAAATTGTTTTAATAGGTGATGAACAAAAAATAAAAAACACTTTTTTACATGCAGACTTTAAGGGTATTACTTTTATAAACCCAAAAGCTTATGATCAAACAAAAGATCTTGCTCAAAAATTGTATGAATCAAGAAAGAATAAAGGCTTACAGTTAAAAGAGGCTAAAAAACTAATATTAGACCCAATTTATTTTGCAACAATGCTACTTCAAGAAGGTTTAGTTGACGGCGTTGTTGGTGGTGCTGCAACTACAACCAAAAAAATGCTAAAACCTGCTCTTCAAATAATTAAAACACAAGTTGGCTTTGATACTGTTTCTTCAAGTTTTATTATGATAAGTAAAGAAAAAGGTAGAATAGGCGATAAAGGCGTATTTGTTGTAGGAGATTGTGCTTTAAATGTTAACCCAGACAGTGCGCAACTAGCAGACATTGCACTTGCTACAGCTGAAACAGCAAAAAATTTAGCTAAACTAGACCCTAGAGTAGCATTACTTAGTTATTCTACTCATGGTAGTTCAACTGGAGAAAGTGCTAAAAAAGTAAAAGAAGCAACAAAATTAGCAAAAGACAAAAGACCAGAATTAAATATAGAAGGCGAACTTCAAGCAGACAGTGCATTAGTGCCACACATAGCAAGAGTTAAAGTAACAAAATCAGACTTTACAGGCGATGCTAATGTGTTAATTTTCCCTGACTTAAATAGTGGTAACATAGCATACAAGCTTATTAAAGTTGCAAGCAAAACAAAAGCAATAGGTCCTATTATGCAAGGGCTAAATAAGCCAGTTAATGATTTGTCAAGAGGTGCTAGCGTTAACGAAATAGTTTTAACTATAGCAATTACAAGCCTGCAAGCAAGTAACCTAAGCGAAGAAGAAAGACAAGAAAAAATAAAAAATGAAAAATTAGCAAAAAAACAAGCAAAGCTTGAAAGAAAAAGACTTAAAAAAGAAAAAAAGAAAGCCGAAAAAAATAAAAAAGAAGAAATAAAAGAGCAAGAAGAAGAACTAAAAGAAGATATAAAAGAACAAGAAGAAAAAGTAGAAGAACAAAAAGAAGATATAAAAGAACAAGAAGAATTGCAAGAAGATGAAAAGAAAGAAGTAGATAAAAGTAAAGAAAATAATAAAGACGAACATACTAAAACTTCAAAAAAAGATGAGAAGAAAAAGTAAGCTAGCCTTTAAAATAAACTGAAGCAAACAAGAAAAATAGTAATACTTAAATAAAAACGTTATAAAAATTAGTGAATTAAATTTAATTTATCAGGTTGACAAGCGTATTTATTTAATATATAATGTAACAGCATAAAAAATTAGGAGGTGCAAAGACATGGCATTACCAAAGGGAAAGATTTCTAAGGCAAGAAGAAATTCCAGAAAAGCAAACTGGAAAGTATCAACACCTTCTATAGTAGAATGTCCAAATTGTCACGAAATGAAAAAACCACATATAGCATGTAAAAAATGTGGCCACTATAAAGGTAAAGAAGTTATCAATATGAAAAAAGAGCAAAAAGATGGTAACGCTTAACCTAAATTAATTAAACAAAAATTTGCGAGCTTAAAAAAGCTCGTTTTTATTTGTTAAATTCATACAATTATTGGTATAATTAAGTATTATACTTAAAAAAGAGAGTACTTAAATGCAAAACAAAAAAGAGTTAGTTTCAATAGTGATAGATGCTCACGGCGGAGATAACGCACCTAGTGAAATTGTAAAGGGTGCAGTTCTAGCAATAAATGAGCATAAAAACATAAAAGTTATATTGTCAGGTAAAGAAAATGTTTTAAAAGATGAGTTAAAGCGTTTTTCTTATGACGAAACAAGACTAGAAGTTTTAAATGCATCTACTGTTATAACTAATGAAGAAGCACCGGTAAAAGCTATAAGGTCAAAAAGAGATTCTTCATTAGTAATAGCATTAGATAAACTAAAAAAAGATGATGATGTAGTAGGTTTTATATCAGCTGGTAGTACAGGTGCAGTTTTAACTGGTGCATTTTTAAAAATTGGTAGACTTAAAGGAATATCAAGACCAGCACTAGCACCAATACTGCCAACAACAAATGGTGGTAACACGCTTTTAATTGATTGTGGTGCTAATATGGACTCTACTAGTCAAAACTTACTAGATTTTGCACTTATGGGTAGTTTTTATATGCAAGCTATGTATGATATTAAAAAACCAAGAGTAGCACTTTTAAATGTTGGAGTTGAAGAAAAAAAGGGTAATGAGTTAGTTAAGAAAACTTTTCCTTTAATGAAAGAATTACCTATAAATTTTGTTGGTAATATGGAAGCAAGAGATGCACTTAGCGGTAATTATGATGTAATAGTAAGTGATGGTTTTTCTGGTAATGTATTATTAAAAAGCACTGAAGGTGCTGTTAGTAGTATGTTAAAAACACTAAAGTCAGAAATAAAAACAAGCAAGTTAAGTATGCTCGGCTCTTTACTAATGAAAAAAACTTTTAAAAAATTAAAAGTAAAGTTAGATCATTCAAATAAAGGTGGTTCACCTTTTTTAGGTGCTAAAAAAATAGTAATAAAAAGCCACGGCTCAAGTACAGCTATTACAATAAAAACTTCAATTGAACAAGTAATTAATTTGCATACAAAAAAAATGCAACAAAATTTAGTAAAAAAAATAGAACAAATAAATAAAGATAAGGTTTAAATATGTTTACAAAAAAACAAGAAAATATAATACAAAATAAGTTAGGTTATGTTTATAAAAACAAAAAGCTACTTAATTTAGCATTTACACATGTGTCTTATGGTAATATTAATGCAGTTCAAAGTAATGAAAGGCTAGAATTTTTGGGTGATAGTGTACTGCATTTTGCAACCACAAATTACTTATACAAAAATTTTGATTTTGATGAAGGGGTTTTAAGTAAAATAAGATCTTTTATAGTAAGCACAAATAACTTAGCAGAAGCTATAGATAGAATACAAGTTATTGACTTTTTAAAATACGGCACTAATGATAAAAAAATAAGTTCAAACTCTATTAAGGCAGACTTATTTGAAGCAATTTTAGGTAGTATTTACCTAGACTCTGGTTTTGATAAGGCGTATAAATTTGTTGTTAGAAAATTAGAGTATTCTAAACGAGCGTTTGAAGACTTAGTAGAAAACACTAATGACTTTAAAACTCAGTTACAGGAAAAAATACAAACTAATGGTAAAAACGCTATAAAATACAAGTTATTAAAAAAGCAAGGACCACCGCATAACCCTACTTTTACAGTGCAAGTAGTATTTAACAAAAAGCCAATGGGTGTAGGGATAGGTAAAAACAAAAAGGAAGCCGAAAACATTGCAGCACAAAATACACTAAAGAAACTTTAATTATTATTAAGCTTATAAAAACAGTAAAATAATGTAAAAATAGGTCAAAAAACACCTATTTTTTATTGTTTAACATTGATGCAGGTATGCATTTATGATATAATAAAAGTTGGAATTTTTATAAAAAAAATAGCAGTTAAGAGGTATATACATTGAGTTTTAAGCGAATTGAATTATATGGTTTTAAAAGTTTTGCAGATAAAACAAAAATAGAATTTGAAGATGGCATTACATCAATTGTTGGACCTAATGGTTGTGGCAAGAGTAATGTAGCAGACGCAATTAGATGGGTGCTAGGTGAACAACGTAGCAAACTTTTACGTGGAAGCAGTATGCAAGATGTTATTTTTTCAGGCACTAAGGCAAGAAAAAGCCTAAGCTATACAGAAGTATCTTTAGTTTTTGATAATGCAGACAAAATTTTTGATGTAGATTATGATGAGGTTATTATATCAAGAAAACTATACCGCTCGGGTGAAAGTGAATATTCAATTAATAAAAGCACTTGCAGACTAAAAGATATTACAAATATGCTTTATAATTCAGGAATAGGTAGAGATGGCTATTCTATAATAGGTCAAGGTAAAGTAGACGAAATATTAAACTCTAAACCAGAAGATAGACGTGCAATTTTTGAAGATGCAGCAGGCATATCTGGTTTTAAAGCAAGGAAAAAAGAAGCAGAAAGAAAATTAACTAGAACTAAAGATAATTTAGTAAGAATTAAAGATATTATTAGTGAAATAGAACGTCAATTAACGCCTATGAAAGAACAAGCTGAAACTGCAAAGCGTTACTTAAAATTAAAAGAAGAGTTAAAACACTTAGAAATAAATAATTACATTTATCAATATGACTCAGCTAGTGACCAAAAGAAAGACATTAGCTTAAAAATTGATGGTTTTGCAGAGCAAATTAAACTAAGAGAAGAAGACTTGCAAAACGCAAATGCAAAATACAATCAAAATTTTGAAGACATAAAAAAAATAGATAAAACTACTCAAAATTTAAACGATGAACTACTTAATTTAACAGTAAGTTTAGAAAAACGCTCTGGTGACACAAAAGTATTAAAAGAAAAAATTACATACTTAAAAGAACAAGCTCAAACCTTGCAACAAAATTTACAAGAAGAACAAAAAGAACTAGAAAATACTATAAAATCTATTGAGAATAAACAATTAAAAGCTAAAGAAAATGAACAACAATTACAAACACTGCAACAAAAAGCAGATGATATAAGCGAAAAGTATTTAGCAGTTATAGATGAATTAACTCAAAGTGAAGGCGAAGTTTCTGACAACCAAAAGCAAATGCTAAACGCTTTAGGTGAATTAAGCGATGTTAAAAGTAAATTATCTAGTTTAGATGCTTCAAAAGCTAACGCAAACGAAAAATTACAAGAAGTAAATAATGAACTAGATACAAAACAACAAAAATTAGCTGAATATAAATCAAAAATAAATAAGCAAAATAATTTTATAACTCAGTCAAAAGAAGAAGAAACTCTACTAGATGAAAAACTAAACAAGTTATCTAAAGAGCATAACGAAAAAACTTATAAATATAATCAAGCAAGTGAGCAAATAAATAAAGTTGAAAGTGCAATAAGCAATTTACAACATAGACAAAAAATGCTTGAAGAAATGAAAAAAGAGTTTGACGGTTTTAATTATAGTGTTAAAAATATGCTTAAACAAAGTAAGCATAATGACGAGTTAAAGAAAAAAATTGTTGGCGTTGTGACTAATTTAATTAATGTGCCAACTAAGTATCAAACAGCTATAGAAACAGCTCTTGGTGGTGCTATTCAAAATGTAGTAACTGAAAACGAGAGTGATGCAAAATATATAATTAATCATTTAAAGAAAAATAATTTAGGAAGAGCAACTTTTTTACCTATAACAGCAGTAAAACCTAGGTTTATAAGAGATAATTTTAAAAATAGTTTCAATAATTATAATGCTTTTGGTGTAGCATGTGACCTTATTACTTATGATAAGTCACTAGATAATGTATTCAAAAATTTATTAGGTTCAACAGTAATTGTAGACACGCTAGAAAACTCAATTAACTTAGCAAAAGAAACAAGATATAGTTTTAGAATAGTAAGTTTAGAAGGCGATATTATAAACCCTCAAGGTTCTATTAGTGGTGGTAGTAAAAAGGCTAAGGTTACTAACCTAATAGGTAGAGAAGGGCAAATACAAAGCGCAAAAGAACAAGTTACAAAACTTAAAGAAAAATTAAGCCAACTAACTGAGCAAAAAGCTACGTTATTAAAAGAAAATGATAATTTAAGTGAAGAAATTAAACAAACAAACGAAAAACTTCAAACAACAAAAATACACTTAGCAACACTACAAAGAGACCAAGAAAATTTAACATCTACAATGAATGCTTTAAGTGAAGAAGTTTCTAGTTTAAAGCAAGAAAAAACAGACCTAGAAGCTAACATTAATAAACTTGAAGATGAAATGTTTAACATTGACTCATTAAAAGGCAATATTGATGAGAGTAAATCTAGTGCTGAGGGTAGCATTGCAAAAAGACAAGAACAGTTTGAAAACCTTAAAAAACAGCGTGATATTTTCCATGAGAATATGACAAATACAAAAGTTAAAATAGCAGAACTTAAAAGCGAAAATACAAGTTTAAAACAAAACTTGCAAGAGTTACAAGAATCAAAAGAAATTTTGCAACAAAACATAGAACAATTAGAAGAAAAAATTGAAGATAACTCTTCAAATTTACAAAAAGCTCAAACGCTAGTAGATACAGAAGAAAGTGACGATGCTACATTAAAAGCAAAAGACAGTTTAAAACAAGTAAGAGAAAAATTAAATAACTTAGAAAATCATAAACAGTCTTTACAAGAAAATCAGCAAGAGTTAGAAGAAGACAAAAGCAGTTTTCAAAATACTTTAACAAAATTACAAAACAAAAAGTATAAAGAAGAACTTAACTTATCACGTATAGACACTGATATAGAAAATATGCAAGAGCGTATATGGGAAGAGTATGAGCTTACTTATTCTTCAGCCTTAGAATTTAAAGTAGAAGAATATGACCTAAAACAAGGGCTAATAGACTATAACAAAACAAGAAGAGAAATAGACAAGTTAGGCTATATTAATATTAACGCAATAGAAGATTGCAAAGTTTTAGATGAGCGTTTTACTGATTTAAGTACTCAAGCAGAAGACTTAACTAAAGCAAAAGAAGACCTACTTAAAATAATAAAAGAGTTAAGCCAAGAAATGTTAAACCGCTTTAATACTCAGTTTAATAAAATACAAACTAATTTTAGTAAGGTGTTTAAAGAATTATTTGGTGGCGGTAATGCTGAGCTTGTATTAACAGAGCCTGATGAAACAGGCGACTTGTTAACTCAAGGCATTGATATTATTGCAGAACCACCAGGTAAAAAACTTCAAAACATAACATTATTGTCAGGCGGAGAAAGAGCATTAACTGCTATTGCAATTTTATTTGCAATATTAAAATTAAGACCAATGCCATTTTGTTTACTTGATGAAATTGAAGCAGCACTTGATGAATCAAATGTTGGTAGATTTGCAAAATACTTACACAAATTTTCTAACCAAACACAGTTTATTGTAATAACTCACCGTAAACCAACGATGGAACTTGCAGATGCTTTATACGGCGTTACCATGCAAGAAAAAGGTGTTAGTAAAATTGTTTCTGTTAAATTATCAGAAGCAGTACAAGCTGTAGATGCTGGAGGTGAAAAATAATGGGCTTTTTTAAAAGTATATTTGATAGCCTTAAAAAAACTCGTGAAGCAATTGCAAGTAAGCTAGACGCTGTTTTTTCTGCAAGTGAAATAGATGAAGAATTTTATGAAGAATTAGAATATGTGCTTATAAGTTCAGATATTTCAGTTAATACAGCTAATGAAATTATTCAAAACCTTAAAAAAAGTGTTCAGTCAAAAAAAATTAAAACAACAAAAGAAGTAAGAGCACTTTTAAAGCAAGTTTTAATTAATATGCTAGAAAAAAACAAGCAAGAGCCGTTTAATTACCCATTAGCAATGCTAATAGTTGGAGTTAATGGTGTAGGCAAAACAACCACGCTTGGTAAATTAGCAAAACACTTTAAACAACAAAAAAAAGACCCTGTTTTAGTAGCAGCAGATACTTTTAGAGCAGCTGCAACTGAGCAACTAACAGAGTGGGCAAAAAAGGTTAAAGTAAGAATAATTAAGCACAAAGAAGGCGCAGACCCTTCAGCAGTAGTTTATGATGCTACAACTAGTGCAAAAGCAAAAAAATCACAAGTATTACTAATAGACACAGCAGGCAGACTTCATAATAAAGTAGGCTTAATGGAAGAACTTAAAAAAATAAGCAGAACAGTTATTAAAAACTACCCAGAAGTTAGCTATAAAAAATATTTAGTATTAGATGCTACAACTGGTCAAAATGCTATAAGTCAAGTAAAATATTTTAACGAGGCAGTTAACTTAGACGGAATAATTTTAACTAAGCTTGATGGAACAGCAAAAGGCGGAATAATTATTAGTATTATTAATGAGTTTAACTTACCAATAAGTTTTATTGGAGTGGGAGAAAAAGTAGAAGATTTAAAACAGTTTGATGCAACGGAGTTTGTAAATGCAATTTTATAATTTTGCATAAAAACTATTGACAAATTTAATACTATAATATACAATGAAGTGTAAAGTAAGAGTGCTTTACACTTATTTTTTTAAAAAGAGGTTTTTATGAACCTACAAAAAAGCCTAGAAATAAGTTTTTTAAACGAGTTTTACGGCAAATTATTAACTCAAAAACAACAAAATATTTTAGTTGAGTATTACTATAATAATATGTCTTTAGCTGAAATTGCTGAAAATAATAAAGTTTCAAGGCAAGCAGTGTTAGACAGTTTAAGAAAAAGTGAAAAACAACTAAAACATTTTGAGAGTATTTTACAGTTAGTAAAAAAAGATAATCAGCTTAAGCAAAAAGTTAAGCAAATAGTTGATAAAAACGACAAACAAAACTTGACTTCATCAAAGTTACAAGCCGAGCTTGAAGCTTTAATAAAAATTTGGGAGGGTAGTTAATTATGGCAATATTTTCTTCAATTAGTGAAAAACTTAATCATACATTTACTAAACTTACAAACAGAGGCAAGTTAACCGAACTAGAAATCAAACAAGCAATGCGAGAAATTAAAATTGCATTATTAGAAGCAGATGTCAACTTTTTGGTTGTAAAAGACTTTATTAAAAACCTTAGCGAAAAAGCAGTAGGTGAAGAAATTTTAAAAAGTTTAACACCGGGTCAACAGGTTGTAAAACTAGTTAAAGAAGAATTAACTAAACTTATGGGTGGAAGTGCAAGTAAACTTAACACAAGCTCTAAACCACCAACTTCTATTATGTTATGCGGGCTTCAAGGTGCTGGTAAAACAACTATGGCAGGCAAATTAGCACTTATGCTAAAAAAGCAGGGCAAAAAGCCACTTTTAGTAGCTTGTGATATTTACAGACCAGCAGCAATAAAACAACTACAAGTTTTAGGTAAAAGCATTCAAATAGAAGTATTTGAAAAAGGCACACAAAAACCTGTTAAAACAGCAAAAGAAGCTGTAAATTATGCAGTAAAATATGGTTACGATACAGTTATTTTAGATACAGCAGGTAGACTTCATATAGATGAAACACTTATGAAAGAGTTAGCTGAAATTAAAAAACAAATAAAACCTGAAGAAGTTTTATTAACTGTAGATGCAATGACAGGGCAAGACGCTGTTAATGTAGCAAAAAATTTTAATGAGCAATTAGATATAACAGGCGTAATTTTAACAAAACTAGACGGTGACACCAGAGGTGGTGCAGCACTTAGTATAAAAGCAGTTACAGGTAAGCCAATTAAATTTAGCGGTATAGGCGAAAAACTAACAGATATTGAAGTATTTCACCCAGACCGTATGGCTAGCAGAATTTTAAATAAAGGCGATGTATTAACATTAATAGAAAAAGCTGAGCAGTCAATAAAAAAAGAAGACGCCGAGCGTATGCAACAGGCAATAAAACAAAACAGTTTTACTTTTGAAGACTATTTAATGCAGTTTGAAAATATGAAAAAAATGGGTAATATGTCTGACCTTGTAAACCTTATACCAGGTATGAGTAAATATAAAAATGCTTTACAAAATGTAGATGAAAATGCATTAGCAAAACAAAAAGCAATTATTCAATCTATGACTAAAAAAGAACGAGTAAGACCAGATATAATTAAAGCAAGTCGCAAACAGCGCATTGCAAAAGGTAGTGCTACAAGCGTACAGCAAGTAAATGCACTATTAAAACAATTTGAACAAACAAAACAAATGATGAAAAAACTAAAAGGCGGCAAGGGAATGCCTAAACTTCCCTTTTAAATTTGATTAATTTTAAAAATTAATATATAATAAACAAATACATTTGGAGGAAAACAACAATGGCAGTAAAAATTAGATTAGCAAGACTTGGCGCAAAAAGGACTCCTTTCTACCGTGTGGTAGTAGCAGATTCTAGAGCACCTAGAGATGGAAGATTTATTGAGGTTTTAGGAACATTTAACCCACTAACAGAACCAGTAACTATTAACCTAGATAATGCAAAAGCTAACGAATGGATCGCTAAAGGCGCAAAACCTACTGAAAGTGCTAGAGCAGTACTTGTTAAAAACGGTGCAATTGAGCCTAAAAAAGCAAAATAGTAAATTTTAGAGGTATTAATAGTGAGAGAAATTGTAGAATACATTGTAAATCAACTGGTAACTGACAAAACAGCAGTTACAGTTACTGAGCAAGAAGAAGATCAAAACACTATAGTTATTAAGGTATCTGTAAGTAATGATGATATGGGAAGAGTAATAGGCAAGGGTGGCAAAATTGCTAACTCTATTAGGTCTATTATTAAAACAGCTTCTTCAAACACGGACAAAAAATACTTTGTAAAAATAGGAGAGAGGGAGGCTTAATTTTGCTTTCCTTTTTATTTAATTATGAAAAAAATATTAGTAGCAAAGGTGTTAAAGCCTAAAGGTTTAAAAGGTGAGGTTAAAGTAAAAACTTTTACTAACGACCTTAGTATTTTTAACCCTGATGCAACACTTTCTTTAAAAGACAATAATAAATTAAAAATAACCACCAGTAAAGCTAGGGGAAACTTTTTGTATTTAACTTTTGAAAATATACAAAATATTGAACAAGCCGAAAGTTTAAAAGCAGAAGAACTTTTTGCAGATACTCAAAACTTAGAAGAGTTAAAAGAAGATGAGTATTATGTTTATGAGTTAATAGGCTTTAAAGTTTATAATAATGAAAACAAATTACTTGGTACATTAACTAACATAGAAAACTTTAATGCTAGTGATGTTTATACATTAAAAACTGAAAATGAAGAATGGCTTTTTGCTAATAAAAAAGGGCTTATATTATCAGTTGATATTAAAAATAAAAGTATAGTATTAGACCAAAATGTTTTAGATGAGGTGCTAGTTTGAAAATAGATATTTTAACGCTTTTTCCTGAAATGTTTGATAGTTTAAACTATAGTATTATAGGTAGAGCTAAGCAAAAAAATTTGATAGAACTTAATATTATAAACATTAGAGATTTTAGCAATAATAAACATAAAAAAACTGATGATTATACTTTTGGTGGTGGTGCAGGTATGTTAATGACTCCACAACCTTTATATGATGCTATTAATAGCGTAAAAACTACGAAAAGTTATTGTATTTATTTGTCACCATCAGGTAATGTACTTAAACATAAAAAGGTAGTTAATTTTGCAAGTAATTATAACCATTTAATACTAGTTTGTGGTCATTATGAAGGCATTGACCAAAGAGTTATAGATTTATTAATAGATGAAGAAATAACTATAGGAGATTATGTTTTAACAGGCGGAGAACTGCCTGCAATGGTGCTTACAGACGCAGTAAGCAGGTATGTTGAAGGTGTGTTAGAAAATGAAAGTGTAAGCGAAGAAAGCTTTACTAACGGCTTACTTGAATACCCTCAATACACTAGACCACAAAGTTTCAAAGGTAGAAAAGTGCCTGAAGTATTACTTAGTGGACACCACGAAAACATAAAAAATTGGCGACAAAAAAAAGCATACGAAAAAACTAAAAAAGTAAGACCAGACTTATTAAAAAAATAAGTTAAGAGGAAATAAAAATATGATAATTCAATGGTATCCAGGGCATATGTCAAAAGCCTTAAGAATGATGGAAAAGGAAATGAATTTAGTAGACCTTGCTATTTATGTGTTAGATAGTAGAGCTCCTTTTTCATGCGTTAACCCTAGTTTTAAAAGTATGACTGCTGGTAAACCTGTAATATATGTTTTAAACAAATCAGATTTAGCTGATCCTAAAAAAACTGTTGAATGGGCAAAGTTTTTTGAAAAAGAAAATACTAAGAGTATTATTTTAAATAGCACTTTAAGTAATAGCAGTAAAAAGGTAGTAGAAAGCATAAAAGAGCTACTAAGTAAAAAACTAGAAAAAAACCGTAAAAAAGGCATTATAATGCCTTTAAGAGCACTTGTTATTGGTGTTCCTAATAGTGGTAAAAGTACTTTAGTAAATAATTTATGTAATAAAGGAAAAACAGTAACAGGAAACAAACCAGGAGTAACTAAAGGTAAGCAATGGGTAAAAATTGCAAATAATATAGAACTATTAGATACACCAGGAACACTTTGGCCTAGTTTTGAAGACGAAAGAATAGCACTACACCTAGCTTACATTGGAAGCATAAAGGATCAAGTATTAGACCTAGAAGAAGTTGCTTTAAAGTTAATTGAAGACTTAAAAAATAAAGATGCTAGTATTTTAGAAAATAGATACAACATTAGCATAAACGACTTAACACCAATTGAAATTTATGAAGAAATTTGCAAAAAAAGAGGCTTTATTTTAAAAGGTGCAGAGTACGATTATAAAAGAGCTGCAACTGCTATTTTAGATGACTTTAGAAAAGGTAGAATGGGGCAAATAACGTTAGATACTTTTGAACATATAGAAGAAAATAAAAAAATAATTAAAGCATATAAAAAGCAGAAATTAGAAAAGCAAATGTTAAAACAAAAAGAAAGAAAACAAAGAGTAGAAAACTATAAAAGAAGAAAAAAATAAAACAGCATTTTAGCTGTTTTTTTAGTTTAATAAATGCATTACAAAACAAAAAATGTTATAATATGTAAAACAAAAAGCAATAAAAGCATACAAAAGGTAATTTATGAAAGCTCAACAAGAACAAAAAGATATGTTAAAATACGAAAGGCATTATTTTTTGCAAAATAAAAAAGTAATTGCAGGTTGTGATGAAGTGGGTAGAGGTCCACTAGCTGGACCAGTAGTTTGTTGCAGTATTATTATGCCGTTAAAAAAAGATTTAATTATTGAAGGCGTTAAAGATAGTAAAAAATTATCACCTAAAAAAAGGCAAGAATTATACGAAAAAATAACAAATGTAGCAACTACTTATAATGTAAGTTATGTTGATGAAAAAGTAATTGACGATATAAACATTTTGCAAGCAACTAAGTTATGTATGAAAAAATGTATAAACGCACTAAAAGTTAAACCAGATATTATACTTGTTGATGCAGTTGATAAACTAGACATTAACTTGTCTTACCAATCAATTATTAAAGGTGATGATAAAAGCTATGTAATTGCATGTGCAAGCATTGTAGCAAAGGTAGAAAGAGATGAGTTTATGAAGCAAATGCATAATACTTACCCGTTATATAATTTTTTTAAGCATAAAGGTTACGGTACAAAAGAACATATAGAGTTAATTAAACAACATGGTGAGTGTGAAATTCATAGAAAAACATTTATAAAAAATTTTAAGTAGGAATGTAAATGAGCAAATTTTTTAACAAAATAACAGGGCTAAAAGGCGAGAAATTAGCCATTAAATATTTAAAAAATAATAACTACAAAATTATAGACACAAACTATACAACAAAAATAGGCGAAGTTGACATAATAGCAAAAAAAGATACACAAACTGTTTTTGTTGAAGTTAAAACTCGTTCAACTAAAAAATTTGGTAACCCTAGTGAAGCAGTCACAAAGCATAAGCAAAACAAAATAAGACAAGTTTCCACTCAGTATTTAAAAGCTAACAAACAACTTAATGATAGTTGCAGGTGTGATGTTATTGAAGTTTTAAACGGTGATATTAATCATATTAAAAATGCTTTTTAAAATAAGTAAAAAGTTTTTTTAAAAACAAATAAAAAAATTGTTGAAATTATTAACTTATTGTGGTAATATTACCTAGTGACTTCGGACGGTCCTCTGTAATTTTAGTATGAACGTCTAGACATAACTAAGGAGGTATAAGTCATTATGAACCTAGTAGATGTAATAGAAAAAGAAAGTGTAAAAGATGATGTTGCAAACTTTAGAGTAGGCGATACTGTTAGAGTTTTTGTAAAAGTTGTTGAAGGCAGTAAAGAAAGACTTCAAGCGTTTGAAGGCACTGTTATTGCAAGAAAACACGGTAGCATTAGAGAAAGTTTTACAGTAAGAAAAATTTCTTTTGGTATAGGCGTTGAGCGTATTTTCCCTCTTCATTCACCACGTATTGATCACATAGAAGTGGCAAGAAGCGGTAATGTAGCAAGGGCAAAACTTTACTATTTAAGAGAAAGAACTGGTAAAAGTGCTAAAGTAAAACAAAAAAGATAATTAATAAACAACCAGCTAGTAATTAGCTGGTTTTTTGTTATGTAAATGCTTTTCTTATATATATTATAAAAATATATTTTATATAATACTAGCTTTGTGCTACACTTAAAACATAAAAATGCTTACTTGAGGTAAATTATGCTTGCTAAAATTAAAAGCTTTGGCTTAACAGGAATTGATGGTTATTTAGTAGATGTTGAACTTGATTTAAATAACGGGCTACCGTCTTATGAAACGGTAGGTTTGCCCGATACTGCAGTAAAAGAAGGTAAGGAAAGAGTTAGATCTGCTATAAAAAATAGTGGATTTAAGTTTCCTGCTGTAAAAATTATTGTAAACTTAGCACCAGCTAATACAAAAAAAGAAGGCTCTATTTATGACCTTGCTATAAGTACTGCTATATTATGTGCTAGTGGGCAACTAGAGCAAAAAAACTGCAACGATTACATAATATTAGGTGAACTTGGTTTAAACGGCGATGTAAGGAAAGTAAACGGTGTATTACCTATTTTAATTAGTGCTAAGCAAAAAGGCTACACAAACTTTATAATACCAAGTAAGAATGCTAAAGAAGCAAGCTTTATTTCTGGTGTTAACATTTATGCTGTTGATTCTTTAACAGAACTTTATACTATGCTAAGTGAGCTTAACCTTAATAATTTAGTTAAGGTTAGTAGTTATACACAGTTAAAAGAGCAAAGTAAACACTTAAGCGATTTTAAAAATGTAAAGGGTCAAGAAAGTGCTAAAAGAGCATTAGAAATTGCTGCAGCTGGTGGTCATAATGTGTTAATGATAGGTCCACCTGGAAGTGGTAAAACAATGCTTGCAAAAAGTTTTCCTAGTGTATTACCAGATATGACTTTTAATGAAGCGTTAGAAGTAACAAAAATTCATTCAGTTGCAGGTGTTTTAGATACTAAAACAGGTATTTTAACTAAAAGACCATTTAGAGCACCGCATCATACTGCAAGTTTAGTTGCATTAACTGGTGGTGGTAAAAATAGTAAACCGGGTGAAATTAGCTTAGCACACAACGGAGTTTTATTTTTAGATGAAATGCCAGAATACCCAAGAAATGTTGTTGAAGTGTTAAGGCAACCACTAGAAGACGCTAGCATTGTTGTTAGTAGAGCAGCGCAAACAGTAGAGTACCCTGCAAATTTAACTTTAATAGCAAGTATGAACCCTTGCCCTTGTGGTTATTTTGGTTCAGAAAAACAAGAGTGCAGATGCACGCCTAGTCAAATACATAAATATTTAAATAAATTAAGTGGTCCGTTAATGGATAGAATTGATTTACATATAGAAGTAGATAGTGTAGATTATGAAGACCTAAAAACAAAAAAAGAACAAGAAAGCTCAGTAACAATAAAACAAAGAGTAGACTTTGCAAGAAGCGTACAAAATGAAAGGTTTGATAAAACAAATATTCATAATAACGCTTCTATGAACTACGAACAATTTAAAAATTACTGTAAGTTAGATGGAGAAGGCGAAAAACTATTAAAGCAAGCTTTTGAAAGTTTAAATTTAAGCGCTAGAGCACATGACCGTATTTTAAAAGTAGCACGCACAATTGCAGACTTAGACGGTAGCGAGCAAATTTTAGTAGAACATGTGGCTGAGGCAATTCAATACAGGTCACTTGACAGAAAATATTTTATTTAATTAGGAGTAAAAATGGTATTAACACAAGATGAGTTAGTGGTTATTTGGCTTGATTTATTTGAAGGTTTAACTATTAAAAGAAAGTATGAAGTTTTAAATTACTATAAAACAAGTAAAGATCTTTTTAATAATTTTAGTAAAGACAAAAACATATTCAACAGGTTTATTGATAGCACTTTATTTGCAAAAATGAGTTATGCTCTAGATGAAGATTTTTTAAAAAAGCAAGTTATGCAGTACGAAAAAATGAATATAAGTGTAGTAACATTAAATTCAAAAAATTACCCAAAGTTATTAAAAGAAGTAGCAACACCGCCACTTGTTTTATATTGTAAAGGTAATATAGAATTATTAAATACAGAGTGTTTTGCAATTGTAGGTACAAGAAGAGCTACAAGATACGGTAAAAAAGTAACTAATAATTTTACAAAACAATTAGTGCATAACGACTTTACTATTATAAGTGGAATGGCAGACGGAATAGACACTCAAGCACACAGAACAGCGTTAAGTGAAGGCGGCAAAACAATTGCAGTGTTAGGTGGCGGAGTAAACGAAATTTACCCAAGTTCAAATATAGGTTTAAGTAAAGAAATTGTAAATAAAGGTTTATTAATAAGTGAGTATAAACCAGATCAAAGACCAGTAGGTTTTCATTTTCCTGTAAGAAACAGAATAATAGCAGGTATAAGTAGTGGAGTTTTAATAACAGAGGGCAGTTTAAAAAGTGGAAGTATGCATACAAAAGAGTACGCACTTGAAGCTAACAGAAATTTGTTTATAGTGCCTGGTAATATAGATAGCACACAAAGTGAAGGTTGTAATGCTGTTATTAAAAGTCTACAAGGGTGCATAGTAACAACCCCTGATGACATTTTAGAAGCTTACGGTAAAACTAATAATTATGTAAGCCATCAGAAAAAAACAAGTTTTCAGTTAAGTATAGATGAACAAACAATAATAAACGCTATAGGAAAGCATGAAGCACACTATAGCCATTTATTAGAAAAAACAAATTTAACAAGTAAAACACTAAATAGTTTGTTGACAACTATGCAAGTTCGTGGAATAATAAAAAAATTACCCGGAAACATTTACAGTATTTAGGAGGATTAATGAATTTAGTAATAATAGAGAGTGCCAATAAAAAGGACACTATAAAAAAATATTTAGGCAAAGACTATACAGTTTTTGCAACAGTAGGACATATAAGAGATTTACCTGCAAACAGAATAGCAGTAGATATAAAAGGCGACTTTTCGCCTAGATATGCTTTGATGCCTGATAAAAAAGACATAGTAAAAAAGCTTAAAGAAAAAGCAAAAAAAGCAGATAGAGTATATCTAGCAGCCGATCCAGATAGAGAAGGAGAAGCAATTGCTTTTCATGTAGCTCATATTTTAGGTATACCTAAAGACGAAAAATGCAGAGTTGTATTTAACGAAATTAGTAAACCAGCTATAGAAAAAGCATTAAAAAACCCAAGAACAATAGACCAAAACTTAGTAGACGCTCAACAAGCAAGAAGAGTGCTAGATAGGTTAGTTGGTTATAAACTATCTCCTATTGTATCTAAAAAAATAAAACCAAAATTAAGTGCAGGTAGAGTGCAAAGTGTTGCATTAAAATTAATTGTAGATAGAGAAAGACAAATAAATAAATTTAAACCTGAAGAATACTGGCACATAAAAGCTAATTTAGAAAAACAAAATGAAAAACCATCTTTTACAGCATTACTTGATAAATATAATAGCAAAAAAATAAAAATACAATCACAAAAAGAAGCCGATAAAGTAGATGAAGACTTACAAGATGCTAACTATATTGTTAAAAAACTTAACAAAAGAGTTACAAAGTCTAGTGCTAACCCTCCTTTTACAACAAGTACATTACAACAAGATGCATTAAATAAACTAGGAATGGGCTTATATAGAACAAGTATGACTGCTCAAAGCTTATATGAAGGTGTTAAACTGCCTCAAGGCAAAACAGCGCTTGTAACATATATAAGGTCAGACTCTACAAGAGTTAGCAGTGGTGCTATTAGTATGGTAAGAAACCATATTCAAAATCAATTTGGTGATGAATATTTGCCAACTAAACCTAATTATTATAAAAGTAAAGCATCAGCTCAAGATGCCCATGAAGCTATTAGACCAATAGATATAGCAATAACTCCAGAAAGAATTAAAAAATTTGTAAGTCACGACGAATATAGATTATATAAATTAATTTATGAGCGTTTTTTAGCAAGTCAAATGGAAAAAGCAACTTACGACAGCATAACCTGCGTAGTTGAAGCTAATAATTATCAGTTCAAGGTGAGCGGAAAAACACCTAAGTTTTTAGGTTATACTGCAGCTTATAAACGTTATTTAAACGAAGAAGAACAAGAACAAGAAACACTTGAAGGTAAAAAATTACCTAACTTAAATGAAGGCGACAATTTAAAATTACTAAAACTAGACAAAGAGCAAAAGTTTACAAAACCACCAAGTCGTTATACTGAAGCTATGCTAGTTAAAGCAATGGAAGAAAACGGAATAGGTAGACCAGCTACTTATACTCCAACAATAACTCTTTTATCAAGAAGAAAGTATACAGAAAAAGAAAATCGTAAAATAAAACCTACAGAGTTAGGTGTTACTTTAAGCGATGTTTTAGCTAAGTATTTTAGTGAAGTAATTGATGTAGACTTTACAGCTAAAATGGAAGAAAAACTAGATGAAATAGCTGAAGATGGCTTGCCTTGGAAAGAAGAAGTTGTAGCAAAATTTTATAACTGGTTTGAAAAGTTTTTAATTAAAGCTATTGACGACCCAGAAACTATGAGAATAGAACCAGAAGAAACAGATGTACCATGCGATAAATGCGGTGCTAATATGGTAATTAAAGACGGCAAATATGGTAAATTTATGGCTTGTCCTAATTTTCCTAAGTGTAAAAACATAAAGCCTTTAGAAAAGAAACCAGAAAAAGCAGTAGGTAAATGCCCAAAATGCGGAAAAGATGTTTTTGAAAGAAAAAGCAAAAGAGGCACAACTTTTTATGGTTGTTCAGGCTACCCTGATTGTAAATTTATGTCTTGGGGTATACCACTTGAAGAAGACTGCCCAGACTGTAAACATTATTTAACAAAACAAGAAAATAAAAATGAATTTGTGATTAGATGTAGTAATAAAGACTGTAAATATAAAAGAGTTGAGCCTAAGCCACAAAAAAAAGGAAGAAAATTAATTTGAAAACTAAAGTTAATGTAATAGGTGCAGGTTTAGCAGGTGCAGAGGCAAGTTATCAACTTGCTAAGCGTGGGTTTATTATTGACTTATATGAAATGAAGCCAGATGAATATTCTCCTGCTCACAAAGACTCTCATTACGCAGAGCTTGTATGTAGTAATAGTTTAAGATCAAACGACTTAACAAACGCAGCAGGCTTATTAAAACAAGAGCTAAGGCTTTTGAACAGTTTAGTAATAAAAGTAGCAGATGAGTGTAGAGTGCCAGCAGGTGGAGCATTAGCAGTAGACAGAAAGCAGTTTAGTAAAAAAATAACTAACACTTTAAATAATAATGACAATATAAATATAATTAATAAAAGAATAGATCAGTTAGATACAACTAAACCAACAATAATTGCTACAGGTCCGTTAACAACTAATAAGCTAAGTAAGCACTTAAAATACATTTTAGGACAAGATTACTTATACTTTTTTGATGCAGCCGCTCCTATTGTATCTGCAGATAGTATAGACTTAAATAATGCTTTTGTAGCAGACCGTTATGATAAAGGCTCGGGTGATTACCTTAACTGCCCTTTAACCAAGGATCAATACTACAATTTTTATACTGAGCTAATAAATGCAAAAACTGCTACCTTAAAAGATTTTGAACAACAAAAAATTTTTGAAGGTTGTATGCCTATTGAAAGCTTAGCAAAAAGAGGCTATAAAGCAATGCTTTTTGGACCTTTAAAACCGGTTGGTTTAGTAAACCCTAAAACGAATGAAACTTATTATGCAGTAATACAGCTAAGAAAAGAAAATACAAAAAGTGACCTTTATAATATGGTAGGTTTTCAAACAAACTTAACTTTTTCTGAGCAAAAAAGAGTTTTTGGAAAAGTGCCAGCCTTAAAAAACGCTGAGTTTGTAAGATACGGAGTTATGCACAGAAACACCTTTATAAATGCACCTAGTGTGTTAAATAAATATTATCAATTAAATAAACATAGTAATATATTTATTGCAGGGCAATTAAGTGGTGTAGAAGGTTATGTAGAAAGTATTAGTAGTGGGTTATATTCTGCTATTAATATGGCTAATTATTTAAACAACTCGCCATTTATTACCTTTAAAACAGATACAGCAATAGGTGCTATGGCAAAATATATTGCTAATGCTAATAAAAATAATTTTCAGCCTATGAATATAAACTGGGGCATAATTGACCCCTTAGATGAGCCTATGAAAAACAAAAAACTTAAAAAAGAACTATTATCAAAAAAAGCTATTAATAGTTTAGTTAGCACTATAAAAAAAGGAGAAACAGATGGAACAATTTAAAGGAACAACAATAGTCGCTGTAAAAAAAGACGGTAAAACAGCCATAGCAGGTGATGGTCAAGTAACTTTTAGTAAAAATGTTATTATGAAAAATAACGCTGTAAAAGTAAGAAGAATATATGAAGACAAAGTAGTAATAGGCTTTGCAGGTAGCGTAGCGGATGCGTTTAGTTTAAGTGCTAGGTTTGAAGAAATGCTAAACAAATTTTCAGGTAATTTAATGCGTAGTGCAGTAGAATTAGCGCTTATGTTTAGAACTGACGAAATTTTAAGAAAACTAGAAGCAATGATGCTAGTAGCAGATAAAGACAAATTACTTATTATAAGTGGTAATGGTGAAGTTATAGAACCAGAAGAAGGCATATGTGCTATTGGTAGTGGCGGAAATTACGCTTTTGCAAGTGCTAAGGCGTTAATAGAAAATACAAGCTTATCAGCTAGTGAAGTTGCAAAAAAAGCAATGAAAATAGCAGGCGATATTTGCGTGTTTACTAATAAACACGTAACAATAGAGGAGGTGTAAAAATGAATTTAGCACCAAAACAGGTAGTAAAAGAATTAGATAAATATATAATTGGTCAATCACAAGCTAAAAGAGCAGTAGCTATAGCGCTTAGAAACCGCTACAGAAGAGGTCAATTAAATGAAGAACTAAAAGAAGAAGTTACGCCTAAAAACATTATAATGAAAGGACCAACAGGAGTTGGTAAAACAGAAATAGCAAGAAGATTGGCTCGTTTAGTTAAAGCTCCTTTTGTGAAAGTAGAAGCTACAAAGTTTACAGAAGTAGGCTATGTTGGTAGAGATGTAGAAAGTATGATTCGTGACTTAGTAGCAGTTTCTGTAAGACTTGTAAAAGAAGAAAAAATGAAAGAAGTAGAAACTAAAGCAAAAGACTTAGTTAATAAAAAAATATTTGATATTATTTACCCATTAAAAAAAGTAGATGAGAATGAACCAAACGAAAGACCAGAAATTTTAAAAAAATTAAAAGAAGGCAAATACGATAATGATATTATAGAACTAGATGTAGAAGACACTCCAAAACCTGTTGAAATATCACCCGGTGGAATGGAAAGCATTAGTATAGGTAATATTTTTGGTGGTATTATGCCACAAAAGAAAAAACGCAAAAAAATGAGCGTTAAAAGTGCTAGAAAAATGCTTTTGTCTGAAGAAGGTTCTAAATTAATAGACCGTGACTCAGTAAATGAAGAAGCAATTAAAAGAGCAGAAAATGAAGGCATTGTGTTTATTGATGAAATAGATAAAATAGCTGTAAAAAGTAACAAAAATGGACCAGATGTAAGTAGAGAAGGCGTTCAGCGTGATATTTTACCTTTTGTTGAAGGTTGCACAGTTAATACTAAATTTGGCTCAATTAAAACAGATCATATTTTATTTATAGCAGCAGGCGCTTTTCATATTGCAAAAATAGAAAATTTAATTCCTGAGTTTCAAGGTAGGTTTCCTATAAGAGTTGAGCTTAAAAACCTGAAAAAAAGTGATTTTATTAAAATATTAAAAGAGCCTAAAAATGCAATTACCTTGCAGTATAAAGAGCTATTAAAAGTAGACAATATAGATTTGAGTTTTACTGAAGATGCTCTTGCAGAAATTGCAGAAATTTCTGAAAAAGAAAATGAAACATCTGAAAATATAGGTGCAAGAAGACTTCATACAATTATGGAAAGCATTTTAGAAGATGTGTCTTTTAACGCAAATGGTAATCATCCTGTTATGGAAGTTGTTGTAGATAAAGAATATGTTCAAAAAATTATGAGCGCAACAATTAAAAAATATGACCTAACAAAATATGTTTTATAAATAAAATACAATTTTAACTATTCAAAATGCATAATTACAATATTTAATTTTGCATTTTTTTATATTTGATTAGTAAATATTAATGTATAAATTAATTAATAACTATAGAAGTAATGCAAGAATTAGAAAAATAGTGATAAGCAACTTTAAACAAATGTTTACTTATTAACTTTTTATGTTAAGTAATTGACTAAACTTTAAGTGTTTTGTTAATAAAATAAACTAATTATATTAAATACCTTAATTTATTGACTTAATAATAATTTAATTGGTATAATAAATATATTATATAAATGCAGTGACTTCTTGAGTGCTATAAGCACAAGTGACACACGAAGTAGCAGTACAGTCAAAGTTTACACTAAGGCTATAACGGATGGTTTCGTTAACAACCAATGAAGAAGGTTTTTAAAAACTAAAAACTTTAAAACAAGGGTGGCACCGCGTTAAATTAATTACGCCCCTTAACTGCTTTAATTTAAGTGGTTAAGGGTTTATTTTATTTTTAGGAGTTATTATGAAAGGTCAAATTATTAAAACGCCAAAAGGCACAAAAGATATGTTGCCAGAAGATAGTTACAAATGGCACTTTTTAGAAGAAAAAATAAAAAAAGTAGCAAAGCTTTATAATGCAAAAGAAATTCGTACGCCAATTTTTGAACATACTGAATTATTTTTGCGTGGAGTAGGAAAAAACACAGACATTGTAAATAAAGAAATGTATACTTTTGAAGATAAAGCAAGTAGAAGCATAACACTAAAGCCAGAAGGTACAGCAGGTGTTGTGCGTAGTTATATTGAAAATGGTTTGTTTAATCAGCCGCAACCAATAAAAAATTATTATATTAGCCCAATTTTCAGATACGAAAGACCACAAAAAGGAAGGCTTCGTCAACACCACCAGTTTGGAGTAGAATATTTTGGCTCAAGTAGCCCACTAGCAGATGCTGAAGTTATTAGTATAGCTGTAGACTTTTTTAAAGAAATAGGTATTGAAAATATTACCGTTAATATTAACAGTATAGGTAATTCTACTGATAGAGAAAACTATAAAAAGGTATTAAAAGAACATTTTATAAATAAGCTTGATAGTTTATGTAAAGATTGTCAAAACAGATATCATACTAACGTGTTAAGGTTGTTAGATTGTAAAGTAGACCAAGATAAACAGGCAGTTTTAAATGCACCAAGTATTTTAGATTCTTTAGGTAAAGAAAGTAAAGAACACTTTGAAAAAGTGCAAAAAGCATTGCAGTTAAAAAATATTAAATACAAAATAAATGACAAGGTTGTAAGAGGGCTTGACTATTACACAGGTACTGTGTTTGAAGTAGAAGCTCAAGACATAAAAGGACCAAGCAAAGTTATTTGCGGTGGTGGTCGTTATGACGACTTAGTAGAAAGTTTAGGCGGAAAACCAACTCAAGCAGTAGGTTTTGGTATTGGTTTAGAACGTATTTTATTATTATTAGAACAGTTTAACACTAGTGTAGCAAGTAAAGATGCATTAAACTGCTACATTGCAAAGGTAGGCTTAGAAAATAGTTTAATAGATGCTAAACTAGCAAACAAATTAAGAAGTAAAGGTTTAACTACAGAAATTGACCTTTTAAACAGAAGTTTAAATGCTCAGTTAAAGTATGCATCTAAACTTGAAGCAAGCTATGTTGCAATAATAGGTGAAGAAGAATTAAAAGACAATAAAGTAAAAGTTAAAAATATGAAAACAGGAAAAGAAGAGTCAATAAAAATTAATGAACTAACAGATTACTTAATTAAGGAGATAAAACAATAATGGAAGAGAGTTTAAACAAGTTAAAAAGAACGCATAAGTGCGGACAGTTAAATAAAAGTAACGAAAACGAAAAAGTAACATTAATGGGATGGGTTTCAAGTAGGCGAGACCTTGGTAACTTAACCTTTGTTTATTTAAGAGATATATCAGGAGATATTCAAGTTGTATTTAATGCAGAGAATTTAAGTGAACAAATAAATAAAAAGGCAAGTAGTTTAAAGTATGAGTATGTAGTTTGCGTTCAAGGTGTAGTAGGTTTAAGAGACGCTAAAAACATAAATGCAGATAAATCTACCGGCGAAATTGAAATATTAGCAGAGAATTTACTTATTTTAAGTAAAAGTAAAGCTTTACCATTTATGCTACAAGGCGAGAATATAGGAAACGAAGCGTTAAGGCTAGAACACCGTTACCTAGATATGAGAAGAGATGAAATAAAAAACAATTTAATTTTAAGATCAAACATAACAAAAAGTTTTAGAGACTTTTTATCAAGTAATAACTTTTTAGAAATAGAAACTCCATTCTTAGGTAAAAGCACACCAGAAGGTGCAAGAGATTATTTAGTTCCTAGTAGAATTAATAAGGGCAGTTTTTACGCATTACCTCAAAGCCCGCAGTTATACAAACAGTTATTAATGGTAGGTGGGTTAGATAAATACTATCAAATAGCTAAATGCTTTAGAGATGAAGACTTAAGAGCAGACCGTCAACCAGAGTTTACTCAAGTAGATATTGAAATGAGCTTTATTGATGATGAACAAGCTGTAATGAATTTAAGTGAGCAATTAGTTAAAAAAATATATAAAGATAATTTAAATATAGATGTTAAAACACCTTTTAAAAAGCTAACTTATAACGAAGCTATAGAAAACTACGGCTCAGATAAACCAGACTTAAGATTTGACATGAAAATAAAAGATATAACAAATCAAGTAAAAGATACTAATTTTGAAGTTTTTACAAACACTATAAATGCAGGCGGAAGTGTAAGAGCTATTAATGCTAAAGGCTTAAATAACAGTATTTCAAGAAAATATATAGACAAACTAACAGATACGGCTAAGTTATTTAAAGCAAAAGGCTTAATGTTTATTAAAAATCAAGATGGCGAGTTAAAAACTAGCCTTTCTAAATTTTTGACTGAAGAGCAGTTAAATTTAATTGCAAAGGCGTCTGACTTAAAAGATAATGACCTTCTTTTATTAGTGGCAGATGCGAACACACAAATTGCTTGTAAAGCACTAGGTGCTATAAGAAACCAAATTGCAGAAAAGTTTGAATTAATAAATACTAAAGAGCACAACTTTAGTTTTGTTGTAGACTTTCCACTGTTTGAATACAGTGAAGAGGATGCACGCTATTATTCAGCGCATCACCCATTTACAGCACCAAAAGATGAAGACCTACATTTACTAGAAACTGACCCCGCTAGTGTTAGAGCTAAAGCTTATGACATGGTAATTAATGGTCAAGAAGCAGGTGGCGGAAGTATAAGAATAAGTAAAAAGGACACTCAGCAACAAGTTTTTAAAGCATTAGGTTTTACTAAAGAGCAAATAGAAAAACAGTTTGGCTTTTTTGTAAACGCACTAGAATATGGCACGCCTCCTCATGGTGGAATTGCTTTTGGGCTAGATAGGTTTGTAATGTTACTTGCAAACACAAATAATATTAAAGATGTAATAGCTTTTCCTAAAATTCAAAATGCAAGTTGTTTAATGACTAAAGCGCCAAGTAAAGTTAGTGAAGAACAATTAAAAGAATTAAACTTGGAAATAAAAAAGGATAACTCTTAATAAATGAGTATATACGAACGCACTCAAATGCTTTTAGGTGATAAAAAGCTAGAAACATTAAAAAAATCTAGAGTTATTGTATTTGGTATTGGTGGTGTTGGCGGTTATGTGTGCGAAATTCTAGCAAGAACAGGTATAGGCGAAATTACAATTGTAGATAATGATGTAGTTACTAAAAGTAATATAAATAGGCAAATTATAGCGCTAAATTCTACATTAAATAAACCTAAGGTTGAAGTTATGAAAAAAAGACTACTTGACATCAACCCACAAATTAAAGTAAACGATTATTACATTAGCTTTGATAAAGATACGCAAGAAGAGTTTGATCTAACAAGTTATGATTATGTTGTAGATGCAATAGATTTAATAAACCAAAAGCTTAACTTAATTGTGTATGCAAAAAGTTTAAATGCAAAAATTATAAGTTCTATGGGTGCAGGTAATTTAAGTGGTATTCCTAACTTTATAGTAGAAGATATTTTTAAAACAACTTATGACGGTTTAGCAAGAAAACTAAGAGTTAAGTTAAAAGCACAAAACATAAAAGACCTAACAGTAGTTTACACACCAGAACAGAGGAAAAAATTAAACCCAACTGCAAGTGTAGCTTATTACCCAGCAGTTTGTGGTACTGTAATTGCTTCATATGTAATAAATGAGTTAATTAAGTAATTTATTATTAAGTAATACAATAGGTATATTAAGTAAATTTTTTATAAATCAAGCAAAATATTAATTATAAATTTATAACTATTTTACTTTACAAGTTTTAAAAATGCTGTTACAATGTTAACAATAATATTTAATATTAAATTTAAAGGAAAAATAAATATGTCTAAACCAATTTATGTAAAAGATAATGATTTTGAAGAGGTTGTTGTAAATAGTAGTAAACCTGTATTAGTAGACTTTTATGCTGATTGGTGCGGTCCTTGTAAAATGATTGCTCCAATTTTAGAAGAAGTTGCTAAAGAGTTAGGTGAAGATGCTACAATTGCAAAATTAAATGTAGATGAAAACCCAGAAACTTCAAGAAAACATATGGTAATGAGTATTCCTACTATGCTAGTTTTTAAAAACGGCAAAGTTGTAGAAAAAGTAGTAGGCTTAAGACCAGCAAATGCTTTACTTGAAACTATCAAAAAACATATCTAAACAAAATAAAAAAAACACTTTTAAATAAGTGTTTTTTTATTTTCATAACACTTATTAATGTTACAAGTGTTATATTGACATAATTACTATAGTTATGGTATTCTTTTATTAAACTTTAAAGTAGGCTTAAAATAAGGAGTAGTATGAAATTTACAGCTAAAACAAGATACGGCTTAAAGGCAATGTGCTACTTAGCAAAAGATAATAAAAACAAACCTATTAGCTTAAATATTTTAGCAAAAAATAGTGAAGTTACTGCACCATACCTAGAAAAGCTGTTAGCAGACTTAAAAAAAGCAAAGCTAATAGTTACAACAAGAGGTGCAGGCGGTGGTTATAATTTAAGTAAACCTGCTAAAGATATATCTTTAACAGATATTGTTAAAGCATTAGAAGGCGAGTTAGTTAAAATAAATTGTATTACTAACTGTAATAGTAAAACATGCCCTAATAAAAATGTATTTGAAGGCGTATCTAGTCAAATTACAAATATGTTTAATAATATAAGCCTAGAAAGCATTATTCAAAATAATAAAGAGGAATAGTTTATGGAAAAGAAAATATTTTTAGACTCAGCAGCTACAACTTATTTAAATGCAGAAGTATTACAAGAAATGCTTCCAACTTTTGATACAGTTTATGGTAACCCAAGTAGTTTGCATAATTTTGGAAGGCAAGCTTCAAATTTGGTAGATAACGCAAGAGATCAAATTGCTAAAGCTATTAATGCATTCAGTTCAGAATTGTATTTTACATCAAGTGGTACAGAAGCAAACAACTGGGCAATAAAAGGTTTAGCAAACGCAAATAAAGATAAGGGTAACCATATTATAACTTCTCAAATAGAACATTCTTCTGTTATGGAAAGTTGCAGGTATTTAGAAGGGCAAGGCTTTAAGGTTACTTATTTACCAGTAGATAAATACGGAGTAGTAAGCCTAGCTAAATTAATGCATCATTTAAATAAAGATACTATTTTAGTGTCAATAATGACAGCTAATAACGAGGTTGGAACTATTCAACATATAAATGCTATAGCAAAAACTGCTAAAAGGCACGGTGCTTTATTTCATACAGATGCAGTTCAAGCAGCAGGTAGCATAAAACTAAACGTGCATGAACTAGATGTAGACGCTCTAACTTTATCGGCACATAAAATATATGGACCTAAAGGTGTTGGCGCACTTTATTTAAAAAAAGGTGTAGCCATTGAAAATATGTTTCATGGTGGTTATCAAGAGTCTGCAAAAAGAGCAGGCACAACTAATGTTCCAGGAATTGTTGGTTTTGGTAGAGCTATGCAAATAGCCCTAAGAGATATGAAAGCTAATAATGAAAAAATAAAAGCTGTAAAAGATTATTTTATTAAAAAAGTAAAATCAAATATAGACGGAGTACATTTTAATGGTCATCCTATGCAAAAAGTGCCTCATATTGTGAGCGTATCTTTTGACTATATTGAAGCAGAAGCAATTATGATGATGCTAGATTTAGAAGGCATAGCAGTTTCTTTAGGTTCTGCTTGTACTGCTGGAAGCATAAAGCAGTCTTACGTTTTAAAAGCAATGGGCGTAGATAAAGATCATTTAAACAGTACTTTAAGGTTTTCGTTTTTAAAAAGTACAACAAAACACCAAATAGACTATGTTATAGAAAAACTAACGCAAACAGTCGAAAAATTACGAGATTTATCTCCTTTAACTAAAAAAACAAAAAGGAGTAAGTAATTATGTATAATAAAAAAATTATTGAAAATTTTGTTAACCCTAAAAATGCAGGTAAAATAACAAAACCAGAAGGTAGGGCAGATTATTCAGACGATACTTGCCATAACACTGTAAAAGTATTTTTAAGAATAAAAAAGGGCATTATAACAGATGCAAAATTTAAAGCATCAGGCGGTCCTGTTACTATTGCTTCAAGTTCAGTATTAATGCAAATGATTATAAATAAAACTGTAGAAGAGGTTAAAAACATATCCTACGAGTTTTTATTAGTAGAAATGGGTGCAATGCCACCAGAAAAGTTTGATTGTGCGTTAACAGGCCTAAAGGCTACATATGAAGCAATTAAAAAGTATGAAAGAAAGCAAAAAAAATAAATAAAAAAATACAGAAAAAATATTTAAAAAGAGCAGTTTTATCAACTGCTTTTTTTAACATATTTATGTAATAAAAAAAGCTTGAAAATGTAGTAAACAAGCGGTTTCGTGGCAAAATAAATATGTACCATTCTAAATACTTTAAAGGAGGTAATTTCTTATGATGATGAAAAAAATGGGTTACTATTTGGTATGGTTGTTGGTGCAGTTGCTGGTGCTGTGTACGTTCAAAGCAGCAGACAAGCACAACAAATGGTTGAAAAAGGTAAATCAGCTTTAAAAAACCAACTACAAAATATGTAATATAGCCTAAATATTACAAAAAGCACTAAGCAAGTTGCTAGTTTGCAATAAACTTAGTGCTTTTTATTTTGTTTAGTTGTAAATTTATGTTAAAATATTTTGAAGGTAAAATGAGGTAGTTATGAAAAAAATGGCACTAGACCTTGGTAATGTACGAATAGGCATAGCTACAAGCGATGCACTAGGTATAATAGCCACAGGGTTAGAAACATATAAAAGAGTAAATCAAAAACAAGACTTTGAATATATTATAAACTTAATTAAAGAACATAATATAGATACTCTTGTACTTGGGCTTCCTTTAAATATGGATGGCTCAGAAGGCGAAAGAGTGCAAATAACCAAAAAATTTGCCGAAAAAATTAAACAACAAACAAATGTTAAAGTTGTTTATCAGGATGAACGTTTAACTTCTGTATCTGCTGAAAAAATCCTTATTGAAGGCAATATGAGAAGAGAAAACAGAAAAAATGTTATAGATAAACTTGCAGCAACTATAATACTGCAAAGTTATTTAGATAAAAGTTAAATTAACCCAAAAGGAGATAATTATGGGAAAAGATGAAAAACAAACAGTTAAAGAAGAAAAAGAGGTTAGAAACCCAATTGAAGCACTTTTAGATGCAGAGGATAATAGTCCAATAGTACTATTTGACGAAAAAGACAATGAGGTAGAATTTGAGCAAGTTGCTTTAATACCTTACAAAAATAAAGCTTATGCTATTTTAAAGCCTGTTAAAGAAATTGAAGGCGTTAAAGAAGATGAAGCTATTGTGTTTTCTTTATTAGAAGACGAAAATGGCGAAGACTTATTAAGTGTAGAAACAGACGAAGCAGTTATTACAACTGTATTTGATGAGTATTACAAATTGTTAGACTCTGAAGGTAAGTAATATTTTAGTTAATTTTAGTACAAAAAAATGTTTTAAATTAATAAATAATTTTAGGTGTGTTAGTTTATTATAAATTAATGCACTTTTTATTAATTAATGGATTAAAATTATTATAATAAAATGTAAATTTTGTTTATTAATTAAGTAAAAACTTATTAATATTTATTGATTTTTAAGTATAAGTGTGCTAAAATTAAATCGTTTTTAAATAAAATTACACACCCGCTAGCTATTTTGTGACCGTTGCCAATTTTTTTTTGGTTGTTGCAGGAGTTATAACGCAGTGGGGAGGAACAAAACAAGGAGGATTTTTTATATGTCTGTAATTTCAATGAAACAATTATTAGAAGCAGGTGTTCACTTTGGACACCAAACAAGAAAATGGAATCCTAAAATGAAGGAATACATTTTTACATCTAGGAACGATATTCATATTATTAACCTAGAAAAAACAACAGCGTATGTGGAAAAAGCATACAACTTTATGTATGAGCAAGCTAAGGCTGGCAAAAAAGTTTTATTTGTTGGAACAAAAAAACAAGCTCAAGACTCTATTAAAGAAGAAGCAACAAGGTGTGGTATGTATTTTATCAACTCTCGTTGGTTAGGTGGAACACTAACAAACTTCAAAACTATTAGAAAAAGAGTAAACTATTTAAATAAAATAGATAAAATGGAAGCAGTAGGCGAGTTTGACTTATTACCTAAAAAAGAAGTATTGCAACTAAAATCTGAAAGAGAAAAACTGCAAAAAAACCTTGGTGGTATTAGGGATATGAATAAACTACCAGACGTTTTATTTGTAATTGACCCTAAAAAAGAACATATTGCAATTGCTGAAGCTAGAAACTTAAACATTCCTGTTGTAGCTCTTGTAGACTCAAACTGTGACCCTGATTTAATTGATGTAATTATTCCAGGTAACGATGACGCTATTCGTGCAATCAAATTGATTTCTAAAACAATGGCAGATGCTATTATTGAAGCAAATGAAGGCGAAAGCATTGAAAACGAACAACAAGAAGCTTCTAAAGAAGTAAAAACAGAAGAAACTAAACCAGAAGCAAAACAAGAAAAAACTGAAAATAAAGAAAAAGAAGAAAAAGCAAGCTAAATAGTTAGTTAAACAGGAGGATATATTATGTTTACAGCAAAAGATATTGCAGAGCTAAGAAAAATTTCAGGCGCTGGCGTTATGAATTGTAAGAAAGCATTAACAGAAGCAAAAGGCGACATGAAAGAAGCTCAAAAAGTATTACGCAAAAAAGGTATTGCAGCTGCAGAAAAGAAACAAAGCAGAATAGCTTCAGAAGGCGCAGTTGGATCATATATTCATATGGGCGGGAAAATTGGCGTTTTAGTAGAAGTTAACTCAGAAACTGACTTTGTAGCTAAAAACGATAAATTCCAAGATCTTGTAAGAGATATTGCAATGCACATTGCAGCAAGCAACCCAAAGGTTGTATCAAGCGATGAAGTTGGCAAAGAAGATATTGAAAAAGAAAAAGAAGTATTCACATCACAAGCATTAAATGAAGGCAAACCAAAAGAGATTGTTGAAAAAATGGTTGATGGTAGAATTAAAAAATACTTAAAAGAAATTTCACTTATGGACCAACCATTTGTAAAAGATCCTAGCAAGACAGTTAAAAATATTATGGATGAGGCTACATTAGTAATGGGCGAAAAATTATCTATAAGACGTTTTACTCGTTATGAACTAGGTGAAGGTTTACAAAAGAAAGAAGAAAACTTTGCTGAAGAAGTATTAGGACAATCTAAAAAATAAATTTACAAAAGAAAGTACTTTAAAATACTTTCTTTTTTTGTTTTAGTTATAAATGTTTGCCAAATTTAAATATTTTTAGTAAACTTAGACTACTAAAAAAATAAACAAATAAAGGTGGAAAAATTAAATGTATAACGAAGTTATAACAGACTTAAAACAAAATATTTCAAAAGCATTAGAACATTATAAAAACGAGCTTACAACTGTAAGAGCGGGTAGAGCTAACCCAAAAATTTTAGACAAAGTTATGGTAGACTATTACGGAAATCCAACTCCTTTAAAACAAATGGCTAATATTACTTCTCCTGAAGCTAGAATGTTAGTTGTATCTTTATGGGATGTTAGTATGGTTAAAGAAGCTGTAAAAGCTATTAATCAAGCTAATTTAGGCGTAACTCCTAGTGATGACGGTAAACTTATTAGGCTTGTTTTTCCTGTATTAACAGAAGAAAGAAGAAAAGAATATGTAAAAACTGCTAGAGCAATGGCAGAAGAAGCTAAAATAACTATAAGAAATGCAAGAAGAGATGCAAACGAACTTTTAAAAGACATGAAAAAAAATAACGACTTAAGTGAAGATATGCTAAAATCAGCAGAAAAAGAAGTTCAAAAAGAAGTAGACTCTGCAGTAGAACAAGTAGATAATTTATTAAAATCAAAAGAAAAGGAAATCCTTGAGCTATAATGTATAATGAATTTATAGGTCGTGAAGTATCACAAGTAACACAAAAGTTAGATAAAAAAAATATAAAATACATAATAAAAGATAATAACTCCGGGCTCAGTAAATTTGATACTGAGCTTGTAGTTAGAATTAAGCAAATTAATGAAAATAAGCTTGAGTTAATTACTAGCAAATTTTTAATTAATATTTAAGAGGGTATATGAGGCTTTTTAAAAGAAAAACAAAACTAGACCATAACAAATTACCTAAGCATATTGCTTTTATATTAGATGGCAATGGCAGATGGGCAAAAAAACGAGGCATTCCTAGAGCAATAGGTCATAGTTACGGCGTTAAAGCTGTTGCAAATACTATTGAAAACTGTATGAATTTAGGTATTAAATATATGAGTTTTTACACTTTCTCAACAGAAAATTGGAAAAGACCACAACAGGAAATAAATGCTATTTTTGACCTGTTAAGAGATTATATTAAAAAAGATTGGCAAGAATATGAGAATAAGCCAATTAAATTAGTTACAAGTGGTGATATAACTAAGCTACCTGAAGATCTTTATAAAGAAATACAAAAAGTTAAAGACAAAACAGCTAATAAAGATGAGTTTGTTGTTAATATTGCACTAAATTATGGTGGAAGAGATGAAATTGTAAACGCAGTAAACACAATAATAGACACTGGTGTTAAAAAAGTAGATAAAGAAAGTTTTAAAAACTACTTATACACAAAAGACTTGCCAGACCCAGATTTAATTATAAGAACAAGCGGTGAAGTAAGAACAAGTAACTTTATGCCTTATCAATCAGCTTATTCTGAATGGCACTTTCCTAAAACTTTTTGGCCAGACTTTAACAAGAAAGAACTAGAAAAAGCATTAGTTAATTATCAAAGTAGGAACAGGCGTTTTGGCAGTATTAAAAAAGAGGACGTAAATGAAGCAAAGAATTAACACAGGCATAATACTTTTTTTGATTATTTTAACAGCCTTTTTATTAAGGTCTGTTGAATACATTTTTTTTGACACTTTTATAGCTTTAGCAGTTGTTGTTGCAACCGCTGAAGTTTCAAGAGTGTTTATTCGTTCAGGAAAAGATAATTTTATGGAACTTGGTGTAATATATGCTATTGTAGTGTATTTAACACTAATGTGGGGTATTAATTCATCTTTTGATTTTAGCTCTTATTTACTAAGTCAAAGTATTATTTTAGCTTTTTTCTTTGCATTAAGTTTTACTATTTCATATGTAACTAAAAGGCAATTACCACAAGCTACTAATAAAAGAAAACTTAGTGATTACGAGTATTCAATTCGTAAAAGTTTAACAACGCTATTTATTATGGTGTATCCTGCTTTAATATTATCGTTTTTATATCTTGTAAATAATATGTCAAGTTTAAGGTTATCTAGTGTTGCTACAACTGCTTTTGCAGGAGTAGACATTGGGTTACTTGTATTAATTATGATATTTTTTACTACAATTTCAACAGATACGCTAGCTTATTTTGGCGGAAAAACAATAGGCGGAAAAAAACTAGCACCTTTAATTAGCCCTAAAAAGACAATATCGGGTGCTATTGTTGGTATTATTGGTGGTGTTTTATCATCACTACTTACATTTGCAATTTTTTATTCTATTTCTATATATAATGTTGCATTTTTCCAAGCAGAAATTACAATTTGGCATTTCTTAGCATATGGCGTGCTAGCTTCTATAATTAGTCAAATAGGAGACTTGTTCGCATCAGCAGTAAAAAGAAAAGCAAGAGCAAAAGACTTTAGCACTTTATTTCCCGGTCACGGCGGAGTTATGGACAGGCTAGATGGTGTTAGTTTTAATACTGTATTTACATTTTTATTTGTTTTAGTGTTTTTTTTGTAAAACATATTACAACTTAAATTTAAATAGAATACTATTAATAAAGGAGAAACATTTTGAACATATTACAAATGCTAGGCTTTATTCCTGCATTTGCTTCAAACATATTTTATATTTTTGTGGCAATTTTTGTGTTACTACTTATGATAACAATTCATGAGTTTGGACATTATTTAGCAGGTAAAAAACTAGGCTTTAAAATAAATGAATTTGCAATTGGTTTTGGTAAAAAACTCTATTCAAGAAAATTAGAAAATGGTGAAGAGTTTAGCCTAAGAGCCATTCCTTTAGGTGGTTATTGTGCATTTGAAGGTGAAGACGACGATAGTAATAATCCTAACGCATTTAATAATCAAAAACCATGGAAAAGGCTAATAGTTTTAGTTTCTGGTGCTTTGTTTAACTTTTTATCTGCAATTATATTTGCAGTTATTTTGTTAACTGCTTACGGTTATGATGTGCCTGAAATTGTAAATGTATATGATGACAGTCCTAACTATACTGTAACTCAAGAACAAGACGGTACTTGGTACGGAGTGCAAGAAGACGATATTATTTGGGGTGTTGATGGTCAAGACATTACAGTTTTTAATGGTAATTTATTAAATAATTTACTAGCTGAGTACGAAGTAGGTCAAGACATAGTTTTAAATATAGAAAGAAACGATGAAAAACTAGATACTATAATTCAACTTTATGAAGTACCTGCTGAGGATGCAGAAGGTCAACCAATACTAGATGAAGATGATAACCAGGTTTATAAAAAAGTTATGGGTGTTAATGTGAAGCCGTATGCTTTTCCATTTTTTAAAGCTGTAGCTAGAAGTATTCCTTTTGCACTAGGTTTAGCGTGGGAGATTTTATCTTTCTTATTCTTATTAATAACAGGGCAAGTTGGCTTTAGCGGAGTTGGTGGGCCTATTACAACAATATCTATAATAGCTGGTTTTGCTCAGTCAAGTTTAGCAGGCTTTTTAGTATTGTTACCTTTAATAGCTATTAACTTAGCTGTATTTAATTTATTACCTTTTCCAGCTCTTGATGGTGCCAGAATGACATTTGTAGGCATAGAGTGGATAAGAGGTAAACCAGTTGACCCTAAAATAGAAGGGTATATTCACTTTGTTGGTTTAATGCTATTATTTATATTAGTGTTTACTGCAGATTTTTATCAACTATTAACATAAGAAAAACATAAAAAAGAGGTTTTTAATTGCAAAATTTAATAAAATTTATAAACGATAAAACAGATAATAAGTTTGACTTTTTAAAACTTAGTAATGTTATATATAACAAAACAGAAAATAGTGTAAAAGTGCATTTGTTGTATCCTGATGAACAAAAAACTATAAACACGCAAGATAGACAAAAGATAACTAACCTTACAAAAGACTTTGTAGGGCTTGACCTTAATTTACAAGTAAAGTTTGTAAAAAGCTTTTACGATGAAGAATATTTAAAAACAGTAATTAGTAATTTTAATAAAAATGAGCATCCTTCGCTTGTTTCACTAATTAAAACAGATAATTTAAAGTTAACTCAACATAATGAAAATGCTAAAATTACACTAAATTACCTGGGAGATTATTTAACTAAAGACCAAATAAATAAATACCTAAAAAAACTAAATAATTATTTAAACAATGAGTTTTGTTACAGCTTTGAAGTAGAAATTAATAAAATAGATAAGCCAGAAAGTGACAAAGCAATACAGCAAAATAAAATGAAAGTATTAAATAACTTGTATAATGAACAATCAAAAGAACAGCAAAAAAATGTTAAAGTAGAGGTTGTAGATCAACTAGTAGGTTCAGATGCTAGCGTCACTCCTTTATGTGTATCTTCTGTAAAACAGCCAGACAAAAATGTAAGTGTAGCAGGTACAATTAAATATTTTTCTGAGCGTGAATTTACAAGAAAACAAAAGGCAGTAGGAGGTAATGAGCAAACTTATGTAAATGTTACTAAAACTTACTATTCTTTTGTTATAGAAAGTGCGGGCAAACAGTTAAATGCGGTTTATTTTCCTAACAAAAACAGTAAAGACAAATTAGATAATGTAAAAGACGGGTTAGAAGTTGTTTTAACAGGTGATGTTGAAGAGTTTAACGATAAATTAAGCATTAAAGTTAAACATATTACATTGGTTAAAATTTTAGAAAAACCAAAAAATGTTATTCAGTTTAAGTCAGTTAATGCTAGTTACAAGCAAGTTTTTCCTGAAGACTTTGATGTAGTAGCTCAAGCTAGTTTATTTGAACAGCAAAAACAACAAATAGATTATTTAAAAAATAATACTTTTGTAGTATTTGACCTAGAAACAACTGGGCTTAACCATGAAGATTGTCAAATTGTTGAAATTGGCGCTGTAAAAGTAGAAAATGGCAAAATTACCAAAAAGTTTTCTACCTTTGTAGACCCGGAAACTAATATTCCTGAGGATGCTACCAAAATACACGGCATAACTAACGAAATGGTAAAAGGTGCACCTAAAGTAAAGGTAGCTTTAGAAGACTTTTACAAATTTGCTCATAAGAGTACGTTAGTAGCTTACAATATAGCTTTTGACTATAAGTTTATTAACCATTATGGAAGAAAACATAGGCTAAAATTTAGCCATCCACAAAAAGATGCTATGATTATGGCAAGAAAATACATAAAAGGCTTAAGAAACTATAAACTAAAAACAGTAGCAGAAAGCTTAAATGTATCACTTGCAAATGCACATAGAGCATATTTTGACGCAGCAGCTACAGCAAAGGTGTTTTTAAAACTGGCTGAAAACCTAAATTAAACGCTTGATAATACTGCACAACTGTGGTAAAATATAACAGTAAAGTAAGGTATTTGTTAGAGTGGGGTAGCCCGCTCTACATTTTTGAAAGGAGCTTTATATGAAAAATGAAGTAGAAAATAAAGTGAAACAGTTTGCAAAACCTATAGTGAAAGACTTAGGTTATGAACTTGTTGATGTTGAGTACGAAGAAAAAGAAAACGGTATGAATTTAACATTATTTATTGACAGTAAAGACGGCATTAATTTAAAAGACTGTGAACTTGTGTCTAATAAATTAAATCAACCATTAGATGAGCTTAACCCTACAAATGATGAAAGTTATAATTTTAATGTATCGTCAGTAGGTTTAGATAGACCATTAAAAACTGTTGATGACTTTTTAAGAAACATTAATACTGAGTTAGAAATTACCTATAACTCTGCAAAAGGTGAAAAAACTATTAAAGGTGTATTAAAAAATGTAGAAGGTAATAAGTTAAAAATAAATCAAAAAGGTAAGCCAACAACATTAGAAATTGAACAAGTTGTAAAAGCATTACCAGTTATAGAATTATAGGAGAAAGAAAGAATGGTTAATAAAGATTTTTTTAAAGCACTAGACGAACTAGAGCAAACAAGAAGAATAAAAAAGGAATTTTTTATTGAAGCACTAGAAAGTGCATTAACTTCAGCTTATAAAAAAAATTATGGCGAAGCTAAAGATGCTTATGTGGTTTTATCACCAGAAAAAGGTTCAATAAAAGTTTACAGCTTTAAAACAGTAGTAGAAGAAGTAGAAGAACCAGATAAAGAAATTAGCCTTGAAGATGCTAAAACTATTAAAGGCACATATAAAGTAGGCGACAGAGTAAAACAAGAAGAAAAGCCAAAAGACTTTGGAAGAATTGCAGCTCAAACAGCTAAACAAGTTGTTATGCAAAAATTGAAAGAGGCCGAAAAAAATGCAGCAATGGGTGAGTTAGCAGAAAAAGAAAACGAACTTATTACAACTGTTATTAAAAGAGTAGACGAAAAAAATGTATATGTTGAAATAGGTGCTAATCATCTTGAAGCGGCAATGAACGAAAACGACCAAATACCAGGTGAAACTTATAACGTAGGCGATAGAATAAAAGTTTATGTTAAAAAAATAAAAGAATCAAACTATGGACCATTAGTTCAAGTAAGCAGAGCAAACACAGGCTTTGTAAAAAGGTTGTTTGAACTAGAAGTGCCAGAAATAGCTTCAGGCGAAATTATTATTCATAATATTGTTCGTGAAGCAGGTTACAGAACAAAAATTGCTGTTTACACAAACAATGAAAATATAGATGCAGTAGGTGCTTGTGTTGGTAATAAAGGTATGAGAATTAATGCTATTGTTGCTGAAATTAACGGCGAAAAAATAGATATTATACCTTACAGCGATGACCCTAAAGAATTTATTTCAAACGCATTAAGTCCAGCAGAAGTAGTTAGAGTAGACATTTTATCTGAGGGTGAAAGTAGAGCAATAGTGCCAGATGATAAATTAAGCTTGGCAATTGGCAAAAAAGGTCAAAATGTTAGGCTAGCAGCTAGGCTTACAAGCTGGAAAATAGATGTTAAACCAGAAAGCATTTTATATGAAGATGAAACTGAAGAAGAACAACCAAAACAAGAAAAAACAGATAAAAAAGAGCAAACAAAAGAACTAGATGACCTAGACGATATGTTTGCAGACGATATGGAAGACTTGTAAGGAGAATTTTATGAATAAAAAAATGCCTTTAAGAATGTGTATGGCTTGCAGGCAAAAAATGCATAAAAAAGACCTTATAAAAATAGTTAAAGATGCTAACGGTCAAATTAAAGTAGATGAGCATCAAAAATTAGACGGCAGAGGAGCATATATTTGCTACAAAGAAAGCTGTCACAAAACATTACACAAAAGAAAATTATTAAATAAAACATTTTCTACAAATGTTAGTAACGAAGCTTATGAGCAGGTAGAAAAAGTTTATAAAACGCAAACTTAAAAGTTATTAGAGGTGAACAATTTGAATAGTAAAAAACAAAACAAAAACAACGAAGTATCAGCAATCCAAAGTTTAAAAAAGCTTAAAGAAATTAATGAGACTGATAAAATTACAAACCTAACAAAAGGTATTCAGCGAGCAAAGAAAAACTTAGAAAGCTTATACAAAACTGTTTCAGAAAAACGAACAGACATTATTAATAAAAAAGAAGCTAAACAAGCTATTATGGATAGTGTTAAGCCAAATAATTTAGAAGAAAAACAAGAGTCTTCTAAAACTTTTTCAAACGATAAATCACCTAAAAACAACCAAAACAAAACTAGTAACTTTAAAAAAACTGATAACAGGCAAAAACCTACTTATAATAAACCTAAACTAGATAAAGATAAGTATGTTAAGAAATATACTAAACCTATTACATCTGAGCCTGCTAAAATTGACAAAAAAGAAAAAAATAAGTTTGCAAATAGTCAAGATAAGCCAAAACAAAATAAAAGCTATAAGAAAAAGTCTAGAGGCTTTAATAAAAAACAATTAATTAGAAGAAACATTATAAGTAATAAAGCTGAAGAAAACAGATTATTAGCAAGAAAACCAAAGAAAAAACAAAAAGAACAAGTTGTTGCTCCACCAAAAGTTATTACTCATGCAGTAATAACTACTGAAAATTTAACAGTAAAAAAACTTGCAGAAAGTACAGGTAAACCTGTTAACGAAATTGTAAAAAAATTATTTTTACTTGGTATAATGGCAACAATTAATAGCCCTATTGATTATGAAACTGCAGAGTTAGTTGCAAGTGAAATGGGCATAACACTAGAAAAAAATGTAGAAAAAACTTATGAAGAAAAATTAAGTGAAATAGAACTTAAAGAAGATGACCCGGAAAACTTAGAGCCAAGAGCGCCAATAGTTACAGTTATGGGACACGTTGACCATGGTAAAACCTCTTTACTTGATGCTATAAGAAAAACAAGCGTTACAACAGGTGAAGCAGGCGGAATTACTCAACATATAGGTGCTTATATAGCAAGAACAGATAAAGGTAAAGTTACATTTATAGATACTCCTGGTCACGCAGCATTCACTGAAATGCGTGCAAGAGGCGCTAAAGTTACAGATGTTGCTGTATTAGTAGTAGCAGCTGATGACGGTATTATGCCACAAACAGTTGAAGCTATTAATCATATAAAAGCAGCTGGCGTTGAAATGGTTGTAGCAATTAATAAAATTGATAAACCAGCAGCAGACGTAGAAAAAACTAAAAAACAATTAGCCGACCATGACGTATTAGCAGAAGATTGGGGCGGAGATGTTATTATGGTTCCAGTTTCTGCTGAAACAAAAGAAGGCATTAAAGATTTACTAGATAATATTAGTCTAGTAGCTGAAATAAAAGAAATTAAAGCTAACCCAAATAAAGCTGGTGTTGGTACAGTAATTGAAGCGCACTTAGATAAAGGTAAAGGTGCAGTTGCAACAATTATTGTTCAAACTGGTAACATAAAAGTGGGAGACACAGTTATAGCTGGTCTTTCAAGTGGTAAAATTAGAGCTATGGTTGACGATAGAGGTAATGAAATTGCAAAAGCATTGCCATCAGAACCAGTTTCTGTAATAGGTTTTGATATTGTTCCAGAAGCAGGTAGCATAGTTAACGTAGTTGATGAAAAGATTGTAAAAGACTTAGTAGACGAAAGAAAAACTAAAGTAAAACAAGAAAAACAAATAGCAAATAAAGCAGTTAATTTAGATGATTTATTTGATAAAGTAAAAGCAGGCGGTCTAAAAACACTTAACGTTATAGTTAAAGCTGGTGTTTCTGGTGTTGCTCAAGCATTAAAACAAAGCTTAGAAAAAGTAGAAAATGAAGAAGTTAAAGTAAACTGTGTTCATGCAGCAGCTGGTGCAGTTAACGAAAATGATGTTTTACTTGCTAAAACTACAAACTCGTTTATAGTAGCATTTAACGTAAAGCCAGATGTTAATGCTAAAAAACAAGCAGACAAGCTAGGAGTAGATGTTCGTTTTTACTCAATTATATATAATGCAATTGATGATGTTAAGTCAGCAATATCAAGTATGAAAACACCTAAGTTTAGGGAAGTTATATTAGGGCATGCTTTTGTTAAAGTTATATATAAAATTAGTAAAGTGGGAACAATTGCAGGTTGTCTTGTAAAAGACGGTAGAATAACAAGAAACGCAAACGTAAGATTGCTTAGAGATAATATTGTTATTATAGATACAAGCATTGATACGTTAAAAATACAAAAAGATGATGTTAAAGAAGCAAAATCAGGCTTTGAGTGTGGTATTAAACTATCTAACTTTAATGACATTAAAGAAGGCGACATTTTAGAAGCCTATACAAGTGAACAAATTAAAGAGTAAGGAGTTATTATGGCAAAAGTAAGGCAAAATAGAATAAATTCTCAAATGCAAACAGTATTAGCAGAAGCTATACAAAAAGAATTGCAAGATCCAAGATTAGATGGAGCTATCGTTAGTGTTTTAAAAGCTGATGTTTCAGCTGACCTATCTCATGCTAAAATTTATGTTAGCATTTTTGGAACAGATGAGAAAAAAGCTTTTAATGCTATTTTAAACAGTGTACCTTTTTTAAGAAAAATAGTTGCTAAAAAGGTGCAGTTAAGAATAGTTCCACAACTTCACTTTATTTTAGATAAGAGCATTGACCATGCTTCGAATATTAATAGTATTTTAAATAAAATAAAAAAAGATGATGAAGATAAAAACAGCTAATAAAAGGAAAAACAACTAATGTTTAACAAAAGTATAGACTTAATTAAAAATGCAAAAAAAATAGCAGTGTTCACTCATATAACTCCAGACGGAGACGCATTAGGCTCTTCAATTGCGCTTAAGTTAGGTATACAACAACTTGATAAGCATGTTGATGTTTTTTGTGCTGATGAAATTCATGAAAATTATAATTTTTTAGATACACAAAAACACTTTACAGGTAATAAAGAAAGTAATTATGATTTAGCAATAGCAGTAGACTGCCCAGAAATTAGTAGAATAGGTAATTATTCTACTCTTTTTAATAATATATCAAAAAGACTTGTTATAGATCATCATTTAAACAATAATATTAATGCAAATGCATCTATTATAGATGAACAAGCAGGAAGTGCAGGCATTGTTGTTTATAGGTTATTAACTAAATTAAATATAAATATTAATAACAAAATAGCAACAGGTATTTATACGGCTATTGCTAGTGATACAGGTTGCTTTATGTATAATAGCACTACAAGCGAAAGCCATAGAGTAGCAGCAGATTTAATTGAAAAAGATATAGATTTAGAAACAATAAATTTTTACTTATTTAAAAGAAAAACAAAGCCACAAATTGCACTTTTTGCAAGAGCATTAAATAACTTACAATTTCACGAAGATAATAAAATAGCAATAATAGCACTAGACCAAAACGACTTAAAGCAAACAAACACAAAAAATGAAGATACTATTGGTATTTCTCATTATATTAGTGGTATAGATAAGATTGATGTAGCTATATTATTAACTGAAACAAAAAATAATTGTTATTTAGTTTCTTTTAGGTCTTCAACTGTGAACACTAGCCTAATTGCAAGGCAATTTAAAGGTGGTGGGCATGCTAATGCTTCAGGTTGTAGAATATGTGGTAAAAAAGAAAATGTAATTGACAAGCTAATAGAAGCTTGCAAAAAAGAGTTATAATAATGAATGGAATGTTTAACATTTTAAAACCTTCTGGTATGAGTTCTAATGCTGTTTTATCAAAAATAAAAAAACGCTTTAATATAAAAAAAGTAGGGCATTTAGGAACACTAGACCCTCTTGCTACAGGCGTTTTACCAGTAGCAGTCGGTAAGGCTACCAAGCTTTTTGATTACTTTTTAAAGAAAAACAAAGTATACAAAGCTGTATTTACTTTTGGTAAACTAACTAACACGCTTGATTCAGAAGGAACAGTAATTAATACTAGTGAACACATACCAAGTAAAGCCGATATACAAAAAGTATTAAGTAATATGACAGGTCAAATAGACCAAATACCACCTAATTTTAGTGCTAAAAATATTAACGGTAAAAGAGCTTACGAGTTAGCAAGGCAAGATAAAGAATTTACATTGCCACCTAAAACTGTAAATATTTATAGTTTTGATTTGTTAGAACAAGTTGATAAAAATTCATACTTATTTGAAATAAGTTGTAGCAGTGGTACTTACATTAGAAGTATAGCAAGAGATTTAGGCAAACTACTTAACACTTATGCATATATGAGTGCTCTTGTAAGAGTTAAAAGCGGTATATTTGATATATCAAACTCAATAACAATGGAAGAACTACTACAAGAAAACTCGCAAAAACAGTTAATAAACTTTGAAGAGTTATTAACAGGTTTTGAAAAAATTAATTTAGATGATAAATATTATAATGATTTAGTTAACGGCATTAAAATAGAAACTGACATTACTAAAAATAAGGAGTTTTTACTTTATTGTAAAAATGAATTGTTTGGTATAGCATATAACTTAAATGGATACCTAAAAATTAAGGTTAACTTAAAAATTTATAATAACTAATAGGAGGAATTATGGTAAAGTTTGGACCATCAGGAAATGATGAAGCCTTTTATGAAGAAGGATATAAAGAAAGCACACAAGCACCAAAATGGCTTAACGATAAAGGGTTGAACTTATATGAATACTCTTTAGGTAGAGGCATAAGAATAAGTGAGGCTAAAGCTAAAAAAATTGCTGAAAAAGCAAAAGAAAATAATATAGAAATTAGCGTTCACGCTCCATATTATATTAACTTTGCTAACCCTAGTTTAGAAGCTAGAGAAAAAAGTATTCAGTATGTGTTAGACAGTTTAAGAATACTTAAAGCATTTGGTGGTAAAAAGTTAGTTGTTCACCCGGGAACACAATTAAAGCAAGAAAGACAAACAGCATTTAAAAACACCGCTGAAGGCGTAGAAGAAATGGTAGAAAGAGTTTATCAAGAAGGTTATTCAGATATGTTTGTATGCTTAGAAACAATGGGTAAAACTAGGCAAATAGGAACAGTGGAAGAAATTGTAGAACTATGCAAAATAGATAAAATTTTAATGCCTACACTTGATTTTGGGCATATTAATGCAGTAACTCAAGGCAGTTTAAAAACAAAAGAAGACTTTAAGAATGTTATAGACACTGTTAAAAATGGTTTAGGTGAATATAGAACAAAAAATATGCATATTCATTTTTCTAAAATTGAGTATACTCCAAAAGGTGAGAAAGTTCACTTAACACTTGAAGATACAGTTTATGGTCCTGAGTTTGAACCGTTAGCAGAAGTTATTAAAGAATACGGTTTAACACCAACAATAATAAGCGAAAGTAAAAATATAATGGCACAAGACGCTTTAAAACTAAAGAATATATATAAGAATACGTAAATTTCTTATTTGTTAAATTCTAAAAGCACAGTTCAAATGACTGCGCTTTTTTTAATGTCGTTATATTAAAAAATGCTTACTAAAAATTATAGTTGAAATAACTTTTAACAAAATATTCTTAACGACTGAGTTTGAACCGCTAGCAGAAGTTATTAAAGAATACGGTTTAACACCAACAATAATAAGCGAAAGTAAAAACATAATGGCACAAGACGATTTAAAATTAAAATTATATATAAGAATATTCTTACAGTAAAAACATAATGAAGTAAAACGCTTTAAAATTAAAAAAAATATATAAGAATGCGTAAAATGCTGTATTTTGTTACATTTTTAAAAGCACAGTTTAAATAACTGCGCTTTTTTTTTGATGTCGTTATATTAAAAAGTGCTTACTAATATTATAGTTAAAATAAATGTAAAAGAGGTAAGGTTTGTTACAAAGTATATTACCAGAAGAGTTAAATAACGCACTAAGCAGTGTTAACTTTAAAAATGTTTATGAAATTAGACTAAGACAAGGTAAAAAAATACTAGTTAATTATTTAAATAAGCTAAAGTATTTAAACAATAAGGGCTTGTCAGACTTTGCTGACGGTGCAATAGTTTGCACGCCTCAAATTATACAGGTGTTAATGTTTAAGGCTACTAAGGGCTCTTTATACTCTTATTATGACCAAATAAACCAAGGTTACTTAACATTAAAAGGCGGTATACGAATTGGCATAGTAGGAGAAGCCGTTACTGAAGGCAAAAAAGTAAAGTCTTTAAAAAATTATTCATCACTAAACATTAGAATACCGCACCAAGTAATAGGTTGTTCTAAGCAAGCTTTTTCTTTTTTAAAACAAAATAACACTTTACATAATACATTAATTTTAAGCCCTCCAGGCTCAGGAAAAACAACATTTCTAAGGGACTTAGCTTATCAAGTTTATAATAATTTGCCTCATTTAAACGTATTAATTTTAGATGAGCGTTACGAAATAGCTTCTAGTGTTAATGGTAAACCTCAACTAAATGTAGGACAAGCTGATATTTTATCTGGCACTAGTAAACAGTTTGGATTTGAAAAAGGCATAAGAAGTATGAGCCCACAAATAATTTTTACAGATGAAATAGCAACAAAAGAAGATGTAGAGTCAATTCTTTATGCAAAAGGCTGCGGCGTTTAAGTTATAGCTAGTGCTCACGCTGGCACTGTTGAAGACTTAAATACAAAAAGTTATTTTAAGTATCTACTTACAAAAAAAGTATTCACAAGGTTTGTAGTATTATCTAGCAGAAATAAAATAGGTAATATTGAAGGCGTGTTTGATAGTAACTTTAATAACTTGTTTAAGGAGAGTAATATATGCAACTTATATTAAGTGTGATTGTGCTAATAGGATGTAGTTACTTAGGCTACGGGCTTGGTAACCACTACGTAAAAAGGCATAGGTTTATAGCCGATTTAATTGCATTTGCTAACCACTTGAAAGTAGAAATTGCCTTTTCTAAAGAAAGCTTGAAAAGTATTATTAATAGTCACATTAATGAGTTTTCTTCAGACTTTAAAAGTGTGTTAAAAACATATTTAAAATTATTAAAAAGTAACGACTACATAACAATTCAAGACCTTGATGAAAACATAAACACTATTTATGTTGAAGGTAGCGAAAAAGTTCAGATGTTGCAGTTTTTTAATAACTTAGGAAAAAGTGATTGTCATCATCAGGTAGAAACAATAGAAAAATTTTTAGTTTACTTTAATTCATTTTTAAAAGAAGCAAATGTTCAAAAGCACAAATATACAGGTATGTTAAAAAAACTTGGCTTTTTAACAGGAGTTTTTATAGTAATAGTTATACTTTAAATTTTAAAGCTTAAACAAAAAGGTAAAGGAGTATTGTATGGGTGTAGATATTATATTTAAAATTGCTGCTATAGGAATTTTAGTTTCTGTAGTTAATCAAATTTTAAAGCACTCCGGTAAAGATGAAATTGCAACCCTAACCACTTTGGCGGGCTTAGTTATTGTGCTACTTATGGTAATAGACTTAATAAACGAGTTGTTTACAACAATAAGAACTATGTTTTTTCTTTATTAATAATAATTGGGAGAGTATGAATGGAGTTAATTAAAATTATTGGCGTTGGCTTAATAACTTCTGTTGCCATATTAGTGGTAAAGCAAGTAAAGCCAGAAATAGCAATAGTTATAACAATAACTGGCTCATTAGTAATTATACTAATGCTTCTTGAAATGCTTTCTTCTGTAACACAAGTTTTTGATATGTTAGTTAATAAAACAGGAATAGATAAAGCGTTATTTTCAAGCATTTTAAAAATTATTGGTGTAGGGTATTTAACAGAATTTAGTGCAAATATTTGTATAGATAGCGGTAACAAAACAATAGCAGACAAAATTTTACTAGCAGGGAAAGTGGTCATATTAGTAATGGCTCTTCCTATAATTACAGCTTTAGTTGATATTATTGTAGGAATAATGCCATGAGAAAACTGCTTAAAAACCGCTTAATATTATTTATTGTTGTAATAATTGTGGTTTTCCTTGTTTCTGCTCCTAGTTTTGCTATAGCTCAAACAACAGAAAATGCTCAAATGCAAACTGAGTTAGAAGATACTATTTTTGATCAAATTAATAATTTAGATTTTTCTAGTTTAGATTCTGTATTAGAAAATTTAGAACTAGATAAATACTCACTTTTTGAGTCTACAAGTTTTAAGGCTAAGGTTGAGCAAATAGTATCAGGTGATTTTAGTCAGAATTATGATTCAGTTTTTGCAGCTATATTAGGCTTGCTGTTTGAAAACTTACTTAACTTTATACCTTTGTTTGCTGTAATTATTGGTATAGGTGTTTTAAGTAGTTTTATTTCAAACTTAGCGCCTAACAGTAAAAACAAAACTATTATGGACATAGTTCATTTTGTTTGTTATTCATTAATTATAATAATTGTGTTTAATGCAGTTGTGCAATTATTGCAGTTAACAAGTCAAACGCTTGAAAGTTTAAAAACTCAAATAGATATAGTTTTTCCTATTTTATTAACCATAATGACTGCTCTTGGAAGTGTAGCAGCTGCAAGCGTTTATCAGCCTGCTGTTGCTATATTCTCTGGTGCTATAGTTCAAATATTTTCAAACGTCGTTTTACCTTTATTTATATTTACATTAGTTTTTAATGTAGTTGGAAATATATCTACTAACTTACAATTAAAAAAATTTAATTCGTTTTTTAACAGTTCTTTTAAATGGATAGTAGGTAGTGTTTTTACTATTTTTATAGGCTTTATGTCTATTCAAGGCATTACAGCTGGTAGTTTTGATAAAGTGTCCATAAGAACGGCCAAGTTTGCAATGAGAAGCTACATACCAATTATGGGCGGTTATTTATCTGAAGGGTTTAACGTTATTATGGCAAGCGGTATTTTAATTAAAAACGCTGTAGGTTTAGCAGGATTACTTGTAATGTTTGTAACAATATTAATGCCTGTAATTCAAATATTTGTTTTAAAGCTTGGCCTAAATTTAACAGCTGCAATTTTAGAGCCTATTGTAGATAAAAGAATTTGCAACTTTATAATGGGCGTATCTAAAACATTAATAATGCTATTATGTACAATTTTGGCTGTAGCGTTTATGTATTTTATATTAGCAGGTTTAATTATATCTACTGCGAATTTAGTTTAAGGAGAAAATTATGGATGCACTTTCTGGTTATGTTTTAAGTATAGTAGGAGTAGTAATTTTAGGCGTTATTATAAATATTATAATGCCTGAGGGGAGCATGAGTAAATACATTCAAAACATATTTGCTCTTATTACTGTTTTTGTAATTATTTCGCCTGTTTCTGTTTTAATGAATTCTAACTTTGATACAAGTTCTATTATAGATAGTGCTAATGTTCAAATTGACCAAAACTTTATATATTTAGTAAACTCTCAAACAATAAACCAGTTAGAATACACACTAGAAAAAGAGTTAGATAAAGAGGGATATTTCCAAGTTTGTGTCACAATTTCGGCTAATTTAATAGAATCGCCATTATTGATAAAAAAAGTGAACGCAGATTTAACTAATTTAGTAATCAAACCAGAACTACAGCATATAAATAAGTATAACAAAATTAAGCAGATCATTTTAAATTTTGTGAATGTAAAGGAGGAACAAATAGTGTTTTATGGGTGAATTAAAAGTTAATAAACCTACTAAAAAAGGACAGGCTTTGCTTGATTTAACTTTTTTTAAAAAGCTAAAGGAAGTTAAAAACATAGAAGTAGTTATTGCTTGTGTTTTAGGCGCTGTTATTTTACTCATTTACTTTTCAAGTATTGAAGGAAGTAGTAGCTCATCTCAAGCTAATGTAAATTCAAATTTTGAGTACACAACAAGTGTTAATTACGCTAAAAACTTAGAAGACAAACTTAGTACAACTTTATCTTCAATTGCAGGAGCAGGAAGAGTAGAAGTTATGGTAACTTTAGAAAGTGGACCAGAACTAGTAGTAGCAACAAGCTCAGATCATAAAACTAACACTAGTGAAAGCGGAGACAATAAAACAGAGAGCATAACAGTTGTAGAAAACCCAATTATAATAAACCAAAACGGCGTGTCTAAACCTTTAGTATTAATGGAAATTTTGCCAACAATTAAAGGTGTTATAGTAGTTGCTCAAGGTGCTAGCGATGTTAAAGTTAAGCTAGATTTATTAAACGCAATTCAAGGGTTACTTGATATATCAGGTAATAATATACAAATTTTTGTAAGTAATTAAAAAATTTTAAGGAGATTTATTATGTTAACAAAGAAAAAGAAAATTATAGTACTATCAACTATGCTAGCACTGCTAGTAATTACAGGTTACTTAAATGTTGTTTTAAACAACAATGTTTTACCAACAGGAGGACAAATTACTACTGGTAACTTTTTTAGCACATATAGGTTAGACAGACAAGAAATTAGAAACCAAGAAATGAGCTATTACGACGCTATAATTGCAAGTGATAGTATCAGTACAGAGGCTGTAACTTTAGCAGAAGATAAGCGTATGCAGTTAATAAACGCTATGGAGTTAGAGTTAGTTACAGAAGGATTAATAAAAGCAAAAGGTTTTGAAGATGTTATAGTTACAACAACAACTTCAAGTGTTAATGTTATTGTTCAATCAGGCACATTACAGTCTGAGCAGGTAGCTCAAATTGTAGAAGTGGTTCAAGAACAAACTGGTGCAAGTATTGAGAATATTAAAATTATTCCTGTAGAATAAAGTTGCACAGTTAAATGTGCTATGTTATAATTGTCATAAGTTTTTAGTTAGGAGAATTTATGAAATATAGCAGTGGCAATGCTACAAGTATTAGTAACAAAGGAAAAGTAATTTGTAATAAAAATATATTGCTTTCTATAATTAATCTTGCAGCTAAAGAAATTAGCGAAGTTTCTAGACTTAACGAAAGTTTTGCAAGTCAAGTCTCTAAATTGTTTTCTAATAATTTATATGAAGGCGTTAAGATTGCATATACTAAAGACGGGATTGTAATAAATGTTTATTTAAATGTTTATTATGGAGTTAAGGTTTCTGATGTAGTCTACAAAGTGCAAGAAAGCATTAAAAATGGTATATCTTCTATGATTGACATTAAGTTAAGTTCAATTAACGTGCATGTAGTAGGAGTAGACTTTAAAAAAGAACAAATATAAAAGGAAAAATTAACCCCTCAGTCTTTTCAGAGGGGTTTATTATGGGCAATAATTATGAGTAGAAAAGTAGCAAGAGAAACAGCTTTTAAATTAGTATTTGAATATGCATTTAATAAGCAAATGAATCCTTTAACATTAGAGGATTTTTTGCAGTTAGAAAAAATTACAGAACAAGATAAAACTTTTATAAACAATGTTTATAAAGGTGTTATTGATAACTATCAAAAAATATTAGATATTATAGAAAAGCATTTAAAAAATTATACTTTAAGTCGTATATATAAAATAGATAAATCTATTTTAATTTTAGCAACTTACGAGTTAGTTTTTGACAAAAGCACAGCACCTTCTGTTATTATTAACGAAGCTGTAGAATTAAGTAAAAAATACTCAACTGAAAAAAGCTTTAGTTTTATTAACGGAATTTTAGCTGTTATTGCAAAAGAAGAGGCAAAGTAATGCAAAACAAAACAATTTCTGTTAGTCAATTAAGTGGCTATTTAAAAAAAATAATAGATGCTGAGATTATGTTAAAAAACATATCAGTAGTAGGTGAGGTCTCTGGTTACAAAGTAGTAAGAGGTATTGCCTATTTTTCTATTAAAGACGAAAATAGTTTATTAAACTGTGTTTTATTTAATTCAAGTAAGTTCGACGCTCCAAAAATTGGAGATAAAATAATTGTAACAGGTAGCCCAAGTTATTATGTTAAAGGCGGTAAACTTAGTTTTAACGCTACAAAAATTCAAGCTTACGGATTAGGTGATTTATATAAAAAGTTTTTAGAACTTAAAAAACAGCTAGATAAAGAAGGTTTTTTTGATCATAAATATAAAAAGGCTCTACCAAAAATGCCTAAGAGAATAGGCGTTGTTTCTAGTGAAACTGGTGCAGTTATACAAGATATTATAAATGTAGTTAGTAGAAGAAATAACTTAGTAGACATTGTTTTATACCCTGTTAAAGTGCAAGGGCAAAGTGCTGAGTTTGAAGTAGAAAAAGCTATTGATTTTTTTAATAGTTATGATAGTATAGATGTTATTATTGTAGCAAGAGGCGGTGGTAGTTTAGAAGACTTGCAACCTTTTAACACTGAGAGAATAGCTAAAGCTGTTTTTAAAAGCAAAAAGCCAATAATTAGTGCAATAGGTCACGAAACTGACTTTACTATTATAGACTTTGTGTCAGACTTAAGAGCTCCAACACCATCAGCAGCTGCAGAACTAGTAGTAGCAGATTACATAAGCATAGTAGATAAATTAAAAGCATTAACAAACAGGCTTGTGTTAAGTCAAGCTCAAAAAATTAATTTGTCAGAAAGTTTATTAAAAAACTACGCTTCAACGCTAAATAATTTAATAACTAATCAAATAACAAAACAACAAAACACACTAGATATGCATACAAACAGTTTAAGCAAACTTAACCCTGCTAATATACTAATAAAAGGTTATGCAAGAATAGAGTCTGAAAATAAGCTTATAAACAGTGCTAAAGACTTAAAACCAGGTAAAGAGTTTACAGCCAGAATGAAAGATGGTAAAATAAAAGCCACAGTTAAAAGTGTAGAGGAGATTAATTAATATGTCTTTTGAAACAAAAGTAAAACAGCTAGAAGAAGTTGTAAAACAGTTAGAAAGCCCTGAGTTAGGAATAGATGAAGGCGTAAAACTATTTGATAAAGGCGTAAAATTATCAAAAGAGTGTTACGAAATGCTAAACGAAACTAAAGGCAAAATAAGCGTAATTAAAAAGCAATTAGACGAAACAGTAGAAAAACCACTAAAAGGTGAATAAAGGAATCAGTAAATGAGAGCAAGTAAATTATTTTTTCAAACACATAAAGAAACACCAACAGAAGCAGAAATTAAAAGCCATAAGTTAATGTTAAAAGCAGGCTTAATAAAACAACAAGCAAGTGGAATTTATGCATATATGCCACTTGGTTTTAGAGTGCTTAAAAAAATAGAAAATGTAATAAGGCAAGAAATGGACTCAGCAGGTGCTCAAGAAGTATTAATGCCAGGACTAGCCCCTCAAGAAGTATATGAAGGCAGACTAGATAAGTTTGGTAAAGATATGTTTAAGTTAAAAGATCGTAAAAATAACGATTTTTGCTTAACTCCTACTCATGAAGAGTTATTTACTTCTATGGTTAAAGATGTTGTAAAATCTTACAAGCAATTACCACAAATTTTATATCAGTTTCAAACAAAATATAGAGATGAAAGAAGACCACGCTTTGGTTTACAAAGAAGCCGTGAATTTATTATGAAAGATGCATATAGTTTTGATATTGATGAACATACAATGCATGATAGCTATATTGCAATGCATAATGCTTATGTTAAAGCTTTTAAAAAACTAAGTTTAGACTTTGTTACAGTTGCAGCTGATAGTGGTTCTATGGGCGGAGCAATGTCTGAAGAGTTTATGGTTAAAAGTGAAGTGGGAGAAGACACAGTTATTTTTTGTAGTAAATGTGGCTACTCAGCAAATGCAGAAAAAGCAACCACAAAATTAGATAAACCGGAAAACGAACAAAAAAAACAACTAGAAAAAGTAAGCACACCTAACCTTAAAACAGTACAAGAAGTTAGTACCCATTTAAATGTAAGTGCCAAAAAGCTAGTAAAAACAATTATTTATATGGTAGATAATAAACCTTTAGCTGTACTTATAAAAGGCGATAGAGAAATTCAAGAAGTAAAACTAGCTAATTATTTAGACGCAAATAATATAAGGCTTGCTACTAATGAAGAAGTTGAAAATATTTGTAATAGTAGCGTAGGGTATATTGGACCTGTAGAGTTAAATATTGAAAAATTAGCAGACAATGAAGTTAAAAATATGGTTAACTTTGTAACAGGTAGTAACGAGCAAGATAAACACTTTACTAATGTAAACTTAAAAGACGTTAATATACAAAATTACGCTGACATTAAAACAGCACAAGCAGGAGATATTTGCCCTAAATGTGAAAATACTCTTGATGTTATGAAAGGTATTGAAGTTGGGCATATATTTGAATTAGGCAAAACATATTCTGAGCCGTTAGGGTTAAATGTTTTAGACGAAAACGGTAAAACTAAACCTGTATTAATGGGTTCATACGGAATTGGCTTAGGGCGAACTATGGCAGCAATTGTAGAGCAGTTAAGCGATGATAAGGGCATTATATGGCCAGAAATTGTTGCACCTTTTAGCGCTACTATAATAGCAGTAAACACTAAAAACCAAGATCAAAAAATTGCAAGCGAAAGCCTATATAAAGACTTAAAAACAGCTGGTTTAGATGTTTTAATAGATGACAGAAAAGCTAGCTTTGGTGCTAGAATGAAAGACAGTGAACTTTTAGGTATACCATTTATTATTATAGCCGGCAAAAAGGCAGACCAGGGTATATTTGAGTTTGTAGATAGAAAGACTGGTAATAAGTCAGAAGTTACTAAAGCTGATTTAATAAAAACAAAATAAATATTTTAATCATATATAAAAAGAGGCAATTACCTCTTTTTTTAAAAAGTAATTACCATAAAAATTGTAACTTTAGCTTTAAACTATGCATGTAATTATTGAATAGTTAATAGTTATATGTTATAATAAATATACATCTAATGTAGAGGTGCAGTATTCTAGTCAGGAATTTTTGTTTGGAAGACGTACTTTCGGAGCGTTAAAAGAGCATATCGATGAAGTTTCTGGTGTAGGCGTTGGCTGCCCAAGCCGGTGTTTATGCTGGAAGTTAAGATTTATGGGCGACCCACAATGGCATGTGGGCAACGACCCATCTATCGTGGAGACCTGAAAGGTGGTAAGCTTGACTTATTACTAATCGGGATTAAACCTGCAATGCGGTTAATAGCTGTGTTCAGAGTAGCTCGTCTTGAGCGACAGTATGCGAATTAGGTATCATAAAAAATTTAAGACCGGCCAGTTTTAAATTATAATAATTGCCCTATGAAACTACTATTGCAAAATAGACTAAGAACAATTTTATTCTGTTAAGGAAAGCTTCTAGACTGTAAACATAAGTGTTTGATGTACTAGGGATTATAGTGTAGTCTAAGTGGTTATTCGGCACATTGCCAAGCAATGGTTTTAGCTTAAATGGAAACGGCTTATACGGTAACGATAAGTGCTAAAAAAGGAAAACTTGCCCGAACCTAAGCTGCAAGGTTTACTTAGTATATCACCTCTATAAGTAGATGATTTTTTTAATTAAATACAAGGTAATAAATATAAATATGAACAAAAAAAATAAAACTAAACCTGTGCTCACAAGCACAAAACAACAAAAAAAAGAAAAACTCAAGAAAACAAGTAACAAAAAAGCTATAAAATGGGCATGGCCTATAAAGATTTTTGTAATTACTCTTATATTAAGTTTAATATTAAGCGTAAGTTCAGAATTAATTTTAAGCGATGCAGGGTTAATTATAAGCTTAATTACTGTTACAGTTTTACTACTTGGTGGTATTACATTTGATATGCTAGGCGTTGCTGTTGCAGTAGCTAGTATAGAACCATTTAATGCTATGAGTAGTAAAAAAATTACAGGCGCTAAAGAGGCAATTAAACTAGTTAAAAATGCAGAAAAGGTTTCAAGCTTTGCTTCAGATGTTGTAGGCGATATGTGTGGTATTTTAAGTGGTGCTGTTGGTGCTGCTTTAGTACTTCAAATTACAAGTTCTATGACTGATTTTAAAGTAGTAATTATTGCAAGTTTAGTTAGTAGTATAATTGCAGCATTAACTGTGTTTGGTAAAGCTATTGGTAAGAGTCTGGCAATAAACTACCCAGAAAAGATAGTATTATCAGCAAGTAAAGTTGTTAGCTTAGTTCATATTAAAAATAAAAAATAATATATAAAACATAAAAAAGACTAAAAAAACAAAGTCTTTTTTTATTGTTAAAATTACAAATGTGAGTAAAAATGCTAGTTAAAATACTCAAAAATATACATTAAAAAAGTGAAAAAATGCTAATAAAATAAGTGTAAAAATACACAGTAAATAACGTAAAAACACATATTAAAAGCTGTAAAAATACTTAACAATATACACTTTTTAAATATAATAAAAAAGCCTAACAAATAATAAATATGCTAAACGAATTATGTAAAAAATACATATCAAATAAGTGAAAAAATGCTCATAAAATAATATGAAAACACATCTAACATGCTTAAAAAAGAGTAAAATTGTTAATTAAATATGTTAAAATGTCAGCAAAAATTAAATAAAAATGCCTCTAAATTATTATAAAATATGCTCAATAACGTTATGAATATCATTTAATTTTTAGTAAAAAAAACATACAAAACATTAGCAAAAATTGAGTAAGAAGATCTATTAACAAGTGTAAAAATGCTCATAAAATAATGTAAAAATGCTTATTAAATAAGCGTAATACATCTTTTAAATAATATATAATTAACATCAAATTTATTAATTAAATTTATAAAACTCATCAAATAATTTAATAGTATATTCATATTTTAAATAATATAAAAAATTAAATTCGAGATTAAAATAACAGCTAAAAGTATTGCTTATTTAATATATAAACTATAGTGTAATATACTTATCTAGCTAATTATATTTATCAAAACTTTTAACCTAAAAAAATATTAAATATTAAAATATGTAACTAATTTAAATGCAATAAAAAGCATAAGAGCTTGCTTAAAAGTATACTACAAAATTAACTTAAATATAAAATTCAACAAATTAATATTGTATATTTTTGTATATAAGAACACATACAAATTCAATATTTAAGTGTAATCAAATATAAACGAATCTACGTATTCTAGCTTATTTTTAAACTTTATATATAATAATTAAATATCCAATACAAATAGAATTAATAAATTTTAATATTATATTTTTGTATGAAAAAAACTATTAAAAAATAATTTGTCATCAAATTTTGACTTTTAATAAAAAATGAGTAAAATAAGATAGCAAGGTAAAAAGTATAATATATGAGCAAAAAGACGACGCTCTCAGAGCCGTTTTTAAACATATTTGTGAATATTTATCCGTGCATTATGATATTAAGAATTAGCATAAAAATACAAAAAATTGTAAGTTAAGTAAAACTTAGGTGATTTTAATTAAAAATTAAAGTATAACCAAATTTTAATAAAATGTAGTTTTTAATAAAACGTTAATTCGCGCAAAAAAGGGTACAGAATAGACGTAAAATAACACATAGCACTTTGCATAGTAGTATGCATAGTATTGCACAGTACTACGCATAGTACTATGCATAAACAAGAGTACTACGCATAGTACTACGCAAAAACAATACTACGCATAGTATTAAAAATATTGTAATTTTATCACTAATATATAGAGTAGAGTAGGCTTTTTTATAGTTATTCATTGCCTTTTTTATTATTATAATATAAACTGTATAAACATTCAGAAAAAATATGCATAAATATACAAAAAGGGCTTGCATATTTATAAAACATATTGTATAATTATTTTGTAATTAAAAAATATCTATGCATAAATATAATTTATAATTATGCAAAATTTGCTACAGACCTAGTAAATACTAGGCATACAGGAGATGAATAAACATGGCAAGAACAGCAAGGCAAAGCAAAATTTTAGAGCTTATTTCTGCTAAAGTAATTGAGACTCAAGACGAATTAGTATCTCAATTAAGGCAATTAAACTACGATGTTACACAAGCAACCGTTAGTAGAGATATTAAAGAACTAGGCTTAATTAAAATTCTTACTGATTCTAAAAAATACAAATATGCTTTTGTAGACTCATCTACTACGCATCAAATTAGCGAAAAGTTTGCTGGAATTTTCAAAGAGGGAATAATTAGTATTAAACCTGCAAAAAATTTAGTAGTAGTAAAAACGCTAAAAGGTATGGCTAACGCAATATCTAGCTTTATAGATAAAATGAATATGGAATACTCGTTAGGCTGTGTTTATGGAGATGATACTGTTATGATAATTTGCCAAGATGACGACAATGCATTACTGACTTACGAAAAACTGAGCACAGTTTTATAATTTAACCTTTAAACTTGTACTAACTACAAGATTAAGATAAATAGAAATAATCTTTTGTTTTAATATTTAACCATTATTGAAACGGAAAATAACAACCTTTAAAGGTTGTTATTTTTTATATTTTTTTGTTATACTTTATTAGGTTATTAATAAAAGGATTTATTTTATGTTACATAGTTTAAAAATTGAAAATATTGCACTAATAAAAGACTTAACAATTGACTTTAAAAATAATTTAAATGTTTTATCAGGCGAAACTGGTGCTGGTAAAAGTATTATTATAGATTCTTTAAATTTTTTATTAGGCGCAAGAGCAGACAAGACACTAATAAGAACTAAAGAAAGTGAAGCTAGAGTAGTAGGTGTTTTTAGTGTAGATTGTAATAGTCAGTTTGTAAAAGACTTTTTTAACAAATTACAAATGCCTGTAGAAGATACTGTTATTATTAGTAGGCAAATGAACGCAAACGCTAAGAGCATAACAAAAGTAAACTCAGAGTTTGTAACATCTAGTTTATTAAAACAATTAACTTCACATTTAATAGATGTTCATGGCCAAAACGAACATCAGTTTTTATTAAATAATAAAAATCAACTAGCTATTATAGACAACTATTCACAAAATACTATAAGTAAGCTTAAACAAGAATATATTAATGTTTTAAATGAAGTACAAAAAGTAAATGAGCAAATTAACAGTTTTGGAGGCAGTGAACAAGAAAGGCTAAAACAAATTGATTTGTTAGAATACGAAATTAATGAAATTGATAATGCAAATTTATCTATAGATGAAGAAGAGGAATTAACCACTAAATTTAAAAAGATGCAAAACGCAGAAAAAATTGCAAATAGTTTAACATTGGTAAATAACGCTTTTGAAGACTCAGTTCAAGGTGGTGTTTTGCACCGCTTAGCTACAGCTAAAACAAATTTAAACACAGTGGAAGACTACGACAAAGAGTTGCAGACGTTATCGTCAAGGTTAGATTCTACAAAACTAGAGTTAGAAGATATTGTGTTTGAATTAAACAATTTTGCAGATTCCTTAGAGTTTAACGCTGAAGAGTTTGAAAAAGTAGACGATAGAATGGACCATATTAAAAAATTAAAAAGAAAATACGGACCACAAATTCAAGATGTGCTTGATTATTTACAATTAGCAAACAAAAAACTTTACAAATTACAAAACAGTAAAAAAGAAATAGATAAATTAAATGCTATAAAAACACAGTTATTACAAAAACTATTAACTAAAGCTAATAAGTTAAGCGAACAAAGAAAACAAAATGCAAAAGATTTAACAAAAGAGATATTATCGCACTTAAAAGACTTGGGAATGCAAGACTCACAACTAGATATAGTTTTTAACACTATGCCTACACTAGAAACGATTGAAGAAACAGCTACTAATAATGGTGTAGATAAAGTAGAATTTATGTTTTCAGCCAATTTAGGTGAGCCTGTTAAAACATTAAATAAAATAATTAGCGGTGGAGAGTTAAGTAGGTTTATGCTAGCTATTAAAGCGGTTGTAGCTGTAAGTGATAATATTCCTACAATGATATTTGATGAAATTGACACGGGCATTGGTGGCAAAATGGCTCAAGCTGTTAGTAAAAAGTTAGCAATAATAAGTAAACAGCATCAAGTAATAGTTATTTCACACTTACCACAAATAGCTGCAATGGCAGATCATCATTTATTTATAGAAAAAAATGTAAAAAATAAAACTACATTAACAAGCATTAAAGAAATAAAAAATGACGTTTTAATTAATGAAATAGCAAGAATGGTAAGTGGTGCAAACCTTACAAATGAAGCCATTAATAATGCAAAAAAATTAAAAGAAGAATGCAACGAGTTTAAAATAAATTTATAATATTTTTACTTTTTGAATAACTTCTAACAGTAATACAAAAACTACTCTTAAACACGTTTTAGGAGTATTTTTTTATGCATTTAAAGAGACTTAAAAAAAGCTTAGGCATTTTGTTAGTTATACTATATATACTAGTTGTAAAAGATATTCCATTAAGCCAAATACAAGCTGTACCAGATAAAATAAATTTTAACTCTACAGATGTAGTAGCAGTAAATAACGAGTCTTTGTTTGGAAGATATATTAAAGTAGATAAAAAATTAGCTAAAAGCGATGAGCAAAACGATATTCTAAACTTTAATTTATTTGGTTTTATAAAATTAAACTCAGTTAAAATAAACATGCTAGACGACTCAGAAAAAGTTTATGCGGGAGGTCATCCCGTAGGTTTTTCTCTTAGTAGTGAAGGTTTAATAGTAGTAGGTGCAAACTCTGTATTAACAGAAAAAGGAAAAGTTGACACATTAAAAACTTCTGGCATTAAAATTGGAGATATAATTAAAGAAATAGAAGGAGTAAAAGTTGCTAACATTAAAGATGCAGAAAAGGTATTAAATAAGAAAGAGTATAAAAATATAGAACTAAATGTAAAAGCTATAAGAAAAAATAAAGAAATAGATTTAATGTTAAAGCCGGCTCTAGATATGCAAACCAAAAAGTTTAAAATGGGTTTATGGGTAAGAGATGATGCAGCAGGAGTAGGAACACTAACTTATATAAGAAAAGATAATAGGCGTTTTGGTGCATTAGGGCACGCCGTTTGTGATATTGATACTAAAGTACCATTTAGTGTAGATGGAGGAAAATTATATTCATCTAATATAATTGGCTTAAAAAGAGGCTCAAGAGGTCACCCCGGGGAATTAAAAGGTTTGTTTGTAAAAAGTTCTAACAGTGAGGGAGTGGTAGATAAAAACGCAGACTTTGGTGTATTTGGTGTTATTAGTGAAGATAGCAAGCTTTTAAATGAAGACGCTTTATATGAAATTGGTGGTAGATTAACAGCGCGACCAGGAAAAGCTAAAATAAGAGTTGCAATAGATGGAAATAAAGTAAAAGACTACGATATAGAAATTATAAGAACTAATTTTCAGAACATATCTAAACAAAAAAGTATGGTTATAAGAGTTACAGATAAAGAGCTAATAAGAAAAACAGGGGGCATAGTTCAAGGTATGAGCGGTAGCCCAATTATTCAAAACTCAAAAGTAGTTGGCGCAGTAACGCACGTATTTGTCAATGACCCCAAAAAAGGTTTTGGTGTTTACTTGGACTGGATGATAAACGAATAAAGTAGCGTTTTAAGGATAAAAATTATTAGAAATTTTAAAAAATAGTGTCTTTTTGTAAAAAAACACTATTTTTGTATATTTTTTTAAAATATTGTACAAATTTAGTAGTTTTTAAAAAAAATATATGTTAATATTTAATATTATTTTAGCTTTGGGGAGCAAAATTATGAGGTTAAATTTAACAGCTATACTTTATTCTAATAAAAATATTGACTTAGCTTATAAGTCTAAAAAAAGTTGTAGAAAAATGCAAATTAACTTAATTAATTCTACTGACTTTGTAGATCTAACTATTAAAATTGTAGAATTAAAACCAGAAATTGTAATGTTTGACTTAACTACAACAAATTTACAAAAAGAAATAATAAGGCTTTTTGTAAGTGAGGTGCAGTATCATGTTCCTAATGTAATTCTTATTTATAATAATAAAGAACAACTAGAGCAATATGCTGAGTTTAATTTATGTTCTATAAAAGCAGATGAGTTAGATATGCTTTTAATAAAGGAAGAAAAAAACTTAAAGCTAAGGTCTATTAATTTTGAACATAATAAAAAAAATATGGCAGATATTTCAAAAATAATTAATAATCATTTATTTAGTATGGGTTTTTCAGCAAAACATACAGGGTATTCTTACTTAACTGAAGTTATAAAATTAGCAATTAAAAAAAATGGGCATATTGGCTCATTAAGTAACGAAGTTTACCCAATAATTGCAGCAAAATATGGGACTATTGTTTTTAACGTAGAAAGAAATATAAGAAATGCTATAAACTGCGCTTTTACAGCTTATAGTATAGATAACTGCTCAACAGTTAAATGTGATAATTTTTTTAACTATTTTAAAACTAGGCCTACGAACAGAGAGTTTATATGTACATATATAGAAAGAATGCAAGATTATTTAAACAGTGAAGAAAATAATTTATTAATAAATAACAAATAATTATAATAAATATAGTATATGTTTAATTATACTATTTACAAAAAAATTTTTTATTTAACTCAAGCAATAAAAAATCATATTGTGTATCATAGAGTCTATTATTTAATAGGCTGTTTTTGTTTGGTATTTGGCATTGTAACTGGTGTGCTTAGCGTTTCTAAATATGCTAATTTAGTTAAATTAGAAGATATTGCAGATGTACATTAATAAAGTATTTAAGTCGTAATGCTAGCATTATGGGTTTGTTTTTTTCAAGAATTATTAGTTTATTATTTTTAAGCCTAATTATAATTATTATAAGCGGTTTTTGGCTGTTTTTTCCTATTGGGTATATTATTTTAATTTATAAAAGCTTTATATCTGCAGTAACAATTGGGTTTTTAATTATACTTTATGGGCTTAGCGGAATTTTACTAAGTTTATTTGTGCTTATTCCTGTTTTAATTATTTCTCACATAGCCTTATTAGCCTTAGTTTGTATATGTTCTAAAAGAAGCTTAACATGTAAAAAATATGGTACGCCATTTTTTAGTGATAATCCTCCATATTTTCCTTTTAGGTCAACTTATTTTGTATTTGCAATTATTTTGTTGTCTTGTTTGTGGGAATTACTATTTTTACCAGTATTTTCTATGTCTTTTATAATAATTTATTAAATAATTATTTTCAAGTGGTATAAATTAATAGCACATATATTTCTCTTGTGATAAAATTAACGAAAGAGAGGATTTTTTATGAAAATAGTACTTATGGTAATAGATGGGTTTGGTATTGGTGAAATGCCAGATGCTAATAAATATGGTGATGAAGGTTCTAACACTTTTTTAAATGTAAACCGTGAACATGCATTTAATATTCCAACTTTAGAAAAATTAGGACTTAAAAACATTGATGGCATAAATTTGCCTACTAAACATAGGGTAGTAGGTAATTACGCTAGGTTAAAGGAGTTATCTCCCGGTAAAGATACAACAACAGGTCATTTAGAAATTAGCGGTGTAGTATTAAAACATCCTTTTCCTACTTTTAATGACGGAATACCTAAGCATATATTAAATGTTATAGAAAAAGTAATAGGCATTGGTGTTTTAGGTGGAGAAGCCATTTCAGGCATTGAAGTAATAAAAAAATATGGTGACGAACATTTAAAAACACGTAAACCAATTGTTTACACATCAGCTGATAGTGTTATTCAAATTGCAACGCATGATAGATTATATTCTATTAAAGAACTTTACACAATTTGTAAAAAAGTGCGAGAAGTTATGCAAGGAGAACTTGGTGTTGGAAGGGTAATTGCTAGGCCGTTTGCTGGTGAAAATGCCGACAATTTTTATAGGCTACCTTACAGAAAAGACTATTCACTAGATCCACCAGGTATTACAATGCTTAACAAGTTAAAACAAGAAAATCTAAGTGTTGTAGGCGTAGGTAAAATTAAAGATATTTTTAACGGTGAAGGCATTACAAAACATATGCCTGCAAGTAATAACGAACAAGCAATAAAAGCTGTAAAACAAGCAGTGAAAGAAACTGAAAACGGTTTAATTTTTGCTAACTTAATAGATACTGATATGCTTTATGGGCACAGAAATAATGCTTTAGGTTATAAAAATGCTGTAGAAAAAATTGATGCTGAGTTATTAGATATAATAAACAAACTTAACGCTGAAGATATTATTATAATAACTGGTGATCACGGTTGTGATCCTACTACTGTGTCTACTGACCATTCACGTGAATATACACCGCTTTTAATTTATGGAAAAGGATTAAAAAAGGGCGTAAATCTTGGCACGTTAAATGGCTTTAATCATATTGCAAAATTAGTGTTAGAAAATTTTCGTCTTCAAAAAAATTCAGTTTTAGATCAAATAAAAAAATAAAAAATTTAATTATTAAAAATTGTTAAAAAATTATAATTTAAAAAAAGTGTTAGAAAGTTATAATTAAAAAAAAAGTGTTAGAAAGTTATAATTTAAAAAAGTGTTAGAAAGTTTTTATCTTAAAAAAATATGAGAAAATTTTTATCTTAAAAAAAGTTAATTTTAAAGCAAATAAAAAAATAAAGGAATATTAATTATGGAAAAATTATTACAAAGTTTAGTTAAACAAGTTAAGTCAAAAATAAATTTAAAGCCAGAGCTTGCTATTATATTAGGTAGTGGCTTAGGTAATTTTGCTGACTTGATTGAAAATAAAGTAGAAATACCTTATTCATCGCTAAAAGGTATGCCAACTTCAACTGTTAAAGGGCATAGCGGACAATTTATTTTTGGACAAATAAAAGGCATAAATATTTTAGCAATGCAAGGCAGATTGCACTTATATGAAGGCTACTCAGCAAAAGAAGTAACTCTTCCTATTTATTTGTTTAAAAAACTAGGTGTAGAAAGCTTAATAGTAACAAATGCAGCTGGTGCTGTTAACGATAAATTTGAAGCAGGCGATTTAATGGTTATAACTGATCAAATAAATTTAACAGGAAAAAATCCGCTGATAAGTGGTTCTATTGTTGATTACGGCATAAAGTTTATAGATATGACAAAAGCATATAATAAAAACTACATTAAGTTAATAGATAATATAGCCTTAAAAAATAAAATAGAAATAAAAAAGGGTACTTATATTCAATTTTTAGGACCTACATACGAAACGCCAGCAGAAGTTAAAATGGCAAGAGCAATGGGAGCAGATGCCGTTGGTATGAGTACTGCTGTTGAAGTTATTGCTGCAACACAAGCAGGCTTAAAAACTCTTGCAGTTAGCGCTATAGCTAATATGGCTGTAGGAATAACAGAAGAAGATGTAACACATGATATGGTGTTAGAAACTATGGAAAAAGCTAGCAAAAACCTTGTTCCTTTAATGATAGAATTTATAAAAAATTTGCATACAATAAAAAAATAGTAAAGTAAAATTTGACTTAAAACTGTTAATTTTAGCCACTTTTAAAGTGGTTTTTTTTACATAAAATAGTGTGTTTTTACAAATACTAATTATAAAATAAAAATGGAGGAATAACAGGAAAATGAAAAAAACCTTTAGTATAATATTAGTTTTGTTATTGACAGTTGTAACATTGTTTTCTGGTCAACAAACAGATATAGTATATGCAAGTGATGATATTAAATTAGATGAAGTTCAGCTACCTTTTGAGTCAAAAGCTTACTTATTGCTAGATTACAACACAAACACTGTATTAACAAATAATAATGAAACAGACAAATATCCAGTAGCAAGTATTGTAAAACTTATGACTACACTTTTAGCTTATGAAGCAATAGAAAATGGTGACTTAGACTTAGACCAAATGATATTAGCAAGCGAACACTCAGCAAGTATGGGTGGTTCACAAGCATTTTTAGATGCTAACCAAGAATATCAGGTAGAAGAGTTACTAAAAAGCATTATAATAGCATCAGCTAACGATTCTAGTGTATTAATAGCTGAAGCAATAGCAGGTAATGAGCAAAGTTTTGTTAAATTAATGAATAAAAGAGCAAAAGAACTTGGTATGAATAACACTCTTTATGTAAATGCAAACGGCTTACCAGATGCTAACCAATATTCAACAGCTATGGACTCTGCAATCTTATTAAAAGAAGTAATGAAATACGATAATTATTTTGACCATAGCACAACCTGGATGACAGATTTTGTACATCCATTAGATGGTAGAGCAACCGAACTTACAAACACAAATAGACTATCACGCTTTTATAAAGGCTGTGACGCAGGAAAAACAGGCTACACAGATGAAGCAGGCTATTGTTTAGTTGCAAGCGCTAAAAAGTCTGATATGCGTTTAGTAGCAGTAGTTTTAGGCGCACAAACAAGTAAACAACGTTTTTCATTAATATATGATTTACTTGATATAGGTTTTGCTAACTATAAAAACGAACATATAGCAGTAAAAGGTGCAGAAATAGATGAAAAAATAAAAGTTAGAGGCGCAAAAAGTGAACAAGCATTATTAACTTTTGAAGACGATTTTTACTATATATCAAAAAGAACAGATGACGACGGTTTTGAATTAAAATTTGAATTACCAAACAGAGTAAAAGCACCGTTAATGCAAAATGATAAAGTAGGAAAAGCATTTATTATAAAAGAAGGTAAAGTAGTAGGCGAAGTAAATGTTGTATCTTATGAAAATGTTGAAAAACAAAACTACAGAGATATAATAAGAAAAATTTTTACTAAATGGGGAGTAAGAAAATAACAAAATTATAAAATATGATATAAATCAACAAAAAAGAGAGTACTATGCATACTCTTTTTTGTTTGCATAGTACTTATAATTGCGTATTATTATTGCCAAAATAGGGCAAGTTTGCTATAATTAAAAAGTTAAAAGGAGATTTTATGCTACATGTACTAAGTCAATACTCAGGCAATCAAGCAATTATTGCATTATTAGCTTTTTTTATTGCAATTTTAGTTGCATTAACAGTGCATGAGTTTGCGCATGCTTACACTGCTTATAAGCAAGGTGATTCAACGGCAAAAGCTTACGGAAGACTTACATTAAACCCAAAGTCGCATATAGATCCAATTGGTATACTAATGCTTCTTTTTGTAGGGTTTGGTTGGGCTAAGCCTGTACCAGTTAACCCTGCAAGGTTTAAAAACTACCGTTTAGGCACTTTTTTAGTGTCAATTGCTGGTGTTGTAGTTAATTTTATTACTTTTATATTATTTACAGCTTTAATTGTATTAATAAGTAATGGTGCTATATCGCTTGACTTAACTTCGTCAATTGGCTTCTTTTTATATGTGTTAGTTAATTATATTGCTACTATAAGTTTGTTTTTAGCTATATTTAATTTACTTCCTATTGCACCATTAGATGGTTTTAATATAGTAAGTTCATTTACTAGGTCAAACAACGACTTTTTAAGGTTTATGCGTAAAAATGGTCAAATAATATTAATAGTATTACTTATTACAGGCGCATTGCAAGGGTTAGTAACGTATTTATATAGTGCTATTTCTAACCCTATAACCACATTTTTTACAAACCTATTTTTTTAAAGGATAATAAATATGGAAAATAATGAAAAATTAAATGATAATATAATAGAACTTAATGAAGAAGATGTGCAGGGTAAGTATAAGTTTAAATTAGAAAACTTTGAAGGTCCGCTAGATTTATTACTACACTTAATTAAAGGTAGTAAACTAGATATTCATGAAGTAAATTTATCTGAAATTACAGAGCAATATTTAGAATATATGACGCAAATAGAAGCACTAGATATGCAAAAGGCAGCAGAATTTATTGAAATGGCTGCTACTTTAATTGAAATAAAAAGTAAGTCTTTACTACCAGTAGAGCATGAAGAAGACGAAGAAGAAGAAAACCAAGAAGAACTTTTATTAAAACGACTTCAAGAGTATAAATTGTTTAAAGAAGCGGGCGAAAAATTATCTGAAGTAGAAAACGTAGATAAATTTTATAAAGAACCAGATAAACAGGCAAATGATTACAGAGTTGTTTTAAAAGATATGAATATGGATAATTTAATATCTGCGTTTTCAAAACTACTTACTAAAATAGAAGAAGATGAAGAAACAACAATACCTAAAACAATAGAAAAAGATAGGTTTACAGTATCTGAAAAAACTTTTGAACTTGAAACAAGGTTAATAAAAGCTAACAAATTAAAATTTTCTGCACTTGTTGATGTTGACTATTCACGCTCGGAAGTTATAACTACATTTTTAGCAGTGCTTGAAATGTTAAAGTCGCAAAAAATTACAGTAGATCAGCAAGACAAGTTTTCAGAAATAGAAATAATAAAATGTGAGGAGTCTATAAATAATGAATAATTTACCACAAGTATTAGAGGCAATTTTGTTTGTTTCTGGTGATGGAATAGGAAAAGAAGATATATTAGATAAGTTAAACATATTAGAAGAAGACTTAGATGAAGCTTTAAGTAAATTACAAGAAAAATATAATTCAGTAAGTGGCGTTCATATTATTACATACAGAAACAAAATTCAAATGTGTTCAAACTCAGATTATGCTGAGGAAGTTGCAAGCGTTTTAAACCCAATAAGAGAGCGTAAGCTTAGTAAAGCAATGTTAGAAGCTATGTCTATTATTGCCTACAAACAACCTATAACAAGGCTTGAAGTGGAAAATATTAGAGGCGTAAATTCTGATTATGCAATACAAAATTTACTAAAACATAATTTAGTAGAGGTAATAGGCAGAAAAGACACGCTAGGAAAGCCTATGCTTTTTGGAACAACAGAAGAATTTTTAAAACGATTTGAAATTGAGTCTTTAAACCAGTTACCAGATTATGAAGAGTTAATAGAAAGCATTTCTTTAATAAATGCTGAGGATAAAACTTTATATAATGAATTTGATGTAGATGAAGAAAATGAAAAAGAAAGTGAAGCTAATAACGAAGAAAACGAAGAAGATAATACTGAAAAAGAAAATGAAGAACAAGAAAAACAAAATAACGACGAACTTGAAAAAGCAGGAGAGCAGTTTGACAAGTTTATGCAAGAGCAAAGACGCTTAAACAAAGAAAAAAAGGATAAAGAAAAACAAAAACAACAGGCTTAACAATTAAATAGTAAGTTATTAAAATGTATGAAAGGTAATTTCATACATTTTTTTTAGTTAATTGTTAATAATAAAAGTATGCAAATGTTTATTATTATAATTTTAATTGTACTTTTTTTATTAGCGTTTGTGCCGATAAGTTTTGCGTTTAAAATATCTTACAACGTGCTTACAAACAAAGGGCGTTTTAAAGTAAATATTTTTAAAAAACTTAAAATATTTAACCCAAGGTTTAAAATAATTAACAAAAAGCTAGTAATAATAAAAAGAAAAGGCAAGCAAAAAATATTGGAGCTTGACTTATATGACCCTAAACTAGCATTTTATAACGAACTACAAAAAGCACTATTAAAACGACTAATGGTAAAAAGGTTTTATTTTACAATAAATTTAGGAGCAAAAAACAATGCTTTTTTAACAAGTATGCTAGGTGGTTACACTCAAGTATTTTTAGCTACTGCAACTTCATATTTAAAGTGCAAAAATAGCGACTTTAATACAAGAACAAAAGTAAACACTTATTATGATTCAGAAAAACTAAACTTAACATTTAGTGGGCAAATTTACATTTCAGTAGTTGGGTTAATTTTAAGTGTTTCACAAGCTTACTATAAAAATAATTTAAAGCAAAAAAAGGTAGGAAAAAGTTATGGAAAATGAAAATAAATCTCACAAAATAGAGCAAATTATGAAAAGCGCAATGACAGAGCTTAAAAGCATAATAGATGTTAATACAGTAATAGGTACGCCAATTAAAACAGAAAATGAAACTATAATACCTATTAGTAAAGTAATTGCTGGTTTTGTTGCTGGTGGTGGAGAGTATACAAAAAATAAATTAACTAGTACAAAAAAACAGGAGCACCCATTTGCTGGTGGCTCTGGCTCTGGTTTTAACATTGTACCTGTTGGGTTTTTAATAAAAGATGAAGTAGGCTACAAAGTATTAAATGTAGACTCAGACAATGTAACTACAACACTTTTTGATATGGTTTTAAAAGTGCTTAGTGCTCTTGATAAAAAACCTGAAGAAAACGAAAATGAGGTTAAGGATGAAAAATAGTAAGTTGTTTTTGGTTATTGTTTTAATAATTACTATGTTATTTTTGTTTAATATGTATGTTTATAACGCAGGCATAGATTCAATAAAAGTAAATGCTTTAGTTGGAGCAAAATCTATGGTTGTTATGGATGTTGACTCTAACAGAGTATTATTAAGTAAAAACGAAGACCAAAAGTTAGCTATGGCTTCTACTACTAAAATTATGACTGCCATTGTAGCCATAGAAGAATGTGAAAATTTAGATGAAATGGTAAAAATTAATGACAAAGCAGTTGGTATAGAAGGAACATCAATTTATTTACGAAAAAATGAAAAAATGCCATTAAAAGAATTATTATATGGTTTAATGCTAGCTTCAGGTAATGATGCTAGTTTAGCTATTGCTTATCACATAGGAGAAGGTGATATGCAAGTTTTTGTAGACAAAATGAACAAAAAAGCAATAGAAATAGGTGCAACTAGTACAAACTTTGTTAACCCGCACGGGCTAGATGCTACAAACCATTACACAACAGCTTACGACCTAGCTTTAATAACATCTTATGCACAAAAAAATAGTGATTATGCTGATATAACCAGAACAAGAAAAATGCAAATAACTTCAACTCCAGAAGGACATAACAGGTTTTTAATAAATAAACAAAGGCTACTAACAAGGTATGATTATACAATTGGAGGAAAAACAGGTTTTACAGATAATGCTGGTAGGTGTTCTGTAGCTGTAGCAAAAAAAGATGATTTAACGTTAGTTACTGTTGTTTTGAATGCTCCTAATATGTTTGAAGACAGCATAGTAGCTTTTAATAACGCTTATGACACATATAAAAGTGTTGAGTTATTAAGGCCATACAGTTATGTAGACAGTTTAAAAGTTGATGATAAAAGAGAAGAGCAAATAAAACTATATTCAGAAAAAGGGTTTTCTTACCCACTTAAAGAAAAGGAACAATCACTTATTAAAATTGAAAAAAACTTGCCTAAAATATTAACGCCACCATTAAAAAAAGAGCAAGCAGTAGGAGAAATTAATATATATCTTGATAAAGACTTGATTTTTACTGAAAATATATATACTATAGAAAGTGTTGAAAGTATAGAACTTTCAAATAAAATAAAAGATATAATAAAAAAATGGTTTTACGACTAAAGGAAAATTACTAATGAGAATAAACAAATACCTAGCAACATGCGGATTAGCTTCAAGAAGAAAATGTGAAAAACTAGTAACAGACGAAAAAGTAAGCGTTAATGGCAAAATTGTTACAGACTTATCTACAAAAATAAATATTAATAAAGACAAAGTTGCCGTTGATGGTAAACAAGTTAAATTAGTTACAGACAAAGTATATTACTTACTTAATAAGCCAAAAGGCTATATAAGTGCAGTAAAAGACAGTAAAGACAGAAAAACGATTGTAGACTTAATAGATACAGATAAAAGAATTTTTCCTGTTGGCAGATTAGACTACGACACAGAAGGCGCAATTATATTAACTAACGATGGCGACTTAGCACATAGATTAATGCACCCTAGCCACGAAGTAGAAAAAACTTACATTGCTAATGTAAAAGGTGACTTAATTGAAAGTGAACTTGCAGTTTTACGTGCAGGAGTTGTTATTAATAATATAAGAACAGCTAAAGCAAGAGTAAAAAAATTAAAGTACGAAAATGATATAAGCCGTATTGAATTAATAATTCATGAAGGGCGAAACAGACAAGTAAGAAAAATGTTTGAAGCAATAGGAAAAGAAGTGCTATATTTAAAAAGAGTTGCAATAGGCGAGATAACTCTTGGCGGTATGAGCCGAATGAAGTATAAAGAATTATCTGAAGAAGAAGTTGAATATTTAAAAAACGCATAAAACAAAACCACTTTTAAAAGTGGTTTTTTTGTTGTTTGATTGCATTTATTTTTTTTATAGTTTATACTTAAAAGCAGGCAATAACAAAAGGAAAAATGTAATTTATGCAAAATAAAAATGTTATTTTAATAGCCATAGATGGTCCAGCAGCTGCAGGAAAAACTACAATTGCTGAGCAGTTAAGTAGTAAGCTTGGCATACTTTATCTTAATACTGGAGCTATGTATAGAGCGGCAGGTTTACATGCTTTAAGGTTAAAGGTTGACCCACTTAACGAAACCCAAATACAAAAATTTTTAGATACATTAAATATTGATGTAAACTATATAAATAAAAAGCAAAGAACATATTTAAACAAAGAAGATGTAACACATTTACTAACTAATCAAAAAGTAAGTGAGTATGCTAGCAAAATTAGCAGTATTGCAAGTGTTAGGGTTAAAATGGTAGCATTGCAGCAAAAATTGTCTAAACAAAGAAGTTTAATAGTAGACGGTCGAGATATTACAACAGTGGTTTTACCTAACGCAACATACAAGTTTTATTTAGATGCAAAAGTACAAGAAAGAGCAAAACGAAGGCATATTGAACAGGTAAAAAAAGGCTATAAATACTCTTCTTATCAAACTACCTTAAGTGATATTAAACAAAGAGATGAAAGAGATTCTACCAGAAAACATTCACCACTAACGTTATCAAAAGATGCCATTTACATAGACTCTACAAATAAAAGCATAAACAAAATTGTAAATACTATGTTAAACCATATAAAAGTTTAGAGGAGGTTATATGTTTTACAGCTTTATAAAAGTATTATTTTATATACCTATAAAGTTACTGTATCCTACAAAGGTTATAGGTAAACAAAACATTATTAACGGTAAAAGCATTTTAATATGTAACCATTATAGCAATTTAGATGTATTTATACTTATAGTTAATTTAAAACCAAAAATAAGTTTTTTAGCAAAGGCAGAACTTTTCAAAAACGGCTTTTACAATTGGTTTTTTAAAAATATGAAAGCAATAAAAGTAAATAGAGGTAAAGCTGACTTAAGGGCTACAAAAACAGTATTGCATCGCTTAAATAATAACGAGGTAGTAGGCATTTTCCCCTCAGGCACAAGAACAAATATAAAAAACAATAAGCAAGAATATAAAAAAGGTGTTGCAATGTTTAGCATTAAAACAAACTCACCAATTATACCTATGAAACTAGTTAAAAAGCCTAAATTGTTTTCTAAAAATAAATTAATAATATGTAAACCGTTTACAACAAGTAACAATAAAACTATAACGCAAGAAAAATTAGCAAAAGTAACTAAGCAAATAGAAGAAACTCAGGCTAAAATACAAACGCAAAATAAAGGAGAAAAATAAATGTTTATAATGTTGTCTGGTAGCAGTGGTGTAGGAAAAAACACTCTAATTAATGAACTAAGAAAAGAAGACGAAAATATTATACTTATGCCAACTCTAACTACAAGATCTAAAAGAAAAAACGAAGTAGAAGGCGACCCTTATTATTACTTAACAAAGGAAGAGTTTAATAAAAAAATAAACGATGATGAACTTTTCGAACATGAACATATGCATGGAAATTTATATGGATCTAGTAAAGTAATATTTAAAGATTATATTAATAAAGGCAATATTTTAATAAAAGATATAGGTGTAGAAGGAGCTTACAACTTATCAAATATATTAAAAGACTATACTCCAACAATAAAAGTGTTTTTAACAACGCGCACTAAATGTACATTAGTAAAAAGGCTTAAAGGTAGGGGCGAACTGCGCATTAAAAAAAGGCTTAGGCGTTACCCTTATGAGCAAGCACAAAAATCTAAATTTGATTTTTTAATTTTAAATAATAATAAAGAACAAACAAAAAAATTATTATTTGAAATTATAAATAATAGTAATAGCATAAAAAATGTTGTATTTACAAAACCGTTAGATAAACTTAAAGATAAAAAGATAAAAAAATATATTCAAAAGTTCAAAAAAGGTAAATTTAACCCATATGTTAAGGTAATGCTTAAAGACTCTAAAATTACACTTCTTAACTCTCATGAAAAATTTATTGCAAGTATTATAGCTAATAAAAATTTATGTAAAAAAGTTGTTAATAAAAAAAGTTGTAAACAATTAAATAAAAATCAATCTAGAAAATGGAAAAACTACATAAGGAAGTTGCTAAAAACAAAAAGTAATGAAAAGGCTATAAAAAAATAAACATAAAAAAACAAGCTTTAAAACTTGTTTTTTTATTTACCTTAATTCTTTATGTGCTTCATTTTTTTGGTCTTGAGTTTGAGTGCTTAAGCTATAAGAATGTTTTATTTTTAAAATAATTTCTTTAATTATGCTGTCTAGCATACTAAACTCAGAATAATCTGCCGGAGCATAAAAATTTATTCGGTTATCTCTTACTAATTCAAGTAATGTACTAGGTCTTTTTAATTCAGGGTTATAAACACCTATAGCATGCCCACCATTTTTTACTGTTAAACGCATAGCAGGAACATCGCTTTCGCTATCTCCTATGTAAACAATATTAGAAAAGGGAACAGGTCTTAGGGCTTTATCCATAGGGTAGTTAACTGCGTTATCTATAGAGTCTAATAAGCCTTTATTAATTCTATATAAAAACTGAGTTTTTGTAGTATAGTTTACAGCTTGTGATGGCCATATTGGCTTATTGTGTTTATCGTAAATAAATTCACAAGCATAAATTCTTTTAAACTCATCCGCTATTTTTGTGCCTTCAATAATAGAAGTTAAACCAGAAGATATAACATAGTGTTCTATTTTTATACCTAGTTTATCTCCAAAATTGTTAATGCGTTCAAACCATGTTTCTAAGCCTTTAAAAAGTTCTACGCTTTTACCACTTTCTACTAAAGACTGTTTTGTTAGTGGTAAGTTGTTTTCTTTATAAGCCTTGATCATATAATACATATAGCTGTTTACATAATCACAAAAATGTTCATCAGATAGTTTTGCAGTTTCTGCCCAAAACGCTTTAGGCTCTAGACCTAACTTTTGAATAAGCCCAAACTCTTGCATATTTTTAGGTGATAGAGTTTTGTCAAAGTCATAGCAAAGTGCAATTGTTGGTTTTTGTTCTTTTTTCATATTAATACCTTTAATTAACCTTGTATATATTTATAACTATTCTAGCACAGTAACCCCGCATTGTGCAAACAATTAAAAAACAAGCCCTATTTATGACTTGTTTTAAAGTTTGCTTAGCTAAAGTAAACTATAGCTACACTTGCAAAAATAATAAGTAGTGAAATTAAAGCAAGAATGAATGATATTAAACCTTTCTTAGTTTTAAGTTTATTTTTACTTATAAATAGTGCTGTAAAATTTAATATAAAAGCAAATAAAGCAAATATTACGGTGTAAGTAACTAAAGCCACTAAGGCAACTACAATTATACCTGTTTGAGCTTTAATGCAAATAGCTTGCAACATTACAAACATACTTAATAAAAAACCTACTATAGCAAACATTAAACCAGTACAAGAATTGTTACTTTTTAAAAAACTTACTGCAGATATTAAACTACCTTTAGTTTTTTGTGTTTTATGTTTACACTGCTTACAAGAATTATCTTTAATTTCTGTTTTTGTTTTTTTAACATCAACTGGTTCTTCTTTTTTTGTGACCTTAGGTTTTTCAACCTCTTTTGTTTCTACATTATCAAGTGAACTTTTAGGTTTTTCCACCTTTTTTTTAGGCTTTGTTTTTTGTGTTTTCTTCTTTTCCATACTTAACCTCCAAATATACTATTAATATATTTATTGCGAGGTTAGTTTTTTTATGTACAAATTTAAACATAATTACATAATAAAAAACGACCTATTAAATAGGTTGTTTTTTAAAGCATTTCTTTGTCGTTTTGTGTATATATTTGCTGTGAGTGTCTTCTTTTACTTTTTAATTTATTTCTAAGCATAACCATTAGATAAATAGAAGAAAGAGCGTCTTCACCTTCTGCAATATAAAGACTATCTAACAATTTACCTGGTAAAGCTGGTTTAAAGTTATAGTCTATGCTATTTTTGTTGAACATAAGTGCTTTATCGTCTTTTTTAAACTTATTTACTTTTAGTTTTAGCTTAATTTGCTTAGCATTATTCATAACATACTTTTTTTTTGTTAACTTTGAATATTAAACTACGGTTTTGTTGAGTTTTATTATGCATATTTTTAACATAATTTTTCTTAAAATTTCTCATATTTAATTACCCTCAAATTTATTACTAATTATTATACCATGAATACTTTTATTTATCAATATTTTAATTATGTAAAAAAAAGTAGCAATAAATGCTACTTTTATTTTTATAATTATCTAAAAACTTCAGCTTTGCATGTGTTAACAAACTCAGGGTTTCCATTAGCTGGGTTAGTGGTTACTATCATTCCATATTCATCTGCAACAACAGTTCCATTAGCCACAACTTGACCGCCACCGCTTATACTAACAGTGCTTCTAACTGTATAAGTTTGCCTTATACTGCTTTCGCAATTTGCACCGCAATCATCAGGTAATTCTTCAGGTGGTTGGTTAAATACAATATTTTGTTGGTAAGTCACGCCTGGTATACTTAATGCTACTATTCTACAAACAGAAACTCTACTAACTAAACTACCAGCAGCATTTCTTATTTCTAGTAAACCATCATTTTGGTTTGTTATTAAAGCACTAAGCCTGCCGCTTGTGGTAGAGCCACTTTCAGTAGTTATGGATACTGTATTAGTAGGGTATAGGTTAATTAATTGTGATAATACATTTTGCATTTGTTGAATACAAAAGCATTCAGTATTTTCACCTACTGGTCCTGGCGGTCCCACTGGTCCCACTGGTCCTACTGGTCCTACTGGTCCCGTTGCTCCTATAGGTCCTGGCGGTCCTACTGGTCCCGTTGCTCCTGTAGGTCCTGGCGGTCCAACTGGCCCCACTGGTCCTACTGGTCCCGTTGCTCCTGTAGGTCCTGGCGGTCCCACTGGTCCCACTGGTCCTCTTGGTCCTTGTGGTCCTCTTGGTCCTTGTGGTCCTCTTGATGATCTTAAAGCAAGTCTAGGTGGGCAACAACATGCAGAAACTGGAGTACAACAGCATAAAATTCTTGGCATAGTTCACTCCTTATCTAAAAAAATAGACTCATAACTATGCTATGAAAAAAATATTATCTAGGTGCAAATTTTTGTATTAACAATTTAATTTATTTTGAGCAAAAAGTTAAAATATGATAAAATATATAAAGTATATACAAAAGAGTAGGAGATAAGTATGAAGCACAAAAGTAAAAGTTTTTTTACGCAATATTTTAGTTTAATTTTGGCGTTAATTTTGGTGGCTACACTTGCTTTTGGTAGCCCTACAACAATACCTAATAACAACAATGTAGGTAACGAAAATACAGCAAGTTTAGAGATTACTGATTTAGAAGACACTCAAATAGAAGAACTTAGTTGGACCCAAGTGGCAAACAAAGCAATACCATCAGTAGTTTTAGTAACAAGTAATGACCCAATAACTGGTGAAGGTGGCTCTGGATCAGGAATTATAATTAGTGAAGATGGTTACATAATTACAAATGCACATGTAATAGGTAATGAGCAAAACAGCTTGGCAGTAAGAATGCCAGAAATAGATGATAATATATATGAAGCAAATTTAATAGGTATGGACACTTATACAGACCTTGCCTTAATAAAAATAAATGCTTCAAACCTAGTGCCTGCAGAGTTTGCAAATAGTAGCGAACTTGTTATAGCACAAGATGTTATGGCTGTTGGCTTTCCTGGAGGTTTAGATGTTTCACCAAGTGCTGCTGTAACTGGTGGTATGGTATCTGCTCTTGAAAGACCTATAGATATGGGTGCTGGGTATGTTATTGAAAGTATACAGGTAGATGCAGCTATAAGCCCAGGCAATAGCGGTGGCGCGCTTGTAAACTCATATGGTCAAGTAATAGGCGTTCCCACAAGTAAAGTAGCAGCATATGCTTATGAAGGCTTAGGATTTGCAATACCCTCTAATATTGTTCAAACAATAGTTAACGACTTATTAGAATTTGGGTATGTAACAGACAGAGCATCGTTAGGTGTGGGCGTAGTTTTATACAACGAACAAACTGCAGTTACTGAAGGTTATCCTAGTAGCGGTTTGTTAGTTGAAGACATATTTGCACAAGCAACATCAGATAGTGGATTACAAGTAGGCGACTTTATAACACAAGTAGAAAATGAGCCTGTTAACAACCTTAATATTATAAATTATTACTTACAGCAAAAACAACCTAGCGACACACTCCAAATTGAAGTTTATAGAGGTGGTAGTTTTGTTAATTTAAATATTTTATTATCAAACTATAATCAAGTGTACAATAGTTAAAAGCAGTAAAACCTGCTTTTTTTGTTTTTAACTTATACATAGCAAATAAAATATTTAATATAAACCATTGAATAATGTAAAATTATGGTATATACTATATTTATAATATATTAACTAAAAATTAAAGGCTAGGCTTATGAAAAAAACTAGAAAAAGAGAAACAAACATACTTAATAGAGCTATAAATTTTGCATTGGCTAGTGTAGCTTTAGCTGGAGTTGCTGTAACTACAGGTCAAATAGGGCAGGAAGTATATGAAGAGGTTACAACTGATAATACTCTAATTAATATTGATTATGGATTTAGAGATATTATTATAAAAAGCCGAGAACAAAGAACACCAAAGCAGTTGTTTTCTGACATTGAAACTGCAGTTTTAAATGTAGAAAACATAGATAAAGCTTTTGATAATAATGTAAACTTAACCAAAGAAGAAAAAATTTACATTATTAATGATGTTATAGACTCAATAAGCGAAGAAGCAAATATAACTACAAACTCTTTTGAGTTTGAAAAAATGAAATATTCTAATGGTTATTATATATCAACTCGTAGCAAAAATTTTGCAGTAACACACAAAAAAATTTATTTAAAAGACAGCATATTAGAGGATGAAAACTTTAAATTCGCATTAACGATAACTATTCACGAAATGCTTCATGCTGTAGAAAATGAAAATTTAATGCGTAGTGATCAAGTAACTGATATAGATAAGGAAGCATTTTTTAATAAAAAAAGACGTATAGACTATGCTAGCAGTTTTAAAGAGTTAAGAGCACAATTAACCTCACAAAGAATAATGCACGAATTAAATAAAAGTTATGGTGAGAGTTCTGAAATAAACCCGGTAAATAGTGTAGCTTTGCCAGCTATAATAGTTGATATTATGTATAACTTATATGATATTAATACATATACAATTTCAAATTATAAAGAAGTACCTGATGAGTATGTTTTAAAACTACTAGAGGATGAAAAAAATTATAGGTTTTTAACTATAGATCAAATAATCTTAAAAGGTTTGGAGCAAAAACTTGATAATGCAGGTATAGAACACGAGGATGTTAATTTAAAAGATACTTATTATTATAAAACATTTACATCTGAAATAAACGCTGAATTACTAGATGAAACTGTTGTACAGTTTTTTCTGAATAATTATATAGCTGAAAATAATACAGATGACATAGACTTTAACTATTATAAAAAAATAAAAGATAATAACTTGAATAATTTTAATAAAACAGTAATAGAAAGCACTGAAATGCTAGGTAAAGAGCAATTTTAAGTAGTATAAATAAAGTTTAATTAAATAAAAAATGATAAAAAAAACACGCTCGTAAGCGTGTTTTTTTGTTAACTCTAAAATTATTTCTAAAAAATATTATTGTAAAGTTCGAATAAGTTATTTTTGGTGGAGGGAGAAGGATTCGAACCTTCGAAGGCTGAGCCGACAGATTTACAGTCTGTTCCCTTTGGCCACTCGGGAACCCCTCCATATTTAATTACTTGTTTGTTTCAATTTTGCTTTTTAAAATTATAACCTTACAACCTTTGAAGGGTAAGTAAGGTTAATTTTATTGGAGCTGGTGATAGGAATCGAACCTACAACCTGCTGATTACAAGTCAGCTGCTCTACCGTTGAGCCACACCAGCAAATTTGTAAATATTATAAATATTTGTTTAGTTTGTGTCAAGTAATTTTTTTTATTAAATTGTTAAGGTAATAGGTGGTGCCTCGAGGCGGAATCGAACCACCGACACGAGGATTTTCAGTCCTCTGCTCTACCGACTGAGCTATCGAGGCATAAATTGGCGACCTGGAAGGGACTCGAACCCTCGGCCTCTAGCGTGACAGGCTAGCGTTCTAACCAACTGAACTACCAGGCCAAATTTTATGCTTCTATTAAGTTAGGGTAGTGGTGGGCCTTCAGGGACTTGAACCCCGGACAAACCGGTTATGAGCCGGTTGCTCTAACCAACTGAGCTAAAGGCCCAAAAGTTGAGAATAACCTTTGTAAATTAATGGTCGGGGTGGAGAGACTCGAACTCCCGGCCCCATGGTCCCAAACCATGTGCGCTACCAACTGCGCTACACCCCGGTACCTTTTTGCAAAGGACTATAAAATAATACCTTACAAAGCCTGTTTTGTCAACCACTTTTTTTAAAAATTGTAGCATTATTTAATAAGATGCTTATTTGGTAGGCTTTTCTATTATATTCTAAAATTAGCATTAATGCAACAATTTTTCTTAAATTTTTCTAATTAACTTAATGTTACAATTTTATTAGTTTTAAAAGGAGCGTGTTAACAAAAATATGCAGGTAAAAGGCCGAGTATACAATAATGTTTTATATATAGTGTTAAGTGGCGAGCTTGATGAACATAACGCAGAATATACTAGAAACACGCTTGACGAATTTTTTAATGAAAATAATTTCAAACAAGTTATTATTGACCTTAACGAACTAGAATTTATGGACTCAACAGGAATTGGAGTGTTAATTGGTCGTTATAAAAAATTAAAAATAAAAAAAATACCTATTTATATATGCAATCCAAGCACGCATGCAGAGCGTATTTTTAATATGACTGGGCTTTATGAAATTATGCCAAAAATTAGTTAGGAGATTTTTATGGAAAGTATAAACAAAATGACATTAACATTTAAGTCGCTATCTGTAAACGAGAGTTTTGCAAGGGCAACAGTAGCAGCATTTGTTGCAAGCCTTAACCCAACACTCGATGAAATAACAGATATTAAAACTGCTGTAAGTGAAGCAGTAACCAACTGTGTTGTGCATGCATACCCAGACAGCATAGGTGAAATTAAAATTTTTGTTGAACTTAATATGAACGATGTTTACATAACCGTATTAGACTCAGGTATTGGTATTACAGACTTTGAAAAAGTTAAAGAGCCTTTTTATACCACAAGAAAACAAGATGAGCGCAGCGGAATGGGCTTTACGGTTATGGAAAGTTTTATGGATGAAATAAACTTGAAAAAAATAAAACAAAGGGTGTGATAGTAGAAATGAAGAAGAAATTAGGGAAGGTGAATTATAAAGTAGTGGAGGGATAATATGCTTTCAACTAGAGAAACGCTAAGTTTAATAAAACTAGCTCAAAAGGGAGAGGGGAAAGCAAAAGCAAGTCTTATTGAAAACAACTCACCACTTGTAAAAAGTGTTATAAAACGATATAAAAATTCTAGGGTTGACTATGAAGACTTGTATCAACTAGGTTGTGTAGGTTTTTTAAAAGCTATAAAAAATTTTGATGAAACTTATGGTGTAAAGTTTTCTACTTACGCTGTTCCTATGATTGCAGGAGAAGTTAAACGCTTTTTAAGAGATGACGGTAGCATAAAAGTAAGCAGAAGCACTAAAACGCTAGCTATAAAAATTAATAGATATATAGAATCTTACGTTAAACTAAACTTTGTTAAACCAAATTTAAAGCAAATAGCAAAAGAATTTGATGTGTCGGAAAGTGATGTTGTGTTTAGTATGGACTCTGCTAACTTCTTAGTATCGTTAGACGAAAAAATACAATCAGACAACACAAACAGTAAAAGCCTATTAGAAACCATTGAAGAAGAAGATAACTCAGAAAAACTATTAGATTTGTTTATTTTAAAAGATTTAATTAGAAGACTGCAACCAAGAGATAAACATATTATAATTATGAGGTATTTTAAAGATAAAACTCAAAGCGAAATAGCATCTGAATTAGGCGTAAGTCAAGTTCAAGTTAGTAGGCTAGAGTATAAAATATTGGACCGTATGAAGTCTGCATTTAGAATAAATAATTAAAAAACTGCCTTACTAATAGGCAGTTTTTTTATAATTAATTTAAATTTACGCGTTAATTCTTGTTTGAGTTATGCTTTCTCTTTCAGTTGTAGTTTGTGGTTCAGTTAAATTAATGTTAGCTGTTTCTTGCGCATTTTCTTGCGTTTCATCATCTTGTAAATTATCTAAATAGTTATTACGTACAACAACAGTAAAACTAAAATTAGCAGTTTCTTTTGTTTGTTCTAACTCTTCAGTTTGTGTGTTTTCTTCTTGGCTAGTATCTATATCAAAACTAACTGTTTCTTCTGTTTCTTCTACGCATTCATTTTCTTCTTGGTCTTCAACTTCTAACATATAGCTAACAGTTTCTTCTGTTTGTGTGTTTTCTTCTTGATTAGTATCTATATCAAAACTAGCTGTTTCTTCTGTTTCTTCTAAGCATTCACTTTCTTCTTCATCGTATTCTTCTTGTTCTTCGTTTTCAAACTGCATTATATAACTGGCAGTTTCTTCTGTTTGTTCTAACTCTTCTGTTTGTTTGTTTTCTTCTTGGCTTGTATCTATATTAAAACTTACAGTTTCTTCTGCGCATTCATTTTCTTCTTGGTCTTGGTCTTCAACTTCTAACATATAGCTAGCAGTTTCTTCTATTTCTTCTAGTTTTTCTGTTTCAACAGGTTCTAAATTACTGATTTCATTACACTTTTCACAAGTGCATTCAGGCTTTTCTATAAAATATGCTCTTGCACTAGTTGTAACAGTAGTTTCTTCTTCTTGTTCTTCATCGTTTTCTACATTATTACCACTAGTTGTAACTGTATTATTATTAATGTTTGTTAAGTTATCATTTTTAACTCTCAACATTTCAATCTCTTGCTCTAGTTCATTAATTGTTTGCTCTTGGTCAGCGACTACTTGATTTGTTACAGTATTTTGTGTTTGTGTGTTTGTGTTAACTCTATTATTAGTGTCGTTTGTAGTATTTGTATTTATTCTATTAGTAGTGTTAACGTTATTTGCTGTACCGTTAGTAGTATTTGTATTTATTCTATTAGTAGTGTTAACGTTATTTGCTGTACCGTTAGTAGTATTTGTTCTATTAACATTCGTTGTGGTTGCATCATTTGTTGTATTAGTTCTATTTGTATTGGTTGTGTTATTTGCAGTGTTTGTATTCATTCTAGTAGTGTTTAAGTTGTTTGCAGTGTTTGTATTCATTCTAGTAGTGTTTAAGTTGTTTGCCGTGTTTGTATCATTTGTTGTATTAGTTCTATTTGTATTAGTTGTATTATCCGCAGTGTTTGTATTCATTCTAGTAGTGTTTAAGTTGTTTGTTGTGTTTGTATTCATTCTAGTAGTGTTTAAGTTGTTTGCAGTGTTTGTATTCATTCTAGTAGTGTTAACGTTATTTGTAGTATTAAGGTTATTAGCTGTATTAATGTTGTTTCTAGTAGCAGTATTTGTATTATTTAATGTGTTTGTTCTGTTTGTATTTAACCTATTAGCAGTATTTGTATTATTAGTAGTAGTATTTGCTCTATTTATTCTGGTTACATTATTTGTTGTATTAATAGGTGTAGGTCTTGCTGGAGTTAATCTATTTATGTTTCTTGTGTTTGTATTATTATTAATTCTGTTTGCTGTAATTCTTCTTGATGTAGCGTTTGATAGGGTAGTCATTGGGCTAGTTGTAGGCGTTCTATTAGTATTAACATTAGTAGCATTTCTGTTAGTATTGTTTGTTGTGGTGTTTTGCCTTTGATTTGTATTTGTTCTTGTATTGTTTACGTAATTTGTATTCATATTATAACGATTAAAATTATTATTTGTATAATCTTGATTTAAATTATTGTAGTTATAGCTGTCACTATTATAATTGTTATTGGTCATATTGTTGCCAACGCTTGTTTGACCTACTTGGTTTATTAAAATTTTATTACTAGCTTTAACTGAGTCTAAAGCTATTTGTAGCTCTGTAGTTCTTGAAGATAGTAAATTTAATATTTTTGAGTATGAAGCGTTTATAGTATCTATATTTTTATTGAAGTCTGAACGAATTGGCTCAATTTCTTTTACAGCTTTATCAATTTCACCTTTAGTATCGTTTAATCTTTTCGTGCTTTTTTGAATTTCTTCTAAATGAGTGTTAAGTGCTGAAATTTGATCTTCACTTAGTTCAGAGTCTGATTCTATTAAAGTTTGAGTTAGTTGATCAGTTTTTTGCACTTCTTGTCTTAACGTGCCTCTAAGAGCTGACAAGTTGTTATTAACTTGAAATACATTGCCAGATAAAATATAAGTGCCTTCTATCCTTGAAACATAGTTATCAAAATTGCTTCTATTTAAGTAATTGTTATTTGTATCGTATTGTCTTGTATTATATTGGTTATATTCATCCATAGGCATATAGTTATAAGCACCAGAAGGTGTAGTATTTGTGTATTTAGGATCATTAAAATTTGCCGAATAAATATCACTGTTATATTGAGTGTTTGTATTTGTTCTATTAGTATTGTTATTTAAGTTGGTTCTGTTAGTTGTCTGATTAAAACGAGTATTATTAACATTTGCTCTATTAACATTTCTTCTATTAATTGTGTTGTTAATGTTTGTTCTAGTATTTGTATTATTTACATTTGTTCTGTTAATAGTGTTATTTGCATTAGTTCTATTAGCTGTTTGATTAAAGCGGTTATTATTAATGTTTGTTCTATAAACATTAGTTCTGTTTACATTTGTATTGTTATTTGGGTTTACATCTCTTAAATAACCTGTTTGTCTTGCTGTTGTTGTATTGTTATTATAAATTCTGTTATTTAAATTATTGTTAGTATTTGTTTGTGTTTGGTTGTTTGTTGCAGTTCTTGCTCCTGCAATTGTGTATTTTTTGTTTAATGTAGTTGTATTTTGATTATTTAAATTTTGACTTGTATTTACTGGTGATATTTCATCTATTATAATTTCATCTGAATTAAGTGAGTCTAAGTCATTAACTGTAGTTATCAACTTTTTAGTCTCACTTTGCAGTGAAGATGTTACTTGTCCAGTTGTACTTGGTTCTCCTCCACAAGCTGTAATAGAAAAGGAAATTGTAACCACAAGTATGAAAACTAAAAACTTTTTCATATTCTTTTAAAACCTCCATAAAAGTATGTAAATTTAGTGTAAGCATTTTATTTACTTTTATTTATTGCAAGTGGTTTTTTTTAGTAAAGAAAGTATTAATTTTTAAAAGGTGGTACAAAATAAACTAAATGCGTAAAAGGGTAGTTAATTTATGGATCAAAAACAAATTAATAAAGAATATAACCAATATGTATCAAGTAAGGCGCCTAAAACAAGAATGTTTAAAAGTTTATTTTGGGCTTTTGTTATAGGTGGTTTAATTTGCTGTGTTGGTCAAGCTATTAACGATGGAATAGTAGCGTTGTTCCCACACTTATATCAAACACAAGTAACTTCATGGATGCTTATTACTTTAATTACTATAACTATTATATTAACAGGAATAGGAGTATGGGATCAGGTAGGCTATTTAGGTGGAGCAGGAGCATTTATTCCTATAACAGGTTTTGCAAATGCAATAGCTAGCCCTGCTATTGAATTTAAAAAAGAAGGAATTATATTTGGGTTATGCGTAAAAATGTTTGTGGTCGCAGGTCCAATTATAGTAACAGCAGTAGTTACAAGCGTTATAGCAGGTTTGTTATACTTAATTATATAGGAGTAAAATTTGGAAGACAATTATAAAAAAGAACAAACAGTAACTTTTATAAAGCCACCTGTTATTATAGGTCGTTATTCTTTGGTAGGAAAAAAAGAAGGGCAGGGCAATTTAAAAGGCTACTTTGATAAAGTGTTAGAAGATGATAAATTCGGAGAAGATACTTTTGAAAAGTCTGAACGTAAAATAATGGAAACCATTGTATTTAAGTCAATTGATAATGCAAACTTAACGCCAAGTAAAATAGATATGTTTTTAAGCGGTGACTTACTTAATCAAATAATAACTTCAAGCTTTACTGCAAGAGACTTTAATACAACGTTTGTAGGTTTATATGGAGCATGTAGCACAATGGCAGAAAGTTTAGCACTTGCTAGTTGCTTAATTGATGGCGGATACTTTAAAAATATAGCTTGCGCTACTAGTAGTCATTTTTCTTCAGCAGAAAGGCAATACAGAAACCCGCTAGAACTTGCAAGTCAACGTTCTGTTGTATCACAGTGGACAGTAACAGGCGGTGGATGTACAATTTTAGCTAATAAAGGCAAAGGTCACAAAATAACTTCTGCCACTTTTGGTAAAGTAACTGATTACGGTATTAAAGACACAGATAATATGGGTGCTGCTATGGCTCCTGCTGCTATGAATACATTAGTAACTCATTTTAGAAATACTAAAACAAAGCCTGAGGACTATGACCAAATTTTTACAGGCGACTTAGGAAAGTTAGGAAAAAATATTTTAATTGACTTAATGCTAGAAAAAGGCTATTCGCTTGAAAAAAACTATTCAGACTGCGGGCATATGATATTTAAAGACAATCAGCAAGCTTACCAAGGTGGAAGTGGTTGCGGTTGCAGTGCTTCTGTTTTAAATTCTTATATTTATTCAAAGTTAGATGAAGGAACATTTAAAAAGGTGCTATTTGTTGCAACAGGTGCTCTTCTTAGCACTATTAGTGGTCAACAGGGCGAGAGCATACCGTCAATTGCTCATGCTGTTGTAATACAAAAGGGAGATTAATATGTTTTTAGACTATTTATTAGTATTTGTGATAGGTGGACTATTTTGTATAATAGGTCAAATTTTGGTGCTTAAAACTAAATTAAAACCTACAAGAATATTAGTTACCTTTTTAATTGCTGGAGCTGTGTTTGAGTTTGCAGGTCTATATGAATACATTGTAGAAGTAGGAAAAGCAGGCGCATTAGTTCCTATAAGCGGGTTTGGGGCTGCAGTTGTAGAAGGAGTAAGGCAAGAAATTGTTAAAGAAGGTGCTATAGGAATGTTAACAGGTGGGCTTAAAGCTACGGCTGGTGGCATTGGTGCAGCTATTTTCTTTTCATTTTTTATTGGTTTAATTTTTGATAGCAAAAGTAAAAATAAATAATTAACTTATCATATAACTAGTTATTAGCATATAAATATTAAGGGAATGTTTATATGGTAAGAGTAATTAGGGGTTTAAAACGAAAATTAACTAGTAGACAAAAGCTGTTTGCTGTGTTTTTTAGTTTTTTATTATTTTTGTTTATGATTTTTAGCTATTTAAATACTAGTGTTAACCCCATTATTATTGCTGTTAGTGAAGCGCAAATAAGAGCAATGTCAATTAAAGCTGTAAACAACGCTATAAGCTCAGTAATGCAAACAGAAAATGTTTATAACAATTTAGTTACAATACAAGAAGATGATGAGGGAAACATATCTTTAATTCAAGCAAACACTTTAGAAATAAATAAACTTACAAATGACTTAATGATACAAACACAAGCTCAAATAGAAACAATGGGTGAAGAAGGAGTAAGTGTGCCAATAGGTTCGTTTAGTGGTTTGCCTGTATTAAACGGTATAGGTCCAAACGTTAAGTTAAAGCTATTCCCTGTTGGTAATGTAGAGTGCGGGCTTATAAATGAATTTAACACAGCAGGTATAAACCAAACTAACCACAGAATATATGTAGACTTACAAACAAGAATAAGTTTAGTACTACCATTAGAAACTCAAATTATAACAACAGCAGTGCAACTGCTAATAACCGAAAGTATAATTATTGGTGAAGTGCCAGAAGTATATTTAGACTCTCATAAACTAGATGAGTCTTTAAACCTAATACCTTAAACAATAATAAAAGTGTAATTAAAAACTGTTAATTAAACTGCAATTTTTGCATTTACTTATATTAGTATGATGTGCTATAATAAATAGGCTAAAAACAAAGGAGAAAATATGATTTATTTAGATAATGCAGCAACAACAAAGCCTTATGAAAGCTCTGTTAAATTATTATGTGAATATACTCAAAAACACTATTATAATATATCTAGTGTTTATTTGCCTGCGTTTGAAATAAAAAAGACAGTAAAAAAAGCTAGGCAAACGCTAAGTGATCTACTAGGCTGTAATGCTAGTGAATGCTATTTTACCTCTGGGGCTACAGAAAGTAACAATTTATTTTTAAAGGGTGTTATTACTGGTAATAAGAGTGATGAATACATTTTTAATAATGCAGAACATTCTTCTGTATATGAAATAGCTAAATATATAAAAAATAAAGGTTATAAAGTACACTTTGTTAATTTAAATAAGACTGGACAAGTTGATATTAATCATTTATTAAGTTTAGTAAATAAAAATACAAAGTTAGTTTCTGTTAGTCATATAAACAATGAAGTAGGTAGCATAAACGATATTAAAAAAATTGCAACTGAAGTTAAAAAGTTAAATGCAAACACTCTTGTTCATTCAGACGGTGTGCAAGCGTTTGGTAAACTAAGTGTTAATGTTAAACACTTAGGTGTGGATGCGTACACTATAAGCTCTCATAAAGTTTATGGACCTAAGGGTGTTGGTGCTATATATATAAATAATAAGGTAAATGTTAAACCACTTATTATAGGTGGCGGTCAAGAATATAACGTAAGGTCAGGCACAGAAAATGTTGCAGGTATTATTGCTTTTGTTAATAGCGCTAGTATATTAAATAAAAAACTGCAACAAAATTATGATAATGCGAGTAAACTAAAAAAATTGTTTATTAGTAAGATAACTAGCTTAAAAGATGTTAACATAGTTAACAACTCAAAAAACCATAGTAGTTATATACTTACTTTAACAGTACCTGGTATTAAAGCAGAAATTTTGCTACATTTACTTGCAAAACAAGGCGTTATAGTAAGTACAGGGTCAAGTTGTTCTTCAAATATAAAACATTCAACAAACAGAACGTTAGATAGTATGGGCTTAAGTAAAGAGCAAATTGAAGGTAGCATAAGAATTAGCTTTTCTGAAACAAACACAGTAGAAGAAATTGAAGAAGCTAGCAGTATTTTTATAAAAACAGTTCAAGAATTAAAACAAAAAATAACATAAGTAAAAGGATAAAATATGGAAAGAGTAATTTTAATAAGGTATTCAGAAATACATTTAAAAGGTAAAAACAAAGGTTTTTTTGTAAAAACACTTAAACAAAATATAGAAAAAGCAGTAGAAGGTATTAGTTGTAATATTACTTTTACTTTTAGTAGGCTGTTAATAACAGATTATGATACACAATACGAGCAAGACATAGTAAATAAAGTAAAAGTAGTGTTTGGTGTACATTCTTTAAGTGTTACTGATAAAATTAAAGCAAGTAAAGAAAAATTGTATGAATATTTTAAAGGCTATAACTTGCAAACAAAAACTTTTAAGGTAGAAACAAAAAGGGCAAACAAAAATTTTGAAATGACTTCACCTGAAGTGTCTAGTTATATAGGTGGAATTATTTTAGATAATAATAAAGATGCAATAGTAGATGTTCATAACCCTGAAACTACTGTAAATATTGATATTAGAGAACATAATAACACATATATTTTTGATAATGTTATAAAAGCATACAGTGGTATGCCAGTTGGTGTAAGCGGTAAAGGGCTAGCACTTCTTAGTGGCGGCATAGATAGCCCAGTTGCAATATTTAAAATTGCAAGTAGAGGAATGAGAGTAGATGCTGTGCATTTTCATAGTTTTCCATACACTAGCGAGCAAGCTAAAGAAAAAGTGTTAGACTTGGCAAAAATATTAACTAAATATGTTGGTAATATGAGAGTATTTGTTGTTCCATTTACTAGTATTCAAGAACACATTAATAAACAGTGTAACGAAGAATATATGGTAACTTTAATGCGTAGATTTATGGTTAAAATTGCAGAAAAAATTGCATTAAATAAAGGACATCAAGCAATTATAACGGGCGAGAATTTAGCACAAGTTGCAAGCCAAACGGTAGAAAGTTTAACAAGTACAGACCAAGTAGTAAAAAGCTTGCCAATTTTTAGACCTTTAATAGCAAATAATAAAGAAGAAATTGTAAGCATAGCTAAACAAATTGGTACTTATAAAACTTCAATACAACCTTATGAAGACTGTTGCACAGTGTTTTTACCAAAAAACCCTTTAATAAAACCTAAGCTTAGAAAAGTAGCTTTAGAAGAAAATAAATTACAAGTAGATGAACTAATAAACGAAGCTATAGATAATTTAGAAGTAGTAGATGTATAAATAATTTAAAGATATATTGCAAAATATGTCTTTTTTAAATTTGCCATAATTTACAAACCATTTTATTTATTTGACTTTTTGTAAAAAAAACTGTACCATAAAATTAGTATATATTGAAAAGTAATTTTCTTTTATATATCTCTTAGGTTTTTAAACCTAAATGAACCATAAAAAGTGAATAAGGAGAAATTAATTATGATCAGCAATGCAAGTTTATTGCTGGCTGTTTCTTCTACCGTTAGCATCCTAATTGGCTTAGGTGCTTTATTATTAGGAATTGTTGCAGGAGTTGTTATTAACAAACAATTAGTTGCAAACAAACTAGGTAAAGCAAAAGCTACAGCTACAAAAATACTAGAGGATGCCCTTAGTGAAGTTAAAACAATAAAAAAAGAAGCAATACTAGAATCTAAGGAGCAAGCGCACGCCATTAAAATGGAAACTGATAAAGAAATTAGAGACAGGCGAGGCGAAGTGCAAAGGTTAGAAGATAGACTCGGACAAAAAGAAGAGTTTATGACCAAAAAGGAAGAACAGCTAGATAAACGACAAGAAAGTTTAGAAAATTTTAAACAACAGTTAGAAAAAAAATCAGAAGATAATGAAAGTTTAAAACAAGAACTAGTTAATAGTAAAGAAAATGTTTTTAAAGAGTTAGAAAAAGTATCTAACATGACAAGAGAAGAGGCTAAAAAAGGGCTTATTAAAGCTTTTGAAGAAGAAGCTAAAAAAGAAGCCGCTAGACTAGTAAAAGAAATTAATGAAGAAGCTAAAAATGAAGCTGATAAAAAAGCTAAAAACATTGTAACTTTAGCAATACAAAAATGTTCTGCAGACCATTCTTCAGAAATTACTGCATCATCGGTAGCATTACCAAATGATGAAGTTAAAGGAAGAATTATAGGAAGAGAAGGTCGTAACATAAGAGCATTAGAAAGCGCAACAGGAGTAGACTTAATTATTGATGATACACCTGAAGCAGTAGTATTAAGTGCTTTTGACCCAGTAAGAAGGGAAATTGCAAAAATTGCATTAGAAAAACTTATTTTAGACGGGCGTATACATCCTGCTAGAATAGAAGAAACAGTAGAAAAAGTTAAAAGAGATCTTGATGTAACAATTAAAGAAGCAGGCGAACAAGCAGCAATGGATGCTGATATTCATAACTTGCACCCTGAAATTTTAAAAGTTTTAGGAAGGTTGAAGTTTAGAACAAGTTATGGACAAAATGTTTTAAACCATAGTATGGAAGTGTCACACTTAGCAGGGCTTATGGCCGCTGAAGTTGGTGCTAGCATAAAAATTGCTAAACGAGGTGGCTTACTGCACGACATAGGTAAAGCAGTTGACCACGAAGTTGAAGGAACACATGTTTCTATTGGTGTTAACCTAGCAAAAAAATATGGCGAGTCTGAAGCAGTTAAACACTGTATTGAAGCTCACCACGGTGATGTTGAATATAACAGCTTAGAAGCTATTTTAGTTCAAGCAGCCGACGCTATTTCAAGTTCTAGACCAGGAGCAAGGCGTGAAAGCTTAGAAAACTATATTAAGCGTTTACAAGACTTAGAAGAAATTGCTACAAGTTATGAAGGCGTAGAAAACGCATTTGCAATACAAGCAGGTAGAGAAGTAAGAATTATTGTAGAACCTCAAAAGGTTAGTGATGAATCGGCACTTTTCTTATCAAAAGAAATTGCAAAGAAAATAGAAGAGCAATTAGACTACCCAGGTCATATTAAAGTAAATGTTATAAGAGAAAGTAGAAACGTTGAATACGCAAAATAAATTTTAACAATTTAAGCGTAATTGTAACATCTAACCAAAACATATATTTGCATAAGCAATCTATTAAGTTAGAATGTAACAAGCTTTAAACCTACAAAATTAAACATTATTTTAATTGTAACTAAATTTTAATAAAACAAAAAAAGAGGTAAATTTACCTCTTTTTTTATAACTTTTGGCAGGGGAGACGCGATTCGAACACGCAACCAATGGTTTTGGAGACCACTACTCTTCCGTTGAGCCACTCCCCTAAAATAAAGCATTGATAGTATACTAAAAAGTAGGGCACTAGTCAACACATTTTATGTTTTTAAGTGTAAATTGTTGCTTAAAAGGACTATATGCTTTATAATATGAAACGAGGTAAATAAATGAAACAAGTACACATATATACAGACGGAGCTTGCAGCTACAACCCTGGTCCTGGCGGATGGGGTGCTGTTTTAATTTATAATAAATCAGAAAAACAAATAAGCGGGTCAGCTAAAAATACAACTAATAATAGAATGGAGTTATTTGCACCTATTATGGCTTTAAAACAGTTAAAAGAAGAGTGCGAGGTTACTATTTTTACAGACTCAGCATATATTCATAATGCCTTTACTAAAGGCTGGATAACTACATGGCAAAACAATAATTGGAGAACAACTTCAAAAAAACCAGTAGCAAATGTAGACTTATGGAAAATGTTATTAAGTGCAGTTAACGGTCACAAAGTTAACTGGGTTAAAGTAAAAGGGCACTCAGATAATAAATATAATAATATATGTGATAAGCTTGCAGTAAATGAAGTAAAAAAAATACAAAAAAAAGCAGAAGTATAAAACTTCTGTTTTTTTTTATTTTTTATTATTTTAAATCTCTTTTACTAAATAACATAATAGATACAGCTAAGAATATAATCATTGTAGCGCCTAAAATGCCTGTACTAAACATAAAGTCTGTACCTTTTAATATAGGTGGGCTTACTAAGGCTTCTAGCCCTGCAGCGCCATTATTATTTATAAATGCAGTACCAAAGTAGTTAAACAAGTTTGTATTAGTTAGTGGTATAAATTTTAGCCAACTAGCACCAGTTATAAATGATAAAATGGTTGATGCAAAGTAAATAAGTATAGCTATTGTAACTGCACCAGTGTAAGACTTGAATATGCTAGAAATAGAAACTGCAATTACAACATAAAACATAATTTGAACAAATAATGTTAATAAGTAAATTCCAAACATCACATAAGGTGATAGTGTTAATACATACTTAGCATTAAATACAGATAAAACGGGTAGGGAACTAGCTGTAAACAAGAATGTTCCGGTTAAAATGCTTGCCATTGCACCAATAATTAAAAATATAAGTCCTACTCTAAGAGCTGCTATAGTTTTACCTAAGAAAATTTTATATCTTTTATATGGTCTTATTGCAAGAAGTTTCATTGTGCCGTTAGCTTCTTCTCCTGCAATCATACCTGCACCTAAAATTACAACATAAACTATAATTACAAATGTAAATAATTCAAGAGTAAAATGAGCAAAGTCAAAAGCATTAATAGACTCATTAGATGGAGATACTATATTGAATGGATTTGCATAATTAAATTTAAAGTCGTTATTTGAAAATAAAAATATATCTTTTACTAAGTTTTCTTCTAGTTCATAAAAATGAATATCTTCAAAGCCTATAAACCTGTTTACTTGGCTATTATCGTAACCACTAAAAGCATCTAAATGCATAGAGCTTATTGCAATTTGCTCATACTGTTTTACTGTTAATTTATATTTTGATATTAACTTTTTTATGTAACTTAAGTTACTAGGTTGGTCACTAGTAGAATTGTTAGTATTATAATCTATAATTTCAGTATTAATACTTGCAAGCCTTGATTCTAAATTTACTAAATATTCATTTTCTAATGTGTTTATTGTGCTATTACTAACTATAAAAGGCTTAATTTCATTAACATAACCTTCAATAATATTTAAAAAATCAAGAGAGTTTAAGTTGTTTAAAATTACTACATTATCTGCTTCATTTGTTTCTATTATAGTTGAGTCACAAGTATCTAAAAATTGTAACAAGCTTATATGAGTATCTTCACTTACTAATATTCTAGTGTAAGGCTCGTTAAATATAGAGTTATATAAATCTTTAAAATTTGTAATAGCAGTTTTTAAAGAAAGTTTGTTAGCATTAATTTGAGAAATAGGTGAGTTTGTATTAACGCTTAAACTGTAACTTGTGTAAGCATCTTCAATGTTATTATAAGCATCAAGTAAGTTTTGAATAGGGGTGTAGTTAACAGTGTATGCATCAATAGTATCGTTAATTTGATCTAGTTGAGAGTCGTAAGTAAATTTTGACTCTGCATTTGCTTGATTTGTATAATGCGTGTATACATCGTTAACTGTAGTGCCGGGAATAGTAACAATACCTGTTGACCTATCAGGCACATTATAAATTAAGGCAGAACCTGCTATAATTAAAATAAAAAGAAAGGTCATAATAAAAATACTTGGCCTAGCGTATATTTTTTGCATTTCTGCTCTAGATAATTTAAATATTTTCATAAGTACCTGTCCTTTTAAACTATTGCTATAGTTGGTTTGTTTTTACGGTTGTTTTCTATGATATCCATAAACACTTCTTCTAAGCTTTTTGTAATGGTGCTTATGCCGTAAATAGAAATACCTTTTGCAATTAACAAACTAGTAACTTTAGGAATGTGTTTGTCTTGTAAAGGAAATATAATACTATTTCCTGCTACTTGAATATCTAGCTTGGTTTTACTCATTATAAGCTTACCAGCGTAATTAGGGTAATCTACTTTAATTTTTACTTTTTGAGATTCTACTGCTTTTTGTTTTATTTCTTGCAAGCTTTTTATTTCAATAATTTTACCTTCATCTACAACGGCAATGGTGTCACACAATTGTTCCATTTCCGCTAAAATATGACTAGATATAATTATAGAAATTTTTTGTTCATGCGCTAACTTTTTCAAAAAGTCACGCATTTCTTTAATACCTTCTGGGTCTAGTCCGTTTGTTGGCTCATCTAAAACTAATAGGCTAGGGTTATTTAATAAAGCTTGAGCAATGCCAACTCTTTGTTTCATACCAAGTGAATAACTTTTAACTTTATCTTTAATGCGAGACTGCATTCCAACCAATTTTACTACTTCATTAATTCTTTTATTAGTTACGCCTTTATGCAAACTAGCAAAGTATTTTAAGTTGTCAAGCCCAGACATATAAGAGTAAAGCTCAGGGTTTTCTATAATTCCGCCAATATGAGATACAGCTTTTTCAAACTTTTTTACAATGTCATAACCGCATACCTCAACAACACCAAAAGAAGGCTTTGCAAGCCCAGTAATAATTTTTAATGTAGTTGTTTTACCAGCGCCGTTTGGTCCTAAAAAACCAAAAATTTCGCCTTTAAAAATTTCAAAGGAGATATCATCCACAGCTTTTCTATCGTTATACTTTTTAGTAAGGTTTCTTACCTTTAAAACAAAGCCCGCCAAATGCTGTTCCTCCGTGCATATAAATATAATTTATATTATCATAATTTTACATTTTTGTAAACATAATAAAATTAGTTAAACAAATCTTGATAATTGTTTAAAAGTATAGTATTATGTTTTTAGTATACAAATATTATATAGTACATTTTTAAAACTTAAGGATCTTAGTAAATGAAAATAAGAAAATACATAAATATAAAACTGCTAATAAGCTTAGTTATTCTTGCAACTTTAAGCGTTGCTTCTATTTTTATTACTTTTTATTTTCCTGATATTACTAGCAAAATATTTAAAATAGCATTAGTATCACTGCTAGCATTATTTTGCTTAGGTTATATATTAAGTTATATATATAAAAAAGAGAAAACATATAAATTATTAATAATTGCTAATTATTTTGCAGTAACTTCTTCACTTGTTTATTTAACGCTTGAACACTATAATTTATTGTTTTTATTTGGTTCAGTAGAAGACATTAGAGAGTTTATTTTAAGTACAGGAAGTATGGGGCAATTTATTTTATAAGTAATACCTTTTTCTTTTTAATAGAATATATTTTATTACAGGTATAATTAGTAAATTAAAACTTAAAATAGCAGGCAACAACCAAGTAGATATAAAGTCCATAGTGTTTAGACTATTCATTCCTAAAAATAGGTTTATTGCATAAATAAAAACTAATGCTATTAATAAAAAGATAAAGTTGTTTGCTAATTTTGTTCCTAAATTATAGGTAATTTCTTTTTTCCTTAACGGGTTAAATAAATAAATTAAAAAGAAAGTTAATACAGGCACAAACGATACAATAGTTGCAATAGAAAATATTATATTACCTCTAGTATTAATATAAGAGGCGTTTGATAAACCAATATAAGTACCAACAATTTGTATTAACATTAACATAAATAAGGCAAAACTTAAGTTTAAATTAAGTTTATTTATTGACACATAACTTGTAGTTAATAAAGCTGGTTTATTATCTGTTTTATGTACTCTTACTTTTATGTTACTTAAATATGTTTCTTCTAATAAGCTGTTTGAATATTCATTGTCTGATAAGCTTGCATTAAAGTTGGTTAGCTGATTATTAGAATTACTGTCTGTGTTTGCTATTGTTTTATTGTCATCAGCTTCATATTCATTTTTAAGTGTTTTGTTAACTTGTTTTTTATCTTTTGACTTATTTTCATCGTCAAAATTATTATAACTGTAAGTATAGTTTTCTTGTTCTTTATTTTGTCTTGCTTTTTGCTCTTTTTTTCTTGCTGATAGACTTACATTAACATTTTTAGACACATCTAACCTAGGTAGTGGGGTAGTAGTAGCCTGAGAGTGTTCATGTGTTGCTTCACTACTGTTTGAGTTTTCTTCATCATCACTAAACAGGTCACCTAATATACTTTTATAATCTGTATTATCAGTGTTAACATTTTTATCAGTTGTTTCTTGATCATCATCTTTTTGAGTATTTGTTTTTTGGTTATTACTTATACTAGTTTGATTTAATGAAGCATTAGCATTGTTAGTTTTTGCTTCAGCTTGTTCTGTTGTATCTTTATCTTGATTGTTATTTACTGATTGCTTATTATTAACAACTGTATTTTTATTTGGTTCAAAATTATTGGTTAAAGTTTGTTTATTTTCCTTAATAAAAGCATTGTTAGTCTGTTTTTCTTCATAACTACTTTTAGTTTCAAAACTATTATAAGTTGTGTTAAAACCACTTAAATTAGTTGAATCAATATTTGTAGCATTACTTAAAAAACTGTTGTTTGACCTTTTTACTTTGTTTTTCATTTGTAAAACATCGTTTTCTGTAGCCAAGTTTTTTAAATGGTTAATATTTGAACTATGTTCTTTTTGCTCTTTATCTTCTACATTAGCTTTATCTTTATTAGCTGTTTGTTCGTTGTGACTTTTATTTACATCAACTTCATCTAAATTTACTGTTTGTTCTTTTTCAAACATTGGCATTTGAACATAAGTTGATGATGGTTTGGTAGAGTATTTTTGTTTTTTTATAACAGGCTTTAATTTATCTGCTTTTATATTTTCATTTTCTTGTTTTTTTAATTCTTTAGTTTCTTCTGTTACTGTATCTTTACTAACTTCTACACTTTTACTAGTCTGAGCATTTTCATTTGTTTCATTAGTATTATTATCATATTCTTGTTTGTTGTCTATTTGTATGTAATTTTCTTTACTATTTTTTAATGCCTTACTATTTTGTTCAGTAGTATTAATACTGTTAGTTTTTGGTTCAGTCTGTATTTCTTCATTATCTTCTTTTTTATTATTTACAATGCCACTAGTAAACAAATCTTGCTGAAGTGGGCTAACGCTAGGGGGTACAAAGCCACTTTCTTCTTGTTTTAATTTTTCTTCTTTTACATTTTCACTTTCTAGTTTAGTAGTGTAGTCAATGACTTGTTTAATTTGAGCATCTTTATTATCAAGTGTTTTTACAGTTTGTTTAACCTTATTAACAGAATCTGTTATTTCGTTAATAGAGTTTTGCGTTTGTGATAAAGAAGTATTACTTTGTTTATTGTTTTTTTCTTCACTAAAAAGATCTTTAACAAATTGCTTATTATCACCCCATGTAATATCTGAGTTTTGCAATTTTTGTATACCTTTTTCTGTTATGTTGTAGTAATGTCTTCTACCGCCTATATCAGAATCTTTCCAATAAGAAGTTATAAGCCCGGCAGTTTCCATTCTTTTTAAACTACTATAAAGGCTAGGCTCTTTTAATATGTACTCACCGTTACTTTTATCTTCAATTTCTTTAATAATTTCCCAGCCGTATTTGTCGCTTGTGCTTAAAGCTGCTAAAACTAAAATACCAACGCTTCCACGTTTAGCACCACTAGCAATACTTTTTTTCATAAAAAACCTCAAAACATTTAATTTATACTTTAATATTACAAAAAATTATGCAAAAAGTCAACATAATACTATGCAAACTAAAATTTTTAATACTATGCAAACTGCTTGAATGCTAATTATTAATTGACAAACAGCATAAAAGCAAGGTAATATTTTATAAGACTAGTAAAGGGGGTAAATATGTTTGATTAAGCCAGATATTTTAATAAAAAGTAAAAGAAAAAGCCTTAGTTTGACTGTTAACAATAATGGAGAATTAATTGTTCACGCTCCGCAAAAAATGAGATTAGAAGAAGTATTTAATTTTGTAGAAAAAAAGCAAGACTGGATAATTAATAAAAAAGATAAAATTAATAACATTTTGCAAATGAATAAAAAAATACTAAACTACGAGCAAATTTTATTTTTAGGTAAAGTTTATTATATTGTAAAAGTTAAAGGCATAAAAGAAACAATTTTAGAAAATGGTTACCTTTGCATCCCTGAATATATTAAAGATGAAAAAGTACCGGTAGTAATAAAAAACTGGATGTTAAACTTTTCAGAAGAAATAATACTAGATAGGCTAGACTATTTTGCAGAATTAATGGACTTAAACTTTAGAAGCGTTAAAGTTGTTAATTCTCGGGCTAAATGGGGTAGTTGTGATAATAACCTAAACTTATCGTTTAACTTTAAAATGGCAATGTTACCGCCTTCATTAGTAGACTATATAATAGTTCATGAACTAAGTCATATTTTAGAGTTTAACCACTCTTATAAGTTCTGGGAAGTAGTGGCAAGCATAATTCCTACATATAAAAAACAAAGACAAAAGTTAAAAAACAGTTCGTTTTTACTTTCACTGTTTGTAAAAAAAAGAAAGACCACAAAAAAAAGCTATTAGTGTAATAACTAGTAGCTTTTTTATTAACTGTTTATATTTATTTAAAGTTATATTGGTTTATGAATGCAAAAGTGTAGCCTTAGTTTTAATAATAATTTAAATATTAACGCTTCAAACTACAAACTAACTGCTTTAAAAATAAGTTATAGAGTTGCAGCATTTTAATTTTAGCATTTTACTTAAGTTTTACTAAATGCAGTATGATAAATTAATAATAAATGTATGTATTTATTATCAAAAAGAGTATTAAAAGCAATGCTAGCGTACCGTTGCGTTTACATTGCTTAGCCTTTATACCATTTGCAAGTAAAAAGTTATGCTACCTAAATTTATTTGTAGCATAACATAAGTCAAAAAGTGTTGGGGTAAACTATTAGCAATGCGAATGTTTAACAGATGTTAGCTTATAAACAGTTTAGTTGTTCTTAGGTTAACTTATTAGCAATTTACAGTAACAGTAGCAGAGTAATGAATATTAAAGTAAATGTAAACTATTCGCTAAACACGAGTTTTACGAATAGTTTAACCATTATTAATACTATTGTTTATACTTAAGTTTAATTTAAGCTTATTTAATAATAATCAAGTATTTATATAATTACTTATATAGTTACTTATATTTTATATAAAATGTTATAAAACTAATTTAGTAGTTTTAATAAAAAATACATACTGTGCATTTTTCGTTTTGCATAGTATGTATTTATATTTAATATAAACGATTAAAGTAATTGTAGAAAAATTCAATACTTTCTAAAAAAGTTTTTATTTTATATAAATTCTTATCATCTTTATTTTTTGAATCAAACATAGGCTGTTTGCCATCTGGTAAAATAAAATTATTATAATCTGCATTTTTTAAATAATTAAGAGTTTTTAAAAATGCGTTATAAAAGTTTGAATCTATTAACAGTTCATCAGGCACGTTATATACTAAGGTTTCAATAAAATGTAAGGTATCATAGCTTTTTGTATGTATAGCACCTAACAATGCCATTTCATGATCTATTGACCTTAGTATTCTTACCATATCATAAAAATTTTTAGTTGCATCTTGCTTTTTATCAAATTCTTGCATTAGTTTTAAAAAGTTTGTTGTATGTGTTTTGTTTAGGTAATCATATTCAAAATTACCTTCAAAGTTATAACCTACTATAATTTTAATTTTTAAAGACTTATTTAAGTTAACTATAACTATGTTTTTAGTAACATATAATTTATCGTCTTGCGTTAATTGGTTAGCTAAAGTATTAAACAATTTTTCTGCTAGGTATTCAGCCGTTATAACATTTTGAAATGTGTTACCTGAAAATTTTCTTGCTCTTTTACTTAATTTATTGTAACTTTTATAAGCTAACATTTCTTTTTTATTTTGCTTTATGCTTACAAACATAACTAGCGGTGTTTCTTTACCTATGTTAGTGTCTAAAACATGATCTCCAGCCATAAAAAAATTTAGCTTGTTATAATCTATGCCTACATTTTCACTTACAAGCTTTAAAGACTCTTCTAGTGCCGTTTCAACATTGTTATAAAGCTGGGTGTCAAGTTGTTCGTTTCTTAACGTTTGTACCATAGTATTAATTTTTTCTTGTGATATTGCCATGTTACTACCTTAACTAGTTTTAATTATTATAATGCACAACTATGCTTAGTGTCAATTAGTAACAATGCATACTTTTGCAATTAGTTGTTTGGAACTATTCGTAAAATTATGCTAGAATATGTTTAGAGGTAATAAATGAGTAATACATCGTATTTTAGTCAACGTAAAAATCAAACTAATGCAAAGTTAAATAAAGAACTAACAAAATTACCGGGTTTTGCTAGAGAGTTTTTTTTAGGTATTGAAAGTAACACAACTGCCCTAACAAGATATGGTTATTTACAAGACTTAAAAGTATTTTTTAACTTTTTAGTAACTCAAGTTGCAGAGTTTGAAGGAAAACAAGTTTCAGACTTACAAATAAACCAGCTTAACGATTTAACAGCTATGCATTTAGAGCTTTATTTAAGTTATTTAAACTTGTATGAAAACAACGGAAAAACTTACACAAATTCGGCTAAAAGTAAAGCGCGTAAGTTGTCTACAGTGCGTTCTTTTTTAAAGTATTATTTTAAAAAAGATAAAATTAAAGCAAATGTTGCAACCAAGGTTGACTTACCTAAAATAAACCAAAAAGAAATTATAAGGCTAGAAATTGATGAGGTTGTAAAATTATTAAAACAAGCAAGTCAAGGCACAAATTTAACTAAGCAAGAAAAAGGCTTTCATAAACATACTGCTAAGCGTGATGTAGCTATGTTAAGTTTATTTTTAGGTACTGGCATTCGTATATCTGAATGTGTTGGGTTAAATGTTGATGACCTAGATTTTGAAAATAACGCTTTTACAGTTACAAGAAAAGGTGGAAACCGTGTAATTTTGTATTTTAGCGAAGAAGTTGCAGACGCATTAAAAGAGCATTTAGAAAAAAGATCAAAAATAAAAGACCTACCAGATAACGAAAATGCTTTATTTTTAAGTCTTCAAAAAAAGAGAATGAATGTAAGAACAGTAGAAAAATTAGTTAAAAAATATAGTTCCCTTGCTACCCCACTTAAACGAATTACTCCACACAAACTTCGTAGTACGTACGGAACAAATTTATATAGAGAAACAAAAGACATATACATAGTAGCTGATGTTTTAGGCCATAAAGATGTTAATACTACCAAAAAGCATTATGCTGCAATAACTGAAGATATAAGAAAAGATGTTGCAAATAAAGTAAAATTAATTAAATAAAACTTTAGCTTACTATTATTTATAGTAAGTTTTTTAATTTAAAAATAGAACAAATGTTTGACAATAAAAAAAGCATATGATATTATAATATTAAATAAAATATGCGAGGTGCATTTGTGAAAAAGTCGCAAGAGAATTCAAGCAAGCTTTATAACTACATAAAAACATACCTTAATAAAAATAATTACCCACCAACAGTAAGAGAAATGGCTAGCCATTTAAATGTTAAAAGTACTTCTACTGTTGCTTATTACCTAGATAAGTTAATAAAGCAAGGCAAAATTAAGAAAAACCCATCTAAAAATAGAGCGTTAGAAATTTTAGAAAAACAAAATACTCAAAAGAAAAATTATCAAGCAAATTCTAATATAAACAATATTAATGCTACTACTGCTGTTCCTATGTTAGGTGCTGTTACTGCTGGTCAGCCTATTTTAGCTGTAGAAGAACATGACGAGGTTTATAACCTACCTAACACTCTTTTTACAGGTGATGAGTTATTTATGCTTAACATTAAAGGCGAAAGTATGATTAATGCTGGTATAAATGAAGGCGATAAAATTGTTGTAACAAAGCAAAACGATGCAAAAAATGGTGATGTTGTAGTCGCATTAATTGAAGACGAAGCAACAGTAAAAACTTTTTATAAAGAGCCTAACATTGTAAGGCTTCAACCAGAAAATGACACTATGCAACCTATTTATGTAAAAGATGTTAAAGTATTAGGAAAAGTAATTGGGCTAATAAGAAAAATGTAAATAATAAAAAACTAGCATATGCTAGTTTTTTTTATTGCCTAAACTAAGGCGTATTTTATAAGAGTAATTAATTTTTTTAAAATATTTAAACCTAACTAAACTAATAATAATAGATACTATTACAAAAACTTCACTAATTGCGTTAGTATAAGCTCCAGCAAAAAAGCTATATAACCCATAGTTAATACAACCAAGTAATGTGAAGTATCTTAATATGTAAATATTATCTTGCCAGTACCCTACAGTTCCTAAGAGTAAGCCTGCAATTGCAAACAAAGTTATGTAACCATGCCATACACTTGCACCGGCTAGTATACCTAAAGCACAAAAAAACAGTAATGAAAATAAGTTGTTCTTTTTATTAATTCTAGAGTTTTTATAAAACCATGTTTTTCTTATTAAACCAATTGTTTCAGTAAAAGCACCAGCAATACCGCCAACTAAAGCTAGTGCTATAATTTTTACAAGGTTTTCTATTATTTGTAAAAAAAGTAAATGCGCTTTTTTCTTTAACTGAACAGAAACAATAGCAATTAATAATGCTAATAGCCCAAATATTTGACTTAACAAAAACATAGCTTTTTCCTTTACTTTATATATTTAAACATATTGTAAAATTGAAAAAACTATACTTAAATAATAAAAAAACTACAACTTACATTGTAGCTTCTTGCATTAAAGCTTCTTGTTTAATTATGCGTTTTTGTTTTCTATCTTGCAAGCTAAATCTTACTAGGCTTACTATTGTTGAAGTACCAATAAAAAAACTACAACTTACATTGTAGCTTCTTGCATTAAAGCTTCTTGTTTAACTATGCGTTTTTGTTTTCTATCTTGTAAGCTAAATCTTACTAGACTTACTATTGTTGAAGTACCAATAAATATTTCGCTAAGAGCGTTAGTGTAAGCTAAAACGCTAATGCTATATATGGTTAAGCATATAGTTGCTATTAATGTTAAATACCTAAGAATATAAATATCATCTTGCCATAGCCCAATTGTTGAGCATGACACAGCACATAATGGTAATAAACTAATAGCACCTTGCCATGTAATTATGGCTACAGCAAAACCAAACGTTAAGAAAAATATTAATGAGTTTGATTTATTTTTTATGTTCTTTCTGCTATTTTTAAAAAACCAAATTTTTCTCATTGAAGCTACACCCATAAGGTAAGCACCAGACATACCGCCTACTAAAGCTAATGAAGATATTTGCATAAGACTTGTTAAAACTTGTAAAAATAGTAACTTAGTTTTATTTTTAAACTGAAGTGAAACTGTAGATAATGTTAATGCAACTGCACCTAAGGCCTGACTTAATAAAAACATAATTTTTTCCTTTGTTAACTTTTTATTTTTTACTTGTTAACTTTTAAATTATTTTAACTATTATTTTTTTAGACAATTATATTAAATAACCTACTAATTTTTTAAATTATATAACTTTATTTACTTCTAGTCAAGAACATAAAAACCTTAGTGCATATTAATATTTCTTTATCAAGCCTTAGACTCAATTAAGCTCTTTTGCTTTTTATCTTGTAAGTAAAACCTTGCTAAGCTTACTAAGGTAGATACACCCACAAAAACTTCACTTAAAGCGTTTGTATAAGCTAACACATTAATACTATAAATAGTAAAACATACGTTAGCTATTAAAGTTAAATACCTTAATATATAAGGGTCGTCTTGCCATAATGCTATTGTTGTTACAGTTATAGCACATAGTGGAAGTAAGCTTGTAACACCTTGCCAAGTAATGATAGTTACTATAAAACCTAATACTACAAAGAAAATTAAGCTGTTTGATTTATTTTTAATGCTTCTTCTACTATTATTATAAAACCAAACTTTTCTAAAAGTTGCAACAGTCATTAAGTATGCCCCGGACATACCTCCTACTAAAGCTAATGCAAAAATTTTAAAACCACTTGTTATAACTTGTAAAAATAGTAATTTTGTTTTGTCTTTAAATTGTATAGATGCTGTAGATAAAGCTAGCGCTAAAACACCTAATACTTGACTTAATAAGAACATAATTTTTCCTTTTGTAAATGTTTATTTTATTTATTTGTAAACTTAGTTTTTAAATATTCAAAAGCTTCTTGAGTTCCATCATCAGTAGATACAAACTTTACTTTTGGCATGGTTTTAAACCATGTGATTTGACGCTTTGCATAGTTACGTGTATTTTTTTTAATTAATTCTTTAACTTCTTCAAGTGTCTTTTTACCTTCAAAATAATCAAAAAATTCTTTATAGCCTATTGCACTCATACTTTGCATATCTTTAGTTAATTTTTTTTGTTTTATTAAATATTCTACTTCTTCTAATAGTCCTTCTTTAAACATTTTTTCTACACGTTTGTTTATATCATTGTACAAATTTTTTCTGTCTTTAGTTAAGGCTATTAAAGTGTAGTCATAGTTACTTTCATAATTTTTAGTTTCCTGTTCTGTTTTAGTTTTACCACTAACTTCATAAATTTCTAATGCTCTTATTACTCTTTTAACATCGTTGTAATGAAATTTTTGCGCGCTTTTAGCATCTACTTTTTTTAGCAAATTATGAACATACTGTTTGCCTTTTTCTTTAGCCAACTTTTCATACTTTGCTCTTATATTTTCGTCTTTACTTGCATTACCAAGGTTATAAGGAAAAAGTAATGCTTTCATATATAAACCAGTACCACCTACAATAATTGGAAGTTTATTTTTAGCTGTTATATTAGTTATTAATTGGCTTGCTCTTTTTTTAAAAGCATTTACATTAAAGTTTTCTGTTGCTTTTATTTCATCTATTAAATAATGGTTTACTTCTTGCAATTGTTCTTTAGTTGCTTTAGCTGAGCCTATATTTAAGTGTTTATAAACTTGAACACAATCTGCACTAATAATTTCGCCGTTAAAAGCTTTAGCACATTTTAGCGCTAAACTGCTTTTCCCTACTGCTGTAGGTCCACCTATTAATAATATTTTTGGTTTGTCCATTTATAATATCCTTTTAAACCATTTGTCCATTTCTTTTCTTGTAACTTCAACTACTACAGGTCTTCCGTGAGGGCATAATAAAGTCATATTACTTTGTTGCATTTTATTAAATAGCGTATCAATTTCTAACTTGCTTAAGTTATTACCTGCTTTAATTGCCGCTTTGCATGAAGCTTGTTTTAAATGGTCTATAATTAATTCACTAGTTTTAGTTTTGTTAAAACTTTGCATATTTTTAAATATTTCTGCAAAAAAGTTGTCTAAATTAATACCACTTAAAACACTAGGAATACTAGATACTTTAAAACTAAGGTTACCAAACTGCTCTACATCAAAACCTAATTTTTGTAAGTTTTGTAAGTGTTGAGTTAAAAAGTCTTCTTCTAGGTGGTTAACATTTAAAATATGAGGTACAAGTAGCCCTTGTGAAGTTATTTTATTTTCATCAACTTGTTTAGTAAATTTATCATATAAAAGTCTTTCGTGTGCTGCGTGTTGATCTATAACAAATAAGCTTTGGTCTTTTTGAACTAATAAATAAGTGTTAAACACTTTACCTACTAAATTAATATTTGAGTTATCTTCAATTAAATTATCAAAGGCTGAAGTTTGCTCGTTGCTAGGTTGTTTTGTTTGTACTTTATCAAGTTCTTTATTTAGTATGCTTGTTAAAACGCTAATGTTTTCTTTAAGTGAGTTGCCTTGTTTTTCTTCATCTGAAGCATAATTCATAAAACTTGAAACAACTTTTCTTTTGTTTTCAATTTCATCTTCTTCTTTACTAACTTGTGCTTGTGTTGCTCTTTCGTTATCTAAATTTACATAATCAGTTTTTTCTACTTGTTGATTATTAAAACTTACGCCCTCATTTTTTTTATATGTAGGTGCGTCTTCAAGTTCTTTGTTTGAAAAACTGTAATCTTTAGTGTAATTGTTATTATCAGACTCTACCTTTAAAATGTTGTTAGCGTTCATTAATGCATTTGTAACAGCATTATAAAAAATACCATAAATTGTTTGGCTGTTTTCAAACTTAACATCAAGTTTGTTAGGGTGCACATTAACATCAAGTGCGTCTAGAGGTAAATTCATATTAATAACAAAAAACGGAAATTTACCTTTCATTAAATAATTTTGATAGGCAGAATAAGTTGCTGCACTAATAACTGAGTTTACAACATACCTACCATTAATAATAAGTGTTTGATAAGTTCTGTTACTTTTTGCATAACTAGGTTTACCTAAGTACCCACTTAATTTTATATTACCTGATGTAGTTTCAAAAGGTATTATATTATCTAAAGACTTTTTACCATAAACAGTAAAAATTGCTTCTTCTAAACTTTCTCCAGTAGAACGATAAACTTCTTTTTCATTTGTAATGTATGTAAATTTAACATTAGGGTTAGCTAAAATTAACCTTGCAACTAAATTTGTAATTTCAGTAGTTTCACGCTTAGATGAGCGTAAAAACTTTTTTCTTGCAGGTACATTATAAAACAAATTATCAACGCTAACAACTGTACCAACTGGGCAGCCTACTTCTTCATTTTTAGTTATTTCTCCGCCTTCAATGTTAACTTGTTTACCTGTTTGATTGTTAGCAGTTTTACTAATAAGTTGCACCTTACTCACATTTGCAATGCTTGCTAGGGCTTCTCCTCTAAAACCTAATGTTCCTATTTTGTCTAGGTCGTCTACTTTTGAAATTTTACTAGTAGCATGTGGTAAAAAAGCTTTTTCTACTTCATCTTGATGTATTCCTACACCATTATCACTAACTTTAATTTTAGTTAGCCCACCGTCTATAACCTCAATTTTTATTTGCGTAGCTTTAGCATCTAAGCTGTTTTCAACAAGTTCTTTTACTACGCTTGCTGGTTTTTCAACAACTTCTCCTGCTGCTATTCTATTAAATATTGTACTATCTAATAAATTTATTTTTCCCATATGTATATTCCTTTTTAAGCTTTGTTTACTTTTTCTATTAAATTTTGCAACACACCAAAAGCTTCAATTGGGCTTAAGTTTTCTATATTGCTTTCTTTTAATAAATTAATAACTTCTGCTTGATATTTACTAACAGCTTTATTGTTGTTAGTTTGTTTCTTTGTTGTATTGTTTTTATTAGTATCTGAAGATTCTAGTTTTGCTAAAATTGACTTTGCACGTGTTGTAACTTTGTTTGGTAACCCAGCTAAACTTGCAACTTCTATACCAAAACTTTTGTTAACTCCACCTCTAGATATTTTGTGTAAAAATATTATTTTGCCGTTATATTCTTTTGCATTTATGCGGTAATTTTTTACACCGCTTAAATTACCCTCTAACTCTGTTAACTCGTGATAATGAGTGGAAAACAACGTTTTAGCGTTTAAATGTTTAGAAACATATTCCATTACACTCCATGCAATGCTTAGCCCATCATAAGTTGATGTACCTCTTCCTATTTCGTCTAAAATAATTAAACTTTTATTTGTAGCATTATGTAAAATGTTTGCAACTTCTACCATTTCAACCATAAAAGTACTTTGGTTACTAGCTAGGTCATCAGTAGCACCAATTCTAGTAAAAATTCTATCAGTTAAACTTATTTTAGCACTCTTAGCAGGAACAAAGCTACCCATATGAGCCATTAATGTAATTATTGCAACTTGCCTCATATAAGTACTTTTACCAGCCATATTAGGGCCAGTAATTATCATTGTTCTATTGTCTTCTGTGTCTAGACTAGTGTTGTTTGGTACAAACTCTGCATCTTTTAATATTTTTTCTATTACAGGGTGTCTTCCATCTTCAATTTGAATTTGTTCAACTTTTAAATTTATTTCAGGTTTAACAAAATTATTTTTCACAGCAACACTAGAAAAAGAGCATATGCTATCTAACTTTGCTATTTGATTAGCTGAGGTTTGCAGTGCTGGAACTATTTTTAATAAAGTTTGTCTTAATTCGTTAAATAGTTTTAACTCTAACTTTAAGCTGTTTTCTTCACTATTTAATATTTTATTTTCTATTTGTTTTAACTCTTCTGTAATGTATCTTTCTGCATTTGTTAAGGTTTGCTTTCGTTGATACCTATAGGGAGTTAAGTTTTTTTGTGAATTTGTAACTTCTAAGTAATAACCAAACACTCTGTTAAAGCCAATTTTTAAATTTTTTATTCCTGTTTTTTCTTTTTCTTCTGCTTCTAATTTTGCTATCCAATTTTTGCCTTCTATATTTATATTTCTTAATTCATCTAACTTTTGGTTATAGCCTTTTTTAATATAGCCACCATCTTTTGTTGTAATTGGTGGGTTATCTACAATTGCGCATTCTAATAAGTTAACAGTTTTAGTAAAGTCGGCAATGTTATTTTTAATTTCGCTTAAAATTGTACTAGTGGTTTTGCTTAATTCGTTTTTAATGTTAGGTATTTGCTTTAAACTCATTAATAAGCTTAAACAATCTCTTGGAGTTAGCGTGCCATAAGAAATTTTACCTGCTAGCCTTTCAATGTCGTTAATATTACCTAACTCGTTTGAAATGCCATCTCTTTTAATTATTGAAGAATATAATTCATTAACGCCGTCTAGCCTTAAATTTATTTGATCTTCGTTTTGAAGTGGTTGTTCTATCCAAGACCTTAGCATTCTTGCGCCCATACTTGTTTTGGTGTTATCTAATAACCAAAGTAGGCTGCCTGTTTTTTTGCGGTCTCTTATTGTTTCTGTTAATTCTAAATTTTTTCTTGTATTTACGTCTAAATACATATAATAATTACTTTTTAATACTTGAACAGTGTTTATATGTGTTAAGCTACGTTTTTGAGTTTCGTTTAAGTATTCTACTAACGCTCCACCAGCAGAAATTGCAAAGTTTTTATCAGTTAAATCAAACACTTGTAAACTCTCAGTATTAAGTTGCTTTTTTAACGCTTTTTTAGCGTTAGACTTTTCATATGCCCAGTTAAAGTATGCAAAAAATTTAGGTAAAACACCTAGTTTAATGCCATTTAAATTATAACTTTCTAAAAACATTTCGTCATTACAAATTATTTCTGAAGGTTTAATCATTACTAACATATCATTAAGTAATGATAAGTTATTTTTTTTATTAAACTCAGTAACATAAAACTCGCCTGTTGAAAGGTCTGCATAACTTAAGCCTATGTTATTTTTGTTTTTATAAACACTAGCAATGTAATTGTTTTTTTTATCATCTAGCATATTACTTTCCATAATAGTGCCGGGTGTTACAACTCTTACTACATCACGCTCTACAATTTTACCTTGTTGAGGCTCACTTAGCTGTTCACATATTGCAACTTTATGCCCTTGTTCAATTAGTTTTGCAATATATACATCTACACTTTTGGCAGGAACTCCACACATAGGTGCACGTTCTTCTAAACCACAGGCTTTACCTGTTAGTGTTAAGTCTAGTGCTTTACTTGCTATTTTTGCATCTTCAAAAAACATTTCATAAAAATCACCCAGCCTATAAAACAGTATGCTGTCTTTGTAATTTTCTTTTGTTTGCAAATAATGTTGCATCATTGGGGTAAGTGCCATTACATCTCCTACTAAACTTTTTCTGCTGTAATTTTTTTATTTGTTACATCTGTAACTTTAACTATGTAAAATTTTTTAATTTCAAACTCGTTATTTGTTAGTTCTACTAACCTTCCTGCATCTGTTTTTGCATAGTACTTGTTGTCTTTAAATTTATCTACTAATACCTTAATTTGTTTGCCTATTAGTTTTTGTCTTGTGGTTGCTATTATTTGTTTTTGATAATTAAGTAACTCATTTACTCTTTTGTTTTTTACTTCTGCTTCAACTGTGTTAGTCATTTTTGAAGCTTTTGTATAACTTCTTTTAGAATAAATATAAGCAAAAAGATTGTCAAACTCAACTGTTCTTATAAGCTGTTTTGTTTGTTCAAAATCTTCATTAGTTTCACCTGGGAAGCCTACTATAAAGTCTGAACTTAAAGTTAAATTATTAACTTTTTGTTTTAGCTTATTAACTAATGATAAATAATGTTCTACAGTGTAGCCTCTTTCCATAGCCTTTAGTGTGTTATTGCTACCAGACTGAACAGGTAAATGTACTGCTTTACTTACTTTATCATAATTTGCAATAACATCTATTACTTGGTCAGTTAAATCTTTAGGGTGTGAAGTCATAAACTTAACAATAAAATCACCTTCTAAACTTGCTACATCTTTTAGTAGATTAGCAAAATTAATTTCTTCATTTTGAATATCGTTACCGTAAGAATTAACATTTTGACCTAATAAAGTAATTGTTTTATAGCCTTCATCAATTAATTTTTTACACTCATTAACTATTTCATTATAATCTCTACTTCTTTCTTTTCCTCTTACATAAGGCACAATGCAATAAGAACAATAATTGTTGCACCCAAACGAAATATTTACCCAAGCGTTAAACCCGCTTGTTCTATGTATTTCTGTCATATTAGGTACGCCTTGGTCATTTTCCCAAATGTTTAAGGTGCGTTCTTTACTTAGTTTATAGTCAATTAAATATTGTTTAAATTTGTGCAAATTGTGAGTGCCAAAAATAATGTCTACAAAAGGAAAGGTGCTTTTTAACTTTAAAGCATCTTCTTTGTTTTGAGGCATACATCCACCTACTGCTATTATTAAGTTTTTGTTATTCTCTTTTAAGCTTTTTAAAGCTCCAATATTACCAAAAGCTTTTGATACTGCTCCTTCTCTTATTGAGCATGTATTAAAAACTATTATGTCTGCTTCTTCTGATTTTGTTGTGTTTATATAATCAAGGCTTTCTAACATTCCTGCAAGTTTTTCTGACTCGTGAACGTTCATTTGGCAGCCGTATGTAACCACTTTATAAAAATTTTTCATTTGTGTTCTCCTTATTGTTTTTATTATATAACTTTTTGCTATTTTTTTCAACCTATTTTTCTTTAACAGTTATATAAAATGCTTAATAAACAAACAATAAACTAAAAATGTAATATAGGTAGAGTTTATGAAAAAACCGTTCAAAATTTTAATGATTACAGGTGCTGTTCTTATTATTTTAGGCATTAGTTTTTTTGCATACCTGTATAGCAGTTTGTATGGGCTAAATTCACAAATAAGTTTTGATAAAAACATTTTATTACAAAAAACATCTAAAATTAGTTTGTATGATAATAACGATGAGTTTATAGAAACAGCTTCTATTACAGATCCTATTGTAAAGCTTGATCAATTGCCAAATTATGTCAAAGATGCTTTTATTGCAGTAGAAGATAAAAACTTTTACTCTCATAACGGACTAAATACAAAAAGAATTGTAAAAGCGTTGTTTACTAATTTAACCAATGGATATGCAAAAGAAGGTGCAAGCACAATTAGTCAACAGCTTGTAAAAAACATTTATCTTAACAGCGAAAAAACTTATGATAGAAAAATAAAAGAAATATTGCTTACCTTAAAGTTAGAAAAAGAATTTACAAAAGACCAAATTTTAGAAGCTTATTTAAATGTAATTTATTTTGGTAATAGTAGTTATGGTATTGAAAGTGCAAGTAAAACATATTTTAATAAAAAAGCAAAAGATTTAACTTTACCAGAAACTGCAAGTTTAGTTGCAACAATAAAATCACCATTAAACTACTCACCTTTTTTTAACCTTCAAAACAATGAATCAAGAAAAAACCTAGTATTAAGACAAATGTATAATGACGGATATATATCTAAAACTGAGTACGCTTTAGCTGTAACAACTCCTGTTACTTTAACATTAAAAGATATTGAATTTTCAGCAAGAAGAATATATGAAAAAGCTGCAATTGAAGAGGCTTCTAAAATACTAAACTTAAGCGAAAAAGATGTGGCAACAAGTGGACTAAAAGTGTTTACTTATATGGATAGAAATTTACAACAAAACTTAGAAAAGTTAGTTTTAAATAAAAACTATTATCATGAGAATGAATACGGAAATATTGCAGATAGTGCAGCAGTTACCATTGATAATAAAACTGGTGGAATAAACGCTTTTTATGGTAAAAGTAAATACGACATAGTAAATATGAAACGCTCTCCAGCTAGTGCTATTAAACCAATTTTAGTATACGCTCCCGCATTAGAATACGGCAAAATTTGTCCTACAACACCAATTTTAGATGAAACTATAAACATTAATAATTACTCGCCTAGTAATGTTAGTGATAAATATTATGGTTGGGTAACAACGCGTGAAACTGTTGAAAAGTCTTTAAACATACCTGCAATTAAAATACTTCAATATGTAGGTATAGATAAAGCAAAAGAAATAGCAAAAAAAGCAGGCATTACTTTTAATGAAAAAGACGCAGGCTATTCTATAGCTCTAGGTGGTTTTACTGATGGAGTTACTTTAACTGAACTTACAAACTCATACTTACCTTTTGCAAATAATGGTGAGTATATAAAAGCTGGCTTTGTAAAAAAGATACAAGATACTGACGGAAGAATATTATATAATAGAAAAATAGATAAAACTAAAGTAATAAGTAAAGAAACAGCCTATTTAATGACAGATATGCTTAAAAGTGGAGTTAAAAAAGGCACTAGTCAGCGTTTAAACACACTAGATTTTGAAGTTGCAGGCAAAACAGGAACGGTTGGGCTTAATTCAACCAACAACAACTCAGATGCTATTAGCATAGCATACACAAAAGATAAAAGCGTTGGTGTATGGTTAGGAAATTCTACAGGCGAACAAGAAAATCAACTTAACCCTGCTAACAACGGAGGAACATATGCTACTTCGTTGTTAAGAGATATTTTAAAAGTGGCAAACAAGCAAGAAAACGAGGCTTTTGAAATGCCTAGCGGTATTACAACAAAAAAAATTGACCTTATTGAATTAAAAGAAAACAATAAAGTAATGTTAGCAAACGAAAATACGCCTGAAATGTATACTAAAACAGAAGTGTTTAACAAAAAATTTTTACCAACTAAAACTAGCACTAGCTTTACTTCTTTAGATAAACCTAAACTAAATTTAACTGTTAAAAATAACACAAGCATATTATGTTTTAATGCTAATAGTTATGTTATTTATGAGTTATATAAAATAGAAGAAGACCAAACAAAATTGTTAAAAACTGTAAAAAATAAGTCAGGCAAAATTACAGTTAAAGATGATGATTTAGAAGAACAATCAATGTATGCTTATTATTTAATAGCAAAGCAAGTAAACAATGTTACAAATAAAACTATAACAAGTAGTAAAAGTGATCCTGTTAAAGTGTATTTAAATAATAATGAAAACCAAGCAACAGAAGGCTTTGAAGATGAAGAAAATGAAAAAACTATTAAAAAACAAAAACAAAGTTTTACTGACCTTTTTAAAAAAATAACTAAACCTAAAACCACACAAAACAAAAAGAAAATGTTTAACTGGTTTTAAATAAAAAGTTAAGAATATAAATAAAAGGAAGGTTATAAAAAATTTGTATTAGTAAATAAAAACTATTAAGGCTAAAGAACAATGCTAAAAATAAAGTTAAACATTTGCAAATAAAAACTAACAAAGAAGCATATAAAAAACTAATTAAAAAATATATGATAACAAAGTTGATAAATTATAAAAGCAAGTATTTAAAACTAATAAATTTAAAAATTAAACCTATAAAAAAACTAGTAAATAAATACTAGTTTTTTAATTTTATTTAAGATTCTTTTTCAATTTCTTTTTTAACTTTTGTTTTAATTTCTTCATACATATCTGGGTTTTCGCTAAGAAGTTTTTTAACATTTTCTTTGCCTTGACCTATTTTACTTTCATCGTAGCTAAACCATGAACCACTTTTTTTAATAATTTCATAATTTACTGCAAGGTCTAATAAGTCACCTTCTTTTGATATTCCTTTACCAAACATAATATCAAACTCTGCTTGTTTAAATGGTGGAGCCATTTTGTTTTTAACAATTTTTACTCTTGTTCTGTTACCTAAAAATTTATCTCCATCTTTTAAGCTTGCAATTCTTCTAACATCTAAACGAACGCTAGAATAAAACTTTAACGCTCTTCCACCTGGAGTTGTTTCTGGGCTTCCAAACATAACGCCAACTTTTTCTCTTAGCTGGTTAATAAATACAACACTTGTTTTAGTTTTACTTACAATAGCTGTAAGTTTTCTTAAAGCTTGGCTCATTAATCTTGCTTGAAGTCCAATAAAGCTGTCGCCCATTTCGCCGTCAATTTCTGCTTTAGGGGTTAGCGCTGCAACTGAGTCTATAACTACGATATCAAAAGCGCCACTAGTAACTAATGTTTCGCAAATTTCAAGTGCTTGTTCTCCTGTATCTGGTTGAGATATGTAAAGGTCTTCAATATTTACGCCTAAGTTTTTTGCATACTTAGGGTCAAGTGCATGCTCAGCGTCAATAAAGGCTGCTGTACCACCAGTTTTTTGAGCCTCAGCTACCATATGTAGTGAAACAGTTGTTTTACCTGAACTTTCTGGCCCGTAAATTTCTGTTACTCTACCTCTTGGTATACCGTGAATACCTAAAGCTAGGTCTAGTGTTAAACAACCTGTTGGAATAACATCAATGTCTACCTTTGCATTTTCTCCTAACTTCATAATAGAACCTTTGCCAAATTGTTTTTCAATTTTTGCAATGGCTTGGTCTAAAACTTTGCTTTTGCTATCTGTCATTTAAGTTACCTCTTTATTTTTTTTATTTAATAAAATAATAGCACAACGCTTATTCTTTGTCAAACATTTGTTCTATATTTATATTATTCTTGTTAAGTTTTTTTATTAAGTAAAAAAGTGCTGTTTTTGTAGCTTTTTGTATTACTGTTTGCCTATCACCGGTAAGTTTATTTTTATAAATATGTATACCGTTATAATCACCTACTGCAATAAATGTTAAGCCGCTTTCTTCACCATTTGATTCAGCGTATCCTGTTGTTGCAAGAACTAAATCTGCATTTTTACAAGTTTCTAATAAGCCTGCTGCCATTTCATAAACTACTTCTGCACTAACTGCTGTGTGTTTTTCAATTATTTCACCACTTACATTAAGCCTACTTATTTTAGAATCATTAGTGTATGCAACTATAACTTCCATTAAATGTTTACTAATGCCTTCATTATGCTTTACTAAGTTACTAGCAATGTTACCACCAGTAATGCTCTCAGCTATGGCAATTTTCGTTTGATTAGACTTAATAATTTGACTAGCTTTCTCGTAAATGCTTTGGTCGTTTAAGGCGTAAATATAATTTTTAATTCTATCTGTTAAGTTTTTTAAATATGCGTTAATATCTTCTTTTGGAGTTAACGGCGAATACTTAATTTTTATGGTTAACTCTAAGTCTTGTTCGTAAATATAGACTTTAATTTGGTTTTTGTTTTTTAATAAGTCTTTAAAAAGTTTTAACGCTTGATTTTTAGACAAACCATAAGTTTTAATTGTTTTAGTTAAACTAAGTTTAGAAAATTTGGCTTCTATGTAATCTGTTAACCAATTGTTATACACATTTTTTATGCTGTTATTATCGTTAGGTAAAAATATAATATGTTTACCATTATAATAAGCCACAAAGCCTTGACTGTAAGAAGAAGTATTTTCTATAGGGTTACTACTCTCTGGTATTTTTGCTTCTTCTAAACTTTTAGTTTCTACTGGCTGGTTTAAGTTTTTATAATATTGTTCAATAGCGTTTTTACTATATGCATTTATAGATAGTTTATCTTGCATATAGTCTGCCAATTGTTTTTTAATTAGTAAGTTTGCAGTTGGTTGTTTATTTCCTAAAATAATAATTGTGTTTACATCATCTGGTAAATTGTTTAAAGCAAAATTAATACTTTCGCTACTACTTGATATTGTAGAATTAGCATAAAGCTCTATGCCTTTACTAAAAAGCATATGTGATAATTTGTTTTCAACGCTATTTTCAGATAATCCGTTTAACATATTGTCATCAATAGTTAAAATTACTGCTTTCATACTTACCTTCTACTTGAATATTTTTTGATTTTTAAAAATGTAATTAAAGCCAGATAATATTGTTAAAAATACAGATAAACCTAGTATAGTAAATGATGCAATACTAAGTGCCGATTCAATACCTGAACTTAATGTATTTGTTTGGTTATTAAATGCTAGTAAAAATAAAAATACTATTGCAACGTCCTGCATTATTGTTTTTAATTTACCTAAATTATCTGCTGCAATAACAACATTTTTATTTGCAGCCATTTGTCTTAATACTGCTACAATAAATTCTCTTGCTAAAATAACAAACAACGCAATAACACCATATGGGTTAGGAATGGTAGCATCTGCAACTACTAAAAGTAGTCCTGCTGTTACAATTAACTTATCGGCTATTGGGTCTAAAAACTTTCCTGAATCTGTCACTAAATTATATTTTCTTGCAATGTAACCGTCTAAAAAGTCAGTAGAAATTGCAATTAAGAATATAACTCCTGCAATAAGTTTACCATACTCAAATGACTGGTTTAAGTAAAAAAACATTAAAATAGGAATAAAAACAATTCTTAACACTGTTAACTTATTTGGTAAATTCATAATACTTCTCCCTCTAGGTCAATACCTAGCGCTTTTGTAATTTTTATTTTATAAAACTCACCTACATTTAAAGGCTTGTTTGTTTTTATAGTTACAACTGTGTCAACTTCTGGCGAGTTTTGCTGCGTTCTTGCAACATAATATTCACTAGGCTTAATAACACCGTCGCATAGTACTATGCAAGTATTGCCTACTTGGTTTATATTACTGCGTTGTAGCACTTTTGCTTGTAATTTTTGTAAGCGTTTTAATCTTTTGTTTTTTACTTTTTCTGGCACTTGTTTTTTCATATTGTAAGCTACTGTATTAGGCTCTTTTGAATAGGTAAAAAAGCCAACATAATTTAGCTTATACTCTTTTAAAAATTTATATAACTCTTTAAATTGTTTATGTGTTTCACCAGGGAAACCAACTATAAAAGTACTTCTTATAGCAATATCGTTAGAATGAGAGCGTATTTTTTTAACTAAATTAGTTATTTGGTTGTTAGTGCTTATTCTGTTCATGTTAGATAGTACCTTGTCATTTATGTGCTGAAAAGGTATATCTATGTATTTGCAAACTTTTTCGTTAGTTGCAATTTGTTTTATTAATTCATCGCTTACCATTTCTGGATAGCAATAATGTAGCCTTATCCATTTTAAATTTTTTATTTTACTTAACTCTTCAATTAATTGTATTAGTTTAGGCTCTTTATATAGGTCTATGCCGTACCTTGTTACATCTTGGGCTACTAACACAAGTTCTTTTACACCGTTTTTTACAAGCGCTGTTGCTTCTTCTACTAGTGCTTCTATTGGCTCTGACTTAAACTTACCCTTAATTGCAGGTATTGTGCAGTAACTACAAGCGTTATTACAACCATCTGCTATTTTTAAATAAGCATAATGTGGAGGTGTAGAAACTACTCTATTTGGTGGTAAGTTTGCTGGTTTAAAGTTAGAATCTAGTTCATATAAATTTTCTATTATTTTAATAATGTTTTTATTGTCTTTTAATGCAACAAAAGCATCTACCTGTGGTAATTTTTTTTGAACATTTATAGCTGGTCTAGAGCTTAAGCACCCTACAACAAACACTTTTTCACATACTTGTTTTTTATAACCTACACTTTCTAATATTGCTTGAATGCTTTCTTCTCTAGCATCATGTATAAATGAGCATGTGTTTATAATTATAATGTTTGCTTGGTCTATTTGATTAGTTATAGAAAAACCGTATTGTTTTAAAAGCCCTAAAATATGCTCTGTATCTACTCGGTTTTTATCGCAACCTAGGCTTATTATGCCTACTTTTTTATTCTTTAGTTGAGTTATATTCATAATTTTTCCTTTATTAGTCTTCGCCGTAAATTTCGTCGTATTTTTCTTTAGTTATATAAACACTTCTTGCTTTTGCACCATCTGCTGGTGAAATATATTTTAACTGTTCCATTTGATCCATTATTCTAGCCGCTCTTGCATAACCTATTGCAAAACGCCTTTGCAACATACTAGCAGAAGCTTGACCCGTTTGTATTATTAATTTTAATGCTTGAGGTAGTATTTCGTCTTCTTCTACTTCTGAATTTATTCCAGCACCTTTTGCACCTTTAGAGCCTTTAGCATTTATTGTGTTGTTAATTTCTTCGTCAAAATATGCTTTATTGTTATTTTTAATGAATTCTACAATAGAAACAACTTCCTGATTAGACACAAACGAACCTTGAATTCGCCTTGGTTCAGGGTAATCTATTGGTGCATAAAGCATATCACCTTTACCAAGTAATTTTTCTGCGCCTCCACCATCAAGTATTGTCTTACTGTCGGCAAAACTTGTAACACCAAACGCTATACGTGATGGTAAATTAGCTTTAATTGTGCCTGTAATAACATCTACACTTGGTCTTTGAGTTGCTAATACTAAATGAATACCAGCGGCTCTAGCTTTAGCTGCTAGGCGCATTATTTTATCTTCAACATCTCTTTTATTAGTAAGCATTAAGTCTGCAAGTTCATCTACTATAATTACAATGTTAGGCATCTTTTTAACCTTGCCATTTTGAACTTCGGTTATTTGGTTATATTCGCTTAAATTTTTTACATTATAATTTTGAAAAACCTGAAAACGTTTTTCCATTTCTAGTATTGCCCAGTTAAGAGCGTTAAGTGCTTTATTTGTTTCTGTTATAACATTAGGTAACATTAAATGAGGTAAACCATTATAAACATAAAACTCTACTCGTTTAGGGTCAATTAATATTAATCTTAAGTCTTCTGGTGAAGACTTATAAATTAAGCTTATAATAAGTGAGTTTAAACAAACGCTTTTACCACTACCTGTTGCACCTGCAACTAATAAATGAGGTAATTTTGAAAGATCACAAACATTTGCACTTCCAGAAATATCTTTACCTAAACTAAAGGTTAAACTTGATTTGTTTTTTATAAACTCTTTTGAATTTACTATATCTTTTAAAGCTATAGTTGAAATTTTGTTGTTAGGCACTTCTACCCCAACTGCATTTTTACCGGGTATAGGTGCTTCAATTCTAACTGAGCCGTTACTTTCTAAGGTCATTGCAATGTCTTCAGCGTGCTTTGTAATTTTTTTAACAGAAACACCTGCTGGCATTTGTAGTTCATACCTAGTTACAGCTGGCCCTTTAGTAACGCCTATTACTTTTGCCGGTATTCTAAAGTCGTTTAACACTTTTTCAAGTTGTTCTGACTTTTCTAAATATTCTTCGTTGTTATCTTCTAGGTTAGTAGAAATTGTGTTTAATAAATCTAGTGGTGGTCTTTTGTATTTACTAGGTTTACTATATCTATTTTTTTGATTATTTGGTTTTGTTTTTTTAGTTTGTTTTAACTCTACTTGTTCATAGTTTTTTTTCTTTTTATTTGGTTGTCTATGAATAATGTCGTCATCTTCTTGCTCATCTTGAGTATAATTATTACTATTGTTATCTTGTTCTTGCCAGTTATTTTGATTATTATTAGTAGTATAGTTATTACTATCATTTACTTTAATTTGCTTTAAGTCTTCTTCAAATTTTGCATCAACATCTTCTATTACAGATTCTTCTTTATAATTACTTAACCTGTTATTAATTTTTTTGTGCAAGTTGCTTGTAGAAAATTCTGTGTTAGGGTTTTCTACATTTGTGCCTAAAATACCACTGTCTTTATCTTTTCTGTTTGGAACAGTAGCACGCAAAAATTGTAAATTCCTTTCTCTTTGATTTACATCTTTTGGTGCATTATTTTTTTTATTATTACTTTCGTTATAATCGTTATGAAAAATTTTTGGAGGTCTTTTGCTTTTTTCGTCTTCTTGATCAAAAAGAGGTTTAAAAGCTTTATTTGTAAATGTTGAGCGTGCTTTTTGTGGTTGTTCAGTATCGTTTTTAAATTGATAATTTCTTTTTTCTTCAAATTGAGTATTGCCTACACTTGAGTTTGAAGTTTCGTTTATATTTTTATTTGTATTCTTTTTTAATGATAAACTAATAGGCTTAGTTTTTTTATTCTTTTTAGGCTTATTATAATTTTGTTGGTTAAAATTGTTTGAATTATTATCATCCATTTTATTAAAGTTAACATATTTTCTGTTAGTAATCTTTTTAAAACCATTGTTTGAATAAAAGTAATCTACAATAAAAGCTGAAGATACAGTTAATAAAATAATATAAAATACATAAGCACCTATTGGGTTTAATAATGAAAGAAGTGGATACGTAATTAAAGCTACTAATACACCACCAACACTTGTTTGTAAGTTATAAACCTCGCCTAAATAACTAAAAAAGCCAGAGCCTGTATAAGCACCTAAAAATGCAAGTTGTAATATAGATAAAAAGCTAAAAAGGGCTACTAAAACCATAATTATATGCTTTTTGCTTATGTTATATTTTTTGTCTGTTATTAATGCTCTTGCAACAATAAAAATTGTAGAAAATATTACATAAGAAAAAACACCAAAAGTACCTAATAAAAATACTCTAAAAAAGTTTAAGAAATTAGTAAATAAGGCTATAGTACCAACTACACCTATAAGCATTAAACCAATACCTACTTTTTTAGATGGAAAAGACCTAGTAGGCCTTGACTTTTGTTTTTTATTAGTTCTATTTATGTTGGTATAAACTGCCAATTAAATTACCTCTTAAAATTTGTTTTTGCTACGGTTAATTATAGCATATGTAACTTGAATGTTACAATAAATTTAAGATTAAAAGGCGAAAACAAAAAAGCGTTATAAACTAAACGCTTTTTTTTCTTATTTTATTACTTTATTTTACACTTTTAAAGTTTTTTAACAAATTTACGCTAGTATCCTTGCCTACCATACTTATTACAAAGTTATCACTAGAATATATTTTAGAAGCTAAGTTGTCTACATCTTCCTTTGTTACTTTTTGTAATTGTTTGATTACTTCTTGTTTTTCTTTTGTTTTACCGTAAGTGGAAATAGTTTTAGCATTATATAAAGATACATAAGCAGTATTTTCATACCTTAACTTCAAGCTGTTAATAAGGTTTGTTTTGGCATCTTTTAATTCTTGTTGTGTTATGCCTTCTTCTATTAGTGTATCCATTGCTTTTCTTAGTGCTGTTATTGCTACATTTACGTTTTTCATTGTAGTACCTAAATGTATGCTAATAGACCCGCCAAAATTAGAGCTTTCAACCGAACTATAAACAGAATAAACTAAACCTAATTTTTCTCTTATAGTTTGGAATAACCTACTGCTCATACCAGCGCCCCAAATTGCGTTAAAAACTGTTAGGTCGTAATACCTTTCGTCATGCACGTTAATAGTTGGAAAAGTTATTACTAAGTGTGCTTGTTCGTTATCTTTATGTTTTTTTACATATTTAGTTTTTGGTATTGTTAATACTTCAGGAGTTTTTATTACAACAGGCTGATTAGATACCGTAAAGTTATCTTCAAAATATTTTTGAACAAATTCCTCTGCTTCTTCAAACGTTATGTTGCCAGCAAAAGATAAAACTAATTTACTAGGCACATAATTTTCTGACAAATATTTATTTATTTTTTCTTTTGTAATATTTTTTACACTCGTTTTAGTTCCTGCTATATCGTACTCCATAGGAGTACCTTTATAAAAATTGCTTATTGCAAGTTCTTGAGAAGCTGTAGATGGATTGTCTTTATACATAGAAATTTCTTCAGCAATTACCTTCTTTTCTCTTGTTAATTCTTTTTGTTCAAAGCTAGAATTAAAATACATATCACTTAAAATTTCTACACATTCAGGTAAACTCTCACGCGTACTTTTGGTGTAGTAAACTGTCTCTTTTTTGCTTGTATAAGCGTTAACGCTAGCACCTAAAGCGTCAAGCCTTGTAACAATTTCAATTGATGAGCGGTTTTTTGTTCCTTTAAATAACATATGCTCTATAAAATGACTAATACCTCTGTTAGTATCATCTTCATTTATGCTTCCTGTTTTTATAAACATATTAAAACTAACTGACTCATAGTTTTTAATGTTTTCTACTACTAATCTCATTCCACTTTTAAAGGTTTTTATTTTATGCATAAAAAATGTCTCCTACTTCTTTATTATATTATAAGCCTATCATTAGTGCATTATACAATAAACACACTTAAACGCTCAAGTTAAATGCATTAAAAAAGCAAAAGCAAATAAATTACTTCCGCTGTTTTTGTCTAATTTAATTTTATGCTTGCATTTCATCTTTTTCTTGTTCTGCTTTTTCTTCATCAGTCTGATTTACAAATAAGTTTAATAAGTTTTCATTATTTTTTTGGCCTGCATAACTTACTATAACATTTTTACTTGTAAATACTTGTTTTGCAGCTTCGTTTACTTGTTCTATGGTTATATCTTTAATTTCTTTAAGTTCTTGAGGTAATTCTTTTAACTTATCATAAATTGAAAGCTTTATAGCATTTGCTCTAGCTGTGTTTTGATTTCTTTCTGAAGCATATTTTTTTTCACTAATAATAGCTGTTTTTGCAATGTCAAGTTCTTCATGAGTAATGCCTTTTTCTGCAACTTCATCAAGTAAAATTTTTACAGCTAATGTTGCTGTTTTTACATTTTTTGTAGTGGTAGAAAAACCTACCATTATAAAGCCTGCCTGATTATTTGTTTCTATATGTGAAAAAATTGAATAAACTAACCCTAATTCTTCTCTTACCTTAGTAAATAACCTACTACTCATACCTGAACCAATTGCTGTAGATAATAATTGAGCAGGTTTTAAGCGTGAGTCATAAGAATTAAAAGATGGAAAAGCTATAAAAATATTTGCTTGTTTGTTTTCTTCTTTGTTTGCTACTTTAAATGCACTTTTTGGAAGTAACATCTGTGATAATTTTTCTTCATAGCTAGGTAAACCTATTTGTTTATAATTACTTTGAAAATACTTGTCTGCAAGTTGCTGAGCTTCATTTAAAGTAATGTTACCAGCAAAAGATAAAATCACATTATCTGGAGTGTAATGTTTTTTAACGTAATTATGTAAATCATTAGCTGTAAGTGCTTTAACAGATTCACTTGTACCTGCTATTGGGTTTTCTAACGTAGTATTTTTATAAAAAGCACTACTTAAATTTTCAAAAGCTAAACTTCCAGCATCATCATTTATCATTGCTATTTCTTCTAATACTACTTCTTTTTCTGTTGTTAATTCTTTTTCATCAAATTTATGATTAAAAAACATATCACTCATAAGTTCTACGCTTCTTGGTAAAAACTCTCTTAAACATTTAACATAATAAGATGTTTCTTTTTTTGAAGTAGATGCATTAATAGAAGAGCCTATTTTGTCAAACTCTTTCATAAGCTCATAATTAGTATGATTTTTAGTGGTTTTAAACATCATATGTTCTATCAAATGGCTAATGCCTTTTTCATTATTTGTTTCTTTTTCGCTACCTGCTTTTACAAAAATGTTAAAACTAACAGACTCACTATTGTCTGGTTCTACTACTAGCCTTAAGCCACTTTTATAAGTCTTTATTTTTTGCATATAAACCTTCCTATGTATTTGTTAGTATATTTTACACTACAAAACATAAAAAAGCAAGTATAGCCTTAAATTGTATTACTAACTGTAGTTACATTAAAACTATTATCTTGGTAAAAAGTTATAATATCTTCAAATGCGTTTAATGTATGCTCAGTGGGATGCATTAAAATTAAGTCTCCATTTTGTGGGTTGTTTGTGGCTCTATTATAAACTAAGTTACTATCATTATCGCGCCAGTCTATTGTATCTTTACTCCACATAATTGTTTTATAGCCTAAGTCTTCTGCAACTTCTAAAGTTGTAGCACTAAAAGCTCCTGATGGAGGTGCAAATAAGTCCATTTCAACTGTTGTTAAAGCTTTTACAAGCTCATGCGTTATATTTATTTCTTCTCTGTTTCTCTCTCTTGTAATTCTTGTATGGTCTTTATGGTAATAACCGTGATTTCCTAATTCGTGTCCGTTATCATAAATTTGGTTTAAAATATCTGAGTTTGAGTTTGCCCACGTTCCACCTACAAAAAAAGTGGCTGTTGCATTTTTTTCTTCCAATATGTCTAGCATAGGTTCTACAAATTCTGTTCCCCAGTATACATTTATCATTAAACTTATATTATTATTTTCAGGGTCTCCTCTATATATAGCAGAGTAACCCTCACTGCTTGTAAACTCTGTTGGATCTATTGAAATGCTAACTAATAGAATTGAGCCAACCACCAAAATAATAACAAAGTTACTTACTATATGAATAAAAAATTTTTTATTTTTCATACAAAAACTCCTTAAACCGCTTAAAATAAAATATGCTAAGGCTTGTCTATATATGAACTTTTAAGGTGTATAAGTTAAATAAAATAATATAAAACTTGTATTGAAAAAATACTTACTTTAAATAAGTTACTATCAAATTATAAAGCATAAAAAAACCACTAAATTAATAGCGGGTTTTTTTTTAAATTAATTATATTATAGTTTGTTTATAAGTTTTAAGTCTACTCTTCCTCTGTTATCAATTTTAATAACTTCAACTTCAACTTCATCGTTAACATCAACTACATCAGTAACTTTTTCTACTCTATCTTTAGATAGTTTAGAAATATGAATCATACCTTCTTTACCTGGTGCAATTTGAACAAATGCGCCAAAGTCTAGTACTTTTATTACTGTGCCTTTATACTTTTTACCAGCTTCTAAGTCTTCAGTAATAGATAAAATAATATTTTTTGCTTTTTTAGCCATTTCTGAATCTTGAGTTGCTATAAATATTGAGCCTTCTTCGCTAATATCAATTTTAACGCCAGTATCTGCAATTATTTTATTAATTACTTTACCGCCTGTTCCTATAACATCTCTTATTTTTTCTGGGTCAATATTAAAAGTAGTAATTTTTGGAGCGTACTCACTTAGCTCAGCTTTTGGTTTATCTAACACTTCTATCATTTTACCTAAAATGTGTAGTCTACCAATTCTTGCTTGTTCTAGTGCTTCTACAAAAATCTTTTCTTCAATACCTTTTATTTTTATATCCATTTGAATTGCAGTAATACCATTTTTAGTACCTGCTACTTTAAAGTCCATATCACCTAAAAAGTCTTCTAAGCCTTGAATATCTGTTAATACAGATACTTTTTTGCTTTTTGTATCTTTAATTAAGCCCATTGCAATACCAGCAACTGGTGACTTAATAGGAACACCACCATCCATAAGTGATAACGTGCTACCACATACTGAAGCTTGAGAAGTTGAACCGTTAGAACTTAATATTTCTGACACTGTTCTAATAGCATAAGGAAATTCTTCTTCTGTTGGTAAAACAGGTAATAAAGCACGCTCAGCTAGTGAACCGTGACCTATTTCTCTTCTGCCTGGTCCTCTTGATGGTCTAGTTTCTCCTACACTGTAACTAGGAAAGTTATAGTGATGCATATAACGTTTTTGTGTTTCATCATCTAAGCCGTCTAGCATTTGAACGTCGCTAATTGGACCTAAAGTTAAGGCTGTTAGTGCTTGAGTTAGCCCTCTTGTAAATACTGCTGAACCATGCACTCTTGGTAAAATGCCTGTTTCGCACCAAATTGGTCTAACTTCAGTTGTTTTTCTGCCGTCCGGTCTTATGCCTTCAGTTAAAATTTTGTTTCTAACCTTTTCTTTTTTAAGGCTATATAATACGTTTGCAACATGCTTTTTAGCATTTTCAATGTCAAAAGCACCTTCAAAGTGTTCAAACAACTTGCTTTCAAACTCTTGTTCTTTTTGCTCTCTAGTTAATTTGTTGTACTCTTGTAACAAAATATCTAATTTTTCATCTGCGTATTCTGTAACTTGTTTTTCAATTTCTTTTGGAGTTACAGGCTCTTCAAATTTTGTTTGTTTTTTAATTCCTAATTGTTTAACAATTTTGTTTTGGAATTTAACTTGGTCTTTTATAGCTTTATGTGCAGCTAAAATACCATCTAGCATTTGCTTTTCTGTTACTTCTTTTGCTCCTGCTTCTACCATTAAAATAGCATCTTTAGTTCCAGAAACTGTTAAGTCTATTAAACTTTCGTTTAGTTGTTCTGGTGATGGGTTAATAACGTATTTGTTATCAATTAAACCTACATTAACACTACCAGTTGGTCCGTCAAACGGTATGTTTGAAATGCTTAGAGCTATTGAGCTACCAAACATAGCTAGTGGTTCTGGTGCTACTTCTGGGTTAACTGATAATACTGTAGCAACTAAGCCAACATCATTACGAAAACCTTTTGGAAATAATGGTCTAATTGGTCTATCTATTAGTCTAGCAGTTAAAATTGCTTTATCTGCTGCTCTACCTTCACGCTTTTTAAAACCGCCAGGTATTCTACCTACTGAGTACATTTTTTCTTCATAATCTACTGTAAGTGGAAAATAATCTATGCCTTCTCGTGGTTTTTTTGAAGCTGCTACATTTACCATAACAACAGTACCTTCACACTTAACAAAGCATGAGCCACTTGTAAGCATTGCATATTTACCTATTTCTACTTCTACTTTTCTTCCGCCTATTTTTGTTTCAAATTTTTGTCCTAAATTCATTTTCTTCTCCTTTCTCTCCCCTGTTTTATACCTTTTTAATTAAGAAAAAGACGGAAAAATCTTTTTCCGCCTTATACAAACATTAACGAATGTTTAGATCTTTTTTAACTTGTCTATACTTTTCGATGTCAGTTTGTTCTAAATACTTAAGTAAACGCTTACGTCTACTTACCATTAACAATAAACCTCTTCTTGAATGATTGTCTTGTTTGTTAGCTTTTAAGTGGTTTGTTAAATTTGTAATTCTATCTGTTAATAATGCAATTTGAACTTCTGGCGAACCTGTGTCGCCTTCTTTTCTTTGGTGCTTTTTAATAACATCAGTTTTATTATCCATAGTTTCCTCCATATTTATTAATACGCCTTAAACAAAGTAGATGGTTGGAGTAACCTGTCCCCTTGCAAAAGGTCCTTTTAAATATACCATAATTTGAAATTATTGTAAACAAATTTTAAAAGTTAGTTAAACAGTTTTTCTTTTCTTTGTTTCATTTCGTCTAATCTTTCAATATATTCTTTAATACCTTTTACATTAAACGCTTGTTCTTTTCTGTTGTTACTTAAGTAAATGCGTTTACTAATTCCACCTGCACCACAAGCTACAATGCTTGCTTGATCGTCTATGCTGTCTATATTAAATTCACAGTTTGTATTGCCTGAACTAAAACCAATGTTTTCTAAGTTCTCTAGCGTGTTTTTTTGCCTATACATATAATAAGGTTTGTAACCATTTTCTTTTAATGTTGTGTAAGCATAGTTTAACATTTTTTGTGCTTTGCCTTCTTTAAAAATATTAACATTTTGTTTATTTAAAGTGCTAGCTCTTTTTAAACTAAGAGTATGAATTGTAATGTTTTGTGGAGCTAATTCTAGTATAGTATTAATACCTTGTTTAAAGCTTTTAATAGTTTCGCCTTGCAAACCAGCTATTAAGTCCATATTTACAATAAAGTTAAAAGGTAAAGCCATTTTATAAACTTCTATAAACTCTTTTATAGTATGCTCTCTGTTTGCCTTTTTTAATACATCAGTATTAAAACTTTGAGGGTTTATACTTATTCTTGTAACATTTGCATCTTTAAAAATTTGTAATTTTTCTTTAGTTATTGTATCCACTCTGCCTGCTTCTACTGTAAACTCTTTTACATTAAATGCTAGTTCATATAATATTTTTTTTAAGTGTTTAGCACTAAGTGAAGTTGGAGTGCCACCACCTACATAAATACTTTTTACTATATAGCTTTTTTTAGCTAATAACTCTTTTGTGTGTTTAATTTCTTCTATTAAAGCGTTTACGTACGGCTCTACTAAATTTTCACAATCAGAAATTTTTGCAGACATAAAAGAGCAATAACTACACCTACTAACGCAAAATGGAATATTAATATATAAGTCAACTAATTTGTCGTTTTGTGTTGAATAATTTTGGTTATCTATAATTTCACTTATTAATTCGCACTTTTGTTTTTTTACATAATAAGTATTTTGTAAGTGGTTTAATAAACTAAGTCTGTTAAAGTCCCTTTTTAATAAGTCTTTAGCCATTTTTACAGGTCTAATGCCTACTAAACTACCCCAAGGCATTTCTTTTTTAGTATGTTGAGATAATGTTTCATATAAAGTTATTTGAATTAATTTTCTTAAACCTACTTGTTTAAGTAATAAAGTATCGTCTGATCTTTGATGAGTAAAATAACCGTTTTCATCTTTAATTTTAAAAATATTTTTAACAGAAGAATCCTGTTTTTTCTCACACTCGTGAGTAATACTAACAGTTTCATTAATACTACTATTTTTAGGGTAAAAAAGCCTTGCTAACTCTAACAAGTCTTTTTCGTATTCTTTTGTATTAGTAGTTATGTTCATATTATCTTTCGCCTCTTCTGTAAACTTGTTCTATTGCTTTAACTGACTTTAATTTTTTAATAAGTTCTTCTAACTCTATTTTTTTAGTAATGCTAACTATTAAAGTAACTAATGTGCTATCAAAAGCAATTTTGTTTGAAGAAACTCCAACAATATTAACATCATTTTCTGCAATTTTGTTTGTTATGGTCGCAAGTGCACCTTTAGTATTTTTTATTATAACATTAATTTCTGCTTGATAATTAACGCCCTTAGTTTCACCCCATTCTGCATTTATTAAACGCTCACTTTCTAATTGTTTAAGTGTTTTACAGTTTGATCTATGAATTGTAGCGCCCTTACCTCTTGACACGTAACCTACTACTTTATCTCCAGGAATAGGTGTGCAACATTTAGCAAGCCTTGTTAATAAATTATTTAAACCTTTAACAATAATTGCATCGTCTTTTGATGTTGTTTTTGGTTGATTATTAACGGTAGGTTTTATTGTTAGTTCTTTTTTTGTAAGTAAGTTATGTTCTTGTTCTAGCCTTGTTAGTTTAGTTATAATTTGAGTTGCAGTTAAACTACCATGACCAACGCTTGCATACATATCTTCAAGCCCAGATAAAGAGTATCTGTTTAATAAGTCTTTTACATAATTTTGTTCTAATAATTTGTATAATTTTAAGCCCTTACTTTTTGCAGCTTGTTCTAATATGTATTTACCCTTTTTAATATTTTCTTCTTTAAACTCTTTTTTAAAAAAGCCATTTATTTTATTTCTTGCTTCAACACTTTTTACATACTTTATCCAATCTCTTGACGGACCTTTTGAAGATGAAGAAGTTATAATTTCTACAATTTCACCGTTATTTAATGTTGTAGATAAAGGCACCATTTTGTTATTTACTTTAGCACCAACGCATTTATTGCCTACTTCTGTATGAATGCTATAAGCAAAATCTATTGGTGTTGAGCCGGTAGGAAGAGCAATTATTTCTCCCTTTGGTGTTTGAACATAAATTTCACTTTCGTAAACATCAGTTTGTAATTCATTTATCATTTCTTCAGCAGATAATGAATCAGCATTTTCTATAATTTGCCTCATCCATGTTAGTTTTTTATCTATGGTGTTTTGCTTAGATGGTTTTTCTTTGTATAGCCAATGAGCAGCGATACCATATTCAGCTAAGTCGTGCATAGCTTGAGTTCTTATTTGTATTTCTATTACTTCTTTGTTATCTAAATAAACTGTTGTATGAAGTGACCTATAACCGTTTGCTTTAGGTTTTGCAATATAATCTTTAAATCTATTTTCAACTGGAGTATACAGGCTATGAACAGTTCCTAAAACAGCGTAACAATCGTTAACATTTTGAGTAATTATTCTAGCAGCTGCTAAGTCATGAACATTTTTTAAGTCGCCATTAGCTCTACCGTTAAGTTTTTTATAAATACTTGATAAGTGTTTTACTCTACCATATACTTCGCCGTTTATATTTAAGTCTTTTAATGCTTTTTTTAATCTTTTAATAATTTTATTTAATGCAAGTTTTCTTTCTTTTGAGTGTTTTGAAACTTGTGCTTTTAAATTTTCATACTCTTTTGGTTGTAAATATTTAAAGTTTTCGTCTTGCAAACTACTTTTAATAAAGCTAAGCCCTAGCCTTGCAGCTAGTGGAGCATATATATTTTTTATTTCTTTATGTAAGTGGTCTTTTTGTTCTGTTGACAAACCTTCTGGTTGTTTTGCAGTTACTGTTACTTCAGCTAGTTTAATAATAAGTGTTCTAATATCGTTAACTGAACTAGCAAACATTGCTCTTAATTTATCAACACTGCTTTCATCGTGATCATAAGTTAAGCTTTCAAACTTATTAATATCTGTAATTAATTTAATAATGTTTTGGTCTAGCCCTAATTCATATGCTACAACAAACTCTTTTTTTACTAAATGCATACAGCAACTAGCTAGTATTGTGTCTACATCTATTCTAACGGCACACAAAAGCTTTGCACTTTCAATGCCTTTTTCAAGTAAATTATCAAATTGTTTTTTGTTTGTGGTTTGCTTTCTTGCTACTGCTATATTTTCAAAAACAGCATTAAACTTTTTTACTTGTTCTTCACCATACCTTTTATTTATGGTCTCTTGTAGCTTTTTCAATTTAAGTAGTCCCCCTACTATTTACTTTTAAGTTTGTTATAAAGCTTAGAATTTTCTAAATTTGATTTTACGTTTTTATTAATTTTTAAATAATAATTAAATTGAGTTTCATTTTCTACTATAATATTAAGGTCTACGAATACTTTTAAGCAAGTAATAAACTGCATAAAATTAAAGTTTGATATATTATTATTTAAACTTTTAAGGTTGTTAAAGTAAAAATAAATATTTTCTGAGTTTAATTTATGCTTGCTTGCTTGCCTGAACACGTTAAAATATAATGAGAAAGTTTTTCTTGTTAAACTAATTTTAAAGTCTTTTTTATTATAATTAACGCTAGGCAAATATATATTTGCGTTTGTGTTATTAGTTAAATTTTCTAAAAAGCTTTTGCTTAGTACTTTTTCTGCAAATATAATATTTTTAAATTTGTTAAGGTTTTTAAAAGTGCTTAACCCTAGTAATGTTCCGTTTATACCTAGTTTATCTTGCACAGTAAATAAGTGTGCTTGCATATTTAACTGTTTTAATACTGGTAAATATTTTTGATAATTGTTTGAGTCATAAAATACTACTAAAGTACCTAATATATTTTGGCTAACTTTTTGTTTTACTAATTGTTCAAACTCATTAGTGTTATAAGTGTTATAAGAAACATCATTATTTAGAGTTTCATAGGTTAATTGTTTTAAATAATTACCTTTACTAAAACTGCTTACAGCTTTAATATTTATGTTACTAAATTTAATTGCTTTTACAATTCCTCTTAAACTTTCTTTATTTCTAAAAGTGTTTATTTGCATTTGTAAAAGTGCATTTTTATTTTTAAAGTAATAATAATTTGTTAAGTCGTCTGAGCCGTTAAAATGAAGTAACCCAAAGTTATTATTAAAATTGACAGTTAAATGTTCTTTAAACCTTTTCATACATGCAACGCGAGCATTTTTAAAAGATAAATTAAATATTGGCAACGGGTTTTTGTGTCCAAATGGTGCAAGTAAGTTAAGTTCTTTTACAAAATTAAGGCTTGCTTGGTTAACTGTTAAGTCTAAGTCATAGTATTTTTTAGGGTAAAAATAAGTATCATCAAAAAGCTCATCAACGCAGTCTTCTAATTGTTGTTTAAATGTATTGTAGTTTTTATCAATAACTGTTAAACCAGCTGCCATAGTATGTCCACCAAAAGCTTCTAAACTAGTTTTAACGCAACTTAATGCTTTATGAATGTTAATACCATCAATACTTCTTGCCGAGCCTTTATGCCTACCTTCTACTTGTGAAAACAATATAGTTGGTTTGTTAAATTCTCCAGCTAGTCTTGCTGCTACTATTCCTAATAAGCCAGAGTCCCATCTAATGTCAGATAAAATTATAATTTTTTTATTTATTACATCTACTTTTTCTAACTTTTCTCTTGCTTGTTCGTAAACTGATTGGCAAAGCTCTTGTCTTTTTATATTTAAATCTAAAAGCCTTTTAGAAATGTTAGTTAATTTTCTTTTATCTTTTGTTATAAACAGCTTTAATCCTGTTTCGGCTTCTCCCATTCTTCCTGAAGCGTTTATTTTTGGTGCAACTTTAAAGGCTATATCTACACTTGTAAAAGTGTTTTCGCTTAATTTTAATTGTTTAAAAATTATTCTAAGCCCTTCACGAGGTTTAGCTTTAATTTTATCTATTCCTAATTTTACAATTGCTCTATTTTCATTAGTTAGGCTTACAATATCTGCAATTGTTGCTATTGCCGCAATATCAATATACTTATTAACAGCATTAATGCCACCTAAAGCATGAACAACTTTTAAGGCTACACCTGCTCCGCATAAATCTGTAAACGGATATTTTTGATCTTTTATTTTTGGGTTTATTATAAGGCAATTTGGCGTTATTTCTGGCACCTCATGGTGATCAGTTATAATAATGTCTATGCCTAAATTTTTAGCATACTCTACAGGTTCTACAGCTGTTATTCCACAGTCTACTGTAATAATTAAATCTGGGTTAAATTTATCTTTAATTTTATCAATAGAGTTTTTGGTTACTCCATAATCATCTTCGTATCTGTTAGGTAAAAAATAGTCTACTTTAACGCCTTGGTCTTTTAAATATAAATATAAAATGCTAGTAGCACTCATACCATCTACATCGTAGTCTCCAAAAATTACAATATTTTTTTTAATTTGAATAGCTTTATTAATTTTGTCAGCCACTTTGTCCATATCTTTTAGTAAGAATGGGTCGTTTATATCGTCTATGCTTGGGTGCAAAAAGTTTTGAATTTTACTTTCTGTGTTTACTCCGCGTAAAAGCATAAGCTTAATAATGCTACTGCTAATATTAAACTTATTACTTAGTTGTTTTATTTTTGTTTGGTCAAGTTGTTTGTCTTGTTGTTTTTCTAATATCATTTATAATCCTTTTTTATAAAAGCAAAATATAAGCCTTCCACTCAATGTTAGGAAGGCTTATATAGTTAAACTTGTAGAATCTCTTGCTTTTGTTTAGAGTCTTGCGTTTTTTGAGTTCCTGGTTTTGGGTTTTTAGGTCGTGTTTTATCGTTAACTATTGCCCATATAGGTGTTGCAACAAATATAGATGAAAGCACACCTGATAATATACCAAATATAATAGGTATTGCAAACTCTCTTATTGTTGGAACGCTTATTACTGCTAACATTGTTATTGCAAATAATGTTGTTGCAGATGTGTTAATTGTTCTTACAATTGTTTCTCTAATAGATATATTAACTATTGATGAGTTTGATTTTTCTTTATAACTTTGTTTTGCTCTATTTTCTCTTACTCTGTCAAATACTACGATAGTATCATTAATTGAATAACCAATAATGGTAATTAAAGCAGCAACAAAAGCACTGTTAATTTGTAACTGGAATATTGCCACAAGTGACAACATAATTAATACGTCGTGTAAAAGTGCCGCAATTGCAGATATGCCACTTAACAATTCAAACCTTATTGCAATGTATATTAAAATTAATATGGTTGCAAATAAAATTGCAAGTAACGCATTTTGTAAAAGAGCAGCAGTTGCTGATGGCCCTATTCTTTGTGAGTTTTGAACAGCGTCTTCATCTAGACCTAGCTGAGTAGTAATGTCTGACCTTACTGCATTTATAACATCTGCCATTTGGCTTTCGTTATAACCTGATATGTCTTGAAACCTAACTAGTATACTAGCGTTTTGTGCTGTGCCTTCTTTTTGTGCAAGGCTTAGTTCTAAGCCGTTATCTTCTAAAATGCCTTCTAGTTGGTTTTTGTAGTCTTCATACACGCTTTGATTTTCTATTTCACTACCTAGTTCAACTTTTATTACTGTTCCGCCTGTAAAGTCAATGCCTAGGTTAAAGCCAAAAATTATCATAACAAGTAAACCAGTAATAATTATACCGGCAGATGCCATTAATACTTTTTTAGAGCTTTTAACAGTGTCAAAGTTTTTTACATAATTTTTAAATTTATTACTTAAGTTCATTTACACTTGCCTCCCTTTTAAGTTTGTAAGGTTTAGGTTTTGTTGGGTTTAATGGAAGGTAAGTATTTACAAGGAATTTTGTAATTACAAGTGCTGTAAACATAGATACAATTATACCTATTAACAATGTAATAGCAAAACCTTTTATTGGTCCTGTACCTAGTATATAAAGTACTGTTGATGCTATTATTGTTGTAATGTTTGAGTCAACAATTGCACTCGTTGCTTTATCAAAACCGGACTTAATACTAGACGGTATTTTTTTACCTAGTCTGTATTCGTCTTTTATTCTTTCAAAAATAACAACGTTAGCATCTACTGCCATACCTAAACTTAAAATAATACCTGCAATACCTGGTAAAGTTAATTGAACCAGTGGAACTGCCTGTAAGAAGAATGTTAAAATTATTAAATAAATTATTAAAGCAATATCAGCAAGTAAACCAAAAATTCCGTATGCAAATATCATAAATATTAATATTAATAATAAACCAATTGCACCAGCTATAGCACCAAGTGTAATAGCATTTTGCCCTAGTGTTGCACTTACTACTGAATTTTCATATAACTCAAGGTCAACAGAAAATGTACCACTTAATATTTTTGTAGCATAACTTTCCGCTTCACTACTTGTAGACATATTACCTGAAATAAATGTTTTACCATCAGATATTACAGCTTCAACTGAAGGTGCTGAAAATAAAGACCCACCAATATATAAATAAAGTTGATCGTTACTTTCTGCAAGTTCTGAAGTTAAGTCAAAAAATACTTGTGAGCCTTCGTTGTCAAACTCAATAGTAACACCGTGTTTACCATCATAGTAATTTGCATAAACATCTTTAATATTATCACCAGTTAATTCTGCTGGTTGGTCAACGCCTTCTGCCTTTTTAATTTCTAACTTTGCAGGTTGCCCTATCAAATTAAAAATTTCTTGAGGGTCATCAACGTCAGGAACTTCAACTCTAATTTGAGTATCTGCACCTGTAGTTTGCCTTACAACTGTTGCTTCTGTGTAGCCTTTTTCTGTAATCAAAGATTGCAACCTTGTAATGGTTGCCTCTACTTCTGATTCAAAATTACTACTATCTTCATCAGGTATAACATTATAAACAGCTAAAACACCGCCTCTTAAGTCAATACCTAATTTAATTGAGTTTGCAAAGCCATTATATGTGTAGTGAGTAAATGGAATATTAAACTGTGAAACAGTTAATATAATTCCCATAATAACGCCAAATATAATGAAAGCAAGTTTAGACTTTGCTTTTCTTTTAATCATAAGTTATTCTCCTTTTAGTACTTAAAACATTATAAAGCAATTGTATTTTTTAGTCAATTTATTTTTAACTTTTTTTACTATAATAATAATAAACATAAAATGCATTTTTTACACAAAAAAAGAGTGCAAGCACCCTTTAAAATTGTTATTTAATATGTATTTAATATTACTTTTTATAATTAATAGCAATAACTCCGCAAATAGCACCTATTATAGAACCAAACAATAAGTCGTTTATAAATGTTTTAGATAACTCAAACTGACCATTTAATAAGCTAAAAATAATAAAAGATAATATTACATACATAGCACCTATTAAAATACCCTTTACTAAACCGTTAGAGCTTACTTCTTTAAATGCATAAAAGCAACCCATTAAAATACTTATTCCTTTTATTGCTTGATTTATAGGGTCAATTAAAACATCGCTTATGCTAGTTAATTTTATAATAAAAGCAAACATTAATATTGCAACTAAACTAATGCTAACAGCAAATAAAGCCCCTTTAAACACTCCCTGCATTATACTTGCATTTGATTCTTGTTCTTGGTTAATTAAAGCTTTAACGTTCATAAAACACCTCAATATTTTTGTTATTAATAATGTATTCTAGCACTTGTCCTGTTATGATAAATAAAAAAAATAACTAATAAAAAATGCTTAGGCAAAACCTAAGCATTTGATTTAATTAAATATTAATTATTCTTCTTCTGTAGTGTCATCAGCCTTAGTTGATGTTTTAGCCGTTATTTTTTTTGTAGGTTTTTTAACTGGTCTTTTAGCTGGTGTAACTGTTTTAAGTTCATTCACTAACGCATAAACTGCATTAGCATCTATAGTAATAAAACTATTTTCGCCAACATCTAATTTAATCATTTTTTCTGCTTGACCTGAATTTAATGGTTTTTCTTCAATAGAAACTATGCTTCCATAAAAGCCACCATATGTTTTAACGTAATCACCCTTTTTTAAGCTTGCAATTAAATTTTTTGCTTGCTGAGTGTATTTTTTTGTTCTATACACGTTTATACCAATTAAATAAATTAAAAATATACCTAATAAAATAAACGGTCCGTACATTGATAAAAAATCTTCCATATTTTTTCTCCTTGTGTTTATTAATGCTACAATTGTAACATTTTATTAATTATTTCGCAAATAAATATAGTCTATACTAACTGTTTTTACTAGAATACTTTAAATAAAACTCATCTTTAAAGTCTAGTAGTCTATCTTCCCAGATTGCTTTTTTAATATCTTCAGTTAATTTTGTCAAAAACCTTAAATTATGAATGCTTAAAAGTTTTGCACCTAATATTTCTTTTGTAACCATTAAATGCCTTAAGTATGCTTTTGTAAAGTTCTTACAAGTGTAGCAATCACAATTTTCGTCTAGAGTTGTAAAGTCTTGTTTGTGTTTTGCATTTTTAATAACTACTTTTCCTACGCTTGTAAATGTTGTACCGTTTCTTGCTATTCTTGTAGGTAAAACGCAGTCAAACATATCTATTCCTCTTATAATGCATTCTACCAAGTTGTCTGGCCTTCCTACACCCATTAAATAATGTGGCACATTTTGTGGTAAGTGTGGTTTTAATTCATCTAGCATTTTATACATAACATCTGTAGGTTCACCAACGCTTAAACCACCAATAGCTATTCCGTGTTTAACATAAGGCAAGCTTTTTATAAGGCTTTCTTTTCTTAAGTCTGCAAAAAAATTACCTTGAACAATAGGAAAAAGTGCTTGATCTTCTCTTTTATGTGCTTTTACGCAACGGTCTAGCCATCTTATTGTTAAGTCTAGCGCTTCTTTAGCTTGTTTATGAGTTGTATTTTCACCCGTGCAGTGGTCAAATGCCATTATAATATCGGCACCTAAGTTGTTTTGAACTTGTACTGCCTTTTCTGGTGAAAAAAAGTGTTTTGCACCGTTTAAATGGCTTTTAAACTCTACTCCTTTTTCTGTAATTTTATTAAAATCACTTAAACTAAATACCTGAAAACCACCACTATCAGTTAATATTGGTTTGTCCCAGTTCATAAATTTATGCAAGCCACCTGCATTTTTAATAAGCTCATCACCTGGTCTTAAGTAAAGATGATATGTATTACTTAAAATAATTTGAGCATTAAGTTCTTTTAAGTCCTCAGGTGTTAAGCTTTTTACAGTCGCTTGCGTGCCTACAGGCATAAAAACAGGTGTTTCAATTACACCATGAGGAGTAGTAAATTCACCTATTCTAGCACCACTTTGTTTACATACTTTAAGCACTTTATATTTAAAATTCATATTAATTATCCTTTTATACTTTGAATATTTATAATTTATAATGTATATTTATGCATATTATTTTATAAACATAGCATCGCCAAAACTAAAAAATCTATAACGCTCTTCAACTGCCTTTTCATATAGTTTTATTGTTTCGTCTATTCCACACATTGCACTTACTAACATAATTAGTGTGCTTTCTGGTAAGTGAAAATTTGTAATTAAAGCATCAACTACCTTATATTTATAACCTGGGTAAATAAAAATATCTGTATCGGCACTACTTTCAGTTAAAGTGCCGTCTTGTTTACTAGCACTTTCTAACACTCTTACGCTAGTTGTACCTACTGCAATTATTCTACTACCTGCTTTTTTTGCGTTGTTTATAATGGTTGCACTTTCTTCTGATATTTGGTAATACTCGCTGTGCATTTCATGGTCTAGTATATTTTCTTTTGTTACAGGTCTAAAAGTTCCTAAACCAACGTTAAGTGTTACTTCTACAATTTTAACGCCTTTATCTTTTATTTTCTGTAAAAGTTCTGGTGTAAAATGTAGCCCTGCTGTTGGTGCAGCACTGCTTGTAGCTTTTTTAGAATATACAGTTTGGTAACGCTCTTTTTCTTCTAAGTCTTTTTTAATATAATGTGGTAAGGGCATTATTCCTATTTGATTTATAATATCTTCAAAAATGCCATCTACATCAAACTGCATAATAATATTGCCGTTTTCTAATTTTTTTAAAACTGTACCAGTTAATTTATCTGAAAAATTTATTTGCGTACCTACTGCTACTCTTTTAGCTGGTTTTAATAGTATTTCCCATTCGTTTAGCTTTAATTTTCTTAATAAAAGTATTTCTATTTTTCCACCTGTTGGCTTTTTTCCAAACAGCCTAGCTGGTAATACTCTTGTATTGTTTATAACTAATACATCACTTTTATTTAATTCATCTAATATATTATAAAACTTTTTATGAGCCATTTCTTTAGTAGTTTTATTATATACAAGTAGCCTAGAGTGATCTCTAGGCTCTACTGGTTTTTGTGCTATTAATTCGTCTGGTAAATTATAAAAATAAGTACTTTTTTTAGTCTCTTTATTCATCGTTTAATCCTATGTTTAAATTATTTATCTCTTTTAATTTTTCTTTTGGCATTTCTCTATTTAAATGTGTGTAACATTTTGATAAAGCTACCCTGCCTCTTGGAGTCCTTGCAATAAAGCCAATTTGCAGTAAATAAGGCTCGTAAACATCTTCAATTGTTATTGTTTCTTCACCTGTTGATGCTGCAAGAGTATCTAAACCTACTGGTCCTCCGCTAAATTTATTTATAATAGTATCTAGTATTCGCCTATCTACAAAATCTAGACCTATTTCATCTATTTCCATCATAGATAATGCTTTTTGAGCCATTTGTTTTGTTACTACGCCTGTACCTTTAACCTCGGCATAATCTCTTACCCTTTTTAAAATACGGTTAGTTATTCTAGGCGTGCCTCTACTTCTAAGAGCTATTTCTGTAACTGCATCGTCTTCTATTTTTACGCCTAAAATGCTAGCTGAACGCTTTACAATAGTGCCTAACTCTTTTGTGTTGTAAGCTTCTAGCCTACCTATTACTCCAAACCTATCTCTTAGTGGGCTTGTTAACCTACCTGCTTTTGTTGTTGCACCAATTAAAGTAAATGGCTGAATTTTTAAACGCATACTTCTAGCAGAAGGTCCTTTACCTACTACAAAATCTAGCGCGTAATCTTCCATCGCTGGATATAAAATTTCTTCAACAGCTCTATTTAATCTGTGAATTTCGTCAATAAAAAGTACTTCTTTTTCGCCTAAATTAGTTAATATTGCTGCTAAGTCTGCGGCGTTTTCTATTGCCGGTCCGCTTGTTATTTTAATTTGAGTGCCAAGTTCGCCTGCAATAATATGACTAAGAGTAGTTTTACCTAAACCAGGAGGTCCATATAAAAGAACATGGTCTAGCGCTTCATCTCTTTTTTTGGTTGCTTTAATGTAAATATCTAGGCTTTCTTTAATTTTTTCTTGCCCTACATATTCACTCATAGAAGTTGGTCTTAGTTTGTTTTCTATTTCAAAATCTTCTTCTTGCTTTGTACTTGTTAAAACCTGATTTTCTTGTTCCATTATTTTTCCTACCTATTAAAACTTTTTAATGCTTTTTTAGTTAATTCTTCGGCTGTGTCTTCTGGTTTTGCAACTTTTCTAACAAGTTGTAAAGCCTCTGCTTTTTGAAGACCTAAAGCAGTAAGTGCAAAACAAGCTTCGTTAATTGAATTATTATTTTTCATATTTGCACCAATAGATGCTTGAGTTTGTTGAAGTGTATCTAGCCCTTCAACCTTCTCTTTAAGCTCTAAAATAATGCGTTCTGCAGTCTTTTTTCCTACGCCTTTAACCTTATTCAATAATGAACTATCGCCCGTTAGAATGCTTACAGCTAAGTCACTTATTGTAGCGCCAGAAAGTATGGTAATTGCCATTTTAGGACCAACACCATTAACTTTTAATAATTTTAAAAACATATGTTTTTCTTCTAGTGTGCTAAAGCCAAATAAAACTGCTTGGTCTTCTCTAACATGATAATATGTATGCATTTTTACTTGTTGACCTATTGTGCTTACATTATCAAGCGTGTTATTAGATACAACAAGCTCAAACCCTATTTGGTTATTTTCTACTACTACTAAATTTTCAGATGTTTCTACTACTGCACCTTTAATGAATGAATACATTTTTTATATCTCCCTACATTGCTGTTTTATAAAGTGTTTGGTTTGTTTGTGTGTGAGCTAGTGCTACACCTAAAGCGTCTGCTGCATCTACTGGTCTCGGTATTTTAGATAAACGTAGCATATTTTTTACCATATATTGAACTTGTGCTTTGTCTGCTCTACCGTAGCCAGTTAATGCTTGTTTTATTTGTAAAGGTGTGTATTCAAATATGTTACCACACTCTTTTTTTGCTGCGAGTACGCTTACACCTCTTGCTTGGCAAACATTAATTACAGACTTAGCATTGTTATTAAAAAACAATTCTTCAACTGCAACGGAATTAGGCTTATATTTATTTATAAGCATAACTATTGCTTTATAAATTTCTTCAAGTCTTGTAGGAAGATCTGTTTTTGCTAGTGTTTTTATAACACCATAGTCAAGTGCTTTAATAGTATTGCCTTCTTTTTTTATAACGCCAAAACCAACAGTAGCAAGACCAGGGTCTATTCCTAAAACTATCAAAACTAGTACTTCCTTTTTTAGATTATATGTTCTATAAATTATTCTACATTAAAACATTAAAGCTTGTCAAATGCTTTACAAACAAAAAGGAGAGTTACTCCCCTTTTTTAGTAATATAAAATTTTAAATATTTTCTACATTATGATACACATTTTGAATATCGTCGTTATCTTCAAACTTGTCTAACATTTTTTTAAAGCTTTCTAATTTTTTATCTTCTAGTGTTATGTAATTTTGAGGTATGTATTCAACATCTGCACTTGCAAATTTAAGGTTTTTACCTTCTAAATAGTCTTTTACCTTAGAAAAATCAGCCGGTGCTGTAAAAATTTCATAACCATCTTCACTTGTAACCATATCTTCAGCTTCTGCTTCAATTATCCATTCAAATAATTGTTCTTCTGTAAAATCATCTGACTTTTCTATTGTTATAAGCCCCTTTTGATCAAACATAAAACCTACTGAGCCTGTTGTACCTAAACTGCCTCCGTATTTATCAAACATATGCCTTACATCGCTTGCTGTTCTGTTTTTGTTATCTGATAATGTTTCTACAATAACTGCACTACCATTAATGCCGTAGCCTTCATAAGTTATGCTTTCGTAGTTTGCATCACCATCTTCGCCTGTTGCTTTTTTAATACAACGGTCTATATTTGTGTTAGGCATATTTTGTGATTTCGCTTTACTAATTGCATCTCTTAATGCTGGGTTCATTGTTGGGTCAGCTCCACCATTTTTTGCTGCAACAGTAATAACTTTACCAAGTTTGGTAAAAAGCTTTGCTCTTGCTGCATCATTTTTGCCTTTTGTGTGTTTTATATTAGCCCACTTACTGTGTCCTGCCATAAATTGTTAACTCCTTATTTTAAAAATTGATACATAATTATACTTGCACTAACTGCAGCATTTAGACTTTCCACATTGTTTTTCATTGGAATGCTAACTGTGTCTGTTGCAAGATCTTGTACCTTTTGTGTTACTCCTGTTCCTTCGTTACCTATAATAATACCAACTGATAATGTTTTAGGCAAATGCATTTGTAATATATTTTCTCCTTGCATTGAAGCATGTAACAACTTGTAATTTTCTTTTGCTTTTAATAATTTTTCTAACTTTTCATAAGTTATTGAGTAGTTGTTTACTTTAAATAAGTTACCCATACTAGCTCTTATAACTTTGTTGTTATATACATCTACGCAATTTAGCATAAAAATATTATTAAAGCCACTAGCCGCCGCAGTTCTTATTATTGCACCTAAATTACCTGGGTCCTGAACATTATCTAATACTAAAAAGTTGTCAGTTATAATCATTGGGTCAAGTGTTTTAGTGTGAATAACAGCTACAATACCTTGGGGCGTTTTAGTTGGTGAAATTTGCTCTAAAATAAAACTTTTAGTATAAACCACTTCACAGTCTAACTTGTGTAAGTAACTTTTATAATCTTCTTTTTTGTTTTCATCTATTATTAACTTATAAAAATTTTGATCTGATTTTATTGCTTCATCAATAATTTTACTACCTTCAATTAAAGCCAGTTTATGCTGTTTTCTGTACTTTTTTTCATTCAAGCTTTTAACTAATTTAATTAAAGTGTTGTTTGTTGAAGTTATTTGTTGTGCCATTATTATCTCCATACAAAAAACTCTTTTCTTAAACTGAAAAGAGATTTTTAAAGTTTTGTTATTTTGCTAGTGCTTTTTTTGCTTTATTAGCAATTTCTGCAAAAGCATCTATATCGTTTACTGCAAGGTCTGCTAATACTTTACGGTTAAGTTGAATATTAGCTTCTTTTAAGCCGTGCATTAATTTGCTGTAACTTAAATCGCTCATTCTTGCTGCTGCGTTTATTCTTGTAATCCAAAGTGAACGCATATCTCTTTTTCTTAATCTTCTACCTTTATATGCATATTGACCACTTTTCATAACAGCTTGTTTTGCTACTCTGTATAGTTTGCTTCTAGCACCAAAGTAACCTTTTGCTGCTTTTAGGGTTTTTCTACGCTTTTTCATAGCGCCAACGCTTCTTTTAATTCTCATTTAGTTTATCCTCCTTAACCTTGTATTAGTGTTTTAATTAATTTTTCTTGTGTTTTATCAACAGTGTTTGATTTTCTTAATTGTCTTTTTCTTTTTGGTGTCATTTTGCCTAATATATGAGTCATATGTTGATGTCCTTTTTTAACAGAACCTGATTTTCTTACTCTAAATCTTGACGCTGCAGATTTATTTGTTTTCATTTTTGGCATAGTGTATCTCCTTATTAATTTGTTATTTTTACTAAAAATTATTTTTTAGGTGTAAGTACCATTATAACTAAGTAGCCATGTTGTCTTGGTCTTGACTCAATTTCTGCAACATCTGATAACATTTCAGCAAATTGCTTCATAGTATCAACTGCATCTTTTGAGTGGTTCATTTCACGGCCTCTAAGCCTAATAGAAACTTTTACTTTATCGCCGTCTTTTAAGAAACCTCTTACTTTTTTAGCTTTAAAGTTTAAGTCATGCTCGCCTATGTTTAAACCTAACCTCATACCTTTAATGTCTACTTTGTTTTCTCTTTGTTTTTTTCGTGCTTCTTGTTTTTTCTTGCTTTGCTCATACTTAAACTTACCGTAGTTCATAAGCTTACAAACCGGTGGTTTAGCTTTAGGGCTAATTTTAACAAGGTCTAACTGCTCTTTTTCTGCCAAATTTTTAGCTTCATAAGAACTCATAATACCTAGTTGTTCGCCTTTTGCACCAACTAAACGTACTTGTGGATCTCTAATTGAATTATTTATTTGTAATTCTTTAATAGTAAATTCCTCCTAAAATATTTTTTTACTAAAAAAAGTGAGTGTCTTTTGAAGACGCCCACTTTTATATATAATACTGTAGGCTTAAAAGCCTAAAACTATTAATATAACTTAACCAAGTAAAGCGTTGCTCGACTGGTGAGAAGTGGAAACTTCTTCTTTAAAACAATGAAATATTATCACATAACATAGTATATGTCAACAATTTGATAAAAATTATTTATCTTTTTTAACTACCTTGTTATTTATTTCAAATAAAATATCTTTATAAAAATCTTGTCTTGAAACGCCTTCTGTTTGAACACCTTTTCTTGTTCTTACTGCTAATGTTTTATCGTTTGCTTCCTTTTCTCCTATTATTAGCATATAAGGTGTTTTTTCTTTAACCGCTTCTCTAATTTTTTTGCCTATTTTTTCGTTTCTTACATCAATCTGTGCTCTTATACCTAAATTTTGTAGTTCAGCTTCAATTTCTTTTACTGTATCAATTGCCATATCTGTAACACTCATAACTCGCACTTGTTTTGGTGCAAACCATAAAGGAAAATCTCCTGCGTACTTTTCTATTAAAAGTGCTAATGTTCTTTCATAGCAACCAATAATTGATTTATGAATAATAAATGGTCTTTGTCTGTCTCCGTTTTCATCTATATAAACCATATCAAAACGTTCTGCTAAGGCAAAGTCAATTTGAACTGTAATTATTGTGTCTTCTTTACCGTAAACGTTTTTAATTTGCATATCTAGTTTAGGACCATAAAAGGCAGCTTCACCTTCTGCTTCAACATAGTCTAGTTCTAACTTGTCTAGTATGTTTTTTAGCATTTTTTGAGTTTTTTCCCAAGCTTCTGGGTTATCTATATATTTATCTTTTTTGTTTGGGTCCCATTTACTAAATCTAAAAGTAATATCTTCTCTTAAACCTATTGCTGATAATGTATGATAAATAAATTCAAGTGAATTTTCAAACTCTTTTTCTACTTGATCAGGCGTACAAATTGTATGTGCGTCTGCTAAATTAAATTGTCTAACACGAATTAACCCGTGCATTTCACCGCTTGATTCTTTTCTAAATAAAGTTGAGTTTTCTAAATATCTTTTTGGTAAGTCTTTATAACTTTTTAACCCATTTTTATATATCATAAATTGAAACGGACAAGTCATAGGTCTCAGTGCAAAAATTTCTTTATCTTTTTGCTCATCACCTAAAACAAACATTCCTTCTTTATAATGATCCCAATGTCCACTAATTTTGTATAAGTTGTTTTTTGCTAAAAAAGGTGTTCTAGTTATTTCGTAGCCTCGTTTTTCGCCTTCGTCTTCTACAAACCTACTTAATATGTTTAAAACTTTAGCGCCTTTTGGCATTAATAAAGGTAAACCTTGACCTATATTTTCTTCAGTCATAAATAGGTTAAGTTCTCTACCTAATTTGTTATGATCACGCTTTAATGCGTCTTCATATTGTACAACATACTCATTTAACTCTTTTTTACTTGGAAACGCTAGAACATAAATTCTTGTAAGCATTTTGTTCTTTTCATCGCCTCTCCAGTAAGCACCGCTAACTCTATCAATTTTGTAACCATAATTTTGTAGTTGTGATGTATTTTCTACATGCGGACCTCTACATAAGTCAATAAAATCATCGTTTGTTTTATAAGCAGTTATAGCTTCTTCTTTTGGTAACTCATTAATTAGTTCTGTTTTATATGGGTTGTTTTTGTATAATTCTAATGCTTGGTCTTTTGTTAATTCAACTTTTTCAAAAGGTTCATTTGCATTTAAAATTTTCTTCATTTGCTTTTCTATCTTTGCAAAGTTTTCTTTTTCTATTTTTTCTCCTTGCAAATCAAAATCGTAATAAAAACCGTTATCAATAACTGGTCCTATTGCTAATTTTGCATTTGGGTATATTGTAATTACAGCTTTAGCTAAAACATGTGCTAGGCTGTGCCTACCTATTTGTAACTTTTGTTTTTTTACTTCATCTTTTTTATCTTTCATAATATCTCCCCTTTTTAAATAACAAAAAAACTCATCCTTAATATGTAAGGACGAGTTAGTAATACCCGCGGTTCCACCTTAATTGCTTAATTTAATTAAGCCTCTTGTGTTAATAGTTAACGCACTACTTAGCGTATGGTTTTAAAAGTGGTTTCACATATAAGCTCTTTAAGTTGCTTCCAGCCTAGGCAACTCTCTCTTTAAAGAGTGGTTATAAGATACTTGTCTTTTAATTAACCCATAATAATTGAGTTTAAACTTATTTTAATGTATTAACTTTAAAATGTCAATTAAATTTTATTATTTTACTTTTTGCAAACATTTATTTTAGAACCAAATAACTTGCTTAACAAACTTAAAGTTTCAACCTCTATACTATTACCACAATACAAATTAATAGTTTGTGGGTTTAGAGTTATTAAATTTGTTATTAAAAAGGTTTCATCTGTTTCTTCAGTTTTATCTTTTAACTTTATGCGTTTGTTGTTTTCGTCTAAAAAATTATAAGTGTTGTTTTTAAAAGTAATGTTAACCATTTTATGCTTTATTTTAAGGTTTTTTATTAAAAACTTTAAAAGTTCTATAAAAGTGTCTTGAGCTTTTAAAAAAGTAGAATTTTCGTTAGTTAAATTGCAAATATCTTGCCATTTATCTTTAAGATTTTTTAGTTTAAAAGCAAAAAAAGAATGTAAATAAAGAGTGCTTGTGTAGTTTAGTTTTTGTTTTACATATTGCTTATCATAGTCTTTATCAAAACACGTGAGTGCTTTAATAAAAGCCTTAAAACTAACTTGGTCTATGCTTTTAAGTTGTATATTATTTTTTATATATTGTTCTTTATAATTAGTTACAAACAATTCAGAAATTACTTCATCTAGCACTTTAACAACTTTTTGTTTGTTTTCTTTTTCACATGCTATTAAAAGTTTTGTTTGTTTTTCTTGAGTTAATATTGTGCAAACAACTTTACTTTTTTTGCACTCTTTTAATAGTTCATTTTTTATTTCTTTTATATATTTACAGTTAAAATTAGAAAATACAATAGCTAGTTCCCACATAAAATTAATCTCCCTTGCAACTATTTTATGCAAGGTAGTTTTTAAATAACCTTTAACCTTTTGTAAATTTATGTAAATAAAAAAAGGTCTTACTACTTTTGACCTTTATTTTTATTAAATAACTTCTTTTTTATATCTGCAAATGTCGGTTTAAACTTTCTAGAATAAGACTTAGGATACTTTTTAAAAAACCTTTTAAAGCGGTTAGCTTTATTTAATAATAGTATGTATCTTTCTGAAAATGTGTCTTGTATTTTACTTAAAGCTTTTACTAGGCTTTTTAAATTAAACATTTGAATTAATGTTACAACTGAGTCTGTTAAAAAAATAACATAAAACACAGTAAAGCCATAAATTAATAAATTAGTTGAAATATTGTAATAAAAATCAACTAATACAGGGTTAACAAAATTGTAAAGCAAAAAGCCACCAATACCAAAAAATAATGTACTAGATAATGCTACACGACCGTTTATATTATATTTTTTATAAGAGTAGTCCCACCATCTAGCATTAAATATTTTTTCTAATAAATAACTAGTAATATACTCCCAGATTGCAGTTATAATTGCTATAGAAAACACTTGTAAAAGTATTCCTTGTATAGAAGCAAAGTTTATGTATGCATTTAAATAATTAAGAAGTAAAACAATACTAACAAAACTAGCCCCATAAATTGGAATATATGGACCTGTTAAAAAACCTCTATTTATTAATTTTTTTTCTTTAATGCTTACAAAAGGTGTTTCCCATAACCACCCTATTAATGAATACATCATAAATAAAAATAATAATTGCATTTAATTTCCTTTACATTAAAACAAACTAAAAATTGTAATTTAGTTTGTTTTTATTAGTTCTTGTGTTTTTGAGTTTATATTAATTATTTAACTACTATTATGCAGTGCTAAAAACCGCCTTATATGTAACATCTTCAGTTGCAATAACTAAAAACTCAACTTCATTACAAATAACTTGATCATCTAACATCCAGTAAGAAAAAGTATAGTTATCAGCTGGTACTGCTATTAAAGTGGCAACTTCTCCTACTTCGTAATGACCAGCACCTAAAACAGTACCATTTTGAACAGTCTGAACTGAAATAGTAACAGTTTGAGCGTTACTAGAGTTTTGAAGGTCACTACCAAAAGTTGGCTTATAAATTTTAACTTGCCCAACCATAACAATAAGTACTATAAATACTATAATAAACTTTATTAATATACTTTTATAAATTCTACGCATATTTCCTCATAAGTGCTAGTTTATTTACTACTATTAAAACATATTTTTTAAAAAATGTAAATAATAAAAACCTAAGCACTATTATTACTTACATTTGCATAGCTTTAAAATTTATATAGACTTTTGCTTTATCAGAAGTAATGTATATAGGTAGTATAATAATGTAATAAATTGTTTTTTTTAAATAACGCATATTATTTACAAAATTTCTGCATTTACTATTGTAACGAGATAAAAAGGTAGCTAAAATTTATATGACCTAGTTTTTTAACATACAAAACTAATAAACTTAATATGCACATAGTTTTGTTTTTCTAGAAAAAGCATAAATATTGACTATAACGTAATATGCTTTTGCGACCTTTCTGCATAATAAAAGCATAAATAATTACAATAAATTAAATAAAAATGTTTGTAAAAGCGTTATTTACTAAATTTTAAGGATACAATACTAATTAATAAACTTAAATGTAATTAAGTTAATACAATATAACTAAACTCAATAAAAAAACACAGCTTGTACTGCGTCTTTTGGTACCGAAGGCCGGACTTGAACCGGCACGGAGTTTACCCCCGAGGGATTTTAAGTCCCTTGTGTCTGCCTATTCCACCACTTCGGCATATTTTATAGTAGCTTTATTGGAGGCACCACCCAGACTCGAACTGGGGATAAAGGCTTTGCAGGCCTCGGCCTTACCACTTGGCTATGGTGCCAAAATTATGTATTTTGAACCTCTATAAAAAAATGGAGCGGAAGACGAGATTCGAACTCGCGACATCTGCCTTGGCAAGGCAGTGCTCTACCACTGAGCCACTCCCGCATAGAGTTGTGCTAGTTTAATATGTGGGAACACGATTTTGATATAGCACAATCACTCTAATCGTGGTAGACCCAAGGTCTTCCGTCGCAATTATAAATTGCTTCCGCTTTGGCTACAAAATTGCCACTGGCAACTTTGTTAACGCCTCGCGCCTCTGAGCCACTCCCGCATATTTTGAAACAAATGTTTCAAAACCCGATGAATAGTAGTAATGGTGGGAACAATAGGACTTGAACCTATGACCCCCTGCTTGTAAGGCAGGTGCTCTAGCCAGCTGAGCTATGCTCCCAAACTTTCTCGGCTTTATTAATATACCAAATATAAATTGAAATTGCAACAACTTTTTAGATTTTTTTTATTTTTTTTTATCTTAACTATTTAATAGCATACTAAATATATGAAAATGTTAGTTAAAATGTTATATACCATATATATTATATCATATTATAACTTTATAAAAATAAAAAAAGAGAGCTTTTGCCCTCCTTTTTTATTAGATTTTTAACTATTGATTTTCTTTTTTATCGTAATTGTTAGAATTTGTTTCTGCTTTGTTGTAGTTACCAGCTTCTGAATTATAATTATCACTATTTTTGTTAGTTTTATTATAATCACTTGAATTATTCATTTTACTATTATTGTCGTAGCTTGAAGCATCCATGTTGTTTCCTGCTTCTAAGTCATTATTAGCATCGTAATTATCATAGTTACCAGCTTCTGTGTCGTAACTATTTACTTTTGCCATTTCGTCAAGGTTGTTTATTTTATTAAGTCTTTGTCTTTCTTCCCTTGCCCTATCCATACTAGTTCTAGTTTGATTATTTTTTTCTTGTGCCATAAAAAAATTACCTCCTTAAATTTACAAAACTTTTGCTTTGTGGCTTTAGTGTTTGTAACTAGGTAAAAAAAATACATTTAATAATAAAAAAGCGCTACTTAGTAACGCTTTTGACTTATTCTAAACTTAAAATATAAAAATATATTGGTTGTCCACCTGGTAAAACTGTTACCTCGTGTTCTGGATACATTTCTTTTAGTTGTTTTTGTAAATTTTGTGCATCTTTTTGTTTAACTTTATCACCGTAAAATAATGATATATTAACAAATTCTTCATCCATCATTTTTTGTATTAGTTGTTTAACTACTTCGTTTACTTCATTACCTTTAGCTAGTACTTGTTTTGGGCTTAAGCCTATAACATCGCCTTCTTTTAAGTCTAGTCCATCTATATTTGTGCTTCTTACAGCGTAAGTAACACTGCCAGTTGCAACAGAAGACATACTAGTTAACATAGCCTGAATATTTTCTTCTACTGTAGCATCTTCATTAAAACCTAATGCTCCACTAATACCCTCAGGTATACTCTTTGTTGGAATAACATGAATAAATTTATTTGTTAAGTTTTTAGCTTGCTCACTTGCAAGTATTATGTTTTTATTATTAGGAAAAACAAATATATGCTCAGCATCTACGCTGTTTACAGCTTTTGCTATGTCATCTGCACTTGGGTTCATAGTTTGTCCGCCTGCTATAACATGATCTACGCCTAAATCTTTAAATATATCTGTTAAGCCATCTCCCGCTGCTACTGCAACCATACCATATTGTTTAAGTTGAGTAGGCTTATTTTGAGCGCTTTTAAGTTGCCTGTTTTGTTCAAACATATTATCTATTTTTAAGTTGTTAATTTCGCCAATTTCAAGGGCATATTCTAATGCTAAATTAGGTTGATTAGTATGAACATGAACTTTTACTAAGCTTAAATCGCCTATACATATTACACTATCGCCTATTGTCATTAATTTTTCTCTTAACTTATCTATATCTGTTTCTGTGGTTTTTCTTTTCATTTGAATAACCATAAACTCAGTACAATAACCAAATTCAATGTCTTCAAGTGCGTTTAAATTAACATGAAACTCATCAAAATTTGTTTGGTTTAGTAAATCTTTTTCAAAGTTAACTTCTAGCGTTTCATCACCAGATAATATTTTATAAAACCCAGAGAAAATTATTAAAACGCCTCTACCACCTGCATCTACAACGCCTGCTTTTTTCAAAACAGGTAACATTTCAGGGGTTTGTTGTAAAATTTTTTCGCCTTCTTCTAATACTTTAGCTAAAAGTTCTTGAACATCTGTAATTTTTTTGTAATGTTTAAGTGCAGTTTCTGCCATAACACGAATTACAGTTAACATTGTTCCTTCTTTTGGTTTAGTTACTGCTTTGTATGCTACTTCTGCGCCTTTATCAAAAGCTTTTGCAAAAAGTTTTGAGTCCATTTCTTCATATGAATCTAGTTCTTGACAAAAACCTTTTATTATTTGACTTAAAATAACTCCTGAGTTACCTCTAGCACCTTTAAGTGAACCTTTACTAAAAGCATCAGCTAATCTATCTAAATTGTTGTTAGGGCAAGTTTTAACTTCACCACAAGCTGACTTTAGAGTTAAACTCATATTTGTTCCTGTGTCTCCGTCTGGTACAGGAAAAACATTTAATGAGTTTACATATTCTTTATTATCTTCTAACACTGATGCACTAGCTAATATCATTTTTCTAAAAGTAGCACCATTTATATTTTTTTGCATAAGCAAAATTACTCTCCTTAATTAAGCTTTTATAAGCCTACTAAACACGCACTCCAATAACATTTATGTTAACAGAGTTTACTATCATACCTGTAAAGTCTTCCACGCTATATTTTACTGAGCGTCTTAAACTTTCAGCAACTGCTGAAATAGAAACGCCATATTTTAATATTACATATAAATCAATGTAAATTCTATTATCTACTGTTAAAACTTTTACACCTCTACTAAGAGGTTGCTTTTTGAAAAACTCTGCAAAATTATCCGACAACTTTTTACTTACAAGATCAACAACGCCATAACATTCTAGTGCTGTGTACCCTGCAACAATTGCAATAGCTTCATCGGAAATAAACATTTTGCCATAGGCATTAGCTGTGTTAACAGACATAATTAAGCCATCCTTTGTTTATAAATTAAACTATAATATATTACAACAATTACAAAAAATTTGCAAGGATTTTATAGTTTGTTTTTAATATGTGCATTTAAAAGTTTTTAAATATTTTGCTTGCAAATTAAGTTGTTTAATGATAGAATGTAGCAGGTAGAAAACAACAGGCTAATTTTAGGAGGTGGATTATATGTCAAGAGTATGTAGTATATGCGGTAAAGGTAAAATGTCTGGCCATAATGTTAGCCATGCAAAAAATAGAACAAACAAAACTTGGCAACCTAACATTCAAAAAGTAAAGGTTGAAGAAAATGGCAAAACTAAAAGCCAATATGTTTGTACAAGATGTATTAAAACAATGAAAGGTTAAGACAAGTTAATAAAAAATAGTTAAGGATGCAATTTTGCATCCTTTTTTTGTTTATTTATTAATTAATAATAGTTAAATATATTTAACTGGCACTTTTATATTTAGTAATATGGGTAATAATAACGACTTCTATAATATTCTCTGTTTCTTCTTAACTGCCTCCAAAAAAGCCATCTAAACAGTGGCCTAAATAAATAAGGTGAACGAATTGTTCTTATGTAATGTCTTCTTCTCATATATTTTTTCCTCCTATGCTTGTAAGTTAATATATGAAAATTTAATTTTTATAGTTAAAAAAATAAGCATATTTATGCTTACTTTTTTAAATTTTTAATTGCTTGAGGTTTGTCTTCACTTTTATATAAATAACTTCCTACTACTAAAATATCTGCACCGTTACTTATAATTTGTTGTGCGTTTTTATTATTCACTCCACCGTCAACTTCAATTAAACAGTTAAGTTTTTGCTCACAATTTTTTAATTTTAATTGTTTTATTTTTTCTAAACTATTATTTAAAAATTGCTGACCACTTTTACCCGGTTCTACGCTCATAATTAATACTAAGTCTATTTCTTTTAAAATAGGATATAAAACTTCAACGCTAGTTTCTGGGTTAATACTTACACCTGCTAGCATATGATAATCTTTAATTAACTTAAGCGTTTTTAATAACTCGCTTTTACTTTTAAACGCTTCATAATGCACTGTTAAAATGTTGGCACCAGATAACGCATAAGCTTTAACCAGCTCGTATGGGTTTTTTACCATTAAATGAACGTCTAACACAATTGTGCTTATATCATCAATTTTTGCTACATCAGTGTGATTAATAGTAACGTCATTTACAAACTTACCGTCCATAACATCACAGTGAAGCATATCTATGCCTGCGTTTTCTAACTGCTTAAAATAATTCATATAATTACTTTTTGCAGGATGAGTTGAAGCACTTATTTTAATCATACCTTGTGTCCCACCTTTTTTTAATTTGGTTATAATGAGTTACATACCTATTATAACGCTCTTCGTTTAATTTATTAGTAGTAACTGCTCTTTTAACTGCACAATCTTTTTCTAATATGTTTATATGATTGCACGCTCTATACTTACATTCATTATTAAATGCGTTTATATCTGTATAATAGTATTTAAGTTTTTGTGGCTCTACTTTAAATATATCTAGCAAACTAAAACCTGGAGTATCTGCTATAAGCGTATTATTTTTTAGTTTATAAATTTGAGTATGTCTTGTTGTGTGCTTACCTTTTGACGCCTTTTTACTTAACTCCCCTGTTTCTAGTTTTAATTCTGGGTTTATAGCATTTAATATTGTACTTTTACCAACAGCAGATTGACCTGCAAAAACATTAAAGTTGTTTTCTAGTTTACTTACTAAATTATTTATTCCCTTACCTTGTTTAGCACTAACTTTTATTATGTCATCTACAACATTTTCATATTCATTTGTTATTTTACTAACAAATTTTTCATCTGCTATATCGCTTTTATTAATAACAAGTAAAGTGCTAACATTTAACTTGTTTGCATAAATTAAAAGTTTATCTACAAGCATATAATCAGGTGTTGGCATGCTTGAAATTACAATTACTAACTTATCTATGTTTGCTATTTTAGGTCGTATTAAAGAGTTTTTTCTTGGTAAAATTTTTTCAATAAAACAAGCATTGTTTTCAGTATGAAATTCTACATAATCTCCTACTAATAACTCATTTTGTTGTTTTATTTTTTTTCTTGCTACGCATTCATAAATAGTGTTATTACAACTTACTATATACTTAGCACCTACGCCTTTTATTAATGTACCTTTAATAGTTTTTACTCCTTAACTTCTTTGTTAATATGCTTTTGCCTTAATTGCCCACAAGCAGCATCAATATCGTCACCTAATGTACGCCTTAAAGTTACGCTAATGTTATTTGCAGTTAATTCATTTTCTATTTGTTTAGCTTGTTCTATAGTTATTTTTTTAAAGTTATTATTTTCAACTTCATTAAGCATAATTAAGTTTAAATGAAATGGAGTTGACTTTAATAAACTAATTAAGTTTTGTATTTGATTAGTAGTTGTTGTAACGTCTTTTATTAAAACGTACTCAAAAACCACTCTTCTTTTAGTAATATTAAAATAATACCAACAAGCGTTCATAATATCTTTTATTTTATGGTTGTTTGCTATTGGCATTATAGACTTTCTTGTTTCGTCTGTTGATGAGTGTAGTGATATTGTTAAAACTATTGGCAAATTTTCGTCTGCTAATTTTTTTATTTGTGGTGCTAACCCACTAGTAGATAATGATATGTTTCTTAAACTTATATTTAATCCGTCTTCACTGTTTACTAACTTTAAAAATTTTACTACATTGTCAAAATTATCTAAAGGTTCACCCGTTCCCATTAATACTATGTTTGTTATTTTACGATCACTGCCTAGTTTGCCGTTTAAAAATTTATTTACATAAGCTACTTGAGCAAGCATTTCACCAGCTGTTAAGTTTCTTACAAGCCCGTTAACCCCACTTGCACAAAACTTGCACTTCATACGGCAACCAACTTGTGTTGATATACAAAGACTGTTACCGTGTTTGTAGTTCATTAATACACATTCAACTGCATGGTTATCTTGCAGTTTAAATAAAAACTTTTGAGTAAAGTTGTCTTTACTTTTTTGTTGAGTAATTAAATTAACTGTTTCGTTTAAATATTCTTTATTTAGTTGCTCAACTAATTTTTTAGGTAGAGTGCTTATTTCTTGCAAACTTTTACCAAGTTGTATGCCTTTAAAAAGCTGAGTAGCTCTAAATTTAGGCTGATTTAAATTGCTAACTATTTGTTTTATTTCTGATAAATTATAATCTAATAATGATTTCATTTTTTTCACCTTTTTGGTTTGTATTTTGTTGTTATTAATATTTAGTAAATTTTTTTTATTTTTAATGTGTTTAATATTATTGTTTGTTTAATCTTCTTTTTTACCAACAAAAGAACCTTCCTGCACTTTGCTTCCGTTTAAATATGCAGTTGAATGCATTCGTTTTTTTCCTACTGGTTGCACGGATTCTAGTATTACGGAGTTTGTAGCACATTTAATAACCAAGCCTTGACGCTTGTTAGCATACACTACTTGTCCAGCCTTTGCATTTTCTATTTTTGATTGTAGCTGTATATCTTGTGGTTTAAAAACACTAGCACTATGCACCTTTAACATATTATTATTTATGTAAGTATAAGCACCAGGCCAAGGGTTAACTCCCCTTATTAAATTTACAACACTACTTGCACTTTTATTAAAGTCTATTAATCCATCTTGTTTTTTTAACATAGGATAATGAGTTGAAATACTTTCATCTTGTTTTATTAATGTGTGTTCGTTATTTTCTATTAAATTTAATGCTTTTATTAAAACATCTCCAGCAATTTTACTTAACTTATTAAAAACATCTTCAGCTGAGTCTGTTTGTTCAATAGGCATTTCACGCTTTAATATAATGTCTCCAGTGTCCATACCTATATCTGTTTTCATAATTGTAATGCCTGTTGTTTTTTCGCCTTTAATAATTGCCCACTGAATAGGTGCAGCACCTCTATATTTTGGAAGTAATGAAGCGTGTACATTAAAAACACCTTTACTTGTTATATCAAGCACTTTTTGACTTAATATTTGCCCGTAAGCTGCTGTTACCATACAATCTGCTTTTAACTGCTTTAAAGCATTTATAGAGTCTTTTGCTTTAATATTTTTAAACTGTAATACATCTATATTATTGTCAATTGCATATTGTTTTACTGCAGAGTATTTAATTTTTTTACCTCTACCTACAGGTTTGTCTGGTTGAGTTACTACTGCTACAACCTCGTGTTTACTTTTATGCAAGTCTTGAAGTACATTAACAGCAAAGTCTGGTGTGCCTAAAAATATAACTTTCATTAAAGTTTTTCTCCTTTAATTATTTTTGTAGCTTTATCTGTAAATAATATGCCTTCTAAATGGTCATATTCGTGACTTAAAGCTACAGCTAAATAATCTGTGCCTGTTATTGTATACTCGTTAGCATAACGGTCGTACGCCTTTACTGTTATTAATTTTGGCCTTTTAACTAAACCTGTTATGTTTTGTATGCTTAGGCATGCTTCTTCAAGAGTTTGCTCGCCTTCTTGATTTATAATTTCAGGGTTTATTAGCTCTAAGTACATATTATTTATTTCTATAATAAAAACACGCCTTAAAATGCCAACTTGCACAGCTGCTAAGCCTGCTCCTTGTGCTTTTTCCATAGTTTCTTTCATATCGTCTAGTAAGTCCCACAGTTTTTCATCAAACTGTTTTACTGGCTTACTTATTTTTTTTAGTTGTGAATCTGTTTCTTGTAGTATTTTTCTTGTTGCCATTTGTATTATCCTCCTAACTTAAATTTTGTGGGTCAACTTCTACAAAACTTATTACGCTTTTTCCTTTTAGTTGACTATTTATAAAGAAAACTTCGTTTAAAATTTCTTCTTGGTTTTGTAGTTTTATTCTCATTAATATTTGGTATCTATATTTATTCTTTATGCGTTTTATGGGTGATTTCATAGCATCTAAATATAAAAACTCATCTTTATTTTTTTGCTTTAATTGAATTATACTTTCATAAAACTTTTTAGTATAATCTTTAGTTTTTTGTTCATTTTCTCCTGTTATTAACACTCTTATAATTTTAGTAAACGGCGGGAAATTTGTAGTTTGCCTTAAATTTATTTCTTTATTATAAAATGCTTTATAGTTATAATCTTTTGCAAAATTATAAACATAATGTTTTGGAGTGTAGGTTTGCAAAATAACTTTGCCTGTTTTGTCTTGTCTACCTGCTCTTCCTGCTACTTGTGTTATAAGCTGAAAAGTACGCTCAGTTGATCTATAGTCACTAAAATGTAAACTAACATCCGCATCTATTATTCCAACTGTGGTTACAGTAGGAAAATCGTGTCCTTTTGCTATCATTTGAGTACCAACTAATATGCTTGGTTTTGTGTTTGCAAAATCGTTTAATATGCTAGCATGTGCATTTTTTGATGTAGTTGTATCGTTATCCATCCTTAAAATTTTAACATCTGGAAATATTTGTTGCAACTCATCTGCTACTCTTTGTGTACCTATTGCACCTTGAGTTAACTTTGTGCTGTTGCAATTTGTGCAATTTGTTAATGCATTATAACGCTTATTACAAAAATGACACTTTAACTGCTTATCATATTTATGGTAAACAAGTGACACATCACACTCAGTACATTTAGGCACTTCTCCGCACTCTGTGCATCTTAAAAAGCTTGAAAAACCTCTTCTGTTAATAAATAGCATTGCTTGATTATTTTGCTCTACAGTGTGCTCTAGCTCGTGTTTTAACTTTGTAGAAAATAAACTAGTATTACCAAGCATTAATTCTGCCTGCATATCTACTATGTTAAGTTCTGGCATTTCTTTTTCGTTTACTCTTTTATTTAACTTTAGTAACTCGTAGTTATGCTGTTGACTAAAATAATAACTTTCTATTTTTGGAGTTGCTGAACCTAAAATTAAAGGGCAACTGTTAAACTCTGACCTAAACTTAGCAATTTCATGCGTGTAATACCTTGGGTTTGTTTCGCTGTAATAACTTGAGTCGTGCTCTTCATCTATAATAATTGCACCTAAGTTTTTAGCTGGTGCAAAAATGGCTGACCTAGCACCAATAATTATTTTAGCTTCACCTTGTTTTATGCGACGCCATTCATCGTATCGTTCCCCTTTGCTTAAACCGCTATGTAATATTGCTACTAAACTGTTAAACCTTTGCCTAAAGTTTTGTAATACTTGAGGTGTTAAAGATATTTCAGGCACTAACATAATAGCTGTTTTTTGCATTTTTAGCGTTTTTGCTATTACTTGCATATAAACTTCTGTTTTACCACTACCTGTAACGCCGTGTAATAAATATGTTTTACTTGTGTTCAGTTTAATAGCATCCATTGCTTTTTGTTGTTCATCTGTTAAATTAACATTTTCTTTAAACACTTTTTTAAAGTTAGTTTTTGGCGTTCTTTTAACCTCGTAAGATTTAGCTTCAACTACACCTTCTTTTAAAAAATGGTTAACTACACTACTACCAAACTTTTTATTTAAAAGTGTTTGGTCTTGTTCTTTATTATTCATTAAATAAGTTATAAACTCTTTTTGTTTATTAGCATTTTTTCTTAATGAGTCTAACACTTCATTTAAATTAATATTGCTACTTACAAAAATAGTTTTTTTAATAACAGGTTTAACAGTATTTAACCTCATACTAGAAGGCAAGAACAACCTTAAAACATCTACTTTTCTTAAGTTGTATTCACGCGTCATAAAATGCATTAACTTTATCATTTCTTTGTTTATAACTGGTTGTTTGTCTTGCAAGGCTAAAATGCTTTTTATTTTAGCGTTTGGTAGTATGCTACTAGGTTTTGTGTTAATAACAAAACCTTCTACTTTTCTTGGACCAAAAGGCACAACAACCCTACTGCCTATTTTTATATCTAGGTCGGTAGGTAATTTATAGTCAAATACTTTGTCAACTTGACTGTTAGCTACATCTACAATTACCTCGGCTATCATGCTTTTCCTCCTTTAAATTAAAATAATTCTACCACCCGAAGATAATAGAATTATTCGTTTTTAGTCTTCTTCTGCTATTAATTTACCTTCATAAACTTCATTAGCTGCTTCTGTAATTTCTTTTACAGTTGGCGTATATTCTTCTCTTATGTTTCGCTTTTGAATTTGTTTTGCTCTTTTTGATACAAGCGTTGTAAGTTTGTATTTGTTACCTACTTTATCGCTTAACTTATCAATTGCTGGTTCTATCATCATAATATAACTCCTTACCTATTTAATTGTTCTTTTAAAATTTTATTAACTACTGCTGGGTTAGCTTTTCCTTTGGTAGCTTTCATTACTTGACCTATAAAGAATGTTAACGCACGTTTGTTACCGCCTTCGTAATCGGTTACCGCTTGTGGGTTTTCTTTTATTATGTTTTTAATAATGTTTTCAAGTTCGCTCTCATCGCTTACTTGTTTTAGGCCAAGATCTTCACAAAGAACTTTCGGGTCTTTTTGTGTTTCCCAACACTTCTCAAACAAAACTTTTGCTCCGCTTGAGCTAATTTCGCCCGCTTTTGCCATATTAATTATATCACATAATTGCTTTTCTGTAACGTTAATTTTATTGTTTTCTTCCTCGTTTTCTAACTTTAATAATCTTAAAACGTGGCTCATAATAAAATTACTTACACGTTTTGGTTCGTTTAAAATTTGTAAACAATTTTCAAAATAGTTTGCTACTTCTTTATTTTGAGTTAATACTTTTGCATCGTAATCTGGTAAATTTAAATTAGTCGTGTATTCTTTTCTTCTTTCGTTTGGTAGTTTTGGAAGAATGCTTTTAACTTCTTCTACGTAACTGTCTTCAACAGTTATTGGTAGCAAGTCTTTATCAGGAAAATACCTATAATCTTGGCTTTCTTCTTTTGTTCTTAATGAATAACTTTTACCTTCTATATCGTCCCATCTTCTTGTTTCTTGAGCAATTGTTTTGTTGTCATCAAGTAATTTTTCTTGTCTTTTAATTTCGTATTCTATAGCTCTTTTTACTGCTTTAAAACTGTTTAAGTTTTTCATTTCTGTTCTGTTACCTAGTGTTTCAGAGCCCTTTGGTTTAAGGCTTACGTTAACATCGCACCTTAAACTACCTTCTTGCATTTTACCATCAGAAACTTCAATATAAACTAATGTTTCTTTTACTTGGTTTAAAAACTCTACTGCTTCATCACTTGAAGATAAGTCTGGCTCTGTTACAATTTCTATTAACGGAACACCGCAACGGTTAAAGTCTACTAAAGACGAGTTTGTAAAATCGTCATGCAAATTTTTACCTGCATCTTCTTCCATATGAATACGGTTTAATCGTATTTTTTTATTATTTTCTTCTAATAAAAGTTCTACATAACCATTCTCACATAATGGAAATTCTAGCTGTGATATTTGATAAGCTTTACTTAAGTCTGGGTAAAAATAATTTTTACGCTCAAAAACTGTATAGTTACTTATTGAACAATTAAAAGCTAGTCCTGCTTTTATTGCATACTCTACGCTTTTTTTGTTTACTACAGGTAGAGCACCAGGTAAACCTAAACATACAGGGCAACAATTTGTGTTTGGCATACTTCCAAATTCATTTTTACAACCACAGAATGCTTTTGTTTGTGTTTTTAACTCAGAGTGCACTTCTAGTCCTATTACTACATCGTACTTCATTACTTAGCCTCCTTGTTAAAGTTGTTTTCAAAGTAATTTGCTATATTAAATAATGTAGCCTCATTAAAATGATTAGCAATTAGCTGTAAACCAATTGGCATTTTTTCACTATTTTCCCCACATGGCACGCTAATAGCCGGAATACCTATAGTATTTACTGCAACGGTGTAAACGTCATTTAAATACATTTTAATATGGTCTTTTGTTTTTTCGCCTAATTTAAATGCTGGTGTTGGTGAAGTTGGCGTTAAAATAACATCGCAAGAATCAAAAGCTTTTACAAACTCTTCTTTTAATACTGTTCTAACATCTTCACTTTTTTTATAATATGCCTCGTTGTAACCACTACTTAACACAAAGTTACCAAGCATAATTCGCCTTTTTACCTCTTTTCCAAAGCCTTCTGTTCTTGTATTGGTGTAAATGTTTGTTAAGTCTTTTCCAACTTGTCTTACCCCATAACGAATACCATCAAACCTACCTAGGTTAGATGCAACCTCAGCCGAACTTAATACATAATAAACTGCTAAACTTGCTTTAATGTCTGGTAAGTGAACATCTACAACTTCAGCGCCATTTTCTTTAAAAAAGTCTATAGCTTTTTCTATATTTTGTTTTACCTCTTTATCCATACCTAAATTAAAATATTCAGGTGAAATACCTATTTTTAAGCCTTTAATATTATCTTTAATAGCTTTTAAATAATCTTGGGGTTGTTTTTTTGCACTTGTGCTTTCAAGTTCGTCGTGACCTGCTAAGGTGTTTAGCATAATTGCAGAGTCTTTTACTGATTTAGTAAATGTGCCTACTTGGTCAAAACTACTACCAAAACTAACAACGCCATACCTACTAACTAAACCGTAAGTTGGTTTTAACCCAACAAGCCCGCAATAACTGGCTGGTTGCCTTACGCTACCGCCTGTATCTGTTCCTAAACTTGCATAACACTGGTTAGCTTTAACGCTTGCAGCACTGCCACCACTGCTTCCACCGGGTACATATTCTTCATTAACTGGGTTTAAAACAGGTCCAAATGCACTGTTTTCGTTTGAACTACCCATTGCAAACTCATCCATATTTGCTTTTGCAATTACAATTGCACCTGCTTGTTGCAACTTCTTAATAACTGTTGCATCATAAACTGCTGTATAGTTTGATAATATACGAGAAGAGCACGTATTTTTCATACCCTTTACAGAAATATTGTCTTTTACAACAATAGGTACTCCTGCTAGAGCTTGTAAAACTTTACCTTGTTCTCTTTCTTTATCAATTTTTTTTGCCTGTTCTAGTGCTAAGTCTTTATAAACAGAATTAAGTGCATTCAAATGCTTTGTTTTTTCTATTTGCTTAAAACATTGTTCTACTAAAGTTGTACTTTTTACCTTGCCTTCTTTTAATAAATTAGAAGCTTCAAGCAATGTTAAATTTGTATAATCCATTTTTATCTCCTAACTTATAATTTTTTCTATTTTAAACATACCTTGTTGTTTTTTTGGTGCTTGGCTTAACGCCTCTTGTTGAGTTAGTGAAGGTTTAATATTATCTTCTCTTAACTCAGTTTTAGCATTTAGTGTTCTTTTTGCTTCATCTACTTTTGAGGTATCTACTTTTTTTATTTGTTCTACTTGATCAAGAGTTTTTTCAAACTCACTTTTAAACTCTTGAATTTTGTCATCTGAAAACTCTAGCCTACTTAAATCTGCTAGGTTTTTTACTAGTTCAGTTGTAATTTTCATTTTAAACATCCTTTTAAAAAAATCATTTAATTATAGCATAATAAATTTAGTTTTTCAACTTATTTAGCAGTTCATTAAGCTGAGTTTCTGAATAAACGTCTACACCTAACGATTTTGCTTTTGTTAATTTGCTTCCTGCATTATCGCCCGCTACTATAAAGCTTGTATTACTACTTACAGAGCTTGTAACTGTAGCTCCCATATTTTCTAACTTTTGTGTTAACTCTTTTCTAGAATAATTGTTTAGTGTACCTGTTAATACTATTTTTTTATTCTTAAGTAAGTTATTACTACTTTCAGAGTCTGGTTCTTTTATTTTTATGCCTGCATACTTTAAGTCATTTATTAACCAATCGCTAACTGGGTTATTAAAATAGTCAATAACACTTTGAGCCATTTCTTCACCTATGTCGTAAATGCTTGTTAAATCTTCTTTTGATGCGTTCATTAAATTATGCAAATTTTTAAACTTTTTAGCTAAGTCTTTGCTTGCTTTTACTCCTATTCCTGGTATACCAAGAGCGTAAATAAACCTATTAAAGTCAGGGTTTTTACTATTTTGTATTGCATCAACTATATTTTGTGCTTTCTTTTCTTTAAAGCCTTCTAGCTGTATTAATTCACTTTTAGATATTTGATACAAGTCTGCAACGCTTTTAACGCCTAACTGGTTATACATGGCTTGAACAGTCATTTCACTTACGCCTTTAATATCCATAGCATCTCTTGATGCAAAATGAGAAATACGGTCTTTAATTTGCTCTGGGCAACCATAAAAGTTACGACAAAACAAATTAGCTCCATCTTTAACTAAAACACTGTTACAACTTGGGCAATGTTTAGGCTTTTTTACTGGTTTTGACTTTTTTGTAAGCCTAGCAACACCTAAAACTTCAGGTATTACTTCGTTACTTCTTCTTACAAAAACGTAACTGTTAGCTTTAATGTCTTTTCTTAAAATATCGCCGTAATTATTTAGTGTAGCCCTTCTAACAGTTGCTCCTGCTAATTCTACAGGGTCTAGTATTGCTATTGGCGTTATTTTACCTGTTCTTCCTACTTGCCAAACTATGTCTTTTAACTTTGTAGTAAGTTCTTCTGCTGCAAACTTATAAGCTATAGCCCAACGAGGAAATTTTGATGTGTAACCTAATTGCTCTCTTTTTTGTATGTCGTTTAGTTTTATAACAACACCATCAGTTAAAATATCTAACTGATTTTTTGTTTTATCTATTTTGTTTATTCGTTCTTTAATGTCTTCAAATTTAGAGTATAAATAAAAATTTTTACTAACAAAAAATTTATGTTCTTTTAAAAAATTATGTGCTTGCTGTTGCGTTTTTAAATTTACGCCTTCAATGTAGCTTATAGAATAAGTTATAACATCTAGTTTTCTTGATGCTGTTACTTTTGTGTCTAGGTTTCTTATAGCACCTGCTACTGCGTTTCTTGCATTTTTAAGTGGCTCATTTGCGGTTTTATTATATTCTTTTAGCCTGCTAAGCTTCATTATGCCTTCGCCTTGCACTATTAACTTACCTTTAAAGTCAATATTGAGTGGTACAGTGTTTATAGTTTTTACTTGAGCTGTAACATCTTCACCTACTGCTCCGTTACCTCTTGTTGCTGCAGTTTGAAGTTTACCGTTGTTATAAATTAAACTAATGGTAAGACCGTCATATTTATATTCTAAACTAAACTCAGCTTCGCCCACTTTTTGTCTAACATCAGTAATCCAGTCTTTTAATTCTTCAAAACTTGTGCATTTATTTAAACTATAAAGAGGTACTTTATGCTCGTGTTTATTAAACTTAGTTAATATTTCAGAGCCCACTCTTTTAGTAGGAGAATTATTTAAAACTGTGTTTGTTTCATTTTCTAACTTTACAAGCTCATCATACAACTTGTCCCACTCAGCATCAGAAATGGTAGGATTATCTAGCGAGTAATAGTTGTAGTTATGCTTATTAATAGTTTCAACCAACTCATGCATTCGCTTTAATTTTTTTTGTTTTTCATCTTCTTGCATAAACTCTCCTTAGGCAAATGTTAACGGTGCAAAATTAAGTGCTAAAGTTTTTGTTCCTACTTGGTCAAACTTAATGCTTGCTGTTTTTGTTTGCATACTACCACTAACGCTTAACACAACTCCTGTTCCAAACTTTGGATGCACTACTTTGTCACCAACTTTTACTAACTTAGCAATGCTTTTAACATCGGTTTTTGTGCTTTTAATATCTACTATTTTAACATCTTGATTACTAGTAAATTTATTAGTTTTAGATGTACTTGCAAAACCATTATTTAAACTGTTTGTTTCTTCTGTTACTTGTATTAAACCTGCTTCTTTTAAAAACCTGCTAGGTTGCATAAATTTTATATTGCCGTATAAATACCTTTGCATAGCATTTGTTATATATAGCCTTTTTTGAGCTCTAGTTATAGCAACATACATAAGCCTTCTTTCTTCTTGTAAGTCTTCTATACGGTCGCCTCTTTTAAGAGGAAAAATGTTTTCTTCAGCGCCTACAATAAATACTGACTTAAACTCTAAACCTTTAACACTATGCACTGTTGCTAATGTTACCTTGTCTTGATATTGGTCGTAATCGTCTATATCTGCAGTAAGACTTACGCTTTGCAAGTACTCTTCTAATGTTGCACTTGGATTGTTTTTTTCATACTCTTTTACTGAATTAACTAGTTCAGATAAATTATAAAGCCTGTTAATGTCTTCTTCTTTATTTTCGTCATAAGCTTCTTTTATGCCTGTAATATCTAAAACATATTCTATAAGCTCGCTTAATTTCATTTGGTTGCTGTTTTTGTTTATATTTTTTATAAGCTCAGCAAACTGTAAAAATTTGTTCAAAACACTGCTACTAAGCTCAGTGTTATCTTTATTTAATTCTAAAACTGCTTCTAGCGGGCTTTCGTCTTGTTTAACTTGTTGTTTTAAATTTAAAAGCGCTACTTTACCTATTCCTCTTTTAGGAAAATTTATTATTCTATTAAAACTAGAAGCATCTTTTTTGTTAACTATTAACTTTAAATAAGCTAACACATTTTTAACTTCTTGCCTGTCGTAGAACTTTCTTCCTCCAAATACTTGGTGAGGTATATTGTATTCTAAAAATTTACTTTCAAAATGCCTTGTAAGTGCGTTAAGCCTCATTAAAACTGCAATTTCTGAATATTTGTAGTTATTCATACGAACTAAGTTGTAAATATGCTCTGCTACATAACTTGCTTCTTGTCGTTCGTTGTAGTTTGTTTTATATTCTACCCTTACACCTTCTTCTTTATCTGTCCATAAGTTTTTATCTAGCCTTGAGGTGTTTTCTTTTATTACTTTATTTGCTAGGTCTATTATTTTTTTAGTAGATCTGTAATTTTGCTCTAACTTAATTAATGTTACAGGTTCAAAATCTTCTTTAAACTGTATTATGTGGTTAGAGTTAGCTCCACGCCACGTGTAAATGCACTGGTCTTCATCTCCCACCACAAAAATATTTTTGTATTTACCACTTAAAAGTTTTACTAGGTCATACTGAACGCTGTTAGTGTCCTGAAATTCATCTATATGAATGTATTCAAACTTGTTTTGATAATGATCTAGCACATCGGCGTTTTGCTTTAAAAGTTTACATGTATATGTTAGTAAACTATCAAAATCTAGTGCGTTGTTTGCATTCATCTTTTTTTCATATTTTCTTATAATGTCTATAATAGTGTCTGCATTATGTTGATAATATAGTTCAGATGCGTAATTATCTATAGTTAAGTTTTTATTTTTATAATTAGATATATGAAAGCTTACAGTTTTTAAAAAATCCTCATCTTGTATTTTATTTTCTGCAATTAATGTTTTTAAAATACGCTCTTTATCAGATGTGTCATAAATAGAAAAATTTGTATCATAACCTTTAAAATGTTCTATGTTTTTGTTTTGCCTTAACATTTGAACGCACATAGAGTGAAAAGTAGATACCCATACATTATGAGCATTTAAGTCATTTACTAAGTCAATAACTCTTTGCTTCATTTCACTAGCTGCTTTATTTGTAAACGTCACTGCTAAAATGTTGTAAGGTTTAACACCAGATTTTATTAAATGAGCAATACGGTGCGTTAATACTCTTGTTTTACCACTTCCAGCACCAGCTGTAACTAAAACTGCTCCTTTAGTTGTATATACTGCCTTTTTTTGTTCGGGGTTTAAAATAGCGTCAGGTGTTTGCATAGTTTTTCCTTTTTAAAATATTGTATTTATTTTACCATAATTGCATATTTTTAACAACTGCAAATCTATAAAAAAGAGCAATAGTTTTTATTGCTCTTTACTTGTTTATTATGCGTTTAACGCTAATTGTTCGCTGTAATAATCATCTTTTATTTTGTTATATTTTTCTGCTATATCAAAAATATAGCGTTGCCTTTCAAGTGCCGATAATGAGTTCATATACTTTTTGTCTGCTAACTCATTAATTGGGTTTACAATTTTTGTGTGGTCTAGTTTTTCTAAAAAATTTCTTACTTTTCTGCAAAAATCTGTTTGGCAACTGTCATCTAGCATTTTAATAGTTATTTGTCCTTTGTCAAAATTGTAATTAGTATTAAAGTGTGAAATGTTTTGTCGTGACCTTTGCCCCATTTTTTTGATTAATGAATTTTCTCCTTGATAATTTTGGTTTTTCATACGTTGTTTTGCATTTTTAGCAAGTTGACGCAATAAAAAACCTGTCTGCATACTTTGGTTGTTGCTCATAGAAATAATCTCCCCTTTTGTTTTTTTAATATTTAACCAGTCTTAAGTATACAGCATTAAAATTACAAAATTAAACGGAACAAAAATAAGTCAAAAAAATACATATAATTATATATTAACCTAAAAACTATAACTAAAGAAGAACTATAAACTCAATTAAAAAATTTAAAGAATATATAAATAAAGTTATAAAAAAGTAGTAGTTAACTATAAGAAAACGAACTAATAAAACACTTGAATTAAAACATTTTACTTTTAATTTATTTAATAAAATACTGTATACATAATACAACATATTAAAAAAAACTAGAAAAATATAAGTTTATAAAAAAACTTAATAAAACACTTAAATAAAAATATTTTAATTTTTATTGTATTGTTAAAAAATACATACATAAAACAAGATTCAAAATAATTAGAATTAGTAGAAATTAATTACAAGAAACTAGATATCATAACTCATATGTAATAAAATATTTTGCTTTTAATTTAACTTTATTTGAAGCTTAAATAAAATTAAATTTAAAACATTAACGATAACACTACAGCACAAAAAAAAACACACTTAAATAAGTGTGTTTTTATAATTATTAATTTGATAATAACTATCTACCTTTTTTAGCGTTACGCTTTCTTGCTGCTGCAGCTTTCTTTTTACGTTTTACGCTTGGTTTTTCGTACTCTTTTCTTTTTCTAAGCTCTCCGATGATGCCATCTTTTTGGCATTTGCGTTTAAAGCGTTTTATTGCACTTTCTGCAGATTCGTTTTCTCCAACTTTAACTGTTGCCATTTTATATTCACCATCCTTTGCTTTTAGCTAAATTTATTCTTTGTTATTATACTATAAATATGACATAAGTCAAGCGTTTTTTAATTATTATGCAGGGTTCCAGTCCATTTTTTGTCCTGCTAATATATGAATATGCAAATGCTTTACTTCTTGCCCTGCATCTTCGCCTTGGTTAATAATTAGCCTGTAACCATTTTGTAGTTTTAATTCTTCTTTTAATTTTGGAATTTTGGTAAGGCTAGCACCAAGAGCAATTCTGTCCATAAAATTTGCGTCTTCTATTAAACTATAATGTTTTTTAGGTATTAATAAATAATGATATTTACTTTTTTTATTAATATCTTCAATTATTATCATATTTTTGTCTTCGTATAGTTTTTTTGCTTCTACCTCTCCGTTAATTATTTTGCAAAATATACAATCTTTCATAATTTTACTCCTTTAACTAATATATTCACCAATAGCACCGTCTTTAAAAGCACTAATTAGTTTAATTTTATAAAATTTACCAGCTTCCATATTTTCATTAGGAGCTATGTAAACTTTTATATAATCTTCAGTGTGACCATACATAAGCCCGTGTTGTTCGTTTTCTATTAAAACATTTTTAACTTTGTTTAAGTTACCTTTAATATATTTATTAAAGCCAACTTTTTTTATTTGCATAGCTTTATTTAATCGCTGTTTTATAACGCTTGATTTTACTAATTTATTTCCACTAGCTTTTGTGCCTTTTCTTTCTGAATAAGGAAATATATGTATATCAAAAAACTTTGCTTTTTTAATTGTTTTTAAGGTTTTTTCAAAGTCTTTATCTGTTTCACCTGCAAAGCCTACTATAAGATCTGTTGTTATTGCTGGATTATTAAAATATTTTCTTATTAGCTTTACCTTTTTTAAATACTCTTTTACTGTGTATTTTCTGTTCATTGCTTGCAATGTTTTATTGCAACCACTTTGAAGTGATAAATGAAAATGAGGTGCAAAATTAGGCATTTGTTTTAATGTCTTTAATAATTTTTTAGTTATTACATTAACTTCTAAACTACTTATTCTAATTCTTGCATTAATATCACTTAATGAACGCATAAGTCTATCTAGTGCTAATATGCCGTTTATTTTATAATCTGATGTGTTTATGCCTGTTACTACTATTTCGTTTGAATGTTCTGCAAGTTGTTTTGCTTCTTTAATAATTGAGTTTAGTGGCCTACTTCTACTATCTCCTCTTAAATAAGGTATTAAACAATAAGAACAATAATTATTACAACCATCTTGAATTTTTAGCGTTGCACGAGTTTTGGTTGAAAGTGAATTATATTCATCTTCATACTTTTTGGGTAGTGGCTTTGTATGGTTACCTATTTCGTTTAAAAGCTCAGGTATTAAATGCTTACTAGCTACACCCATAACAACGCTTACATGTTTTTTGTCTTGAAACTGTTTTTGGTTATTTTGACTAGCACATCCCATAACAATTACTTTTGCATTTTCATTTAATTTTAATGCTTTTGTTACTAGTTGTCTACTTTTTCTTTCGCTCTGGTTTGTTACTGCACATGTGTTTAATATGTATATATCAGCTGGTTGCAAATTATTATAAACTTTATGCCCAGCTTGTTGCAAGGCTTTAAATAAACCGTCACTTTCGTACTGGTTTACTTTACAGCCTAGTGTATGTATAGAAATTTTCATTTTAACTTAATTCTCCTGTTTGATACATAATAATAGATGTTAAGCTTATGCTTGCAGTTTCTGCTCTTAATATGCGGTTACCTAACCCTACTACTTTTAAATTTTTTATTTTAGTTTTTAATAACTCAACTTCTTCTTTACTAAAACCGCCTTCACTACCAATTATAATTGCTATATTTTTAGCGTTTTTATTATTAATTAAAACTTCACTTAAACTTGATTTTTGTTTTTCATAAGCTAAAATTACTAAGTCATAGTTAATTAATTTTTCAGGTAAGTTTTTTAATGTTGTTAAAGAACTTACATGCAAAGTTTTTGATCTATTACATTGGCTACTAGCACTATTAGCTATTTTTTGTAACCTATTTGCTTTATTAGTGTTTTGTTTTACTGTTGTAAATTGGCTAGTAAACGGTATAAGAGTTTTTGCACCTAGTTCTGTTATTTTTTGAGTTATTAGCTCTAAATTATCTTTTTTAACTAATGCTTGGCAAACAGTTAGGTTTATATTAGTTTCGTTATTATTAACTGTTTTTTCTTGCACTTTTATTGTAACATTTTTTTTATTTATTTCAAGAATACTACATAAAAAGTCATAACCTGTGTTGTTAGTTAAAATAAGGTTATCACCTTCTTTTAACCTTATAACATTAACAATGTAATTATAATCTTCTTTTGTCAACTGCACAGTTTCTTTTACTTCAAGTGGTAAATTACTTATAAAAAAACGTTTAACTTTCATATGTTTTCCTTTTTATATTTTTATAAGTTTATAATAGCATAAACTATTAAAAAAGTAGAGCCTTTGCCCTACTTTTTTTTATTTTTTGTTTAGTTTGTTAAGGTAGTTTTTATAACCTGAGTAATTATCATTACTTAGTTTTTTACTTACCTCTTCTAATTGTTTTTTGGCTGCTTTATCTAAACTTTTTGGCATTTCTACTTCAACAGTTACAAATAAGTCACCACGACTATTTCTGTTTAAGTGCTTAACACCTTTTTGTTTTAGTTTAAATGTAGAGCCTGTTTGAGTTAAAGGTGGTATATTAAATTCTATTTTTTCTTTAATACCCGGTACTTTTAAATCTCCACCTAATAAACTTAATGTAACAGGAATAGGTACAGTTAAATATAAATTGTAACCTTCTCGTTTTAATAGTTTATGAGGTTTAACATTAATTACAAGTTTTAGGTCACCAGCTGGAGCGCCATTTTTAGAACTTGCATTACCTTCACCTTGTATATTCATTATTTGACCTTCGTCAATGCCTGCTGGTATTTTTACTGAAATTGAGCGTTTTTCTTTTATATGACCAGCACCAGAACATTTAGGACAAGCAGTTTTAATTTGCTTACCTGTTCCATTACAAGTTTTACATTCTGCAACATTAGTCATACGACCAAAAATAGTTTGCTGAACATATTCTTTTTTACCACTGCCACCACAACTAGAACATTTAAAATATTCTGTACCATTCTTAGCACCTGTTGAGTTGCATGCTTTACAAGCTTCTTTTCTTGTAACTTCTATTTTTTTGTCAACACCTGTTGCTGCTTCTTCAAAACTTAAGTCCACTCTTACTGCAATATCTTCACCCTTAGAGCTTCTAGCCGAACTACTTTGAGAAGTTGAGCCAAAGCCTGAGAACATATTAAAAATATCGTCAAAGTTAGAAAAACCTTCAGAAGAAAATCCGCCAGAACTAAAGCCTGAGAAACCACCGCCAGCACCGCGATTACCTCCACCACCAAATGATGGTCCATCTGCTGAGCCGTATCTATCATAGTTTGCACGCTTTTTCTTGTCTGTTAATACTTCGTTAGCTTCGTTAACTTCCTGAAACTTTTTTTGCGCTTCTTTATCGTTTTTATTAAGGTCTGGATGATACTTTTTTGCTAACTTTCTATATGCAGACTTAATTTCGGCATCTGTGGCATTTTTATCTAGTCCTAATACTTTGTAGTAATCTTTTGCCATTTAATATCTCCTTAATTAGTTTATGCTTACCTTAATTTCATGCTTTAAGCGTGCTTATATTTTGCACGCTTTTAAAGCATATTTATTAAGTTTTTAAAATTTACTTACCGCTTTTTCCGTCTTTGTCAGAGTCTTCTTTTTTATTAGTTTTTTTATCAGCTTTTTTGTCGTCTTCTTCAGTTGCTTTATATTCGCCTTCTTTAACTTCAATGTCGTCTGGGTTTTCTTGTTCTTGTTTTTGTCCTTCTTGTTGTCCTTCTTGTTGCCCTTCAGCTGAAGTGTTTTGATATAATTTACTAATAATTTCGTTGCTTTCTTTTGTAAGTTTATCTAGTGCTTTTTTAATTTCTTCTAAGTCTTCACCTTCAAACACTTTTTTAGCTTCTTCAATTTCTTTTTCTAGTTTTTCTTTTTCTGTGTCGCTAATTTTATCACCATTGTCTTTAATAGTTTTTTCTAAACTAAACACAAGGTTATCTGCTTGATTTTTTGTATCTATTAGTTCTCTTCTTTTCTTGTCTTCTTCTTTGTGTTGTTCTGCTTCTTTTACAGCTTTTTCAATATCTTCATCACTTAAGTTAGAACTAGCAGTAATTTTAATGCTTTGTTCTTTATTTGTGCCTAAGTCTTTTGCGCTTACTGACACAATACCGTTAGCATCAATATCAAATGTTACTTCAATTTGAGGTACGCCTCTTGGTGCTGGTGGAAGATCTACTAGGCTGAATCTACCTAATGATTTATTATCTTTTGCAAATTCACGCTCACCTTGTAATACATGAATATCTACACCTGGTTGATTATCTTGTGCTGTTGAGAACACTTGGCTTTTCTTAGTTGGAATAGTTGTATTTCTTTCAATAAGTTTTGTAAATACTCCACCTAGTGTTTCAATACCTAAACTTAAAGGTGTAACGTCTAGTAGTAATACATCTTTAACATCGCCAGATAATACACCTGCTTGTATTGCTGCACCAATTGCTACAGCTTCGTCTGGGTTAATGCCTTTATAAGCTTCTTTACCCATTTCTTTTTCTACTGCTTGAACTACTGATGGTATTCTTGTAGAACCACCTACTAAAATAACTTTATCAACGTCTTTTCCAGATAAATTAGCATCTTTAAGTGCTAGTTTAAGTTTATTAATACTACCTTCAACTTTATCTGAAATTAGTTGTTCAAATTTTGATCTAGTTAAATCGTATTCTAAGTGTTTTGGACCGCTAGCATCTGCTGTAATAAATGGTAAGTTTATGCTAGTTTTACTAGTTGAACTTAATTCAATTTTAGCTTTTTCGCTTGCTTCTTTAAGTCTTTGAGTTGCCATTTTGTCTTTAGATAAGTCAACGCCTTCTGTCTTTTTGAACTCTTTAACTAATAAGTCCATAATAATTTCGTCAAAGTCGTCACCACCTAGTTTGTTGTCGCCATTTGTTGCAAGTACTTCAAATACTCCGTCACCAATTTCTAGAATTGAAACATCAAATGTTCCGCCACCTAGGTCATATACTAATATTTTTTGGTTTTTCTTTTCGCCTTTATCTAGCCCATAAGCTAGTGCTGCTGCTGTTGGCTCGTTTATAATTCTTTCTACTTTAAGCCCTGCAATTTTACCAGCATCTTTTGTTGCTTGTCTTTGAGCGTCTGTAAAGTAAGCCGGTACTGTAATAACAGCATTTTTTACTTCTGCGCCTAAATAGTCTTCAGCATCTTTTTTAAGTTTGCCTAATACCATTGCACTAATTTCTTGTGGCGAATATTTTTTACCACCCATTTCTACTTTGTACTCATTACCCATTTCTCTTTTAATAGATGAAACAGTATTTGCTGAGTTGGCAATTGCTTGCCTTTTAGCTACTTGACCTACAAGTCTTTCATTGTCTTTGTTAACTGCTACAACTGAAGGTGTTGTTCTGTTACCTTCAGAGTTTGGTATAACGGTTGCTTTACCACCCTCCATAACAGCTACGCATGAATTTGTTGTTCCTAAGTCAATACCTATTGTTTTACTCATATTTATCTTCTCCTTAAATATTTTTTAATTTTATTTTTTTATATATAAACACGTACTCGTGTTTAAAGCTTTTTGTTAATTGTATTTAAACAATTTTATTCGTTAATTTTTACTACTGAGTGCCTTATAACTCTATCATCTAAAGAGTAGCCCTCTTGTAACACGTCTAACACAACTTGTGCGTCTTCGTTTTCATCTTTTTCTACTACAATTGCGTTATGAACATTAGGGTCAAACGTTTCGCCTTTTGCTTTAATTTGTTTTACACCTAAGTTTTCTAATGCTTTTGTTAGTTGGTCTTTTACTTGTTTTAAGCCTTTAAATTCTTCTGGTTTTAGTTGTTTTTCAGCTGCTTTAAAGGTATCTAAAACTGGTAGTAATTGTTCTACTGCTTCAATTAAGCCATCTTGCTTTGCTTTTTGAGCATCTTTTTGAGTTCTTTTTCTGTAGTTGTCAAACTCGGCTTGCAAACGAAGTAATTTGTCTAGGCATTTTTGCTTAGCCTGTATTTCTTCTTTACATTTGCAGTCTTTGTGTTGTTTGTGTGAATGTTGCTCGTTCGCTTGTTCTTCTTTTTTCTTTGTCATTATTTACTCCTCATATTTTATGTTTATATTGCTTGGTAATTGTCTTATAGTGTTAAGCTCGCCAACAATGTACTTCAATACTGCTGCTACCCTGCGGTAGTTCATTCTTTGAGGACCTATTATTGCTATTGATGCTATGTTATTACCATTAGAACTATAATTTGCTGTAATAACTCCACAGTCTTCTAGGTTTACGTTTTTATTTTCTTTTCCTATAGAAAAGTTAATACCTGAGTTTGAACCTCTATTTTTAAAAATTTGCTTTAACTCTTTTTCGTCATCTAACAAGTGTAGTATTTTTCTTGCTTGTTCTATGTCTTTATATTCAGGGTTATTTAATAATTTAATTTGCCCCTGCGTTGCTAATTTTACTTTATTTTGACTAGATAATTCAGTTAAACAAATATTTAAAAGATTAAATATGGTTTTGTAACCGTTTAAGTCTTCGTTCATTTGTTTTTCAAAACTTTTAATGTTAAGTATCATATCGGCAATGCTTCTGCCTTTAAAATGCTGGGTTAAAAATTTACCTGCATCTATGCATACTTGCTCATTAATATTGTTGCTAATTTCTATTGTATTATTAATAATACCTGTATTAGTTGTTATAAGCACTATTGCTCTACTTCCTAAAACAGGAATAATTTTAACACTTTGAATAACTAATTTATCAAAGCCATTTAAAACAACAATGGCTGGATAATTAGTAGCATTGCTAATTGTTTTAGCAATATTAGTAACAATTTCTTCTAAGCTGTTTGTTTTTCTTATAAACATTTCTTTAACAACTTCTAAACTTTCTATGTCAAAATCTGTTTGATTCATTAACTCATTAACATAAAGCCTATATGCTTTTTGAGTTGGCACTCTACCGCCAGAAGTGTGTAATTGCTTTAAATAACCCATAGCTTGAAGTGCGCTTAGTTCATTTCTTAAAGTTGCAGAACTAATATCTTGCAAATGTTTTTTATGAACAGCACCACTAGTTATAGGTTGAGCATCTTCAATAAAATCTTCTATGGTTTTTTTAAGTATTTCTAGTTTTCTTGTACTTAAATTGTCTTCCACTATAAACTCCTTAGCGTTTTTAAAAACGAAGTGTTAGCACTCGTTTTGTAAGACTGCTAACACCATTATATTTATATTGTAAACACTTGTCAACGCTTTTATGCCATTTTTTTCAATTTTTTTTAAATTAACTGTAAAATTATGTTGTTTAACACGTTAAAACCTTTATTTGTTAGTTGTAATTGATCATTTCTAAACTTAATTAACCCTTTTATAAGTAACATTTCTATTTTCTTTTGTTTATCATTCAATAAATCTTTTTTAAAAAGTTTATTATATTCTTTTATGTTTATGCCCTCAGTTTTTCTTAGGCCTAACATAATATATTCTTCTTGTTTTTCTTTTTTTGTTAGTATGTGTTTGTTTTCATACTTTAACTCACCATTATTAGTTACATTATTAATATAGGTGTTTAAATTACTTGTATTAAAAAACCTAGTATCGCTAATTTTACTATGACTTGATAAGCCTAACCCTAAATAATCTTTTCCTTGCCAATATTTTAGGTTATGTGCACTTTTGTACCCTTTTTTACTGTAAGCACTAACTTCATAACGCATATACTTACGCTTATTTAACTTCTTAACTACATAGTCTTGCATTTTTAAAGTTAACTTTTCGCTTAACGGCTGCAACTTGCCACTTTTTACTTTGTTACTAAAAGGAGTGTTTTCTTCTAGTATAAGATCATAAACAGATAAATGAGTTAAGCCTAGTTTTGTTAGTTTTTTTACATCTTTTTTAACATGTTTTAATTTTTGAGTAGGCAAACCTATTATAAGGTCTGCATTAATATTGTTAAAACCTTGTTGCTTTGCTAGTTTAACAGCATGCAAAAATTGTTTTTTACTATGTGCTCTGTTTAATAGTTTTAGTAATTTTTTGTTTGTTGTTTGACACCCAATACTTAACCTATTTATTCCAACCTTTTTATATTCTTGTAACTTTTCTTTATTGATACTTTCTGGGTTAGCTTCTATTGTAATTTCGCATTCCTTAGTTACTTTATAGTTAAGTTTTATTAAGTTAACTAATTTTGCAATAAAGCCACTTTTAACGTAGCTAGGAGTGCCTCCACCTATAAAAATAGTATCTACTTTTTTATTTTTATAGTTATTACTAGCAAGTTGAACTTCTTTTAATAAAGCATTAAAGTAATTTTCTATTTGCTTAGTTTGTGGCGCAAAAGAAGTAAACGCACAATAACTGCACTTTTGCGTGCAAAATGGTATATGAATGTATAGTGCTAAGCTGTTTGTCATTAGTGTAAAACCTCTTTTTTATTTTTTTAAATTATGGTATAGTATTGTAACATAAAATTATAATTTTGCGAGTATAAATAATGAATTTTGCATATGTGACTTTTTTAATAAAAAATGATAGTTATGTGCCGGGCGCACTTGTTTTTGCATACAGCTTAAAAAAACAAAACACTAAAATGGACTTAATATGTTTTGTTAGTAACGATATTAGTAAAACGGCAATTACAAGCTTAAAAGTGATATATGATAAAGTTATTTTTACAGACCAAATAGAAGTAGAAAACAAAAGAAAACAACAAAGGCAAGATGTTAAACTACTTTTTAATAGGTTTAACGCTTTATTATTAGAAAATGAAGATGTTGCAGGTAAAGCTTACGACAAAATTATTATTGCTGATTGCGATGTTTTAGCAATAAAAAAATGGGACTCACTTTTTGAAGTTAACGCACCAGCAGGCATAATTAACGAAAGTAAAGAACATACAATGCAGTATGAACAAGGCAAATACGTAATACCAGACAGTTATTATCAAACAACTGAATGGGTATGGCACGATATTTATAAAAATTACCCGCATGGTGCTAAATTACCTAAGACTATTACAGATAAAGTAAATAAAGACAACAATAATATGGGCATTAATGCAGGACTTTACTTATTAAAGCCTAGTATAAAACTTTATAATAGCATTTTAAGTGACCTTAAAGATGAACATATAAAACAAAAAATTAATAATTATAACTGGCCAGAAATGCAGTATATAACTCAAAAACTAAGTGGAAAATGGCATAACATTGACCTTAAGTTTGCAAGCATAAGTGGTTACCCTACTTTGCATCACATAAACGGCATACATTTTGTAGGACTAAAGCCTTGGAGCTTCAAAAACAAAAGCCTAAAAACTTTTGCTCGCTTTGATGACTTTAAACTTTGGTATGCCACTTATAAAAATATGCTAAAAGACTACCCCGCTTTAGCAAAAAACACTAAACTAAATAATCTGCTAAATAAAATAAACAAATTACAACAAAACAAAAAATATTTTTTTGACAAACATGATATAGAAAACATAAAACACCTAGTAAATTAATAAATATATTAAGTCACAATTTTTTTATTACAAAAGATAAAATGATTTAATTTATAATAATATAGGAGGTTTTCATATGTTTCAAAAAGAGCATTTATCAGTGCTAGATTGGATATTATTTCATATAATATCAGTTATACCGTTAGTTAATTTGATTGTATACATAATACTTTTAATAACACCTCAAACAAATAAAACATTAAAGAATTATTTAATATCAATAATTGTATTAATTTCAATAGCAGCATTTATATTTATAATATTTGCAAGCGTTATAGCAAATTCAATATTTTAAGGTTATTAATTACTTAACTTGAATTTTTTAGCAATACTTTAATTCTAAAAGCTTTAGTACATAAAAGTGCATAATTAAACTAAAAATATGCTAATTAATAGCACAAAAAAACAGCCATTAGTTTGGCTGTTTTTTTTATTTATCTTTCTATTTTTGTATCTTCTTGGTTTTCTTTTTGTGGTTTGTTTTGTTTTTCTTGCTCAATTTCAAACTCTTTATCTACTTGGTCTAAAAGTGCATCTACACTTACACCTACAATTGTTTCTTGGCTTAGTTCGTTTAATTTGGTTGAGTTTTCAAACAAACTGCTTGCTTGAGGTTGAAGTTTTACTTCATTCCAGTCTTGCTTTTGATATTCGTAAAAATTTTCTCTTTTAATATAGTCCATTCTTGCACTTGTTTTTACTGAGTGAAAAGAAAATTGAACATCATCAATATTAACTATTAACACAGAGTTTTTACCATGTTTATTGTCAGAAAAAGTTAGTACCTTTTTATCATCTTCAATAGCAGAGTCTACAGCTTGTTCTATAAACTGTTTATGTTTATAGCTTTTTTTAAACTCACTTGAAGCATAATCTTTTTTAGTGTATGAGTTAAGCAAGTTTATTGAACTTAAGAATAAAAAATAATCATCCTTTGTGTTTAAACTCATAGTTTTAAGTAGCAAAAATGCTTTTTTTGCTTGAGCGTGAGTAATGTCTTCTTCTTTTGGTTGTGTACTCAAACTGTTTTTAATATCTTTTATTTGCATAGTTCCTCCAAATTTATTATAAAACAAAAAAGTAACTAAAAAACAATATGTTAGTTACTTTTGTTAATAAATTTACCTTTCTAATACTTCATTGTCTGTATTATTATATTTTGCATTAAGTGCATCATACTTTTTATTAATTCGTTCAACTTGTTTGTTAGCCTTTTCGTCACTTATAAGGTTAAACATATTATCTTTACTAACTTTATTAAGTTCTTTAAGCCTATTTTTTTCTATTTTTCCTTCGTTCATAATTAACCCCTTTATATTTAGTTATTTTAATTATACTAGTTTTTTAAGTAAAAAGCAAATTTTATTGTTAACTACTAACTTGTTATTTAATAACCTTCTTATACTTTAAATTTTTAATAATAAATTTAAAGCGTTATATTACTAAAAGTTAAAACTCTCAAGTTTGTTTATATTAATTAATAAAAAAACGTTTAAAATATGTATAAGGTCAAGGCTCGCATTATTTTGTCCAAGCAGAAGCTTACTTAATGTAAGTGTAAAACAATAAACTCAAAAAACTTGTTAAAAATATATTAAAAAAAATGGCTAAGTTATAGCCATTTTTTATTGTCTATATTAATGCTATAAACACAAATAGTGAAATTGTAATGTTTTTTTAATCTATTTTTAGTATAGACATAAACGCTTCAGCTGGCACTTCTACATTACCTACTTGCCTCATACGCTTTTTACCTTTCTTTTGCTTTTCTAGTAATTTCTTTTTACGAGTTATGTCGCCGCCGTAACACTTACTTAAAACGTCTTTACGTAATGCTCTTACAGTTGAGCGAGCAATTATTTTATTACCTATTGCTGCCTGAATTGGTATTTCAAACATTTGCCTTGGTATTGCTTCTTTTAATTTTTCTACAATTGCTTTTCCTCTTTCATAAGCTTTTGACTTATGCACAATAATGCTTAGGGCATCTGTTACTTCTGAGTTTAGCAGAATATCCATTCTTACTAAGTCGCTTTTTTTATAGCCTTTCATTTCGTACTCTAGGCTTGCATAACCTTTTGTTCTACTTTTTAACTGATCAAAAAAGTCGTATATAATTTCATTTAATGGTATTTCATAGGTTAAGTTAACGCGTTTTTCATCTAAATATTGCATATCTAACTGAACGCCTCGTTTTTCTATAGATAAGTCCATAATTGCGCCTAAATAATCTGGCGGTGTAAATATGTTCATTTTTACCATAGGTTCTTGTATATGGTCAATTTCTTGCACATGTGGCAAGTTAACAGGGTTACTTACTACTTCCATCTCACCATCTGTTTTAAACACTTTATAACTAACGCCTGGCGCTGTTGCTATAATATCTAGGTCAAACTCCCTTTGAAGTCTTTCTTGAATAATTTCCATATGAAGTAAACCTAAAAAGCCACATCTAAAACCAAAACCTAATGCTTTACTAACTTCAGGTTCGTAACTAAGTGAAGCATCGTTTAACTTTAATTTTTCTAGTGCATCTTTTAAGTCGTTGTATCTGCTACCATCGGTTAAAAATATGCCTGAATAAACCATAGGTGTTACAACTTTATAACCAGGAAAAGCTTGCTTTGCTGGGTTTGTAGCGCTTGTAATAGTGTCGCCTACTTTTGTATCGGCAACGTTTTTTATGCTTGCTGTTAAAAAACCAACATCTCCTGCTTTTAAAACATCCGTTGTTTTTGCACTAGGTGTAAAAATGCCAACTTCTACTGCTTCAAACTGTTTGTCTGTTCGCATCATTTTAACTTTGTCACCTGCTTTTACTTGGCCGTCTACAACTCTTATTAAACTAATTGCGCCTTTATAATTATCATAAAAGCTATCAAAAATTAGTGCTTTTAGTGGTTTTTCGTCCTCTCCTTTTGGAGATGGAAAATAATCTACAACTGCGTCTAAAACTGCATTTATGTTTACATTATTTTTAGCACTTATTAAAGGTGCATTACTAGCATCTAGCCCTATTACTTCTTCAATTTGTTTTTTTACTTTTTCTACATCTGCACTTGGTAAGTCAATTTTGTTAATTACAGGTATAATTTCTAGGTCTTGTTCTAGTGCTAAATAAACGTTAGCCAAAGTTTGAGCTTCTACGCCTTGAGCAGCATCAACTATTAAAATAGCACCCTCGCATGCAGCTAAAGAGCGTGAAACCTCATAAGTGAAGTCAACGTGACCTGGAGTATCTATTAAGTTAAGTGTGTAGTCTTCACCATCTTTAGTATATTTCATAGTAGTTGGAGCAAGTTTTATAGTAATGCCGCGCTCTTGTTCTAGGTCCATACTATCTAATTGCTGAGACTTCATTGTTCTTTTGTCCATAGAGCCGGTGTTTTCTATTAGCCTATCTGCTAGAGTGCTTTTACCGTGGTCTATGTGTGCTACTATGCAAAAATTTCTTATATTTGATTGTCTTTCATTCATTTATTGTTTACGCCTTTTTAGTTTTATTACTATAAGAGTATATTGTAAGTTTAATAATTTTGCAAATAGTTTTTTGCTATACTAAAAAATATTAACATTTTACTGGTAAAATTACCTGAAAAATGCTAATATGTGAATAGAATTTAAGAGGAAAAATTATGAAAGATATATTTGAAAGTTTTATAGTTGACACTTTAATAGCTCACAGAGGGCTTCACAATAAAGATAAAGGAGTGCCGGAAAACAGTTTGCTTGCTTTTAAAAAAGCAATAGAAAAAGGCTATGCAATAGAACTTGATGTTCAACCTTTAGAAGACGGTACACCTGTTGTTTTTCATGACTCTAAACTAGCAAGAATGACAGGTCAAGATGGCTATATTAACAATCTAAAAATAGAAGATTTAATAAACTATAAACTTTTAGGTACAGATGAGCTTATAACAACACTAGAAGATGTTTTAAAATTTATTGATGGTAGAACGCCAATACTTATAGAAATTAAAAACTACTCTAGGCCAGGAGATTTTGAAAAGAAAATATTAAAATTATTAAAAGAATATAAAGGTAAAACAGCTATAGTTAGCTTTAACCCTTACGTTTTATGTTGGTTTAAACAAAAAGCCCCAAACATTTGGCGCGGGCAGAATGCATCTTTTTTTAAAGGGCATAAATTATCTTTTATAAAAAAACTTATAATAAAAAGGCTAATGTTAACATACATTGCTAGCCCTAATTTTATTTCTTATGATGCTACTAATTTACCAAATAAATACACTAAAAAACTAAGCCATTTACCACTTATTGCTTGGACTGTTAAATCAGAAGAGGAATATTTAAGAGTAATAAAACATTGCGATAACGTTATATTTGAAGGTTTTGAGCCTAAAAATTAAATAAAAACAAAAAAACCAGCAGTTAAGCTGTTTTTTTGTTTTACATTTTACTTAATTATTAATAGTTATTAGGTTTTAGCATAAAGTGTTCTTGTTTATGGTCACAAGCTGGGCATACATCTGGAGCTTTTTTGCCGTAATGAATATGTCCGCAATTTTGACACTGCCACGCTACTTCTTCTTCTTTTTCAAATACAGAGTTATTGTCTATATTTTCTTTTAATTTATTGTAGCGTTTTTCGTGTTCTTTTTCTACTCCACCCACTTGTTCAAAGTGTTTTGCAACTTCGTAAAAGCCTTCTTCTTTTGCTTCTTTTGCAAACTTAGCATACATATCTGTCCATTCGTAGTTTTCACCACCTGCAGCTTCTACTAAATTTTCTTTTGTTGAATTAATTTTGTTTAAAAACTTAAACCATAGTTTTGCGTGTTCTTTTTCGTTTAATGCTGCTTCTTCAAATATTTTTGAAATTTGAACATAACCGTCTTTTTTTGCTTGCTTAGCGTAAAAGTCATACTTGTTTCTTGCCATACTTTCACCTGCAAAAGCTTCTAGTAAGTTTTTTTCTGTTTTTGATCCTTTTAAATTCATATTAATTTTCTCCTTTTAATGTTTTAATGTTTTTTTCTTTTCCATTATTTGTTGGTTTATAATAAACTCTTGATTTTAGCGTGTCTGGCATATATTGTTGCTTAACATAACCGCCGTAATCATGAGGATATTTATATTTTTTTGCTTGTATACCCTTATTTTTTAAATACTCAGGCACATTATCATCTTTTGCTTTTTTTGCGTCATTATTTGCTTGATTCATAGCTATTGTTACTGAATTACTTTTTGGCGCTAAGCATACATAAATTATTGCGTGAGTAAGTGGTATGTTACCTTCAGGCATTCCTAATTTTTCTACAGCTTGCAGTGCTGAGTTTGCAAGTAATAATGCGTTAGAGTCTGCCATACCTACATCTTCACTAGCATGAACAATTAGCCTTCTAGCTATAACTCTAGCATCTATACCGCCTTCTATTAACCTATTAGCATAATATAACGCCGCATCAGGGTCGCTTCCTCTTAAGCTTTTACAATACGCGCTTAGCATATCGTAATATAAATCACTACTAACACTTAAAGACTTTGATTGAATGCATTCTTCTAGGTTTTCTGTTGTAATTTCAATCTCGCCTTTACTATTTGTTTTACTTGTTGCACTAGCAAGTTCTAAAGCGTTAAGTGCTGTTCTAACATCTCCGCCTGAACGCTCTGCTAAAAACTTTATAGCCTCGTTGCTAATTTTTATGTTTAGGTTTTTTAGTCCGTTTTCTTCATCATTTAACGCTCTTATTACTGACTTTTCTATATCACTAGAGGTTAAAGGTTTAAACTTAAACACTTTAACTCGTGATATTATAGCGCTAGTTAAACTAATATATGGGTTTTCTGTTGTTGAACCAATCAGAATTATTGTGCCTTCTTCTACAGCTTGTAAAATACTATCACTTTGCGCTTTACTCCAGCGGTGGCACTCATCTAATAGAAGATAAGTTCTTTTGCCATATAAACTTAACGAGTCTTTAGCTTTTTGAATAACCTTTTTAACATCGCTAACACCACTACTTACAGCATTTAATTTTTCAAAGTTAGCATCACTATAAGTTGCTACCATTCTTGCAAGTGTTGTTTTACCAGTTCCGGGTGGACCATAAAATATTGTGCTACCTAAAGCACCTGCTTTTACTGCTCTTACAATTAAACTATTTTCACTCACTAAGTGTTTTTGCCCTAAAAAGTTTTCAAGTTTTGTAGGTCGCATACGCTCAGGTAAGGGTGCAAGCTTTTTAGTTGTTTTAGAAAATAAGTCCATAATTCACCTTTTAAAATTTAAGTTGTTTTAACTTAATAAGTATAACATACAACAAATTTTAACTTAAATATTTTAGGCTTGTTTTTGTACTTTTAAGTAATTTAAGGCTAATTTGTTTATATTTAAAAGCTTAATATTGTTTGCAATAATTAGTTTATTTTTTCCATCTACCATAAGCTTGTATTTTTGATTTTTGTAGTCAAAAATAACTTCAAGTTTTGAATTTATTAACTTGTAATTTGGTTTTATATATAAATATTTTTTATTTATTTTCATATTAAGAACATTACACACTAAAAAAGCATATAGTTTGTCTTGTGCGTTATTTTTTAACTCTTGCTTGTTTGAAGAGTTAAACTGCTTTATATAAATAGTCATAATACTCATAAAAAAAGTATTAACTATAAAAATACTTTAAAACAAAAAAGGGTGGAATTACCACACCTTTTTTCATATATGTTACTTAACCTATAAGCCGAGTTCTGTATCAAATGGTCATCTATCTAGACGCATTGTTACCAATGTATTCAAGCGGTGTATAGAGCGTGGCGGACAGCCACATAAAGCCCTTTTTACCTTGCACCAAGTGGGGTTTACACAATGACTGAGTCACCAAAGTCATTAGTAAGCTCTTACCTTACTTTTCCAACCTTACTTCAACTAAGCCTAAACTTAGCGATTAGCGGTATATTTCTGTTGCACTTTCCTTAAAGTTACCTTCACTGGGGGTTACCCAGCACCCTGTCCTGTGGAGCTCGGACTTTCCTCGACAAGTTACCTTGTCGCGACCATCTGGTTAACTAACGCTTTTATTATATCAAATAACTAAGCATTTTGCAAGTTAATTTTTTTTAGAAAACTAGCATTAATAACAATAATTATTTATATAAATAAACACCAAATTAACGTTTTTTAACCACTTATTAGTTCTTATAATTAACCTATATTACAAAGTCTTCTTTATTTAAAGAGTCTCTTATAACTTCAAGCGCTTTATTTTCTAACCTACTTATATATGACCTACTTATGCCTAGTTGTTTTGCTACTTCTCGCTGAGTTAAAGCAGGCGTTCCAAACACACCGTAACGCATACAAATTATTTTAAACTCTCTTTTAGTTAATACTTTTTTCATTTTTTTTACTAATTGCTCACTTAATACTTTTGTTTCTACTTTTTCTAATATATCTGTTTCATCACTTTCTACAGTGTCAAGCAGTGTTATTTCGTTGCCGTCGTTATCTTGCCCTAGCTTTTCTTCTAAACTGTACACTACATTATGCTTTTTACTAACTCTTATTAGCATTAAAATTTCGTTTTCTATGCACCTACTAGCATATGTTGATAATTGAGTTCCTTTGTCTTCTTTGTATGTATTTATTGCCTTTATTAGCCCTATAACACCTACAGATATCAAGTCATCTGCATCTCCAGCATTAGAATATTTTTTTACTATGTGCGCTACAAGCCTTAAATTATGGCTTATTAACCTCTCTTTTGCTCTTTCGTCTCCTTTTTTAAATAACTTAATGCATTCTTTTTCCTCTTTTTGATTTAAGGGTTTAGGAAAGCAGGTAGCATTATTTACATAACCAGTAAAAAACATTATTTTGCCAATAAAAGTTACAAAAGTTTCTAAAATCATACATTAACCGCCTTTTTTCGTGTGTGCAAATAATATATGAGTGTTAATATTCAATTTTGCTTGACCATAAACAAAAAAGCTAAAAAATTTTTTTTAGCTTTTTATTATTTAACTTATATTTAATAACATTTATTTTATGTCGTTAGGTTTTCTTAGCATATCGCCTGCTTGTAACTTTATGTTTGACTTAACATACAATTTTTGCTGAACTTGGTTTGCAACTTCAACTTGTTCTTGGTCTTCATTTAATAACTCAACAATTTTTATTTTCTTGTTTAAGTTTTCAGTTGGAGATAATACTTCAAGCGTTTCTTGTAACTCAAACTTATTTCGTTGCTCAACTAAAGTGTAGCCGTCTTTAGTGTCTTCAAGCACTAATGCTATAAACTTATGACTAGCTTTAGGAGCAGAGTTTTTAAGGTTGTTAGGGTTTTCATCTTTATAATAAAAGCCTGTTGTGTAATTTCTGTGGCTTGCTTTTTCAAGTTCTTTTATTAAATCTTCTGGAGCTTTATAATTGTTAACATCTTTATTTAATATGTCAATTGCTCTTCTATAAGCATTTACAACAGTTGCTACATAATATTCACTTTTCATTCTGCCTTCAATTTTAAAACTAGTAACGCCTACTTTTGCAAGTTCGTCTAAATGTTTAATAAAATTTAAGTCTTTACTATTTAAAATGTAAGTTCCGCGTTCATCCTCATTTATTTCAAACTTTTCGCCTTGTCTGTTTTTTTCTGTAATTGTATACTCCCATCTGCAAGGTTGAGCACACGCTCCGCGGTTTGCATCTCTGTTTGTTAGGTAATTACTAAGTAAACACCTGCCAGAATAAGCCATACACATAGCACCGTGAACAAAAGTTTCAAGTTCTATTTCTTCAGGTAAATATTCTTTAATTTCTTTTATTTCTTTTAAGCTAAGTTCTCTAGCTAGAATTAAACGCTTAGCGCCTAAATCTACAAAAGCTTTTGCAGAATACTTGTTTGTAATGTTAGCTTGCGTGCTTATATGTAAGTCTACATTTGGCGCGTGTTCTTTTACAAAGCGTGCAATGCCTAAATCTGCCACTATAACTGCATCTACCTTTATTTCTTGTAAGTATTCAACATATTCTTTTAAGCCGTTAAAATCTAAATTATGAGCTAATATGTTTAGTGTAATATAAGCCTTTTTATTTAATGCGTGAATATACTCTACTTGCTCTTTTAAATTGTCTTGATCAAAGTTACCTGCATAAGCTCTTAAACCAAAACGTTTACCAGCAAAATAAACAGCATCTGCTCCGTATAATAAGGCTGTTTTTAACTTACTTTTATTACCAGCTGGTGCTAGTAGTTCAATTTTTTTCATTTTTCTTCCTTTATACTAATGCTAACTCCATCTTCAATGTTTAATATTTGAGTTTTTAATAAACTAGACTCGCTTATTCCTTGTAAAAATTTTTGCAAGTTGTTAACAATAGTTCTTTTTTTCTTTGGTGCTGGCGTTTTACTAAACACCATACCTCTATATAGTACATTATCGGCAAACAAAATTCCACCTTTGTTTAACATTTTAATTAAATAAGGTAGGTAGTTAATGTATTGCCCTTTAGGTCCATCTAAAAATATAAAGTCATATGTATTATTTAATTGCGGTAATACCTCAATTGCATCACCACTAAAAATTTTAACATTATTAAATGCTAATTTATTAAAGTTTTGCTTTGCTAACTTAACATTATCTTCACTTTTTTCTATAGTATGTAAAATAGCATCTTCTACTGTGTTTTCTAGCATTAAAGTGCCAGAATAACCAATAGCTGTGCCAATTTCTAGTATGCTTTTTGGCTTTTTAATTCTTATTAAGCTTGTAAGCAAACTAGCAGTATAAGAACGCAAAACAGGTACATTGTTTTGAACTGCATATTTATAAAGAGCGTTTGTTTTACAAACGCCCTCTTTATTTAAAATTTCAATTAAATTATCGTCCGTTTTAAACTCTTTCAACTTAGTTCTCCAATACAAATGCCATTATCATTGGTCTTCTTTTAGTCTTTTTATAAAAGTGGTTGCTTAAGTTGCGTCTTACAGCATCTTTAACAATGCTCCACTCTATTTCGTTTAAACTTAAATTTTTAACTGTTTGTGTTACTACTTGTTTTGCTTCATGAGTAATGCTTTGCTCGTTAGCATACATTAACCCACGAGTAATAATATCAGGTGAGTTTGCTAATTCGCCTGTTGCTCTGTTTATGTTTAACATTACAACACACACACCATCTTCTGCTAATTGTTTTCTGTCTCTTAATACTACACTTTCCATATCACCAAAACCTAAGCCATCTACAAGCCTTCTGCCTGCTACTACTCTTCCGTTTTGTTTCATAGATTTTTTATTTAGTTCAACCACCATTCCAATTTCAGGAATAAGAGTGTTTCTTTCGTTCATACCCATTGATGTAGCAAGTTCTATATGCTTTTTAAGCATTCTATACTCACCATGTGCAGGCATAAAGTATTTTGGTCTAACTAATGAGTGTATTAATTTTAATTCTTCTTCTTTAGCGTGTCCTGAAACGTGCACTTCTGCTAGTGCATCAAATATTACTTCAGTACCTTGTTTATATAAGTTATCTATTACTCCAAATATAGCCTTTTCGTTACCCGGTATTGCTGAAGCTGATATTACTATAGCATCATTTGTATTTAGGGTTACGCCTTTAAAGTTACCAGCTGCCATTCTAGTTAATGCACTAAAAGGCTCGCCTTGGCTACCAGTAGATAATACTAATATTTCATTATCTTTATATTTTTTTATTTGGTTAATTGGAATAATGTTCTTTTTATCAAGTTTAAGTTCGCCAATTTTACTTGCAACGTCTGCCACATTTAGCATACTTCTACCACTAAATGCAACTTTACGACCATACTTAACAGCTAAGTCAATTAATTGTTGCAATCTGTATACGTTACTTGCAAATGTTGCTGTAAATATACGCTTATTTTTGTGTTGAGCAAAAATAGCATCTAGGTTTTTACCTACTATTGTTTCACTCATTGAAAACCCAGGTAAACCTGCGTTAGTACTGTCTGCTGTTAGTAGTAAAACGCCTTTTTTGCCTAGTTCTGCTAGCCTGTGTAAATCTGTTGTTTCACCAGTAACTGAAGTGTAATCTATTTTAAAGTCACCAGTATGAACCCAGTTACCTACAGGAGTTGAAATGTTAAGTGCAAAAGCACCTGCTGTTGAGTGGTTTACAAATATAAACTCTACTCCAAAAACGCCTTGTTTAACTACTTGTTTAGGTTTAACTGAAACAAGTTTTGGTTTAATGCCTTTATGCTCTCTTAGTTTAGATTCAACTAATGCTAAAGCCATTCTACTACCATAAACTGGCACGTTAATTTCTTTTAATAAATACGGCAAGCTACCAATATGGTCTTCATGCCCGTGTGTTATAAAAATACCTTTAATTTTGTGCTTATTTTGCACTAAATACGTAATATCTGGCACTATTAAGTCAATACCTGGTAAGTCTTCCCCTGGGAATTTAGTACCTGCATCTACTATTATAATGTCGTTACCGTATTCTACGGCCATCATATTTTTACCAATTTCGCCTATTCCACCTAAAAACATAATTTTTAGTTTTCTGTTTGGCTTATTAGTACTTTTTTGATTGTTAAATTGTTTTTTAATAACTTGAATGCTTTCTGAATTTTCATTTTTGTGTGCATTGTTATTTTTATTGTTGTTCTTATTATTATTTTTGTCTTTGTTATTATTGTTGTTAATATTTTTACTATTATTTTTGTTGTTGTTATTATTTTTGTTGTTATTTTTACTGTTGTTGTTATTTTTACTGTTGTTAATATTTTTGTTGTTTGTTTTGTTTGAGTCATTTTTGTTTGAGTTACTATTATTATTAGAGTGTTTAGCTTCCTCGTTGTTACCTTTGTTAGTCTTTAACTCTTTGTTAACCTCTTTTAATAGGTCTCTTTTAATTTTTTCTTGTGATTTAAGACTGTTATAGTCTTTGTTTGCACCAAGCTTAGATCTTTTTAAATAAGTTGTTCTAGCTTCTGAGTGCTTTGAATTTTGTTCTGTATTTGTATTATTCAAATTGTTCTCCTTTTTGTTTGTTTTTGTTTTTAATAAAACGCAACAAGCAACTATAACAATTAAAGTTATAGTTTATTTTATTGTTGGTTTTTTCTTTTATAATTGTAAAAATATATATTAACAAGCTTTTATAAAGCTACAAAAAAATACTAAGTTAATTGTTTTATATTTTAATTTATTATATGCTTATATATTATTATATAACAAAATCACTAAATAATGAATTTTGTTTTGTTAACGCTGTCTTGTTCTTCTAACTTTTTTGGTGTTAAAATAGTATCAGGGTCAACATAATATCTCATACCCATACTACCATAATACATCACCATACCAAATATTGCAAGTAAAAATATGCTTGAAGGTAAGGTAACTAATAAACTAGCACCACCAGTTAGTATTAAAAAAAACAAGTTAACAGTTAATATGCTAAGCACAATTATAACTGCATTTGATAATGTTTTATAAAACCTGCGGTTAACTGCTATAAGGCCTAAATAAAAGCCTTTTTTTATTGAACAGTTATGAACTACAATTGCAGGTGAAACACCACTAAATGCTGTTAAGTTTGCTGATATTAAAACAGTACTTAGTGTTATTATTATAAACGGTGCAAATATTGCTATAACCTCACTTGTGTTATTTAAAAGTGGCAAGGTTAAATAAATTAAAAACGCTATTAAAATATTAAAAGGCAAATTAATAAATAATTTTGCAGTTTGCAGTTTAACCGCTTTAGGAAAAACTCTTACAAAACTGCTAGTAAAAGAAAAATTTGCATTGCTAGACATATAGCCATTTAAATATTCATTTACTGCCAAATCACTTAACCCTATTATATAATTACCTAAAATTAAAATAGTTGCTAGTACTAAGGTCAAACTTAAGCCAACTTGGCTAATGTTTGCTGATACTATGCTTAAAAACTCATTAATAGTAACATAAAAAGCGTTTAATGTATAGTGAATATTAAAATTTAATGCAGCATTTGAAAACTCAGTATAAACTTTAGTAAAAAAGTTGTTTTGGTTTAATACCTCTAATAACGGCATAGCAAAAATGGTAGCAACAGAAAAAACAATTAGCGTTGCTAATAACTTATAAACTAAAATTTTCCAAACTAAAGTAAAGTTTGAAAATAGTATTCTTAAAGAGTTTCTAAACATCATAACAAATTTTTACCTTTATCTGTGATAGTATTTTTTACGGTTATCGTAGCGTTCTGTTTTAGATAGATCGTAGTAAGCTGTCATTGCTAAGGTTGAGTAATATATTATTAACAGTAAAACGCCTAAAATATTGATTATTGTAAGAAAACCTGAATTAATAAACAAACTTATAAACACAGCAACTATTAAATATGGAGCTATTACAGCAACAGTTAAAGCAAAACTATTTTTTTGCGTTAGTTTAATAGCAGTGCTAAAAGAGTACCTAAACTGACTTCCATCTGTCATCATATTAACAGTATTAATAAATAAAACGCTAGAAATAAGTGCATAAACAATTAACATAACACTTAAAATTACATTACTTATAACTACATTAAAAACAGTTGGCGATGAATTTATGCCAGATATTAATAAATGCGTTAAAAATAATATTGCACTGCTAGCAAACGCTATAACAAGCCCTACAACTAAAAATGCAACTAAGTTAGCTAAAGCTACTAAAATATTGTTATTTACATGGTCTTTTATTGCCTCTAAGTTAAACTTGCCACTTCTAAAGTGATGTTCAATTTGACCTAAAATAGCACTAATAAAAATTGCCATTAAAATTATTGTAACAAGTGTTAACACTAATTGCAATAACCCAAAATCCACCATTCCATAAAAAATGCTACCAAAGTTTAAAACAGGCGCTTGTGAGTAATTATTAATAAATTCTACTGTTTTAAAAGGGTTTAACACTATGCCATAAAAAACAGCAGGTACTATACCTAAAATTAATAAGTATAGCGGGTTTTTAACAATATAATTTAGAGTTGATTTAACAAACTTCATATATACTCCTACTATTTAAAATATTATAATATAAAAATTTTATTTTAGCAAACATAATTGTTTGTAAAGTTTAAGTATTTTAAACCTATTTGTAAAAAAAAGAGAGTAACTACAAATACTCCCCTTTAATATTTATTTATCTTTTTTTTGTGTTTTAACTAATTTGTCTGAGTAACCTGTGCCACTAGTTGGGTTAGAAATTATGCCTAGCACAATAAATACTCCTAAAACACTATTTACAGTGTTTATTATTGCTTTATCATCAACTACAAATGAAAAGTTTTTGCCTAGTGTTTGCATTAACAAAATTACAGCTGCTGTTAGGCTTGTCCAAAAACCATAATTTTTTATTTTATTTTTAAAATTCATTTTGCACCTCTTATGTTAAGTATCTGTTAAAGACGTATTTTTTTATCTCTTTAACTTCTTTTTTAATGTCTTTTACTACACCTAAATGCGTGCTAAGGTCTTTAATAGTTTCCTGATATTTTTTTTCTCGTTTTCCACTATCTTTAAGTGAATAAACAAGTAGCACTACAAACAAAGTAGCCCATATACCATCTTTTAAAGCAAGCGTTAAAATTTGTTCCCACATAACTTATTCTTTTGTTGCAAACTGAGTTTGCAGGTTTTGTTTAATTTCTTCGTTTAAGTTTACTTGTGAGTTTAAGTAATTGCTTGCTTGTTCTTTACTTAAAGTGTTTAAGTACCCTTTTAGTATTTGGTATTCTATTTTTTGCCTAGCTTGTTTTAATGTTTTAGGTGGTTCTTCACTTTTATCTTTTTTTGGTTTACTTTTATGCTGAAAGTCTTGTTCAGTTTTTTTAGAAGTGTCTTTATTTAATTGCTCAGTTAACTGCTTTATCTTATTTATATTTAGTGTTTGCTGTGCTTGTTGCAATTGCTCCTTTAACAGTTCTTGTGTGTTTTCTTTTTCTTGAATTTCATTTTTTTCTTGTTTAATAGCTTCATCATTTTCATTACTTTCAGCAATATTATTATTTTGTTTTTCTTTTAAGCCTTCCTCATTTGGCTTATTTTCTTCTAAATTATAAATGTTTTCAAACATTAGTTGCCCTCCTTTTTGTAGGTGCTTATGTATTTTGTAATTATTAAAAAATTCTTGCAAACTTTTTTTAGAATACAAGTTTTTCATACTATAATAGTTGCAAGGTTAATTTTACATTAGAAATTTGACATTTATCTGTCAAACTTTCTATTTTTAAGCCTATCAACTCTCCTTTTATATTAGGTTTAATACTGCTTATTGTATTTTTGCCTTTTATATAATAAGTTGATTGACTCTTTTCTGTAATAATAGTTAAATTACAGTCATAAGCAGTTATTAAAGATATTTGCCTTATTAATTTTTTGTAGTTAGGATAGTTTAAACTATTCACAGGGGTGTACCAGTGTTTTGTAGTTGGTTGATCAAAAAACATACCGTTTTTTGTTATTTGCCCTAATCTTTGATTAAATACAGAGTTAAAGCAAAATGCCATTTTGCTCATACTTTCTACTTGAATAGATGTCATACTTGTAACATCAATACCTCTTGATATGTTAAACATTTCTGTTTTTACATTTAACTGAATTAGTGTGTTATTTATGTGACTTAAATTAGTCTCGCAACCTATTTGGTTGTTATCTGGATAGTTTAATTTACAAGATATGTAGTATTTGCCTGCATGGTAGCTAGCTACTGCTTGGTCATTAAAAATGCCTTCTAGTAATCCACCTATTTTTAATTCAATCTTTCTTGTAGTAACGCCGTCAAACTGATATATTCCATCTTTTGTTAGCATTAATATTCTATCACCACACACACAAATTGTGTCTTTATATATTCGGTTACCTGAAACAAATAAATGGCTAACATCAACTTCGTTTACACCTTCATATGTTCTTACTTTTGTTATACCAAAATCTCTAAATACGTAAATGTTACCTAAAAAGCTTATTACTTTATTTACTGTGCCTCTTTCGTCGTTTAGTTCTATTTCATAATCATTAGGTCCAGACACGTCAACAGTCCACGTAGTTGGGTCTAAGTTTGATGAGTATCTAACAATATTGTTTTTACCTGCTACTGTAGCAAAAAGTTTATCTCTATGTGTACATAATGAACTTATTTTTGGTGCGGTAGTTACAACTTGAGGCACATTTTCGCCGTTCCAACATACAAAACTGTTAGTTTGACTAGTTAAAATAATAACATCGCTTCCATTTAATTTATAGTTTAATGCTGTTGGTCTAGTGTCAAAATTAACATTTTCTAATAAAAAAAATGTAGGAAGTGGGCTAAACATTGTAGCGTAATAAATTAAAGAGTCTTTAGTATATAACATTAACTTATCCATTTGCTTTTGCTGATACTTATTATAGTGTTTAAAGTGCCATATGCAGTCAATTTCTTTACCCTCTGGTAATGTAGGCAAGTTTTCTATTATGGGGTCTTGCGCGCTTTCTGGTACTTTTAAGTCTTCAAATCCTATTCCTTCAACTAATGCTCCACTCTCATAATTGTAATTATAAGTGTTTATTGCAAAAGTATGAGGCATAATGTCTTCACTTTCTTGAGTGTTTATACCATTTTTAAAACTAGTCAAATTTAGTTGCACTGTTTTTTTGGGTTGCATTCTTAAATGTTTTTTATAAAACACTATAACCACCTCCTAGCAGGCATAACTAATTCTGTTTTTTTTCTTGATGATATTAACACTGAGTCTTTAAAGCGTTTTTGCCAAAGCGAAGCTTCATCATACAAACCACTTATAACGCAGTATTCACTTGCAACTCCATATGCAAATATACGCTCAGTAATTTTGTTTGCAAAATTTTCTGTGCTTTCTTCTAAGGTTACTTTTACTGGTAGGTATGAATATTCTATATTGTAATCTCCATTTCTTAACTTTAAATGTGTTGGGTAAGTTTTATATTTAGCCGTTTTATTGTCTGTTGTAACTAAACTTAAAACATCAACAATATTTTTATTTAAATTAATATAGTCAAATTTTTCATTTGTAACTGTTATGTACTCACTGTGTTTTAGTGGTATATATTCAGTAGCTATTTCGTTATATACTAAGTTTAAGCACCTTAAAAGTAAGTTAAGGTTTTTGTTTGTCTGCTCGCTAGGTGTTTGAACCTGCCCGCCAAACTCACTTAATTCAAGCACATCTTCAAGTTGTAAATATGTGGCTGTTAATTTAATAATTTCTACTGCTTTCAATTTTAATCCTCCTTTATACCCATTTTGTTTTATAACTATTTTCAAAATTTATATTATAATTATCTGCTTTACGATGTATGTATTTACCCATTTGTGAAAGTTGTGTTTTTGCCTGGTCTTGAACTTTGTTTTGAGCATCTTTTTCTAATTTCTCATTTTGTTTTTGAATATTTTTAATAAGTTTTTCAATATTTTGTACTCTTGTTTTATTAACATAATCTATAGTTCTTTTATCTAGCTCTTTAAAAGGTAATACTAACTGCAAAATATGCTTGTCACTTTCTTTATAAAAAACCTCGTATTGCTTTTTATGTAAGTTAAACTTTAAAATATAGTTGTTATCTATTTGTTTTAGCCTTTTTGCTATGTCAAAAGTGTCTTCAGTTATCATTACATGCATAGGTAAAACTCCTTTTATAAAAAACAAAGGCAAGCAAGTTGCTTACCTTTTGTCTTTTAATTTATTTAATTGTGATTATGCTGTATCAGCTGTGCCGTCTAAACCAACAATTTTAGCTTGTCCGCTTGGCTTATTACAAATTAAGTCAGCGTATTTTACTAATGTTGCAGTGTATGTTGCATGGCCTGGCATTTGTTTAATTATTCTTCCATCTTCGCCTTCTAACCATTTCCAGTCACATAACTGGTGAAGTGAAAACTCAGATGTATTAAGTAAATACATTGCATCGTCTTCTACAAATCTATCTGATATTACAGGTATTCCGTTATACGAAATAGCTTTAAAACCGCCTTGAAGTTCCATAATATCTACATTTCTTCTGTACGCTGCTAAGTATTGTTGATAGCCTCTTTTTACTTTAGAACTTGTTGCAATAAAGTCTACTTGACTTCCTGAAACTTCTTCTAATTGATCAATAGCACTTTGAATAATATTGTCGCCAATACCACCTGTACTTTGTTCAACGTGAGGTTTCATCCATGGGTGTTCAGTTCTTGATACACCGTATAAACTACTATCTGTATCAAATATTTTACCTAAACCTGTAAGCTCTAAGTTCTTAGAGTTTTGAACTGTAAAAAAGTATCCGTTTTGAGTATCTACACTAGGTTCTACATTAAGTTTAATAGTTTTGTTAACTCTATCTACAAAAATTATTCTTGCAGTTTTACCATCAACTTTTTGTTCTAATGAGTCGTAAGTATCTATTACCATACCTTCTACTAAGTTTCTTACACTGTCTACTGTTATTAGTTTAGTAACAGCGTCATAAGCTGTAACTGTAGCAATTTTACCACTACCATCACCATATAACATACGACCAAAGTTAAAGGCACTTGCCTTTATTAACCCTTCCATTTCTGAGTTTAAAAGGTTTACAAAAGCTCCAGCATTATTACTTGATGCTCTTATTGCCTTATCAGAAATTTCTATAGTACCATATAGATTTTTTAATTCAGATATAAACTGAACATAGTTGTTGCTTGCAGCACTTGGCAAAATGCCTTCTTCAGTACCTGCACCAACACCACCATTTAAACCAAAGGGTGCTAATTTTCTTACTTCTTTTCCCCAAACATCGCTAGTTGTTTGTTTTATTTTTGCTAAAAGAGGGTTTGCATTAACATTAAGTTGATTGCTAACAACACCTAAGTATACCGTTTTTAATGCATTCTCTGCACTTGTTAAAGTAACCATATTATTTCTCCTATTTTATTAAATTTTAAAAAAGGATTCAGCCATTTTTTTAGCTTCCTCCAAATTATTTGGTTTATTTTTGGGTGCCAAACTAAAACCAGAACCTGAGTGTGCACTTATTACAGGTGCAGTTTTTTTGCTTGACAATCCTTGCAAATAATTTTTTATTATTTGCTGAGTAACCTCTTTGTTATTTAATATGTATTTACTAACAAATTGTTCGTCTTTAGCTAGCTTTTCTGGACTAGTAAATTTGTTATTTAAAACCTTTGCCCAAGCAATATCTAGTGACTCAGTAGAGTTTGCTACTGTTTTGTCTTTTAAAATAAGCTCAGAAATTTCATTTACATATTCTTTTGCATTTGGGTTTGTTTCAAAAAAGGTTTGCACTTTTTTGTCCCAGTCTTTAGCCTCGTATGAAGGTGCGTTTTGTTTGTTAGCATTTTCTTTTAATTCAGCTACTTGTTTGTTTAGTTCGCTTAACTTTTGGCTTTTTCTTGTAAATTCTTTTTGTAAGTTATCATAAGCATTCATTAAGCTCTCGGTAGTTTTAAACTTACCAAGTAAAGAGCCCTCATCAAAATTGCTTGCACCGTTGTTATCTTCTTCATCTTCTGCCGTTGCAGTATGTGCCTTTAAATTTTGACTTGGTTGTTCTTTAATATTATCTTCATTTTTTTCTTGTGTTATATCATCTTGTTTAGAGTCTTTTTCATCTGTTTCAAATTGGGTTTTATGTTCATTTTCATCTAAGTTTTTTGTTGACATTAAAATTCTCCCTTAATAAATATTAATCATCTTTTTTTAAGTATGTTTTATGCTCTTTTATATGAGTTAGTAAAATGTTTTTTATGCTTTCGTCTTTACTTTCATTTTTTAAATATTCATCACCTAGCATAAAAGCAATATGTTCGTTAATGTGTAGTTTATGATTGTCTATTTCAAGTGCTTGTAACTTTTGTTTTTTAGTAATTAGGTTAATATTTTCTTTACCTGCTTTTTTAATATGTAAGTCATTTAAATTATTACTATTTTCCCACACACCAAAACCTAGCATTTCTAGCGTTTTTGCTCTTGTTGTGTTACTTATTTTGCCGTCTTCGTCTTCTAATAAACCAGCTTTTAATAACTCGAAAATCATATTTCTTTTTTGAGTAAGCGTTTCTGCAAATTCATTTTCTGTTTCAAATATTACATCATCGCTTGTTATGTTGGTGCTGTTAAAATAAAACATTTCAACGCTACCCTTAGAGCCTATTAACTTGGCTAGTCTTGGTTCTGTTGCAAACTGTTTATACAACCTTAATATGTGTTGAGTAATAGCTTTTACTGCAAATTTTACTTGATCTGCTGTACTACTTAACCTTGTGTTATCTTGTTCTAATAAAATTTCTAGTGCTGTTCCGCTTGTGTTAGCGCTGTTTATTCTTGAATTTAACATAAGGTCACTTACGCCACTTATTTGAATAAACTCGTTTAAAAGTTTAGTTTCTTCTTCACTAAAGTCAACAGGAATTTTGCTCATATTCATAATACTAGGAGCATTACTACCTTGCCTGTAAACTAATACTTTACCGGGGCTTAACCCTTCTTCTTCTAAATTATCTGTATCTACACTTCCATCTTCAACAGTTAAAATACCCATACTAAGCCTGTTTAAAAACTCGTGCTTACGGTTTTTAACTGCGTTGTATGCTCGTTGAACAGGAATTAAACGTTCAATTATACTAATTCCCCAAAAGCTACCTGCTTGTTCTAATGATGTTTGCCTTACAAAAGGAAAACCTCTTTGCTCGTCTGTTTTATTAATATAAGGCAGTTCGCCAATATGTAATAAGTTGTTACCTGCAACTATTATCACTCTTCCGTTAGGATAATTTACAGTAGGAGCTTCGTATTTTTCTATTACTACTGCATGATCAGTTTTCGTTTTGCTTACAACTTTTGGTACGCTTGCAGTGTAGCCTAAACCACCAACGGTTGACACATTATCAAGTGAAAATACATCAATATTTTCACCTTCAACATCTATACCCCATAAATTTTTAATAGTTTCTGTATGATAAGCTTTTGCATGAATAATGCTTCTGCACTCATCAATTGAGGTTGCGTTTAAGTTTTCAGGAAAAATTTCGTAAGGAGGACAAACAGTTAAACTAATATCACCTTGCTTTATTTTTTTACCGTCTTCATCTATACCTACGCTTTCGCCTAGCTCAGTTTCCCAGTTAATTTTATAAAAACTTGTTCCGCAAATTTCGCTCCAAACGGTAGCTTTACTTATTTTTTCGCTAACACCTATTTTATGTGTAACAGAATCTATAATACTTTTACTTAATTTAGCTGTTTTCATATCAGATTCTGAAGTGCTAGCTGGTACTACTGCCATACTTGGTCTTACTTTACTAAGTTTACTCATTCGCACTTCTACTAAAGGCGCAATATGGTTATAAACTTCTCGTTCTTGCCAAAAATATTGTTTTTCGTAATCTTCAATGTCGCCAGTTGGTGCAATGGTGCAGTACTGATTACCTAATAAAAAGTTCATATTTAATTGCCACTGGTTCTCTATTGATTTTCTTTCTTGTTGACGCGTTTTAAAGTCTTGTTTTACTTCTTTAACAATATCTTCTATAAACTGGTTATCGTGTAGTGAATCGTAAATGTGAGAGTTACTTTGTTTATTTGTTTTGTTTTTTACTTGTTTCATTTTTTTCTTTCTTCTCCTGTATTTTTTTAGGGCTTTTAAATACGCTTTTAGGGCTTTTAGGTGTAAGTTCTTTATTAATTTTGCCACCTATTTTTGTTAAACAACCTTTACAAAAATTTGTATTACCTATGTTCCAAAATTTTTTCAATTTTAGCGTGTAGTCAGCATAATTTATACAACCTGGTATGTCACACTTAATTTTTATATTAATTTTTTCTAGTTGCATTCTTTTCTCCTTTTTCATCTGCTTTTAGCATTTTAATTAATCTAGTTTTTTCTTTTTCTAACTGTTCATCTGTTAAATTTTCAAAACTTGTTTTTGAGTGGTTATCTTTTAATTGTAATAATGTTTTAAATGCTGTCATATCTGGTGGTATATCCTTTTTTGTTACCTTCTTTTTATGAAGCACTAACTTGTCTTGGTCTTCTTTATCTATTATGTATTCTTCTACTACTTCCTTTACCTGATAGCCTAATGCTTTTTTTAATAATGCTTTATCAAGTTTTACTGTTTTTTTTGGCTGCGTCATGTTACTACCTTATTGCCTTATGTGATTTTTTTAGTTTTTTTATTAATTTTTCTTTATCTTTTTGAATAATACTTTTTCTTTCTTTTGCCATTTTTAAGCTAGGCTTACTCATTATGTAATACCTTAACTCATCAAGTGCGTGATCATCTTTTTTTTGCGGTTTGTCATTTTCTGCCCACCAATAACTTTTAATTTCTCGTATTAAATTTACACAATTTTTAAAAATAAAAAGTCTAGCTTGTCCGTTTGCATTTTTAAAATAGCTTTTAACTCTTGATACACCACTAAAAATATCTTTATTAACTTTAGGGTTAACCTGAATATTTAAATCGTAAAATAATTCAACTACGCTTTTAACACTACTTAACGTGCGTTGGCTTGCAGCTGAATCTATTAATGCATTTATCATACCGTTAGAGTTTTTGTGCCAGTTTAAATTATTGCTAATTAAATGAATTTGCTGAGCGTGATAATTAACGTCTTTACCTTCCTTGTAATGTTCTGCTATTACATATATGTTGCCGTCGTAATCTACAGCATACCAATGTGCAGATAATGGGTTTTTAAGCCCCGGGTCAATACTTATATTATCTTGCCATTCAAGTGGCACTTTAAATGGCTCTATTATATGAACATTTTCATCAAACTCTGAATAAACCATTCCACCATTTGCTACAAACTTTCCGTAACGCCTTGCTTGCAGTTCTTGCTCGTTCATACTGCTTGTAAGTTCTTTTACTTCTTCCTGATTTAAAAATGGATTATCTTTCCACTCTATATGCTCGTGCCAAATTTCTTTATTGTTAGATGAATTTAAGTATATTTCATCATACACCCAAGTTAACCCTTTAAGTGGAGTCATTGTGCCAAATAATATTCCGTTTTTGTCTATAACCCTCATTTTGCACTCTTGATAAATATCATAAGGTGGCTCTTCATCAAACCAAACATAGTCAAGGCTAGTGCCCTGAAATTTTTCTCTGCCTTGGTCACAACTTTTAAAACCAATGCGACTAATTTTGCCAAATACATTTTTTATTAATATATGGTCTATTACTCCGCTTGTAGCGTTATCTTTTCTGCCTGTTAGCATTACTATGTCTTCAATCCAGTCTGGATTTAAATAATAAAGTATTTTTTGCTGAGCCACATCTCGCTGAACTTGTGTTGAAAGAGAAACTACCCAACCATTAGTTGAGTGGTTATTTTTTTTGTAAGGGTGGTTACCTCTAGCTAAATATACAACTTCTACTGCACCGCATTCAGTCTTACCTGTTCTGTTACCGCCAAAAACCCAACGGTTTTTTTTATTGCATTTATGAAAATTAATTTGTTTAATATGTACTTTTTGACCAATATTATAATTAGACAATCTATTTTTTATTTTTCTTACTTCTAGTTCGTTTTGAATTTGTTTGATTTGGTCTAAAATTTTAATGTCTTGCAATTTTAACCTCCCTTATTTTTAATAAGTTTAATTTATAAGTTATTTTTTAAAGGGAACACTACTAAAATAAAGGTATAAGGAAAAATATGAAAAAAGTTTTAATTTTACTATTTATTTTTAGTATGTTTACAGTAAGTTTGAATATTTATGTGCCATATATTACAGCTAGTAATCAAGCTGACTCTATTTTTGCACGCGTAAAATATAATAATGTTTATCTTTATGAAACACCTAGTCAAGAAATACAAAACAATGTTTATTTTATTCTTGAGCAATCTTATTTTGTTGAACTTTTAAACGATGATGATGAAAATTTTTATGAAGCAAAATATATAGACATTATTGGTTTTGTTAAAAAGAGCCAAGTAGAAATTGTAGAAAACTCACCACAAACTCCATATTTAAGTGGCGTTACTTTTAACACATCTGAAAACTCGAGTTCTGTGTTAAGAAGTACCCCTAATTTAATAGATGACACAACAGCGTTAAAAGTTTTAGAGCCTAACACAAATAATATAAAATATTACGGTAAACTAGCAGGAGAAGAACTTACGGCTGGCCTAGGTAATGTTTGGTATTACTGTAAATATGAAGACGAATTAAATAATCAAATAGCTGGATACATTTATTCACCGCTAACCTATAACTTAACGCCTATTACTCAAAATAATGAAGTAATTAGAATTATGCAGTTTAGCCCGTTTAATAAAATAAATGCTTTTTTAAATATTAACCCGCATTTTCATTTTGTAATTATAATTTTAACTATACTTCCTAGTGTTGTTATAATATCTTTATTTTTTAAAAAGAGTAAAGTTTAGTTTTTAAGCATAGCTATTTACGTGGTTAATATTTTTGTAATTTTTAGTTGCAAACTTTATAACTTTATTTTCGTTAAGTTCATCTGATTTTTTTAAGCTACTTTTAGTTGTTTTTACTTCATTACTATACAAATTATTGTATATATCAAGTATCCATGCTTCCTTTTTAAAACTTTCTAAAAGTGCTGCATCTGTTTGACCTGCTCTTTTTAAGGATAGTTCGAAACTTTTCAAAGCACTGTTACATTTTCTAAAAAAAGTGCGGTTGCTTATGTTAAAAACTTTTGCAATATCCTCACTTTTTACTTTATCTACATATTTTAATAGTAACAGCTTAGCGTCTTTAGTATCTAGTTGGTTTAATGTTTTTTCTATTAGCAATTTTAAATTTATAAGTGTAATCTTTCTTTCGGTTAACTCTATTATTTTATTTGCACTGCTTTTAGTGTCATAGTTTGAGTTTAACCCTGTTGTTAAAACAATTTTGTAAATTGCTTGTGTAATTTTTTCTAAACACCTATAAGCGTTTAAAAATGTTTTACACCAAATTTTTAATTCCATTACCTATCCCTCCCTAAGCCATTAAATTTAAAAAAAGCTTAAAAAGTAATAAGCTTCTTTTTGGCTAATTGAGATTATTATAGTTTAGCAAATTTTTATATGTCAAAGGTTTGTGACATATTTTTGTAAAAAATTACAAATTTTTACAAAAAACTACATTTGCCTGATTTAGTCCATAATTTAAATTAAAATTTCTACTGCAAACCATATTGAAAGGTCATTTATATTTAATGGTAAGTAAAAAAAATATTATTATTGTTTTGCACTTGTAAACTTTTATAGTTTTTTGTTATAATGTTTAAAGTAATTACTTAGGAGAAAAACGTGAAACACACAAGAAGAAATTTTTTATTTTTTGCTTTTATATCAGTTATGTTTACATATCTTTTTGTAAGTGTGCTTTCACACTCTACCCTTTTAGTTTATGCTCAAAACGAAATAACTGCAAATTTGCAACAGGTTGAAACTCAGTTTGATAATAATGTAAGTGGTTTTAATAACTTTGCTATAAAAAATAATAATGAGTTTTATTTTACAGACATTCAAAACGATCAAGTAGTGGTTTGGAACAATGAACAAACTACTCAGTTTGGTAGTTTTGGATCTGACCCAGAAGACTTTGTAGACCCAAGCTTAATAACAGTACTACCTAACGAAGATATTTATATTTACGATAGTTTAAGAAGGTTAAAATTATTTAATTCAAGCTACAACTTTATAACAAACTTTAATATGGTGCAAACTGGTAGTACTTATTTATCTTTAGGTAGGTTAAGCTCACTTACTAATGATCTTGCAAACAACCTTTACGCATTAGACTATGAAAATAACTTGGTATTAAAAAAGTCAGCGCACTCTAATGAGATTACTCAATTAATAGATGCTGATAGTTTAGGATTTACCATAAATTCAAACTCACAAATTGTAGTTTCACCAAGTGGTAATAGCATATTCTTATCTAATATTAATAGTGGCAATAATATTTATTATATTAATAACTTGTCTTCTTTAAACGAAATAAATATTTTAAACTACAATATTACTAGCATTGACCAAATAGCAATTGACTGTGCCAACAATTTATTTATACTAGAAAAAAACGCTACAGATAGTAGCATTCATAAACTTACCAAAAATAATTATAATTACGAAAGTTATTTAACGGTAGAAAACAACCAATTATCTAATATAAATAAATTTAATATTAACTTAGAAACTGGTCAAATTGTTGCATTAAACTTATCAACTAACACGCTAGATAATATAAACCCTACTCAAAACGAACTTTTTACAGAAAATATATCTAGTTTTGTAGACCCTATTGACTATACTCAAAACTCACCGCTAACAGAGCCTGCATTAATAGCCACAACTACCATTGAAAATGTACCACTATTACAAACTCCATATAACATTACTCCTATTACTCACCTGAATCAAGGTCAAAAAGTTATTATTTTAAGTCAAGTTATAGAAAATAACCCCGATTATTATTATGTATTATTTATAAATAACGGCTCTCAAGTTAATATTGATGGTTATATTTTGAAAGAAAATTTGCAAATACTAAATGAACAAACGCAAGACATTAATAATATAAGAATATTAAATAATCAAACTAACCTTTATAAATACCCTACCAGCTTAAATAGTTACTTAGGAGAACCAGTTACTGTAGGTCAAGTAAGTAAAAATGAAGAGTTACCAGTTATAGACATAGTGTTTAATATAACTGATGCTAAGGGTGTTAGTTTTTATAAGGTGCAAATAAACACAAATAACATTGCATATATTAGAAAATTAGATGCAGTACAAGTAAGTAGTAACCCAGTTGTACCAACGCTTTCTACTAATGCAGAAATTATTATAACAGACGCAAGCGATAGCGTTAATGTATATGAAAACTACGAAAACGAAAACACTTTACTGCCAGACTCACTTGAAGAAGGCACAAGAGTTTACATAGAAAATTACTCAGAAAACAGCACATGGACGCAAATAACATTTATAAACTCACAAGACGAAGAACAAACAGGTTATGTAAAAACAAAATACATAAGAGTTTATAGTAATTATTCTAATTTACTTCAAGCATTTGCTTTAACTATAATTAGCTTTATATTAATAGTAATTTTAATATTAATTAAAACCAATAAAAAAACAGAAGAATAACTTCTGTTTTTTTTATTTAATTGCTAACGTAATAACTTTCCATTTTTGAGTCTTCTAACACAAAAGCATTAGATTCTTCTTCTACTTCGTTATTATTTTCTAGCATTATTTTACCAATAGAAACTTCATAAGCTACTCTATTTTCTACAGTGCCATCTTCAAATCTTTTTTGATATGCTCTACTTTGAATTCGGCCACTAATATTCACCTTTTCTCCTACCTCAACATTTTTAACAAACCTAGCATTTCTGCCCCATGCAATACAAGGAAGATAATCTGATTTATTATATGCTCTATTTACTGCTAATAAAATATCTCCTATTTCTCTTTTAAATGGAGTAGTTCTGTAAATAGGTTTTTTGCAAATGTAACCGCTTAATTCAATTATATTAGGGTTTTTATCTTCTTCTAGTTCTGCTAATTCTCTAACAAATACTGTAAGCATTAGTTTACTTTTTTCACCCATTACCTTGTTATAACTACGGAATTGACCTTTAATTGCTACTTGAGTGCCTTTTTTAAAGTTGTCATCAGCTAATAGCCTTTCAGAAACTGTAATAGGAATAATATCCTTATGGTCTGAAAGTCTAGGAACGCTTAATTCAAGTTCATAAAAGCCTTCACCATAAACTTCATGGCTAAAAGTAGCCTCAGTTTCTACCACTCCTTTTAAATGTACTTTGTTGTTGTTCATTTGTTCATAATTCATATTTAACCCTCCAAAATGTTACTCTAATTATTTTTCTCTTTGTTGTCCTTGGCTATCTACATAATAACTGTCTTTTATTAAAATTTCTCCAATGCTTACAATATCATATCCTTTTTTAGTTAGCCTATCTAAGACTAATCTAAGAGCATCTACAATATTATCTGCATTGTTATGAAATAGTACAATAGACCCAGAGCGAGCTTTGTTAATTACCCTTTTAGTAATTTCACCAGCAGATAATCCCTTCCAATCAAGAGAATCTACATCCCACTGAATGCTAGTTAAACCAAGCTCTCTAGCTGATTCAATTAATGTATTATTATAGGCGCCAAAAGGTGCTCTAAATAATTTAACATTCGTATTAGTAGATTGCTCAATTTTACTTTTAGAAAGAGTTAGCTCTTCAGTAATTTGTGCTTTTGTTAATTGGCTCATATCTGAATGAGTGTTTGAGTGCGTGCCAACTTCAAAACCACTATCACAAATTTTTTGTGCCATTTCCGGGTAGTCTTCTACCCAAAAACCTACTAAGAAGAAAGTTGCAGATACATTATATTCGGCAAGCAAATCTAAAATGTCTTGCGTTTTATCTGCCCCCCATGCAGCATCAAAACTAATAGCTACTTGCTTTTGATCTGTTTCTACCCTATAAATAGGTACTTCTCTAATTACTCTTCCAAAGAATACACTTGCTGCTGTTTTATTTTGTGCACCAACAGACAACATAACTATTACTAACATTAATAATAATGCCAGTTTAATTGTGCGAAGTTTAATAACAATAAAGTGCATTAAAGCTCCTTTTAAAGTATAATATAAAAAGCTAGCTTATAAATTAAAAATTTATTTGATAATTGTAGAAAAACCACAAATTTTGTCTAAGCAAATATTTAGGACTAGCTTTTGATTATATATATGATGAGCTTAATCTTTATATGAAAAAAACACTGCTTATAAAACAGTGTTTTTTGTGTGTAGCGTACTACTTTTTATTATATAAATACTCTATTGCATCCCATTCATACTTATATACATTTTTTATTTTGGGCATTCTTTTGTTTGGTGTAATTATTTTGCCTTTTGTTGTTCTACTTTCTACTGGCATATCATCTGTGTTAAGGCTAATAACTTTGTTTTTATCATCCACAACGTAAACTTCGTAAGTATGATTTGCTTTACCAGCAAGTAATAGGTCAAAGCCGTTGTCCATATCTAGGTTAATTGCTTTTACACCTTTACGGTATTTAGCCATAGTTTCTACTTCGTTTACTTCAATTTTTTTGCAGTAACCTTTTGTAGTAACCATCATAACTTTATCTTGTGATGTTGTTAAACCGGCATATATTACTTCATCAGATTCATTTAACTTAATACCTTTAACTCCACCAGCTAGTCTGCCTTGAGTTGGTACTTCATCTGTAATAGCGTTTAATATAATACCTTCTTTTGTAATAAATGTCATATTTTTTGCTTTATCAAATATTTCAACATTAATTAATTCATCATCTTTTAATTTTAAAGCATCGTAACTTACTTTTTTAACATCATAATCTTTAAAAGATGTTTTCTTGACTAAGCCGTTTTTTGTAAAGAAAATTAACTCGTGCTTAGGCAGTTTGTCAGTTACAGGAAATAATGCAACTACTTGTTCATCTGTTTGGTAGTTTTTAATTAAATCTATTAATTTGCTTCCTCTATCTTTCCATCTTGCTTCTATAATAGCATCAACCGCTACTTTATGGCAGTTACCTTTGTTTGTAAATAATAATAAGCTTTTGTCTGTTTCTGTAACTACAGCTAAATTATGTACTTCATTTAAGTTAGACTTTTTGCCTATTACTCTTGCTGTTAAATTAAAACTTTTTTGAGGTATTTTTTTAATGCATTTTTTTTGGTTAACTGCAACTATAACTTCTTTAACAGGAATAAACTCTTCTTCTTTTATGTTTAATAATTCTTCTGCATCTTTTATTATTTTAGTTCTTCTTTTAGTTGCATAATCTTTTTTAATTTGTAGTATTTCTTTTTTTACTATAGTCATTTGTCTTTTCTTTGAACCTACAATTAATGATAAGTGTTTTATAGTTTTTTCTAATTCTGTTAACTGAGTTTCTAACTTTTCTACTTCTAAATTAGTAAGTCTAGCTAGTCTCATATCTAACACAGCTTGTGCTTGTCGTTCAGTCAAACTGAAAGTATCTTTTAACTTAACTTTAGCTTGAGTAGTAGAAGAAGACGCTTTAATAATTTTTATAACTTGGTCTATATTTTTTATTGCAATTAGTAGCCCTTTTACAATATGTTCTTTTTGCTTTGCTGCTTCTAAATCAAACTTGCTTCTTCTTAACACAACTTCTCTTTGATACTCTGTGTAATACTCTATTATTTCTTTTAGGTTTAGTTGTTTAGGCTTTCCACCTGCTATTGCTACCATATTAGCACTAAAAGATGTTTGTAAGTCTGTGTGTTTAAATAAATAGTTTAAAATAAGCTCGTGATCTGTACCTTTTTTTAAACTAATTACAGCTCTTACGCCGTTTCTGTCTGACTCATCTCTTATTTCACTTATGCCACCTAAAATATCTTTTCTTTCTTCTCTTAGTTTGGCAATTTTTAATAATAAGTGTGCTTTATTTACTTGATAAGGAAACTCATCAACAATTATATGTTTTTTTGAAGACTCTGTACCTTCAATATGAGTTTTAGCACGCAAAATTATTTTGCCTTTACCTGTTTTGTAAGCTTGTTCTACTCCTTCTGTACCTAAAATTATTCCACCAAGAGGAAAGTCAGGAGCTTTTATGTGTTCTATTAATTCATCAGTAGTAATTTTTTTATTTTCAATATAAGCTACAACACCATCAATAGTTTCGCCTAAATTATGTGGAGGTATATTAGTTGCTAAGCCTACTGCAATACCACTACTACCATTTACAAGTAAGTTAGGAAACCTACCAGGTAGCATATCTGGTTCTTTTTTACTGTCGTCATAGTTTGGGTTCCATCTAACAGTGTTTTTGTTAATATCTTTTAATAATTCAACTGAAATATTGTTTAATTTAGCTTCTGTATATCTCATTGCGGCTGGAGAGTCGCCGTCCATAGACCCAAAGTTACCGTGACCTTTAATAAGTGGGTCTCTCATATTAAAGTTTTGGCTCATACGCACCATAGCATTATAAACTGAACTATCACCATGTGGATGATAGTTTGCCATACAGTCTCCTACAACCTTAGCACTCTTTTTAAACGGTTTATCTGGTGTTAAGCCTAATTCATACATAGAATATAAAATACGCCTTTGAACGGGCTTTAAGCCGTCCTCTACTCGTGGTAGGGCTCTATCTAGTATTACATATTCTGAATATGGAATCATACTCTCGTGAATAACTTTTTTTATAGTTTTATCAGTATTTCCAAATTCGTCAAAAACATCTTCTTCTTCCTCAGAAATCAAGTTTTCTTCATCTTCTTCTGTTGCTTCTTCTAACTGTTCTACAAATTGTTTTTCTTCAATAGTTTTATTAACTGTTTTATTAGTGCTTTTACTTTTTTTACTTGTTGTTTTTTTCTTTTTCTTTTGGTTATTTATATCCTCAAAAGACATTTGCTCTTTTAGTGGTTTTATTTCATCTTTTTTGTCTTTTTTATCTGCAAGGTCTCTTTCGTCAAAAATCATTTTACTCTCCTATAAAGTTTATAAATTTATCTTGCTTGTTAAAGTTTGCGTGTTTGCTTATATATTTTTTTCTTAGATCTATGCTACTTCCCATAAGAGTGGTAATAATTTTTTCAGCTTCTGCTGCATCATCAACTGTAACCCTAACTAAACGACGCTCTTCAGGGTTTAATGTTGTTTTCCATAACTGATCTGGGTTCATTTCACCTAAACCTTTATAACGCTGTATTTGATAATTTTTTCCTATTTTTTTCTTTGCTTTTTCTAAGCCTTTTTCTGTATATGCGTATTCAAGTTTTTTGCCGCTGTAAACTTTATATAAAGGAGGCATTCCTATGTATAAATGCCCTTTTGTTAAAAGGTCTTTCATATATCTAAAGAAGAAGGTTAAAATTAAACTCTTAATATGCCCTCCGTCTTGGTCTGCATCGGCTAAAATAATAACTTTATGATACTTAATCTTATCTACATTAAAGCTATCACCAACGCCTGAGCCTATTGCGCTTATAATTGTTCGCATTTCGTCATTACTTAAAACTTGGTCAAGTCTTTTCTTTTCAACATTTAAAGGTTTACCTCTAAGTGGTAATATAGCTTGAAACTTTCTGTCTCTACCTTGTTTTGTGCTTCCGCCGGCACTATCTCCTTCCACAATAAATAATTCGTTATTTTCAGGAGTTCTGCTTGAACAACTAGACAATTTACCTACAAGGTTAGCACCTTCAATACTATTTTTTTGTCTTGCTAAAGTTTTAGCTCTTTTTTCTGCTTGTCTTACTTTTTGTGCTTGCTTAGCCTTTTTTATAATAGATTCAAATGCTTTTTTATTTTCATTTTTTAAAATTAATTGTTCTAACTTACTAGATACAATTGCTTCTACTTCGCTTTTAGCTTCAGGATTACCTAATTTAGCTTTTGTTTGACCTTCAAACTGTACTTTTCTCATTTTAATTGCAAGTACTGCTGTTAAGCCTTCTCTGTAATCTTCACCTATTAAATTTTCTTCTTTTTCTTTTAAATAGCCAAGTCTGCGTGCTACTTCATTAAAAACTTTTGTTATTGCACTTTTCAAACCTGTTTCGTGCGTTCCACCCTCAGTTGTTGGTATGTTGTTTACATAACTAAAAATATTAGGAACATATAAGTCAACATGTTGCATAGAAAATGCTAATTCAATTTTATCGCTTTTTCCTTCAATATATAAAGGCTTATTATAAAGCGTATTTTTACTTTCATTAAGGTAAGAAACAAAGTCTACTAACCCTCCTGAATATTTATATCTTCTTACAAACGGTTTTCCTTTTACATTTAAGTTACGCTCATCTATTAATACAATTTCTACGCCTTTGTTTAAAAAAGCTAGCTCTTTTAACTTAAGCATAATAACTTCTGCTTTAAAAGTACTGTCTTTAAAAACTCTTTCATCTGGCATAAAGTGCACAAAACTACCTGTCTTATCAGTAGTTCCTATAACCTTTAAAGGCTCTTTAGCTACGCCACTTTTTACTTTGCCGTCAACTTCTTTACTTTCAAATTCAACAAAATATTGTTTTTTATCTTTTTCTACTATTACTCTTAACCATTTAGATAAAGCATTAGTAACAGATGCACCAACACCATGTAAACCACCTGAATAGTTATATGTATTACTTTCAAACTTACCGCCTGCATGTAGTTGAGTAAAAACAACCTCAACGCCACTAACGCCTAGTTTCTCGTGTGGATCTGTTGGTATGCCACGACCGTTATCTCTAACAGAAGCACTCCCGTCTTTATGTAGGGTAACTGTAATTTTATTTCCGTGTGCGTTTGCAATTTCATCAATAGAATTATCTACAATTTCCCACAGTAAATGGTGTAAACCTTTTGATCCAGTTGTACCTATGTACATTCCCGGTCTCATTCTTACTGCGTCCAAACCTTCTAAAACTACTATGTCTTTTGAGTTATATCCTTTTGCCATTTAATTAATAAGTCCTCCAAGTCAATTTCCAAACTTATTATAGCATAACAAACAAGTTTTGAAAACACTATAATAAATTTTAATGCATTAACTTACGCAAATTTTTATTTTACACGCGCTCACAGCATAAACCGTGCAAGTTTATTCATTATAATGCATAAGTATTCAAAATTTATTATTAAAATAAATCGCGTTAATATTACATATAAATAAAATTAAGAGGTAAATGTATGAAAAAAATTGTATTAACAGGTGGCGGAACAGCAGGTCACATAATGCCACATATTGCCCTACTCCCACAGTTAAATAAACATTTTAATCAAGTTCACTACATAGGAAGCGAAAACGGTCTAGAAAAAACGCTTATGGCTAATTATAATGTTAATTATACATCTGTAACTACTACAAAACTACAAAGAAGGTTTACTTTTAAAAATTTTTTAATACCTTTTAAATTAATTAAAGGTATTAGGCAAGCTAAAAAACATTTAAAAAAAATAAAACCTAATATTGTTTTTAGTAAAGGTGGTTTTGTAAGCGTTCCGGTTGTTATAGCTGCAAAAAGACTAAAAATACCAGTAGTAAGCCACGAAAGCGATATAACTTTAGGTCTAGCTAACAAAATTATTTATAAATATTCAAAAGCAATGTGTGTAAGTTTTGAAAGAACACTACTTCAAGTAAAAAAAAGAGGTGTTTTTACAGGCTCAGCAATAAGGCCACAAATTTTTAAAGGTAACAAAGAAAAAATAATTAATAAATATAATTTAGACCAAAACAAGCAAACAATTTTATTTGTTGGTGGTAGTCTAGGTGCTAAAAGCATTAATGAACATGTGTTTATGTGTGCTAAGAAGTTATTAAAAAACTATAACATTTTACATATTACAGGTAAAAATAATGTAAATAAACAGCTTTTAAACTTAAAAAACTATGTTCAGGTGGAGTTTTTACAAAACATACAAGACTTTTATGCAACATCAGATCTTGTAATATCTAGAGCTGGTAGCAATGTTATATTTGAACTACTTGCATTAAAAAAGCCTATGCTACTTATCCCGTTAAGTAAACAATCAAGTAGAGGCGACCAAATTTTAAATGCAAAATATTTTTTTCAAAAAGGCTTCGCACGAATATTGTATCAAGAAAATTTAAGCACAAAAACCTTGCAAACAAAAATTTTTCAAACGCTTAATACAAAAAGTGCCCTAGTTACAAATATGACATCAATTACAGAAACTAGCGGTAACCAAAACATATTAAATCAAATTTTAAAATTTAGTAATTAGCATTTATTAAGTTAAATAAAAAAAGAGTTTTTAACAACTCTTTTTTTATACTTATGCAACTTTTAAACCTTATTACTAGTTATATTACATATTTATGCACTTATATGTATAATTATTATTTACTACCACCTTTACTACCAGAAAAATTTAAAACCACACTAGAAGTATATGTGTATTTATTTTTTAGTTTTTCTTTGTGTTTAAGTAATGCGCTTTCTACTAACTCATCTAGTAGCTTTGTAAAACTTAGTTTATCATATTCAAAAAGGTAAAAAGCAAAAGAGCCTGGTATTGTGTTTACTTCGTTAATATAAATTTGCTTGCTTGTTTTGTCTTTAATAAAATCTATTCTTACAACACCTGAACACTCTAACTCTTTAAAAACTTTTAAACTCATATCTTTAATTTTTCTTGTTTCATCTTTTGTTAATTTAGCAGGTAATATTCTTTTTAAGTTTGACATACCACCTTTAGAACTTTTAGAACTTGGCTGTAAATACTTTTGTTCAAATGTTAAAAAGTTTTTATAATTTACTGGTTCTTCTAAACTAGAAGTCTTTACATTTTTTTTATAGCCTAAAACAGCACAGTTAATTTCCTTTAAATTTGTAACGCACTTTTCTATAATAATTTTTTTATCATATTCACTTGCAACTAAAATTGCTCTTGTAAGCTGAGTTTTATTGTTACATACGTTTATGCCTATACTACTTCCTAAATTTGCAGGCTTTATAATAACCGGGTAATTTATTTCTTGTTTTATTTGTTCATGTACTTCATTAAAATCAATATTATCTCTATTAACATATAGCCACGGTAACACTGGTAACTTTAAATTTTCAAATATACGCTTTACTAGCACCTTATCCATACACAAACTGCTACCAACTACCCCACTTGAGCTGTACGGTATATTACATAACTCCATTAAGCCTTGCAAGCTACCATCTTCTCCGTTAACGCCGTGCATTGCAATAATAACGCAGTCTAGTATTTTATATTTTTTATACTTGTTAAAAATATTTTTTTTATACAAATAGTTACTACCGCTAGTTAAACTAACAGCGTATATATTTTTATTTTTTTTATCAAATTCACTAAAGGTAGAAATATCAAATAACCCTTTACCACTAAACCAGTTACCTTTTTTACTAATGTAAATAGGAATAATATTATATACATCTTTATCTAGAGCCTTTAAAGCTTGTAAGGCTGTAATAATGCTTATATCATGCTCGCTTGATTTACCACCAAAAATAACTGCTAAATTAATTTTCATAAAAAACCTCTCTAATATTTATATGGTTAGAAAGGTTTTAAGGTTAATAATTTTTTAAGTATAAGTGTCTGGTAGGTCATTTTCTATTAGTAAAACATCGCCGTTATTTAATATATCGCTAAGCTTTTGTTTAGCCTCTTCTAAATTTTCGGCTAAAATAATATTTTCTTTTTTAAAACCACCTGCAATTAAGCCTTCGTTTAATGGTTTTTGATAAGCTAAATTTACAACTATGCATTTATCTGCTACTTTTGCAATTCTTTTAGCAAATTCAAAGTTTTCTTCATAATCATATTTTCCTAGCTCTACTAGACCAGGAGTCATAACTATTTTTTTTCCTGCTTCAAACAACTTTAACACTTCTAATGCTCGCTTACTTCCTTCTATACTTGCATTAAAACTATCATCTAAAATTGTAACACCGTTATTTGTTTTAGTTAGTTCTAGCCTGTGTGGCACGCTTACTAACATTTTTATGCCCTTTTTAATTTGGTTTATTGTTAAACCTAATTTATAACTAAGTGAAACAGCCATTAAAATGTTTTCTATATTATGTGTACCTAATAACAAAGTGGTAACTTTAAATGCATTTTTACCTTTTATAACAATATCAAACTCACTTCCTGAGTGGTTTACTTTAACATTTTTTGCTGTTACAAATGCATTATCATCATTTAAGGCTACATATAACTTGTTTTTTAATTTTGTTTTTTTATATAATTCATTAACATATTTATTGTCTGCATTAAATACTGCATATGACTGATTATTTAAACTTTCTATTAACTCATACTTGGTTTTTTTTATAGTTTCTAATGAGCCAAATGTTTCTAAATGTTGGTTACCTACAGCAGTTAAAATACCATGGTCAGGTTTTACAAAGTTACATAAATACTTAATTTCACCCTTTTGCTTAGCTCCCATTTCTGCAATTAATACTTCGTGATCTTGTTTTAAATAAGCATTTATTACTTTTGTAAGCCCCATTGGTGTATTAAAACTGTTCGGACTCATGCAAACATTATATTTTTGGCTTAACAGTGTATTTAAAATATATTTTGTGCTAGTTTTACCAAAACTACCTGTAATTCCTATTTTAATTAAGTCTTTTCGCTTTTTAAGTCGCTTTTTAGCTCTAAACATAAACATTAATTTTATTAACTCTTCAAGTGGAGTTATAATAATATGCACTAATAACACTGTAATAGGTATTAATAACGGCGTTACTGCTACTACCGCAAAATTAAATATGTTAGAAAGCCCCCAGAAAAACGCTATTAAAAAAAAGGTTAAAACACTATTTAAAATAAAGAATGTAACTACAAGTCTAGTCATTCTTTTAGTGTATTTTAACGGTGTTTTCTTAGGTACAGAATACATATTTAAAATAAATATAATACTTAAATAAAAGTAAAAAATTAAACTAATATAAGCATAGTAATTTGCACCATTTATATAACTATTAAATAAAACATTAGTTACAAGCAAAAAGCAAATGCTTAAAAAACTTAACATAAATAAGCGTGACACATACTTTGCTCTTGTGTCTTTTAACCAATAAAAATAACCTACAATTCTGTAACCTGCTAATTGAATTGCTTGTAAAAACTTGTAAGCAGCAAAACATAACATAACAGAATTTAGTATGCTTAACGCGATTGTAATATAAAAATGTGGGTTATTTACATCAATTAAATTCATAAACTACCTCAAAAACTATAAAAATTCTTTTAAAATTATAACACATCTTTTAAATTGGTCTAAATAACTATAATGGCTTGCATTTTTAAACACTATAAGACCGCTGTTTTTAACTTTTTTATTTATTTTCTTAGCCATATAAATAGAAGTTGTTTTGTCTTTTTTGCCCCAAATAATTAAAGTTGGTGCTTTAATGTCACTTAATAAATGCCTAAGATCTTGTTTTATAACATTATTAAACACTTGTTTATCGCTACTACTTAAATTTTTGTAATCTTTTGATCCAAATTTATTTAGTTTGTGCTTACTTACTAATTTTAGCTTAGCAAAAAGTTTTAAAACCTTAAAATATTTTACTTTCAAATATATTTTTAAATTAAATCTAGGCTTTATGCCTGCAGCATTAATTAAAACCAATTTATCTATAAGTTCTGGGTGTTTATTTGCTAATATAATTGCAATTCTTCCACCAAATGAATGACTAACTATGCTTACTTTTTTTATTTTTAGTTTATGTAAAAAATGCTCTACAACTTTTGCATAATCAAAAATAGTAAAATAATGTGGTGCGCTACTACTAACGCCAAAACTAGGTAGATCTAAATTGACTGTGTTATAAGAATTACTTAAAGCATTTTGCACACCTTCAAAACTTTTTTTACTACCACCAAACCCATGCAAAAATAAAACATATTTATTACTATCACAAGTTTTAAGTGAATAATCAATGGTAATGTTATTAACTTTAAGCTTCATTTAACCCTTTTGCTATTTAAACATAATTATAGCATTACTACCATCTTTATAATATTTTTTTCTTTTGTCTTTTTCTGTAAAGCCAAATTTTTTATAAAATTTTATAGCTTGTTTGTTATTATCGCTCACTTCTAAAAATATTTTGTTAAACTTATTGCTTTGTTTAAATTCTTGCAACTCCTCTAATAATTTTGTTGCAACTCCTAGCCTTCTATAAACAGGTTTAACAGCTATTTTTAAAATGTTTAACATATTATCAGGCGTTTTTAAAACATTAATGTATGCTATAGTTTCATCGTTTAATTTTGCTAGCAAAATTAACCTATTACTTTCTGTTAGTTCTTGCTTTAAGCTTTTTCCTACATATGCATTATCTTTAAAAATGTTTTTTTCTAAGGTTTCTAATTCTTTAAAATCACTCTCAAATGCTTTTTCTATTTTTAAATTAGTTAACATTTTTTTTCTAAACTGGCTTTCAGCCTGACTTAATTTAATATATAACGGCTCTAATTCATTAATTTGAATATAGTCGTTATTTGCTTGCTTATCTAATAAAAGGTTAATAAAATGCTTGTGTTCAATATTAATTAAACGCTTTTCACCTTCAACATTACTAAAATATTCTTTATCTTGTTGTTTTATTATTAATGGTAATTTTTTTTCTTTTATTAATTCATTTAAATTTGCAAGTGTTAAAACCTGCATACTTTGTATATTTTTATTTTTATGAAAGTGTGCAACATAACAACCTCTGTTGTCAGCATTAAAGGCCATTAAAAAACCATTTTCATAGTCTTTACTATTAATACTATATGCGCCCAGTTCAAACGAGTTTACAGCAATACATTTTTTATTTGTGTTAAACATAAAAGCTTTAACAACACTAACGCCAATTCTTATACCAGTAAAAGAGCCTGGTCCAATTGCTACACCAAATGTATTAACATCTTTAATATTTAAATTTTCATTTTGTAAAACTTCATCAATTTTTACAAGTAAATTTTCTGAATGAGGCTGGTTTTTTTCTGTATTATAAAAATTACTTTCACCGTTATTTTCAACAGCAATAAATGCTTGTTTTTTTGTAGTGTCTAGTGCTAATATGCTCACAAAATTTCCTCCACACTTATTTTTCTAGTGTTTATATTTACTTTTTCAATATTTATTGTAATAAGGTTGTTTTTTGGTATTAAATCAGCAATATTTTGAGCCCACTCAATAACACTAACGCCCTCGGTTATTTCTGTATTTTCACTTTTAATAAAATATTCTGTTAACCCAAACTCATAAGCTTCGCTACTGTCTTCTATTCTATACATATCAAAATGATAAAGCGGTAAAATACCCTTATATTCATTCATAATTGTAAAAGTAGGGCTTGTTATAGGTTGCTTTATTTTTAAACCCTTTGCAAACCCTTTTGTAATTGCAGTTTTACCTGCACCTAGTTCTCCATTTAAAATAACAACTACGCCAGGAAAAAAGCTTTTGGCAATTTTTTTACCAAGCCTAATTGTTTGCTTTTCACTTTTTGTAGTATAAGTTTTCATACATAACCTTTTATTTTATAATTGCTTGAATTAACTTACCTTTTGTTTTCTTATTTTTTCCTATTGAAATAACATTTTCCATTTGTTTTTGTGCATTCAATAATTTTTCTTCGCTGTTGCACTGTATTTCTGCAAGTTTATCACCTGTTTTTACTTTTGTATTTCTTTTTACAAATAACTTAATGCCTACTGCGTGGTCTGACTTAATTATTTTGCTTGTTTTGCTTTCTTTTAATCCGCTTACAATGTAACCTAATTCTTTTGTTTTAAAAGAATTTACAAAACCATTCTTTTTAGCAACAACAAACTGCGTAAACTTTGGCTTTTGCATAAGTTCTGTTCTTGTTATTATTTGATCATCTCCACCTTGCGACCTAATAATTTCCTGCAACTTTAATAAAGCGTTACCGCTTGTAATTGAGTCGTTAATTGCTTTTTTTGCAGTTTTTAGATCATAAGTATTTGAAAGTAGTAAAATTTGCTCACATAACTTTTTACTTACTGTTGCTAAATTATTTCTTTTACCTTTTAAAACATTAATAGCGTTTTTAACTTCTAAATTATTGCCAATTCCACTACCTAATGGGTCGTTCATATCTGTTAAAATAGCACTTACTTTTTTCCCTGCTTTTTTGCCTATTTCTACCATTGTTTTAGCTAAAACAGTTGCCTGTTTTTGCGTTTTCATAAAAGCGCCTTTGCCAAACTTAACATCTAGTACTATAACATCTGCATTACTTGCTAACTTTTTACTCATAATTGATGCTGCAATTAAAGGCATACTTTCTACACTTGCTGTTTTATTTCTTAAATCGTAAAGTATTTTATCTGCTGGTGCTAAGTTTTTAGTTTGAGTAATAACGCTACCACCAACCGTATTTATTGTATTTTTAAACTCTTGCTGAGTTAAATTTAAGTTGTAACCTGTAAATACTTGTAGTTTATCTGCCGTACCACCTGTAAAACCTAAACTACTACCACTCATTTTTGCAAACTTAACACCTAAACTTGCTATTATAGGCATAATTACAAGCGTTGTAGTGTCACTAACTCCACCTGTTGAGTGTTTATCTATTATCGGTCCTTTAACGCCTTCAAAGTCAACAACATCGCCTGAATTTGCCATAGCCATTGTTAAGTCATAAGTTTCTTGAATGGTCATTCCGTTTATAGCTGTTGCCATTAAAAAAGCGCTAGCCTCATAGTCTTTAATTTCATTAGCCATAACACCACTAATAAAAAAGTCTATTTCCTCTTTGGTCAACGTCTTTTTATTTTTCTTTTTAGTAATTAAATCAAAAACTTTCATAAAGCATCCTTTTATATAATTAACTCTTGTATTATATCAACTTTATATACGCTTGGCAACCAAAAAGAAAAACAAAAAAAATGAGTTTTAACACTAACTAAAATGTTAAAACTCATTTTTATTATAGATATTATTAAATTGCTACTGAGTTTTGGTTTTTAACCCATAATTTTTCTAATTTTATATACTCTCGTACTTCTTCAGTCATTATATGAACAATAATATCGCCGTAATCTAGTACTAACCACTCAGACTCGCTTTTTACATCTTTTCTTATTACGTTTATGCCTAACTCATCTAACTCTTTTTGCACATAGTTAGCCATACCTCTTGCTTGAGCATTAGAGTTTGCAGTTGCTAACACTAAAAATGAAGCAATTGTTGTTTGGTTTTCTACATTAATAACTAAAACATCTTGAGCTTTTTTATCTTTTAATAACTTTGCTAATTTTTCTGCTTGTAACTTTAAATTCATAAAACCTTCCTTAACTAGTTTTAATTATTATATTATTTATAGTAGGTTTTAGTCAAATATTTAGTGTAATAACAGTTTAAAAAATTAAAAAACAGTCAATAATTATATGAATTTAAGGAGAAATAATGAAAAAGTATACATTTAGTAAGATAATAGATTTTATTTTTAAAACAACAATAACTTTTTTTATATGTTTTGTATGGATACGTTTTTACATAAAAGCCCTTTATACTTCTTTAATATTAAGTGTTATTATTACTGCACTTATTATTTGGTTTTTTACAATTATTAAAAACAAAAAGTTTGAAACTCAAAAAGTAACAAAACAACAAAACGATAATATTCAGATGTATATTAATGAATTTTTGTTTTCAAGTGAGCAAGAAAACTTGCAGTTTTTTTTAAAACTTGCTTTAGTTAAACATTCAGCAACTATTAAAGACGACTTTGTAGTTATAAATGACAACGGCTATAAAATAGCCATTTACCCTTATTATAAGTCAAGAAATTTAAATATAGATGAAGCTACTAACATTTATGTAAATGCAAAAAAAATAAAACCTCAAAAACTTATAATAACTTGTAAAAAACTTAATCAAGAAGTATTAAACTTTGCAAGACAATTAAAACAAGCTAAATTAATTGTTTTAGACGATAAACAAACTTACTTTAAGTTACTAAAAGCTTATGGTCAGTTTCCTGAAGTTAAAAACAAATTAATACAAGAAGACAAAATAACATTCAGGCAAATGCTTTATGTTATGTTTAACAAAAAGAAAGCTAAAGCCTACTTGTTTAGTGGTACAATTTTACTTTTAGGCTCTTTTATAGTAATTTATAACTTATATTACATTATTTTTAGTAGCATTCTTTATTTAATGGCACTTTTTTCTTACTTTAATGTACCCTTTAATAAAAAAATTGAGCAAAACATTTTAGAAAAAGAAGACATAACACAAAAACCAGTAGAAGAAGGTAATAATAATTAAAACTTATAAAAAACCTAAAACTATTAATAAATTTATTATATTAAACTGCTATAAATAAACACACTAATCAACTACCCCTTATAACTTTTAAATTAAATCAAAAACTATGACAATGCATTATTTAACCTAAATAACAGTTGTATTTATTAGTTATGTTTTTGTTATTTGTAATATAGCCACACAAACTTATTAGGTATATAATTAATTATGCTAAAAAACAGTATAAAAAAAAGTACATTTATTAACTAAATAAACTAAATTATTTAATAAAGTTGCAATTTTTAACTACTTAAAAAAAGTGCATTTAAAAAAATCAAATCTTAATTCAGAATAAGTAATTCATTTACACATTAAGCAATTACTAAACTAAAAAAATACTAATCCATTATTAAACAAATTAAACATTAAGCAATTTACTTAACTAGAATAAACAACTTAAAATATATAATAAGCAACAACTAAATGTATTTATAAAAGCAAATACTAAGCTGTAATAACCAATTTAAAATATATAATAAGCTAAGTTGAGCCAAAATAAATAATTTAAATATATACAAGCAATTACTAAAACAAAACATTCAATTTAAAACATAAAAAAAGCATAAAAAAACTGTGAACACTCACAGTTTTTTTATTATTAATCTAATTGAATATGCTGAATGCCTTCTTTATTACTAAACCTATAAAGAACCATTACTCCACCAACTGCTAAAACTGGCTCTGCATTAAGTTTTTCTGCTAATTCGTTTATAATAGACTTAGCTTTTACACTTGAATTGCTTAAAACTTTAACTTTAATAAGCTCTTTATTTTCTAGCACTGTTTCAATTTGGTCAATTAAGTTTTGTGATATGCCTTCTTTTCCTATTAGCACGTCAGGTGTTAACTTGTGAGCTAACGATTTTAAATTAGACCTTTGTTTTGTTGTTATCATCTTTTTTCTCCTTTATTAATCTGTATACTCAAACTCAACATCACCAATTCTTACAATGTCGCCTTCTTGCATACCTTTTTCTTTTAATTTATCTATAATTCCATCTTGTCTTAGCCTTTTTTGAAAATAAGCAAAACTGTATGGATCACTTAACACTACGCCTTTAATAATTTGCTGAATAAAACCGCCGCTTACTTCATATACGCCCGGTTCTACTAGTGAAATTTCAAGGCTTGTTTTATCTTTAGTGTCAAAGTCAAACACTTCAACCTCTTTAGGCTCTGGTTTTGGTAATTTGCTTAATTTTTCTACAATTTTCTTTTTCAAATTCTCTAAGCCAATGTGTGCTACTGCTGAACATTCTATAATTTCATAGTCTTTACTAAATTTGTTCTTAAATGCAGTTAGGTTTGTTTTTTCGTCATCTAACAAATCAACTTTATTTAAAACAACAATTTGTGGTAACTGAGCTAACGATTTAGCATAAGATTGAATCTCTTTATTTATTGTATTAAAATCTTCTATAGGGTCTCTTGATTCCATACCAGAAATATCTACAACATGCACTAACATTCTTGTTCTTTCAATATGTCTTAAAAAGTCGTGGCCTAAACCTACTCCCTCACTTGCACCTTCAATTAAACCTGGTATATCGGCTATTAAAAACCTATTGTTATTATAACCTGCAACACCTAAATTAGGGTTTAATGTAGTAAAATGATAATTAGCTATTTTAGGTTTAGCATGTGTTAATGCTGAAAGTAGCGTACTTTTACCTACATTAGGAAAGCCTACTAAGCCAACGTCTGCAATAGTTTTAAGTTCTAAAACAATTTCTCTTTGTTTTGTTTTTTCGCCTGTTTCACAAAATGCTGGTGCTTGACGCACGCTTGTAGCAAACTTACCATTACCTCTGCCACCTTTACCACCTTTTAATAAGGTTATTTCTGCACCTTCATAAAACATATCTGCAACAATTTTACCTGTATCAGCGTCTTTTATAATTGTGCCTTTTGGTACTTCTAAAATAAGGTCTTTACCTGCTTTACCAGCTTTATTTTTCTTTGAGCCTTTTTCGCCCGCTTCTGCCTTAAAATGCTTTGTGTAGTAGTAATCTACCAAATTATTTAAATGTGAACTTACCTTAACAATAACATCGCCACCGTTACCGCCATCGCCGCCATCAGGACCGCCATTTGTAACGTATTTTTCTCTATGAAAACTAACAGTTCCATCTCCGCCGTTTCCAGCTTTTACATATATTTTAGTTTTGTCTATAAACATAATAACCTCTTATATTTCCTTTTTAACTTGTTTGTAGTATTTACATATATTTTTTAACTTACATTCATCGCATTTTGGTTTTTTTGCTGTACAGTAGTATCTGCCAAATAATACTAACATATTATGTACCTCTGTCCAAACGCTTTCATCATACACTTTCATTAAGCTTTTTTCTACTTCTAATGGGTCAGATGAATTTGCAAGTGCTAACCTATTACTTACTCTTAACACGTGTGTATCAACAGCTATAGCTTGTCCACCAAACCCAGCTGAATAAACTACATTTGCAGTTTTTCTTCCTACACATGCTAATGTTTGTAAGTCGCTTATATTAGACGGTACTTTGCCATCAAAATTTTCTACTATAGTTTTAGCACACTTAATTAAATTTTTTGCTTTATTTTTATAAAAATTGCAAGAGCGAATAACCTGTTCTAAATCTTCTAAAATAGCATTTGCTAGTTCGTACACTGTAGCATAGTTATCAAACAGTTTTTCTGTAACCATATTTACTCGTTTATCTGTACATTGAGCAGATAATATAACAGCTACAATTAGTTGATAATCGTTTTTGTATTTTAGTTCAGTTTTAGCCTCAGGAAATAATTCTTTTAAATAATTATATATTATATTTGAATTTTGTTCTTTCATTAAATTAGTAACTCCTAATATAATTATAACATACAATTAATTTTTTGTAATAACTTATTAAATTAAATTTTAATAGCTTTTATTTTATTATTTTCTTTTTTTATTTTATAAAAGGCTACAAAACTATTAACTCTTGCTCTACTTAATATTTTATAAGCAAAGGTATAACTTTCTTTAGTCATTTTAACACATATACCGCAACCAATACCCGCTACTTTAGGAGTAGAAATAATACTAACAGGCAACCTACTTCTATTTAACATATCATAGTATTTTAAAGTGCTATTTCTGTTTTTAAATACTGCAATAATATAACTCATCAAAACACATCCTTAACAAAATGTAATAGACATACAATATAATATATTAATTAAATATAAAAAAAGTTAAGGAAAGAATATAATGATATATTTAGACAATCCAGCTAGTACAAATTTTAAACCAATTAGTGTTAAGCTAGCAATTTTAAAAGCTTTAAGCAAAAAGTATTGTTCTAACCCTGGTAGAAGTTCTCACAAACTAAGCATAAATTCTGCTATGAAAATATGTAAAACAAGAGAAATTATAGCAGATGCTTTTAATATAAAAAATTCAAACAACATTATTTTTACAGGTGGATGTACTGAAAGCTTAAACTTAGCCATTTTTGGTAGCGTAAAAAAAAGTGGTCACGTAATAACAACAATTTATGAACATAACTCCGTACTAAGACCACTTGTAAAACTTCAAAAAGATAATATGATTGAACTTACAATAATAACTCCAAACAAAAATCAAGAAATAACTGTACAAGAACTTAAAAAAGCATTAAAGCCAAACACATATATGCTAGCTATAAATCACACTTCTAATGTTACAGGTTATACAATAAATTTGAATGATATAGGTGCTTTTTGTAAAAATAATAACCTAATATTTTTACTAGATGCTGCTCAATCTGGTGGGCATATAGATATAAACATAAAAAAGCATAATATAAATATGGTTGCCTTAGCTGGTCATAAAGGTTTTTATGGTCCTCAAGGCGTAGGTGTTTTAATTTTAAATAACATAAAACTTAAACCGCTTAAATACGGAGGAACAGGAGTTAATAGCAATTTATTAACTCAACCAATAGTATTACCAGAATGCTACGAGGCAGGCACAACCTGTTCTCCACTAATATTTGGTCTTAAAGCAGGCTTTTTGTTTACAAAAAAAAATAAACAAAAAATAGCATCAAAAAACGAACAACTTAGTAAATATTTAATGGAAGAATTAAGTAAAATAAAAAATGTTAAACTATATACTAAAAAACATTACAAGTCAGGCGTTGTAAGTTTCAACTTACAAGGCGTTAGCTCTTTACAAGTAGCAAATATACTATCTGATAAATATAAAATATGTGTTAGAAGTGGACTTCACTGCGCTCCACTTGTTCATAAGCATTTTAATACACTAAATCAGGGTATGGTTAGAGTGGGCATAGCTTACGACACTAAAAAAACAAATATTACTAAATTAATTAAAGCAATTAAACAAATAAACAAGCAAAACTTATAAATCAAACAGTTCTTCAGCGTCTATTAACCCGTAGCCTTCTGAGTTTTTATCGTTAGATATAGGTTTAGAATTATTTATTAATAGCCCCTTTATTTCATCAGGAGTTATATCTGGGTATTTTTCTATAATTAAACAGCATAAACCTGCAATAATAGGCGTTGCTACACTTGTTCCACTTAATTTTGTGTAGTTTTCGTCAATATCGTTTGATGTGGATGTTAAGTTAACTCCGGGTGCTAAAATGTCTGGCTTAAATATGTTTGCAACTGGACCTCTTGAAGAAAAATCTGCAACTGCAAAATCATTACTTGCAAATTTACCATTTGTTTTTCTTTTATCGTCTAAAGCACCAACTGTTATAATCCTTGCACTAGTACCAGGTGATTTTATGCTTGAATTATCTGGACCACTGTTTCCTGCTGCAGCTACAACAGTAATGCCTTCATGCCATAATGCTTCTGCACCCATACTAAGAGGATCACTACCACCTAGTGGGTTACTACCAAAACTCATACAAACAACTTTAATATTATATTTTTTATGGTTATCATATACCCACTGCATAGCTTGCAAAATTGTAAAAGCTCCAGTTTCACCTTTACTGTCTAGTGTTTTTAAACTAATAATGTTAGTAAGTGGTGCTACACCAGAATATTTTGCATTACTAATTAAACCATTACCACTTGCAACTCCTGTAACAAAAGTCCCGTGTCCATTATCATCATAAGGTTTATTTTTATTTTTAATAAAATCTTTAAACATAACTATTCTATTTTCTGGAAAAACAAAATCAAGGTGTGGTGTTACGCCTGTATCAATAATTGCCATTGTAACGCCTTTACCTAAGTACCCTTTTTCATGAAGAGAATTTATATTTGTTACTTTTTTTGCAACATTAATTTGTGCAAACACTTTTGTGCTTGCAGTAACATATTTTATGTGCTTATTTTGAGCTACCTTGTTTATTTTGTCAGGCATAAGCTTTATACCAAAAGCTTTAATAAAAGGATACTCATAAAAATTTTGGTCATTAAAAAATTTAAAACCTGAAAAAAACTTTTTTACCCCTTGATAATTATTTGCATATATCACACAAGATATTGGCTTTTGCACTCCACAGGTTGTTACCAAACTAAATAAATATGGATCTACTTTTTTATAAGTTGTATTCATACTACTTAATTTCTTTAATAAGTTCGTTTAACTTTTTCTTTTGCTCATCGTTTAACATGGGGTAAATCATGTTATATGTACTTTTTATTTGTTCTTCATCTAGAGTGCCTGCTTCTTTTTGTGCTTGAGTAGTTTTAATAAGTTCGCTCATTAGGTCTTGTTCTTCCATATTTGAGTATTTATCGTAAGCCTTTTTAATATCTTCATATTGTTCTGGGTGAGATTGACTAAATTCATCTTCAATTTTTCCAAGGTCTTTTTGATCTGGTTCTTCTGAGGCATTTTCTTTACTGTTTTTAATATGCTCAATGTTTTTATTTGAAAAATCTCTTAAATTCACAATTTTGTCCTCCTATTGTAACGCTATTTCATTATATGCGTGCAATTTTTTTAATGATAAATTAAAGGCGAATAAAACTAAAAAAATTAATAGATTAAAAACACATAAGCAAATAGCGCTACAAAATATTACCTTAAAAAACATATAAACAACATTTATAGCTTATTTTCATATATTATATTGTTACAGTAAGGAGGTTTACAGTGTCAGAAAACAAAAAAAATACAGCTTATACTAAAGCTGGTAATAAAAATAATCAACAAAAAACAACAAGAATACCCTCAAAAAACATACCTCCACAAGCTAAAAATAGAAGACAAACAAGCATAGGTAGAAATACAATACATAAACCACAACCAAAAATAAAAGAAGCTGATGTATTAAAAAAAATGCAACAGTCTTTTAACGAGCGTTATTACAATATGAATCAAAACTTAGCACAAAAACAAAGTGCTAATTCTAATCAACAACCTAACTTAGGTAATTCAAATAATAATGCTATGCCAAATTACCAAAATTCACCTTATGCTAATAATTTAAGTGGTGGTAATGACCCTTATAATAACCCTTACGGCAATTATGGCTCGTATTACCAGCCTAATGATGCAGGTTTTGGTGCAGCACCTCCGCCTCAACAAAACACTAATCAGCAAGCAAATACACCTAATTCTAATGGTAATAATAATCAAGGGCAAAACCCTCAGCAAAAAAACAACAATAGCTTAGGAACATTAGGTCAACTTGCACCATTATTTAATTTGTTAGGTGGGCAAAACCAACAAATAGGTAAATTATTAGGATCATTAGGCGATGGTAAAATGGATATGGGCAAAATGATAAACTCAGTTGTGCCAGCACTTACTAAGTCTCAAGACGGCGAATCTGGTGGCGGTTTAAATGGAATATTAAATATGTTTTCTCCTCAAAAAGCACCCAAAAAAGAACCTAGAAAACAACATCAAAGCTCAAACTCTACTAATCAAAAATCATCCAAAGGTATAAAAGATTATAAGCGTACATAATAAAAAAAACAGTTATTAAATTAACTGTTTTTATTTATAAAATTATTAACAATAATTAAGTTTTTTAGCATTCTTGCTTCTTCAAAATTTTTTATGTTTAAACCTACTAATTTTTCAATTTTCTTTAACCTGTAATTTAAAGTATTACGGTGCATATAAGCATTTTTACTGGTAGCACTTGCGTTCAAACTGTTTTGAAAAAACACATCAACAGTTTTAATAATTTCTTGATCATTTAAAAGCTCATTGACTTCTTTAATTTCTAATAACTTAACATAATTTTCTACGGTTTCAGGGTTGGTCTCGCTATCTTCTACATTAAGATTACAAAATTTTAAAATTTCTTTTTTAACTTTTTTATTAGTCCCACATTTTAGCATATACTTGTTAACTCTCCTTATCAAAAGTACCAAATTTAATTTTAATTATTTTATTAGTTAGTTGTGTTGCAACCTGTTCGTCGTTTGTAGCAATTAAAAATGTTGCATTTTGCTTTTGCAAATTTTTTATAAGGTCTATTAAATTATCTTTTTCTTGCTTAGTTGTATTTTCAAAAATATTATCTATTAAATAAAGCTCTATTTTTCTTAAACTTAACCTTGCAAATTGAACTATCAATTTTTGATAATGAGACAAAGTCTTTATTTTAATATTTTTTAAACTTTCTATTTCGTATTGTTTTAATGCCTGATTTATTTTTATTTTAGCACTAGATGGGTCTATATTCCTTATTTTTAATACATAATACAAATTTTCATAAACTGTTTTGTTACTAAAAACAACTGGGTTGTTAGACATATATCCTAAGCTAATATCATCTTTAAAGTCTACTTGATTTAAGTTAATACCTTTTAAAAATACCTTACCGCGGTTAAAGTTTTCTAAACCAGCTATTACTCTTAAAAGTGTTGTTTTACCACTTTCACTATCTCCTAAAAGAGCAACTTTTTCATTTTCAGCCACATTTAAGCTTATATTGTAAAGAGCATAATACTCTTTAGTAAAAGCAAGGCTAACATTTTTAACTTGAATCATATTAGCTCCTTTAATTAATCTATATTTATTTTACTAATAATTTGCAAATATTGCAAGTAATAGACTTAAAAATAATATATAGTTTTTTTTGAGTGTAAATTACAAACTTTTTTTGCTTAAACAATAAACAAAAATAGTGCCATATGCTATAATAATAAAAAATTACAATTAACGAGGTAAACTATGGATTTATTTAAAAAAGCTAAAAACTTTAATTTAGTTAAAGAAGCAAAAGCAGCTGGGCTTTATCCTTACTTTCATTCTTTAGAAAGCGGTCAAGATACAATTGTTCAAATGCACGGCAAAAGAACAATTATGATTGGTAGTAACAACTATTTAGGCTTAACTAATCACCCAGATGTAATACAAGCAGGAATTGATACCTTGAAAAAATATGGTTCTGGCTGTTCTGGTAGTAGGTTTTTAAACGGTACGCTTGATATTCACTTAAAATTAGAAAAAGAGTTAGCAACCTTTTTAAATAAAGAGTCTTGCATTACTTTTAGCACAGGTTTTCAAACTAATCTAGGCATAATTAGTGCAATTGCAGGTAGACATGACTATATTATTAGCGATAAAGAAAATCACGCAAGTATATATGACGCATGCAGATTAAGTTATGCTAAGTTGTTAAGGTATAATCATAACGATATGCAACAACTAGAAGAACGCTTACAAAGTGTTCCTGATAATAGCGGTAAACTTATAGTAACAGACGGTGTATTTAGTATGGGCGGTGATCTTTGTAATTTGCCGGAAATAGTAAAGTTAGCAAAAAAATATAACGCAAGAGTTATGGTAGATGATGCTCACGGTTTTGGCGTTATAGGTAAAGGTGGAAGAGGCACTGCAAGCCACTTCAACCTAGAAGATGAAGTTGACATTATAATGGGTACATTTAGTAAAAGCCTAGCTAGTTTAGGCGGTTATATGGTTGCTAGTGAAGAAGTTACAGAATATATTAAACATACATCAAGGCCATTTATTTTTTCTGCTTCTATTGCACCTGCAAGCGTTGCTTGTGCTAGAGCTGCACTAAAAGTATTAAAAAATGAGCCTGAGAGAGTTACAAACCTTCAAGAAATAACAGATTATGTAAGAAGAGGCTTAACAAAAAGAGGAATAGATATTGGAAAAAGCTATGCACCTATAATTCCTATAAATACTTACGATGATACGCGCACGTTTGTTATATGTAAAGTTTTACTTGAGAATGGTGTTTATGTAAACCCGGTAATATCTCCTGCTGTTCCAGCTGGTCAAGCTATACTAAGAACAAGCTACACAGCAACACATACAAAAGAACAAATGGATGAAGCAATGGATATTATACAAAAAAGTATTAGTCAAGCAGATGAAATAGTTTCACAAATGCAAACAGATGAAGCTTAATTAAAAAACAAAAAAACTGCAAAATAATTTGCAGTTTTTTTTGTGTTTTTTATTATAACTCTGCTTCTACTTCTTCAACAGGTTCTAAGTTGTATCTGTTACTAAAAGCTACTTTTTCGTTAATTTTTTTGCTATCAGTTCTATACTCCATTTTAGCTTTTTTAACTTGTGCTTTTAATTTATTAATGCATACATCTATGTTTTTATACATATCGCCGTTAACAGAGCTAACATTGTAATTGTTTCGTGCACTGTTTACTAGCATTGACATAGCATGTGACTTACCACTTGCTTTAATGTTAACTTCCGCTATTACATTACCTCTAAAGTATTTTTTAAGTTTAGCTAACTTTTTAGTAATTAATTGTTCTACATTTTTGCTAGGATCTCTTTTGCTGTAAGTAAATTTAATTTTCATAGGCACCTCACATATAGTTTTTTTTTATATATGAATTTCATATATGTTAATGATACCAAATTTAACGCTTGCTTGTCTAACTGAATGTGTCGTATTTATTAATTTTTTGAAATATATTTAAAATTTAGCTTATTATCTTGTAGTTCTATAATAATAGTACTATTTTCTTGTAAGTCGCCAGTTAATAAGTCTTGTGTTAGTTTATCTTCTATGCTTTTTTCTATAACACGCCTTAGTGGTCTTGCTCCATATTCCTCATTTGTGCCTTTATTTATAAGGTATTTAAAGGCTTGCTCTGTTAATTTTAAAGATAAATTTTTTTGCTTTAGTTTATCATTTAATTTAGTAATTATTATTTTTGTTATTTGAGCAAGCTCAGATGTTTTAAAAGGTTTAAACACAATTGTTTGGTCTATTCTGTTTAAAAATTCTGGTTTAAACTTGTCCTTAAGTGACTTTGTAAATAATTGTTTTAATGCTTCAAAATCAAACTGTTTATTTTTTTGCACAAAAGCTTTTTTTGCCATAGGTACTTTGTCTGCACCTGAGTTTGAAGTAAATATTATTAAAGTGTTTTTAAAATTAATTACATTACCTTTACTATCAGTTAATTTACCCTCATCTAATACTTGTAACATTAAATTAAATACATCAGAGTGTGCTTTTTCTATTTCGTCAAAAACTACTACTGAATATGGTTTTCGCTTAACCGCGTGAGATAAAACTCCGCCTTCTTCATAGCCAACATAACCAGCTGGTGCTCCAATTAATTTAGATACAGAGTGAGATTCCATAAATTCACTCATATCTAGCTTAATAATTGCGTTTTCATCTGTAAATAATGTTTCAGCTAAGGCTTTACATAGTTCAGTTTTACCTGTACCTGTTGTTCCTACAAAAATAAATGAACCTAATGGCCTGTTTTTATCTTTTAAGCCTACCCTTGCTCTTTTAATTGCGTTAGAAACAGCTGAAACTGCCTCTTCTTGACCTATAATTCTTTTATGCAATTGTTGTTCTAAATTTAATAACTTGTCTTTTTCGTTTTGATTAATTTTGTTTACAGGAATATCTGTCCAGCTTGCAATTACTTTTGCAATCTCTTCAGAAGTAATTTTTGACTTATCGTCTTGTTGTTCTAACTTTTGTTTTAACGACGCTATTTCTTGCTGTAAATATGTAATTTGTCTTTTAATTTGGTTAATTAATTGTAAGTTATCTACATTTAATAAATCTGACTTTTTATCTTCAAGTTTATTTAATTCTTCAGTTTTTTCTTTTATTGTCTTTTCAAAACTTTTTGCATTTATTCTAGCTTTAGAGCTAGCTTCATCTATTAAATCTATAGCTTTGTCTGGTAAATTTCTTTCTGTTATATATCTTTCACTTAAATTTACAGCAGTTACTATAGCTTTATCTGTAATTATCACATTATGATAACTTTCATAAGCTTCTTTTAATCCATTTAATATTTTAATTGTATCTTCAATACTTGGTGGGTTAACTAAAATAGGCTGAAAACGCCTTTCTAACGCCTTATCTTTTTCTATAAACTTCTCATACTCTTTAACTGTTGTTGCCCCAATAGTCTGCAAGCCACCTCTTGCAAGGTACGGTTTTAGCATATCGGCAGGGCTAACTTCTCCGCTAGCCTCTCCTGCTTGCATAATTGTATGTATTTCATCTATAAATAAAATAATATCTGGTCTGCTTGTAATAATTTCTACAACTTTTTTTAATTTGTCTTCTAAAGCACCTCGGTAACGAGTTCCTGCCATTAACGAGCCTATTTCAAGTGAGTATATAATTTTATCTTGCAATGTGTCTGGCACTTCACCGTTTACAATTTTCTGTGCCAAGCCTTCAACCATAGCAGACTTACCAACACCAGCTTGGCCTGTAATAATTGGGTTGTTTTTACTTTTACGGCATAACACTTGAACCATTCTCTCTAGTTCTTTTTCTCTACCTATTAATTTTTCTATTTGCCCGTTATAAGCTTTTAGCGTTAAATCTTCACCCATTGTTAAAAGTTCTTCTGGTAAATTACTGTTTGCAAGTTCTTGCTTATGTTGTTCTAAGCTTTCTTGCAATTTTTCTGTGTCTTCACCTACATTTAAAACTTGGTTTAGTTTTATTTTTATTTGGTCAACTCTTACATTAAAAACTTGCTCTATTATAGTATTTGCTATAGTGTTTTCTTCATTTATAAGTGCATATAGTAAATGCTCCGTTCCCATAAGCTCAGCATCTAGTTCTTTTGAAACATCTCCTGCTATTTTAAAAATTTGTTCTGTTTGGTCTAGCATTTCTACTTGTTTGTTAGTAGCATTATCATTATTTTTAGCTTGTTCTAGCACGTTTAATACATCTTTACTTGTTATATTAAACTCTGCTAAAATATTAGCTGAAATTGAGCCAGGGTTAAAAACAAGCCCATATAAAATATGTTCTGATGAAATTAGATTATTATTATATCTACTAGCTACCTTGCTAGCTGCTTTTATAACTGTATTTATTCCTTGTGTTGCTTTTACTTTTAAAAACATATTGCATCCTTATTTTTTTAGTTTGTTTAATGCTTGTTTTGCATTTTTCATAATATCATTTATAGGTTCACCTAAATAATATTTATCATCTTGATATAGTATTTTACCATTAACCATAGTTAAAATAACATTTTGCGTGTTTGCTGAATATACTACAGAGTTTTCTTTTTTGTTAATTGGCGTTAAATTAGGAGTGTTTGTATCTAAAATAATAATATCTGCTTTATAGCCTTTTTCTATTTTACCTACATTTTGTAAATTTATAGCTTTTGCTCCATTTACTGTTGCCATTCTTAACGCTTTTGTTGCACTTATAACGCTAGCATCTTTTAAAACTGCCTTTTGTAAAGTGCTTGCTAAATACATTTCTCTAAAAATATCAAGTGCGTTATTACTACTAGAGCCATCTGTACCTAGTGCTACATTAATATTCTTTTTTTGCATTGAATAAACAGGTGCTATACCGCTACCTAATTTTAAATTACTACTTGGGTTACTTACAACATTAACATTATAGTTTTTTAAAATGTCTAAGTCCTGATTATCTACATGCACAGCATGTGCAACTGTAGCATTTAAATCAAAAAAACCAAGTTCTTCTAATAACTGAGGTGGTGTAAGCCCGTTATGTTTAACAGTACAGTTGCTAACTTCTTCAAGCGTTTCACTTAAATGCGTGTAAACAGGAAGTTTGTGTTTATTTGCTAAGTTAACAATATCTGTTATTTGTGCTTCGTCATTTGCATAAATTGAATGTGCATAAAGCATATACGTAATTAGTTCGGTTTTTTGCTCGTTGTTCAAATAAGTTTTTTCTATTTTTTCAATACTTGTTGCATCATTAGTATGAAAGCCTAAACATACGCTTGCTCTAATACCCGCTTTTTTAATTGCTTTTATGCTAGCTTCAGGGTAATAGTAAGCATCACAAAAAGTTGTAATGCCATTTTTGACATATTCTGCTATACCAAGCATAGTTGCATTGTAAACAATATCTTGTGTTAAATTTTGTTCTAATGGTAAAATATCTTCATATAACCAATCTTGTAAAACTTTATCATCACTAATATTTTTAAAAATGCTCATTGCTGTATGAGCGTGTGCATTAATAAAGCCGGGCATAACAATGTTATTTTTTGCATCAATAATTTTATCTGCTACTAAATCACCTTTATATTCTTTACCTACATAAACAATGGTATTATCTTCAATAAAAACTTGACCATTTTCTATATTTTGGTCTTCAGTTTTTTGCATTGTTATTAAATTTGCATTTTTTATTAATATTTTCATAATTTTAATTATTGTCCTTTTATTAGTCGCATCTTTTTTTTGTTCTAAAACTTATAGCAAATGTTCCTGGTCCACAATGACTACCTATTGTTGGTCCTACTGATTGCATCCATATTTTAGCGTTTTCGCCTAAATATTCTATGCATTTTTTTTGTAAAAATTTAGCTTCATCTTCAGCGTTAGCATGAGCAATAATAATAGGATAATCTAGCACATCTTCGCCTTCTTCTTTTAGCCTTTTTATTAATGCTAGCATTGCTTTAATTTTCCCTTTAGCTTTATCTACAGGCTTTATAGCACCTGCCGTGTTTAAAGTTAATATCGGTTTAACATTCATCATAGTACCAAGTATAGCCTTCGTGCTTGTTAGTCTGCCACCTCTTTTTAAGTGGTGTAAATTATCAACTACAAAATAAGCTGTAAACTTGTTACGGTTATTTTCTACATATTTAATAACTTCATCATCTGTTGCGCCATTATTATGTAGTTTTGCAGCTTCGTAAAGAAGCCCTGCAGCACCAATAGAGATACTTAATGTATCCACCGTTTTTATGCTTTGGCTTGGGTACTTTTGTTTTAACTCAGTTATAGCTTTATTCATAAAGTCAAATGTAGCACTTAACTTGTGAGAAAAATGCACATATAAAATATCTTGTCCTTGTTTTAAATAAGGCTCAAAATAATCTATATAATTTTGAGGGTTTAACGCTTGAGTTTGTGCAATAGCACCTTTTTTTATTTTATTATAAAAAGACTTAAAGTTTATAGACTTACCTAGGTCAAAGTGCTTTTCTTCTTCATCTATCAAGTACGGCATGCTTATAACTTTTAAATTAAGGCTTTTTACCTTGTCGTGCCATAGTTCTAGGTTTGTATCACAAAACATAATGCTCATAAAATATATCTCCTTATTGCATAAGTAAAAAAATGCTATTTTAGCATTTCGTTATTACTATAAGATTAGCACCTTTTTCAAAAATTTGTCAATCATAAGCAGTAAATAAACCACTTTTAAAAGGCTTTATTGTTATAAATTCTTAAAGCTCTTAAAACATTGCTAATATAAGCATTTGTTTGCTTGTAAGGTGTTGACTCAAGAGTTATTCCATCTGAAGAGTAACGCCCGTCTAAAAGCCACTCTTGAACCTTGCCTTCTCCTGCATTGTAGCTTGCTAGTACTGTTCTTATACTTAAAAATTTATCTTTTAAATATCTTAAATATCTTGCACCTATTCTAATGTTAGTTTCTGCTTCATACAACTGGTTAAGTGTAAAGTCCTCTATTAACATAAGGTCTGCCATTTCAATTGCAGTTGTAGGCATTATTTGCATAATTCCTACTGCTCCGCTACTGCTAAGAGCGTTTTTATTAAATTTACTTTCAACAGCAATAACTGCACATATAAAGTTAGGGTTAAAGTTATTTTCATTAGATTCAGCTAAAATAGCGTTTTCAAATTTTATAGGGTATTTATAAGCATAGTAAAAGTTAGTTGCAGTAACAACAACACTTAAAGCAAGTAATATAATTAAAAAATGTTTTAAAGTACTTTTTACCATACTCTATTTTATGATTAAAAATAGAATTTTATAAAAAAACACTTAAATAAATAAGTGTTTTATTTGTTTTATTTTGTATCATACCAGCTTTTACCAAAATTAATATCTACTGTTAAAGGTATTTCTAAATCAACTACTGTTTCCATTTCTTGTTTAAGTAGTTTAATAACTGTATCTTTTTCTTCTTGTGGCACGTCTAAAATTAGTTCATCATGCACTTGTAAAATTAATTTTGATTTAAGTTGTTTTTCTTGTAATTTGTTAAATACTTTTATCATTGCTAACTTTATTATATCACTTGCAGAACCTTGAAGTGGCATATTCATAGCTGCTCGCTCAGAGGCTTGCCTTACCATATAACTTTTTGCATTTATGTTAGTCATATTTCTTTTTCTACCCATAAGTGTAGATACATAACCTTGCTCTCTTGCTCGCTCTATTGCAGATTGCATAAATTTTTCTACGCCGGGAAAGTTTTCAAAATATTTTTGTATATATTCTTTAGCTTCTTGCCTGCTAGTTCCTATATTTTGGCTAAGCCCATAATCACTAATTCCATAAATAATACCAAAGTTTACAGCTTTTGCATCTCTTCTTTGCTCACTTGTAACTTCACTTTCTTTTACTCCAAAAATATCACTTGCTGTTTTTGTATGTATGTCTTTTCCTTCTTTATAAGCTTTTATCAATTTTTCATCTTCAGAATAATGAGCCATAAGCCTTAACTCTATTTGAGAATAGTCAGCAGTTACTAAAACGCCGTTATCAAACCTACTTACAAACATTTTTCTTAATTTTTTTCCATCTTCAGTTCTAATAGGAATATTTTGCAAATTAGGTTCAGTGCTACTTAACCTACCTGTACTTGTTATTGTTTGTTTGAAGTCTGTATGCACTAAATTAGTTTTAGGGTCTACTAATTTTTTAAGCCCTTCAAGGTAAGTACCGTTAAGTTTAGATAATTGCCTGTACCTAATAATATGATCTATTATAGGATGAGAATCAGATAATTTATTTAAAACATCTATTCCTGTACTTTTCTTTTTGCTTACTGGTTTTAATTCTAGCTTTTCAAATAACACTTCACTTAACTGTTTAGGTGAATTAATATTAAAATGAGTACCAGCTAGTTCATGTATTTTTTTAGTTAATTCATCTAATTCTTCATTAAATTTTGAACTTAATTTGTTTAAAACATCAGCGTCAATTTTAAAACCAGCCTTTTCCATATCATATAATACATTAATTAACTTGAACTCAATATTATAATAAAGGTCTAACATTTCTTCTTTTTCTAGGTTTTTTTGTAGTTCTGCTCTTGCTTTTAACATACAGCTTGCAACGCTTTCTTCTGGGTAATTGTATTTATTAGTTAAGTTTAATAAATTGTAAGTTTGTTTTTTACTACCGCTTACTAAATACTCTGCTAAGTTAATGTCAAAGTCAACACCATTTAATTTAATATCAAACTTTTTTAATAAGTGTTTTGTAGCTTTATAATCATAAAGTGTTTTTTTAATTTCTTTATCTTCAAAAACTGGTTTTAATGTATTTAATACATCGCTTAACTCAACGCCTTCATCTAGCATATTTTCTTTTAACTTAATATAATATTCTTCAAACCTGCTAACTGCATAATTAACAACATTATCTTGAATACAAAACGCCATTTGACTACTTTTTTTAGTTTCTGTTATTAAATTATTTAACTGCTCAATGTTTACAATATTTTTACTTACTACATTATGTTCTTTTTTAGCTTTTAAATGTTCTATATTACTAAAAAGCTCTTCTCTTTTTAATAGTGACTTAAGTTCATAATGGTTAAATAATTTATAAACTTCTTCGTTAAAAGGAAAATCATAAGTGCAGTCTTGAATTTCAATATCTATTGGCTCATTTATACTAATTGTTGCTAACTCTTTACTTAAGTAAGCTGTTTCTTTATTTTCTTCAAGCCTTTCTTTAAGTTTACCTTTAAAGTCATCTATATTTTTATAAACATTATCTAAGTTGTCATATTCTTTAATAAGCTTCATTGCTGTTTTTTCACCTACACCAAGAATGCCAGGTATATTGTCTGAAGAATCGCCCATTAATGCCTTTAACTCAATTACCTGATAAGGCTTTAGTTCAAAATCTTCTTTAAGTTTTTGTTCGTCAAGTTTTTGTAAATCAGACAAACCTCTTTTTGTAAGCCAAACATGCGTAGTTTCGTCTATTAGCTGTAAGTTGTCTTTATCACCTGTTAAAATAATAGTATAGTCTTTAAATCGTTTAGAAATAACCCCTATAATATCATCTGCTTCAATACCAGCTTTTTCTAGCATTTTTATATTCATAGCTTTTAATATCTTCTTTAAAATAGGAAGTTGAGAAGCTAACTCATCAGGCATACCTTTTCTTGTGCCTTTATAATCTGAATACATTTTGTGCCTAAAAGTTGGCTCTTTTCTGTCAAAAGCAACTGCTATATATTCAGGCTTATATTCATTAATAGCCTTAACTAACATATTACAAAAACCATAAACGGCATTAGAATATTCGCCCTCTGTACTTTTTAAAAGTGGCAACGCATAAAACGCTCTGTTAATTAAACTGTTGCCATCAATAATAATAAATTTTTTCATAAAATACCTCTTCGTTAGTATACCCTAAATTAATGCAAAACTGCAAACGAATGCCACATTTTATAGTTAAAGTTTATAAAAAAAGTTGCTTGCAAATTAAAGGTTACTGTGCTAAAATTAAGGTGCTTAGCCGGTGTGGCGGAAGTGGCAGACGCGGAGGATTCAAAATCCTCTGAGGGCAACCTCGTGCTGGTTCAAGTCCAGTCATCGGTACCAATAAAAAAACAGCCTAAAAAAATAGGCTGTTTTTTAATAGCTTATATACTTTTTATCGCATTCTACTCAAACCTCGGTTTAAATTCTTTTACAATACCGCCACTTAGAGCATCTGCAATTATCATTGCTTGATCGTAGCTTTCTTGTAAGTCTCTCATGCTGTTCATGTATTGTTTTATTTTGTAGTTGTTTATCATTCTTTCATACAAACCTAAATGTTTATATAATAAGCCTTTAACTGTTTCTCTGTCGTAATTTTCATTAATAGAGCTTAAAGCTTCTGCTATGTCATCTGCATTTGAATAAAAAGCTTCTTCGTACCTTTTGTACTCTTCTTTTTCATCGTTTGCTAACGCAGTTGCTAAGTTAACAGCAATAGCTAAATGTTCTTCTATTAGGCTTGTTATTGCATCTACTATTTCATCAGAGTAATAAGGAGCAAATACATCTGCAATGCCCTCAGCTGTTTTAAGCATTCTATCAACAGCTAAATCACTAGAATCTAAGTCTTCTAAAATACTTACTGCCGCTTCTCGTGAGTAAAAAATAAGATCCTGCCAACGCCTTCTCATTTTGTTATATAAATCTAGTTGTTTTCTTGTAATTACGTTGTTTTGCATACTTTTTCTTCTAACATTATGTATTGAACCTGGTTCTATGCTTAAAACATCGCCAGACATCCACTTGTTAGGCTTAATATGTTTGTTATCTTGCAGTATTCTATCAACGCTAGTTTCAAATGTTTGAGCCACTCTTGATAAACTGTCTCCACGCTTTAGTGTATACGCTATTCTTACTGAATTGTTCATTTTATTTATCACCTCTTTTTTTAAAGATACTTAGTATATGAAAAAACAAAAAAAATGTTGAAAATAGGCTTGCCTATTAACACAACAAGCTTGTACATAATCTCTTTATATTTACTAAAAAAAAACATATGCTTAACTGCGCATATGCTTAATTTTATATTTAATATTTTTTATTTTTCTTTACTAAATTCATTTTTGTAATTTTCATCTTTAATTTCATTATAAAATGGACTGCATTTTGTGGTGCATTTTTTTATGTATTCAACTTCTGTAGAGTTATTATCTGGTTTATATTCTAAAAATACTCCTTGGTTATTTATTTCGTCAATTTTATAATTGTTATTATTAACTGTTAATCTAGTTCTTTTTTTAACTATAGTTTTAGATACTCTAAACCCATTTTCTTTTAACTTATCCAAAAACTGATTTTCATTATCGTATATATTTTCAAACTCACCTTCTTTAATTAATATATTAACAGGCCTTAAAACTAAGTTATCTTTTCTTAATTTTTTTGCACCTTTATGTACTAAACTACTTAAATGATAATTTTTGCCACCATTATTACTAATTGTTCTTAGCCTTAAAATATTATCAAACTCATTTTTAGTTTTATTGTTGTTTTCTATATATAAATCTCTTTCGTATACTGTATTTATGTTAGTTGCATTATTTATAAGATAAGTCAATATATTATAATTTTGAACTTTTGCTTTTTGTTGTTTAGAAACTTTATTACCTGTTCTTAACTCTTCAAAGGTCATGTTATTATCACAAAATATATCTGCTATTTTTTTTGTAGGTAGTATTGAGTTTTTGTAATTAGGATAAACATAATCAAAATAATTTTTAACAGTAAATGCACTTCCAGCACCAGTTATTTTTGCATCTCTTATTAAGCGTCTTAAAAACAAGGTTTTTTCGTTGCCTTGAACAAAGTTTTTTATATAGTTTTTATTGTTTAGTTCACTTAATAGCTTATCATTTAAAGCATAAATTCCTTCAACTATTATCACACTATACTGACTTCCGTTAAAAACTGTGTTGGTCTTATATTGTTCGCCCGTTTTTTTGTATGTCTAATTTCAGTAATTTTGTTATTGCTTAATAAATTATTTACATCCTTAGCTGTTTGTTTTAAATTATAAACGCTTGGTTCGTCAAAATTTATTTTAGAAAACTCGTTATTTAGACCATTTAAAAATGCATTCATTTGCGAGTTTGGTATTAAATTTTTACAACTTACTTTTATTTTCATTAAATTAACATCGCAAAACTTATTTTCAAAGCTTGTATTTATAATAGTATTCTTTACTGTTTTAGTAATTAGCTCTACATTTTTTAAACTGTTATTAAATAAATTCTTGTTTACTTTGTTAACAATAATGCCAGAAATACCTCTATTATAATTGTCTATAGATAACACAAGACTAGGTATATTTTTTTTATCTAAAAACTCTTTTAAAATATCACAAGAATAACTTTTGCCAGACGCAGAAGCACCAGAAACAAACACTACTGCCTTTTTATTTTTTTCTAAGCTTTCTTCTATTAAATCTAAATTTGCATAACACCATTCTTGTATTCCTTTTGTTTTAACAGCCATTTTCACACTCTCCTTTTACACTTAAGTTTTTATTTTTATATTTTTTTATTTTAGTAACATTTTTGTAATCAAGTTTAAGTTTGTGTTTTAAAATATACTCAACTTTATCTATTTGTTTTTTAGTTGGTTTATTTTTAAGTTCAATTTCAGCTACAATTAATTTTTTATTTAAATTACTATAAACGTCAAACTCAATATTTAAGTTATCAACTTTTACTTCATATCGCTTTTTTTTTATTACGCTTAATGTATTGTTTTTTAATAATTTAATAGCCATTTTTTTACTTATTCTTTTTTCGTATTCTAGCCTTTTTAATAATCCACCTGTTTTTAAAGTTAAAACAAACTCTTTGTTACTCGCGTTATTAATTACTCTAACTCTAGATTCATTAATGGTACAAAAGTTAATTTTTTTAAAATGTTTTAATAATAAAGCCTTATGTTTAAGGTAATTAAAATAATATTGTTTAATGTTTTTACTTTTACTACACTCATCAGGTAATTTATTTACTATATATTTTAGTTCAATTTCTTTTAGCATTTTTTAACCTCTTATTTAATTATAGTTGAATTATAACAGGCATTATGATATAAATAAAATACATATTTTTTATGAGAGGTATAAATATGAATTATAATGACATAGACTTAAACTTAATAAAAACTTTTGTTAGTGTTACAGAAAACAAAACAATAATTACTGCAAGTAAAAAGCTTTACGTTTCTCAGCCGGCTGTTACAAGTTCAATAAAGCGTTTAGAACAAACGCTTGGTGGTAAATTGTTTATACGCAGCCCTAAGGGCATGAAGTTAACGCAAGAAGGAAAGGTTTTTTATGAAAAATGTAAAGACGCTTTATTAAAAATAGATAAAGGCATAAACCTGTTTACATCATTTTTAAAGTTAGAAAAAGGCGTAATTAAAATTGGCTCAAGCTCTACCATTATAAGGCATATGATACTTCCCTTTATAGATGAGTTTAGTAAAAAATACCCAAACATAAAAATAAGTATTACTGATGGTATTAGTACGCAACTTACAAACTACTTACATAAAAGTGAAGTAGATTTAGCAATAATGAGTACTCCTATAGAAAAACAAGAGTTATTTGATACTACTCAAATAACAAAAACTCATGACTGTTTTATTGCAAGCAAAACGTTCTTAAAAGAAAACAACTTACAGCAAAAAACACTTAGTAAAGATCAGTTAAAAAACTACCCTTTAATATTACAAAAAAGACCGTCAAATAGTAGAGACTTTTTTGAACATATGTGTAGGATTAATAATGTAGTACTAGAACCAAGGTTTGAAATGGCAAGTTTTGGGTTAATTACAGACTTTACTGCAAAAGATATGGGTATAGGCTATACTATTAAAGAGTTTATAAAAAACGACTTAAAAAATAATAGAGTTTGCACCGTTAAAACAGACTTTAAAATAAAACCAAGGAATGTAGTAGTATTAACACCTAAAATTAGTGAAAATAGTTTTTTAACCACAGCTTTTATAAAAGAAATGAAGGATTACTTTAATAAAAAAACAAAAGCAAAATTTGCTTTTGTTTTTTAATTTAAGTCGTTAGTTATTTTATATAAAGCAATACTAAGAGCAGTTGCAACATTTAAAGAAGAGTTGACGCCGTACATATTAATATGAACGCTAGTTTTACATATATTTAATAGTTTGTTACTTACTCCGCTTCGCTCGTTACCTATAATTAGCGTTAAGTTTTGTTCACTTTTAAAATTTATAGCATTAATTGCTTTACTTTTATTTGTTATTTCAAGTGCAGTTAAATTTAAGTTATCTTTGTTTGCTAATTTTAAAAAATCGTCAGTTGTCATAATTTTATAATCAACATAGTTCATACAATTTCTTGCAGTTTTATCTATTTTTTTGTAATTAGTTTTTGCTTTACTTGCTTCAAGCAAATTTTTATCATCTAAAATTATAACTTTACTTACGCAAAAAGCATCGCTCAACCTAAAAACGCTTCCTATATTTTTTAAATAACTTAAATTATCTAAAACTACAGTAATATTATGCTTTTTGTATTTATTATCATATTCTTTATGTTCAAGTTGCCTAACCATAAAATACCCTTAAAATGTTAATAAACTTATTATATCATAAATTTATTTTTAAAAATATTTAATAGTTACCTAATTTTAATCTTTTTGTAAGTAATAAATAAGTTTTTTGTTTAAACTTAAATTTTTCTTTGTGCAAAATACTAAAATATTTGCTTGCTTAAATTGTTTTAATACATTTTTTTTATTTAATAAATAATGTACCCTTTTTGCTGTGCCTACACTGCTTTCATAAAAATTAATGTTTTTAGATAACGCTTTTTTTATTTGTTCTTTAACAAACTTATAGTGTGTACAACCTAAAACTACAGAGTTAATATTTTTATTTTTATAATTGATTAATACTTTATCTAAATATGGCTGAACTGCATTTAAGTCATTTAAATTATCATCAATTTTTTTTGAAAGGTCTTTTAGCGGATAAAAATAAGTTTTGTTAGACAATTTTTGCCTGTACATATGTAATTTTTTATTATGTTTTAATGTAGCATTAGAACTTATCAATAAAATATTTTTATTACCTTTTTCTACAGCTTGTTTTATAGCAGGCTCTACTCCTACATATGTATAATTAGTTTTTTTTCTTAAATACTCAATACTTGTAGCTGTTAGTGTGTTACATGCCAATAATATTAACTTAATATTGTAATTATTTGTGTAGTATAATATATTTTTTAATGCTATTTTATTTAATCTTCTTTTAGTTTTATTTCCATAAGGTGCATGCTTATTGTCAGCTACATATAAAAAGTTTTCATTAGGCATAAGTTTTATGCATTCTTTTAAAACACTTATACCGCCAACACCACTGTCTAACACTAAAACAAACTTGTTCATAAAAAACCTCTAGGTTGTTAATATTTATGTGTTTAACATAATTACATATTTTTTTTAAAAGCTTTACATAAAATAGCCTTAAAGATGTAATCTATAAGTATTTTTATGAGTTTTGTTTAATTTTAGTTAATATTTTCTTTAATTTGGTCAAAGTCTAAGCTTGGGTTAACAGCTAAGTTAATAGAAAGCGCAATAATATCTGCACAATTTTCTACAACTTTATCAATATCTTTTATTGTTACTACTAGGTCTCCTAGCACACTGTTTGCAATGTTATTAATTATTGGGTCTTTTTCTTGCAAGTTCATTTCTTCACTAACTTTACTTAAAACTTCACTACACATAGTATAGGCATGCACAACTAAAGGAACACCAACAACAATAACAGGCACTCCTAATGTTTTACTGTCTATTGCTTGTCTACTGTTTCCAACTCCAGCACCTGGTATTAACCCAGCATTGCTTAGCTGAAAACTGTTAGCAATTCTCTTAGTTTCTAGTGTTGATAGTGTGTCTATTAAAATTACAACATCTGGTTTGACTTCGTTAACTAATGACTTTACTACCCTTGCAGTTTCAATACCAGTTGTTCCTAAAACTCCTGTAGCAATTGCACTTATTGAGTTTAACTCGTTAGTACTTTCATCCGTTTTTACTACTTCCTTTAAATGCCTAGTAATAACAATCTTTTCTGTAACCTTAGGACCTAAGCTGTCTGATACCATTTGCTTATTACCTAACCCAACCACAAAAACTTTTTTAGGTTTATTAACATTTACAGAATTCATAAGTTCAGTAAATGTATTACTAAGTTCTTTTGCAAAGTATTTTTTTACTGTTTCGTCAAACAAGTAATTATCTTCAGCATCAATAGTAATGTATTTACCCATTTTCTTATTTAATAATTTACTTCCCTCTTCATTTAATACATCTACCATAGTTTTTACAAAGCCATCTTTTGTTTTGTTTTTTGTAAGTGTATAATCTTTTTTTGTGTGGCTATTTATTAAAGTAGCCGCTTCTAATACTAAGTCTGTTTTTAATTGCATATTTAATCTCCTAATTTGTTTATAAATTTATTATTTGTAATTAACTATAAAAAAAACAAAAAATCGTTGCATTTTTATTTTAGTTATGATAAAATACAGCGTAGTAAATAAAGAAGGAGACCATAATTGTGGCAAACATAAAATCAGCGAAAAAACGCATAAAAGTAATAGCAAGAAGAACAACAGAAAATAGAGGTAAAAAAGCAGAACTTAACACAAAAGTTAAGCAGTTTAAAAACTTAATTAATAAAAAAGAGCTTACAGAAGCTAGCAATATGCTACCTGAACTTGTTTCTATAATAGATTCAGCAAGAAGTCATGGTATAATGCACAGAAAAGCAGCAGATCGTAAAAAGTCTAGGCTTTCAGTAATGCTAACTAAAGCACAAAAATCAGAAAATGCTGCAAAAGCATCTGAGCCTTCTAAAAAAGAAGAAGTAAAAGTTGAAAAAGAAGTAGAATCTAAACCAGAAGCTAAGAAAGCTACTGCAAAGAAAACTACTGCTAAGAAAACAACTGCTAAAAAACCAGCAACTAAAAAGACAACTGCTAAAAAATCTACTGCTAAAAAATCTACTGCTAAAAAAACAACTAAAAAAGAATCATAAAAAAAAGAGGGTTAATTCCTCATTTTTTTTTGCTTATATTATAAAGAATATATTTAATATTAAACAAAATTAAAAAAAATATATTTGATCATTAACCTAAACTATAAATTAACTATATTTAAACTTAATTTATAACTTGAATTTTTAAAAAATTATAACTTAAACATACACTAAAAATACAATTACAATATTTAATGAACATAATAGATTAACTACAACTTAACTAACTTAAATAAACTATAACTCAATAGCAACTAAAACGATATATATTAAGACCCTAGACTAGAACTACAGCCAGACCTAAACTTCAACTACAGCAAAACCTAAACCACAACTACAGCAAGGCCTAAACTACAACTACAGCAAAACCTAGACTATAACTACAGCAAGACTTAAACTAGAACTACAGCAAGACCTAAACCACAACTACAGCAAAACCTAAACTAGAACTACAGCAAAACCTAAACCACAACTACAGCAAAACCTAGACTAGAACTAAAAAATAACTTTTAAAAAAATGAGGATAAATTCCTCATTTTTTTTCTTAAATTATAAAAATTATATCAAAACTATTAAAATTAAAACTTTAAGTAAAACTTTAACTAACACTGAAATAACTACTTAAACTACTAAATATTTAAAATACTAAACATAAAAAAGTCTAGTGAGCTTTCTGCATTTAATTTGCCACTTTTTATTTTATAGTCAATATCAACACACAGTTCATTAATTTGTTTTAATTTTCTTGCACCAAAAGCACTTACCTGTTCACTTGCTTTTTTTATTGCAAACTCTTTAACAGATAATTTTTCCGCTAACTCATAGTTAGACAATCCTTTTGATACTGAAATATAAAAAAGCCTTCTAAAATGTTTATAAATAATTGCTAACAAGGTACTTGTAGTATTTTTGCTTGCTATTAGTTTATTTAATATAACATAAGCTTTTTGACTATTTTTTTCGCCAAGTGCATTAGTTAACTCATAAATTTGAAAATCTAGCGTTTTATTAACATTATCCTTAACCATTTGAGCAGTAATTGATTCTTTCTCACCCAAATAACTAATAAGCTTTAACAGTTCAATATTTATTTTAGATAAATTAAAATTACAATAATCAATTAAAAACTTTTTTGCAATATACTCTATACTCTTATTATGTTTTTTAAGTTCAGCATCTACAAATGTTTCAACTAACTTTGTGCTTAAAACATTGCAATCTACAATTTCAACATGCTTTTTTAATGGGTTAAAGTATTTGCTGTTATCGTTTGCAATTAAAAGTAAACAAGTTGTATCGTTAGGCTGTTTTGAGTATTCTTCTAATGTTTTTACAAAAGAGTCTGATTGCTTTTTATCATACTCTTTTACTATAACCAATTTTCTATTTGCAAAAAAAGGTAAAGTATTACAAGCATCAATAACTTTATCTGGTTGTAAATTATCTGTAGAAAAAATAGCGGTGTTTAATTCTGCATTTGTGCTAACCACTGCTTGTTTTATTAAATTTTCAGCTTTTTGCTTTAAAAAAAGATCAGAACCTGTTATTAAATAAACAGGCTTAATTTGAGTTTTTAAATTTTTTTTCAACTGTTCAAACTTCACAAACGCTCTCCTTAATAACTTAAATAAAGTTTATCATAATTAAATGTTACTAGCAAGTTTGTATAAGAATATGTGTCATATAATTTGGGTGGTTTATAATTCAAATGATTATAAGTTACTAGCATGTAATTTAGATCATAAAAATTAGTATTTTCACTCAATACATTATTTATATTAGTATTAATTTCGCCTAAAACTAAAACACTTGTATGTTCATTAATTAAGTTACCTACATTGTTTATATTTTCTGTACTTAAATTTGAAGAGGCAAATAATATATTATAATTATTGAGTTCAATATTCACTGCATAACCTACTTTATTTTGACTGTAACTTGTTATAGAAATATTATGATCATTTACTTGTTCTGCAGAATTTAATAAAACTATATTAGTAAAAGAAGGTAAATCAAGCGTTAACCCATACAAAGAAACATTATTAGTAGAATAAGGAATAAATAACTTATTAACATTATAATTTTTTGAAATAACACTTACAGCTTGCTGTTTTTGTGCATCATAGTTAGTTAAAATTATTCCTTGCAAATTTTTAACTCTTTTTTTATTTAAAAAATTTTCTATGTTATAAATGTCCCACTCTGAGCCTTCCCCTACATCAACTAAGTAATTATTGTTACTCGCAGTTGTTATAAAGCTTGCACTATTAACATTACTAATTTTGGTTACAGAGTAATAATTAAAGTTACTAGGTAAATTTACAAAAACTAAACTTATTATCATTACAACTGTTAAAACACTTATAGTTAATAGTTTGACTTTGTTTTCAATAATAACAAAGCGAGAAATTATAAAAATTAATATATAATAAACAACACTTGCAAAAAATGAAAATGTAAATAGTTCTATGCTAGCAAATTTAATGCTTGATATTAACATTGCTATTAAATAAACAAAAGTAAAAGCTAAATTTGGCACAACAAATAAAAAACTTAAAAATGGTAAAATGCTAGTTAATATAATTGAGAAAAATAAAAATACATAACCGATAGTAAACAAAGGTAAAACTAATATATTAGTTAAAACAGACAATAAACTTATATGATTAAAGTAATAAATTAAAATAGGTAGAGTGCCAATTTGAGCACATAAAGTTAAAGTAACCAAACTAGATAACCAATTAGGCATATTTATTTTTTCAAACAAGTTTTTAAAGTAAGAATAAAACATAAAAATGCTAAACACACTTGCAAAACTAAGTAAAAAACCTGCAGTAAATAAACTAACTGGGTTTATTAATAATATTATTATACCTGCTAAACTAAGGCTACTTAAATTGTCATTTTGTTCACCTGTAATATGAGCTAGCATTAATATTAATGCCATAATGCTTGCTCTTACGACTGACGCAGAAAAACCACACAAGTAAGCATAACTAAATAAAATTAATGCCATAAATATAAACTGCAATTTTTTGTTTAATTTAATTTGGTTAAAAATAAACAACAAAATTAGCACTAAAAAGCCAATGTGTAAGCCACTTACAGCCAATATATGTGCTATTCCACTATTTGTAAAACTGTTATAAACTGTATCACTTATTTGGCTTTTATCACCAAATAAAACAGCATAAGCAAAATTTGAATTATTATAACTTAAATTATTATTTAAAAGTTCTTTTACGTTTTTTCTCAACTTTTGGTCTAGTTGTAAATTACCACTAATAACTTCAACATCACTCATATAAGCTGTTGCATAATAACCAAGGTTATTAGTATAAATATAAGTATTTATTTTGTTATCTTTTAATAATTTGTAGTCATATACTTTTGCAACAAAAACTATTTGGTCACCAGTAGAAATACTTAATTCATTTTGATTATTTGAGTTATATAAATTAAGTTTTATATTTTTTTTAAGTTCATAGGTATCTTCATTTATTACTGCTGTAGCATTTTTTAAGTAAATTCTAGCACCAGACTCAATGTAATTTATATCTTCTGTTATGGTTGCATGAACGGTGTATTCTCTAGCGTTCAATTTAATACTTTCATAGGTGTTAACTTTATGTATTAAATTTAAACTTCCAATAATAAAAACAAATATAGTAATTAAAATAAAAAAGGTTTTACCTTTTAAAAAAGTAAACCTAAAGTAACTATTAAATAAACTTAAAGCAAGTAACGTTAATAAAAATGATATAAATATAAAAGCAATTATCTTTATAAATAAATTATTAAATAAAAAAGCATTTGCAGTTAATATACCAAAACATAAAACTACAAATAAAAATAATAAAGGTCTAAAATTTACAATTTTCTTCACAATTAAATTTTACCAAATTATTACAGTATTTGAAACAAATTAAGCATAAAAAAACACATATAAAATGTGCATCATTTTTTTATTAGTTATTTTAAAGACTCTTTTTGGCAAAAGACATTGTTATCTAAAATGTTTTCTATAGCGTTTTTATATAATGAAACAGTTTTTTCACTTATTGGAGTGTAATTATGACAATCTGCTCCTACGTTTAAGCCAAAATCTTTAACCATACTATAAGCGTGAATATGGCCAAACAAATTAAACATATTAGGTTTACAATCAATAGGTTTATGAACTAAATTAATTGCATCTTTACTTATGTTATCAAAAACAACATTGCTACCGCTTTCATTTATAACTTTATAAAAGCCCAAACTTAGTAAGTATTTTTGAAATTGTGCAAAATTTTTAAATTTATTGTTCATATCATATACTTCATAATTACCAAAAACTAATATAATTTTTCCATTTAATTTTTTTACTTTGCTGTAATCTCCAAAATCACCTAAATGATAAACTGTATCTTGTTTGTTTACTTGTTTATTCCATTTTTTTATTAAGGCCTTGTCCATTTTTTTTACACTTTTAAAAGGTCTTTGGCTATAAAACCTAACTCTTTGTGAACCAAAATGTGTGTCTGATGTAAAGTATTTCATTTTTTTCCTCTTTTTTATAATTATCGTAATATAACAATTGTTACGCCTAAATTAAAGCTTTCTCCGTCTAAATTGAGTAATAACTCTGGTGCTTCTTTTAATAATCCCATAGGTTTAACTTTATGGCTTCCCCAGCCTTCACCGGGTACAAAATCTTTTATAATGCCTGCTTTTTTTTGCTTATTTAAAAACTCTTTAGTAGCAATTTTTATACTGCCGCCTCTGCCGCGTGACCCATAACCATGCACCACCTTTATAACCTTAGCACCTTCAAGTTTTGCATACATAATTTCTCTTTCTAAATTATAAATAGCTACATCAACTGGTGGCATACCTTCTTTTATATCTAGTTTAATTACTTTTTTAATCATATTTTTCCCTTATGCAAATGTGCATATTTATGCACATTGCCGTATATTTATTTAACCTGAGTAATAAAAGTTAAATAAACAGTTCCATATATTTTTTGATCATAAACAGCAAATTCTTCTGGTATACTAATTTGCAATTTTTGTTTGTCATGTTCGTAAACTATAATACCTTGCTTGTTTAATAAATCATTTTTTGAAATAATATCTAAAGCACTTTCTGCTAAGTCAGTTTTATATGGTGGGTCTAAAAATATAACATCAAAGCTTTTTTTATCATCTGCAAATTTTTTTAATGCAAGGCTAAAATGTGTGTTTATAATGTTTGCATTTTCTTTTAGCAATTTATTATTTTCAACTATTAAGTTGTAACTATTTTTATTATTATCTACTAAATAAGCAGTGTTAGCACCTCTACTTAATGCTTCAAAAGCTAATGCACCAGTGCCTGAAAATAAATCAAGCACCGCTGCATTTTTTATATTAATTTGAATCTTACTAAAAAGTGCTTCACGAACTCTGTCAGAAGTAGGCCTAGTGCCTGCGTGTTTCAGTATATTTAAAACTCGCCCTTTATGTTTACCTGCAATTATTCTCATAATATAAGTTTAACACAGTTATATAAATTTTTAAATGGTTTGCATAAAAAAACTAGCTTTAAAAGCTAGTTTTAAAGTTGAATTATGCTTGTAACTCATCCTCAAACACTAATTCATTTTCTTCATTAATTTCTGATTGAAGTTGACCATCCTCATTAATATCTAATTGAGTTTGTCCTTCAATTGTCTCTTCAGCTTTTTCGTAATCTCCCATAATTTACCCCTTTTTATTAAAAAAATAACAGCAAAATTACACAATATGTAGTGTATTTTTTTTGTCTTCATACTTAATATAGTATAATAATATACAAATGTCAATTAAAAATTTAATAAAATTTTATGCATTTTGCACAAAGCTTTTTTCTATTGTTTTAATATTTTAATTAGCTTTATTTTTGCTTATATTCTTCAACAAGATCTTCTAAGTCACCAATGCATGCTCCGCAAATGTTGCCAGCTGAAGTTACTTCGCTTAACTCTTCTACTGAAGTTATATTATTTTCTTTTATGCTTTTAATTAAGTCCTTTTTTGTTAAACCATAACAAGGACATATTACTTCGTTTAAATCTTCCATAATTTACTTTTCCTTCTTTATTAAATAATTTTTATAAACAGCTTTCTATAAATATTTGCATTAAAAAAGCGTGTATAAAGCACGCTTTTAATTTGTTATTATAAGCTTGGCTCGAATTCTTCACCTTTATCAAATTTTTCTGCAGAGTAACCAGATTCTGCCACTAGTTCCTCACCAGTAAATTCAACAGTTGCTAATGCTTCACTATATTTACCATTATTAGTGTATGCTATATCAGCATTAACTTTATCGCCAGCTTGCAAATTGTTTCTTTCTGCTACTGCTCTAACATTTTTGTTAATTTCTTCAATTTTAAAATTGTCACCTTCAGGCTGAATACCAAAAGAGTCTACAACTATTTTTTTAAATTTGTTCATAAATTAAACCACCTTAGTTTTTATTACATATATTATACTTTTTTTTAACAGTTTTGTCAATAGCAAATTTACCGGTTTACTCAAACATTTCAATATAATTTTATATTTATGCATTAGTATTAACTTTTTCTAAGTTTAAAATTCATTATTTGTATGTAAACTGGTTATATTATAAGTATATATATAAAATAAATATATGTTGACTTTAACACACATAAGTGATAGCATAGAATTTGCGTGTAAACACAAAGTTAGGACTAAGCTAATATGTGTTAATAAACGACACAAAAAAGCATAATGCTAATTTTAGGAGAAAAATGAAAAAATTTAACGAGCTTGATATAACTAACGAAGTTATGCAGGCAATTGACCAAATTGGTCATCAAACAGCAACACTAGTGCAAGAAAAAGCAATACCTGCACTAAAAAAAGGCGACGACATTGTTATTTTAAGCCAAACAGGAAGTGGTAAAACACTAGCGTTTGGAGTACCGGCTATAGAAAGTATAGACCCAGAAATAAACGCACCACAAGTATTAATTATATGCCCTACGAGAGAGCTTGCAACACAAGTAACTAAAGAAATTAAGTTGCTAAGTAATCATGTACCGGGCGTAAAACCATTTTCTATATATGGTGGACAACCTATTTTTATACAAATAAAAGGTTTAAAATCTAAACCTAATTTAATTGTAGGAACACCAGGGAGAATTAAAGACCATATTAAAAGAAGAACGCTAAAACTAGAAACAGTAAAAATGCTAATTCTAGATGAAGCTGATGAAATGTTAAAAATGGGCTTTAGAGAAGATATTGAGGAAATTAGTAAAAAACTAGCAGGCAAAAGACAAGGTGTTTTAGCTAGTGCAACAATGAGTAAGGAAATTAAAAATTTAACTAATAAGTTTTTAAATAACCCAATAACAATAGATGCAGGCAATGCAAATAGCCCTGCAAAAAGTATTCATCAAGAATACGTTGCACTTAAGCAAAAAAATAAAAAGCAAGTATTACTTGATATGCTAAACAACTTTAATAACACTGCCCTAATTTTTTGTAACACTAAAAGAATGACTACAACTTTATTTAAATACTTAAAAGATCAAAACTTTGATGTAAGAGAAATTCACGGCGATATGAGACAAGGCGAAAGAACAAAAAATATGAATGCCTTCAAAAGCGGTAAAGCTCAAATATTAGTTGCAACAGATGTAGCTGCAAGAGGTATAGATGTAAATAACATATCTTGTGTAATAAATTACGATTACCCAGATATGCAAGAATATTATATTCACAGAATTGGAAGAACAGGTAGAGCCGGCAATAAAGGAACAGCATATACATTTATTACATCTAGTAATCAAATGAATGACCTTCAACAATTAAGTAAAAGATTAGAATTTACAGTTGAAAACAGTGACTATAGTAGTGATATTAAATTTACTAAATCAACTAGCTCTAATAAATCAAATAAAAACTTTAACTCAAGAAATAAAAGAAGTAATTATAGAAAAGGTTCAAACAATAGAAGTAGTAGCCGTAATTCTAGTAGAGATAGTAACTCTAATAAAAGTAAAGACAATAAAAAACCATATAATAAAAAAAGAGATGATAACAAAACCTCTAATAAAGACAATAAAAAGCCATATGGTAAAAAAAGAGATGATAACAACAACTCTAAAAAAGACAATAAGAAACCTTATATTAAAAGAAAAGATGAAAATAATAACTCTAAAGATAGAAATAAATCAAACAAAAGAAAATTTGATAATGAAAGTTCTATTAGTAAAAATAAAAGAAAATCAAATAATAAAAACAATAGCAAATCAAAACCTAAAACTACAGCTAAAAAAACAGGATTTGAAAAATTTTATAAATAATGCACAAAAAAAAATGGCTTAATGCCATTTTTTTTATTTATTACTTTTTGCTTCTAGTTTAAAAGTAGCAATTGCTCCAAGTATAAAAGCAATAATCATTGCCACTATTGCAAACGTCATCATTTGTTAATTGCTCCTTTTTATTGTTCTGTAATAGTTAAACAAACTTAAAGCAACTTTTATTGAGTTTTTTTTAACATAATTCACTTAAATATTAAAATTTTTTAAAGGTATCTTTGTGTTTTAGCATACTAACTATATTTATTATTATTTATTGATCTTGCCTATAAACTAAAATTATATTTTATAACATAAATATCACAAATTTTTAGCAGTTGTTACCAGCTGTGTAACCTGTTGATAATGCAACTGTTATGTTATACCCGCCTGTGTTTGCGTGTAAGTCTAGCACTTCACCTGCAAAGTATAGGTTTTTTATTAACTTAGAGCGCATGGTTTTAGGGTCTACCTGTTTTAAATTAACTCCTCCACCTGTAACATAAGCAGAATTAAAGCCTTTCACACTTGAAATTTGCACCTTAAAGTTCTTTATTAAGTTAACTAAATTAGTAATTTTTTTATTAGCTATAGTTGCACAAGTTTCATTTGAATAAATTTGTGCTTTTTTTAGTAATAAATTAAGTAGTTTTGTTTGCGTAAGTTTGTGTAGCGCATTTTTAACTGTTTTTTTAGGGTTGTCTTTTAATAAACTTATTATTTGGTCAAACAATTCTTGTTGGTCTAAATTAGGAAAAAAGTCAATATATAAGTCAACAACGCTATTATTTTTAAGCTCAAAATAAACATCTTTACTAGCTCTTAAAATTGCAGGTCCACTTAAACCAAAATGTGTAAATATTAAGTCAAACCCAGTTTCTTTAAAAGTTTTTGTTTTAATGCCAACATTTTTAACAGATGTGCCCTGCAAACTTTTATCTTGTATAAAATCTTCTTCAGATACTAAAGGAGTTTGCGTAGGATAAATTGGCACAATTTTATGTCCTAAATGCTCTGCAATTAAAAATCCGCTTCCATCTGACCCTGTTCTTGCTAGTGAAGCACCACCAGCAGCTAAAATAACGCTTTTTGTATTATAAGTATTTTTATTTGTTATAACTGTAGTTACCACTTGGTTTTCTTGTGAAACATCTTTAACATCTTCACTAAACGCAGTATAAAAGTTTTCATAAGAGTTTAATGCATTTTTTAATGCATTAATAATGTCTAAAGAGTTATTTGTTGTAGGAAAAACTCTTCCGTTATCTTCTTCTTTTAGTTCTACACCATATTGATTAAATAAAGATACAATATCGTAGTAATTAAAGTTACTTAAACTACTAAATAAAAACTGCCCATTATGAACTTGGCTTATTAACTGGTTATTAGGTTTAGAGTTAGTAACATTGCACCTTCCACCACCAGTTAACCTTAACTTCGTGCCGATTTCCTTATTTTTGTCTATTAATAAAACTTTCTTATTTCTTTTTAGTGCTTGTAAAGCTGCCATTACGCCAGCTGGACCACCACCTATTACTATTACATCATACATATTATGTTTATTACCTCTTTATTATATTTTAACATATTATTATATTTTTTTAAACTTGTATAATAAACAAAAAAAGCACATATGTGCTTTTTTTGTTTTGTATTTATCTTATATATTAGTTTAAATTAATAATTATAATTAATCTATTAATAGTTTATTAATGTTAAATTGATTATTTAGCATATACCAATTTTGAGGAAAATTGTAACCTAATCTCCAATAACTTATACCTTTAAGGTTATATTTTCTTATTAAGTCAAACTTAGCACTAATAGACCTAGCATCTTCAAACCAAACTGTATGTTCTTTATTTATTTGATCTTTATATTTAAAATAAGGTGCTTGTGACTGATTATCATACTTAATGCTTTTATTATATAACCTTGCTAGCTGCACAGCCTGATTTGGGCTTACAGAAATAGCTGCTTCTCCACCTATTTCGTAAGGTTCTCTCCAGTCGTAACCGTACAAATTTTGTCCTAAAAATATTTTTTCTGCGGGCATTTCACTTAAAGCATATTCAACCACATCTTTAACAGGTCCTATAGGCGAAACTGCCATTGGAAGTCCAAAAGTATAACCCCATTCATAAGTCATTAACACAACGAAGTCTGCTATTTCACCGTGTGCTTTATAGTCATGCGCCCCATACCACTGCCCTACTTGACCACTAAATGTTTTAGGTGCTAATGCTGTTGATAACAGCAAGTTATTTTCACTCAGCCTTTCCTTTGCTTTTAATAAAAATGCATTATAATCATCTTTAGTTTCAACTGGTAAAAATTCTAAATCAAAGTGAACATCTGTAAAGCCTACTTCTTCTGCTATCTCAATAGCTTGATCTAAAATTTTATCCTGAATTTCTTTATTAGTTACTATAATCCTTCCTAATTCTTCACTAAAAGCGCCGTCTTCAATATTAGTAATTACTAGCATTAACGAAACTTTATTATCTTTTGCTATATCTGGTAAATTAGTAATAGCTGGAGGATTTAAAGTGCCATCCCTTTCTACAGTGTAAGAAAAGGGCGCAAGGTATGTTAATGAAGCCGACTTTTCTTCTACCTCTTTTTCTAGTTCTTCTGAAACTATGTTAATAAAAGGGTCCACATAAGCATTAGTAAATATTGCCTGCTTTTTTACACTTGGAATTGTTAGCTTAAGACCAGCTTCTAAGGGCTCGTTAATATTTAAATTATTAGCATCAACAAGTTGCCTAAAAGGCACATTTAATTTGTTGGATACTTGATAGAGTTTTTCACCTTCTCTTACTACATAAGTGTCAATAGGTAGTATAAGTGCCTGCCCTACTACTAGTTCATCTGGAGTTTGTAGTTCATTTACTTTAATAATTTCTTCTGCACTAGTTTCAAAAGTAGTAGCAATATTTTGAATATTATCTTTTCGTTTTACTACATATATTACCATATTATTTCTCCAATTATATACTACTAATAACTATATGAAAAAATGGTTAACTGTATGCAAGCACCTCACTAGAAGTAAACCTATTTTAAAATTATATAAGTTTATCAGCAGTTAAACTTAATTTAAGTAAAAAGTTATAAACTTTTATTAAAAACAAAAAACACGTCTATTAACTGTGCTTTTATTTATTAAGCTTGTAAGCTAATTGTATCTTGATTATCAACTTTGCTTTTTTGAGTTTTATCTATAGTTTCAAAATTTATTTTTTCTTTTGGTTTTATAGTTTCATCATCTTTATCATATATGCGTGCGTTTTCAACATCCACATAGCCTATAGCATCTTGTTTTACTATATCTATACTGTAATTATCTTTTAAAAACGAATGCACAGCTTGAATTCTTTTAACATCGTCTTGCTGATCATTTGCATTAATATAAACATATTTATCTTTAGTATTATCTAATATTTTGTATACATCTTGAATATTCTTATGCGTTATTATATTTTTAAAGTGCTTAGGCATTTCACCATATTTATTAACTTCTTTTAAGCTTTCTTGTATTTCTGGCTTATTTATAAATTTTTTATAAGGATCATCTTCATCCATATGTATTAACTCTTTATTAAAGCTTAGTCTTTTTTGATCACTCTTAATATTAAAAGCTTTATTATCAAAGGCAACAAACGAAGCTATTTCAACAATTGCTACAAAATCATTATCTAACCTGCTATAAGAATTTATAAAGTTATCTGTTATTTCGCATCCCGAAAAGTTTTTAGTAATATACTGCCAAAACTTTTCACCATTTTTGTTGCGAGGCTCAGTCCAGCCGGGGAATGCTCTATTAATTGCGTTGAAGTCCTCTCTACTATTTATTGAAAATACTAAATTTTCAGTATCTTCTAAATTATACAAATCTATAATTTCGTCTTTTGTTTGTTTATTTTTAATACATTCTGCAATTTGGTTAGCTTTAACAACCATTGTTTCGTCTTTTAAAGATAAATTTACAACATTTGTTTTATTTTTATCTGTAATGTACATGTCAAATAACAAATTACTTGCTCCATACTCACTTTCAAGGTATTGATGCCATTCGCATTCATGGTGTTGATCATTATCAGTATTTTCTAAAGAAAACCAAGAACCGCACATGGGCTTGCCAAATCTTACTTTAATATTATCTTGCTCAAAATTAGATATCTTATTTTCGTCAAAACCTTCTTTATTTAAGTTAACCCAACCCATAGTAACCCTCTTTATTTATATTAAACAAATTGTATCACAGCAAATTTTTAAAGTCAATATTCACTTTTTATAAATTAAACATAAAAAATAATTAAGCATAAAATTACTTAGAGCCATATTCAAACATACATAATAATTATTTATATAATATACAAAGTAATTATTACAAAAAAGTAGTAAAAACTGCATTTTAACATTAACAAAGTTTTTCATTAATGCTTCTAGTTTTTGGTATAAATTTATTACTAAGTTTTTCTGGAGTTGAATATTAATAAGGCATTACAACATTATTACTTGTAATGTAACCAAAATTAGCCTAAATTAGAATACTAGTTACCAGTTTTACTTTTAATATAAAATGGCAAAATAACACCGTTAATATTGCATAAAAAAAGACCTTAAATACTGGTCCTACTGATAAATTTAACTATTAAAGCATAAAAAAACACCCTAAAGGGTGGTCTTTCTGGTGCGGATGAAGGGAGTCGAACCCCCACATCAAAGATACTAGATCCTAAGTCTAGCGCGTCTGCCAATTCCGCCACATCCGCCTATTTATAAGGCTTGTAGCATAAATGCTACAAAGTGTGAGTGCCTTATTTTTTACTATTTTGCCTAAATTATTGGTAACCCATGCGCGACTCGAACGCGCGACACCCTGATTAAAAGTCAGGTGCTCTGCCAACTGAGCTAATGGGTCATACTAAGAAAGTATCTGGCATATATGTAAACTGTTAAAGTGCTTGGTATATTTAAAGCAGCAACAGCTGCGATTTAATAAAATTGGCTGGGGTGGCAAGATTTGAACTTACGCGTGCGGGAGTCAAAGTCCCGTGCCTTACCACTTGGCTACACCCCAACGTAAAGCTATTAAATTATAAAATAATGGGGTGGATAGTGGGGTTCGAACCCACGGCCTTTAGAGTCACAGTCTAACGATCTAGCCAGCTGATCTATATCCACCATAACACAACAATATAATAGCTTCTAATGGTATGCCTGAAGAGATTCGAACTCCTGGCCCATGCCTTAGAAGGGCATTGCTCTATCCAGCTGAGCTACAGGCACATACATTTAAGTGCTATAAGTGGAGCGGGTGATGGGGATCGAACCCACACAGCCAGCTTGGAAGGCTGGAACTCTACCATTGAGCTACACCCGCACAATGCATAAAACAATTGTGCTTTGTGAGAATGCTTTTAAATAGTAACACAAGGCATTATAAAAGTCAACATAAAAATTTATTTTTTTCTATTTTTAAACAAATTTCTTTATCATTAATTTCAATAATACCAAAGCTGTTTTCTAGGGCTCTGTTTGAGCCTATACTACCCGGGTTAAAAAAACTAATATTACTAATGTTTTCTTTATAAGAAGCGTGAGTGTGTCCAAAACAAACTACATCTATTGAGTGTATTTTTGCATAAGTTGCTAGTTCATCTTGTGTTTGCTTTACTCTAAACTCATGCCCGTGAGTTAATAAAAATTTGTAGCCTGCTAATTCAACCTTAGATACAATAGGAGCACTACTAAATAAATCACAATTACCTTTAACAATATATAGTTTGTCACTATTAAAGGTGTTTAATTCCTCATTAATTATATTTATTCCATCACCTAAAAAGAATATGTAATCTGGCTTGTGCTTACTAACAACCTCTTTAACTACACCTTTTTTATTATGAATATCGCTTATTACTAATATCTTCATATACATAAATAATATCATTTTTTAAAATATAAAACAATTTATTTAATAAGCTCTCACTAAAAATAATACTTATTAAGCAATAAAAAACGAAGAATATATCTTCGTTAATTGTATTTATAAGTTTTTACTAGCTTCAAGTACTGCTTGATCTATTGTAGCAATTTCTTTTTTTATAAATTGCATTTTTTTATAAATATTTTCTCGTTGATTAAGTGTTTTTTTATATCTAGCCTTAATTGACTTTGCTCTTTCGTCATCTATTTTAGATTTTTGAACATCTTCACCAAATTCTTTACTAAACAATTTTTTATCTGCTTTTAAAAGCGTATCAAAAGCGTTATATTGTTCTTTTTTAGCAAGCATAATATTATTAATTTCTTGCTTGTAGTTGTTCAAATGATCAACATTTAAACTTTTATAATCATCTTTATCAAATATGCGAGTAGATTCCATAATAGAATACCCATGATAAAAACTTAAATTAACCTTAAAGTTTGACTCGTCAAACTCTTCGTTATTTTCAACAAAATACTCTTTTAGCCTTAAAGCATTTGCATATACTTTGCTTTTAAGTTCTGAATAGTTTGTAGCATACTCTTCATACTTATTCGCTATTTCACTTGTGTTTTCATTCTTTTTTGCATTTGTTTTTAATGTTCTTACTTTTGCAATTATATCGTCTAATTTAAAGTAATCTTTTTGCATTTGCAAAAAATTTTTGTTATATGTCAAAAAATCCATAATTCACCACCTAATTTATTAACTTAATTTTACCATTTGCACTAGTAATTGTCAAGTGTCAAAAAAAGTAAGTCACAAGACTTACCTTTTTTATTTTATTAAATTAATGTTATAAAAGAATACAAATAATTCCGCCTTTACCTTCATTCGTTATCCTTGTTAATGTTTTACGTATTTTATTTTGCGCGTCAATTGGCATAGCATAAATTTTGTGGTTTATTCCTTCACTTACAAGCGAATGCAAGCTTTTACCAAATAATTTAGTTTCCCATAATGATTCTGGGCTACTTTCAAACTCAGAAATTAAAGATTCTACTAACTCTGAAGATTGTTGTTGCGTTCCTATTACCGGGCTTACTTCTGTTTTTAAGTCTACTCTCATAATATGTAGGCTTGGTGCAGTTGCTTTTAATCTTACACCGTAACGGTTGCCTTGCTTTAATATTTCTGGCTCTGAAAGTTCCATATCTTCTAATGTTGGAGTTACAACCCCGTAACCTGTTTCATTTACGCTATCTAATGCTTCTTTTAACTTGTCATACTCTTGTTTTGCATGAGTTAACTGTTTTAAGTAAGAAATTAAATGATAATCACTTTTAATTGCAATACCAGTTTGTTCAGATAATACTTCGTAAAATAGTTCAGGTTTAGGTGTAATAACAAAATATATTTTTCCTTCACTCATTATTATTTCTGCGTTTTCTATTGTTTCAAAATTATTATTATCTTCAAACAAGTTAGTTTGCTTATACTCACCCATTTTTAAGTTTTCGCCAATTAGTTTTCTAACTTCTGATACAATTTGTTGAATGAATGCACTTGCGTAAGGCAATGCCTCCATCCATTTTGGCATTTTAAACTCAAAAGATACAACAGGAAATTGTAAAAGTAGTTGTTCTAATATTTTATTAATATCTTCTAATGTTAAGTCTATTACATCCATAGCTATTACAGCTGTGTTATATTTTTGCTCTAAAGATTTTCTTAAAATTTGAACACTTTCACTTTGAGGTTTTTTTGCATTTAATACTATTACAAAAGGCTTATTTGTTTGTTTTAACTCTTTTACTACCTCTTCTTCTGCTTTTATATATTCTTGCCTGTTTATATCAGTCACTGAACCATCTGTTGTTACTAAAACGCCAACAGTTGAATGTTCGTTAATTACCTTTTTTGTGCCTAACTCTGCTGCTTTTTCAAAAGGCATTTTATCTTCACTCCAAGGCGTTTTTACTAACCTTGGTTTATTGTCTTCAGTGTGACCTGTTGCGCCTTTAACTAAATAACCTACGCAGTCTACAAGCCTAACATTCATTTGCACATTTTCTAAATCAACCTTAACAGCTTTATTAGGAACAAATTTTGGCTCTGTGGTCATAATAGTTTTACCATCTGCACTTTGAGGCATTTCATCTAACGCCCTTTGTTTATCGCTACTTTGTTGAATATTTGGCATTATTAATTTATCTACAAACTTAGAAATGAAAGTAGACTTACCTGTTCTTACAGGACCTACTACACCAAAGTATACATCACCGCCAGAACGGGTTGCTATGCTACTGTAAATATCGTGACTTTTCATATATATATTCCTCCAACCAATTTATAGTTTGGTATTACAAAAGTTTATGATTAGTTTAATTAATATATGAGCCTAAAATAAAAAAACTACTTATGACAGTAGTTATATTTATTTATTTGATTTTGCTTGTCTTCGTTTTTTTAGCATACGCTTTAAACTTACTCTATTTTCTTTACCTATTAATAGCCTAAATATGTTTTGTCTGTGTGCAAACCAAGTAATAAAGAATATGGCAAATAATAATAAAGTAATTGCTATGTTATTGTACTGAATAACTTTAAGTCCTTCTACTGTTACTAACGCTGTTATCATAATTAAACTCGTTATGCTACCGTACTCAAAAAACCATAAATAAATTATAGATATTACAAAAAATATAAATGTAGCAATAGGATTAGCCACTAAAAACACTCCTAAACTACACGCTATACCTTTACCACCTTTAAAACTCATTGTAACAGGGTAAATATGACCTAAAATAACACTAAAACCACCAATGTAAAGCCCTAAAGTAGCCATTTCTAAATTTGCATAACCGCCAAAAGCAAAAAAGCCAATAATAGCGGGTATACTTCCCTTTAAAATATCTAGTAATAATGTAATACCACCAAGTCTAGCACCATAGCTTCTTAGCATATTCATTGTTCCTGGGTTACCGCTACCTTTTTTTGTAACATCCGACTCTTTTAACTTAGATAAAACAACAGCAAAATTAATGTTTCCTAGTAAATATGAAAAACCTATTAATAACACATACGCAAAAACGCTCATACTATTATTCTCCTATTTTTCTTGTCTATTCCTAAAAATTAACTTAATTGGAGTCCCTTCTAAAACTAATGCTCTTCTTATGCTGTTTTCTAAATATCGCTCGTAAGAAAAATGTACTAAACTTTGATCATTTACTTTAATAACAAATGTTGGAGGGTTTGTAGCAACTTGTGTTGTAAACAATATTTTTAACCTACGTCCACTTTTACTTGGCGGTGGAGTTATGCTAATAGCATCGCCTATAACTTCATTTATAATGCTAGTTTTTACTCTTTTACTAGCGTTTTCATATACTTTATTAATTAATGGCATAATTTGCCCTACACGCTGATTTGTTTTTGCTGATATAAAAAGTGGCTGAAAATAACTCATAAAAGATAAATCTACTTTTAGTTTGTCTAAATATTCGTTCATTGTTTTATTGTCTTTTTCTATTAAGTCCCACTTATTAATTGCAACTATGCTAGGCTTGCCTTGTTCGTGAACATAACCAAGTATTCTAACGTCTTGCTCTGCTATTCCTACGCTTGCATCAAACACACAAATTACAACATCTGCACGCCTTATTGCTTGTAATGCTCTTAATACGCTGTACTGCTCTACACTTTCATATTCTATTTTACTTTTTCTTCTTATTCCTGCTGTATCTATAATTGAATAGTCATTACCATAATATTTAAAGTGTGTATCTAGTGCATCTCTTGTTGTGCCTGCTTTTTCACTTACAACTGAGCGTTCTTCACCTAATAACTTATTTGTAATAGAACTTTTACCAGCATTAGGTCTACCTACTATTGCTATTTTAATTACATCTTCTTCTTCTACTAGCCTTTCAACTTCGCCTTCAAAACTACCTATTATTTTGTCTAACAGTTCACCTAGTCCCTTTTTTTGCTCAGAACTTATAGGCATAGGCTCACCTAAACCTAATTGATAAAACTCATAAGTAGCATTAACGTCAAAAGTGTCTAGCTTGTTAACTACTAATATTACATTTTTTTTACTTCTACGCAAAAAATTTGCAACTTCCATATCTGCAGCTGTTAAGCCTTCTTTGCCGTCTACAAAAAAAAGTATAGTATCTGCTAATTCTGTAGCTATTTGTGCTTGATTTAAAATATTTTTAGTTACTTCATCTTTATTCTTTAAATCAATACCACCTGTATCAACCATAGTAAAAGAATAACCAAGCCATTCTGCATCTGAATAAATGCGGTCTCTTGTTACGCCCGGCTCGTTTTTTACTATGCTTATATTTCTGCCTACTATTCTATTAAAAAAGGTACTTTTACCTACATTAGGTCTACCTACTATTGCTACTAAAGGTTTTTTCATCTTTTTTGTTCTCCCTATTTATCAACCAATTGTAGCATAATATTTTTTGTAAGGCAACTTTAAAAGTATAACTAATAACTTAGTTTTTTATTGTTATTTCCTTCTTGTAAAAAACAACCCTTTTCTTACTTGAGAAAATATGCTTAAAGCCGCTTTATTAAACCTTTTATTTACAAAAAGTAATACAAAAAATAAAATTACTACACTACCTAAAACAACTAGTAAAGAAAAAATGATACTATTATTACTAGTATCATTTTGTGTACTCACCATTACTACATCGTAGTTAAGACTAGAGCTGGCTACGCCTGCTCTTTGCCTGACCACGCCATTGACCACATTAGCAAAAGGTACAACGCTTCTTAACGCAAGTTCCTTTTCTACTTCTTGAGAACCAAATTCAAGTAGTAAAGCTTGTGACATTAAGTCTTGGTTATAATCACGACCGCCCATATAAATGTCTAACATTAAGCCGGGGTACCATTCATCTGCTAAAGCTTTAATTTCTAGAGCAAATTGATAATTTTGTTCAAAGTCTGGGTTATCCCTACCTACTACAAGCCTTACTTTACTCATAGGAACGCCATCTACTTCTGTATCATAAATTTCTCTTGGTGCACCGTCTCTATGAAGATCGAACAAAACATCTGGGTTAAACTGCTGAATTATATTTTGAGCTGTAGTTCTTGAACGACTATAAGCAGCAATATCTTGTGGTAAGTGAAGCGTTTCATCTAACTCTACTATAAAGCCTTCTTGCCTTAAAGCATCAGCAAACGCGTTTGCAACGTCATGTATTCCACCTTCACCAAAAATGCTAGCAGTACCATCTGTTGGAATATAGCTTTCTGCATTATGAGTAATATAAAGCCCTGCTCTTTTTTCTAGTTCTTGCAGAGTGATAGCTGGGTTTTTTTCTATATCAACGCTTGGCATTTCAATATCTTCTACAAAAACCGCTTTACAAATTTTTGTTTCGTCGTCCACCTCTACTATTTCATACTTTTTGTTATCTTCTGTTACAAAAAAGTCTCCTTTTTCAACATCCTCTGTTTTAACGCAAAGTCTTTCTTCTTCATCGTTATAAACTGTGTAATAACTAGCTGGCTCTTCTGCTAAAGCTACTACTGTAGTGTTTAAAAATGTTAACATTAAAGCTAGAGCTAGTGCTACCGTTAGCATCATTGTAATAAATATAACAGCTGTTTTGTTTTTCATACTTTTCTCCTCATACTTCCTTTTTATTTTTTAATTCTTTTACTTCATTATTAGTTGGCGTTAATAAGTCCTTTTTATCTGTAGAATGTGTTTTAAACATTACAGTTAAAGATAAAGCTTTTAAAGTGTAAGCAACTGCAAAAGCTATTACTGCAATTTCAAATAAGTTGCCTACTCCTAAAAATAGCATCATTTCTGGATTTGCTCGAATATTGATAAAATAGTTAACAATGCCTGCAAGTGGTATAGTTAAAAAAATTGAAATAAATATTAGTTTTATGTTTTTAGTTATTATATAAGCAATTATTCCTAAAAACACTCCTACTGCTACTGTTGAAATATTAAATAGTTGCTCGTGCATAAATGGGAAAATTAGGTTAAACAAAAAGATAGAACCAAACAAGCTTAAAACACTAACACCTATTAGATATATATCTTGCCTTTTTTTTACTGTAAATATTGAATAAATAGCAAACAATGTAAAAATAAAAAATCCACCAAGGCTTACATATAAGACATCAAAATAGTTTATAGGCTTAACAATTAATAAGATAAAAGCTAAAATGCTAACTAAATCAAGAATTAGTAAACTAACATCAAACCTTTTATATACTGATTCACCTATTTTAAAGTTGATTAAAATTATAAAGACACCTAATAAAATAACGCTGATTGGCATAAAAATAACTCCTACATCTATAATTTGCGTTAAAAATTTATTTTTATGTAATAAAAAAAAGCTTATTAAGCTTTTTATTTAATATTAAATACTTACTGTAATTAAACTAACAGCCATTTTTTTAATTGCTTTTACTCTTCCTCCAACATCAAGTAAATAATTACTAGTGTACGGAGTTACATTAAGAACAACAATTTTTACTCCAACTCTAAAACCAGCGTTTTGCATATGTCTTTTAATAGCATAATTACCACCAATATGCGTGACATAACCTACACATGCACTTTTTAAGTTTTTTAAGTTCTCTTGCATCATACATAACCTTTATGCGTTTTTTTATTATTATATTAATAAACTTAAATTAAAATAACCATAAAAAAACACTTATATTAAGTGTATTTTTAAAACTCATCTAATAATTTTTTAAAGTTTGTAACATCCTCAAATTGTCTGTAAACAGATGCAAACCTAACATAAGCTACCTGATCTAACTGTTTTAGCTTGTCCATAACATGTTTACCAATGTCTTTTGCTAAAACCTCTTTATTAAGCCCACTTTGAATATCTTTTTCTATTTGAATAACCGTATTTTCTATTTGCGTTAAACTAACTGGTCTTTTTTCACAAGCTTTAATAATGCCTGCTTTAATTTTTTCTGCATTAAATGGTTGCCTTTCGCCGTTAGACTTAACAACTAAAACGGGTGTAGTTTCTACCGTTTCATATGTAGTAAAGCGTTTGCCACACTTTAAGCATTCTCGCCTTCTTCTAATAGAGTTTGAACTTAATGATGTTCGTGAGTCTATTACCTTGCTGTCTTTGTAGTTACAATATATGCACTTCATAAAAACTCCTTTTAATATATAAAATTATATCAAAAAAGCGTTAATATGTAAACATAAATAAATTAATTGTCAGTTGTGTTGTAGCTATCAGTATAAGTCATACCATCTTTAAAGTTTTCGTAAGTTTGGTAAGCGTTATTTACATTGTTAGAAGTTTTATGATTTGAGTTATACATTTGCTCATAAGCATTTTGTTCTTGCGGAGTACTCTGGTTATTTTCTTGAACTGTAGTGTCTAGTTTACCAACAGTTGAAGGTGAATTAAAACAACTAACAGCTTCAAATAATTCTACTAGAATTACATCTTCTCCTATTTTGCATATGTTGTACCAAGGAATAAATATTTGTTCTCCTTTAAAAAAACTAAATAATTTATATCTTCCAGGAACTATAAACCCGAGTGTTACACCAGTAACGCAGTCAATTACTTGGTCAATTATATGCCCTAAATATCGTCCATCAGCAACATTAATAACTTTTTTACACCTTAATTCACAAAAGGTAATTTGATTGTGCATTCAAAACTCCTTAAAATTTTACAAATTACTACAAAATAATATATGATATATGTGTTTTAGTTATTCAAATTAACCTTTATTTATAGTAAAAACAAAATTTTAATTTAAAAAAAAACACTTAGCGTGCTTTCTTTATTCGTTATTAATACTTTTATAACTGCTTTTTTAAGTTTGATAAAGCGTTTTTTTCTAGCCTACTTACCTGAGCTTGACTTATACCTACTTCATTACTTACTTCCATTTGTGTTTTACCTGAATAATACCTTAGCATTACAATTTGTTTTTCTCTTTCGTTTAATTTATAAAGTGCATCTTTAAGTGCTAAATTTTCAAGCCATTCTTCATGGTCTGTTTTTTTGTCGCCTATTTGATCCATTATTAATACGGAGTCTGCTCCATCGCTATAAACTGGGTCAAATAAACTAACTGGCGTTAAAATAGCATCCATAGCAAAAGACACTTCTTTTATTGGTAATTCAATTTCATTTGCAATTTGTTGCAAAGTAGGCTCTTCAGAGTCTATTGAAGTTAATTTTTCTCTTGCTTGCAAGGCTTTATAAGCAATATCTCTTAAACTTCTACTTACTCTTATGCTGTTGTTATCTCTTAAAAACCTTCTAATTTCACCTATAATCATTGGTACAGCATAGGTAGAAAACTTAACATTTAAAGTTACATCAAAATTGTTAATAGCTTTTATTAAACCTACGCACCCTACCTGAAAAATATCGTCGGGGTTTTCTTTTTTACGCATAAATCTTTGAACAACACTTAAAACAAGCCTCATATTACCAATAATAAATTCTTTTCTTGCTTGCAAGTTGCCATCTTTAATTTGAAGCATAAGCTCTTTCATTTCTTTAGCTGTTAATTTAGGTAAAAGCGCAGTATTAATACCGCATATTTCTACTTAGTTTGCCATAAATTCTTTCCTTTAATATGAAATTCTGTGCAAACATAGCATTACCTTAGCGGTATAATTTTATACTCTTTAAAAAACTTTATTGATGTCTTTTTTTAATCTTTCTATTATCTTTTTTTCTAATCTGCTTATGTAAGATTGGCTAATTCCTAGCATACATGCTACTTCTTTTTGTGTTCTTTCTTCAGTACTACAAAGCCCAAATCTTAACTTAACAATTTCTTGTTCTCTTTTGTTTAAAGTTTTTATACAATTTAATAAAATTTGCTTTTCTACTTTAAATTCTAAAGAGTCTGTAGGTGAGTCGTCATCGTTATTTAAAATGTCCATTAAACTAATATTATTGCCTTCCCAGTCCATTTTAATTGGCTCGTTAATAGAAACTTCATTTCTTACCTTGCTCATTTTCCTTAAATGCATTAATATTTCGTTTTCTATACACCTACTAGCATAAGTTGCTAGTTTTATTTGCTTGTCTGCATTAAAAGAATTTACAGCCTTTATTAAGCCTATTGCCCCTACAGAAATTAAGTCTTCAATATCTAGACCTGTGTTTGAAAACTTTTTAGAAATATAAACAACAAGCCTTAAATTATGCTCAATTAGCTTAACTTTTGCCTGTTCTGAGCCTGTTTTAAGCTTACTTATTACTAACTGCTCTTCTTCTTTTCCAAGTGGGCTTGGTAGGGCTTCTGCTCCACATACAAAAAAAATAAGATCTTCATATTCACTTAATAAATTAAAATGAAAAAACCTATTTAATAAATCTTTAGTTTTTTTTACTATTTTTAACATATTATCTCCTTATAAATTAAACAATAATGGGTTTAATAAAACATTGTAGTTTGTTTGGTCTTTAAACTTAGCTAGTGTTAGTCCAAGTGTTACCTCTTTAATTGTATTCACTTTATCTTGTAAAAATATCTGCAATTCATCTGTTTCAAAAATTAACATTTTACTTTTCTTGCCACCTGCACCATTTATACTTATGTATTTACAATTTTTTAAAGGCAAGTTTTGCAAGTTTCCTAGTAATATATCTGTAAACTTTACATTTTTATATAACTCATTAAATACTTTAAAATTAATTATTATAACTGGCTTATTATTTTGTTTATTAATAAGCCTATTTCCTGTATCTAAAAATGCATTTGTAGTAAAAGTTTTTGCTTTATTTCTTATGCTAACTTTATATAAAAAGTTATTAATTGACTTTTTCTTGTAAAAGTTTTTTATTAAATTTAGCATTAAGTATGAGTAACCTGCAATTATTAAAACTATAAAACCAACTGGTATTTGTGCATTATAAATAAGCATACCGTTTGATGTTGTTTTAGCATTAATAGCATTTAAAATAGCAAAACAAGCACCTCCCATCGAAAAAGTTATAGCTAAAAAGGTTATGTATGTGCTTGCAAATTCTATAATGCTTTGATACTTTTTTATAACACTTAACATAACAACGGCTATTAGCGCTCTAAATAAAAACATAGACAAAACAGGCATAACGACAAATGGAGTAATAATTGCAAACCCAGTTCCTATTAAACTACTAATAAATATGCGTGTTTTTTTTACGTTTAAACGCAATAAACTTATTGTTAAAATAAGTATTAAACCGTTTATAACCATATTATCTATTAGCACATATTCAAGGTAAATTTCCATAAAAACCTCTATACTAAGTATAAATGATAATTACAGGTTTTGTTGATAAAAACAAAAACAAAAAAGACAAAACTTTAACTAATTTTGTCTTTTTATATTTTACTTATTTTTTTTATTTGTCTGAACTTATGCTTTGCTTTTTTTCAAGTCTTTTTTCATACTTTTCAATAGCTTGCATAAGTGCTTTTTCTAAATTTGTATTAGTACTGTTAGCTATTTTTATTAAAGAAAATAATACATCAGCTAGTTCATTTTCAAAATTACTTGTTTTTTCAAAAGGAACTTCACCGTAATTAGTACTTTTTAACACTTCTTTACTTAATTCGCCTACTTCACTAGCAAGGTCTACAACATTAATTTTTTCGTCTACACTTAAATGATTTTCTGTGCAAAATTTTTCTACTTTATTTTGTAGTTTCATTAACTTCATAATATGTATACTTAACCTTTTCTAATTCTTTTAAGAAATGGTGGAATGTCAGCATCATCAACATCAAATACTGAGCTTTTTTCATCATTAGTGCTTTTTTGTTGTCTTTGAGGCTCTTGCTGAGAGTTTTGCTCGTTAGTTTTCCTTTTGTTAAAAATATCTGTATTTACTTTTTTCTCTGAATCGTCTAAGTTTGGTTTGTCTTTAAACCTATTACTTAAAAACTTTTCGTATTTGTCTTTTACTGTTCTTGTTGGTTCTTGTTTTTGAGGTGCTGAGCCTTTTTCAAACGTACTTCCAGCAAAACCAGTTGCAATTATAGTAATTTCCACTTCTTCGTCCATTTCTTCATCTATACTTGCACCAAATATTATATTACAGTTAGGGTCAACTACTTCTCTTACTAATTCAGCAGCTTCATAAACTTCATCAAGTGGTAAGTCTACACCGCCTTTAATGTTAATAAGTACACCTGTAGCACCTTCTATTTTAGTTTCAAGTAAAGGGCTATATACAGCCGCTCTTACAGATTCGTGAGTTTTATTTTCTCCTCTAGCTAGACCAATACCCATATGTGCATAGCCTTTATTTCTCATAATGCTTTTAACATCGGCAAAGTCTAGGTTAATTAACGACGGATTAACAATTAAGTCACTAATACCTTGAATACCTTGTCTTAAAACATCGTCTGCATGCCTAAATGCTTCTAACATAGAAGTGCCTTTAGGTACAATTTTAAGTAATTTATCGTTAGGAATAACTACTAAAGTATCTACATGCTTTTTAAGGTTTTCCATACCTTGTTCTGCGTTTTGAAGCCTTACTCTGCCTTCAAAAGCAAAAGGTTTAGTTATAACAGCAACAGTTAAAATGCCCATTTCTTTAGCCATTTGTGCAATAACAGGTGCAGCACCTGTTCCTGTTCCTCCGCCCATTCCTGCAGTAATAAATACAAGGTCTGCACCTTTTAATACTTCAGAAATTGCGTCTTTACTTTCTTCAGCTGCTTTTAACCCAATGTTAGGGTCTGCACCTGCTCCAAGTCCTTTAGTTAGTTTTTCGCCTATTTGAACTCTTTCTTCTGCGTTACTCATTAAAAGTGCTTGCTTGTCCGTGTTTATAGCAACAAAATTTGCACTTGTAATGTTAGCAGCTATCATACGGTTAACGGCGTTGTTACCACCACCGCCAACACCAATTACTTTAATATTAGCAACTTGACTTTCTGCCTGGTTATTATACATTATTAAACCTCCATGTATTACTTAGTTCTTTTAAACTTGTTTTTAATTTTTTTAATAATTTCAAAAGCGTTTTGCATAGCTTTTTTAAATATATTATTACCACTATTTTGTTCATCTGTTAGGGCTATGTCTAACACTCCTAAAAGCGATGAATAGTGTGGTCTGTTTAGTTGTGGCACAGGCGGTGATATTATTTCAATATTTTTACCCATGGCTTTACTTAAATAGTCTTTTGCACCTTTAAGGTAACTTAACCCTCCACCTGTTAAATAAATTGGTATGTATTCTGGGTAGTTAGCATTAATTGAGTGCAATATTTTGTTTATAGTACTTGCAATCATATCAATTCTGCTTTCTACAATTTCGTTTACCATTTTAGCAGATACTGGAGTTACAGCACCTTTTACTGTTGTTTCATAAAAGTCATTATCACTTGCATCTAAACTTAACACTACTTTTCGTTTTAACTTTTCTGCTTCTGCAAATTTTAACTCTAGTAGTTGGCTTAGGTCGCCAGTTATGTGTCCTCCACCTATTGAAAAGGCGTTTAAGCTTAAAATACCATCGCCTCTTACAAGTGAAACACTTGTTGTTATGTGGCCTGAGTCTACTATAAGTGCAAACCTATCTCTTACTTCTGGTTCTAGTAAATATAAACTTTCTGCTAAAACACTTGAAGTATAATGTGTGTTAGTAATTAAAAGCTCTGACAAAATGCCATCTATTAAATTAATAAAACTATTTTTAGCTAAAATAAAACTTACTTGACTAGAAAGTTTTGTTGTAACTATTCCGTTAGGGTCAATAACCTTTCTACCATCATCTAGAGAAAAATAAATTGGAGAACGGTTAATTACAGTATGAGTTTGAGTTGTGTTTTCATAATCGTCAACCATATCAAACAAATTGTAAATATCGTTATCATTAATGCGTTTTTTGCTTTGGTATGTTTGACTTGCAGTTTTAACTTCAGAAAAGCAAAACTCGGCCGGCACACCAATATATAACTTTTTAATTTTCCTACCAGAATTAGTCATAGCATTATTAACAGCCATACTAATTGCAGTTTTTAAATCTTTAGTGTCAAAAAACTCTGCCTTAGCAAAACCGTGATAATCGCTTTCGCCTTTTCCTTTAATATTAAAAGTATTATTAATACCTCTTTCAGCTATTAACACACTTATTTTAGATGAACCAAAGTCTAATACTGCTACTTGCGTTTTTGCCATTAATCTTCTCCAAATATTATAAGGTTGTGATGTAAAAAATTTGCATATTTATACATAATTATATTAAATTATATCTATTTTAAGCTGTTATGTCAATGTTTTATAAGAATTTAAATAAAAAACTAAAAGAGGTAATTACATCATAATTACCCCTTTTTGCTAAATAAAAATAGTAAAATGTGTTTAAATATTCACTTTTTATTATTTTTATGCATTTTATTCGCCACTTTCATAAGCTGCAACAATCTCTCCGTCTAACTCTTTTAGCACAAGTATTATACCTTGTGTGCGGTCAATTTGCCCGCTATCATAAACGCTAAAGCCTAGTTGCATTTTGTCGCTTAACTCTTCATTAGAGCCTTTAATAATAATTTGAACACCTTGTCTCATCTCAACTAATAAGTCGTTATTAGTTTCATAATTAAGTGTAATAGATTTTATATTACCCATTAAATTTGCAATGTTTTGATCCCACTGTTGTGAGTAAATGCTAAAGTTTTCAATTAAACTAGCATAAGCTTCACTCATATCAATAAAACTACCTAAGCTAACATTACTTGCCTGCAAAGATAAGTTATTATTATGCACTAAAATTGCGTTTTCGTTTGTGTTTATAAATGTTTGTTTTATGTTTAACACTTTTAATTCATTATCTGTAATTGCATATGTATTGTCACTTAGTTTAAAACTATAAAATTCTACCCTTTCAACAGCGTGAACTATTACCTCACTAGGAAAAACCACTTCTAAACTTACAACTTTAATGTAAGGGTTTGCTTTTTCCAAATTGTTTATATATTCTTGCCTGTCCATAAAAAATATGCTCTCGCCATAATTAAAATCGGCAGTTTCTATAATGCTTTGTTCGTTTTCAGTTAAATTATTTGTGGTACTTAAAAAATTAATTTGAGCATTATTAAAAGAAAAAACAGTGCTACTAAGAACAATAATAAATACAATAAATGCAAATAAGCTAATTAGTAATATAAGTCTTTTATTCATTAATAGCCTGCCTCCTTTATATTCGTTTTATGTCTGCTCCTAGCTTTGCTAGTTGGGTTTCTATATTTTCATAGCCTCTATCTATATGATAAACATCACTAATAGTAGTATAGCCTTTTGCCACAAGCCCAGCAAGAACTAAACATGCTCCTGCTCTTAAGTCCGGTGCTTTTACTTCTGCACCGTACAAGGTGTCTTGCCCCGTTATAATTGCCATTTTATCTTTAATGTTAATTGAAGCACCCATTCTTATTAGTTCTGGCACTTGTTTAAACCTACTTTCAAATACATTTTCTGTTATTATGGTTGTTCCTTTTGCCAATGTTTGCATTGCCATGATTGGAGCTTGCAAATCTGTTGCAAAACCAGGAAACGGATGCGTATCTATACTTGTAAGTGCTTTATAGTTGCCTGTTGAGTGTATTGCTATTTTATCAAACTTAGCCTCTATGTTGCAAGCACTATTTTTAAGTTTATCTATAAGGCATGCTAAATGCTGTGGTTTAATATTTTCAAGTTCCACTTTACCGCCTGTCATAGCGGTTGCAATTAAATATGTACCAGCTATAATTCTGTCACCTATTGGCTTATACTCTACCCCTGTTAATTCATTTACACCTTCAATTTCAATAATTGCACTGCCTGCACCTTTTATTTTACCACCCATTGCATTAATAAAATTTGCAAGGTCTACAATTTCTGGTTCTTTTGCTGCGTTAAATATTTGTGTTTTGCCTTTTGTTATACAAGCCGTCATTATTAAATTTTCTGTAGCACCCACGCTAGGAAAGTCTAGCGTTACAGTGTTGCCTTTCATATTAGCACCATCACAATGTATAAAACCGTGTTGTTCTATTATTTTTGCGCCTAATTTTCTTAAGCCGTTTAAATGTAGGTCTATTGGCCTACTACCAATATTACACCCACCCGGGTAAGATACTTTTGCTTTTTTAAACTTAGCCAAAATAGGTCCCATTAAAAAAATAGACGCTCTAACTTCTTTTGTTAAATTACTAGGTAATTCATAACTATGTATATTGTTGTTATCAATTATAACACTATTATTTTTCCTTTTAACCTCACAGCCAATAACAGACAAAATCTTTAACATAATGTCAATATCACTAAAATTAGGCAGGTCTTTAATAACTACTTTACCTTTTGCTAGTATACTAGCTGCTAGTATAGGAAGCGTTGCATTTTTTGATGTACTTATTTTTATTTTGCCATTTAATTTATTTCCACCATTAATAAAAAACTTACTCATAAATTATTTGCTCCTTAATTTGAACGTTACTTAATAATTTATGAATAAGTTAGCTATGTTGTTTATTTAGATTGCATATAGGACTGCTTGTGTATATTTAATAAAACTCCTATTGATGCCATAAACACAATTAAAGCTGTGCTACCTGAACTTATAAACGGCAACGGAACACCAGTTGGAGGAATGCTTCCTGTTACAACTGCTATATTAATTAAAACTTGCGTTGCTATAACACTAATAATTCCTGTAGCTAAATAGCAACCAAACCTATCTAGTGTGTTGTAAGCAATTTTTATGCTGTTAATAATTAAAAATGCAAACACTAAAAGTAGTAAAAATGCACCTGCAAAGCCTAATTCCTCACCTATTATAGAAAAAATAAAGTCGCTTTCTGCAAAAGGTAAAAATAAAAACTTTTGCCTGCTGTTAAATAACCCAACTCCAAATAAACCGCCACCTCCAAGTGCAAAAAAAGATTGAATTAACTGATACCCTTCCGCTTGTGGACTAGCCCAAGGGTTAATAAACGCAACTAAACGCTTAACTCTGTACGGCTCCATTATAATAAGAGCAGGAACAAGTGGTACAGCTGCAAGCCCCATTAATATAAAGTGCTTTAAACTACTGCCACCTACAAAAAGCATAATTAATGTAACCATACCAACGCAAAGTGTTATAGAAAAATTTGGTTGTAATAATATTAATAAACAAATAAACCCACCAGCAAGTAAAACTGGTAACATACCTTTAAAGGTTCTTACAACATCAAAGTTTTTAGCTAAATAAGCAGCAGCAAAAACAACAAAGCTAAATTTTGCAATCTCGCTAGGTTGAATTGTAAAACCGGGTAAACCTATCCACCTTTTAGCACCGTTGTTTTCTACACCTATTCCTGGTATAAATACTAAAAGTAACAAAATAATAGCACCAATTAAAAACCAGTTTTTATATTTAGAATAAACATGATAATCTGTTAAATATGTAAAACTTAAAGCAACTATGCCTAGTATGCCTCCTAGTATTTGCTTTTTAACAAAAAAGTATCTGTCATCGTAAGTTATTTCAGCTATGTAACTAGTAGCACTAAAAACAATTATAATACCAAATACAAGTAAAACTAATGTGGCTATTAGCACTTTATAGTTAATGGCTTTATAAGTATCTTTATTTTTTAATGCACTAAATTTATTTAATATTTCATTAATCACTCAACTCACCCACTAAATTTTTAAAAGTATTGCCACGATCTTTATAATTATGAAACTCATCAAAACTACTTTCTGCTGGTGATAATAAAACCACGTAATTTTCTTTTGCTAAACTATGTGCTTTTTTAAAACTATCTTTAAAACAATTTTCTATATGTATGTTGTTAAACTTATATTTTTTTGCACTATTTAATATTTTTTCTTTATTATCTGCACTTACTGTTATATGTTTTATATTTGAATTTTTAATTTGTTTAAATAACTTATCAAAATTTTCTTTTTTGTCATGACCTCCTAGCATTAGAATTATTGGCTGGTTAAATGCTTTAACTGCACTTAAACAAGCATTAATGTTAGTTGCTTTACTGTCGTTATAATAATGAACTCTTTTTTTAACGGCAACCAACTCTAGTCTATGGTCATCTACTTTAAAGGTTTGTAGTGCACTTATAATTATATTTGGTTTTATTTTTTGTAGTAAACTTACTAAAACAGCACATAACACATTACTTAAATTATGCTCGCCTTTCAACGATACTTTACTTACAGGCATAATAATATGTTCTTTAAAATTATTTTTAAAAACTATATTATCTCCTCTTACAAAAACTCCTTGTTGTAACGCTTTTTTTGTACTAAAAAAATACGTATTTGCTTTAACGTTGTTTTGTAAGTTTTTTACTATGTTATCGTCAGCGTTTAATATAACACTATCTTTTTTAGTCATATTTTTTAAAATTTTTGCTTTTTGTTTTATGTAGTTTTTAATTGTATAGTGTCTGTCTAAGTGGTCTTCAGATATATTTAATATGCAGGCTATATTTGGTGAAAATTTATCTGTAGCTTCTAATTGAAAACTACTTACTTCAGTTACATAAATTTTAGTTTTTTGCTCATCTAATAAATTTTGACAAAAAGCAAGACCTACATTACCTACTGCCGTAGCTTTTAAATTTGCTGTTTTAAAATTATGTTCTATTAACTTTACTGTAGTTGTTTTACCATTAGTACCTGTAACTGCTATTACTTTACCTTTTTTATGTAAAAACCCTAGTTCTAATTCGCTAATTACTTTAACATTTTGTAACTTTGCTTGCTTAATATTTTCATTATAAATACTTACTGACGGGTTAATAACAATTAAATCTATATAATCAAATACTTGTTTGTCTAATTTAAAAATAAAACTGTATTTATAGTTTATTAGGTTAGAATTTTTAAGCATTTTATAAACAAGCTTGTCATCATCGTACAAAAAAACATTTGCGCCAAGCTTTCCTAGTAAGTTTGATGCAGCAATTCCACTTTTACCTAACCCATAAACCAAAACATTTTTGTTTTTTAATTTCATTAAAATAGCATGTCCTTATATCATTATTGTAGCTAGTATGCTAGTAATAGCAATTACTGCTGTTACAATAATATATATGGCAACAATTTTTGTTTCATTCATACCACTTTTTTCAAAATGATGATGAAGTGGCGCCATTTTAAATATGCGTTTTTTAGTTGTTTTATAATATAGTACTTGCATACTAACAGAAATACTACTAGCAACAAATACAACACCTAAAATAGGTATTAATAAAGCAAGTTTACTTACAACTGCTATGCTAGCAATTAAACCACCTAAAGCCATACTGCCTGTGTCACCCATAAAAACACTAGCAGGATGACTGTTAAATATTAAATAAGCAAGTAAAGCACCAATGCTAGCACCACAAACTATTAATAAATTACTATATTCACTTTGCAAAATTAAACTCATATTTATATCTGCTTGAGAAGCAATAAATAAATAAAATATAAAACTAAACCCTACAAAATAAACTAAACTAACACCGCTAGCCAGTCCATCTAAGCCGTCTGTTAAATTTACGCTATTAGTAACAGCTAAAAACACAAATATCATAAATGGTATATAAAACCATGACAAGTTAATTTCAGCCGTTGTAAAAGGTATTATTAAACTGCTACCTACAAATATTGAGTTATAAGCAAAAATACTAATAATTGTAGCAATACTAACTTGTCCTATTATTTTTTGATAAGGCTTTAAACCTTCATTTTGCTTATATTTTATTTTAATAAAGTCATCTAAAAAGCCTAAAACACCGTAACCAAAAGTAACAGCTAAAACAATTGTAGCTAAAGAACTGTCGTAATTAAAAAGAATTAAACTAGTTAACACTATTGCTAAAATAAAAATAATGCCACCCATAGTTGGAGTGCCTTCTTTTTTCTTGTGGCTTTTTATATAGTGCAAAATAGTTTGATTTGCTTCAAACTTTTTTATAATTTTTAAAATAATTGGAGCTAGCACCACACATAATGTAAATGAAATTAATATTGCTGTAAAAATATTTTCCATGCTTTCTCCTTGCATTTTAGTTATTATTTTTTGTTTGTTTAAAAACCTCTTGTTCATCATTATATGGCGAGTTTATGTTATTTATTATTTGATACTGCTCGCAACCTTTGCCTAAAACTAAAATATTTGCGTTTTTCATGCTTTTTTTAATTTGAAAAGCTCGCATAATTGCAAGTTTTCTATCTTCAATTATTTCATAAGTGCAAGAAGTTAGTTTTAAGCCGTTTTCTATTTGGTCAAAAATTTTTAACGGGTTTTCTATATCTGGGTTATCAGTAGTTACTATTACATAATCACATAATTCTCCTGCAATTTTACCTGTTTGGCTTCTTTTAAATTGATCTCTACTTCCAGGACAACCAAACACACATATTATTTTATTTTTACTTAATTTTTTTACTGTGTTAATAATATTTAACATAGCTTTTGGTGTGTGTGCGTAATCAATTACTATATTATTTTTGCCAACATTAATAGTGTTAAACCTACCATCAACTTTATGAAAACTGTTTAATCCTTTTACTATGCTATCTGCGTCTAACCCCACTACAAAACAAGCAGATGCTGCAGCTAGTGCGTTGTATATATTAAATTTTGCTGGTAAATTTAAGTTTATATTATTAACACTATCATTTAAATTAAGTACAAAATTACTACCATTCAAATTCATTTTTAAGTTTATACAAAAAATATCACTCGGGTTTTGAATGCCGTAAGTTAAGCATTTAACTTTATTTTTACTTAGTATTTGTTGTCCTACTTCATCATCTGCATTTATTACTGCCATTTTACAAAAGTCATTTGTAAAATAGCTCATTTTAGTATTTTTATAATCTTCTATACTATTAAAAAAGTCTAAATGTTCACTACTAAAATTAGTAAACACAGCAACACTACTTTTTAGCCCAACTGTTTTTTTAAGTTTAATAGCATGAGCAGATACTTCCATTACAACTATTTGTACATTTTGTTTGTGCATTTTTTCTAATATTTTGTAAAGGTGCAATGTATCTGGAGTTGTTAGGTTTGAGTGTATTTTATTGTTATTTATAAATATGCCGTTAGTGCCTATTACACCAACTTTAATTTTACTTTTCTGTAAAATATTTTTTATTATATGGCTTGTTGTAGTTTTGCCATTTGTTCCTACTATTGAAATAATTTTAAGGTCTTTAACTACACTAGAATAAAAATTTCTTGCAATTAAACTAAAAGTAAGCCTTGCATCTTCTACTACTATTTGCACAATAGGTTTAATTGTTTTAATAGGTTCTTCTACTACTAAAGCTACAGCTCCGTTTTCTATTGCTTCGTTTGCAAATTCTATAGCGTTAACCTTAATACCATTAATAGCCACAAATAAACTTTGGTTTTTAACAAGTTTTGAGTTATCGCTTAAATGCTTTATTTTTACTTTGTTTTTTTCACCTATTACTTTTTTAACTTTTATGTTATTTAATAACTTATCTAACCTCACCACTCTTTCCTCCTAGCTTTTGTTTTTTAATTTTATATCAACTAAAGCCAAAAAAGGGTACCTTAACAAAATACCCCTTTTTATTTAATTATTTTTAAGTTTTTAATAAAACAATTGCACGCTGATACACCATTTCACCAGGTGGTGGGGTTTGTTCTAAAACTATTCCGCCAGAGCCTACTACTTCATATTGTAAATCTAAGTTCACTAAAATTCCTGCTGCTTGACCTAGGCTTTTTCCTACTAAGTTTGGCATTTCAATGTTTTCTTCAACTAACTCTAAGTCTTCTTCTAAATTAACTGGAGGTATATTTTTGTAGTCTATAATGCCTTCTAACACTTGTTTTGCATAAGGTGAAGCAACAAAACTTCCAAAAAACGCACCGCTAGTCGGTTCATCTACTACTATTAAAATTGTATATTCAGGGTCCGGTGCTGGCAGTGTTCCGTAATAACTTGAAATAAATTTTCCGTCAACTACTTTTCCGTCTTCATATTTTATAGTTGTACCTGTTTTACCACTAACAGCATACCCAGGTATAAATGAGTGTTTACCACTATTATTAGTTACAACTTCTTCTAACATCCATTTAACAGTTTCGCTTGTTTGCTCACTTATTGTTCTTCTAGTTACTAATGGTTTGTTTTCTTTTATAACTACATCATAAGGTGATGTAATGCTTTTTGTTAAGTAAGGTTGCATTAATAAACCACCATTAACAACACTGTTAATTGCTGTTATTTGTTGAAGTGGTGTTACAGCTACTGCCTGACCAAAGCCCATTCTTGCTAAGTCCATATTTTTTACTAAATCCTTTTCTATTAAAAGCCCCGGGCTTTCTGCTGCAAAGTCAATGTTGGTTTTTTGCCCTAAACCATATATATCAAAGTATTCATAAAATAAGTCTACTCCCAGCCTTAGGGCTAAGTCTACAAAAACTGAGTTACAACTGTTGTTTAACCCATCTACTAGCGACTGTTGACCATGTCCGTGACCTTTCCAGCAATTAATTCTTTGTCCGTCTACCATTCTGTAGCCAGGATCATAAAACTGATCTGTTAACTTCGCTTTATTTTCTTCTAAAACAGCTGCAGTAGTTAACACTTTAAAAGTAGAACCAGGTTCATAAACATCTACAACACTTAAATTTTTACTGTTTTGAGTTAACTTTTGTACGTTATCTCTTGGTGGGTTGTTTAAATCAAAATTTGGTAAACTACCCATAGCTATAACTTCACCTGTTTTAGGGTGCATAACGATACCTGTAGCTGTTGTTGGCTTATGGTCAACCATAATGTTAGCTAATGCTTGTTCTAGCATTAACTGAATTCTGTGGTCTATTGTAAGCGTTATGTTAGCTCCAGGTATGCTACTAACATAACTATTAAGTGTATTATCAATTTCTGCTCCTGAAATGTCACTTTGAACCATTGAATATCCGTCAATGCCTTTTAAGTACTTGTCGTAATAAAGCTCAACTCCTGCTTGACCTACATTGTCAATAGTTGTATAACCTAACACTTGCGTTAACATTTCGTTATATGGGTATTGCCTTTTAGTGTTTTCTGATAAGTAAATACCTTTAAGGTTTTCTGTTTTTATTTCGTTTGCTATTTCTTCATCTATTTGCATTTTTACTAACGACTCAGAAATTGACCTATTAGTTGCTTTTTGGTAAATAGAATCGTAATCTATATCTAATTTATTACTAAGTAAATTTGCAACACTGCTAGCATCTACTACGTTACTTGCTCTTACATAAACATTATAACTAGTATGGCTAACTGCAATAACTACGCCGTTTCTATCATAAATTACTCCACGCTCAGCTGCTATAGGTAATGCTCTTGTCCATTGTTCTTCTGCTAAATATTGTAGCCACCCTGAACTAAAAATTTGAAGGTAACTTAGCCTTAAAGTAAGTAGTGTAAAAACAAAGGCTATTAACAACATTAATGTTAATAGCCTCTTTTGTATTGAATAAACAGAATAGTTTGTTTTCACTTAATTTTAGCCTCCAAAGAGATTGTTTGCAAATTCACAAATTGAATCAAACCAATTTGTTTGTCCTTGGTAGGTTGTTGGTGTTTGCTTTTGATAAAGCGATACTTGCACAATATTTTGAGCAGGAACTGAACTAAAACTTAAATCGTTAGCTAAATCTAGCATATTACTTTCATCGGTCATATTGCCAATATCTTTTATTACTCTTTCAATGTTTGCTTGTTCTGCTGTTATGTTTTGGTTTAAATTATTTATATTCGCATTAGCGTTTGAAATTGCAAAAGCGTTATAAATTAATAAAAAACCTAACATACAAATAACAAAAGTATAAGTAAATAGCATAAGCTTTGTTTTATGGTTTAAATTAAACTTAACTTTTGGGTCTCTTTCTACCTTTTGATAAGTTAGCGTATCTTCTACTTGCTCAAAATTATTTTGCTCTCTAAGTAATTTATTAAATTCTGCGTCTTTATTTGGAGAAGTATTTTTTGGTCTTTGCGCTCTTTCAATTTGCTCAGCAAAATCTTGTTCAAGCGTGTTATCTTCTTCTTTAGCTTGTTCTTCATTTTCTTCATACATATCGTACTTGTCATAAACTCTATTAAGTTTAGATGCACTGTAATTAGTTTTAAACGAATCTAGCTCTTTTTGGGTAGTTTCTGTGCTTGTTTGCATTTTAGAAAAATTGCTTGCATTAAAATAGTCATAGCTTGGTCTTTGCTTTTTTGAGTTATCTTTTTCTGTTTCTTTTTCTGATAAAACTTGCTTTTCAACTGCCATAAAATTATACTCTCCTTTACTGGTTTTTATTACTAAATAATCTTTTTAGCTACTCTTAATTTTGCGCTTTTACTACGAGAATTTTCCATAATTTCTTCACTTGTTGCTACTAATGGCTTTCTATTAATTAATTTAATGCTTGCCTGATGATTACATATACAAATAGGAAATTCTGGTGGGCAAATACAATCTTTTACTTGCTTTTTAAATACTTGTTTTACTATTCTATCTTCTAAGCTATGAAAACTTATAATAGCAATCTGACCATCTTTTTTTAAACTGTCAATCATTTGTTTTATTGATTGGTCTAGCTTTGTTAATTCCCCGTTTACTTCTATTCTAATTGCCTGAAATACTTTTTTAGCAGGATGTGAAGCCTTATACCTTACTTTTGGTGGTACTGCTGACTTTATAATATCTACTAATTCACCTGTTTTAGTTATTGGTTGATCTTGTCTTTTTTGTACTATTTTTCTTGCAATGCTTTTAGCAAATTTTTCTTCACCGTATTCAAAAAATATTTTTACTAGCTTGCTTTCATCATATTCGTTTACAATTTGTTTAGCACTTATATCTTGTTGCTTGTTCATTCTCATATCTAGTTCGGCGTCGTTTATATAGCTAAAGCCTCTTGTTTTATTATCTATTTGATAACTGCTAACACCTAAGTCTAATAAAATGCCGTCAACTTTTTGAATATTTAAAGTTTGTAGTATGCTTTCATAATTTTTAAAATCATCGTTTACAAAAATTACTTTTTCTGTATAATCAATTAATTTTTCTTTACTTGCTTTTATTGCTTCAATGTCTTTATCTATTGCTATTAATTTGCCTTTACTGCTTAGCCTTTTTACAATTTCTAAAGAATGACCTGCTCCGCCAAGCGTGCCATCAACATAAATGCCGTCTGGTTTTATATCTAAACCACTCAAACATTCTTCTAGCATTATTGGTGTATGTTTAAATTCCATAATTTTTTAATCCTTTTAACAGCTCATCAAAATTTTCGTTACCTTCAAGGTAATTTTTCCAGTTTTTAGCGTCCCAAATTTCAATATGAGTGCCTACACCTATAAAAATAATATCTTTACTAAGACTAGCAAACTGTTTTAATGCTTTAGGAAGTAAAAACCTACCCTGATTATCTTCAGTAACTTCAAAAGCACTTGATAATAAAGCTCTTATTGGTTTTTGAATGTTTGCATCAAATAGTGAAGTTTCTTTTAATTTATCTGTTAATAGTGTTTTTACATTATCTGGTGTGAAAACATACAAACAACCAGCTGTACCTTTTGTTACAACAAAATGCTTTCCTAATGCTTTTTTAAAAGCTTTGGGTACACGCAGGCGTGACTTCTCATCTATTTGATGTTTGTATTCGCCTAAAAACATAAACTACACTACTCCTTTGTATTTTTATTATAAACTAAATGAAAAAAAGTTTCAACCACTTTTGACCACTTTTTGCTTTTTTACCTAATTTACACTAAAAATAAAAAACAATTAAGTAAATAAAACAACAAAAAAAACTAGCTTGGTGCTAGTTTTATATGTAAATTAAATTTAAACTCTGTTTTTATTGCCACAGCTTTTACAAACTGCTATTGTTTGAGAATTATCTACATATGTGTAGTTTGGTATTAAAAGTAGTAGTAATGATAACGGAAAAAAGAATATTATAACAAGCCAAAATAAACATCCTCTAGGGTGATATAATTTGCGTGGTCTGTTTTCTACTGTAAATATTACATCCTCACTGCCACAATTTTTGCATGTCATTTTAAAACCTCTTTTGTATTAGTTTAATTGAATTAACTTATTATTAAGTTTATCACAAGAAGTTAAATAATAAGTTACTCCGTTTTTTTCTTGTTTTAACACAGTTCTTGACCCTTCACCATGTAAATGGCCATAAATAACTGTTTTTATATTGTATTTTTCAAAAAGTGCAGTAAATTCATTGTCTTGCATGGTGCTATTAAATGGTGGGTAATGAATTAGTGCAATAATATGCTCATTATTTTGTTTCTTTTGTATAGCACTTTTAATAGAAAGCTCTAGCCTTGCAACTTCTCTTTTATAAATTTTTAGGTCATTAGGTGTTTGTTCTACCTGTCTTTCAGGTACTGTCCACCCTCTTGTACCACAAAAAATATAATTGTCTAACTTTAAGCTGTCGTTTTGTATTATATACATATTTTCAGGTAACAAGTTTCTTATACTACTAGGTGACTTCCACCAATAATCGTGATTACCTCTAATAATAACTTTTTTGCCAGGTAAATTAGATATCCATTCTAGGTCTTTTGTTGCATCTTGCAATTTCATTGCCCAGCTAATGTCACCTGCTATTAAAACAATATCTTCTTCTGTAACTTTTTTTAGCCAATCTTCTTTAATTTTTGGCAAATAGTTTTCCCATGTTTTGCCAAAAACATCCATAGGCTTATTTGTACTTAGGCTTAAGTGTAGGTCGCTAATTGCAAAAACTTTCATATATAATCCTTTTTTTTATATGCTTTAATTATTACATTATTTTTGTTTATTGGCAACTATTTGAATGCAAAAAAAAAGCACCTATTTAGGTGCTTTTTGCTTAATAGTGAGATGGTTTGTTTGATTGTGCTTCGGGGTATAATGGTAAGTTAAAAAACTTTGGACATACTTCTTGCTTAAATTCTTGACAAGGTGGTATTTGACAATAACCATAAGTAGGTACTAATAGGTCAACAGTTGCAACCACTTTTAAAATTACAGTTATACACAAGTCTAGTTTAAAAGTATTATTTCCTATGTATTCTCCATTTGCACACACAGCATTAGCAAAAGCCTTAACTTCAAACGGCACAATGCTTGGTTGAGGTACAAATAAGATAACATCTTTACTTACTGTAACAATTGTTTCTCCACTTCCTTCAACACCGCAAGCATCAACATAATTTATAGTAATAGGAATGTTAACATCTGCACTTACTCTTGCAAAGTTTGGGGCTTCTTCAAAACGTTGTATATTTAAGTTAGATATAGTTGTATCTTCAGTAGTAGAAGCTGCACAGCTAACAAAAGTTAAAGGTTGGGTTGGGCTAGATGGTGTTGGATTAACCATTACTACTTCTAAACCTAGTTCTTCTATTTGTTGAATACAAGAATCATAAACTTTCTCAGTTTCTATACATACTCTCTCACATAAGCCGCTTAATGGGTTGTTTTGTATTGGTCCCGGGCAAAGCCCAGTTTTACTAGATGTAAAAAACGACATATTTTTTTCCTCCTTTTGTTTGTATATAAAAAGTCTATGTAATTATTTATAAATGTGTTACTAAGTTTACTTGGCTAGTTGTCCTATAATAATAATGTTTATAATTTTACTTGTTGTCCACTCTGCAAACGCTTAATTTACTTGTGTTTTTAATTATTTATTTATATGCTTGACCTGTAAATTAATTATATAATTACTACTACCTTGTCCTTATAAATTGCCAAAAATATGCACACAAAAAAACACAAAAAGTAAATTACCTTTTTGCGTTTTTTTTAATTTTATGCTACCTCAGGCTGAGGGAATAATGGTAATCTAAACAACTCAGAACACGACTCTTCTACAAATTCTTGACAAGGAGGTATTGGGCAAAAGCCATATGAAGGTATTAATAAGTCAACTTTAGCAACCACTTTTAATATTACTGTAATACATAAATTAAGTGTAAATAAATTATTTCTTAAGTATTCTCCACCTATACAAACTGCACTAGCAACAGCTTTAACTTCAAAAGGAACAATACTAGGTTGTGGAACATACAAAATAACATCTTGCGTTACTACAACATTTGTTAGAGCTGTGCCTTCTACTTCGTTAGCGTCCTCATAAACTACTGAAACTGGTATATTAATATCTGCAGTTACCCTAGCAAAATTAGGTGTTTGCTCAAAACGCTCTATAACTAAATTAGAAACAGTAGCTTCTTCTTCAAAACTTTGACAACTAATAAAAGTTAAAGGCTCAACAGGGTTTGGTGGGTCTGGGTCTATAATAACTGCTTCATATTCAGGTTCTTCTATTAAACTAATACAAGAGTCATATACTTTATTTGTTTCTATACAAACTCTTTCACATAAACAATCTAGTGGATTACCCGTAATAATGCCTGGTGAAAAGCTATTAGGATTTGCAAAAAATGACATATTTGTTATTTACTCCTTTTTGTTTCTATATCAATTTTTATGCTAGCATTTTTAAAAAAGTGACTAAAATAACAAAACTTGTACTTTTGTTTTTTTAATTTAATTTTAATAAACAACAAAAAAACCTTTAAAATAAAGGTTTTTTTTATAACAATTTTATATACTTTTTTTAAAGTTTTATAATTTTTAACTGTTTTGGTTTAAAAACTGCTCCGCTCTATCTAATATTTGTTGCATACCTTGTTTTTTGTTTGCACTTGTAATAATAATGTCTTGCAGTGTTAGACCTAAATTATTTGCAAGCTTGGTAGCATAATTGTTTAGTTTTGCCCTGCTTAATTTATCCGCTTTTGTAGCAATTATTACATAAGGAACATTATAATAATGCAAAAATGTAAGCATTTGTTTATCTAGTTCACTTGGAGTGTGCCTTATGTCCATTAAAACAAACACACAACTTAAATTTCTAGAATTTAAAAGGTAGGTTTCTATTAAGTTACCCCACCTTTTTTCATCAGATTTGCTTGCTTTATGATAACCATAACCAGGTAAGTCAACCAAATAAAATTCTTCATTTAATAAAAAGTAGTTTATATGCCTAGTTTTACCAGGAGTAGAACTTGTTTTTGCAAGTTTACTTTGGTTTGTTAAAGCATTAATTAAACTGCTTTTGCCTGCATTACTTCTGCCTACAAAAGCAATTTCATTTTTGTCTGTAGTTAAAATGCTATCAGCATTTGCTACTGTTGTAATAAATTTTGCTTGTTTTACTTTCATTTATTTATTTCCTTATTAATGAATGCTCCGCCACTTGTCTTAGGTTGTTTACTAAAACAATTTCTAGTTTGTTTGTAATTTCACTTGGTAGTTCGTTAATATCTTCTTTATTTTGTTCTGGGACTAACACTTTTTTAATGCCAGCTCTTTTTGCTGCAAATATTTTTTCTTTAAGCCCGCCAATAGCAAGCACATTACCACGTATGGTTATTTCGCCTGTCATTGCAATATCAGCATTTATTTTAAGGTCAGTAAAGCTAGATAAAATTGTAGTAGCAAGAGCAGCACCTGCACTTGGTCCTTCTTTTTTAACTGCACCTTCTGGTACGTGAATATGTATATCGTTTTTACTAAACTCTTCAGAGTCTATATTATATTCTGTTGCTAAACTTTTAACAGCACTTAATGCAGCCGTTGCACTTTCTTTCATAACATCACCTAGGCTACCAGTTAATATAATCTTACCTTTACCTTTTGTTATGTTAGTTTCTATTGTTAATAAGCTACCACCAACTGTTGAATAACTAAGGGCACTTATTAAGCCAACTTCGTTTTTATCTCTTTTTACTGTTTTTATTAGTTTAACTGCTCCTAAATACTCTTTTAAGTTGTCCATGTTAACTTCAAACTGTGCAGTTTTGCGTTTGTTTTTGTCAAGTTCTACTAACTTAACTGCAATTTTACGACAAATTTTAGATACTTCTCTTTCTAAGTTTCTAACTCCAGCTTCAAAAGTATAACCATCTATAATTTTAAGTAATGCATCGTCAGTTATTTTTACTTGGTCTTTATTTAAACCATGTTTTTTGCTAGCTTTTTTAATTAAATAATCTTTAGCAATTTCTAATTTTTCTTTACTAGTGTAGCTAGATAACTCAATAATTTCCATTCTATCTAATAATGGTTTAGGTATGCCTTGAACATTGTTAGCAGTTGCTATAAACATAACATCTGATAAATCATAAGGCACTTCTAAAAAGTTATCTCTAAATACTTGGTTTTGTTCTGGGTCTAATACTTCTAACATAGCACTAGCAGGGTCACCTTTATGATCACTTGCCATTTTGTCTATTTCGTCAATTAAAAATACTGGGTTAGCTGTTCCTGCAAGTTTCATATTATAAATAACTCTACCAGGCATAGCACCAACATAAGTTTTACGGTGTCCTCTTAGTTCGCTTTCGTCTTTAACTCCGCCTACAGCCATTTTAACAAATTTACGGTTTAATGCTCTTGCAATACTTTTTGCAACACTTGTTTTACCAACACCTGGAGGTCCAACAAAACATATAATTTCGCCACCTATTTTATCTGTTAACTGCATTACTGCTAAGTGTTCTATTATTCTGTTTTTTACATCTTTTAAGCCTGCGTGGTCTTGGTCTAGTATTTGTTTTGCTCTTTTTAAGTCTTTATTGTCTCTTGTTTTTTTGCTCCAAGGCAATTCAACAATAACATCTAAATAATTTCTTATAATAGCATTTTCTGGTGCAGCTATTGGCATTTTTTTAACTCTTGCTAAATCTTTAAATGCTTTTTCTTTAGCCTCTTTTGGCATTTTTATTTTTTTTAATTTATCTTCTAGTTGAGCATATTCGTCTTCATCTTCACCTAATTCTTGGCTTATAACTTTCATTTGCTCACGAAGATAATAGTCTTTTTGAGCCTTATCCATATTTGATCTGATGCTAGAATTAATTTTTTTATTAATTTTTGCAACTTCAATTTCTTCAATTAAAAAGTTAATTAAATTCTTAAGTCTTGCTTCTGTGTCAAACTCATTTAAAATTTTTAATTGGTTTTTTTCATTTTTAATAACTAATGAAGCAACGCTGTCTACAAAAGTGTTAGCATCTTCTATTGAATTTATAAATGCTAATACATCGCTACTAATTTTGTTGTCAATACTTGAGTATTCAACAAAATGTTCTCTTGCGTTTGAAAAAAGTGCTTTTGTAGTTACTGAGTTTTTGTTTAAAACTTCAGGTTCTTCTACTTCTACTATGTAATAAGGGCTTTCTTCTAATACTTTTTTAATTACAGCTCTTTTATTACCATGAGCTAGTAATTTTATAACATCTGAATTTGGTTTTACAGCTTGTCTTATGTCACAAATTGTACCAACCATACTAACGTCAGCTATTTTAGGTACAGAAACACTTAAATTTTTTTGTGTAGTCAAAAATATTTGCTCACCTGTTTCTAGTGCTTCTCTAATTGCTTTTTTACTGCTTTCTTTACCGATGTCGCAAGTAACTGGCATATCAGGAAATGCCACCACTCCTTTTAATGCTATCATTTTATATTTTACAGTGTTTTTACTTTTATTCGTTGTTGAATTAGAAGTTTTTACTGTTACTTGTTCTTCCATTTTTGTCCTCCTAGGAATAGTCTATATAAATTAATGTAATTAAACTATATTTTAATTTTTTTTAAAAAACGTATTTGTTTTTTTGCTTGTATATTATAAAGCATTTTATCTATTTTAGCAAGATGTTTATTAGTAGAATAAAAAAACACCTGCAAATTTTTAGCAGATGTTAGTTGTTTTGTTTAATTATAGCAAAAAATGTAAAATTTTAAGCATTAATAGGCACTTTACCCTCATATTCAATTTGTGCAGACGAGGTTTTTGTAATAAAATTGCTGTCAATTATAATACTAGATATTTTTTTATCGCTAGGTGTTTTATACATAAGCTCTAACATGCTATCTTCTATTATACTTTTTAAACCTCTAGCGCCACTTTTTAAGTCAATAGCTCTTTTTGCTATTTCAGCTAACGCACAATGCTTAAACTCTAAAGTTATTCCGTCTATACTAAACATTTGTTTGTACTGTTTTACTAAAGAGTTTTTAGGCTCTTGCAAAATCCTTACAAGAACGCTTTGGTTAAGCTCATTTAATTTAACAACAATAGGAAGCCTACCTACAAACTCAGGTATTAACCCAAACTTGTTTAAGTCGTCTGGTATTACCTTTTTTAAATTTTCTTGTTTTTTCTGTTTTTCTTTAACATCATCAACCTGAAAACCTAATTTATTTAAGTTGACTCTACTTTCAACAATTTTATCTAAACCTACAAAAGCTCCACCACAAATAAATAATATGTTAGAAGTATCTATAGACAAATTTTCTTGATAAGGAAATTTTCTACCGCCTTGAGGTGGCACGCTTGCCGTTGTGCCTTCAATAATTTTTAATAAGGCTTGTTGCACTCCTTCTCCGCTTGGGTCGCGAGGCAATGCTTTATTTTGCGTCTTTTTGGCTATTTTGTCTACTTCGTCAATATAAACTATGCCACGCTCTGCTTTTTTTATGTCGTGGTCTGCTGATTGAATAAGCTTTAGTAATATGCTTTCTACATCTTCACCTACATAACCTGCTTCTGTTAAAGTGGTTGCATCAGCAGATACAAAAGGTACATCTAAAACTTTTGCCAGTGTTCTTGCTAGCAGTGTTTTACCTGAACCAGTTGGACCTAATAATAATACATTACTTTTTTCAAGTGGTATTGACTTTTTATTTTTTAAACTTGATTTATTATCTGCATTGTAATTAACACGCTTATAGTGGTTATAAACAGCAACTGATAATACTTTTTTAGCTTGTTCTTGGTCTATTATATGCTCATCTAATTTTGCTTTTATTTGCTCAGGTGTTAATAGTTTTATTTTGCTATCAAACTTAAGCATATCATCTTCTTTTAAAATTTCTTTACAAATAGATATGCACTCATCACAAATAAAACTTGATCCTGAAGGGCTTGCTACTAGCTTTCCAGTTTCTTGATTACTCTTTCCACAAAAAGAGCAAAACATTTTAGAATAATTCTCCATTAAATACCTCAATTTTGGATTAATTTTAGTTACTTACTTAGTTTTATCCATTGTAAAGGTTTTTATTTTGCTAACTCTTGTTTTTCTATAATTTTATCTACAATACCATATTTTACAGCATCTTTAGCTGGCAAGTAAAAGTCTTTACTACTGTCCCTTTTAATTTTTGCCACACTTTGACCTGTTAAATCACTTAAAATTTCATTTAGTCTATTTTTTAACATAATTATTTGTTCTGCTGCTATTTCAATATCACTTGCCTTACCGTTCATACCACCGCTTGGTTGATGAATCATAACTCTACTATTAGGAAGACAAAAACGTTTGCCTTTTTCACCGCATGCAAGTAAAACAGCCGCCATAGACGCTGCCAACCCAACACAAATTGTGCTAACTGAGCTTTTAATGCTGTTCATTGTATCAAAAACAGCTAAGCCTGCATCAACATTACCGCCAGGGCTGTTAATATACAGGCTTATTGCTTTTTTATTATCTTTTGCTTCTAGGTATAGTAGTTGTGCAACTACTATGTTTGCTAATTCTGTAGTAATTTCTCCTGTTATAAAAATAATTCTATCTTCTAACAATCTTGAGTAAATGTCGTAAGATCTTTCACTATTCCCCATTTGATCAATTACCATAGGTATTAGCATAAAATAAACCGCCTTTATGAAATATTATTGTTTTCTCTTAACAGTTTAAGTAGTTTATTAACCATTAAGTCGTTAACTAAACTATCTACTTTTTGTTCTGTTAATTCTTTTTTATATTCTTCTAAAGATTTATTTTCTTTTGCACTTAGTAATTTTAATTTTTCATTAAATTCGTCATTAGTTACTTCTAATTTTTCTTTTTTAATTACTGCTTCTAAAACTAATTTTGTTTTTACAGTTTTAATAGCATCTTCACGTCTGTCTGCTCTTAAGTCTTCTTTAGTTGTTTTCATCATTTTTAAATAATCATCTAGTTTCATACCTTGATACATTAATTTATATTCAAAATCTTTAATAAATGAATCAATTTGTTGTTCAACTAGTGATTCTGGTGCTTCAACTGAAGAATTTTCTACAACTTTATTAATTAAATCGTTTTCTGCTTGAATTTTAGTTTCTTGTGTTTTCTTGTCTTGTAATTTCTTTTTAACACTTTCTTTCCATTCACCTAATGTTTCAAACTCGCTCATATTTTGTGCAAGTTCATCATTTAGTTCTGGTAATTGTTTTTCTTTAACTGAGTGAACAGTTACTTCAAAAGTAGTTTCTTTACCTTTTAAGTTTTCTGCGTGATAGTTTTCAGGGAACGTAACTTTAAGTTCTTTATTATCGCCCTTTTTAAGACCTATCATTTGCTCTTCAAAGCCAGGTATAAATTTGTTTGAACCAATTTCTAGCTCATAGTTTTCTGCACTTCCGCCTTCAAACTTTTCGCCATTTAATTTTCCAACAAAGTCAAAGGTAACAGTATCGCCTTTTTTAATTGGTCTATCAACATCTACTAATCTGCTAGCTTTATCTTGTTCAAGCATTAATTCTGCTTTAACTTCGTCGTCTGATATAGTATTGTCGTTTTGTTTAATTTTTAAACCTTTATATTCACCTAAAGTAACTTCTGGTTTAACTTCAACTACTACTTCTAAAGTAACTCCGTTTTTATCCATCTTTTTAACATCTAGGCTTGGGTTTGCTACTGGCTCTACTTCTTTTTCTTTTTTAAGAATTTCGCCATAATGGTCATAAAAAGCATGTTCTAAAGCATGTTCATAGAAAACAGTTTCTCCATGTTTATTTTCTATTACTGATTTAGGTGCTTTACCTTTTCTAAAACCTTCAATGTCGTATTTACCTTTATCGTGTTCATACGCTTTTTGAAGTTGTTCTTCCCATTCTTCTTTAGTAAGTTCTATTTCAAACTTAACCTTTTTATCTTTTTGTATCTCTTTAGTGTATTTCATACATATCTCCTCTATATTTTAGTCAGTGGTATTTTAACATATATATGCTGTTTATACCACCATTTTTATGTAAAAACACGTACAAATTTGACGGTTTTTACAATTAAAAAAGCATATAAGCTTATTTACTTTAAAAAAGTTTTACTCTTGTTATGCATTAAAACATTAATAGCCTAACAGAAAAATAAAGTAATGTAAAACCTAATACATAAAGCGTTATTATAGTGTATAGTTTGTCTCTAAAAAACCTCTTTATTTGCTTACTTTGTTTATCTAATACTTTATTTTTTGTGTAAACGTAATCTTCTCCATCATCTTGCATTGCCATTTCTAAAACTTCTTCTTGCTTTCTTGTATCAATCTGTTTTTTAAGTTTGTTGTATTTTTTTGTAAAAGAATAAGCTAGCATTAAGAAGCCTACTCCTAACAAAAATAATGCCAAAAAATTTAGCACAATAGAAAAAGGCGCTAAAATTAAACATATTATTCCTACTATAAAAATATTAGCGTTTATAATAAAGTATTTACTTAATATCATTTACACTCCGACAATTTAAAATAATGGTAATATAACAAACATAACTACAGCTATTACAGCAACTACATACGTTATCATATAAATTAAGTTTCTTTTAGTTTTAACATAAAAGAAAGCCGATATGCCAATTAAAGTATAAGCTGCTAAGTCTGCTAACATTTTTAAAACATCTGCTATTCCTACAAATAAATCTCCGCGAGATATTTGTTTTAAAACTAGCGCTATTGCTAGAAATACTAATGCAAAATAAGCTATCGCATGTAAAAGTTTTTTTAATTTTAACTCGTTCATTTTTTCTCCTATTAATAAAGCTTTTTTGTACAAGATTATATTCTTAATAATAACATATTTACCATTAAAAGTTAAATTATATACTTAGTTTTTTAAGCATATTTTCAAAATATGTTGGTAGTGGTGCTTTAAAACTCATTTGTTTATTTGTTTCAGGATGTACAAAAGTTAACGAGTAAGCATGCAACAATTGACCATTAAGTTTAATTTTTTTATGGTTATGCCCATAAGTTTTATCACCTAAAACAGGGTGACCTATATGCTTAGCATGCACTCTTATTTGATGTGTTCTTCCTGTTTTTAAATTAAATTCAACATAAGTAGTATTGTTAAAGCGTTTTATTACCTTAAATTCTGTAATTGCAGTTTTACCTTTATTAGGCGTTGTTACTGCAATTTTTTTACGGTCTTTTTTACTTCTATCTAGGTTTTTATTAATTACTCCACTATCTTCTTTTACAACTCCGCTTAAAATGGCTCTATAAACCCTTTTTGCTGACTTTACTTTAATTTGCTCAGCTAAATTACTATGTGCTTGATTTGTTTTTGCAATAACTAAAAGCCCTGAAGTGTCTTTATCTAGCCTATGAACTATGCCCGGCCTTATTTGATTGTTAACATCACTTAACTTATTAAAATGATACAGTAAAGCGTTAACTAATGTTTTGTTGTGGTTACCAACTGCAGGGTGAACAACCATACCTTGAGCTTTATTTATTACCGCTAAATGCTCATCTTGATAAATTATATCTATAGGCAAATTTTCTGGTACTGCTTTTAATGGCTTAACTTCTTTTTCTTTAACTATAATTTCATCATTTTCACTTAACTTTTGCCCTGCTTTAAAGGGAGTTTTATTATTTACTAAAACTAGGTTTTCTTTAATTAGATTTTTAATTTGGCTTCTAGTAACTTGTGGTAGTTTTTCATTTATAAAAAGGTCTAGCCTCTTATTTTTATCGTTACTTTTTGCTATAAATTCGTTTTGCATATTAAGCTTTCTTTTGTTTATCGTCTGCAATAAATAATATATAAACGCTAAACATAACAGCACCTACCACTAGTGCCATATCTGCTATATTAAAAATAGGGTAATTAACAAAATCTAATTTTATAAAGTCTCTTACATAACCGTAAGATATTCTGTCAATAAGGTTACCTATTGTACCTGCTATCATTAAAGAAAAGCCAAAAAAATATATTTTGCCTTTATTTTTTGTAAAGAAATCAAATAAAGAAACTGCAATAATAAAAATTAATGCACTAATTATAAAAAAAAGCATTTGTCCTTCTAGTATGCTCCAGGCTGCACCTGTGTTATAAGTGCTTTGAAAACTCAAAACGCCCTCTATTACAGTAATACTTTTACCATCTAACAATATTTTTGTAATAATATCTATTAAAACTATTAAAGTTATTAGTCCTATTTTTTTTGTATATTTTAGCATATTTGCATTCCTTAAATTTGTATAAGTTTATGCTTATTATATAACAAACTCTTCAAAAAAAGCAACTTGATTAATCATCTGCTGGCTCTAATATTTTTTCTTGGTTTATATTATGTCTTTTAAGTTCTTTTTTAAGGTAATTTACATCTTTAGTTAACACTTGTATTTTATCACTAAGAGCATTTACAAGCTCATCTACTTCATCTTTTTTATAACCTAAAAACTCTTTGTTAAAGTCTTCTCTTACTTCTTTATTTACCATAATACTTACCTTTTTATTTTTATTTTGTGTAAAAAATGTTTTATGTATACAGTATTAGTTTTTATTAACCTTTATGTTTACTGTTTTAGGTGTTACTAAAAAAAGGTCTCCTTGAATTCTGTTAATTTTACCGTTTAATGCAAAAACAGCTCCACTAAAAAAATCTAATGCTCGCATACTATCACTTTCACTTATGTTTTGTAAATTAACAATGCAAGACTCAGTAGCCTTTAAGCTTATTATAATTTTTTGAATATCTTGATGCGTTTTTGGTGCAAAAATTGCTAAGTTTTTGCTTTGATTGGCAAGGTTAATTTGATTGGTGTTAATAGTTTTATTTTCTTGGTTATCTCTTTCGTGTAAATTAAAAGTTTCATACTTATTATTACTCGTTGTTTGCTTTCTTCTTGGCTTTATAACTGTTCGTTGTTTTGGTTGTTCATTATCTTCTACGCCAAACCCTTGCAAAATTGCATCAAAAAGACCCATATAAACTCCTTACAATTTTAAACTTTAAATAATTGTAACACGACTATATGTGTCTTAGTTTTGCATTTTTATGTTAATTTTTAGCAAGTTCTGTCTTTAAATTAATATAACCATAAATAATTTTAAAATATGTTTCTTTTAGTTTGCTAGAATATTCTGAGCTTGCTTGGCTTGTGTTTATAAGTTCTGTTAAATTATCTATAAAAGTGTTTAAATAAATTTTTGTGTAAATTATTTCTGAATATTTAGGAACAGTAACTTGAGCGTTAAAATTATTAATTGTTGCTTGGCAATCTGCTTTTAGTTGTAGAACTTCTAAATTGCAGTTTTCAAGTGTTATTTCGCCTTTATCTAGTTGTATAGATAAATTATAAAGAGATGAATATGTATTATAAAACATTTCAAAAGCCGACTTTAACGCGCTTACTTGTTCATCTGTTAAGTCTAAGTCTAAATAAAGACTTGGCATAGTAATTACAAGTACTTTTGCGTTTATTTCACTTTCTAATAAGTTATGTAAAACACTTTCTGCGTTTGCTCTTGTTTTGTAAGCAGATGCTACTACCCTATAAGTACCTGAGTCGTTAATTATATAACCTGCTGCAAGTTGTTGTTTAAAAATATCACTAGCTTCACTAGCTTCTACCATATTGTCAAAACTAGCAAGTTCTACAGCATAAATATGTTTTGATGAGAATAATTTTTCTCCTCTTTCAACGTTAACTGCACCCGGCGTTATATAGCTTGAAAAAATATTTGCAAAAAATACAATAGTAATAAAGCAAGCTAGTACTAAAAATGAAGTAAAAAACTTATGCGGAGTAACCTTTTTAAGTGCTTTTTTCCTTGTTTTACTTGGCTTATAAGTATAAGCTTTTAAATAATCATTCTTTTTATTTTTTGGCATAACAACTTGAAACCTCTAACTTTAATAAATAGACTGTCGTTATAAATTTATGTTTTATACAAGCGCCATTATGCAAAAACGCTAATTTTTGTGAAAATATTATAAATCAAATAAAAATACAAATTTAGTGGTTTTATACAAAAAAAATAGTAGGCAAATGTTTGCTTTATTTTTTTGATATGCTATAATTAGGTTAAATTAGAACATATGTTTGATAAAAAAGGAGATGCGAAAATGAATATTAAACCTCTATTAGACAAAGTAGTAATAGAACAATTACCTGCAGAAAAAAAGACAAAAGGTGGTATTGTATTGCCAAACTCGGCTCAAGAAAAACCCAAGCTAGCAAAAGTAGTTGCTGTTGGTCCTGGCGGAGTTGTAGACGGTAAAGAAGTTGAAATGCAATTAAGTGTTGGTGATGTGGTTTTATACTCTCAGTATGCCGGTAACGAGCTTAGCCTAGACAACAAAAATTATAAAATATTAAAGCAAGCAGACATTTTAGCAATTATAAAAGAATAAGGAGAAAATAAATGGCAAAACAAATAAAATACAGCGAAGAAGCAAGAAATGCATTAATTAAAGGTGTAGATGCAGTTGCAGATACAGTAAAAATAACATTAGGACCTAAAGGCAGAAATGTAGTACTAGAAAAAAAGTTTACTAGCCCTTTAATTACAAACGACGGCGTAACTATAGCAAAAGAAATTGACCTATTAGACCCGTTTGAAAATATGGGCGCACAATTAATAAAAGAAGTTAGTACAAAAACAAACGATGTAGCTGGCGATGGTACGACTACAAGTGCCCTACTTGCTCAAAGTATAGTAAAAGAAGGTAACAAATATTTTGAAAGTGGTGCTAACCCTATTATTTTAAAGCAAGGTATTTTTAAAGCAGTTGAATTAGTAGTAAGTGAACTTAAAAACATAAGTAAACCACTAATTAATAATAGTGACATTGCAAAAGTAGCAAGTATAAGTGCAGGAGATGAAGAAATAGGAAAACTAATATCAGAAGCATTTAATAAAGTTGGAAAAGATGGTGTTATTACAATAGAAGAAAGTAAAACATTAAGTACAGAATTAACTTTAGTTGAAGGAATGCAATTTGATAGAGGTTATTTGTCTGCTTATATGAGTACAGATATGGAAAAAATGGAAAGCATACTAGATAACTCTTACCTTTTAATTACAGATAAAAAAATATCAAACATTCAAGAAATACTACCCATACTAGAACAAGTGGTAGAAAAAAATAAAAAATTATTTATAGTAGCTCAAGACATAGAAGGTGAAGCATTGTCTACCTTAGTTTTAAATAAATTAAGAGGAACTTTTACTTGTGTAGCAGTAAAAGCACCAGGTTATGGAGATAGGCAAAAAGCACTATTAGAAGACTTAGCAGTTTTAACAGGTGCAAAGGTTATAAGTACTGATGCTGGTATTGAGTTAAATACTACAACGCTTGATATGCTAGGCACTGCAAAACAAATTAAAGTAGATAAAGATAAAACTACTGTTGTTGAAGGTGCTGGAAGTAAACAAGAAATAAATAAAAGAGTTAATTCTATAAAATCTCAACTAAATACAGCAACAGACGACTACGATAAAGAGCAATTACAAGAGCGTTTAGCTAAATTATCTGGTGGTGTTGCAGTAATTAATGTTGGTGCAGCTACAGAAGTAGAAATGAAAGAAAAAAAGCTAAGAATAGAAGATGCGCTAGCTGCAACAAAAGCTGCAGTAGAAGAAGGAATTGTAGCTGGTGGCGGTACAGCTTTATTAAATAGTGCAAACTCGCTTGAAAGTTTAATAAAAACACTAAAAGATGAACAAAAAATAGGTGCAGAAATTGTTTTACACTCAATTAAAGAACCCATTAAACAAATTGCACTTAATGCAGGGCATTCACCTGATAGTATAATTAAAAATTTACTTGAAAATAATAAAATAAACTATGGTTGGAACGCACTAACTAATAAATTTGTAGATATGTTAAAAGCAGGAATTGTAGATCCTACAAAAGTAGCAAGAACAGCTCTACAAAATGCTGCAAGTGTAGCAGCTACTCTACTTACTACAGAAAGCGTTATTGCAGAAATAGAAACTAAAGATACTACAAAACAACAGCCAACACCTTCAGAGCTTGGCAATATGGGTATGTATTAAATTAAAACAAACAAGAGTGCAAAAAGCATCAATAGTAATGAGATTCTTCCTAAGTATGCTTAAACTGCTAACTCTTAGAATGACACCAAATTGTTAAAAGCAGGAATTGTAGACCCTACAAAAATAGCAAGAACAGCATTACAAAATGCTGCAAGTGTAGCAGCTACTCTACTTACTACAGAAAGCGTTATTGCAGAAATAGAAACTAAAGATACAACAAAACAACAGCCAACACCTTCAGAACCTGGCAAGATGGGTATGTATTAAATTAAAACAAACACGAGTGCAAAAAGCATCAATAGTAATGAGATTCTTCGTAAGTATGCTTATACTGCTAACTCTCAGAATGACACTAAATGTTAAAACCTATATTAAAATTGTCACTCTGAGCCTGCTTATTACTCAATCTAACGAAGCGTCTTGCAATCCTGAGCTTGCTTATTACTCAATCTAACGAAGCGTCTTGTCACTCTTACCTTGCAATATAAAAAAAACTCTACTTAATTGTAGAGTTTTTTTTATTTATTTTATTTAATTGCAAGGTGTTTTTCTAAGTTAAAATATTTCCAAGGTATTTTATCTGATGGTGGAAAACTGATAAAACTTAAAACTTTTTTAGTTACAGGGTGCGTTAATTTAAGTTTATATGCCCATAAGGCCATATTAACACCTTTAACTTGTTCTTTTCCGTATTTGTTGTCTGCAAGTATTGGATGTTTAATATTTGCTAATTGCACTCTTATTTGATGGCTTCTACCAGTTTTTAAATTAACTTTTAACAAACTAAGCCTAGAATTATGCTCTAACACATTATAACTAAGTTCTGCGCGTTTAGCACCTTCTTCACTTTGCGGTGCAATTTTTACAATGTTGTTTTGAGTATCTTTTTTTAAGTAGTTAACAAGTGTTAAACTTCTATCTTTTGGTAACCCAAACACTGAAGCTAAATATTGCTTTTCTATTTCACCTTTTCTAATAGCATCACTTAACCTACTAGCAGCTTTACTTGTTTTAGCAAAAACTAATAAGCCACCTGTTGGTCTATCTAGCCTATGCACAAGCCCTAAGTATACATTACCTGGCTTGTTATATTTTTCTTTTATATACTCTTTTAGCATAGTAAGTAGGTCTTTATCTTTACTTGCGTCTTGCTGAGTTGGCAAATTATGTGGTTTTACCACAACTAACAAATGATTGTCTTCATAAACTATATCTAGCATTATTTCTTCCTTTTTAATTTAGTTTCCCATTTTAATGTTTATTTTATAATTGTCTACTTCAAACTCTTTTTCTATTGTTGGTTTAAAGCCAGTATTTAAGTTTTTAATTAAAACTTCTTGTTTAATATGATCTTCAAATTTATTTAATATTTCATTAATTTCTTGATTATCACTTTTAAAACTTGCATTAATTCTATCTTCAATATTAAAGTTAGCTTCTTTTCTTAAAATTTGAGCTTGCCTTATAATATCTCTTAACAACCCTTCTTGTTTTAACTCTTTTGTTATAACTGTGTCAAGTACAACCGTTAAGTCGTTTTCTACAGCAATTACATATTCTTGTTTTGCTTTAAGCTTTTTATCAAATAATTCACTAGATAACTCGCCGTAGCCTTCAATATTAACTGTGCCTTCTTTATGTTGTTCAACATATTCTTGCATTTTTTCTTTTGTTGTGTTTTCTAGTAATACTTTTACTTTTTGAACATCGCCTTTTAGTACTCTACCAGCTTTATTAAAGTTAACAGTTAAATAAGCAACATTAAAGCGTGTTTCATCTTCTACAGTTTCAACTTGTTTTACGTTAAGTTCGTCTTTAATAATTTCTTCTAGTAATTTTATTGCTTTTGCCTGGTCTTGAGTTGCTTTTATAAATATTTTACTAAGTGGTTGTTTTACTTTTAATTGGTTTTCTGCTCTTAGGCGTTGACCAATATTAATAACATCACTAGCCACTTGTACATGCTTTATTATATCTTTGTCTTGTATGTTTAAAACATATTTAGGGTAATCGCTTAAGAAAATACTCTCTGGTGCGTTTACTTCTACCTGTCTAACCATATTTTGCCAAATGTGCTCAGTCATAAACGGGATTATTGGGCTAATTACCTGTATTGCAGATTTTATTGCATTATATAATACCCAATAAGCATTTAACTTATCTGTTTCGTTATCACTTTTCCAAAAACGACGTCTGTTAACTCTTATATAAAAGTTTGTTAACTTGTCTAAATATTTTTCAAACTCACTAGTTACATTAAAAGCTTGGTTATCTTTATAATAATTATCACAAGTAGTAATAAACTCGTTAGTAATACTTACTAACCATTTATCTGTAATACTTAAATTATTATAATCTGGCTTATAATTTTCTAGTTGTGGGTTATCTATTACTGCATAAGTGTTAAAGAATGTATAAGAATTCCATAAACCTAATAGTTTTCTTCTTGTTTCTGCACCTAAATTAAAGCCAAACCTAACATCGCTGTTAATATTCGCACTAGCATAAAGGTAACGAGCTGGGTCCATACCCATTTTATCTGCTACGTCATTTACTTTTATCATATAGCCAGATTTACTAAATTTACCGCCATCTTCTTTTATTACTGCTGCGTGTGCAATAACTTTTTTATAAGGCGCTCTATTTTCTAAAGTTACACTCATAAATAGTAAAGAATAAAACCATAGTCTTATTTGTTCACGCATTTCTATAACATTATCTGCTGGGAAATTTTGTTTCCAAAACTTTTTATCTGTAAAGTATTTTTTAGTAGAAAATGGAGTAATACCTGCATCTAGCCATGTATCTCCTACGTCTGTTATTCGTTTTACTTTTTTATTACATTTAGGGCAATTAATTTCTACCTTGTCTATATGTGGTCTGTGTAAGTGTGGTATGTTTTCTACTTCTTCACTACTACTTAAGTTCGCTAACTCTTCTTTACTACCTACAACAGTAGTATGCCCACATTCACAAGGGTAAATAGGAAGTGGAACACCATAAAAGCGTGAGCGTGAAATATGCCACTCGCCCATATTATTAAGCCAATCTAGCATACGTTTTTTTAAGAATTTAGGTTGCCATTCAACCTTTTCTACTTCTTCAATTAACCTAGGTCTAATTTCGTCAACTTGAATGCACCAAGAATCTACTAACCTAAATACAATTTCATTTTTACAACGCCAGCAAACTGGGTAGCTATGTTTAAATTTATGTGTATAGTAAAGTTTGTTTTGTTTTTCTAGTTCATCAAATATAACCTGAGCAGCCTCGCCTGTTTTTAAACCTGCTAAAAACTCAAACTCTGGTAAAAATTCGCCCGCTTCATTAATAGGACAAATAGCTTTTAAACCTAACTTTTCACCTAATTCGTGGTCTTCTTGACCACAGCCTGGTGCAATATGAACAGCGCCTGTTCCTTCTTCTGCGCTTACATCATCCCATGAAACAATTTTATGTGTAAAGTCTTGAATTTCTAAATTATTAAATACTGCTTGATACTCTAAATTTACTAATTCGCTACCTTTAAAGGTCTTTAATACCTCTACTTTATCATCTTTTAATACTTTTACAGCTTCCTTACCTACTATAACCGGTAGTTCATCACTTTTTACTTTTACTAGTAAATAGTCGTTATTAGGGTTTACTGCAACAGCTACATTACTTGAAAGTGTCCAAGGAGTTGTAGTCCATACTAAAATTTTAGCGTTTAACTGTTTTATTGGTAACTTAAAAAATACTGCTGTATGTTCAGTGTCTTTATATGAGCCTGTCATTTCATGATCTGAAAGACTTGTTCCACACCTAGGACACCACATCATAGGTTTATAACTAAGTTTTAACCAGCCTTTTTCCTGACATATTTTTAAAAAGTGCCAAATAGCTGTAATGTTTTCATCTGTGTTTGTAAAGTAAGAGTCTTCCCAGTCCATCCATTGACCTAGTCTTATACTCTGCTCAGTTTGAATTTTAGAATATTTTTCTACTCTTTTTAAACATGCATCTACAAACTCATTTAAGCCATAATCAACTAGTTCTTTTTTATTTTGTATTCCTAGTTCTTTTTCTACATTAACTTCAACCGGAGTTCCGTGAGCGTCAAACCCATTTTGAAAATGGCAAGAATAGCCTTTCATAGACTTATATTTTAAATTAAGGTCTTTTAACGTTCTTCCCCAAACGTGATGAATACCCATTTCATTGTTTGCTGTAATAGGTCCATCTAAAAACTTGTATCTTGGTTTGCCTTCATTTTTTTTAACTAATTTTTCAAAACTTTTGTTTTGCTTCCAAAACTCTAAAATATCGGTTTCTAATTTTATAAAGTTTGGCATTGTTGTTTCTTTTTTCATTAATTAATCTCCTAATAAGTTTAATTTTTAGTTAGCATCAATTTTTAATAAAAAGCCCCTCGTTATAAGAAAAAATACGAGAGGTTAAGTTACCACTTATAACAAAATACTAACATATTCGCTTCTTATAACGTAGAAGAGCCCGTAATTTTTTACTATAATTTCAAAAATTAAGCTAAAAGGTGATACTGTTTATAACAATTGCTACTGGGCTTACACCTGCTCCCAGCTCGCTTTAGCAGTAAATTATAATAGCTTGTCCTTTATTTCAGCCATATTTAACTATTAAAAAGTTTATAATAAATTTGCGTTTAAGTCAATACATTTAAACCAAAAAACTATCTAACACTTTATTTATTTCTATAATATCTGTATTAGTTATTATACCTAATGGTTTTTCTAAATAGTTTCCTGTTTTGGTTATAATAATTATTAATAGCTTTCTGTTTTTAGAAAACATATCAAGTGCTTTATCTATAGTAATGCTAGCATCACTAATAGAATAGTAAATGTCTAAGCCTTCTTCTTTTTCTATTTCTCTAATTAATGTGTTTTCTATATAATTTTGAATGTTATTTTTTTTGTAAATTTCTTTACCTAGTTTATTTAGTATGCGTTGACCATTTGCTACGCCTACTAAAACATCGTCTTTATAAATTGGCAAATTGCTATAACCTGATTCTGCAATTATTTCTATTGTTTTTTTTATGGTTATATTATCATCTACGCATAAAATATTTTTTCTAGCAACTGTATCTAAAATTTTAGGCGGTGTTGTAACTAATGTACTCAAGCCTTCCATTTTTTCAACTACGTCTAAGTGAGGTTCTGCAATAACTTCATCTTTTTTATTTTGATGAATAATAGCATTTCTTAACCTGCCAAAGTCTATTAAAATGTCTTCATATTTTCTTACAACTGCATTTAAAGGCACGCTTTTTCTAACAATTTGGCTAAAGCCCATACTACGCCTAAAATTATGTTGTGCTCTTAAGCTTCTATCTATTTCGTTGTATGCATCTATAAATCTTTCTGAGTTTGCTTTTTCCATACTTTTTATCCTTTACTAGTTTACAAAAAATTATAACACAGCAATACTTTTTACTTCAAATAAAATGAGTTGCAAATGTAAATAAAAAACACTTGAAAAATTTGCTCAAGTGTAATATAATTATGTTTAGCTGTGCTAAACGGGGAGCTAGTGGTGCCCTGTAACCCACAAACCACTTCAGTGGGGTTGAATACCAATTTAGGTGCAAGCTATGTTGTAGAAGGTAAATAAGTAGTGTTGATGTTAAGGTCTTATACAACGACTAACTGCTAACTATGTCAGAGCCTGACGGCAGCAGCATTATACAGATCTAGTTCGTGTGCTGTAAGGAAACTTTAACGGAGCCAACTGTTTACCCATTCGCAGTGTACGCTTGCATCAACAAAGGTTGCACAGCTAAATAAAAAAGCAAGTTTTAAACTTGCTTTTTTGTTTTTTATTATTTTAAACGATTAAACTTAATTATTTATATAAATAAGTTACTATATTTTTTTACACTTCTCATTTTTTATTATTGTTTAATCATTTATTTATAGTAATTGAATTATTACATTTAATATTTGGTTATTGTCGTATTCATCTTCACTATATTTTTACAATTGATTGTTTTTATTATTAATAAATATAAACTTATGTTTAGCTTTTATTTATAGTGTTTGATCTACAACCATTTTAATATTGGTTATTGTCGTACTCATCTTCACTATATTTTTTTTCAGTTCTAATTTTTTATTATTGTTTAAACTTTTATTTATAGTGTTTGATTCACAATCATTTTAATATTGGTTATTGTCGTACTCATCTTCACTATATTTTTTAACGCTTTTTCCTTTTTTAAGCATTGCAATTGTATAAGGGTCTTGACTGTCTAGGAAGTAGGATAATATGTCTTCTTCTTTATAATTGTCTTGCACGCTAAACTCTAATACTGGCATACTAATTGATTTTAAGCTATCTGTAATTGCTTCATGCTGTTTAGTTATTCCAGTTAAAGATATGCTAGGATCAATAAGGTCAACTACTGCTACAGGCACCATACCATTTTTTTTAAATATTACAAAATCTAAGTATCTGTTTGCTATTTCTTTAAATGCCACTAAACTTCCTACAGGTTTTAGTATTGTGTCTACTCCCACGTTAGGAAAAACAATATATTCTAAAGGTAATGCTTTTTGTAATGTATTATAAAAAGCAAAACTCTCACCTTCTATAAAAGGTTGGTATAGTTTTACTTTTATTTTTCCGCCATACTGAGCACCTTTAGTGCCACTTTGAGATTGGTCTATTCTTTTTTTAATAGTTGTACTTGCCAAAATACCAAATGCCACTACTAAACAAAATACAGCTACAGCTAAAAAAACGTCGTTATCGGCTGCTAATAATAATGCTCTCATATGTTACTCCATTAATTTGATGTTGTAAAATTATAGCACAGTGCTATAACTTTGTAAATATTAACTATTAAATATTTTCTATTTGCCAGTCAATTGGCTGTTGATTATTATTTGTTAAAAACTCATTTGCTTTACTAAAGTGCTTACAGCCAAAAAAACCTCTATAAGCAGATAACGGACTAGGATGCGTGCTTGTTAAAATGTAGTGTTTTGTTTTGTCTATATACTTTTTATAAGCTTTTGCATTAGCACCCCATAGCATAAATACTATTGGTTGCTCTTTTTTGTTTAACTGTTTTATTACTTTTAAGGTAAAGTTTTGCCAACCTAAATTTTTATGTATATTAGGGTTACTGTCTTGCACTGTTAACACGCTATTAATTAATAAAACGCCCTGTTTTGCCCACTTGTTTAAATTACCATTATTAGGTATAAAACAACCCAAATCTGAAGATAACTCTTTATAAATATTTTTTAAACTAGGTGGAGTTTTTACGCCTTTTTCTACAGAAAAACTAAGACCATGAGCTTGTCCTTTTTGATGATAAGGGTCTTGACCTATTATTACAACTTTAACATTTTTATAACTTGTAATATTTAATGCGTTAAAAACTTTATCTTTTGCTGGATAAATGCTTTTAGTTTTGTATTCAGTTTTTAATGTGTTTATAAGTGTTTTATAGTAATTTTTTTTAAACTCTTGTTCTAAATGTTTTTGCCAGTCGTTTTTTAGGTTAAACATAAAACTCCACCTCCTTTTTTTGTTTTTATAAGTATACCAAAATACAAGCTTTAAGTAAATAGAAACATAAAAAAGCATTTACTATATATTAGTAATATAATAACTTAAAGTTTTGTTTTTTTTATATTTTTTCTATCACCTTTTTTAAATGATTTGCTATTTTTTTTACTAATTTTTCGTCCAGACCTTCAACCATTACTCTAATTAAATTTTCTGTACCGCTTGGTCTAACTATTACTCTACCTTTATTTTTAAGTTTTCTTTTACACTTTTTAATTTGTTTAAATAAGTATGCGTTTTTCATAACTTCTAGTTTTTTATCTTCATCTACTTCTAAGTTTAATAAAACTTGTGGATATTTTTTTACACTTTTAATTAATTCACTTATTGGTTTATTTTTTTGCTTTAGTAATTGTAGTATTTTAATCATTGAAAAAATAGCATCTGAAGTTGTTACAAAGTTTTTAAATATGTAATGTCCGCTATTTTCTGCTCCAAAGTTTAAATCGTATTCTAACATATGGTCTATTACGTATTTGTCGCCTATTTTTGTTCTATGAAGTAAAATATCATACTCTTTTAAACTAACTTCTAACCCATAATTACTCATTATAGTTGTAGCAAGAGCGTTATTATTTAACTTATTTTTTTTGTTAAAGTTTTTTGCTAATAAAAATATTAAACTATCTGTATCTACAACGCGCCCATTTTCATCTACAGTCATTAACCTATCTGCATCACCATCTAGAGCGAAACCTATATCAAATTTACCGCTTTTAACTTTTTTACTAAGTGAAGCTAAATTTGTAGCACCACAATTTTTATTTATGTTAAAGCCGTTACTGGTAGAATGCATAACTACTACATTAGCTTTCAAACTTTTCAATATTTTTGGAGCTACACTAGATCCTGCACCATTAGCACAATCAAGGCATATGTTAAAGTTATCAAAAAAGCCACTAATATTATCCAGCAAATAGCCTTGGTATAATTTAGTGGCATTTTTATTAAATTTTAGTTGTCCAACGTTTTTATAGTCTACTAATAAATTTTTGTCTTCATTAACTAGTCTTTCTATTTGGTATTCTTGACTTATTGTTAACTTGAACCCATTACCGTTAAAAATTTTAATTCCATTATATTTAACATCATTATGTGAAGCTGTAATCATAACTCCAGCATTAGCTTTTAACTTTTTTGCTAAAAACGATACTGCTCCAGTTGGCATAACTCCTGCAAACTCTACATTTGCTCCTTGAGCTAGCAACCCGCTACAAATAGCAGTTTGCAACATATCTGAAGATGCTCTTGTATCTTTTGCTACTATTACTTTAATTTTTTCTAACTTATTGTCGTAAATTTGAGCTAATGCTTTTCCTATTTTGTAAGCAGTTTCAGGTGTTAAATTAATATTTACTAACCCTCTAACTCCGTCAGTTCCAAAAAGTTTTTTTTGCAACTATATGTTACCTCCACTCCTTTGTTCCAACATAATTGCTTGCATTGGTTGCAGCAATTGCACCGTCTGATGCTGCGGTAATTATTTGTCTTATATCTTTAGAAATTATATCGCCCGCTGCGTATACTCCTTCATACTTAGTTTTCATATGTTTGTCTGCTTTAATGTAACCATACTCATCAAGCTCTAAAATGTCCTTTACAATTTTAGTATTTGGTATTCTACCTATTGCAACAAATAAACCATCTATTTCAAGTTTAGTTTTTTCGTTAGTTACAAAATTAGTAAGTTCAACAGCCTTTAACATAGGGCGTGCTATAAAATCTGTTACTCCACTGTTTTTTATAATTTCAATTTTGCTATCTTTCTTTTTTGATAGTTTTTTTACTGAATCTAATAAAATCTTATCTGCTCTAAAACGCTCACTTCTGTTAATTAAATAAACTTTTTTTGCAACCTTATTTAAATATATCATATCTTCCATTGCAGTGTTTCCACCACCAACAACAGCTACAGTCCTATCTTTAAAAAATGCTCCATCACAAATTGCACAATAACTAACACCGGCTCCGCTTAACTCGTCTTCGCCTTCTACTCCTAGCTTTCTTGCAGCAGCCCCCATAGTTAATATGACGCTTTTAGCATAAAAAGTGCCTGAATAGTTAGTATGAATAGTTTTTATTTCATCTTTTAATTCAACCTTAACCACTTTATCATAAACATTTTTTACGCCAAGTTCTTCTATTTGCTTTCTCATTTTTTCTGCTAGTTGTGCACCATTAATATCGCTAAAACCTAAATAGTTTTTAACTTCATAAGTGTTAATAATTTGACCACCATTAGCACCTTCTTCAATTATTGCAGTTTTCATACCTGCTCTTAATGCATAAACTGCGGCGTTCATACCAGCAGGTCCTGCACCTACAATTAATACATCGTATAAATTTTCTTCATTCATAATAAGCTCCTAAGTCTTTATATTCTTTATTATACCTTAATATTTAAAAATATTTAAACTTAAATAAAAGGTTTTTAATTTTACTTTATATTTTTACCACATTGATATGCTATTTGTCAATACATTTTGTTATATTTTTATAACTATTTACACACATTAAAAAAACAACCCGCTAAGGTTGTTTTTATCAATTTTATAAAATTATCTTTTACTAAATTGTGGTGATTTACGAGCCTTTTTAAAGCCAGGTTTTTTACGTTCTTTTTCTCTTGCGTCTCTTGTAAGAAAACCAGCTTGTTTAAGTTCTTTTCTGTAATCTTCATTCATTTTTATTAGGTTTCTAGCAATGCCTAATCTAATAGCTCCTGCTTGACCGTTCATTCCTCCGCCGTTTACTCTAATAATTAGATCAATCTTTTTAGAAAGTTCTAAAAGTTCTAGTGGTTGACGAACAATTTGCTTGAATGTGTCAAGTGAAAAGTAATCATCAATTGGTTTATCATTAATAATAATTTTGCCTTTACCGTTAGGAATTAATCTAACTCTAGCAATGCTCTTTTTTCTTCTACCAGTTGCTGTGAATGGTTTTGTTTGTTTAGTTGCCATAATTATCTAACTCCTTTTAATTTGTAAGGTTGTGGTTGCTGTGCTTGGTGTTTATGATCTGCACCTTTATATACGTGCAATTTTTTAGACATATCTCTACCTAAAGAACTTTTAGGAAGCATACCTGAAACAGCTTTTTTCATTACAAAATCTGATTTATTGTCCATCATTGTTTTGTAATTAGTTTCTTTTAAATTACCTAAGTAACCTGAGTGGGTACGGTACATTTTTTGTGTTAATTTGTTGCCGGTTAAAACAGCTTTATCTGTGTTGATAATAATTACATTATCGCCTGTGTCAACATGTGGTGTATAAGTTGGTTTGTGTTTACCATTAAGTAATACTGCAGCTTCGCTTGCTACTCTTCCAAGTGGTTGACCACTTGCATCTATTACATACCATTTTCTTTCCACAGTTTGAGAGTTGGCAAAGTTAGTTTTCATAAATTAATTTCCTCCAAACTTATAGTTAAGTTTTATTGTTTATATTATTTTTTAATTTTGTATTTGTATTTAACAAACTTATAAAGTGAGGGGCTAATTCACAAAAAATTCGCTAAATTAACAAGCGTGATAATTTTAATATATATAGTGTGTAATGTCAAGCACTTTTAAAATTAAATTATTATAAACAATCAAAAAAAGAGGCGAATGCCCCTTTTTTAACCATGCAGAAAAAAACAATAAATCCCCAATTTGATACTTAACCTACTGCACGTTATTATCATAATAAAATAAATTTTACAGTAAAAGCAATTAAGCAAGCACCATAAATAGTAATTCTTTGAAAATAATATTATTTTTTTTGTTGCTTTTATTATAAAATTGTCGTAAATATTTAATATTTTACATTAGTTAAGGTAAGAGCTTTTGCTGTAACTAGTTTTCCAGCTTTACTTCTTTTTTTACTTTTTAGTATTGTTTTTATATAATCAGGCTTTATGTTTTTATACCCTACTTGCAGTAGCGTGCCTGTAATAATTCTTACCATATTATATAAAAAGCCGTTTCCACTTATAGTTAAAGTTATTATATTGTTTTTTTGTTTTAATTTAATGCTTTTGACTGTTCTTGTGCTAGTTTTAACTGAACTACCCTTACTACTAAAAGCACTAAAGTCGTGAGTGCCTACTAAATATTTACTAGCTTTTTTCATTAGTTTTAAGTTTGGTTGAGTGTAAAGTTGCAAGCTAACATCATGAATAAATGGGTGTTTATGCCTACTTACATACATAGTATAAACATAAGTCTTTTCTTTAGTGTGGTATCTTGCATGAAAATTATTATCAACTTGTTGTAAGTCAATAATACTAATGTCGTCTGGTAAATAATTATTAATAGCACCTTTTAGTTTATAAAAAGGTATTTTACTATCTACATCAAAGTGAGCTTTTAATGCTTTTGCGTTTGCTTTAGAGTCTAGCCTACCGCTTGCAAAAATATTAATATGTTTTTTAAAAACTTGTTGTAAAGCAGTTTGTATTGTGCCTTGCACGGTAATAATATTAGCATCTTTTTGCAGTTGATAGCCGTTATAATTTTTACCTAAGTATTCAATAGTTATTAAGTATCTTTTCATATGTTTTTCCTTTTTTGTTAGTTTTAGTTTATCATATAAATATATTCTGGTAAATAATAATTTAAGTTATTTAATTATAACTTAACTTATTGACTATTTATAAAAAAAAGCATATAATAAAACTTGTTAAACTAATACTAACCTTTAAGGAGAATATATATGAAAAAAATAATGATGGATGGTAATTTAGCAACAGCACATGTAGCTTATGCATGTAGTGAAGTTGCAACTATTTACCCTATTACTCCATCTTCAAGTATGGCAGAAGCTTGCGATGAATGGTCAAGCGAAGGCAAAAAAAATGTGTTTGGAGATGAATTAAACGTAGTTCAAATGCAAAGCGAGGCTGGTGCAGCTGGTGCTATGCACGGCAGTTTATCTGCAGGTGCTTTAACAACAACATTTACAGCAAGCCAAGGTCTACTTTTAATGATACCTAATATGTACAAAATGGCGGGCGAATTATTGCCTGCAGTTTTTCATGTTAGTGCAAGAAGTGTTGCAACTCATGCTTTATCTATTTTTGGTGATCACTCAGATGTTATGGCCACAAGGCAAACAGGCTTTAATATGATAGCAAGCTCTAACCCGCAAGAAGCTATGGACTTAGGACTTGCTAGTCATATTGCTAGTTTAAAAACAAGCCTTCCGTTCTTGCACTTTTTTGATGGGTTTAGAACATCTCACCAAATAAACAATGTAGAGCCTATACCATATGAAACAATTAAACAACTTTTACCTCATGAAAAAATTCAAGAATTTAAACAAAACTCACTTAACCCAAGTAACCCTCACCAACAAGGCACTTCTCAAAAGCCAGACATATTTTTCCAAAACAGAGAAGCTAGCACGCCTTATTATAATAAAGTAGCTGATAATGTTCAAGAAAGCTTTGATGAAATATATAACAAAACAGGAAGACGCTATAACTTATTTGATTATTATGGGAGTGAAGATGCACAAAAAGTAATAGTTATTATGGGCAGTGCAACTGGTGCAGTAGAAGAAACTGTAGATCACTTAAACAAACAAGGTCAAAAATTAGGACTTGTAAAGGTGAGGTTATACAGACCATTTAATATTAAAGCGTTTGTTAATTCACTTCCAAAAACTGTAACTCACATTTCAGTTTTAGATAAAACAAAAGAAAATGGAAGTATAGGCGAACCACTTTATTTAGATGTATCCTCTGCTCTTAACCAGGCAGGAAAAACTGATATTAAAGTAGTTGGTGGTCGTTACGGTTTAGGAGGCAAAGACTTTACTCCAGCAATGGTAAAAGCTGTGTTTGATAATCTTAACAATAAAAACAAGCACCGCTTTACAGTTGGTATAAATGATGATGTAAGTAACTCTTCACTTGAAGTAGATAATGATTTTATAATAGATAATAAAAATGTTATTGAATGTAAATTTTACGGCCTTGGTGGAGACGGCACTGTTAGTGCAAGCAAAAGTGCTATAAAAATTATTGGCGAAACAACAAGTATGTACTCGCAAGGTTTTTTTGAGTATGACTCTAAAAAAAGTGGTAGTGTTACTATTAGTCACCTTAGGTTTGGTCAAGACAAAATTAAAGGTAATTATTTAGTAGATAATGCAAACATTGTAGCTTGTAATAACATAACCTTTTTAAATAAATATGATATGTTAAGCAGTTTAAAAAAAGGTGGTGTGTTTTTACTAAATACTAATTATTCATCAACAAAAGAACTAGAAAAACACTTACCAGAAGAATTTAAAGCACAAATTGCTAATAAAGGTGCAAAATTATATAATATTAATGCTCAAAAATTAGCTTACGAACTAGGCTTAAACAATAAAGTAAATACCATAATGCAAAGCGCCTTTTTCTATTTAACAAATATTATAAATTATGAAAAAGCAAAACAAAAGATGAAACAGCAAAATAAAAAAGCTTATTCTAAGTTTGGTAATGTTGTAATAGAAAATAATAATAAAGCAGTTGAAGCTGCTAGTGAGCATTTATTTGAAGTAAAATACGATGTTTCTTGGAAAATTGAAAAGCCAACTTTACTAAATAATACAATTAATAACGACTATTACCAAAACTTTATAAAACCAGTATTAGCATTAAAAGGTAATGATCTTAAAGTTAGTAGTTTTAATGCAAGTGGAAAAGTTCCTACAAACACAGCAAAGTATGAAAAAAGACAAATTGCAACTGAATGTCCGTTATGGTTAGAAGGTAAATGTATTCAATGTAACAAGTGTGCTTTTGTTTGTCCACATGGCGCTATTAAACCTGTTTTAATATCAGAAGAAGAAGCAAAAACACTTCCTGATGAATTTATAATGACAGATGCTAAAGGCGTTAAAGGCGCTAAATACCGTATGCAAATAAACCCACTTGATTGTACAGGTTGTGGTAGTTGCGTTAATGTATGCCCTACTAGCGCTCTTAAAATGGAAAAAGCGGACACTGTAAAAGAAAAAGAATTAAATAATTACAATTTAAGTACCCAATTAAAAAATGTTGAGCATAACTTTAAAGAAACTACTGTTAAAGGTAGTCAATTTAAAGAAAGTTATTTTGACTTTAGCGGAGCATGTGCAGGTTGCGGTGAAACACCTTATTTAAAACTGTTAACTCAACTATTTGGCGACCGTATGATTGTAGCAAATGCAACTGGTTGTTCTAGCATATATGGTGGCTCGTCACCTACTTGTCCTTATAAAAAAGATGATGATGGTAACGGACCAGCTTGGGCAAACAGTTTATTTGAAGACAATGCAGAATTTGGCTTAGGCATTAAACTAGCTTATAAACAAAGAACTAAAACATTATTAAATATAGCTAATAAATTAATAAATTCTAATTTAAAAAATGACAACTTAAAAGCTTATTTAAAAATTTGGTCACAAAACTATAAGCACATAGATACTTGTAAAAACATTTATGATAAAATTGTGCTTGAAGTTGAAAACAGCTTAAAACAAGAAAGCGATAGTGAACTTATAAAACATCTTAAATTTATAAAATCAAACCTAAACTTAATTATACCTAAGAGCTTTTGGCTTGTAGGTGGCGATGGTTGGGCTTATGATATTGGCTTTAGTGGTATTGACCATGTTATAGCTAGTGGTGAGAATATTAATATGTTAGTTTTAGATACTGAAGTATATTCAAACACTGGCGGGCAAAGTTCAAAAGCTAGCCCGACAGCAAGTGTTGCTAAATTTGCTAAAAGCGGAAAACAAACACGCAAAAAAGATCTTGGTTTAATGGCAATGAATTATGAAGATGTTTACGTAGCAAGTGTTGCTATGGGTGGCAATATGAATCAGTTAGTTAAAGCATTAACTGAGGCAGAACAATATAATGGACCTAGCATAGTTATTGCATACTCTACTTGCATTAACCACGGAATGGATATGTCTAACCCTATTAAACATATGAAAAACGCAGTAGATAGTGGGTATTGGAGTTTGTATAGATACAACCCTACTTTAAAACAACTTGGCAAAAATCCATTTATATTAGATAGCAAAAATGCAGATACTTCTAAATTCAAAGACTTTTTAAAAACAGAAAATAGATATAATCAGTTATTAAATAAAGATAAAAAAGTAGCAGAAGAGTTATTTGATAAAGCACAAAAACACGCTGAAGGTAGAATTAAAACATATAAAGAATTAGCAGAGAAGTAAAAATACGCTAAAAGTAGAATAAAAACTTATAAAGAGTTAGCTAATAGATAACAACATGCTGATAATAGATAAAGCTTATAAAAAATTAGCAGAGAAATAAAACTACGTTGAGAGTATAATAAAAAGTTATGTATAGTTAGCTAATAGATTACAACATGCTGATAATAGATAAAAACTTATAAAAAATTAGCAGAAAAGTAAAATAACTTCGCTAAAAGTAGAATGAAAAGTTAAAAAAAATTAGCAAAGAAATAAACACACTAAAAATAGAATAATAATTTTTAGCAGACAGATAACAAAAAAAACGCTTTTAAAAGCGTTTTTTTTAAACTACAAAGACGTCAGTGAATTAACACCAACGCCCTAGCAGTAGCAATCTACCAGCAGACTACACTTTTATTGTAAACAAATTTTAAATTATTATTCGTATTACTATTTAGTTTTTTTAAACATATTTTCAGCTGTATCTATTATATGTTCAGGTGTTAATTTAAAGGCTTGCCTTAATTCTTCACTAGTCCCACTAGATCCAAAATTATCTACACCTAACACTACATCACTAGAGTTAACATATTTATAAAAACTGTAACTACTTCCAGCTTCAACGGCTATTGTTTTAACGCCTTTTTTAGGTAGTATTTTACTTTTATATTTTTCGTCTTGTTTATCAAAGTTTTTCATACATAACATACTTACAACGCGTGTAGATATGCCGTTTTGCTCTAACTTATTAGCAGCTTTAACAGCAATTTCTACTTCACTACCTGTTGCTATTATGACAAGCTTAGCTTTTGATTTTTCTGTTTTAAAAATGTAAGCTCCTTTTAATGCATCTTTAATACTTGATGAATCTACATCTGTTTTTTGTTTAGAAAAAATAATAGCTGAAGGTAAGTTTTCTTCCATATGATTTATAAAGCTAGCAATAACTTCAGCATTGTTACATGGCCTAAACACTTTTAAGTTAGGCGTAGCCCTTAAACTTAGTAACTGCTCTACTGGTTGATGGGTAGCACCGTCTTGCCCTATTAGTACGCTATCATGCGTTAAGTAATAAAGTACAGGTAGTTTCATAAGTGCGCTAAGGCGCATACTTGCTTTCATATAATCAATAAATGCAACATAGGTAGAAACAAAAGTATTAACACCACCAAAAAGAGTTATGCCGTTTGCAATGCCTGCCATTGCATGTTCTCTTATACCATAATGAATGTTTTTACCATTATAATTATTTTTTAAAAATGAGCCTAAGTCTTTTAAGTACGCTTTTGTACTTGGTGCAACATCTGCCGTGCCACCTATTAAGTTTGGCATAATTAATTTTAACTCTTGCAAAACATTATGTCCCATTTCTCTTAATGGTAAGTCGTTATCTAATTGCAGTTTTTCTAGTTTTTTTATAGCTATTTGTTTATATTCATTATTTAAACTATTTTTAAACTGTTCAAATAGTCCTATATTTTCGTTTTCATATTCTTTTAACAAAGCGTTCCAGTTGTTTTCATACTTTTCGTTTTGTTTTTGTTTTAATAAAACATATTCTTTTACTTGTTTATTTACTTCAAATGGCTCGTTTTCAAAGTTAAGGTTTTGTTTTAATAACTTAATTTGCTTTTTATTTAAAGGTTTCCCGTGTGCTTTTTCACTACCTTCAAGGTCAGAGCCGTAGCCTATTTTTGTTTTTACTATTACAACACTTGGTTTTTTTTCTTGTTTTTTTGCTTTTAATAACTGCTCTTCTAACACGCTTAAATTGTTACCGTCTTCTACTATAAATACTTCAAAATTTAATGACTTAAATTTCTTTTCAACATCTTCATTTAAAGCAAGTTCTGTTGAGCCTTCAATTGTTATTTTATTATAATCATAAATTAATACAAAATTATCTAATGCTAAGTTACCAGCTAAGCTCAATGCTTCAGTTGTTATGCCCTCCATAAAACAACCATCACCTGCTAAGCAATAAATATTGTTATTAATTAGTTGATGTTTTTTTGTGTTATAAATGCTAGCTAAATGCTTACTAGCCATTGCCATACCAACAGCATTACTAACACCTTGACCTAATGGCCCTGTTGAAGTTTCTACTCCGGGTGTTATAAATACTTCTGGGTGACCTGGGGTTATGCTATTTATTCTTCTAAAATTTTTTAAGTCTTTAGTGTTTATATCGTAGCCAAACATATGAAGTGTGCTATAAAGTAAACTACTACCATGCCCTGCACTTAAAACAAACCTATCTCTATTAAAAAAATTAGGATTATTTGCATTATAATTCATAACTGAATTGTAAAGAGTAAATAAAATTGGTGCAGCACCAAGAGCTATTCCAGGGTGACCTGAATTGGCTTTTTCTATTTGGTCTACACTAAGTAACCTAAGAGTATTTACACATTCTTGTTTTATGTTCATAAACTAACTATTTCCCTTTTTAGTATAATAATTATTAACTTCTTTTAAAAAAGCTTTTAAAATATCCTTTTTATTAGCATTTTCACACTTAACTACTACATCGCTATAGTTTTTAAGTAGTTTGTCCTTTTCTTTAAAAGTTTTACTTTCTAATAAAAACTTTTCTTTAGTGTTCTCTCTTTTTAGTATTTTTAAATAGTTTTTTTCTAAAAGCTGTAAATATACCACTAAACTATTTTGTTTTAAAACTTCTATGTTTTTTTGCCTAATAAATGTATCAAATGGTAAGACAATTAAAGTATTAGAATAAGACGCTACTCTTTTTACTAATTTATTTTCTTGTCTTTCTAAATAATCTTTACCATTAACATCAAGAGCTTTTTTAATATCTAATTCGTATTGCAAAAGAGCTTCTACATCTGCATAAAGCATATGTAATTTGCTTGCTATTAATTTGCCCATCCTTTTTTTATATGTGTTTAACGGCAATAATAAAGTTATGTTTGTTTTCAAATAGCTTATTTCCTTTACTTTTTTTATATTAAAATAATAGCATTTTTACGCATTTAAAACAAACAAATAATTAAGCATTAAATTAAAAAAGTATACTTAAAATAAGTTTAAATACACTTAATACTCTTTTGTTTTGTTTGTTTTAACAAATGTTAGTGTAAAAACTGTAACAATTAACACAACTACTACATATCCCCACTTTACATATATATGTAAGCTTTTTACTTGTAAAAAAATATTAATGTCGCCTGAAGTATTAATATTAGTAATAATATTTCCGCTTAAGTCTGTTCTTAGTATGTTTTCTTGTTTTATTCCTGAATACAACAACCTATTAATTGTTTCTTGGTGTGGGTGAGAATAAATATTTTCTTCTCCTACAGTGATAACTGCATATTCTGGGCTTATTTGTTGCAAAAATTGGTTACTGGTAGAAAATTTTGCACCATGATGAGCTACTTTTAAAATATCTATTTGTGACAAGTTACTTGCTTGTAAAACATTTTCCTCATTACTAAATGTTGCATCCCCTGTTAGCATTACAGATTTTTGCCTATATTGCAAAACTACAATTGGAGAATACTCATTTTCATTAGAATAGTAATTTAAAGTTGGAGAATAAAAGGTTAAAATATAAGCGTTTAACGCGTCACCTCCAGTAAAAGATAAACCACTTTGACTAGTTATAACATTACAGTTAGGTTCTTGATTTATTTTTTCTATAACGCTAGCATATAGTTGTGAGTCGTCATAACTACTATTTTCTGGTGGAGCCTCTAAACTATTATATGTAGCATAAATATTTGGTCTGTAAACTGTATTTACCTGATAATTATCTAAAATTTCGTAACTAGCACCTATATGATCTGAATGATTATGAGTTATTAACATATAATCAAAAACGCCTTCATTAATAGGGTTTTCAAAAATATTATTATCTATGTAATCTAGTAGCAAGTTTTTACTTTGAGTAGTGCCTGAATCTATAATCATTTTTCTACCGTCAGGAAACTCAATAATAATGCAATCACCCTGGCCTACATCTACATAATGAACGACTAAACCATTTTCGTCTAAAGTTGCGTTATTATGAGAGTAACCAACATTAATTAAAGTTTCTATATGGTTAGAATAAGTAAGGCTATAAACAAGCAAAAAAGCTAGTATAATAAATACTACTAGCCTAACTACCGAAAACTTAAAACTTGGCTTTGTAATTTTTTTCAAAAAACTACTCCTCTATAACATTCTCCATTTGCATAGGTTCTTCTTTGGATGTTTTCTTTTTTATTTTTTTTGTTTTTATTTTTAACATTTTTTTTATTTGTGGCATTTTTTCCATAGTTGCCTTGTAGCCTTCTTCTATCATCTCAGGTCCACCATCTACACTGCTTGACTTGAATCTTTTTGTGTCGGGATCTATTACAATGTCAGCATAAATACGACCTTTATTTGCTGTTCCTTTCATCATAATTCGTATGCTTGCTGCAATTATATCAACTAATTTAAAACTTGTTGTTCCATAACCTCTAGACGGGTTGACATCTACTGCTATAACATGTTTACAACCTTTATTTCTAACAACATCAGACGGTATAGTATTAGTTAAGCCACCATCCATAAGCATATAATCGCCAAATTCTACGGGGTTAAAAATTGCTGGTAAAGCACAACTTCCTGCAACAGCTTTAATAACACTACCGCTATCTATATGCACTTCTTTTGCAGTAATAATATCTACTGCTACTGCTGTAAATGGCACTTTAAGTTCACCAAAAACAGCATCTCCTATATAAGTTTTTAGCATTTCTTCAAGCTTATCCGTTTTGTTAGGTACAAATGGTATTTTACTTGTTTTTAAGTCTTTTGTTTTTAAATCTTGTGACTTTTTTATCATTTCTTCAGCTGTCATACCACTTGCATACAAAGCACCAATTAAACTACCTATACTAGTTCCTGCAACATAGTCAAACTTTATGCCTTCCTCTTCAAAAGCTTTTAAAGCACCTAAGTGTGCAAAACCTCTTGTTCCACCACCACCTAGTGCTATACCTACTTTGAACTTGTTTTTAGTTTTATTAAAAAAACTAATATTATCTTTTTTATTTTTATAACTATTTTTAATTTTGTTCCACAGCTCCATGTGAGAGTACTCCTATTTTCCTTTATATTATATTATCACACTTGCATAAAAAAGTTAACCTAAAAAACCAAAAAAAAGAAAGGCACTTGTTGCCTTTCTTAATTATTATTCGCCTTTTAACTTTTTAAGTTTTTCTTCAACTTCTTCCATATCATTAGTTAAATTAGTAACATTTTTAGTTAAAACTTTGTTTGTTTGTTCTAATGCTGGGTATCTGTCTTTATTTTCTCTCATAACATCTTCACAATGCTGAACAGATAATTTTAACCCTTCTAACATATCAATTTCTTGTTCTAGTTCTTCTTGTTTTTTAGGATCAATATCGTTATTATTTACACCAAATAATGCTACTTTTTGCTTAGCAACTTGTGCTTCTTTTCTTCTTAGTTTTACTTGGTCACGTTCTAATGTTCTTTTAATTTTGTTTAAAGGTACAAATTCACGCTTGTTTTTTCTTAATTCTTTTTTAGCTTCTTTCAATCTTTCTTGTAATACTTCTAGTCTTTTAGAATATTCTTCTTCTGTTCCAGTTATAGTTAAAGGTGTTTTTGAAGCTTCTTGTTCTTGTTGTTTTAATGTTTCTTCAAATTGTTTTTTCTCTTCTATTAACTGCATAGCCTTTTCTTCGGCTTCTTGTTTTATTTTTAGAGTTTGTTTACGCTCTTCTTCAAGTTGCTTTTTTAGTTCTTCAATTTGTTTTGCTAGTTCTGAGTGTTGTTGCAACTCTTCATTTTTTATTTCTTGTTTTACTTCTTGTTTAACATCATCTTTAATCTCTTCTAAGTCATCTTCTTGCTGTTCTTGATGTTGTATTTTATCTTCTTGTTCTTGTTTTTCTTGCTCTTGATGTTTCTCTTGTTCTTGTTGCTGTTCTTGTTGTTCTTCACTTTCTTCATCATCATTAAGAAAGTCAGAGTTATCTTCGTTATCTTCATCTTCATCGTAGCTAGTATCTTCAAACTTTGGTTTAGTTTCTTTTTGAGTTTCTTCATCTGAGGTGTCATTATCAGATATGCTACCACCTATTACACCAAGGTTGTCTTTTACATCTTTGTTTATTTTTTTAATAAGTGATTCATATTTACTCATATCATCATCACTAATAGATTCAGCCTCTTCGTTATCTTCAGCTTCATCTTCATCATCCCAAGAATCATCAAACTTAGGTTGCTCAGGTTTTTCGTTTTGCTGAGAGTTTTGAGTAACAGCTTCGTTTCCTGCTATTTCATCGTCTCGTTTTTTAATATCTTCTTCTAACTCTTTATTTCTTTGTTCTAAGCGTGCAAGTCTTTCTTCTTGCTCCATTTTTTCGTTATTTTGATCTTCACTCTCAAAATCTTTTACAGAAAAGTCTCTGTTAGATTTTTCTACCATTTCTTGTTCTTTTTTTGCAGCATTTAAATCAACGCCACTTTTTTTAAATGGATCTTTTTTTTCTTCTTCTTGTGGTTTACTTTGTTCTTCAGAAAAGTCATCATCAAAGTCAAAAAGGTTATCACTTGATGATAATTTTTGTGGTGTTTGTTCATTATTATTTGTTTTTGTATGATCATAATTTTGAGTGTAATTATAATCGTTTTGTTTTTCTTTGCCTTTACCTCTTTTAAAGAATATACCTTGGTGGTCATCTATAATAGAAATTAAAAGGTCAGATAAAAAAACTATAATGAAAGCACCAACTGAAATAATTGCAATAATAGCAATTACTTGTAAAGCAACATTAAGTAAATCCATATTTTAAACCCTCCTTAGAGTTTATAAATTAATTTGGTGGAAGCGGTGGGAATTGAACCCACGTCCGAAAATGCGCTATTAAGCTTTTCTACGCGTGTAGTCAATTGTATAATTTAGTAAAGTCAAGCACAATTAACAAAGCTTGAAATTACATAGCCTAAAGTTTTTTTAAAATTGCTCGGCAGTCAATTTTAAAGTATCCTGCTAATCTTAATATTCTATCCCTCTCGCAGGTTTAAGGGTAAAATATGCTATAGACTTATTTTATGCTGTAGCGTATGCTAAATTATTATTTGCATTTAAATTTAAGTTGATGTTTTTAATGCAGAACATCACTGCAACGCGCTTTACCTAACTGCTTACAAATTCGTCAAAACCAGTACGCTCCCATAAAGGGAAAGCTTTGGTTTTTTAGTTGTACTTGTTAAGTTCTCGTTTTAAGTTCATTTGTTCATCTTTTTGTTTTAGTGCATTTCTTTTGTCATAGGTATGTTTACCCTTAGCAAGAGCTATTTGTACTTTAATTAAAGCATCAACAAAATAAACTTTTGTAGCAACAATTGTAAAACCTTTTTCTTGAATTTTCTTTTTTAATTTTACAATTTCTTTTTTATTAAGAAGTAATTTTCTGTCTCTTCTAGCGTCTGGTGAAAAGTTTGTAGATTTGTCATATGGTTTTATGTAAGCATTTTTTAAAAATGCTTCACCATTGTAAATGCTAACAAAGCTTTCATCTAAGCTAATATGGCCCGCTCTAATACTTTTAACTTCGCTACCTACCAAACTTATTCCAGCCTGGTAAGTATCTTTTATAAAGTAATTAAAGTATGCTTTTTTATTTCTTACAACAGTCTTCACTTCCTACTCCTAGTATAACAAAAGTTTGTTTGTTTTTCAATAGCAATTTTTATTTTTTGCATTTACTCTATTATTTTATCACGAAACAAGCTCAAAATCTACTCTTTTATCTGCTGCACTTGCTGCTACTACCTTAATTGTTACTTTGTCTCCTAAAGTAAATGAGTCTTGATTACTAGTCAAAGAGTATTTACCTTTATCAAAATTATAGCTATCGCCTTTTAAACTTTGAAGCCTAATAAACCCTTCAATAGTATTTTCTAATTCAACAAATAGACCAAAAGCAGTAACACCACTTATTGTTCCTTCATATATTTTTCCAATTTTATTATGCATATATTTTGCTTTAAAATAATCGTCAATATCTCTTGAGCATTTTTCTGTTTGCACTTCTGTAATGCTTGCATTTAAACTTGCTTGCTCTACAAATTTTTTAAGTTTTGAGTTGTTTTTTAAGTTTTTATCTTGTAAATGATCTTTAATAATTCTATGAATTGTTAAGTCAGCATACCTTCTAATAGGTGAAGTAAAATGAGTGTAATATTTTGCTGCTAAGCCGTAATGACCTAAACACTCAGGTTTATATTTTGCTTTTTGCATACTTCTTAGTAATACTTTATTAACAACATCTTTATATTCTAGCCCTTCAATACTTGCTAAAAACACCTGTAAGTCTTTTGGCGTTATAGGTGAAGAGTCTTGTTTTACTTTTAAACCTAGTGGTGCTAAAAACTCAGTAAATGCCTCTAACTTTTCTTGCGTTGGTTTTTCATGCACTCTGTAAACAAAAGGCACTTTTTTCTTATTCATAGATTCTGCTATTGTTTCGTTAGCCGCTAACATAAATGACTCAATAATTTTATTACTAACTCCGCGGTCTACTCTTTGTAATTTTTCTACTTCATAACTTACGGGGTCAACTATTATTTTAGTTTCTGGTAAGTCAAAATCAAGTGAGCCTCTTTTTACTCTCTTGTTTTCTAAAATGCTTGATAATTTTTCCATAGTCTTTAAATCGTTAGCAATATGTTTATATTTTTCGTTTAACTTTTCATCGCCTTCTAAAATACCTGTAACATCAATATATGTCATTCTTTCTGTAGTATTAATAACGCTTTCAAAAATTTCTGAATCTACTACATCGCCTTTTTCGTTAATGTGCATATAAACAGATAAAGTTAATCTATCTACTTGAGGGTGCAAACTACATATTCCGTTAGATAGTTCTCTTGGTAGCATAGGTAAAACTTTGTGCGGAAAGTATGCACTAGTTCCTCTTTTATAAGCTTCTTTATCTAGTAGGCTACCTCTTTTTACATAATGGCCTACATCAGCTATATGAACGCCTAGCCTGTAAAGGTTAGTTTTACTGTCATATTTAATACAAATAGCGTCGTCTAAGTCTTTACTTTCTGCTCCGTCTATTGTAATAATAGTTTCGTCTCTTAAGTCTTTTCTGTTTTGAATGTCTTCTTGCTTTATAGCTAGTGGCATTTTTTTAGTATAATCTAACACTTCGTTTGAAAATTCTTCTATTAAATCATAACTTCTAATAATGCTTAAAAGTTCAATTTCTGGTGAGTTACTATCACCTAGTACTTCAACTATTTCGCCTTCCGGGCTTTTACCTTTATAACTAACTATTTTTGCTACAACTTTTTGCCCATTTTTTGCGTTAAGCATTTTATGTTTAGGTATAAACACATCACTAGAAAACTTATCATTATCTGGCTTTAAAAAACCAAAGCCTTTTAAAACTTCTATTGTGCCTACTATATTAACTGTGCCACGCTCTAATATGCTATGAACTTCAGCTTCTGTGCTGTCGCCTCTTTTACTTTGTAATATTTTTACTAGAACAGTGTCATTATGCATAGCAGAGTTCAAATTTTTTGGCGCAATAAAAAGATGAGGTAAATTTGTGTCCGTTGGTTCAACAAAAGCAAAACCTTTACGGTTACCTGATACTATTCCTTTTATTAATTTCAACTTTTTGGCTGTAGCAAGCTTTTTTTCTTTAGTTTCTACTAATAGCCCTTCTTGCTTTAACTCGTTTACAAGCTTTATTGCTTCACTTTTTTTAAGGTCAAGCTTATCACGCATTCTACCTATAACTGTATTAAAGTTTTTTAAGTTTAGTTTGTTTTTTTCTATAAATTTTATTATATCATTATGTTCCATATTATTTTCTCCTATATAAGTTAGTTATGTATAAAAAATAGCCCCTTTATGTAAGAGCTACTTTCATTAGTTTAATTAGGCACTGTAAATATTTAGGCTAATAAAATATAATATAGTAATAACTACAAACATAATGCCTGCAATTGTCATAAATTTTTTAAGCCTACCTTCTTTTGAGGCACCTTTATTTTGTGAATAAAAACTTTCTCTAACACCACTAATAACATTTGTTCCTGAACTTGTACTTTGTTGAGCTAGAACTAATATTATCATACTAATTGCAAGCACTGCTAAAATTGATGCAAAAACTATTCTAGCAACAGGAAGTGATTCTGTTAACCACATTGGTAGCGTGGTATCATTTAATAACTCTAAAAACATAAATAATCTCCTTTATTTAAGCGTTTTATTATAACATAAAATAATTAATTCTATCAAGTATTTTAACCAAAAATAAAAGGAACAAATATATTTTGTCCTCTTTTTTTATAATAATTATACCCTTTTAATATATAGTTATAAAGAAATATATAAAACTGACATTATTGTACTTAATATTGCTAATACTGCCCACCCTAATTTAATAGGTCTAAGTTCATCTTTTACACGAAAAGATTTGTTAAAAAATATTAATGCTCCAAAAAATAATAATACAGAGATTATTTGTTGTGTAGCCCTAGGTAAATCTCTTATTAGAGTATTAATAATATTATTAAAAACAGCATCAAACATATCTATTTTCCTTAAACTTTTATTTGTATGTTAATAATAGCATTTTTTTATATTATTTGTCAATGTAAGTTATTTAACTATTAAACTATTTGCAGTAAACTCTTTTGGCTTTTTTACTTGCATTAAGTCAAGAATTGTAGCACTTACATCACTTATTTTACCATCTTTTTTTAACTTAAAACTTTTATAATCGTTATCTATTAAAATAAAAGGGACTGTGTTTAGTGTATGTGCAGTATGAATATTATTGTCTTTTGTTATCATTTTTTCTGCATTACCGTGATCAGCAGTAACAATTACGCTAGCGTTAATGCTTTTAAAATGGTTTATAACTTCGCCTAAAGCTTTATCTGTAGCCTCTACTGCCTTAATGGTTGCACTTAAGTTACCACTATGAGCTACCATATCACAATTTGCAAAATTAATTAGTACAAAGTTATATTTATTTTGTTTAACACTGTTTTCAACCTGATTTACAATTTCATTAATGCTCATTTCTGGCAATTTATCAAAAGTTGTTACATCTTTTGTTGGCACTAAAATACGGTCTTCATTTTTATTTGGTTTTTCCTTGCCACCATTAAAAAAGTAAGTTACATGTGCGTATTTAGTGGTTTCTGCTATTCTTAACTGTGTTTTATTATTTTTAGCTAATACTTCGCCTAAGGTATTTTTAACGTTTTGTTTTTCAAAAGCTACTTTTACATTTTGTAAGTTTTTATCATACTGGGTTAAACTTACAAAATTTAAGTTACTAAATTTAACTGTTTTAAACTCATTAAACTCATTATTTGTAAAAGCGTTAGATAGTTGCCTTGCCCTATCGCCTCTGTAGTTATAAAAAATAACGCTATCTTCATTTTTTATAACTGTTTCATTTTGTTTTATTATTGTAGGTTTAATAAATTCATCTGTTACATTTTTATTATGGCTATTTTTTAAAGCTGACACTGGATCGCTAGCGTAATTTGTTGCTTTATTAAAAACTAACATATCATATGCTTTTTTTGTTCTATCGTAATTATTATTTCTATCCATAGCATAATATCTGCCTACTAAACTAGCAATTTTACCTATGCCTACCTTATTTAAATGTGCTTGTAGTTTTTTTATAAAGTTAATTGAAGCAGTAGGTGAAGAGTCTCTACCATCTGTGAATAGGTGCAAATAAACCTCATTTTTTTGCTGTTTTTTTGCCATATCAATAAGAGCAAACAAATGGTGCAAACTACTATGCACTCCGCCATCTGATAATAAGCCCATTATATGTACATTACCTTTTGTATTAAAAGCCTGTTTTAATTTTTTATTATTAAAAAATTCACCTGAAGTTATTAAGTTAGATATTTTTTTACTCTCTTGTAAAACTATTCTACCAGCACCTAAATTTAAATGACCTACTTCACTATTACCCATTTGATTTTTAAAAAGCCCCACACTTTCTCCGTGTGCTTTTAGTTTTGTAAATGGGTATTCTTTTTTTAATAAGTCGTAGTTTGGTGTTTTAGCTAGTTTTACTGCATTGCCTTTTTTTAAGTCACTAAGTCCAAAACCATCTAAAACTATTAACGCATATGTTTTTTTCATAAATTTATCCTTAGTATTTTATTAATTCTAAAAAGCTTTTATAATTTAGGCTTGCACCACCAATTAATGCTCCTGATAAATTTTCTTTATCAAAAAAATTGCTTGCATTATGTTCAGTTACGCTACCACCATAAATAACCTTAACATTTGTTTGACTGTTAAATATGGTTTTAACTAAGTTAATAATAAACTCTGCCATTTCATTTGCATCATCACTAGTTGCTGTTTGACCTGTACCTATAGCCCAAATAGGCTCGTATGCTATTACAATATTTTTTAAATTATCTTCACTTATATTATTTAAAGCTTTTGTTATTTGACGCTTAATAACTTGAGTTCCTAAATTTTGTTTTTTCTCTTGCAAAGTTTCACCAATACATATTATAGGTTTTATATTACTACTAAGTGCTTTTTTTACTTTTTTATTTATAATTTCATCTGTTTCTAAAAAGTAACGCCTTCTTTCACTGTGACCTAGTATTACATATTCACAGTTAAAGTCTTTTAACATATTAACGCTAATTTCACCTGTATATGCTCCATTATTTTCAAAAAACATATTTTGACTAGCTAAACTTACATTAGTGTTTTGTAAAGTTTTATTTACATAATCTAATAAAGTAAAACTAGGCGCTAGCACAATTTTATTGTTAAAAGTCTTTTCTGCTTTTAAAAATTCTTGCAAGTACTCTTTAGCTTCTGCTTTTGTTTTATTCATTTTCCAGTTTGCTACTATTAATAATTCTTTTTTCATATTATCCTTTATTTTTTATCTTGTATTATACTTATTGCCGGTAATTGTTTACCTTCAAACAACATTAAACTTGCACCGCCACCTGTTGATAAATGGTCTATTTTATTTTCTAAATTAAATTTTTCTATTGCACTAACAGTATCACCTCCACCAACAACGCTAAAAGCTTTACTTTTAGCAGTAGCTATAGCCACGCCTTTTGTGCCTTTTGCATATAGTTCGTTTTCAAATACTCCAAGTGGGCCGTTCCATACAATAGTTTTTGCTTTTTTTATTTGCTTAGAAAATAACTTAACTGTTTTTGGTCCTACATCAAGTCCCATATAATCTTCTGGTATTTCTGAACTTGCATATACTTTTGGCTTATCTGTAGCATTAATATCTTTATTACATACTTGATCTACAGGTAAAAGTAATTTAACGCCTTTATTAACAGCTTGCTTTACAACCTTATAGCAATAATCTAATTGCTCATTATCTACTATTGACTTACCTATTTTACCACCAAGTGCTTTTGTAAAAGTATGGCTCATCCCGCCACCTATTATTAACACATCTACTTTATCTAGTAAATTTTCTATTACTTGAAGTTTGCCTTTAATTTTTGCACCACCTAAAATGGCTACAAAAGGGCTTTTTGCGTTTTGCAATGCTCCGTTAATGTTTCTTAATTCTTTTGAAACTAAAAACCCAATTGCATTAGGTAAAAGTTTACTTACTCCATACATAGAAGCTTCTTTTCTGTGGCTTGTTGCAAAAGCATCGTTTACATAAACATTTGCTAAGCTTGCTAACTTTTTACTAAACTCTTCATCGTTTGTTTTTTCTTGTTTATTAAACCTTACATTTTCTAAAACTAAAACTTCACCAGCTTTTAATTTATTTACTTGTTTTGTTGCATTTTCGCCTACTGTATCATTAGAAAACTTAACTGGTTTATTTAATAGCTGTTCTAAATGCTTTGCTACTGGCTTTAAACTAAGTGATTTTACCACTTCACCCTTAGGTCTTCCTAAGTGTGAACATATAATTACCTTTGCATTGTTTTCTAGTAAATAATTAATTGTTTTAAGTGAACTTTCAATTCGTGCATCACTTGTTATAACTGAGTCTCTCATTGGCACATTTAAGTCTAGCCTTAATAGCACCTTTTTGTTGTTAACATCTAAATCTGTTACTTGTAATTTCATATTTATAAATTCCTTTTATATTTTTTGCATAAAAAAAGTAGTTACTTTTTATAACTACATTTTATACTAAATTAATTGCTTTAGGCAAACGAATATCTATTAGCATAATTATATTTTGTATTCTTTTGTAAAAACATCGGAAAAATTGTGCTGCATTCTGTTATTTTTATTATTATAAGTTACAAAGCATTTATTATTTAAGCTAAATACATTTAACTGCAGTTTTTCTCCTGTTAGCCTAATAACTTCATCTAATTGTTTTGTGCTACTAAAGTCGCAAATGTTAATTAAAAAACTTGCCTCAAAGTTTTTCTGTGTTTTTGCTACTTGTGAATTAAATAAATCCTCATTTACTATTATCCCTATTTTACCTAAGTGCGTTTTAAAAATTTTTAACTCTTTACCTTTATCTTTATTAGCTAAAGGAAACACACTATCTGCAATACCTAAAAGTACACCTTTTTCACATACCATAATAGAACTATACAATTTACCAAATAAATTATAATTGCTTCCTGCCATTAAAATGCAATCTAATTCTTTACTTAAGTTTACAAGCTGTTTTATTTTGTATTGTTTGCCTGTAATTTCTTCTTCGTAGTTAATATTAGTAAAAGTTTTGTAACCAAATATAACCAAATCAATATTATTTAAATTTGGCTTAATACTTTTATTAAACTTTTCTATACTAGCATTATTTACAACACAAACTTTCATAAAACACTCCAACCTAAGTTATAAACATTATATGTTGTTAACTTAAATTGGTTAAAAAAGTTACTTAAAGGCTGCTTTTAAAAATGATAAAACCTCTTTTACAGAATTAAGTTTAAAAAATTCTTGCTTTAGTTTAGATGCGTTTTTTTCGCCTTTTAAATATTGAGCTACTACTTTTCTCATACCTAAAACAATAGACCTTTCGCTTTTACCTAGTTTTAAATTATATTTAATTTGCTTTTTTATTGTTTTATATTTATTCTTTTTTATTTTTTTGTTTAATAACTCTTTAAATACCCACGGGTTACCTATGCTCGCTCTTCCTATCATAACAGCATCTACACCTGTTGATAACATACGCTCGTAACTTTCTTTATCTTTTACGTCTCCGTTTCCTATTACAGGAATGTTTACTTGTTGTTTAACTTGTTTAATTAATTCATAATCTGCTTTACCTGAATAAAACTGGCTTCTTGTTCTTGCATGAATAGTAATAGCACTAGCTCCAGCCTGCTCGCACATTTTTGCAAACTCAACTGCGTTTTTGCTATTTTCATCCCAGCCTGATCTAAACTTAACTGTTACAGGCTTATTAGTAGCTTTTACACAAGCTGTAATAATTTGTTTAGCTAAGTTTAAGTCTTTCATTAAAGCAGAGCCTTCATTATTTTTTACTATTTTAGGTGCAGGACAGCCCATATTAATATCTATAATATCAAACTTTTGAAGTGCAGGGTTTTTACAAGCTTTTGCCATAATGCTAGCATCTGCACCAAAAATTTGAACACTTACCGGTTTTTCGCCTTTAAATGTTTTAAGTAGGTCGTAAGTTTGCTTGTTTTCATACATAAGTGCTTTTGCACTTACCATTTCTGTAACAGTTAAACTTGCTCCCATTTCTTTGGCTATTTTCCTGTATGCTACATCTGTGAAGTCTGCCATTGGAGCTAATATTAAATTGTTTTTTAATTCAATGTTTTTTATTTTCATAATAATAATATACTAAAAAACTTTTAAGTTGTTAAGCAAAAAAAGAAAATAACTTTTTTTTAAAGTTATTTTCTAGTTAATTATTAGCCTACTGCCTCCTTAAAAGTTTTGCTAACTCTAAATACGGGGGCTTTACAAGCTGAAATCATAATAGGCTCTCTTGTTCGTGGGTTTATGCTTTTTCTTGCTTTTCTTTGCCTTACTTCAAACTTACCAAAACCTAATAGGCTTACATTATCTCCTTTTTTGAGCGTATCTGTAATAATTGTAGTTAATGCATTTAAAGCATTAAGACTGTCTTTTTGACTTAAGCTAGTTTTTTTTGACACTTCTTTTACTAAAGTACTTTTATTCATAAATTAATCTCCTTTTTCTTTATGGAAGTCTACAAAATTATTGCCTATATGGTTTTTGATATACTTACAAAACTAACTTATTTTTTAAAAATTTTAGTTCTAATTTTTTTTAAAATGGGAATATAACTTAGTTCATCACTGTTAAATACCTTTAAATAAGTTAATATAAAAAAGTATACAAGCCCAGATACAGCTATTGTAATTATAGTAGTAACATTAGCACTTAAAAAATTATTTAAAATGTTTTTTAATAAAATTATACTTGCACTTAAACCTAATATAGCTAACAGCGGGTTAATTAAAAAGTATTTTATATTAAACTTAAAAGTTACATATTTTTTAACAGACATTAAACATAATAAAGATGCAACAGCATAACTAAACGCACTTGCTATACTCGCGCCATATATATTAAATAAATTAACAGATACTAATATAATGGTTAATATAATTTTAAACATACTAGAAATTATTAAATTTCTTACAGCTAAATAGCTTTTATGTAGTGCATGTAGTGTTGCAAGAAATATTCGTGTAAAAGAGTTGTAAACTACGCATATAGCAACTATTTGAATTAAGTTACCTGCTATTTCAAGTTCATTTACTCTTCCTGTTTCTAAACCGTTTGAATACAAAAATCTAGTTATGTCTGTTCCTAGTAGTAAAAAGCCTGCAAAACAAGGTAACGCTATTAGCCAAACAATTTTTATTGCTAGACTTGTTTTAAAATTTATTTCTTTTCTATTTTTTATTGTTCGTGCTGCTGATAATGTAGGTAAAATGGCTGTTGAAAGTGATATTGAAATTATAATAGGTAAGCTAATTAAACTGTTTACTATACCTGTTTGAATACCAAATAAACTTGTTGAGTCACCTATATTAAAACCAGAATTTGCAAGTAAATTAATAATTAATATACTATCTATAAATAAGGTTATAGGTATAATTGAAGCACTTAATGTTATAGGCACTGACCTAAAAAATATTACCTTTGCTATTTTTAACATTGAAGAATTTTCTAAATTTAATGTTTCTTTTTTATGTATGCTATTTTTTTCATCTGTGTTTATAGATAAATAAGTTTGTTCTTTATCACCAGCATTTTGAGGTTGATTTTGCTTTACTTTAATATTATCTTTTTTGTAGTATTCTTTGTTTGCAAAAAAATAAATTACCATAATAGTTAACAAAGACGCTATTTCTCCTACTGTTATACCTAATATAGCTCCGAGTGCTCCGTATTCAATGCCAAGCGGTAGTAAATAGGTTGCAAAAACCAAACCTAAAGCTACTTTTGCAATTTGCTCAATAACTTCACTAAAAGCAGTTGGTCTCATATCTTGTAAGCCTTCAAAATAGCCTCTAAAGGCTGAAACTATACTTCCTAGTGCTATTGCTGGTGCTACAGCTAAGTAACCGATTGAGGCTAGCGAATTGCCTTGAAGGCTTGCTATAAAATTTGCAGAAAAAAATACTATAAGACCACAAGCAACACCTATAATAGATGTTAATATTAACGCACTTTTTAAAATTTTTACAGCTTGTTTTTTGTTACCCTTAGCAACTTGCTCACTTACAAGCCTACTTATTGCAACAGGAATACCACTACTACTTATTACAAGTAACACCATATAAACAGGAAATATCATTTGATAAATTCCCATTCCTTGTGTACCAAGTAAATTTGTTAGTGGTATTCTATAAACAGCACCTAAAATTTTACTTAAAAGAGCCGATAAAGTTAATATTATTGCACCATAAATAAAGTTTCTTTTTTTCATAGTTTTAGTTTGCTTTAAAATTACCAAAACTAAACCAAAAAAACAAAAGATTACACCTTTTGTTTTTTGTTTATTAAGTATTAAATTTTGTTTATTCTACTTGCTTTGCTAAAAAATTAGCAATAACGCTAGCTGCCTTAACTTCTTGTTGAGTAAATGTAACTGAAGAATCTTTTGTAAATAAAATGATTGCGCCTAATGTATCGCCACTTGAATTAATAGGAATAATAACTTGAGAAGCATAATCGTTAACATCATCTTTTAATATTTTATATGTAGTTGCATCTTGTTTTTTATTAGAAAGAGTTGCTTTTCGTTCTGCAATTATAGATTCTACTGCTTCTTTTGAAAAATCTCTTAACTCATTCAGTTGAGAATATTTTTTTAATACTACTTCTCCCTCATCTCCCATAAATATTTCTATTGGCGTTCCTTCTTTCATTCTAAGTACTTTTCTAACTTCCTTAGGAATAACAATTCTGCCTAGCTCATCTACTCTTCTTACTATGCCTGTTGCTTTCATAAAAAACTACCTCACTTTGTAATTTTAGTATTTAACAAACTAGGTTATTTATTCAATCAAATAAAAAAACAAACGCTTTATGCGTTTGTTTTTTTTAGTATTAAACTTGTTCTACTTCAACATCCGTTTCTTTGTCTTCGTCTTTATCTTCTTCTTTGTCTTCGTCTTCTTGTTCATTATCATTAAATTCTTTTTGCCTTTTTTCAGACTCAGCCTTTAATTCATCATAAAACATAGTTATAGAAGCTATAAATAGTGGAGTAATAAATAATAAGTCAATTACAGCAGTAAGTATGGCTGCATATAATAAAACATTTATTCCCCAAATTAAGTTAGGTATTAACATAATTAGTAAAGATACACCCATACTTATTACACTTAATGCTAAAAACAATGCATAAAACATACCAATTTTAAACTTAAAGCCAGAGCTTAGTTTTTTACTTCTAGATAATGCTTCTAAAGCTCCTACTTGTTTATTTTCTTGTAATACATGAAGAGTAAAAGAATAGTTTAGTAACACTAAAATACCAGGTATTATCAGTAATGCAAAACCTACACTTATTAAAATTAATAAAAGTGCAGTTGTTAAAAATGCTGTAACAAATAATTTATAGTCACTAAATAAATCTTCCAGTTTATAGTCTTTACCTTCTAGCAGTTTACGCATAAAGTCAATTAACCCTATTAGTATAAACCCCACAAATGGTATGCTAAAATATGGTGCAAATTCTAGTATTCCAGTAACCATAGCAATTAAAAAGCTAACCATTAAAGTAGCAATTACAGCAACTAACCATTTGCTTTTTAGTTTATTTATTACTTCAAGTACTAAAGTTATTACCCCGGTTTTTTTTAAGTTCATATATTTCTCCTTTATTTAATTAATCACATATGTAGTTAAAACACTCTACAAATTGTAATATAAAACCTTTTAAATCTTGTTTAATATATTATGTTAATTATACTGCATATTGGTACAATTTTCAACACCTTTTAAAAATAATTTTTTTAGTATGTTACTTAAAGTTTTGTCGTAAGTAATCATATTTACACTAAATTAAAAAAAATATATTTAATTAATAAAATTATTTATAATATATTGCTACTTTAATATACTATTTTATTTATTTAGTTGTTACTTTTTTTTATATATAAGTAGTTACAAGACAACAAAAAAAGTGCAAATTTATTTATTTGCACTTTTTAAATTTTAAGCTAATACTACCACTCTATAAACTATTACGTAATCATAATGTGTAGATACTCTTATATCTAAGTATTGATCAGTTGTAAATTGACTATTAATAATTAGCGTACTAGTATTGTTATCATATTCGTCTTTAAGAAATGAAATATAGTCGTTAGTATTTAGTAAATCATAATTTAATGTATCTGTAATGTCTTCTTCTGTGTCTATTGTTTGAGCATACACATTACCTTGTAATACTAAATCATACTGGTTAGTAAAAGTTAATTTTTCATAAGTGTAGTTATCATTTTCTATTGTATCATTATAATCAACTAATATTTCTATGTTAGGTTCAACCCTAAACTCATAATAGCTTTCGTAGTTAATGCCAGAAGCATAATTTATACTTATGGTTATTGTAATATCTCTTGGTATAGGTGTTTCCCATGTTGTAAATAAACCATCATTATTAACAGTACCAAAAGAGTTATTAATAGAAAAGTTAATATCTTCTACTGCAACTGGGTTACCATCAAGGTCTGTAAGGTTAACTCTTTTAAAGCCTGCAGTGTCTTCTAGTAAGTTTATTGTTACTTGCTCATTAGTTGGCGGATATATAACCTCCGGCATATTAGGTACTAATTGGTTACCGTTATCTGGGTAATTTATAGCTTCACTAATATTTAGGTTTGGTTTAACTCTTACATTATAAAAAGTTTCGTAACCAAAGTCTGTGTAAAGCCTAATAGTAATTTCTACATTTAAACCTACTTCATTAGTATGAACTATTACTTGTCTATTAATATTTAAAGTTTGGTTTTCTTGTATTTCTTCTAATTCAGCAGCCGTTGTACTTTGTACTAATTCAAAATTAACTAAGTCTGTATAATCAGCACCGTCTTGCCTAAACACTTGAACTCTTGGTTCTAACACGCCGTCTACTAACACTGTTTCATTTAACAAGTCAATAGAGTTACCTGCTATAACTTCTTCGTGTTGGTCTACTAAATTTTGATAGTTAAATTCAGCGACTACAGTAGGTGTAGTAACATTTAATATAACCTGTGCATAAGCTCCGTCTTGAGGGTTGTCTGGGTCTGTTGGTATTGCATAAGGGTCTAAACTTCGCGCTATTAAGGCTACTTGCCCTGCCTTTTTAAACATAAACTCTGTTGTGCCATCTGTATTATTTACAATTTCTAAAATACTAGTATCACCAGATAAATATTGAACACCTGTTACTGCTGGGTTTGAAGGGTTATTAAACGTAACATATGCTTGAAGTTGTTCTTGCCCATCTTGAGTTAACCACTGCGTGCCTGTAACATCTGGTATTGCTTCAATGTCTGTATCATTTACGTGAAGTGTCATTTCATTAACTGCACCAATATCTATGTTAACTCTTTCATTAACCAAATACTCGTTGTTTCCTGCACTAGTTTTTCTAATTCTTATCATAGAATAGCTTTCTTCTTGAATAAAGCTTCCATCAGTATCTTTTGCAAAGCCAACTGCAACTAATTTAACAATAATGTTATCATTATTATCTATTGAACTATAAATTTGAATATACTCTTCATTTTCAGAAATAAACTCTAACTTACCATATTTATAAGCATCTACAAATGCACCTTTTGAGTTTGCTTCAAAAATTAAAAAGCCTTCTGTACCTCTAATTAATTCAGTTTTTAATTGATTATTGTAATTATATTCGTAAACTATTAATTCAGTATCTGCTACGCCTGTTTCTACATTTATTTTTACATAATCTTCAAACATTCCTGTTATATTATTCATTATAAATAAGTTAGCCGAACCTTCAGCTTGTGCTACTATATCTACTTGAATTCCACTTTCTACTACGCCTTGACCTAATATTTCAAAAACATTTTCGTTACTACTAACTATATCTAGTTCTGTATTATTGTATCTACTAATTTGAGCATCTGTTAAACCGTTAATAATAACACTTAAGTTTTCGCCTTCGTTTATGTATACTTCCTTTGGCTCTTTTATTAGCGTGTTTAAGCTGGTTAATTCTTCTAACACATTTACAGTTGTCCATTCCTGAGTTTCGGCTACTACATTGTAGTTTCCATCTATATCAAGTACCGGGTTACCGTTAATGTCAGTTTTTATTACAAAAGCTTTTAATCTAGTTTCGCCTCTATTTAGTGGGGTAATTATATTATTAAGTAAATAACCTGTTTCCTGATCTATTTCGATCACATATTCACCTGAATTATTTAAAGCAGTACCTAAATCTACTCTGTACATAAGTTCTGTATAAGTAGGTTCTTTAGTTTCATCTTCTGGAGTTATTATAGTATTTTCTTCTAAGTTATAATAATCTTGTTCATCAGCATCTAGCATAACTTCAATTGCATTTTGTGCATTTTCCTGAACTTGTATGCTCTCAATATTGTTTTGCAATATTTCAAAATGAATATATGCAAAAATATCGTTTGAATACTTTAGTAAAATATTTGTGTTATGAATTTGCCATGTTTCAAAATTTAAAACAGTAATTGCATAGCTAATATTTCCATCAACATCTTCTAGCGTTTCAACTTGTAGTACAGATTCATTACTTTCTATTATTTCAAGATCTTTTATTTTATAATTTAATTGTTCACTTGTAAAATCACTATCTGGTTGTGGTAATAACTCTAACCCAAAATCACTTGGTGTAAATATATGTGTTCTATGTAAATCTAGTTGATATAAAGGCTCTTGCTGATTATCAAGAACTTGCATGCCTGATACTTCAATTGTTTGCACAACAAAATCTCTAGTACTAACAGTACTAATTTCATTTAATGCTTGCCAGTAGTCTTCTTCATATATAAAGTCTTCAATATTTGGTAATTGGTTTAATAAATTATATGTTTTTATAACTCTAGCTTCAATAGTAAACGCACCTTCAGCTAAAAGTTCAACATATCCTGTTAACTCATCTACTGTTGCAATTTCTGTATTACTTGAGTAATACCTTATTATTTTATCTGCCTTATTATAATTACTGTTTAAAACAGTTGGATTTAAAGAATTTTGTGGGTACACATTAGTAGGGCTTACTGTAAATGTATCGTTTACATACAAACCACCTTGATTGCTACTAGCTAAATCAAAGTTTTCTACTGGTACATCTACATAAATAACAGTTTCAGCAACGTGTAAGCCTCTATTAGCTCTTACTCTTGCTACTCCACCTATATTATTATCGTTACTATCTTTTAATACTTCTACCGTAATTGGTTCGTTCATTTCAGCTTGAGTTGGTAAGCTTATAATACTGCTACCTTCAAGAATACTTAATTCAATATCAAGTTCGGTAGCATTTTCTGGTTCTGGAAATACAAAAATATCTGTATCTTCATCTACTACATACTCTGATTGCTCAAAAGAAATGCCTTCAGGAGGTATGTATGGAGGTTGAAAACCACCAGTTGCAAAAAGAACGCCTACTATTCCTACAACTAGGCTTGCAAAACCGGCCATTACTAGCCCAAACATTTTAAAAAATACTGCAAAATTCATCCGTGTATGTATCTCCTAGCATTACTTTGTAAAGCTTTATTTACTTTAGTATAAACAAATCTTAGTTAATTATATTATTTGTAGTTTTTTTTGTCAATTAAAGCATACAAACAAACAAAACAAATACAGCTTATAAATTATTCATTTATAACTATACTAACCTCTTTAGTTATTGTATTATCACCTAGCCAAATTAGCCTAACAGTTGCAATTCCAACATTACTATTAGTTGCAACTAAAATATTTGAATAATTATTTTCTACAATTTCAATTAAATGACCGTTAAATATTACTTGAATATTAATTTCTTGCAAGTCAGCTTGTAAATTTTCTTGAGTGTTATCAATTACTTCATAATGTATATAAAAATAATCTTGAGTTAGAGCGTTATAAATATTTTGCACTTGAATATAATTAATTTTTTTTACGACATTAACTTCAAATTGTTTTGTTATGGCACTGTTATTAGCAAGTTGCAAAGTCACTATAACTGTAGTTTGACCTATGCTTATAGGTGTTAATTCACCTGTTACTTTATTATAATTAACTATATTACTATTAGAATAAGAAATAATAGGTAAAACATTTACATTTTCACCCTCAAAAATTATATTATTTGTTTTAACTTCATCTATTCCGACAGTTATGATTTCGCTTGTTTGCAATTCAAAATCAGTAGCATAAACTAACTGCTCTTGAATATTTAACGTAAAACTATCACCAACATCTTGAGTGTCTTCGTTTCTTACTAACCCATAAATAATTACAGCACCTTCGTTTAAGCATTCAATTTCACCTGTAAGTGCATTAATGCTAGCTATATTAGAGTTACTGCTTGAAAATACATAGTTTGCACTAATATTTTGAGGTTGAATATTAAACGGGTTTTTTGTATCTAAATTTAACACATCTCCTACTCTTGCATATATATAATTAGTGCTAAAGTTAGCACTACTAGCTTGAACTTGGTTAGTTGAACTGCTACTGCCACAACCAGAAAAAAAACTTAGCGAAAAGCTAACTAAAAATACTAAAACTAAACTTAATTTTATCTTCATTATAATTTCTCTTTTGTAATTTAATATTATTAGTTTATAAAATTAGAGATAAAAAGTCAAATTTAAACTTAATAATTACTATTTTACGTAAAAAAAGAGTCAATTTGTTGTAAATTAACTCTTAAATATTCTAAAACCTCTTAAACAAGTTCAACAATAGCCATATCAGCATTGTCGCCTTTTCTAGTACCAGTTTTAATTATGCGTGTGTAACCACCGCCATTTTTTGAATCTTCTTTTCTTTTATCGTATTTTGGACCGTATACATTAAAGATTTTTTCAACAAGTGGGTGTTTAACGTCTTCTGTTCTTTTAGAAAACTCAGACTTAGACTCTCCCTGTTGTTTTTGTTCTTTAATTGGGTATACTTTTTTCATAATTTGTCTTCTTGCATGCAACTTTTTAGGACCATCGTTAATAACTTCTTTAGTCGTCTTGTTGCCTTTAGCGTCAACTACTTGTTTTTCAACTTTAACTGTATCTTTATGAGTATTAACAGCAAGTGTAATAATTTTTTCAGCATAGCTTCTTAAAGCTTTTGCTTTTGCATTAGTAGTTTCTACTTTTCCATACCATAAAAGATAAGATGCTTGATTTCTTAAAACTGCTAACCTTTCGTCAGTAGGTCTACCTAATTTCATAATTTTCATAAAAAATCTTTTCTCCCTTACTCTTCATCTTTTCTTAGGCTTAAGCCGTAGCTTTCAAGTTTTTGAATAACTTCTTCTAACGATTTTAACCCTAAATTTCTTACTTTAAGCATATCTTCACGGCTTTTCTTAGTTAAATCTTCAACTGTGTTAATACCTGCTCTTTTTAAACAGTTATAACTTCTAACCGATAAATCCATATCTTCAATACTTGTTTCTAATACTTTGTTTTGTTTGTCTTCTTGTCTTGTAACTAGAATTTCGTTGCCTGCCATATTATCTACAAGGTCTACAAATAACATTGTGTGATCTTGAATAATTTTAGCAGATAAACTAATTACTTCTCTTGCAGATAAAGTACCATTGGTTTCCACTTCAATGGTTAGTTTATCATAGTTCATACTTTGTCCTACACGAGCGCTTTCAACTTGATAATTTACTCTTTTAACAGGAGTAAATATAGAGTCAATAGCAATGTAGCCAATGTCTTCTGTACTTTCTTTATTATTGTCTGCAGATACGTAACCACGACCTCTACCTACAATAATTTCCATTTCTAGTGTTGCACCTTCATCAAGTGTACATATATGCAGGTCTGGGTTTAAAATTTCAACTTGATCGCTAAAATCTATATCCTTTGCATATACTGGTCCTGATTTGTACTTATTAAGTTTTAATGTAGCCTTAAAATCCATGTCTGTTTCATGAGTTTTCACAGACAATGCTTTAATATTTAAAACAATATCTGTTACATCTTCTACAACACCTTTAACTGTAGAAAACTCGTGTTGAACACCTTGAATTCTAATTGCAACAGCAGCTGCGCCTGGAAGAGCTGATAACAGCGTTCTTCTTAAAGCATTACCCATAGTAAGACCATAGCCTTTATCTAGGGGTTCTACTACAAACTTAGCAAAACTACCATTTTTTAATTCTTCACAAGTAATTCTTGGTTTTTCAATTTCCATCATAATGAGCCTTTCCTCCTAATATATAACAATATTATTATCTTGAATACATTTCTACAATTAAGTGTTCGTGTATATTTAAGTCAATATCTTCTCTAGTTGGAAGTGCAAGCACTTTACCTACTAGTTTATCTGAGTCAAACTCTAACCACTTAGGTGTAACAAGATTAACGCCTTTAATTTCTTTAAACATTGCTATTTCTTTTTTGCTGTCTTTAACTGTAATAACATTACCTTGTTTAACTCTATAAGATGGTATGTTTACTCTTTCTCCATCAATAGTTACAAGACCATGACTAATAATTTGTCTTGCTTGTGCTCTTGAGTCTGCTAAACCTAGTCTAAATACTACATTGTCTAGCCTACGCTCTAATAAAGATAACATATCTTCACCAACAACGCCTCTCATTTTAGTAGCATCATCGTAATAGCCTTTCATAGCTTTTTCTAAAAGCCCATAAATTCTTTTTACTTTTTGCTTTTCACGAAGCTGTTTACCGTAGTCACTCATTTTACCTCTTCTAGCTGTTGGGCCATGTTGACCAGGGGCAAAAGGTCTTCTTTCTATTGCACATTTTTTTGATAAGCATCTGTCGCCTTTAAGAAAAAGCTTTTCGCCTTCTCTTCTACATAAACGACAATCTGCATCTGTATATCTTGCCATAATTTAAATAAACTCCTTATTATATTCTTCTGCGTTTTGGTGGACGACAACCGTTGTGAGGAATTGGTGATATATCTTTAATCATAGTTATATCAAGATCTGCTGTTTGTAGTGCTCTAATAGCAGACTCCCTTCCGTTGCCAGGGCCTTTAACATATACATCAACGCTTTTTAAGCCCATTTCTCTAGCAGTTTTACCTGCTAACTCTGCTGCTTGTTGTGCTGCAAAAGGTGTTTTTTGTTTACTACCTTTAAAGCCAACCGCACCAGAACTAGACCAAGAAACAGTGTTACCACCGTCATCGGTAATAGTTATAATAGTGTTGCTTTTACTCGCTTGAATATAAGCAGCACCATGATTTAATTTTTTTGTACTTTTTCTTCTTCTTTTCTTAGTAACAGCCATTTTATCTCTCCTTAATTTCTGTTCACTTATTATTTACCGCGTGATTTTCCGCGAGTTGTTTTTGCATTTGTAATTGTTCTTTGACCACGAACTGGTAAGTTTTTTCTGTGGCGAATGCCTCTATAACTACCAATTTCTGAAAGCCTTTTAATATTTAAAGCAACTTCACGCCTTAACTCACCTTCTGTTTTTACATTATCAATAATGTGTGCTCTAAGGTCATTAACTTGCTTGTCATTTAAGTCTTTAACGCGTGTATCTTTATCTACACCTGTAGCTTCTAAAATTTTATTACTTTTAGCTCTACCAATACCGTAAATATAGGTAAGGCCAATTTCAACTCTTTTGTCTTTGGGTAAATCAACACCTGCAATACGTGCCATTGTAATCCTCCAATATCTTCTTTATGTTTTTTTTAATTGTTAATTTGTTGTTAGTTGTATATATAATAAACGATTTGGTAAACAAGTAAAACTCATTCAGCCGCTCCAAAAACGATTATTGTAACTTTTGTATCAGCTTATATACATATATAAAAATGTGGAAACTGTTGTTTCAAATTTATACATATATACTTTTAGCCTTGAACTTGTTTATGTTTAGGATCTTTAGAGCAAATAACTCTAACTTTTCCTTTTCTCTTAATAACCTTGCATTTATCACAAATAGGTTTAACAGATGGTCTAACTTTCATTTTAAATTCTCCTTACTTTTGTTTAATTATTTCTTATCACGCCAAGTGATCCTACCTTTAGTTAGGTCATAAGGTGACATTTCTACTTTCACTTTATCACCTGTCATAATTTTAATGTTAAACATTCTAAGTTTACCTGCTGGGTAGGCCACAATTGTATGCCCGTTAGAAAGCTCAACTTTAATGTCGTTTCTCACAACATCAATTACCGTTCCTTCTAATTCTATAACATCTTCTTTTTTAGCCACTTTAAATTTCCTCCTAGCATAATTTTAACTTTTACTTTCTAATGCTTTTTTAATAGCACTATATATTTCTGAGTCAAAAACCTTTGCATTTTCACTTAATTTATGTTGTATCTTATCTAGTTTAATGTTAAGCGGTTTTATATGCTTAAGTTTTTTTAACTTTGGGTTTATTATTTTTTTATGGGTGCCATCAACCAGTTTAACATATAGGTTATTAACTTTATTTAATACTAAATAAATTCTACCTTTATCTCTTCCTTGTAATGACTCTACTAAATATCCCGAATTAATCGAATCTGTATCTTCCATATTACCCTCTATACCGTTAATATTTCTACTTTACCATCGGTTATAGCAATAGTATTTTCATAATGTGCCGATGCCTTTTTGTCTTTTGTTTTACATGTCCAGCCATCAGACTCAAATATTATTTCTTTTTTTCCTATATTAACCATAGGTTCAATAGCAATTACTAATCCGTTTTCTATAATAGGTCCAGTATTTTCTGTCCCGAAGTTAGGAACTTGCGGGTCTTCATGAACTTCTTTACCTATGCCATGTCCTATTAGCTCTCTTACTATAGAATAGCCTTTACTCTCTGCGTATTTTTGTATACTAGCTGATATATCGCCAATATGGCCACCAACTTTTATAGCCTTAACACCTTCATAAAAACTTTGTTTAGTATGATCAATAAGGTCTTGCTTTTGCTTACTTATTTTGCCAACTGCAAATGTTCTTGCTGCATCACCATTGTAGCCTCTTTTTGTTGCACCAACATCAATGCTAATAATGTCTCCTTCTTTTAAAGGAACATCATTAGGAATGCCATGCACAACTTGTTCATTTGGTGAAGCACATATAGTAGCTGGAAAACCGCCATAACCTTTAAAAGCAGGTATTGCACCTTTACTTCTAATAAAGTCTTCTGCTAACTTGTCTAGTTGTTTTGTTGTAACACCTGGTTTAACATTTTTTTCCATTAAATCTAATGTTTGTTTAACAATTTGACAAGCCTCTTTAATAAACTTAATTTGTTTTTCGTTTTTTAAAACAATCATACCCATCTCTTTAAAACTTTTTTAACACTACCAAACACATTTTCTATTGTTTGTTCTGCCTGAATAACTTCTAGTTTACCTTGTAGTTTATAATACTCAACAACTGGTAAAGTTAATGTTTCATAGTCTTTGTAGCGTTCTTTAATAGTTTTTTTATTGTCGTCTCTTCTCATTGTCAGCTTTGTGCCACATAACTCACAATTGTCTTTATCATAAAACTCAATATTATATACTGCGTTACAATTAGGACAAATGCGTCTTTTTAACACTCTACTACTAACTACATCAAGTGTAGTATCAAGTAAAATTGCTTTATCAATGTGTATAATCTTATCTAAAAGCTTTGCTTGTTGTAGCGTTCTAGGAAAACCGTCTAGTAGAAAACCGCCTTCAAATTCAGGTCTGTTTAAGTATTCATTCATAACCTTCATTACAAGTTCGTCTGGCACTAATTTAGAGCGAGACATATATTTATAAACCTCATTTCCTATAGGTGAGTCTTCATACATCATTTGCCTGAATATATCACCAGTAGAAATGTGTGGAATATCGTATGCTTTTTTTACTAGATTGGCTTGAGAACCTTTTCCGCTTCCTGGCGGTCCTATTAAAACTATTTTCATAAAACCTCTATTTCACTAATAAGGCAATAATTATTATAACACATTTGCTATATTTTTTAAAGCATTAGTGTTTTAACTTTTATTTTAAAAAGCCTTTATAGTTTTTCATTAGTAATTGTGATTCTAGTTGTTTATTAAACTCTAAGGCAACGCTAACAACAATTAGCATACCTGTTGCACTAAATGCACCAACTAGACCTCCGCTTCCAATTGCTTTAAATAGCAGTGTTGGAACAATGGCAATGAATGCTAAGAATAACGCTCCGAAAAGAGTAATTCTTTTACTAATTTTATTTAAATAATCTGCTGTTGGTTTACCCGGTCTTATACCTGGTACAAAACCACCGTTTTGCTGAATTTGCTTACTTACATCTGCTGGGTTAAAGCTAATTTGTGAGTAGAAGTAAGCAAAGAATAAAATTAATACACCAACTAAAATTGAATAAATCCATGTGCCTGCACCCAAGTTTGTTGAGTACCAGTTAAAGAAACTGCTTGTAGGCCAGAATATACTCATTAATAATTGTGGAAATGCTAATAAACTCATTGCAAAGATTATAGGTAGTACACCAGAGCCATTAACTCTAATAGGTATATATGTGCTTTGCCCGCCATACATTTTCCTACCTTTAATTTGTTTAGCATAATGAACTGGAATTTTACGTTCACTTAAGTCAATAAATACTATAAGTCCAAATATGGCTATAAGCGCACCTATGAATATAATTATATCCCATAATGCTTCAATGTTATCTGTAAATGCGTCTGTGAAGCTTGCTAGTAAACCCGCTCCTGCTGTTGATAATATACCAACAAATATTAGCATTGAAAGTCCATTACCTATGCCTATTTCACTTATTTTTTCACCTAACCAGAAAGTAAACATACCACCAGTTATTAGTACTAATGCTACAAATACACTTGCAGTCCATGCTGGAGCTGCTGATCCAAATAAGCCTGTATTAATAGCGCCTTGAGAACCAAAGCTAATAACAATACCAATTGCTTGGGCTGTTGCTAAAAATAATGCAGCATATTTAGTGTATTTAGAAATTTTCTTTTTTCCTTCTTCTCCCATTTTTGAAAGTCTTTCAAGTTGTGGGATAGCTACTGTTAGTAGTTGCATAATAATTGATGCACTAATATATGGTGAAACACCTAGTGCTAAAAACGCACCATTTGAAAGCGCACCACCACTTAAACCACTAAGTAAGCCTAAAAAGTCTTGGTCTGCTACTATATTTTGGAATACTTCAATGTCAATACCTGGTACAGGTAACCATGAACCTATTCTAAATAATAGTAGTAACGCAAGCGTTAGAAGAAGTTTTGTTCGTATTTCTTTTACTTTAAATGCATTTTTTAAAGTTGTAAACATTATAACACCTCAATTTTTCCGCCTGACGCTTCTATTTTTTTAACAGCTGATTTAGAAAACTTGTTTGCTTTTACTGTTAAAGCTTTAATTAAATCGCCATTACCTAATACTTTTAAACCGTAAGGTTGTTTTTTGCCTATTATACCTTTTTCTAATAATAACTCTTCTGTTACTACAGTTTCTTCATCAAGTTTGTTTAGGTCATCAAGGTTAACAAATGCATATTCTTTTCTGAACATGTTGTGAAAACCACGTTTAGGAAGTTTTCTTATTAATGGTATTTGACCGCCTTCAAAGCCTGGTCTAACGCCACCACCACTACGTGAATTTTGTCCTTTCATACCTCTGCCTGATGTTTTACCTGAACCAGAGCCTGTACCTCTACCAACTCTTTTTACAGAAGTTTTAGAATTAGGTGCTGGAGATAATTCTTGTATTTTCATAAATTACTCCTCCTTATTTAATATTTTCCACTTTAAGTAAGTGATTTACTTTAAATATCATACCTCTAACTGCTTCGTTGTCTGGTAAGATGTTTGAACTATTTAATTTCTTTAAGCCTAAAGCTTCTAAAACTTGAGCTTGTTTCTTGTTGTAACCTATACGACTTCTCACATATGTTACTTTTAATTTTTTAGCTTCTGCCATCTTTATGTCCTCTCTTTTTAAATTTCTTCTGTGTTCTTGCCACGAAGAAGCGCTATTTGTTCTTTAGTTCTTAATGCTTTTAGCCCTTCTAATGTAGCTTTAACAGAATTAATACTGTTTCTTGAGCCATAAGCTTTTGCAACAATATCTTTAATTCCTGAAAGCTCAACTACTGCACGAGATGCACCACCGGCTATAACACCTGTACCTTCTTTTGCAGGCATTAGTAAAACTGATGATTTACTAAATTCGCCTAAAACTTCATGAGGAATGGTAGTTCCAACAAGAGGAATTGTAATCATTTGCTTACTTGCATCTGCAACAGCTTTTTCTATAGCCTTAGGAACCTCTGAGTCTTTACCTGAACCAACTCCAACTTTTCCTTTTTGGTTACCAACAGCAACTAAAGCGCTAAAACTTAAGTTTCTTCCGCCTTTTGTTGTTTTTGTAACTCTTCTTATAGAAATAACTTTGTTTTCAAGTTCAGAATCATTTCTTTTATTGTTTCTGTTTCTTTCTCTTTTTGCCATAATACTCTTTTCCCCTCCTAAAACTCTAAGCCGGCTTTTCTTGCGCCTTCTGCTACTTCTTTTACTCTACCAGTAAAAACATAGCCAGCACGATCAAACACAACTTTAGTAATTTTAGCTTTTTTTGCTTTTTTTGCTATTTGCTCGCCTACAATAAATGCCTGCTCTTTTTTGCTTTTGTTAGCTAATTTATCTTTTAGTTCATTTTCTAAAGTAGAGGCGCTAACTAAAGTGTTGCCATTCTCATCATCTATAATTTGAGTATAGATGTGGTCTGTGGTTCTATAAACATTAAGTCTAGGGCGTTGTTGTGTGCCAGTAACTTTGTTTCTAACACGCTTTTGACGTCTTTTCCTATCTAGGTTTTTATCTATTTTTTTTATCATTACCTTTTAGCTCCTTTACTATTTAGCTGTTTTACCTTCTTTACGCATAACTACTTCATCAATATACTTAATTCCGTAACCATGGTAAGGCTCAACAGGTCTTACGTTTCTTACATTTGCAGCAAATTGACCAACTAAGTTTTTGTCAATACCACTAATATCTATTTGATTATTTTTTTGTACTTCTACCTTAATACCATCAATTGCTTCTAACTCAACTGGGTGAGAATAACCAACGTTAAGAATTAGCTTATTGCTACTCATAGCAGCTTTATAACCAACACCTTTAAATACTAAGCTTTTTTTGTACCCTTTTGTAACGCCTTCAACCATGTTTGCGATTAAGGCTCTGTATAAGCCATGTTTTGCTTTTGCATCATTTGACTCATTTTTTCTTGTTAAAACAACTGTGTTGTCTTCTTTTTCAACTTTAACTGTTGAATCTAATTGTTGTTGTAATTGCCCTAATGGTCCTTTAACTGTAGCTAAATTTTCATTATTTACGCTAAGTTCCACGCCTTGTGGTAAAACTATTGGGGCTTTTCCTACTCTTGACATAATAAAATTCTCCTTTTAGTTTACCATACGAAAGCAATAACTTCGCCGCCAACGTTATTTTTACGAGCAATTTTGTCGCTCATAACGCCTTTATTTGTTGAAACAATGGCAACGCCTAAGCCGTTTAATACTTTAGGAATTTCATCAGCATTAGAGAAAACTCTAAGTCCTGGTTTAGAAATTCTTTTAAGTCCTTGAACAACTTTTTCGTTATTTGGTCCATATTTTAATGTTATTTTTAAATTCTTTTTTGCACCTTGTCCTAATACTTTTACGTTTTCAACGTAACCTTCGCTAACAAGAACGTCGGCTATTGCTTTTTTAATATTAGATGCAGGCACTTCAACTGTTTGATGTTTAGCAGCTAGTGCGTTACGTAGTCTCGTAAGCATGTCTGCGATTGGATCAAAAATCATAATATCCTCCTAATTCTTACCAGCTAGATTTTCTAACGCCAGGGATTTCTCCGTTATTTGCCATAGTTCTAAAACAAACTCTGCAAACACCGTATTTTCTTAGAACTGAATGTGGTCTACCACAAACTGTACAACGAGTGTATTCTCTGGTTTTAAATTTTTGCTGTTTTTTTTGTTTTTCTATTATCGCTTTTCTTGCCATAATATCCTCCAATTATCCTTGTTTTTTAAAAGGCATTCCCATTTGTTGTAGTAATACTTTTGCTTCTTCGTTTGAAGGAGCAGAAGTTACTATAATAATGTCAAACCCTCTAATTTTTTCTATTTTATCATAAGATATTTCTGGGAATATAAGTTGTTCTTTTACTCCCATAGCATAATTACCTTTACCGTCAAATGACTTTGTAGATAAACCGCTAAAATCTCTTACTCTTGGTAGTGCAAAAGAAATTAATCTGTCTAAAAACTCATACATTCTTTCGCCTCTTAAAGTAACTTTTGCTGCTACTTTCATGCCTTCACGAAGTTTGAAGTTTGCAACTGATTTTTTGGCAGTAATAATTTTTGGCTTTTGCCCTGTAATAACTGCTAGTTCTTCTACGGCTTTATCAAAGCTTTTTGTGTTATCTTTTACATCACCTAAACCAGCGTTTATTACTATTTTTTCTAGTTTTGGTACTTGATTTGCATTTTCATAACCTTGACTTTTAGTAAGTGCTGGCACAACTTGATTAATGTAGTGTTGTTTTAATCTTGCAGTGCTTTTATTTTCTTGTTTAGCCACTTTTTTTACCCCCGTTATTTTTTAGCTACTGGCTTTTTAGCCGTTGTAGCTTTTTTTGTTGTTGTTTTTTTAGCAGTACTTGCTGATTTAGTAGTTGTTGCTTTTTTAGCAGTACTTGCTTTTTTAGTTGTACTAGCTTTTTTAGTAGTGCTTGCTTTTTTTGTTGCTGTGCTTTTTGCTGCTTTAGCTTTTGTGCTTGTAGCCTTTGGCTCAGCTTTTGCTTGCTTTTTGCTAGTAGTTTTCTTAGTTGTTTTCTTTGCGTTTGTGCCTAATGGCTCTCCGCATTTTTTACAAACTCTATACTTTTTACCGTTTTCAACTTTATGTGCTACTCGTGTTGCTTTGTTACAACTAGAACATATTACTTGAACGTTACTAGCATCAAAAGCGCCTTCTTTTTTAACAATTCCACCGTTTTTGTTACTAGCACTTGGTTTATTGTGCTTAACTATAATGTTAACCCCTTCAACAATTACTTTGTTACTTGCAGGATGCACTAAGTTAACTTTGCCTGTTTTGCCTTTGTCTTTACCAGCAATAACTACTACATTATCACCTTTTTTAACTTTTAAACTATTCATTAAAACTTATTACCTCCTTAAAGTACTTCTGGGGCAAGTGAAATTATTTTCATATAATCTTTATCACGTAGTTCCCTAGCTATAGGTCCAAATATACGTGTGCCTCTTGGTTGTTTATTTGCATCTATGATAACAGCGGCATTTTCGTCAAATTTAATGTGAGAACCATCTTTTCTTCTTAGACCTTTAACTGATCTAACAACAACAGCTCTTACAACTTCACCTTTTTTAACTACTCCACCAGGTGTAGCAGTTTTTACAGAGGCTATTATAACATCACCAATGTTACCACTTCTTCTAAAAGAGCCGCCTAATACTTTAATGCATTGAATTTCTTTTGCACCGGTATTATCTGCTACTCTTAACTTTGATTGTGGTTGTACCATAATATAATTTTCTCCTTAACTTATTACTTAGCTTTTTTGATAATTCTAACAAGTCTGAAATACTTATCTTTACTTAGCTGTCTTGTTTCCATTATTTCAACGGTGTCTCCAACGTTAGCTAAGTTAGCTTCATCATGCACCTTGATATTTTTTGTTTTTCTTACAACCTTTTTGTAGATAGGGTGTGTAGTGTTTGAACTGATAGCAACAGTAATAGTTTTATCCATTTTATTGCTTGTAACAATACCTTGCCTTTTTCTACGGCTGTTTCTTTCTATTGTGTTATTTTCCATATTTTACTCCTCACCCCTTATGCTTTAACGCCGTTAGCGTTACCGCTAAGTTCGCGTTCTCTTAAAATTGTTTTAATTTTAGCAATATCTTTTTTTATTGTATTTAATAACATAGGATTTGCAAGTTGTCCTGTAGCATGAGAGAATCGTAAGTTGAATAATTCTTGTTTTAGTGCACTTAATTTTGTTTGCAATTCATCATTTGTCATGCTTTTAAATTCTGCTGTTTTCATTAAGCTTCACCGCCTTCGGTAGTTTCTTTTTTTATAAACTTAACTTTACACGGAAGTTTATGGCTAGCTAGTCTTAGTGCTTCTCTTGCCACTTCTTCACTAACACCGTCAATTTCAAATAGTACACGGCCGGGTTTAACTACTGCTACCCATTTCTCTACTGAGCCTTTACCTTTACCCATTCTAACTTCTGCTGCTTGCTTTGTAACTGGTTTATGTGGGAAAATTTTAATCCAAACTTTACCACCACGCTTCATATAACGAGTCATCGCAATACGAGCTGCTTCTATTTGGTTTGAGGTTATCCAATTTGGTGTTGTAGCTATTAAGCCGTATTCACCATATGCTAGAAAATTACCACGAGTGGCTTTACCTTTCATTCTTCCTCTAAACTCTTTTCTTCTTTTAACTTTTTTAGGCATTAACATATTAGTTTCTACCTCCCTTATTCTTGTTCTGACTTTCATCTACAATAAGAGGTTGTTTTCCTAGTATTTCACCTTTGTAAATCCAAACTTTTACGCCTATCATTCCAAAAGTTGTATCTGCTTGTGCTGTTCCGTAGTCAATGTCTGCTCTAAGAGTGTGTAATGGTATAGAACCTTGAGTGTAGAATTGGCTATTTGCAATTTCTGCACCGTTAAGTCTACCACTAACCATAATTTTAACACCTTTAGCACCAGCTTTCATTGTGCGTGAAATGCATTGGTTAACTGCTCTTTTCCAAGCAATTCTTTTTTCAATTTGGTTAGACACATTCTCAGCAACTAAAGTTGCATCAAGATCTGCTCTTTTTACTTCTCTAACATTAATAGTAACTGCTTTTGCACTAGAAAGTTTAGCAACTTCTTTTTTAATTTGCTCAACTCCAGCACCTTTAACACCAATTAACATACCTGGTCTAGAAGTTTGTAATGTTACAACAATTCTAGAGTCTGCTCTTTCAATGTTTATGCTAGAAATATTGCTTTGGTAATATTTCTTTTTAATATACTTTCTAATATTATTATCTTCTAATAGGAATTTAGCGTAGTCTTTTTTGTTTGCAAACCATTGTGATTTCCAAGCTTTATTAACTCCTAGTCTAAATCCATTAGGATTAACTTTTTGTCCCATATACTTTTTAACTCCTTAATTATTCTGCTGTAACTGTATCTAAAATTACAGTTATGTGTGATGTTCTTTTTAGTAGTCTATCTGCTCTACCTCTTGCTCTTATACTTAAGCGTTTCAGGGTAGGTCCTTGTGATGAGTAAGCTTCTGCTACATATAAGTCGTCTTTATTTAAGCTAAGGTTGTTTTCTGCGTTAGCTGCTGCAGAATTTACAACTTTAAGTACTCTATTTGCCGCAACTCTGTCTGTGTTTTCTAAAATTGCAACAGCTTGAGAATACTTTTTGCCTCTAATTAAGTTTAACACGATAGCAACTTTGCTTGCGCTCATTCTTATATCTTTTGCAACGGCTTTTGGTCTTTTGTCTCTTGAAGCTTCATTAGCTGCTGCTTTTTCTCTTATTCTTTTTGCCATAATTTTCTACCCCTTTGTTATTTTTTCACCATAGTTTTATTGTCTCTTAAATGACCCCTGAAGGTTCTTGTAGGTGCAAATTCGCCTAATTTATGGCCAACCATATCTGAACTACAGTAAACAGGAATATGTTTTCTGCCGTTATGAACAGCTACAGTGTGTCCTACAAATTCTGGATAAATAGTTGAAGAGCGAGACCAAGTTTTTACAGCTTTTTTCTTGTCTTCTTCGTTCATTTTATTAATTCTTTCTAGCAACCTTTCTTCTACGTAAGGTGCTTTTTTTAAAGATCTACTCATTTTATACGCTCCTAGTTAATTCTTTTGATAATTAGCTTATCAGAATTCTTTTTGTTTTTTCTTGTTTTTAGTCCAAGAGTTTTCTTGCCCCAAGGAGTTTTAGGTGATGGTCTACCAATTGGAGATTTACCTTCACCACCACCGTGTGGGTGGTCGTTAGGGTTCATTGCTGAACCTCTTACAGTTGGTCTTATGCCCATATGTCTTGTTTTACCTGCTTTACCAGTAGATAAAAGTTCATGTTCTAAGTTTCCTACTGCACCAATTGTAGCGCGGCAATTTATGCCTACTCTTCTTGTTTCGCCACTTGGCATTTTTAAAGTCGCAAATTTGCCACTTTTTGCTACAAGTCTTGCACTTATTCCAGCGCTTCTTGCTATTTGTCCACCTTTTCCTTGTTGAAGTTCTACATTATGAACAACTGTTCCTGTAGGAATTCCTCCAAGTGGTAGGCAGTTGCCTACTTTTATTTCAGCTTCAGCGCCGTTTGTAACAGTGTCACCAACATTTAGTCCTTTTGGGGCTAAAATATAGCGTTTTTCACCATCTGCATAGTTTAGTAGTGCAATATAAGCTGAACGGTTTGGGTCATACTCTATACTTGCAACCTTTGCTGGAATACTGTCTTTATTTCTTTTAAAGTCAATAATTCTGTATTTTATTCTGTTACCACCACCTATGTGTCTCACAGTTATTTTACCTTGTGCGTTTCTACCACCTGTTTTTTTAACTGGTGCTAGTAAGCTTTTTTGAGGCATAGTTTTAGTTACTTCGTTAAAACTAGCCGTGGTAAAGTAACGACGAGCAGGAGATGTTGGTTTGTTCTTTTTAATTGCCATTTTATTTTCTCCCCCTACTATTAACTTAAGCTTTCAAAGAATTCGATTGGTTTAGAGTCTTCGGTTAATTTCACAAATGCTTTTTTATAAGCAGCTGTTTTACCACTTGTAGCGCCTTGACGCTTAAGTTTTCCTCTAACATTGGTTGTGTTAACACTGTCAACACTTACTCCAAAAATTTCTTCTATTGCTTTTTTAATTTGAACTTTGTTTGCAACTTTTGCTACTACAAAAGTATATTTTTTATTAGCTACATCTGCATAACTTTTTTCAGTTAGCAGTGGCTTTTTAATTATATCGTAATTTTTCATTATGCTAAATAAGCCCCCTCAATAGATTTTGCAGCCTTTTTAGTCAAAATAACATTTGTAGTTGCAACAACTTCGTAAGTGTTAAGTAAGTCAAATGTTGTTACTTTTAAATTAGGAATGTTTTTTGCAATTCTTACAATGTTTTCGTCTTTAGAGTCTAACACTAATAATGTTTTATTATTAAAGTTAAACGCATTTAGCATTTCTTGCATAAGCTTAGTTTTTGGTTGTTCAAAACTAAGTTCTTTTAAAACTGTAATTTCTTTAGCTGCAAGTTTAGCTGAAATTGCACTTTTAAATGCAACCTTTTTAGCTGTTTTGTTTATTTTTTTAGAAAAGTCTCTTGGTTTAGGTGCAAAAACAATTCCTGCGCCTTTCCATTGTGCACTCTTTGTTGAACCTTGTCTAGCACGTCCTGTACCTTTTTGTCTCCAAGGTTTTTTAGCGTGGCCTCTAACTTCACTTCTTGTTAAAGTACTTTTTGTGCCTTGTCGTTTGTTTGCTAATGTAGCAACTACAACTTCGTGAATTAAACTTTCGTTATAATCTGCACCAAATACTTCATCTTTAAGAGTAAGAGTGCCAGCTTGGTTTGATTTCATATCATATAAATTAATTTTTGGCATTTTTATCTCCTCCCCTTTAAGCTTTAACTGCTTTTTTAACTGTTAATAGACAACCTTTAGGTCCTGGAACTGCACCTTTAATTAAAAGTACATTTCTATCTGTGTCTACTTTAACAACTTTTAGATTTTGTACGGTAACATTGTCGTGTCCGTATTGTCCTGGCATTTTCTTGCCTTTAATAACACGGCTCATTTCACTAGTAGTACCAGTTGAACCAACGTGACGATGGTTTGGACCATTACCGTGGGTCATATTATGTCTTCTAAAGTTCCAACGCTTAATAGCACCTGAGAACCCGTGACCTTTTGAAATTCCTGAAACGTCTACAGCGTCGCCTTCTGCAAATACATCTGCTTTAAGCTCGTCGCCTACTTTCATATCTGATTGTCCGTCAATAATTAATTCACGAACATGTTTTTTGGGTGTTACTCCTACTTTTTTAAATTCGCCAAGTTCTGGCTTATTTAAAAGGCTTTCTCTTTTGTCTTCAAAAGCCACTTTTATAGCTTCGTATCCATCCTTATCTACAGTTTTCTTTTGAAGAACAGCACAAGGGCCGGCTTGAATAACTGTAACAGGAACAACTAGGCCTGAAGCATCAAATATTTGAGTCATGCCCAATTTTTTGCCTAATATTGCTTTTTTCATATTATTATCTCTCCTATCATTTATAAGTTATTATAATTTAATGTTAATATCAACACCAGCTGGTAAGTCTAACTTCATTAAACCGTCAACAGCTTTAGCACTAGGGCTATAAATGTCAATAACACGCTTATGCGTTCTTGTTTCGAATTGTTCACGCGAGTCTTTATGTTTGTGTGGTGAACGAATTACTGTAACCACTTCCTTGTTAGTAGGTAGTGGAATTGGACCAGAAATTTTGCAACCAGATCTTTCTGCTGCTTCCATTATTCTTGAAGCTGCTTGGTCAATTAAATTGTGGTCGTAAGATTTTAGTTTAACTCTAATTTTTTGTGTAGCCATTTAATCCTCCATATTCATTTGCTAACCTTCGTACAAATAATACACTTTACCGTGTGTATCATCTTGCTGCTCAAAAAAAATTTGATGTACATAGGATAGTCGCTTAAATCTTGTTAAGCTGGGTCAGTCAAAATTCTCTCCAAACTCATAAATGAATTAGTTCGTAGTAACTTTTAACTTCATTCCCTATTTTCTTCAGCTTTTATATTTTATACCAAAAGTCCGTGTATGTCAATAGTTTTAATGGTTTTTTATAAAACTTTCTCGTCAAAACTATTTAAGCCTTTTCAATTTAACATAACATTAAGGCTATTGCAAGCATAATTTTAAAATACTTTCAATTAAATTATAACCAAATTTTAGTAATTTATAATGATAAATAAAAAAAGATGCCTTATAAAAGCATCTATTTTTTTTATTCAGTTATTGTTCTAACTTCACCTATAAATTCATTTGCTTGTTTTTTCTCATTAGCATCATCATCTAAATTATATAAAACTTTACTAAGCCCATACATAAGTAACATTGCAAAAATACCAATTAATACAACCATTAAACTATAGAAGTAATCCCATACTGCAAAAACATTAGTTGAATTACGATATAATATATCTATTTTTGGCGCTAAATTTTCAAACATTCCAAAAGGAACACCGCTTGAACTAAACGAATAAAAATAATTAGTTGAATAACCTAAGCCTTGAAATAAAATATTAAACACATTTCCTATTATAAATAATATTAATGCTACTATAAATGCATTTAATAAATGCTTTAACCCAAATCTTATTTTACTTATTAAAATTGCATATGCACTACCTACAACAATTAATAAATGCCCCCATATATAAGCTTGAGCTCTTATGTATATAATTGTATCGTACCCTTCTAGAGCTGATGCTTCTACTAATGAAGCATACGCAAATGGCATATTTAAGCAAAAAGCTAGTGCTGCTGCTGTTTTGTTTTTAAATATTAAAGCTATAAATACAACTATATTACCAAATGGCAAACTTGTAAAGGTATAGCCTGAGGATCAAAGTCTTTTCTTAAAAGAATATCAATATTTCTCATAGAAATAACTGCAAGTGATAAAACTGCAATTACAACACCAACAATATATATTGTTTTATCAGACTTATTCTTTAATAAAAAATGTAATGCTAATAATATTACAAATGGTGATATTATATATAAAAAATGCCATATACTCCACATTTCAAATTGCATAAGTAGTTACTTCCTTTTTTTCTTTAGTATGTTATGTATTTAAATAACTATTCGTTATCATCATCTGTTGCTTCATTTAATTGTTCTAGTAACATATCTAAGTCTATGCCGTGTACTTCTGCTGCTTGTTCTATAGTTTCTACCTGACTAGCAGGACAAGATAAACAATGAAGACCAAACCCCATTAAAACCGCTACTATTTGTGGGTTATTCTGCATAACCTCACCTAAACTTGAATCTTTAGTAATTTTTTTCATTTATAACTCCTTAAAGTTTAGCTTTTAACTAAACTATTATTCCCTTACAACTAGGGCAAACAAACTCACCTTCATCTACTTGTGCATTACAATTAGGACATAAGCGTTTGCTTGTTTGTTTTGCTCCACAATTATAGCATGCAACTGCTTCCTTGGCAATTTGTTTTCCACAATTAAAACAGTTTTTTGTTTCTAGCTTATTTCTTGTAGAAAACTCTTCTTCTACTAACACATTGCTACTTGATGCTTGCTGTTTGTTATAAGTGTTTTCATAATTAGAATGTGGTTCGTTATTACTATTACTATTTTTACTTGCCATAAGTTGTTTTTCATACTCACTAGTATAAAAGTTGACTTGATCTGGGTTTTCTTCATTTATTTTATTATTAGTGCTTTGCTCTCTTATATAAGAGGTTTCATTTTTATCGTCGTTAACAAGTAAGCTTTCTTCGTTATTATTGTCTTTTTTTTCTTTTAACGATACTGCCATTTTATTTGGAATAAAAGTTTCAGTTATTTTAACTTTTTGTATATCTAGACCCAAACTTTCAAACTTACTTTTTATTGGCTTTAATATTCTATCAGATATATACGGGTTATTTTTTGCAAACTCTATTAATGGTAAATTTAATTTTGCTAAGTTTTTAATAACTTCATCACTTACCCAGTAACTTAACTGCTTTTCTACAACCTTTGGTTTTACATAAGCCCACTTTAATAAACAAACTTCAATAAATGTTTTAGCGTTTAAAACACTAAACGTAAACTCACCGTTTGCTCGCACTTTAGTTTTACCTAAGTGTTTGTCTTTTATTATAAAAGGTTGAATGCCAACAAAACTTCTTGTAAACTCCTGAGTATTTATAAAATACACTTCTGCTTTAAACTTTTCTTTTGGCTTTTTCTTTTTATTTTTTTTATCAAACTTAACTTTTTTTGTGGTAAGTGGCATAGCACCGGGTGTTAACTTATGCTTACCTTCAATAAAAACATCAGTAACCTTACCTTTGGTTGCTAAAACCGCAATAAAATTTTTCCTTACAAATAATGTTGTGCCTACTCTAATTTTGTTTCTTTTCAAGTTTGCAACATACATTAATTCATTAGCGTATTTATCAGGGCATTTTATTGCACTAGAAAATATATTTATTATTGTTTTGAATAAACCCATAATTACCTCTTTTAATATATTTTAAAGTATATCATAAATATAATTTATATTGCAATAAGCATGGTTAGTTATTACTTTAAAATAAAGTTTTTTAAAAATAAGACAAGCAATAATAATTTAAACTAGCCCTTCATATACATTAGTAACATACTAGGAGGATATTTATGAGAAGGTTAACCGAATTTTTGAGTAAGCCAGTTATTAGCTTATACGAGGGCAAAACTGAGGGAACTATAAAAAATGTTATTTTTAGTAAAACCTTAAAAAAAATAAAATGGTTAGTTTTATTTAATGACAAAGATATGCTAGAGCAAAAATTTTTGCCTGCAAGTGCTATTTATAGTGTAGGAGAAAATGCAGTTGTAATAAAAAACAATCAAGAAATAACGCCGAATATTGCTAATGAAAATGAGCAAAAACAAAACAATCCAATTAATTACCCTTTATATACTATTACTGGAAAGTTTGAAGATACTGTTACAGATGTTTTATTTGACGATAAAAATACAGTAGCCTTATTAGAATTAAAGTCAGGTAAACAACTTACCTTATCAGACATTGTAGTAAACGGGCACGATAGTTTAATATTACAAGATGCTAATAATCCTATTAATATAAAAAGTTTTAAGAAGAAAAACTTCCCCAAAGTAGATAAAGAAAAAGCAACACAAAAAGTAAAAGCTTTAAGTGCAGAAACTTCTAACTTTAATAGTGATGAAAGTGATGAAAATACCACAAGCGATATAATAAAAGAAGATAATTTTATAAAAGGAGAAAATAATAGAAATAATATGCAAAATCAAAATGAAAAAATAAATAAACCTGAACAACCTAAGCCTGAAGTTAAATTAAAACCTAACCCTACTCAAAAAAGTAGCGAAGAAGAAAGTAAAACAGATAAGCCTAAAATAAATGAAGAAAAAGTTAAAGCTAATAAAGTTGAAAACAACCTACCAAAAACGGAAACTAAAGTTGAAGATAAAAAGCCTGAAACAACCACTAAACAACCTGAACAAGTAAAGAAACTAGCCAATAAAACTAAAAGTGAACAACAACCAAAAGCTAGCACTAAACCAAAGCAAAAACCAAAAGCACAACCACAATCGAAGGAAAAAGAACAAACTAAAACAAATAATAAAAGTGCATCAAAACCAAAAAAACAAGCAAATAATAAAACAAAACAAACTAAAAATGAACAAAAACCAAAAGCTAATAAAAAACCTCAACAAAAAGCAACACCAAAAGCTAATAACCAAAAAGAAACTACCCAACCTAAATATAATAAAAGCAAAAAAACAAGTAGCGGGCAAGCAACTAATGAAAATAACACTACTAAAAACTCATTAGTAGACCTTCCTATTTTTCCTGACCAAATTACAGATAAGCAACCTAATGAAGACTGTCAATCGTTTGAGATTACTAAAGGAATTGACGAAGCAAATGAAAAACTCTCTAACGCAAAAAAAGACCTAATAGCAAAAAAGAATGACTTAACTAAACAAATTGGTCTAATTAAAAAACAAGTAAAATTAGCTAACAAACAAAAAAAGAATGTTAAACCCAAAAAACAAATAATACCTAAAACAAAAAAACAAATTGAAGAATATAAAAACACTCAAAAACAAATTGAAGAAAAACAAAAAAAGAAAAAGAAAAAAACTTATGTATTTAATCAAAACACTGCTAAACCAAATAGAGTGATTGGTCAAAAAAACTTTTTATTAAATAGAACTAGCCAAAAAAATATTTACACTATTAATAAAGAGTTAATTGTAAAACAAGGCGAAATACTAACTCAAGCAGTCATAGATAAAGCATTAATATGTGGCAAACTGCCAGAGCTTATTAAATTTAGTAAATAAGATAAAAAAAACTTAAAGCTTTAACTTTAAGTTTTTTATTTTTTACTCTTCGTCTTTTTTAGTATTCTTTTTATTAGTTGATTTGTTTTCGTTACTACTTTTAGATTTAGAAGTATCTTTTTTCTTAGGTTCTTTTTTAGGAGTGTTTGTTTGTTTTTGTTTGCCTTGTTGCTTAGTATCTTCTTCATCGTCGTAATAAATTATGTTACCTGAAGAATCTTTATAATATGGCTTATCTTCAGAGTCGTAGAAGAATTCATGTCCGTTTGCATCATAGTAGCGTTGAATTACTTTTCCGCTTTCTAGTTCTCTTATTCTAGCATTTTGGCCTTTAATAAACTCTTCTTTTAAAGCAATTTCTTCATCTTTTGCTTCTAAAATACTTTCTTGTTTATTTAATGCTTCTAATTTTTCTTTATAAAGCATTTCTTTTTCAACCATCATAGTGTTTGCTGTGTCTAGCTCTTCTTCAAGTTCTTGTTTTTCTTTTTTAAGTTTTTCAACAAATTCTTTATTTCTTTGTTCTACTATATCATTTAACTCGTCGTAAACTTTTTTAGCAAACTCATTAAATTCGCCGTTCATTGCTTTTTCTAGGTAGCCTCTTTGCTCTTCAATTTCTCTGTTTCTTTTAGAAATTTCTTCATCTATTGCTGCAATGTCTTTATTATAACGGTTTGTTATTGCTGCTACTTCTTTTTCTAGCGTTTGTTGTTTTTTAACTTCATCTGCTTGTTGTTTTCTTATATAGTTAGAGTCAATTTTGTTAGTAGCATTTGCTATGCTGTCTCTAAGCCTTTCTAGGTTTTCTTTTATGTCTCTTAACTTTCTTTGAAGTGTTTTTGTAGCTTCTGAGTATGCTCTTGTGTGAGAGTCTTTTTCACTTTCTAATTGCTCAATTTCCATTTTAAGTCTTGAGCGGTTACCTAAATAGTATTCAGCTTCTCTCATTGCTCTTTCCATAACTAAGCTACCATTTAAGTCTAGTGATGAAAAGTCGTATTTATCATGTTCTACTGCGCCTGCTTTTGCACGCTCTAATTGTTCTTGTTCGAACAATGCTCTTTTTTCTAAGTAGTCTTGCAAGGCTGGTATGCCTTGTTTTATTTCTTTTCTACTGAATAAAATTTCATAGTCTACAAACTCTGGTATTGTTTCTACTGCTTTATCTAAATTATTAAGCATATATTCAAAGTTATAATAAAGGTCTGATATTACTGCTTTTCTTCTTGCTCTTAAGAAAATTATTAAAAGCGTACCTAAACTAAAAAATATTGTAGGAACTAAGCTTGCTTGGAATAATGCTAGCATAGGCTCTTCACTTGTTCTTAATGCACTAAAACTAAGTGCTAGGAATAAGAAAGTAAATATGTTAATAATATTTTTTGCATATATAACAACTTGTTCATATGAACTTGACTTAAAAGGCCTTTCAATACACTTATTTTGTGTTAAAAAATTACTAGGTAATTTTTCCCTACTTAGCATATATTGTTGCCACTCATAACGCATTGGTTTAGGAATGGTTTTCATAAGATTGTTAAACTCTACTAAATTTTCTTCATTAACAAATGGCTTTTTTTCTAGATAATTATTAATTTTATTAACAGCTTTGTTTGTTCTAATTTCTATAGAAAAACTTGTGCTAATAAAAGTAGCAACAACTAAAATACCAATAACCATAAGGGCTAGGAACATAGTGCTACCTAAGCCTAAAAGTTCTGACAAGCCTTCAAAAGCATTTTGGAAACTATCAAAAATGTTTAATACTAAACTTGAATACATAAATTTTCTCCTTGCATATACACATTAGGGCATATTTAACGTGCTTTTAATTAAAGCACAATTTATTTAATTAAATTATAGGTTTTGTTTGTGGTTTTGTCAAACATTTACAGTATTATTTAAGTGAAACGAGTAAATAAGTTTTTTAGTTACTTTTGGCGAGTTAGCTTCATCCCATGCTTTTTTGTAAAGGTTTAGTTGAGTTGCATATTTTTTTACTAAATTTTCTGGCTTATTAATTCTGGATGTTTTATAGTCTAAAATAATAACTTCTGAGCCTTTTATAATAATTAAATCTATAATTCCTTGTATTAATATTTTGTCTTCTACTTGTGAGTTTTTAAACACTTCTTTATACGGAATATACATCATAAATTGTTGTTCTTTTAGCACTTTGTCTGCTGAGTTGAATAATTGTTTTAAATTAACAATGGCTGTAAGTATTTTTTTGCAATCTATTAATTCAAATGTATTTTGTGGCAATACTTTATTATTTATTAAATTAGTTATTTGCGTTTTTACTTGTTCTAGCGTTGTGTTTTTAAAACTAATATGCTCCATGACTAAGTGATACACGCTTCCAATTAACGAAAAGTCTAGTTCTTCATTCAAGTTATAAACTTCATTTGTTTTAAACTTTTTTATTGAGTAATTATTTATGTTTTCTTCTTGTTGTTGAGTCACTTCTGTAACTGAACTTTTTGTTAAAATATCTAAACTGTTTTTATAAGCATACTCAAAATTAAATATTTTTTCAAAAGCGTTTAGATATGTATTATCAGGTTTACCAAACACTAACTTTTTAGGTTCTATTTCTTTTTCTATTAAATTATCTAGTTTGCATACTTCAAACTCAAAAGTAGCGTTATTATTTAATTTAAGATTTAAACTTTGAGAGTTGTTTTGTATGGTGTTAAGTTGCACATTACTTAAACTACCGAGTACCCATTCTAAATAACTTTTTGCGCTTTTTACGCTATAAGTAGTATTAATGCTTTTTAATTTTTGTAAATCAGTCTTTCCAACCAAAACTAAATGGTTTTTAGCGCGAGTTATAGCCACGTAAAACAGCCTCATCTCCTCAGCCAACTCTTGCGTTTTGTTTTTTAAACTTATAACATTTCTAGCTAGAGTGTTAGTTTTTGTTCTGTTTTGTAAATCATAATACCTAACGCCAAAACCTAAATCTTTATTTATTAAAATTTCATCCAACATTGGCTTTTTAGTAAAATCTTTACCTGCATTTGTTAAAATTACTATAGGGTATTCTAAACCTTTACTTGAATGTATTGTTGTAACAGTTACGCTATTTGCAGTAGTGTTTGAGGTTATTTCAAACTCTTCTGTGTCAGCATAAGTTTCAATATAATCTACATATTTAAATAAGTTATTTTCTAGTTGAGGTTTTTTGCTTGCATTAATTAACATTTTTATGTTTTCTACTCGCTCTTTTCCGTTAGGAAGTGAGTAAAAGTAATTGTTTAGGTCGTACTTTTCTAATATTTTAGTTATTAACTCAGGCATAGTTAAATGCTTTAGTTGTGACCTGAAATGCTCTAAGTCTTTTAACATTGATTTAACTTTTATAGTAACATCACTACTTTTATTATTTTGTATATAATTAAACACAGCTTGATAAAAGTATTCTTTATCTTGGTTTTGTATTCTTATACTGCTAAGTTGGTCATATGTCACATTAAACATATTAGAAGTTAACACGCTTGTTAAAGCAATATCATCTTGCAAATTATTTATTAGCCTTAAATAATTATTAATTAAAGAAGCCTCGTAAGTTTTGTAAACTTTACGGTAATATTTTGCGTTTACAGGAATATTAAAACTTTCTAGTTCACTACAAAGCGTTTTTATGTAGTCTCCCCTTACCCTTGTTAAAATAGCAATATCTTTAAACTGCACATCACTATATTCTTTTTGATCCGTATTATAAATTTTTGTTTGCAAAAAGTCTTTAATTTTACCTGCTATTATTCTTGCTTCTATTGTTGCAAGGCTTGCTTCTTTACTACTGCTTGTTTGCTCAGTTAATTTATTATGATCATCTAACACGCTATAAACTTTTTCTTCTTTCTGTTCGTCTTTAACTTTTAAATTTTTAAACTCTTTATCATCTATAATATTAACGCTAACAAAAGGTAATTTGTTAGTTTTTTCTTTATAGCTTGCACCTGCAACAAAACTAGCGGTGTTTTTATAATCAACACTAGCAGTGTTTGCCTGCATTATATTACTAAACACAAAATTTGCAAAATCAAGCACTGCTTTTTCGCTTCTAAAGTTTTTGTTTAGGTCAATTTTTAAACTATTACTATCCGTTTTATATTTTTCATATTTATTTACAAATATTTGTGGGTCGCACTCTCTAAACATATAAATGCTTTGCTTAACATCACCAACCATAAACGCATTATTATTGCTGGTAACTCTAGATAAAATTTGTTCTTGCAAGTTGTTAGTGTCTTGATACTCATCTATAAATACATATTTGTATCTTTTTTTTATTGCTTGTTGTAATGTAGTGTTATTTAATATTTGAAGTGCATAATACTCTAAATCGTTAAAGTCAAGTAACGCTTTATCTTTTTTTAGTTTAGAGTATTCCTTATCAAAAGCCTCTACTACTTCTAACATTTTTAACAAGTTGGGTTTAGCTTTTACTAAGTGTTGTTTAACTTGTTCTATATTATCTCCACCTAACATAGCTTTAAAAGAATCTAGCACTTTTTTAAGTTCTTGTTTATCTTGTTTAATTTCTTCTTTTAAAGGTTTTTCATCGTCTGCCACTTTTGAAGGAATAGATGAAAAACTACCAATATTTATTAATGCTTTAATATTTTGATTAACCGTGTTAGTTGTTTTTATGCTTTTAATAGTTGCTAGTATACTTAAAGTTAATTCTTGCAGTTTTTCACTTTTAATTTCACTTGCTCTTTGATTATATTTATTGAACTCAATAGTAAAATGCTCTATTAATTCAAGCAAACTGTTATTAAAATAATGTGCAACCAAGTTAGTATTAAGTTGGTCATTATATGTAGTATGAACAACTTGTTTTATAAAACTTTTGTAATCATATTTTGTTTTTAAAAATGAGTATATATTTAATATAGAGTTTTTAAATTCTACATCTCTTCTTTTTTTATTGTATGTTTCAAAAAGTGTATTAAACTCAACATCATCTTTTTTTATGTAACCATTTAATACAGCATTTAAACTATCGTTTTGTAAAATTTGAGCTTCTTTGTCTTCTAACACTTTAAAGGCTGGGTCTACACCCACTTCATAAAAATATTGCTTTATAATTTTGCTACAAAATGTATGTAGTGTTGAAATGTCTGCAGTTGATATTGCATCTAACTGCTCTTTTAAATTTTCGTTTTCTTTAGCTTGTTCGGCTATATTTTCATAAATTTTTTGTTTCATCTCGCTAGCAGCAGCGTTTGTAAATGTTACTATTAGCATATCTTTAATATTTGCTTTTTCATTACTTATTAAATGCAGTATGCGTTTTATCATTGTGTATGTTTTACCGCTACCAGCAGAAGCAGATACTAGCAAGTTTTTACCAGTTGTAGTTACAACTTGTTGTTGTTCTTTTGTTAAGTTACTCATTAGTAACTGCCTCCTTAAAAGTGTTTTTAGTTATTTTACTTTTTTGTTCTCTTTTTACATTTTTAAAATCTTCACTAAATTTACAAACTGCGTTAAACTTGCAGTAATCACAAACGCTAAACGAATTTTCTGCATAAGGTGTAGGCGTTATATTGCCTTGTAAAATTTCTGTAATTGCCTTTTTACTTAGTTTTAAAGTGTAGTCTTCAATGTTTTTAAAATCTTCTTCATCAAAACTTCGTTTTTTAGAGTAATGATCTAACTCGGTAATATTATTTTTGCTTGTTTTAAAGGTTGCATTAATTAACTGTGACTTAGGACTTGTAGGGCTAAGAGTTTTATCCATAGCCTTTATTACTTTAAAATTGTTTAAAAATGTGCCTTCCATTTTATAAATTGAATGTTTTTGTGTAGTGACGTCTTCATCAAACTCATTTTTTATAGGAAAGTAAAACACGCCAGCGCATTTTTTGTTAGTTAAATTTTTAATCACGCTTGCATATATAAATAACTGAATTTTTTTGCCTGAATATAAATCTTTAAATGCAAACTTGCTATTACCTGTTTTATAATCTATTACTCTAAAGTAATCATCATAAAAGTCTATTCTATCTATAATTCCACCAAAAGTTATAGTTTTATTTTTAACTTGTAGTTTTAAAGCTGTTGATTCATCCTTTATGCCAAAACTAAATTCTAATTTTTCAATGTTAAAGTCGCTATTTAAGTTAGAGAAATATATTGCTTGAACTAACCTTAGCGCTTCTTGCTTTATACTTTCTATTAAGTTTTTATTTTCTTTAGTGTTAATAATAAAAGAATATTCTGGTTTTGATAATATTCGGTTTATAAGTAAACTTGCAACTTCACTTAGGTTTTGATTATGTAATGAGTTTTCAGCTTTTAACATTGCACCAAATTGTTCTGCTACTGAGTGTAGTATGTTACCTACATCAAGAGGGGTTAAACCTGCCCTTTGCTTTTCTTTTACTTTTAAACCGTAATCTAAAAAGTGTTTAAACGGGCATGCAAAATAACTTTCTATTTGGCTTATTTTTGTTCGCTTTTTATTAAAAAACAACTCATCTGCATTTTTAATATTTTGAAAAGTGTTTTTATAATCAAAAAGGTCAATTAAATTATCTAAATACTCTTTTCCATATAACTTTTGTAAAGTGTGATAAAGCGTACTAACTGCTTTATAATTAAATGTGTTGTTATTATTATAAACTTGTTTAGCTTGTTCGATTAGTTTAGTTACTGCTACTTTAGGGTTAGCATAGTAAAAGCTGTAAGCAAGTGCTTTACTATTTTCTGAAGTGTATTTTGTTGGTATGTAGTCTTCTAAACTATAAATAGGTAAGTTAATATATTTACCATTAACTGTTATATAAAATAACTTTTCAAACTCTGTTAAAGCTAGTGATTTTTTTTGTTGTTTACCTTCATTACTAGTTAAAGGGTAACTAAGTATAAGCTTATTGTTAGCAGTTAAAAGTAACTGAAAAAAATTAAACTTAGATTTTTGATTTAGTTGATTAATGCTTGGCTCTAATTTTACTTTTGCGTTAATGTCGTTTAGTTCCTCATCTAAAATTATGCCAACATCTAATTTATTTTGAGGTACTTCTCCGTCTACAGCTCCTAAAACGCATAGCATATTAGTTTTAGAAAAATTATTATTGTTAATGTCACCCACAAAAACGCTATCCACGCTTACTGGTATTGTAGAAACATTTGTTGCATTTAAGCCCTCATTAAGTAAATTATAAAATTCAGCTATAGTTACTTTTTCGTTTTGTAGTATTTCTGTAAGTTCTTGCAGTAAATTATCTACTTTATCATAAACTTGAGTGGTTATTTTTTGCTCAACATAATTATTTGATAGTTCATATTCTTTTTCTAGGTTTTGTAATTTTTCTTTTACATTTACATTCTTTAAAAACTCTTTTAAAGTGTTTACATGCTCTTTTACTGTTTTATTATTATCTTTATTTAAAATAGCTAAGTTATTTACTATTTTTTTACGTGCTTGTTCTATTATTTGCGTGTTTTCATCCTTTTTATTAAACGCAAATTCTTTTAAAAACTGTGTATTTGTAATTCCATATTTTAATACAAAGTCTTCAAACTTATTTTGTTCTTCAAAAGTTAAATCAGTAAAGTAATTTTTACTAAAACTTAAAACATCATTAGTTAAAAGGTTATTTTTAACTGCATTTAAGGCATTTATAATAAACTTAACATAAATATGTTCAGTTAGTACTTTACTTTTATCTATAAAATACGGTATTTTATAGTTTTTAAAAACTTGTTCAATAACAGGAGCGTATTGTTCAATGTTTGCTACTGCTACGTTAATATCTTTGTACCTATAATTATTTAATATAATGTTTTCAGTAATTTTACTTGCAACAAACTGTACTTCTTCTTTAACTGTTTTTGCTTGCACTAACTGAACTGCATCTGTTTTTAATTCAACCTGGTTTTTATTTAAAGCATAAAAATTTTTAGCAATATGATTAAATTCATTAGGTAAGTGTTCTGTATCGTTTTTTATAATGTCTTTTAACTGCATACTATAAAGTTTTGCAATTGTTGTTAAGTTTTCGTACATATTAGTAGGATAAATGTTTTGGTTGTTTTGTTTAGTATTTGAAGCAAAACCTACATTAACACTACTAGCATACTTAATTAAGTTTTGAATAATTAAATATTGCTTAGGTGTAAAATTGTCAAAAAGAGCAAAATAAAAATGAGTGTTTTTAATAAAGTCGCTATTTGGTAAATTTTCAACTAATAAACTTAATTTAGTATTAGCATCTAAATAACCTGATTTTAATAATAATTCATACTCTTTATATATTAAAAATATATCGTGCATTTTTAATTTAAGTGCTAAGTTTTCACCCGTATAACTATTTTCAAACTCTTCAGGTGTAATATTGCAACTTTTTAGTTGAGTTATTGTTTCAAATATGCTTTTTGCAAAGCCTGTTAATTTTGTAGCTTTTTTATATGCCTTTAACTCATTTTGTTTATTTAAAATAATTTTTGTAACTAGCATAACGCCGCTTTGTTTTGTTAATAACTTTTTATTATCAGTTTGAGCGTTTAATACTTTTGTAGCTAGTTTAGAAAGAGTTATAACTTCTATATTAAAGGTGCTTTTTATTGAAAGCTTTTCAAATACGCTTTTTTCTGCATTTAGAGTAAACCTATCTGGCACTACTAAAAACTGCTTAGCGTTAGTATTTTCAACTGCTAAGTTTAGTTTGTCTAAAATCATATTAAAAGCATGTAAATAAGTGTTAGAAATATATAAGTTATACTGCATTAAAACTCTCCTTTTACTTACTTTAATAATACCATTTTTTAATGGTTTATCAAAATTAAATACATACAAAAACACAAGAGATACACTCTTGTGTTTTAACTAAGTTTTTATTTAACTGTTATTTATATTTTTTACTTGTGTTGATCTTAATTTCATTAGTTTATCTTGTAGTTGTTTCACTTTTACGCTTAAATCTTTATTTACATTAGTTAGCTCGCTAATTTTTTGTTCTTTTTTTCTCATATCAACTAACGCTTTTCTTAAACTTTCATTAGCGAAATTGCATTCTTTTTTAAGTGTTGTGCTTAACTCTAAGTTTGCACTCTTTTTAACAAGTTTTACAAGCCCCATAAAAAGCCCTTTTAGTTCGTCGTCAGTTAACTTGTTTTTATTCTCACTTGGTTTTGGGTTATTTTTAGGAAAAGCTAACACTTTAGCATTGTTTAATGATGTTTGTTTTTTAGGCATTATTGCATCTAACTTTTTGTTTATTTTTTCTATTAGTTTAGAGTCATTTTTTAGCATACTTCTATACTTATTTTGGTATCTTATCATATCAGATACACTATTATTAGAAAGTACTAAACAACTGTTTCTTACGCTTTTACCTTCTCTTTGTTTTTGCAGTATAAAGTAAGCCAAATCATATTCTTGTTTTTTTGTGAATTCTTTAAATTCTTGTTTTTGATGGTCTTTTAAACTTATATTTAAATAATCTCTTCTTTTTTTATTATCTTGTAACTCGCCCAGTTCTAAGTAGTAATAATTTCTTACACTATTTGGCTTTCTGTTTGTTAACTTTGCATATTCATTAAAAGCATAAGTTAAAGGTAAGTTTTTACGCCTGCATGTTGCTACAAAGTCAAAAAGTGTTTTAACCTCATCATCTTCCCATTGACAATAATTTTTATTTTGCATAGTTTTACTCCTTTACAAAAAAATTATTAACTAAAAAAGTTATTCTATACATACTAGTTTAAAATTATTAAATTTATTCAATATGTAATATGTAAAGGCATTGTAAACATAAATATATTAATAAAATAAATAAATAGAGGAAGTGCAAATGAATTATTATTTACACTTAAAAAGTAATTTTGATGCCATTATAGAGGTTAATAAAACACATTTTGGAACAGTTAAAAATAACTCAGTTAATGCTCTAAGCTTAGAAATAGAACAAGGTCATACTATTTTTTTAAAGGTGTTGCCTATTTCTTATAGTGTTAACACAAATAATTTGCTACCTTATGTTACTAAATTAACTTGCAAGAATAACTTGCTTGAAATAACAAGCGATTTAATAGATGTTACCAACTACCCTAACAATAACTATGAGCTTACTCTTAATAAAAATGTTTTTTATAGTCACGAAATGCCAGATGTTATGTGTCAAGAGTCTTTTAATATAAAAAACGAAAAACATACATTTACCGTTTTTAATGATGGAATTAATCAGGTAACTATTCAAGGCAAAGAACTTTTATTTACTCATAAGATTGTGCAAGAGTTAAAAACAGCCGAGGTTGAAAAAATAAAAGGAAAAGATGTATTTATTATTACAGCTAAAACAAAAGATGATAGATTATGTGTTTTAATTGTTGGCTATTTTAATAATAAATATCAAATACTTAAACAAAGCATAGCTAGTAAAATAGAACACGAAAATAATAACTTAACAATTTTAACCAAACTAAATGATATAGCAAAACACGGACTAGTTGAAGAATTTGAGATAATTAATCAAGAGTTAAAATTAAAAAAAGATTATACTGTATATATAAAAGAAAAACCAAAAACTGTTAACATTCCTGAGCTTGTTCCTTATGCATTTTTAGAAGCTATTAAAGTTAAAAACTTTTTATTAGCGCGTAGTTATCTTACTGAAGAGTTAAGTAGCACACTGCAAGACGAGCATTTAAGTGAATATTTTGGTGACTTTACTGATGTTAAACCACCAACATATGAAAAACAGCCAGATAACAAAGTAGCACTTGTATATAAAGGCAAAAAGACAGTTGCAAAAGTATTTAATGTTAAGTTAGAAAAAAACAAAATAAGTAACTTTGCTGATGGTTAATTTATTTGCCATTTAATATAAAATAATAGTATAATTCTTTTAAGCATTTTAATAAGTGCTTAAAGGAATTTTTTATGTCACAAATTTATATAATATTTTTAATAACAATACTAGTAGGCTTATTCATTGCAGGCTCATCTTTTAGTAGACTAGTTAAGGTATATAATAAGTACAACACAACAGCATATGTTAATATAACTGCTGGACAGTTTGTTGCTGCTGCTTTTGACCATTTAAAACTACCAGACTACAGAATAGCAGTAAGTAAAACTTCTTTTTCTGATGCTTATGTACCAAGTAAAAAAATTGTTATATTAAGTAAACAAAACTTTTATAGCAAAACGGTATCTTCAATTGCTGTAGCAGCACATGAAGTCGGGCATATTATGCAGTATCAAAGCGGAAGTGGCCTATTTGCAATAGGGCAATTGTTTAGAAAAATTAGTAAGTTAGCAGATTATTTACTATTTCCAAGTTTACTTGGTGGTGGTATTTTGCTTTTATTTTTTAACGAATATGCAACACTAGGAAGTGCATTGTTTTTAATTGGAGCATTACTTTATATATCTACTTTTATATTAAAAATAGTTACAATACCGCTTGAAATGGATGCTAGCAAAAGAGCATTAGAATTATTAAAAAGCGAACGCATTTTAGATGCAGACGAACTAAAAGGTGCTAAAAAAGTACTAAGAGCGGCTGGTTTAACATATGTTGGTAGCATATTCCATAACTTATTAAGACTAATAAGGGGCATATTTAGGTCCTTTAGCTAATAATAAAACTTAAAAGGAGTAAAAACTATGTTTTTATTTAGCGGAGCATATTGGGAGTATTATTTAATGGGTATTATTTTATTACCCGGCATAATACTTGCAGCATATGCACAAATAAAAGTAACAAAAACTTTTAATAAATACTCTAAAGTTACTAGTACAGGAAATGTAACAGGTGCAGAGTTTTCTAGGCAAATTTTAAGAGAAGCAGACTTAGAACATATTGAAGTTACAAAATCAAATGGTACTTTAACTGACCATTACAACCACAAAAAAGGCGTTATAGCTTTAAGTGAAGGTGTTTACTCTTCTACGAGTGTTGCAAGCTTAGGAATTGCAGCTCACGAAATAGGACATGCACTTCAATATAAGCAAGGTTATTTTCCTGTAAAATTAAGAAGCTTTTTAGTACCTTTTACTAGTGTAATATCTAGCTTGTTATGGCCTTTAGTATTTTTAGGCATATTTTTAGGCTTTGGAACACAATCTGGTGGTGCTTTAGGTACTATATTTGTGTGGGGCGGTATTACATTTTTTGGTTTAGCGGTATTATTTAACCTTGTTACATTACCAGTAGAGTTTGACGCAAGCAGACGAGCTAAACGTTTACTACAAGATAGTGGCCTAGTAAATGCAATGCAAGCTAAGAATGCACAAAAGGTTTTAAAAGCAGCAGCACTAACATATGTTGCAGCGTTAATAATTGCAATATTAAACTTATTAAGGTTTGTATTAATTGTAATGGGTAGAAGTAGAGATTAATATTTAAATAAAAAAAGAGCATTTGCTCTTTTTTTTGTTTCCTCTATAATGGGAATAATTAACATTATTTAATTATTACTTTTTAACATAAGTAGCGCAAAAAGCACTTTTTCTACTGCTTAGTACGCTTATACCGTTAGCAGTGCAGTTGCCTTCTCTGTTAAACATACAAGAACGAGCTTTACATTTAATACCAACGTTTTCATTTTCTTTATAATTTTTTTCTATGTTTCCTACTTCCATCATTAAGTTCTGAGAAGCGTCTTGAGCGTTAATAGGCAATTTTTTTTTATTCTTTTGATAAGTCTTACAATTAACATCAGCAGACACCACTATATTGTTTGCTGAGCAGTGCAAACATTTATTAAAGTTACATATACTTTTTTTACAACTAACATCCATCTTATTACCTCTTAAGTAAACTGTTTTTAGTGTTACCTTGCTAATAAATTTTTATTCATTTGACACAAGGCAACTTTTAATTATACAATTGAGTGAACAAGGAGGACAATATGCTAGTAATATTAAAAGAAGATGTAAAAGGCTCAGGAAAAAAAGGACAAGTAGTTGAAGTTAGCGATGGCTATGCAAGAAACTTTTTGTTAAAAAAGAATAAAGCAGTTGTAGCAACTAATACTGCAATTAATGAAGTTAAGCAAAAGGAAAAAGCTGACGATTTTCATGAAAAAATAAAAAAAGAAAAAGCACAAGAAGAATGTAATAAAATAGATGGTAAAACAATTACACTAAGCGTTAAAGTTGGTGAAAACGGTAAAGTATTTGGCAGTGTAACAAGTAAGGAAATTGCTAAAGAATTAAACAAACTAGGCGTTGAAGTAGATAAAAAGAAAATTAACTTAAAGCCAATAAAAAATGTAGGTACATATAACTTTGAAATTAAGTTTTATAAAAACATATCAGCAACAGTAACTGTAAAAGTAACAGCTGAGTAATTTACTTATATTTATAAAAAAAGAAGTGTTTAAACACTTCTTTTTTTTGTTCACATTAATAAAGGAATTATTTTAATTCTACAGTTGCGCCAACTTCTTCAAGTTTAGCTTTGTATTCTTTAGCTGTTTCTGTTGGTACTGCTTCTTTTAAAGTTTCAGGAGCGCCATCAACTAAACCTTTAGCTTCTGATAAGCCAAGACCTGTGATTTCTCTAACTGCTTTAATTGTAGCAATTTTCTTAGCTGAATCAACTTTTGCTAATACAACGTCAAATTCGCTCTTTTCTTCTTCTTCTTCTTTGTCTTCAGCTGCTGGAGCCGCTGCTGCTGCAACTGGAGCTTGAGCTGATACGCCGAATTCTTCCTCTAACATTTTTACTAGTTCGCTTACTTCTACGATTGATAGAGTTTTAATTTCCTCTACAAATTTTTTTAAATCTGCCATTTTTTATTTCTCCTTTTTATTTAAAATTATTCTTTTTCTGCAATAGCGTTAAGTGCTAATGCAAGCCCTTGTGTTGGGGCATTTAATACTCTTGCAAGGCTGGTAGCTGGACCATTTAACACACTTAGTAGTTGTGCCACAAGAACCTCTTTTGTTGGAAGTTGAGATAGTGATTTTACATTATCTTCGCTAACAACTTGACCATCAAGCAGGCCAAACTTTACAGACATCTTTTTAGTGTTTTTAATTGCTTCTACAATAATTTTTGCAGGAGCAACCTCATCTTCGTAACCAAAAGCTACTGATGTTGTGCCACTAAGGTGAGCATCTACGCCCGAAATGCCTAGATCATTTAAAGCTCTTAACAATAGTTTGTTTTTATAAACTTTATACTCTGAGTTGCTTTCTTTAAAGTCTCTTCTTAATTTATTAGCTTCTGCAACATTAAGTCCTTTGTAGTCTACAAAAATAACTGATTTTGCTGATTCTAGCTTTTCTTTGATCTCTTCAACAAGTTGTTTTTTGTTTTCTAAATTAGTACTCATTTTGGCCTCCTTTATTTAATGTGGTAATAACAAAACCCTTATGCTTAAATAGCATAAGGGTTAAAATTTTTTTCAAAATATTGACCTTATAACTACCTCGGCAAGTGTATAAACATTAAATTGCAATTAATATTGCAATGCTTGCTGTCTTAAGCATTAAAAGTATTATTAAATTACTTATAAATATTAGCATTATTATATGCTATTGTCAAGCACTATATGTAAAATTATAAATTAAAAATGTTTGTAGTTATTTGATAATAGTTTTTTAAAACTTTTTTTATAGCATAGCAATTATAATAGTCTTTAACATTATCGCTGTTTTCTTTATTATATATTTTTTAATGTTTTAAATATTGTTTACGAGTGTTTAAATTTTTCTTATCTAACCCTTTCTATTTTAATATAGGTCTTAGTTTTTCATCTAACTCTTATCTATATTCTTTAATACAAATTAATAATTCTTCACTCATAGTCTTGCTACCAATGTTTTGATGGAATATTTTCACTCTTCCTAAGTGTATTTTTAAAGCTTTTTTATAATTTTCGTTCAATTGTAAAATCATCTATTTAATATATTCTACTTTTTATTATTAACTTCTATAATCATTTTTAATTCTTTTACTCGTTTTTATAAACAAACACCTTATTAAAATAATACTAAATTTACTATAGCTAATATGATTAGTAAATAATTAAAAAAAATAAAAAAACAAGCATAATATTACGCTTGTTTTTTAAATAAATGTTTAAATCAAATTAAACAACTTTATAATTAAATTTTACTCCAGGTCCCATTGTTGTAGTAAGTGTAGCTGATTTAATATAAGTACCTTTTGATGCAGCTGGTTTTGCTTTTATAATTGTATTCATAATTACATCTAAGTTTTCACTTAATTTTTCAGCACCAAAACTAGCTTTGCCAATAATTAAGTGCATATTGTTATTTTTGTCTAATCTGTACTCAACTTTACCTGCTTTAACATCATTTATAGCTTTTGCTACATCTGTTGTTACAGTACCGCTTTTAGGGTTAGGCATTAAACCTTTAGGTCCTAAAATTCTTGCTACTTGACCAACTTTAGCCATCATATCAGGTGTTGTAATACAAACATCAAAGTCTAACCAACCACCTTTTATTTTGTCTATAATTTCTTCTGAACCTACAACGTCTGCTCCCGCTTCTTTTGCAGTTTTTTCAGCTTCGCCTTTAGCTATTACTACTACTTTTACTGTTTTACCAGTTCCGTGAGGTAATACAACTACGCCTCTTACTTGTTGGTCTGCTTGGCGACCATCAACACCTAATCTTAGGTGAAGTTCTACAGTTTCATCAAACTTTGCTTTTGCTGTTTTTAAACAAAGGTCAATTGCTTCTTTTGGTTGATAAAGTTTGCTAGGTTCTACTAACTTGTTTACTTCTGAATATCTTTTACCTTTTTTCATTAAAAATTTCCTCCTTGTGGTTTTAGCAAATGAAATTAAAATTTTTCATTCTCCCACTTAATCTTCTACAGTTACGCCCATGCTTCTTGCTGTTCCTGCAATAATATTAATTGCTGCTTCAACATCGTTAGCATTTAAGTCTGGCATTTTTGTTTCTGCAATTTCTTTTAGTTGTTCTTTAGTTATTTTAGCTACTTTTTCTTTATTAGGAACTCCTGAACCTTTTTCAATTCCGCAAGCTTTTCTTATAAGAACTGCTGCTGGTGGAGTTTTAGTAATAAATGAAAACGTTCTGTCTTCATAAGCTGTTATAACAACTGGAATAGTCATTCCTTCCTGACCTTTAGTTTTATCATTAAACTGTTTTAAAAAGTCCATAGTAGGAATACCATGAGGTCCTAATGCTGAACCTACTGATTGTCCTGGTGTAGCTTTACCACCTGGTAATTGCATTTTAACTACTGCTTTTACTTTTTTAGCCATAAATTTTCTCCTTGCCTAATAGGCTATGTGGTTATACGAAAGCACATTGAATTAGTATTTATACTTTCTCCCACTTTATTTTTAACAAGCATTTGCTTGATTAAAATCTTGTTTTTATATTTTTCTTACTTGATCTAGTGCTAAATCTACTGGTGTTTCACGACCAAACATTTCTACATTAACACGGCACTTTTGGTTATTAACGTCAACGCTAATAATTGAGCCTATCATTGAATTAAGTGGTCCTTCTAAAACTTCTACCTTATCACCAGTTTTTAAAGATGTATCAACTTCAACTTTTTCAAGTCTCATTTTCATAATCTCTTCTTCTGTTAATGGTAAAGGTCTTCCTTTTGGTCCAACAAAACCTGTTATTCCTCTTGTTCTTGTTACTGCGTGCCAAATATCGTCACCGTAAATCATTTTTACTAATAAGTAACTAGGCATAAGTTTTCTAGAAACTAGTTCTTTCTTGCCGTTTTTTTCTTCAATAACTTCTTCCATAGGAATAACTATGTCAAATATTCTATCTTGCAAATTAAACTTTTCTACAACTCTTTCTAAATTATCCTGTGCTACATTTTCATAGCCAGAAAAAGTATGTAGAACATACCACTTTGCTTGTTCAATTTTATTTTCTTCCATAAATATTAAAAGATGCTCATATGTAAATGAGCCCTTCCTCCTTATTAAATTAAATACCTGAAACTAAAAGCTCGTATAAAAAGCTTAGTAGGCGGTCTATTCCAAACAATACTAAAGTAAAAATTAGTACAACAGATATTACAACACCTGTTTGTTGCACAGTTTTACCAAGTGTAGGGTATGAAACTTTTTTAAGTTCTGAGCCTACTTCTTTTATTTTGTTTTTTACTGCTGGTTGTTTTTTATTCGTATTTTTACGATTTTGTTTTGCCATAATAAAACTATCCTTTCAACTATTTTGTTTCTTTATGCAAAGTATGTTTCTTACAAAATTTGCAATATTTTTTTAATTCAATTTTATCTGGTGTATTTTTTTTGTTTTTAATATTGTCGTAATTTCTGTGCTTACATTCTGTGCAAGCTAACGTTATTTTGTCTCTCATGGATTGTCCCTCCAAAAAAATTAGCACCCTTTCCAGTGCTTGTTCATTTTATCACACACCAAGGGTAGTGTCAAGCAAGTTTTTTGTTTAATGTTACTTTATTTTAAAGACAAAATGTAATTTATTTTACAAACTTTAAAACTTGCTCATAACCTAATTTTTATTTAAGCACCTACTGCTTTTTTTACTCTTTCTAATGTATTTTTTGCTATTGGTTTTGCTTTTATTGCACCTTCACTTAATATATCTTCTACTAATTGTTTATTATTATAATAATAATTGTATTTTTGCCTAATTGGTTCTAAATAATCATCCATTACTTTAAATAACTCATTTTTAGCCTCAGCCCAAGATATTCCCTCTTTAAACCTTTGTTCAAATATGTTTATTTGCTCATCTGTTGCAAACAACTTATAAAGTTTAAAAACTGTAGTGTTTGTGTCTTTTGGTTCGTTTGGTAATTTGCTATTTGTTTTAATTTTGCTTACTATTTTTTTAAGTTCTTCACTGCTTGCAAACAAAGGTATAATATTGCCGTAGCTTTTACTCATTTTTCTTCCATCTAGCCCTTCAATAATGCTAACTTCTTTTTTTATAGCTTCTTTTGGAACTACAAGGTTTTTGCCAAAAATTTTGTTAAAAGATTTTGCAATATCTCTTGCTATTTCTATATGTTGCTTTTGGTCTTGACCTACTGGCACTTTTTTAGTGTTAAATAATAAAATATCTGCTGACATTAAAATTGGGTAATTATATAAACCCATATTAATGTTAACATCTTCTTCTTGATTATTTTTTATATTTTCTTGCGTAAGAGCTTTGTATGAGTGTGCCCTATTCATTAGCCCTTTAGGGGTCACATTACTTAATATGCAAGTCAATTCAAAAATTTCTGAAATATCTGACTGTTTATAAAATACTATTTTTTTAGGGTCTAAACCACATGCTAACCACGCACAAGCTAAGTGATGAGTGTAATCTTCTAACTTTTGCTTATCTTTAACTGTTGTTAAAGCGTGATAATTTGCAATAAAATAAAACTGAGTATCTTCACTGTTTTGTTTACTCATTTCTATAGCTGGTTTAATAGCACCAAAATAGTTTCCTATATGTATAGTTCCTGTTGGTTTAATACCTGTTAACATAACGTCTTTCATTTAGTAGTTCCTTTTTTATTTATTTATGTTTCATTATATATTATGATAATAAATTATGCAACAAAAAAACACTTACTATATTTTTGATAAGTGTTTAAAAAGGTTATACTATGTCGTTTTTTCTAAAATACCTATGAGAATATATTAACGCCGCAATTACAACAATACTAATACCTATTAATGTAGGTGTACTTATTACTGAAAATCCGTCCCTTATTAAGCTTGTGCCCTCATTATTTGCGTTGGTTGTAAATATGTAGCTAAACGGTGTTATATGCTTTAAAAACTCAACCTCGCTTGCTATTTGAGCTATAAAAGCAATAAAGTAACTAAATACTGCATAACCTATTCCTAAACCTATAGTTGCACTCTTTTTAAATATAGCTGTTACAGCAAATAATAAAATACCAGTTTGCAAATGAATTAATAATGCAGCTAGCGAATATTGTAAGAAATATAATACATTAAAGGCAAACTCGCCTTGTACAATATAAATTGTAGCTAAACTTATGCCGGTAATTAAAATATTAAATATAAGTAAATTTATTATTAAAACCATTAATTTTGATCTAAAAATTGTGCTTTTTTTAATTGGCTGAGAGTATAAAAACTCTGAACTACCACTTGCCACTTCTTTTCTTATTAGGTTAACACCTAAAATGGCAGCATAAACTGCTCCAACAAGAACATAAATTTGCCCTGCTTCTACTGCAAAAAACTCTGCAATATTTTCAGGCACTCCGCCAAATAGTGACAACATTTCTATTAGTTCTGGGTCTAAGCCTTCAAACATAGCTTCAACAACAGGATACAACACAAGTACAAGTACCATAAGTGATGCTACTATTAAAGTCATAGTAAGTAGCGATTTATAATTTTCCATAAATTGCTGTTTTAGAATAACTTTATTAAAAATGCCTTTTCCTTTTTTGTTTTCTTTTTTTCTAGCTTTTTTTTGTTCGTAATAATTTAACATATTTTTTTACTCCCCTTACTCATAAAAATGTAGGAACGTTTTTTCTAAGTCACCTTCTGTAATGTTTAAGTTTGTTATATCATATTTACTTAAATACTCTATTAATTTTCTTATATTTCCGTTATATGTAAAACTGCACATTCTTCCCTTTATACTTAAATTTGAAACGCCTGTTAAGTTAATTTCTTGTATTTTTGTGTTTTTTGTTTCAAAAGTAACTTCTTTTAAATGTTTATCTTTCAAATTCTTCATTTGTTCTATTGCAATAATTTTACCCTGTTTTATAATAGCTACTCTATCGCAAAGTTTTTGAACTTCTCTTAGAATATGGCTAGATAATAAAACAGTAGCACCTCTTTTATTTTCTTCTATAATTACATCAAAAAAGGTTTGTTGCATAATAGGATCTAAGCCTGTTGTAGGCTCATCTAAAATAATTAATTTTGGGCTACTCATAATTGCATTTACAATGCCTACTTTCTTTTTGTTACCTAAACTTAAATCTTTAAAGCGTTTGTTTAAGTTAAGTTCAAAGCGAGAGGCTAGCTCTTCTATTCGCTCTAAGCCTCTTTTATCTCTTAGGTTTGCAGAAAATTCTAACAGCTCTCTTACTTTCATATTTTCATGCATATATACTTCACCAGGCAAATAACCTATTTTTTGCCTAGCGTCTACTCCGTGTTTATACCCATCTGCACCAAATATTGCTGTGTAGCCGTCAGTTGGTTTAAGTAAACCTAACATTGCTCTAATTGTTGTACTTTTACCTGCACCATTAGGTCCTATAAAACCAAAAATTTCACCTTTTTTTACATTAAAGGTTACATCTTTAACTCCAACATTATTACCATACATTTTTTTAAGGTTTTTAACTTCTACTGGTATCACAAAATACCTCCAAAATAAGTATTATTATACTGTTAATTATATAATATATTACAAACTAAAGTAAAGTAATATACTAAATCTGTTTATGCATTAACTTTATAAATAACTAACTTAATATATATAGTAGCATAGTTTACATATGTTGCAAAAAAATAAAAAAAACACTATTTACAAAACATGTTTTATGTGGTAAAATCAAGTTAATTAAAAAATATTATATATACGTATATTTTGAACAAGGAGTTTAATAATGTATACACAAAAAGAAATATCAAAAATGTCACCTAAATTTCATCCATCTATTAAAATGGCTGACAAATGGGGCGGCTCTATATCAAAAAAAGAATATGATGAAAAATTTGATGAGTTTAAAACTTGGGCAAAATCTATAAAAAAAGAAATTGTTAGCAAATATGGTGAAACAGCTGGAGAAACTTTTTTAGATATGTTTGCAACTAGTGAAGTTAAACCGTTTTTAAGAGCAGGCTTTGAATATGATTACGATTATTTAAATAAACTAATAAAAAACTCAAAAGCAGAAGAAGACGTTTCATTTCTAAAACAGGAATTAGGAAAAAAATTACATGCAATTAGAGAATCAGTTACAATAATTGCACTTAACTCTAATGCTATATGGGGTGCCAAAAAGGAATTTTCAGACGATAAGGTAGCATTAAAAGATAATGTAAAAAAAATAAATAAACATACAATTAATTGTTTAACACTATTAGCTCCAGGAGAACTTGGTGGAACTAAATATTTATCAAATATTACTAAAGATCTTCAAAAATATTCTAAGCAAGAAGTTCCTACCACAGATTCATTTGTAAAAGGACTTAGAAATACAGAAAAAACACTAAATAAAGTATTTTATAATGAATGGAAAGCTGGTTTTATTAACTCACCAGAAGCCTAAATAAAATAAAAAATAAAAAAACTGCCATTTTGGCAGTTTTTTTTAAAATGCTCTTTCGCCTGGTTCGGTTTCTATCTCCTTTTTTTCTGATGGCTTTGCTTCATCTTCATTTAATATTGTTGAGTCTTTATTTTCAGTGTTATTATGCTCATTAAGTACACTCTTATCTACTCCTGTTTTACCGTCTTTGTTAACAAAATCAAGGTCTTCTTTTGATTCTTCAGGCATTGGTTCTTCACTTGACTCTTGCGGTTGGTTATTTGAATATTTATCTACTTTTTCAGCATTTACTCTAGTAACTTTTTGTTTACCCTTACTAAAGTTTGCATTAAAAGGTTTTTCCTGATTTTTTGCAGCTTTTTGTTGTTCTATTTCGTTTATAACAACCTGTTTAGGTAATACTTGTTGTTCTAAAATACTGTCAGTAGCTTTTTGTAAAACCATTTTTTGACTTTGAATATACTCATTTTGTGCTTTATTAAAGTCATCAATTAAGTTTTTATCTACTGGTTTTTTACTTTCATCTAATACTTTATCAAGTAACTGGTTCATTTTTTTATAATAATTTTTAGAGCCTTTTTTTAAAAAAATTTTATTTACTTTGTTTGCTTCTAACTGTAACTTAACTAAAATTGATTTACCAACATTGCCACTTTTATTTAAAGCTGCTAGTCTTTTTTCGTAAAATTTTTTTTCTGCGTCTTCTAAGCCTTCTTGTGCTTGTTTTTTTAATGCTTGTAAATAGTCTTTTCTATCTGTAATTGCTTTAATATCTTCTTCAAGTCTTTTTCTTCCTTGATAACCATCTTTTTTAGTTGTTATGTTAAAGGCTAGATAAACCTTTTCTATAAATTTAGAATCATAAGTGTCTGTATAACTTGCAATTGTAGCAGTATTTGTATTTTGGTAATACCCGCCTACTTTATTAATGGGCTCTAATAATTCTAAACTAGCAACTGCTTCATTGTTACCATCTTCTTTATTTGTTTGTATTTTTACTGCTAACTCTAAAGTACCATAGTTTTTTATTTCTTGTGCTGATGTGCAAAACAAGGTTTTACCAAATGAATGTTGCATAACCTTTTTTAAGCCTAATAGTTCAGAAATAATTTTTTTACTAACTACATAATTACCTTTTTCGTTATAATCGCCTAGCATATTATTGTTAATAACATCATTTACTTGCACATGTTTATAATATGCAATTTCTGATGGGTCACTTAAATAACCACCATCAACATCTGGACGCCTATATTTTTTTACTACTTCGCTCATAGTGTACCTCTATATTAATTAATAAAATAATTGTATCATAACTACTAATAAAAAACAAATACCTTACATATTATTAGCGCTTGTCTTTTTTAAGGTATTTAACTATATTTTTACTTATTTGTAATTGCAATATTATAGAAAAATTCTAATTTAATATGTATATACACCTTATATATGAGGCAATGAATGTTGCTTTTTTTATGGTTTATAATACATATATTATTTTCACTTATAATTGCCAAGTAGCCTATAAAATATAACTCATATGGTAAAAGAAGTAACTACATTTAAGTTTTTATATGCTTGAATGTTTATATATAAACTTAATTATTTTCTTATTAACTAGTTAACCTAATTTTATAGCATTATAATTCTTATATTAATTTAAATGAAACTTATTATAGTTAAATTATTTAAATGTTTTGTAGTTCATATATAAATATGAGTAATATTTGACTTTTAACGCTTAACTAATCCATAGGCTTTATTTATTAATTTTATATTAGCTAAAACTTAAAACTTATCTTAACTATGTTTTTTATAAGTAACATACTAATTTTAGTAATAGCTTATTAACTAAACTTATTTAAACTTTTATAACTATTACATTAAAATAAGTAACATAAACCTTTAAAATATCTAAACTTATTTACATAGCTTTAAACTCTTATATAAATTTTAGTAAGTTTTTAAGCTTATAAAGTCTAACTTTAGTAAATGCTTAATATTTCATATATAAATTAATCAAAAATAACATAAAAAAAAACAGCTAGTATAAACTAACTGTTTTTATTTGTTTTAAAAATTATTATTTAACAACTTTTGCAACAACGCCAGAACCTACTGTTCTTCCGCCTTCACGGATAGCGAACCTTAAACCTTCTTCAATCGCAATTGGAGTAATAAGTTTAATGTCCATATCAACGTTATCACCAGGCATAACCATTTCTACATCTTTTGGTAGTTGGATTGTACCAGTAACGTCAGTTGTTCTAAAGTAAAATTGTGGGCGGTATCCATTAAAGAATGGAGTATGACGGCCACCTTCTTCTTTCTTAAGAACGTATACTTGACCTGTGAATTCTGTATGAGGTGTAATACTACCTGGAACTGCAAGAACTTGACCTCTTTGAATGTCTTCTCTTTGCACGCCACGAAGTAAGATACCTACGTTATCGCCAGCTTCTGCTCTGTCTAGTAATTTTCTAAACATTTCTACACCAGTAACTGTTGATTTTTTGTTATTATCCATACCAACGATTTCAACTTCGTCACCAACTTTAATAGTACCTCTGTCAACTTTACCAGTTGCAACAGTACCACGACCAGTAATAGTAAATATATCTTCTACCGGCATTAGGAATGGTTTGTCAGTTTCTCTTTCTGGTTCTGGAATAAAGCTATCAGCTGCTGCCATTAACTCATCTAGAGGTTTAGTATCCTCAGAGTCTAGGTTACCTGCTTGAACTGCTTCAAGAGCTTTAAGAGCTGAACCTTTAATAATTGGAGTATCATCACCAGGGAAATCATATTCGTTAAGAATTTCTCTAATTTCCATTTCAACTAGTTCTAATAACTCAGGATCATCTACTTGGTCAGTTTTATTCATAAATACAACAATTGAAGGAACGCCAACCTGACGAGCCAGAACGATATGCTCTCTTGTTTGAGGCATAGGTCCATCTGTTGCAGCAACTACAAGAATTGCTCCGTCCATTTGAGCTGCACCTGTAATCATATTTTTTACATAGTCTGCGTGACCTGGGCAGTCAACGTGTGCATAGTGACGGTTTTCTGTTTGGTATTCTACGTGTGAAGTATTAATAGTAATACCTCTTTCTTTTTCTTCTGGGGCTTTATCAATTGCAGCATAGTCCATAGCGTCTGCTTGGCCTTTTGATGCAAGATAAGTAGTAATAGCCGCTGTTAAAGTTGTTTTACCATGGTCTACGTGTCCAATAGTACCAACATTAACATGTGACTTACTTCTTTCAAATTTAGCTTTTGACATTTTAAATCTCCTTATAAAATTCTTTTTAATTTTTATTTTTATGTTATTTATATTAATAAATTTTACCGCAATTGTCAAATTAAATCAACAACTTGCAGTAAATTTTAACTAATACTAAGAGTTTTTGGCTTTATCACCAATAATTTTTTCTGCAATACTTTTAGGAACATCTGCATAATGGCTAAATACCATTGAGAAAGTTCCTCTACCTTGAGATGAGCTTCTTAAGTCTGTTGCATAACCAAACATTTCAGATAATGGTACTTGTGCATCAACGAATTGAACACCGCCTTTATCTTCTGTGCCTTGAATTAAGCCACGACGAGAAGTAAGTCCTCCCATGATATTACCTAAATATTCATCAGGCACTTCAACTTCAACTTTCATAATTGGTTCTAAAATTGTTGGTTTAGCATTTTTAGCTGCTTCTTTAAAAGCCATACTACCTGCAATTTTAAACGCCATTTCTGAAGAGTCAACGTCATGGTAAGAACCATCTACTAATGTTACTTTAAAGTCTACCATTTCGTAGCCTGCTAAAATACCATTTTTGCTAGCTTCAACTATACCATTGTTAACTGCTGGAATATATTCTTTTGGAATAACACCACCAACAATTTTATCAACAAATTCATAGCCTTCGCCTGCTTCTTGAGGTTCCATTTGTATCCAGCAGTGACCGTATTGACCTTTACCACCAGATTGTTTAACGTACTTACCTTCAGCTCTTACAGCTTCTTTAATAGTTTCTCTGTAACTAACCTGAGGTCTACCAACGTTTGCATCTACTTTAAACTCACGTTTAAGTCTATCAACAATAATTTCAAGGTGTAATTCACCCATACCAGAAATAATTGTTTGACCTGTTTCGTCGTCTGTATATGTTCTAAATGTTGGGTCTTCTTCAGCTAGTTTTATTAAAGCTAAAATCATTTTTTCTTGGTCTTTTTTTGTTTTTGGCTCAATAGCCTGATTAATAACAGGCTCAGCAAAGTCTATGCTTTCAAGCACGATTGGGTGCTTTTCGTCACAAAGAGTATCACCAGTTGTTGTATCTTTTAGACCAACAATAGCTGCTATGTCTCCTGCTCTTAATTCATCAATTTCTTGACGAGAATTAGCGTGCATTTGAACAATTCTGCCTACTCTTTCTTTTTTGCCTTTTGTTGAGTTATAAACATATGAACCAGCTTTCACTTTACCGCTGTATACTCTAAAGAAGGCTAATTTACCTACAAATGGGTCAGACATAATTTTAAATGCTAGACCTGCAAATGGTTCATCATCTGAACTTGGTCTTCTTTCTTCTTCATCTGTGTCTGGGTTTAAACCTTTAATTTGAACAACGTCAAGTGGGCTTGGCATATAGTTAACAACTGCATCTAATAACTTTTGAACACCTTTATTTTTTAAAGCTGTACCACAAGTTACAGGTGTAAATATCATATTTAATGTTGCTTTTCTTATACCTGTTTCCAGTTCGTCTTTAGTTAGCGCTTCGCCACTAAAGTATTTTTCTAATAGTGCATCATCTGTTTCAGCTACTGCTTCTACTAGTTTAACGCGGTATTCGTCTGCTATTTTTTTATACTCTTCAGGAATATCTGTAACTTCAAACTCTTTACCTAATTCATCTTTATAGATAACGGCATTCATATTAATTAAGTCAATAATACCTTGGAAGTTAGCCTCAGCACCTATAGGAAGCTGAATTGCAACTGGGTTAGTGTTTAGTCTTTTCTTCATGCTTTCTAGCACTTTATAAAAGTCTGCATCATCCCTGTCCATTTTATTAACAAAGGCCATTCTAGGAACTTTGTATTTGTCAGCTTGACGCCAAACTTTTTCGCTTTGTGGTTGAACACCACTTCTTGCACAAAAAACTGCTACAGCACCATCTAAAACTTTTAAGCTTCTTTCTACTTCAACTGTAAAGTCAACGTGACCAGGAGTATCAATTATGTTTACTCTTTTACCTTCCCATTGTGTAGAAGTACAAGCACTTGTAATAGTAATACCACGCTCTTGTTCTTGAGACATCCAGTCCATTGTTGCTGCACCTTCGTGCGTTTCACCAATTTTGTGAACTATGCCTGAATAAAACAAGATTCTTTCTGTTACTGTGGTTTTACCGGCATCGATGTGCGCCATAATACCAATGTTTCTTGTATCTTTTAATGCAAATTTACGCATAATTTTCTCCTTTTTAGTATTTATAGTGAGCAAATGCTTTATTAGCTTCTGCCACTCTGTGTATTTCTTCTTTTTTCTTGAATGCTCCACCTGTAGAATTATAAGCGTCTATAATTTCTGCTGCTAGTTTGTCATTCATATTATATTCATTTCTTTTATGAGCATAATTCACTAGCATTCTAATACCTAGTGTTTGTCTTCTTTCAGGTCTAACCTCAACAGGTACCTGATAAGTAGAACCACCTACTCTTCTAGCTTTTGTTTCTAATACTGGCATAATGTTTTCTAAGGCTTTTTGAAATACCTCGTGACCATCTTGCCCTAATTTTTCTTGTGCTATATCAAATGCTGAGTAAACGATGTTTTGAGCAACACCTTTTTTACCATCTTGCATTATACGATTTATCAATTTAGAAACTACTATACTATTAAATTTAGGATCTGGTAGTACACTACGTTTTTTAACTGCACTTCTTCTTGGCATTGTGTTTTCCTCCTTAAAATTATGTTTCTATTTAAACTTTTACAAATTACAAAAAATTATTTAGATTTTTTTGTACCGTATTTGCTTCTTCCTTGCTTTCTGTCAACTACGCCTGCAGTATCTAGTGCACCACGAACTACATGATAACGAACACCTGGTAAGTCTCTTACTCTACCACCACGTATTAAAACAACGCTGTGCTCTTGTAAGTTATGGCCTACGCCCGGAATGTAAACTGTACCTTCTTCCCCGTTACTTGTTCTAACTCTTGCAATTTTTCTTAAAGCTGAGTTTGGTTTTTTAGGAGAAGTGGTAGTAACAGACAAACAAACACCTCTTTTTTGTGGACTTTTATTTAAAATAGGAGTACTAGACTTTTCTACTCTTTTACTTCTACCACGTCTAACTAATTGGTTAATTGTTGGCATTACCTGCCCTCCTTATAATTTTTTTAAAATTTAGTAATAAACTTTCTAACAACCCTAAAGAAAGTTTCTAGTTCAAGATAGCTATTGCGGATGCATTAACACTAATGCCAGACAAGTCGCCTAATTTACGCTTACTAAATGCTAAATATATTTGAACTTCTTTTTGTTTGCACAAGTCAATTATAGGTTGAATAACCTCTTGCTGTGCGTCCTTAGCCAAGATAACACACCTGACCTTATCTAAGGAAAATATAATAGCCTTCAAAACCTGTTTTTTACCAACAACTTTTAAAGAGTTATTAACTTCGTTTTCTAACTGTTGTAATTGCAATTCTTTCATTTAATTTCCTTTGAATTTATCACAAAAAAATTGTCACAACGTAACGCTTAGTATTTTACCAAAGTTACATAGCAATGTCAACACTTTTGTTAATTAAAGGTTAACAAAATACTAGGCATAAATAGCGTTTATGAGTATTGTTTGTAATTAAAACTAAAATAATAATAAAATTAACAAAAAAGCCTTTAACAAAAGGCTTTTTTTAACTACTTTTTACCGCATCAACTAGTAATACAATATTACCAGCACTATTTTTAGCAATTTTTAAATAATCGCTTGCTTGATCTGGTGTTTCTTCAAACTCATCTAAGCATTCAAAATATGCTTTTAAAAACTCTTTTGCTTTTAAAAAAGCTTCTTCTACAGTGTCGCCTTCAGTATAAATATCTAAATCACTAAATGCAACCGTGTAACAATTAGTTTCATCATCTAAGTATAAAGTTACTGGGTAAACAAATTGCTTCATTTAAAGCTCCTTATTATTTATGCATAGTCTATTTTAGCATAGTAAATAAACTTTGTAAAACTCTTTACAAATATTTTTATGTTAATATACTTGTAAATATTAATTTAACAAAAAAACTAGTTTTTATGCTAAAAAACTAGTTTATTATTATAATCTAAGCTGTAAATTCTTGATCTTTTTGATTCGTTTTGCTTGCTTTTTCAACTTTTTCTTTATTACCATCTAGTTTTAAGTTTTCTTCTGGAAATAAATCTTGTACTGTTTCGTTAATATAATCTTTGTCTAGCACACTTGCCTTGTTAAGGTCTTTAAGCGTGTTTGAAAAACTATTAAATAAGTCCTTTTGTGATTTTAAAGTATACATTACTAAAATTTGCTCTTTAAATGCTTTTAACCTTGGTCCAAAAGCTTTGCCTTCTTTTTGCTCATCAGTTGCTACTTGTTTATAATAATCATTTGCAAAGTTCTTACCATTATCTGTTAAAGTGCATTGGTCTATACTTTCAGCGTTTAAAAGATTCATTTCTAACTGTTCAGCATTTTTTTGCATATGCATATTTGTTTTAAAGTCTGTTACTTCTGTAACGTAAGCTTTTTCATAAAAGCCATCTAAACCTAAATCATTTTGTGGTTTAAATTTTAAAAAAGAAAACTTTCCACTTTTTTCGCCAACAAAACTATGTGTTAGTGCAGCAAAAGCTAATTCATCTTTTTTCTCTCTACTTAATGTAGCTCTCATATATATCTCCTTACTAAATAAGTAATTTATTTAAGTGTTTTTATTTTAACACATAAATAGGTGCTTGTAAATACCCAAATTTAATTTTTTATTACTTATTGTGTTATTAATTGCTTAAGCATTATACCACAATATAATAATAATGCAAGGGGCAACTCAAACTGCGTTTATTCTACAAAAAACTCAAGCAAATGCTTGAGTTTTTTTAATAAAATTATAATTATTAACTAGCCGATTCAGAAGTGTTTTGTTTTGTTTCTAACTCTTCATATGGGTTAAAATCTTTTGCTAATAATTTTGGCATAACTTCTCTATATTTTTTTATACCTGTTCCTGCTGGAATTAATTTACCTATAATAATATTTTCTTTTAGACCTTTTAATGGATCTAATTTAGCTTGAACTGCTGCTTCTGTTAATATTCTTGCTGTTTCTTGGAATGAAGCTGCACTTAAGAAACTTTCAGTATTAAGACTTGCTTTTGTAATACCTAATAATGTTCTTTTAGCTGTTGCTGGCACTTTTTGACCAGTAAGTGCTTTTTCGTTTTCTTTTTCGTATCTGTGTATATTAACTAGGCTACCAGGCAAGAAGTTTGTATCTCCTGCGTCTAAAATTTCTATTTTATTTAGCATTTGTTTAATAATTATTTCTAAGTGTTTAGGGTTAAGGTCAACTGATTGTTTAGCAAACACACCTAAAATTTCATTTATTAAATAATTTTCTACGCTTTTAATACCTTGTGTTCTTAGTAAGTCTTTAGGGTTAAGTGGTCCTTTTGTTAAAGGCTCACCTGGTTTAATTTTGTCACCCTTTTCAACGGTTAGCATGCTACCATAATTTAATAGGTAATTTACATCTCCGCTACTAGTTTTAACAGTAATTTGTTTTTGTTTTCCTACTGTTGATATATCACTAACTACACCTGTTACTTCACTCATTGTAGCAACACCTTTAGGGTTTCTTGCTTCAAATAGTTCTTGTACACGAGGTAAACCAGAAGTAATATCAACTGCACCAGATGCAACACCACCAGTATGGAAGGTGTTCATTGTAAGCTGTGTACCTGGCTCACCAATAGCTTGAGCGGCAATAATACCAACAGCTTCACCTGTGCTTACTTGTTTATTTGTAGTCATATCTCTACCGTAGCATTTAGAACAAATACCTTCACTAGCTATACAACTTAAACCAGTTCTTACTTGAACTTCTTTTATTCCACAAGACTCAATAATTTCTGCTTGTTTTTCTAAAATAAGTTCATTAGATTTTACTATAACTTCTTTTGTTTTTGGGTCAATAATATCTTCTACTGCTGTTCTACCAATTATTCTATTTGCTAGAGGTGCAACTGGAGTTTCATCAACAATAACTGCTTTAACAGAGTGACCTTTAATTTTTTGTTTTGCATTTTCAAAACAGTCATGTTCTGTAATTGTAATTTCTTGTGCTATATCTACTAATCTTCTTGTTAAATAACCAGCATCTGCTGTTTTAAGCGCTTTATCGGCAAGACCTTTACGACCACCACGAGCTGATACAAAGTAATCAAGCGGGCTTAGTCCTAAACGGTAGTTACTTTTAACTGGTATATCAATTTTAGCACCACCAGCAATAGACATAATACCACGCATACCACAAACTTGGTTTAACTGACTTGGGTTTGTTCTTGCTTTACTAACTGCAATTATATTAAGTGGGTTAAATTCATCTAGCCCTTCTTTAACTGCTGTTTCTAATTTTTTAGTAGCATCTCCCCAAATTGATATGTTTTTTTCCATTTTTTCATCTAGGGTAATTAAACCACGTCTGTAAATTTTTTCATTTTGATTTACAAGTTTTTGTGCTTCTTCTAATATTTCGTCTCTAGATTCTGGTATTTCCATATCAAATACGTTAATAGTTAACGCACCAACTGTAGAGTATTTATAACCTAATTCTTTTAAGTTATCTAATACTTTAGCTGTTCTAGTTGCTTGATGTTTATTGTAAATAGCTGAGACTATGTCACTTACTGCATTTTTACCTACTGGATAATCTACTTCATATAAAAGTGCATTTTCTCTTTTTGTTCTGTCTATAATTTCTAAGTCTTGAGGCACATTTTGGTTAAATATAATTCTACCTACTGTAGTTTTAATTCTTTCCATAATAGGCTTGCCATCAAATTCGCCTGTTCTTCTTACATAAATTTGAGACTGTAATTCAATTTCTTTTTGAGAATAAGCCATCATTGCTTCTTCTTCTGTTAAGAATACTCTATTTTCACCCTTAGCTTTTGGTTTTATTATAGTTAAATAATAAAGACCTAAAACAATGTCCTGTTGAGGTGTAGCAATAGGTTTACCATCAGAAGGCTTAACAATATTGTTACTTGCTAGCATTAAAAAGCGAGCTTCGCTTCTTGCTTCTAGACTTAAAGGTACGTGAACTGCCATTTGGTCACCGTCAAAGTCGGCGTTAAAACCAGCACATACAAGTGGGTGCAATCTAATTGCATTACCCTCTATTAAAACTGGTTCAAAGGCTTGTATACCTAATTTATGCAGTGTTGGTGCACGGTTAAGTAGTACTGGATGATCTTTAATAACATCTTCTAAAATATCCCAAACAATTGGTTTTTCACGCTCTACCATTCTTCTTGCGCTTTTAATGTTATAAGAAGCATTCATTTCTACTAATTTGTTCATAATAAATGGTTTGAATAATTCAAGAGCCATTTGTTTTGGAAGCCCGCACTGATAAAGTTTAAGTTCAGGACCTACAACAATAACCGCACGACCTGAATAGTCAACACGTTTACCTAATAGGTTTTGTCTAAACCTACCCTGTTTACCTTTAAGGCTTGCAGCAATAGATTTTAGTTCTCTGTTTTTAGCGCCGCCAGTAACCGCTTTACCACGCTTACCATTATCAAATAACGCATCTACAGATTCTTGTAGCATTCTTTTTTCGTTTCTTATGATTACTTCTGGTGCTCCAAGCCCCATTAGTTTTTTAAGACGAATATTTCTGTTTATAACTCTTCTATATAAGTCATTTAAGTCGTTAGTTGCAAACCTACCACCATCTAGTTGAACCATTGGTCGTAAATCTGGTGGTAATACTGGAACAACGTCCATTATCATCCATTCAGGTTTTGCATTATTTTTTACAAACGCTTCTAAAATTTTCATTCTTTTGCTTAATTTTAGTTTTTTAGTAGCTCTTGCTGTTTGTAACTCTTCTTTTAAATTTTTAAGTTCTTTATTTATATCTACTTCTTTTAAAAGTTTTTTAACAGATTCTGCACCCATTCCAACTTTAAAAGAACCTTCGCCAAACTCTTCTATAGCTTGTCTGTATTCACTATCTGTAATAATTTGTTTTTTTTCAAAATTACTTGTACCTTTATCTAGCACAATATGATTAACGTAATATAAAACTTGTTCTAAGCTACTAGTTTTAACATTTAAAACTAACCCAATTTTAGATGGATTAATTTTAAAGAACCATATATGAGAAACTGGAGTAGCTAATTCTAAATGCCCCATTCTTTCTCTTCTTACGCTTGAATCTGTAACTTCTACACCACATTTATCACAAACAACGCCTTTATAACGTATACGCTTATATTTACCACAAGCACATTCATAACTTTTTCTTGGTCCAAAAATACGCTCACAGAATAAACCATCACGTTCTGGCTTTTGTGTACGATAATTTATAGTTTCGGCTTTTGTAACCTCGCCAAAAGACCATTCTCTGATTCTTTCTGGTGAGGCTATGCCTATTTTTATTGCATCAAAATTGCTTAATTCAAACATTCTTATCTTCTCCTAATTTTTAACTGCTATGTGTCTACTGATTATAAGTGAATTTTATTATTTAACTTCTGTATCTTCATCGTCAAATAAATCGTCTATACCTTCGTCTTCTAGTTCTTTATCAAATTCAAAGTTTTCTAAGTCTTCTTCTAGCCCTAGACTAATATCTTTAAGTTCTTTATCAATATTATTTGCAAGTTCTGTAGTTTGTTCTTCTGCAGTTATTTCATTTACTGATATTTCTTTACTGTCTTCTGTCAATATTTTAATATCTAGACCTATACTTTGGAATTCTTTAACAAGTACTCTAAACGCTTCAGGTACACCAGGTTCGCTCATAGGCTCGCCTTTAACAATAGACTCGTAAGCTTTAGTTCTACCTGACAAGTCATCCGATTTAACTGTTAGCATTTCTTGAAGTAAGTGTGAAGCACCATAAGCTTCAAGCGCCCAAACTTCCATTTCACCAAAACGCTGACCACCAAACATAGCTTTACCACCAAGTGGTTGCCTTGTAACAAGTGCATAAGAACCAATACTTCTAGCATGAACTTTGCTTTCTGCCATATGCTCTAACTTAATAATATACATATAACCCATTGTTACTCTGTTTTCAAATTCTTCGCCTGTTCTTCCATCAAACAATTCTACTTTTCCGTCTTCTGGTAATCCACTTTGTTTAAATAGTTGTTGAATATCTTGCTCTGTTGCACCGTTAAATGCAGGTGTTGCAACTTTCCAACCTAATGTTTTTGCAATTAAACCTAAGTGAACTTCTAAAACTTGTCCTATATTCATACGACTTGGTACACCAAGTGGATTTAAAATAATATCTACTGGTTGACCGTTAGCCATATAAGGCATATCAGCTTCAGGTAATATTTTACTAATAACACCTTTGTTACCGTGTCTACCAGCTATTTTATCACCTACGCTAATTCTTCTTTTCTTAGCAATATATACTTTTACTAAAGTATTTACGCCTGGGTCTAATTCATCTTTATTTTTTCTTGTAAATATTTGAACATCTACAACAATACCACCACCACCGTGTGGAACTTTTAATGAATTATCTCTAACTTCTCTAGCTTTTTCGCCGAAAATTGCTCTTAGTAGTCTTTCTTCAGGAGTTAGTTCAGTTTCACCCTTAGGAGTAACTTTACCTACTAAGTAATCTCCCGGTCTAACTTCTGCTCCTACTCTAATAACGCCGTTTTCGTCTAAGTTTTTAAGCATTTCTTCACTTACATTAGGTATGTCTCTTGTTATTTCTTCATCACCTAATTTAGTAGTTCTTGCTACACAGTCTTCTGTTTTTAAAACAATTGAAGTAAGAGTGTCATCTTTAACTAAACGCTCGCTAATTAAAATAGCGTCCTCATAGTTATAACCTTCCCAGTTCATAAAGGCTACGCATAAGTTTTTACCAATAGCTAATTCACCAGCTTGTGTTGAATAGCCGTCTGCTAATACTTCGCCCTCTTTAATTTTTTGACCTTTTTTAACAATTGGCTTTTGGTTAAATGAGGTTTCTTTATTTGTTTTTTGATATTTACTTAATGTATATTCTTTTAATTGTCCGTCTTTTTCTGCAACTTTAATACGCTCAGCATCTACATATTGAGCAACGCCTGAGTCTTCTGCAAGTACCATAGCACCACTATATTTAGCTATGCTATGTTCTATTCCTGTTCCTACAAGAGGCGATTCTGCCTGAAGTAATGGAACTGCTTGACGTTGCATGTTTGAACCTGTTAAGGCACGAACTGTATCGTCATTTTCAAGGAATGGTATTAATGAAGTTTGTGCAGAAACAAATTGACGTGGAGAAACATCCATAAAGTCTACATTGTCTGCTTGTACATAATATATTTGATCTTTTCTTCTACAAAGAATAGATTCGTTTTCAAATGAGTTATCTTCATTTAAAGGTTCTTTTGCTTGGCAAATATTATATTTTTCTTCTTCATCTGCCATCATATAAACTATATCATTAGTTACTTTATTAGTTTCTTTATCTATACGCCTATAAGGAGTTTCTAAGAAACCATAACTATTTACTGTTGCGTAAGTAGCTAAACCATTAATAAGACCAATTTTTGGTCCTTCTGGTGTTTCTATTGCACATATTCTTCCATAATGAGAATAGTGAATATCTCTTGCTTCACCTTGAGCACGCTCAGCTTTAATACCACCTGGTCCTACTGCTGAAATTCTTCTTTTATTTGTTAAAGAAGCTGCTGGGTTAAAGTCTTCTGTGATTTGACTAAGTTGACCACTTGCCAAAAAGTCTCTTAAGTATTTGTTAATAGGTCTAGCACTAATCAAGCTTGAAGGTGTTATTTCGTTTAAATCGTGGCTTTGTAAATTTTCTCTAATTGTATCTCTTAGTTTTGCAACGCCTTTTCTAAATTCATTACCTATTAATTCGCCAACAGTAGATATTCTTCTGTTTGCTAAATGGTCAATGTTATCTTCTTTACCAAAACCTACTTTTAAACCTAAAAGGTAAGAAATAGTAGCTGTAATATCTTCAATAGTTAAATGAGTATTTGTTAACTCACTAACATTTTCTTTTATTGCGTCTAATTTTTCTTGTTTTGTTTTATTTTCTTTTAATATTTTTTGTAAGGTAGGATAATAAACTAGTTCTGTTATTCCTAACTCTTCTTCTTTGCATGAAATAACTTTACTAAGTTTTACTCTAGCATTACCAATAACTCTAAAAATTGAGCCATCGTTAAGTTTTACTTGTACTTGATTAATTCCGCTATCTTGAATATCAATAGCAACTTCTTTAGAAATTTTTTCGCCTGCTTTTACAAACGTTTTTTTACCTTTTACAACATCTTCTGCTGCAATTTGGTATTTAATTCTGTTACTTAAACTTAACTTTTTGTTATATTTATAACGGCCTACTTTTGAGAAGTTATAATGAGCATTACTAAAGAAAGTGTCTTTTAAGTATTCTTTAACTTTTTCTGCTAAAGGTATATCTGACGGTCTTGTCTTTCTACCAATTTCAAGTAAAGCTTCTTCTTCTGTTTGAGCAGTGTCTTTATGCATTGTAGATTCAATTAGTGGGTTATTATTAAACATTTCTAGAATTTGTTCGTTGGTAAAACCACAACCTTTTAGAAATACAGTTGCGTGAATTTTTGATTTTTGATTAATTACTACTTTTAATAAATCTGTGTTAGATTCTTCAATACTAAGCCTTGTTCCGCGTGGTGAATGAAGTGATGCTGAAACAATTTTTTTACCTTTGCTGTTTATATTGCTATCAAAATAAACAGATGGGCTTTTAATTATTTGGCTTACTACAACTCTTTCTACACCGTTTACAATAAAATAGCCTTCTTCAGTCATCATAGGTATATCACCCATAAATACATCTTGTTCTACTACTTCACCTGTTTCGGTTTTTATCAAACGAGCTTTCACTTTTAAGCTTTTAGTGTAGTTACTTCTTCTCTTTTTTGTTTCTTCTTTTGAGTACTTAGGATCGCCCTCAATAGTGTGCCCTAAAAAATGAAGTTCAGCTTTACCACTATAATCAACTATAGGTGATATCTCCTTCAAAACTTCAGGTATTCCATTATCTAAAAACTCTTGGTACGGCTTCCTTTGAATATCAATAAGGTTAGGTATTTCAAATGCCTCGTCAATTTTTGCAAAACTATACCTAGTAGTTTTTCCATAATTAACTTTTTTAATTTTTGGGGTGTTTTCCATAAAATAAAGCGTCTCCTTAAATTTAAAAAATTATCTTTATTAAGTTGTAAAATAAAATAAAATATGCTAGCATAAAAACATAAATCTCATTTACATAAATTTAGCACGCAAAATTTGCGCACAATAAAGCAACTATCATTCTAACATAATAAAATTAAAAATGTCAACCTTAAAAAATGAGTTTAAGGTTTTTTTATGTTGAGTGTTATACCTACTTTTTGTTATTTTAAATATACGCAAATGTTACTACCTAATTATTACTATAAATATTATACTAGAACTAAAAACAATTATTATTACCAATTTTTTTATTTTAAAACAATTTTATTACTTATTATAACACAAAAACCAAGCTTTTGCTTGGTTTTTTGTTAATTTTATTGGTAAAGGTCAAACACTTTTACACCTTCAGCTATTTCATTATCGTTATTATAATAAGGAGTTATTGTATCTTCACCATATGTAATAGGCTCACCGTTAGTATAATCATAATCACTTGGAACTTGATAAAGCTTATTAGAGTCTGAGTATAAAAAGCCTAGGCTTTCGTTCATTAGTCCATATTCATTCATTATATACCAATCAGAACTTGGTAAATAATTTTGAGGTGAATAAAGTGAATTAATGTATGAGTTAGTCTCTTTATTAGTTGAAACAAAGTAATTTTCTTGATCTGTAAGTTGAATTACACCAACTAGACCACCTATTACAATCTTTTTGTTATTTGAATAACCATTTACAAGTATATTATGGTCAGTATTTAACCAGTTATTATAACTTGTTGAGTTATTTATTATAGTATCGTAGTCGCTTATATTATTTGCATATTCTTGCTTTACAGGTCCTGTTGCTGCAATTATTAAGCTTTTGTCTGCTATAGAGCCTATTAAACCACCTACTGCTTGATTTGCTAATACAGAGCCGTAAGCATAAGAAGTACCTATGCTACCTCCAACAACTCTACCTATTAACCCGCCTGCAATTAATATATTAGAGTTTCTTACATCTACTTTTGCAGTAGAATTATAAACACTTCCTCCGTTATTAAAGCCTATTAAGCCACCTGCTATTTGTCCTATTCCTGCAAACAGATTAATGTTTTGGTTTTGTAAATGTTCTCCATAATTATTATTTAAAATATTATTGTCTATTAATTGTTGAACATCACTTTTATGACTTATTATGCCGTTGTTAATAGACCCTCTATTTTCTGCTACAATGCCACCAGCTACCTTAGTAGTTCTTATAATTTGATCACTATTAACTTCAAAAGATACATTATTTACTGTAGTACTTTCTCCGACCAGCCCAAATACGCCGCCAGCGTTTTCACTTATAACTGAACTTTTTCCGTAAACTGATATGTTTTCTATAACACTATTATGAGTTACATCTAAAACGCCAGCAACTGCTCCTGCATAAGATATAATTTCATCGTTATCGTTATTACTATCATAAATATCATAAGCTACACTTGGGTTAACCGATTCTCTATACCCTGAGTTAACTGAAGTTTTTACTTTAATATTTACAAGGTGCGTGTTACCTGTAATTTTACCTGCAACGCCGCCTACTAGGTTTCTACCTTGAACAACTGTTGACTGATTATCTATGTTTAAATTATAAATTATTCCGCTTTTAATTTCACCTGCTAATGCGCCAACATTTGTGTTATCGTTTGCAAACACTTGGTCAAATGTTAAGTTTAGGTTTTTTATAGTTCCTACATTATCATTATTTGTAGTAATTGACCTAAACAAACCAACTTTATTATTGTTTATTTGATTAGTAGTAATAACATTTATATTAGTAATTGACATATCGTTACCATCTAATACACCTGCAAAATCTGTTGAACTTGGTTTACTTATTTCGTCAGAATTAAAACTAAAGTCTTTAATAATTCTTACATGTTGGTTAAATAGATCGTTTTGTTCGCCTACCTCTTCAGTTTTTTGTTCGGTTAATATGTTATTAAACTGAGTACTGTTTTGAATAATAAGTGGGTTATCTTCAGTACCTTCCACATAATTTTCGTCGTCAATATATTCATATATTACTTCGTTTGTTTGATCATCTACAGTTACTGAGTCAAGTATTCTTACACTTTTTGCAATATGATCTGCTGATACAAGGCTTGGAGTCATTACACCTGTGTTTTGTATATCTTTCATTTGCCAAACGCCATATTCTGGGCTATTAGGCTCTTTACTGAAACTAAACTGTGTAAATGTACTTTTATTGTCCCAGTAAATTAGCGATGTTTTAATTGCTATTTCAAGTGCTTTTCCTGCAAAGTCACCATCTAGATAATAAGAACTTGTTATAGTCCCTGTATTAAGTGGGTTACCTTGCTCACTTGTTCCTGTAAATGGAGTATGTGCAGCAACATTATATGCTACTTTAGACATAGAGTAAGCATTTTTAATAATACCACTATTATTAAATACAAAACCTGATGATCTTGATTGGCTGGTTATTTTAATGTTTGAATAACTATCTTTAATTGTACCTAAGTTTTCATAAACAAAACCTGCTAAGTCGCCACTAAATTCTAAACCGCCACCTATCATTCTGCCTGTATCACCTGTTTCTAATGCTGAGCTTCTTCCTTCAACATAACTGTAAGCTATTTTTGCATTAGCTGAATTAGTTACAACCAAACCACCTACTGCCGAGCTTTGTTTAGCTTGTGCTGTATTTTCAATAAAGCCATTTTTATAGTATGAACTTGTAATTGTTCCTGAGTTTTCTGCTGAGATACCAGCCATATAACCTTTGTTAGCTTTAAGTGCTAAGTCTGAACGGCTATTTGTAATGTAGCCTGAGTTTAGTGCTGTTATACCACCGATATTAGCTGAAGTATTCACATTATTTACAGTTGGGCTTAATATTAACTCAACCCCAAGGTTGCCAGTTTCTTTACTTGATTTTGTGTATGAATTATATATCATACCTGAATTATTAACTGCAACTAAGCCACCAAAATTGACATGCTCATATAACGAAACATCTATTGTTACATTTGTTAAATCAACTGTTAAATTTTTAAGAGTTGTTTCATTTGTTATGTAGCTAAATAACCCAAAGTTTTTGCTTGTTGGAACGTCAATGTCTTCTAGGTTATGAGTATCAAACTCTTTAATACTAATAGTATAGCCGTTACCATCTAAACTTTTAACTGCAGTATCAAGCGGTTCCCAAGGTGATACTTCGCCTACTGTTATATCTTGCATAAGAATATAACTTACATTTTCTTGCATAGCTAATAAGTCTTCTTCATTATAAACAGGAATTGGTCTTTCGTCGTCTGCTCTTAAATAAAAGTTTGTTCTAAACTGGCTTTCAATAGTTGTTCTGTTTAAATTGTCAACACCAGGCTCAGTATATGTTAAGTTACCTAAATGTGCGGTTGGTATACCTGCATAGTTATTCGAATTATAATCATAGCTAAATTGAATTTTAGCCACAATTACATCATTACTTGAAACACGTTTAGGCTGAATGTTAACTTCGTTGTAATCATCTTGTACTACATTTTCATTTATTAAATAATTAATGTAGCTATCATACCCTGCAAGTAACGCTTGATCTTCTATTCCTGAAGCTCTAAATTGTCTTTTATACCAAGTAGAAACAGTAGATTGTTGCCCTTCATTTGATATTGCTGAAGAAAATTCGTCTTCTAAAATACTTATTTGTTGTTTTATATCATCAACATTTGGCGCTGAAGTATCGTATTGAGCATTAATTATAACTCGTAACGGGTAAACACCACCATAAGCTACAGAGAAATAATCATTTTGTGTATTTACGTTTTCTACACTAATGCTTTCTATAGTAAATAATGCAGGTACTAACGTTAATAAGTTAGAACTATACTGTTCTACATTATTGTTAATAATACGCTCAACTTTTGCTTGAATAGTTACCTGTTCAGTAAAGTTACTTATATTAGTTTCAATTTTATATGTGTAATAAACAATATGTTGTTCTTGTACTTTTCCTTCAAATGTAATATTGTTTTCATCAATATTAGTTGTAACCCAGTTAATATCATCTTCGTTAATATCTAGCCTTGTAGCAGCAACTGTTATATATTGCTCAGTTCCTACTGCAAAATAACCTTCTTCTGATGAGCCTTTATAATAAACTTGTAACTGGCTTGATGGTTTTGCTGTTAAAGTTAATGAACTAGTAAGGCCTTCAACTACTTGATCACTACTATTAATGCTATAAGCTGTTGCGGTTAGTGTAAAGTTAGTATTAGTAGTAACGCCACTTGCAATAAGAGCTCTTACATATAAATTGCCATCATAACTATAATTACCAAACTCATCTTCATTAGATATAAGCCTTAACCTAATACCATTTTGTATTAACTCTGCTTGAGGATGAATAGCAGTATAGCCAACTTGATCTTCAACGCTAGTAAAAGCTACTTGTTGCATAGAAAAAGTAAAGTTTTCATTTGTTTGATATTTTAAGTCTACATAATCTACATTTGCAAACTCCGGATAAACGCCCAACTTTAGTAACCCTATTCTGCCTGCTGTAATTGAGGTTGAAGGTAGTTCATTAGGGTTATAATAAGTTTCGTTATTATATTCAAATACTTCATTTGAAGAATAATAGCTCATATCCATTCTTAGGGTATCTTGAGGTATTACATGTAGTGTAAGCTCGTTTTGTAAACTTACAACAGCATCATTTAGTTTAACTGCATTTATACTCTTGTCATAACTAGCAAAATTAATTTTATAAGTTTGTTTTTCGCTGTATAAGTCTTTATTGTATCTGTCTGCTACTTGTATTTGATAACGCTCATAAATTGTGTTTGCTTCAATTCTTCTACTAATTTTATTAATTACTAGCTCATTATCAGCATCTATATTATTTAAGCCATCCACTCTTTTAATACTTTCAATATCTATTACTGAAGTGTTAGGTTCTGTTATAGGGTAAGGAGTATCTGTTTCTAGTTCAACATCAACTATAAATAAGTCTTTTAAACTAATGTTAGATTCGTTAGAGCTTAACTGTAAATTAGTAGAGCCTTCTACCACTTTAATATTAAATTGTTTTTGTAAAAAGTTAAGAGGTAAGTCAAATTCACCTGATTCATACTGCACTCTAAGTACAGGTACTGCGCTTAAATCAAAAGCAACTGGCTTATTGTTTACATCGTAATTTACAAAGTCGCCTCTTAATACTTGAGCTTCACTTGAAGGTATAGTTACTGAATATAATCCGTTATTATAATTCCAGTTATAACTATTAAAGCTAACCCCAACCTCATTTTGAGCTTGGTAATTTATGTAAACTAAATTATTTTTAGCATACTCTTGTTGTTCTACTATAGCTGAAATATTAGGATATAACCTTTTTAGGTTATCAACTTTTATTGTAGATGCGTTTAAATTTTGTGCTTGTTCAAGTTCACTAAACCCGTCGTCTAATAAATTTTCTTCATATAAACTAAACATAGTTATAGGTTTAACAACTGCTAATTCAAACTCTGCAAATACATTTCTATCTAAAATAGAATACATAGTAATTGTTACACTACCAGTTTGATAAACTTTTAATAGTCCATCATCAGTTACTCTTGCTATTGAATTATCACTACTTACAAAATTAACCAACTCTATATTAGCAGTAGTAGGAGTGAAAGTTTTTGAAATAATTGGATTGCCGTAAATACCTAAATCATTATCTACAGAATAAGTATTTAATGCTTCTGTTGCATTTTGATAATAATAAACCACAGCTTTTTGATTGTCTAGTTTTAAGTGATTATTTTTAACTTCGCTTGCTTGTTCAATACCATCATTAACTGTTACATATAAAGCAGTTGGTGCTTGAATTAACATTCTTGTTGTATTGTCTTCATACACAATGAATGGGTTAGAATTGTTATAATTTTCATCAAAAGCAAATGGCGTGCCACCTAATGATACAAAACCAAAGTTTTTATTTGTATATGTGCTTAGTGTTTCAAGTTCTGTTAAGGTTGCACTTGTGCCGTAACTACTAGTACCTATTGTATCTAAATATAAAATGTTGTTAGTAGTTGGAGTGTTAAACACATTACCTAAAATTGCATCTGAATTAGCAGCTATTATATTTAACATAATATAAGCTTTATTAATACTAGAGTTTGAGTTTAAAATATTACCTGATATGCCACCAGCATATGAAGCTGACTGTGCTATTAAATTACCTTTTACATATGCGTTTTGTAGAGTAAATACACCTTCATTTGCACCTATAATTCCACCAGCATAAACAGTTACATTTGTTTCATAATTGTCAATTATTGAAATGTTTAATTGTGAATAAACTGAATTTAAGTCAGCTCCTCGAGCATAACCTATTAAGCCGCCTACATAAATTGGCTGATTATAGCCATCATCTATATCAATAACTAAGTCTCCGTAATATAAGTTATTGTCTATAGTTCTTGAATAAAAACTTCTTGCATAACTGTAACTAACAGTGCTACCTGTAGCATATCCAATTAAACCACCTACGACATTTTGTGCTTTAATTTGTGGTTGAACTACTTGGTTTAGTTCAAATTCATCTAAAGCTAAAACAAGACTGTTTGATACTGTTCCAGAGTCGCTACCAATTAATCCGCCTACGATACTATTGCCTGTTACATAACTTGCAGATAATACATTTTCAACAATGCTTGTGTTAATACCAATAGCACCACCTACATTATTAATACCTGTTACATTAGCTTTAACTAATATGTTTTGAACAAAGCCTGTGTTATAGCCAACAATACCACCAAAAGCACTGTTTAAGTTTTGCATATTATGTATTGATATGTTAACTCTTGAATTAAATTTAGAATAATTTTGTAATAAAGTATCGTTAGCTACGTCAAAATTAGCACTTACTGTACCCTCATTATAACCTACCATTCCACCTATATTAACAACTGGTTCAACGCTTGCTTGTGCCATTGTAGATACATACAAGTCGCCCCATGTTTTACTGTTTTCTATATTAGAATTATTATCAATATAACCAGCCATTACACCAATATTATTTTGTCTGTTTGCTATTCTTATGTTTGAACTTAGCAATTCTAGTTTTACATTATCTATTACTGAGTTTTCTGCTTTTGCAGTTAAAACTCCTATATTAGAATTTGTACTACTAGCATTGCTAGATAAAGTTGTATCAAAATTATTAACTTTAAAAGTTAAGTTTTTTATTGTTGCACCTTTTAGTAAAGAAAATAGTCCTATATTATTATTTCTATCAGTAGAAGATATATTAAAATTAGCACCTATAATTTGGTTTTGCATATTGTAATTTGAATATGTAAAGTCACCATTTATAACGCCTGAAAAACCTACTTCTGCGTTATCAATTGTGCCAATAGGAGTTAAATCAACATTGCTTAAATCTATTGTTCTACTAATTACATAATTTAGTGTCAAACCTTCTTGCGTGTTTATGTTCATTAAGTCTTGTGCTGAACGCAGTTCAATTGCTGTTTCCTCTGTTAAGCCGTCAGCCACTCTTACATCTATAACTACAAAGTTTTCATAGTTATTTGAAGAAGTGTAACTATCTTCAGCTATAATATGTATTGAAGCATATTCTCCCGCTCTATTTGGTATTATTGTTCCATCTTGTTTTACTATAACTATAGGTTCTGGGTTACCATCACCTGGTGCTTGAACATACCTATAAATTAACTTACTATTGCTAGCATTTACTGGGTAAGTTTGAGCGTCTATTTTAAAACTTGCAGTGTCTTCATTTTCTTCGCCTAGTCCATTTCTTGCATCAAAATATAAATAATCTTGCACATTTAAAGCAGAAATACCTTGTACTTTAACTGGTTTTCTTACTGTAATTGAGCATTTTTGAGTATAATATCTGCCATATTCATTTATAGTTGCACTAACAGTTACTACTGCAGAGTTTATTTCTGCTGGTAAGCTTGCCTGAATAAACCCTGTATTATCAACCGTTGCGTAACTACTGTTAACACTCCAGTTTATTTGGTCTGTGTTAAAGGTAGCATTAATAGGGTTAATGTTTAATTCTAACTGTAAAGTACTTTTATCCATTTCATAGTAACCAAGTGTGTTAGCATCAAATAATTCATACTGATAATAATTTAATTCTACGCTACTAATAGGCATATAAACTGTTAATTCAAAAGTTCTTTGAATATAGTCAACTTCGCTTTCACCATTTCCTAAGTTTGTATTCCTTCCTACTTCCACCGTAATTGTGGTTGTTCCTATGTTTTTAGCTATTATGTAACCACTTGTACTAATTGTAGCAATATTAGCATTTTCTGTTGTGTAATAAACGCTAACAATGCTTGCATCTATAGGATGTTCATTAACATTAACAGCAATGCCAGAACCAATTGCAATAGTAGCTGAAGATATTGTTTGTTTATTTTCATCAGTTAATTTTTGAGATAATGTTGCAATGTTTGCGTTTTGTTCTGGTGTTTGCATTGTTAAAGTAACATCAGTTAACGATGCATATACATGTATATTAACATCTTTGTTAATTCCGTTTGAACTTACTAAGGTTACTATTGTGTTTCCTGGTTTTTTAGCTGTAACTGCAAACTGATTATTGCTATTTTTTACATAACTAACAATGTCAGAGTTCATTACAAATAAACTTACTTCACCTAATGATGCATCAACTGGTGATGCTTCAAAGTCTATGTTTACTTGATCTCCTACTTCTATACTAAGGTTTTCGTTTGTTAATAATTGTAAGCTTTCTGCGCCTCTTGTTAAATTCATATTTATTGTTGTAGCAACAATATTCTCATTTTCAAGCGTTGCATAAGAAGCTACTTGCATTGTTATATCTTGTTCAAAGTTTAACTGTTCATCTGCTTTAGCCTTTATGTAAATTGTAATATTATTAGGTAAAATAACATCTTCAACATTTATTAATGTTCCATCTTGTTTTTTATTAATTAGTGTTCCGTCTGAATATCTTATTTCTATTTTTGCTTGGTCTTCTTCACTAATTAATAACTTCATTTGTTTATTGTAAGCACCTATTGTTCCTACACGTAAATTATAAGGCGTTCCTAGTGCATTTACATAATTATCAAAAATTTGCTCGTTTTGTAATATTCCTCTTGTACTATTAACACTCACATAGGTTGGATACTCTAAAATATTTACATCAAATTGTTTTGTTATAAAATAATCTTCATAACCTATTACTTCTACTTTTGCTGTAAGCGTTGCATTACCTAGTTCTATACTTCTAAATAAAAACTCTTTGTTACCTAGTCTTTCAATGTCTAGGTTATTGTTTGTATTAACATTTAATACAACATTTAAAGGCTCACTGTTTTCTTCAACGTTTATTTGATAAACAGCCTGACTGCCATCTATTATATTAGTAGCTAATGTAACTGAGTTTGTGATTTGCTCATTTACTTGTAAGTTTATGTTTTCTTTTATTATAGGTTCAATTACTCTAACTGTTAAGTTAGTATAAATTTGCTCATTAGCTTTACTTGTTGCTCTAACTGTAATGTAATCTGTTGTTTTAGTGTTAACAGTAACAAAACCAGACTCACTAACCTCTATTCCCTCAGCATTATCTATTAAAGAATAAATAACTTCTTTTTGATTAGTAGTAGCTGGGAAAAACTCTAAGGCTCTAGCCGTGTTTATGCTACTTGTTTCTCCTGCAATTATTGCTGGAGAGTAGTCTGCGTTAGCTTCTAGGTCTGTTATTTCTTGTATTACAGTTACAGGAAGTTCTATTGTTTTATCGCCTTCTACAGTTTTAATAATAAGTGTTGTAGAGCCGCCTCTTAAAGCAGTTATTAAAAATGTTGTTTCATTTGTTTCATTGTCTTTATCTACTTGTTCTACTGCAACAACACCGGCTGTTGTTTGATTTACTAATAAGTTATTAGAAACCTCATCAGGTTTATTTTTTATTAATGTAGTAAATTTGGCCTGATTAGGTCCAACTATTATTTCATCTTCAGCGGTTGCATCAGTATTTTCTTCAGTGTTATCAGTCGTTTCTTCAGTGTTATCAGTGGTTTCTTCAGTGCTGTCAGTCGTTTCTTCAGTATTATCAGCAGTTTCTTCAGTGTTTTCTGGCTCATCTGTTAGGTTAATTGTTACTTCTTCAACGCTTAGTTCTAACTCAATATTAGAATATAAATTTTGACAACCAAAAAGCGTTCCGCTAAAAGCTAGCAAAATTGTAAGTATTATTATAGTTGATATTTTTTTTATATTCTTCATAAGTTCCTCTTAAAGTGTTAGTTAAGTAATTGTTATTAAAATTTAGTTAATTATTCTAGTTCTATATCACCAGGCGAGCCTAAAGCTTTATTTGGTATAGCCTTTTCTCCTACATCTAGTTGTAAATTAGTTAAATTTACAACTGGGCTATCAGCAGTCGCATCATTTATATTAATGTTACTTGGCATATCTTGTAAAGTTGGCGTGCTTACATCTTCTTCAATATCCCATATTTGACGGAAGTCCCAGTAGTCGTATGTATCTTGTTTTTTTAATAAGTATAAAGGTTTTCCGTTATCTTCGCTATCATTATGTAAGTCGTGGTATTCTTCCTGTCCTTCCACAAAATTATAACCATAACTTCCCATATATACGTCTATCGTAATATAATCTCCATATGGGCTTCTGCCTTGATAACTATCTATAATTTGTTGATTATAAAAGTAATGATCTTTAATTTCTGTATTATCATTTTGTAAATTATGAACTTGCCCTGATACTTGTCCTCTACGGTAAGCTTCACCATCACCAGCTTGTAATATTTTGCCCGTATTGTAAACTTTAGATATTGATCTTAACTGGTCTTGTAGCCCTGTAATACCACCTAATCTAGCTGTATCCTCTGCTACAAATTTTCCTGTTATATCACCTTTATTGTAAGAGTTTCTAATGTCAATACCAGTTATACCAGTTATACCACCAGCATGTACACCGGCAGATATATATGTTATATCGTGCTCATACTGTGTTTCTACAAGTATATCCGCTTGATTATGGCTTTTAAGTATGTAGTTATTTAATGCTCCGTCAGCATAACCTGCTATACCACCAGCACTAAACATATAATCATTACTACCTGTTGGCTCATCTTGTTTTAATATTCCAATAAAACCTGTATTATAAGTTTTACTTATGTTTGCGTCCTCAATGTGTCCAGCTATACCACCTACATCTATACTTACATTTTCATTATGTTCGCCTTTTTCGTTGTTAAATAAAGTACTTGTAGCACCAACTATACCTTCATTATAAGAGTCAGTAATATTACCATAAGAATAACCAACTAAGCCACCTAATTTTACATTTAAAGGAGACTCTAAGTTTACATTACCCGCATTATAACTATTATCTAAATAATATGAATTATTATTATTTGAAGGTATATACCCTATTAGTCCGCCAGCTGCTACTAGCTCCTCTTTAGTTCCGTAAGTAGAATATTGATAGCTTTTTATATTAACATTCTCTTTATTTTCAATATATTCAATTGTTCTGTTAGTGTCAGAACTTGCATAACCAATTACGCCACCTATATAAGCGCTGCTTTCATTGGTTGCATACATAACGCGTACATTTCCTTGGTTACTCAATGCTTGCATCTGTGTTACATCTTTAGCAGTTGCAACAACACCACCTATTATATTGTCTATATTATTTGTATGTCCTTGAAAGTCAATATTAATTTGGTTAGTTGCATAAGTAATTGTGCCACCAAGCATGTATCCAACAACGCCACCAGTACCATAATTTTGGGTCGAATCAGAAAGGTAAGTATAACCGTACTGAGAGCTGCCAGCATATTTAAGCCTTATTTGATCCACATTTATATTGCCTGAGGTTTGCACACTATGTATTCTAGTATATGTACTATAACTAACTATACCACCTACTAAATATCCTGATTCATTTAAAGATAATTTTCCTGTTATGTTTATGTCGGCATTATAATAAGAGTTAATAATTTCACTACCAGCGGCAACACCTGTTATACCGCCAATACTGCCAAAACTCGCTTGAATATTAACTTGAGAATATGAAGAGTCAATAGTTACATCGTTAATATAACTTACTAACCCACCTATGTAAAGCTCTTTATCTGCATTATCACTTTTGTTTCTATTATCACTAATTGACCCTGAAGCATAAGAATTTATAATTTGGCTTGAACTACTTGCACCACCTGCTATTGCACCTAAATAAGCATTTTGCATATTAGATGAAGAATCTACTGATATGTTCACGTCTTCTAAACCTAAGTTATAAACATAACCATACATATAGCTACCAATTTCTCCGCCTTTTAAGTATCTAAATAATCCAGCATAAATACTTGTTGTGCCTGAGTAATTTTGAGTTAAGTTTGAAACAACTTTATTATTACCATTATATATACCAATAAAGCTTTTAGAAGTTACTGCACTAAACCTTGACTCTTCATTTGTTACAGTATTTCCAATAGCTGTAAATTGATCGTTTAAATTATTAAAATTAGTTAAGTCTATATCGTGAGTTTGGTTAAAGTATGCTGCACTATTTAGCTGAGTTCTTACCCAATCTAATCTTCCTACATGGTTAATTAAATAAGGTTGATCGTAAGTACCATTACCAGTATTAATAATCTTATTAGTGCTACTTTCATTTAAGTGGTTTAAGTATGGGTAACCATAATTTGTTTCTTTATTTATACTCCACACATTTTCAAATTTTTCATTAGCTATATCTAGTTTAAAGTCTTGTGAAGTCATATAAGGCGTGAATTCATCATTATAAACGCTAGAGCTAGATGGCTCTATTATAAGTCTATCAAAGTAAGTAGTATCCTTATCACTAGAAACTACATTCTGTCCTATTCCTACTGTACCTTTAGTAGATACTGCATCATTTATTAATGATAATGCTACTGCAGTATAACTATTTTTTATAGTTGTATCTTCTATACTACCTACTAAGCCGCCAAATCTTACAGATGCTCCATCTATTTTGTTTATTACTGCATTACCTACAGTAAAACTGTTATTAATGACTGCAATTTGGTCTATTTGAGGGTCTTGATAACTAAGTGATGCTAAGCCACCTATATATGAAGAGTTATCTACATTATCAAATTTTAAATTAAAATCAATGTTTGCAAAAGATTGTTCTATTAATAAATTGTTTGTGCCTACTAAACCACCAATGTTTGATTGTGAAATACTAGTTTCTTGAGCATTATTTGTAGTCACTTTTGCATTAGTTTTAAATATAATACCTTTATTTACCTTTGCAATTGTTCCGCCACTATAAGTTGAGCCTGATATAAGAGTTAAATTAGCATCAACAGTTACATTTGTAATTAATGCACCGTATTCAATTGTTTCAAAAATGCCTATTTGTTCTCTGTTTGCATATTGATAAAAATCAATTGAATAACCATTACCATTATAAACACCTGCAAAGTTTTCTATTTGTGAATAGATATTTATGTCTATATTATAAGTAAAGTCAGAGGTTTGAATATAATAAAAGTCAGAGGTTTGAATATAATATTTGTCTGTGTCACTAATGTCACTAAATGCTGATCCACTATTTATAGTTAAAGGAGACATTTTGCTACCCGGTGATAAGTTTGGCGCGTCTATATTTTTTAAGTAAGGATATGTATCTTCGCCTTTAGCCCAATAATAGTCATAAAAGCGTATGGTTTTATCTAACAATTCTTGTGAAGTTAACCCTATAGCACCATTATTGTTATCTCTTTTAGTAAGCCCAACTAAATCTTCATCATAGAAAACTCTATTTATACTTGAAGTGCTTGAATTATTACCTATAGATGCATTTACATCATTAGTATTATTGTCATTAGAATAAACTGTACCATAACCGTAAGCATCATATATATTAGCTGAATTTTTACCTATTAAGTTACCCACTTGTTGAGTGTCACCATTTAAAACATTTACATCTATACTTGCAAAGGCGTATCTTATTACGGTGTTATTATTACCAACTAAACCGCCTACTCTTATAATGTTACTTGTTGTTGAAGCAGTTAAAATGCCCTGACTATAAACCTCGTGAATTTCAGCATCTTTTGATGATTTATTGCTTGAACCAATTAAGCCTCCTGCATTTACAAATCCTTTAGCGTTAATATTAATATTTACTTTAGCATATGAAAGGTTAATAGAGCGTTGAATGTTTTCATTATCATTAACAATATCACCTATTAATCCTCCAACATAGCTAGTTCCTTTAACATTTTCTACATTAATATTAGCAACGGAATAAGTGTTTTGTAAGTAAACATCTTCAGCATAACCAATTGCACCGCCTACTTTTACCAAGTCGCTGTTAGTTAATATATTAATTGAAGTATCGTCAGAATTTTCATAGTTTAAATTAACCACATTAGCATTATTTAAACTACCAGCAATACCGCCAGCATATACAACATTTGCACCAATATTACTAATATTTTCGTTTGTATTAATAGTTATTGCACCTGAAGCATTAACACCATTTATATTTCGGTTAACTATTTCACCAACAACACCGCCAACAAAAACATTTGTCCCATCTGTATCTCTACCGTTAGATAAAACATTAAAATTAACATCAGTATAAGAATTATTAATTTCTGTTATTATATCAATATTTTGAGAGCGACCTATTAAGCCACCTGCATATAAGTCTGTAACTGTTTTAATATTAAAGTTAATATCTGTTGCTCTAATACTGTTACTTGTACCAATATCAAACTTACCAAATGCTCCACCAACATACATAGCTTCGTATGTGCCGCCATTATTTAATTCTGGCTCGCTAATATTTGCTTGAATACTAAAGTTGTTTGTAGAGCTTTTTAATGAAGCATTAGTAACATTAACGCTTTTTATTTTTGCCGAAATACCACCTACAAATTGACTTGTTGAATTAATTGATGTTTGGTCATTTGCAAACATCATATTAATGTTTTTTAATGAACTATCATTTAAATTACCTGCTAATATAGAAGTAGTTGAGTTTAAAGCCGTATTAGTACTAGTTATACCATTAGGGTAATCTCCAGCCCATTTTACATTTTCATTACCACCTACTACAATATTGAAGTTAGAAAAGTCAGCATATTGAGCAGTGCCAATTAAACCTACATTTTGATAATTACTGTTAATATTTAAATTATATATTGTAGGTAATTGTCCTGCAGTTTCTATTCCAATTAAAGAGCCTTCAAAAGATGATATAGGTTCCCAATTTTCACTCAAATAAATATCGTTTGCTATTTGGAAGGTTGCATAAGTTTTTGATTTCATTAATTTTAAATCAGCTTCATTTGTAACAGCTATTATATTTTCTAAGTCACTAAACATTAATTTAGGAAATCTTACAGCGCCTTCTAATGTCCAGTAGTCTTCAGTTAAACTGCTGTATTTTGCAATAGTTTCAGAATAATTAAGTGTTGTTATAGTTTCAAACTGAGTTGTGTTAGCGTCTAGGCTTTCAATGCTAAGTACATTAATTATATCTTCACTATTATTGTTACCAACTTCATTTAAGTTTTTTACTTGAGAGGCGGTTGCTTCACCTATAACTTCAAATAATTCGTTTATGTACCAAGTATTATTTGCTTCAACTGTTGCATCTGGTTGTTTAAAACCTACAAATGCACCCATTTGTTTATTTAGATTAACTTCATAAATCTCGTCTTCTTCATTATAATCTTGCCATTGTCCTGCATCATTTATATTATTAAACGCTGATATCTGCCAGTTATTTAAGGCAAAAGCGTCAGTTATATTTAAGTTTTCACCTACATTATAACCACTTGAGGAAGTGCTTTCTAAACTAGAGTTGCTTATTTCACCTATTAAACCACCAATAGTATTATTAGCTTTTATATGTCCTGTTGCGTAAACTTTATTTATAACACCACCATAGTTTATAGCTACTAAACCACCAGCAACTTGTGCATTAGGGTTTGATATATCTACTCTTGAATAACTATTTTCTATTAAGCCAGTATTATTGTAACCAACAAGTCCACCTGTATAGTTTGAATATTCTTTAAATAAATTTTGATTACCTATAACTCTTCTAGGTTGTAATTTGTCTATTGTATTTTCTTGATAGTCTTTATTATGCTGTATTCTTGCATGGTTAATAAGGCCTTTATTTTCAGCCACTATACCACCAGCTATATCAAAGCCTACAATTTCTTGATTAACATTTTCGTTTTGCTCATGGCTAACTTCAAATAATGCATTCCATATATATGTATGTTCTCCTACGTATCCAAATAAGCCACCAGCTTTTTCTCCCCTTATTCTTACATTGCCAGATACTTCTGCAACTCTTACTTTAGGGTTTTCTAAACTAAAGTCTATGTCTTGTATTATATTTCCGTCTTCATCAAAACTATATAAGTCAACAACACCTGCAATACCACCGGCATATGAAGTTTGGTTTTCTTGCTTATTATATTCGTTGTAATAAGAATAATCTAATTCTTGTGTTCCTTCTATTTCTGTTGTTGTTCTGTATTCAGAACTTACTGAAAGATTGCTAGAAGTATTAATAATTCTACTATTACCAGTTATTTTACCAGCTAAGCTACCTACTAAGTTTCTTCCTTGAACAGTTATGTTTGTACCTGTAATATTAACATTTATAATAACACTGTTAGAAATTTTTCCACTTAATACGCCAATATTAATAGAATCCGTTGCCGATATTTCAGAAACTGTAACATTTAAATTTTTAATAACAGTTTGATTATTGTCTGTCGTTGTAGTGTAATCATTATCTGATCTTCCTATCTTATTAAGCATACCAAATGAATCTTGCATATTTTCTGTATAAACTGAAGAAAGAATTCTTACATTGTTCATACTCATGCCGTTACCATCTATAATGCCTGTAAAGGTAATATTTTGAAGTTTATATAGTTCGCTATCGTTAACTATATTGTTAAAGTCAATATCTTTTATTAGCCTTATTTTACTATTATTTATATTATTATTTAGGTAAAATTCCCAAGTCATTGCTTCTAAAAATTGTTTTGAAGAGGCTACTACAATTGGATTATTACCAGTTCCTTTTCTATCTGTACCTTCAGCGTCTGTGTAGTTAAACTCTATTATTTCTTCGCCGTCTGAAACAGTAAACGAAACTCTACGCTCAGACTGAGTAAGTTCTAGTGCTGATGGTATGATAGGTCTTGGGTTATTAGCTGAAATTGTCCAAGAACCATAAGCTTCATAGCCTGGTTCTGTTAAGAAGCCAAAGCCAGAATAACTAGAAGTAGCTTCTGTTCTATTTACTGATAATGCTGGGTATTCCCCTGCAAATTGTTCTGTAAAATAATTTGGATTATCAAAATAATAAGTGTTTATTAATTCTCCATCATATAACAGTTTTTCTAAACTGTCACTTCCTATAAATGGTAAATGTGAAGTAGAACTTTCTGTTATTTTAGAAGCAGAGTATGCATTTTTTATTAGTCCTGTGTTTGTGTTTATGTATACAAAACCAGCAGACCTACTTTGAGAAACAACAGGTATATTAGAATAACTATCTAAAATTTGTCCGCTGTTTTCATGAACAAACCCGCCAACTGTTCCAACAGAATATAGTTGCCCTTGTTCTATTACTTTATTATTGTTAATAGGTGATTGAATACCTTCTACAAAACTATGACTTATGCGTGCGTTTTGAGCATTAACTGCAGTAAAGCCTGCAGTTTTACTGTTTTGTAAACTGCTTGAAGTATTTTCTACAGTTAAATTAGCTGAGTAAGAACTAGCAATAATACCATTATTATAGCCTACAAAACCAGCAACATTACCTTGTGCTTTAAACATAACGTCTTGTAAGTTTGAATTAATATCAACTCTTCCAACACGGCTGTTAGTAATATAACCATTAGAGTTTACGCCTACTAACCCACCAAAGTTTGTATCATTTGTAGTTGTTGTAAGTTCTACAACATTATATTCACTATTTGTATTAATAACGTCTGAATTTGTAATTGCTCCTTGGTTTACACCAGCTATAAACCCAAAGTTTACGCTTGAAAATTCATTTGCACTTACTACTTGTTGAGTGTTCACTAATTCGCTTATGTCTACTTTTATGTTTTTTAGTACAGTAGAACTGCTAACACTACCAAACAAACCAAAGTTATAACTGCCTGAGTCTGCATCTGCTGAAAAACTTTTAATGCTAATAACTCTATTGTTACCATCTAAACTACTTATTTCTGTATTAAGTGGTACCCAGTCTTCTAATATAAGCGGAGTGTTTTTATCGTTTAATAAAATATAATCAACACCAGATTGCATATTTATAAGGTCTTGAGCGTTATAAACAGGAACTGGTTTATCTTCTGTTGAATTTGATACTATGTTTAAATTAAAACTATACTCTTGATATTTAATATTATAACTAGCTGGTACTTCGCTAACACCTTCTGTTTGATTATTTTGTGGGTATAAAACAGCTTGCCCATTAGCATAAGTAATTGGCTGAACTTTACCTTGATCATTGTAATAATATTCTATTGCTGAAAGAAGTTTTGTTGTAGTGCTAACTCTTTTACCACTTACATAAATGTCTGTTTGCCCTTCATAGTCATACTCTACATTTTCATCTGTAAACCTTTGAATAGAGTAATTAGGGTAACTATTAACCTCTAAACTAGTATCGTTATAATCAGGTCCTGAGCCTGTTCTTTCATACCAATTTCTTAAATTTCTTGAAAAGCTATTTTGCTTATTTACTATATCATTATTAATATTTTCAAAAATTGTTTGTAAATTTGCTTTATCTGTACCTAATAATATGCTTTCGTCAAACATAGATGTTTTAAAGTTTAACTGTAACAGCTCACTTCCACCAACATATAAATTCATTGCATTATTTAAATTGTTAGAATTTGCATTTGTTACGTAAATATCTTCAATTATATAATCTACAACACCAATTGTAATTTCTGCAGTACTGGTTTCTAACATACCATTAATTGTTCTTGTAGCTTGTGCTGTAATAGTAATTGTGCTACCACCTGGTACACCTGCACCAACATCTAAATAATATACTCCATCTTGTTTCATTATGTTTACAGAGTCTATTAACGCATTATTAGTAATTGTTATTTCATTACCATCAAAGTCATAATCTTCATTGCCATTAGTAGTAAAAGTAGCCTTAGGGTCTTGAACTGAGCCTTCATAGTCTTCACTTATAATAAGTTCAATTGGAACAGTTGTTCCTCTTGCAACTACTTGACCTGAAATTTGCCCGTTATATAATAAACTAACTCCCGGCAATACTTCTGCTGTTAGCTCAATTTGTTTAGATAAGTTTACTTGAGGATAGCCTTGTTCATCTAACCTATAACCTGTAACTGTAACCTTAAACTTAGTGCCTCTTTCAACGCCTGAAGCAATTAATGTTCTTACGTAAATATTGCCGTCAAAATTATAATTGATAGGAGTTTGTGTTTTATCAACAGTAGAAATTAAACTAAGTGTTGTTCCGTAAGGTATTAAAGCAGGACTAGGTGAAACAGGAGAATAAAATACTCCTTCGTCTTGGTTATTTGTTAATGCAACTTGCTGAAAAGAAATGTATTCGCCAGCATTAGATACTGAGCTTTGCACTTCATAATAATCTACGTTTGCATATTCTGGAAATAAATTAACTTTTAAAATTCCTGGTCTACCTGGAGCAATTGTGTCACTAGGTAATTCTTGTGGGTAATAAGTAGGTTTAGATTCTACAATTTGAGTTTCTCCAGCAGGAAAATGAGCCATGTCTATTCTAAGTAAATCTTCAGGGGTTATAGTAATATTAAAACTACTAGCTAACTCTTGGTTAGAACCAGGTATAAAAGTAAGTAACCCTGATTTTGCACTTTTAAAATTACCGCTACCACTGTTTACCTCTAAAAAGTTCGGTTCGGCTTTTATTATATAACTATAAATATAGTCGTTACCTTGTATATTTTGGTTACCTACAAACTCTGCGCTAACATAGTTTAAAATGTTATCGCCTTCAACGTCTTCAACATCGTTACCTAAAACTTGAATGTTTTCATATTGTTTGTCTGTTGTAATATGTATATCTAGTTCTAACTGTTCTCTTAAACCTATAGTAGCACTAGCTAGGCTTGTAGTTATTTCTGTAGCGCCTTCATAAACACTTACATAAAAGCTTTTTTGCAACTCTTGCAAGTTTATTAAAACTTCGCCGTCTAAGAATGTTGCACGAATATAAGGAGTTACACTTACTAAAATGTTACCTTCACTAGTTGTGTTTCCAGTTAAAATATGGTTAGGCACATTGCCTAAGGTTGCATTTAAACTTTCTCCGTTTACTGTAAAGTCAGCAGTTGAAGCAGAATAAATAACACCGCTATTATCGCTAACATCGTAATTAGGGTTAGTTAATTTACTATATAAAATAATTGATTCATTTAATTTAATTTGTAAAAGTTCTTCTTCAGTTAACTCACCTGTTGAATTGTCTTGAGTGTTAGATAAACTAAAGTTATTAAACCCTTTTATTACTGCAAGTTCAAAAGTATCATATATATTTGTATTTAAAAGTGAACTAACCTTTATAGTTGCCACACCTTGTTTTAATACTTTAATTGCACCGTTGTCTAAAATTTCAATAATATCTGTGTTAGGTGTGCTTAAATAATATCTTGCATTTATTGGAGTTGTGTTTATTAAATCACTTATTAAATAATCTTGTTCTTGCAATAATACAACTGCTTGACTGTCAGTAACTTTTAAGTGATTAAAGCTCACACTGTTATCACTTGGGTTAACATTTACTACTTGATCTTTTACTGTAACAACAACGTTTTCAGGCGCTTCGTTAATTAGTAAATTATCTAAATTATTATATAAAGTTGGTAAACCATCATTAATTGACACGTCTTGATACCAAACTGTACTGTTTAATATATCCCATTGAGTGTAATCGTCATTAGTAACGCTTACATTACTTGAAGCACCTATACTACCTACAAAACTATTTATAGTTTGTGCTTGTAAGTTTGTTGTAGAATAAATATGATCAATTGAAGCTGCGTTTGCGTTAACTACATTACCTACTAAACCACCTGCAACACTATTTGTAAGCGGTAAATTAACTACACCTTTACTATAAGAGTTGTTTAAGTCAAAGTCACCACTAATTGCACCAAATAAGCCACCGCCATAAATATATGGAGTGTTTTGCATGCTTATATTGTGTGTTGACACTACAACATTTGCATAGTTTTTACTTAATACTGTATTAACGTTTTGAAGTAAGCCAATTAGCCCACCTACGTGGAAGGCAACACTTTGGTCTTCATAATTTAATAAAATGTCTCCACTATAATTATCACCTAGTTGCCTTAAATAATAACTGTTTACATAGTTATATTCAAATACATCTAAATTTTCTGCATAGCCTATCAAGCCACCAACATTGTTTACGCCTTCAACATATACTACTGCTTGTTCGTAACTACTTTGTCTGTCATAAATTTCTACAGCGTTATTTATAATTTGGCTACTAATTAAGTTTGCATCTACTGTTTTACTTGAAGCAAAACCTATTAAACCACCAACATTATATTCACCTACTACTTGAGTAGCTGAGTAACTGTTTTGTATTAAATTATAGTTAATACCAGCTAAACCACCAACATTATCTAAACCAACAACTACACCATCTGTAGCTAAGTTAGAAATAACACCGTAGTTAACACCAACTGCTAAGCCTGTTGCGTTAGACTGGTTAGTAAGTTGACTAGTATTAATATTTGCAAAAGAGTTCATACCTTCTTTTTGGTATAAAACATTACTATATTCTGGGTTTAGTTGTTCTTCTTGGTTTATTAATTTATTTGCAGGTATGTATTCTCCTTGCAGGTTACCGTTAACATCATTATATGCAGTAATACCACCTACAAACACGCTTGGTAAATTAGATAAGGCATCTAATTCTTGTACTTCAATTTGACCGTAAGTAATTGGGTTAATTATATCACCATCGTTATATGCTGCAATAATTGATACAAAAGAATTTTGTGCACCAACTTGAATGGTAGAGTTAATAATATTTACGCTTACATCTTGTATTAAGCCGTAATTCATACCTGCTATACCAGCATAATAAGACACGGAGCTTTCTTGATTATTAATTTGAGAACTTGTAAAACTATTTATTTGAATGCTTAAATTTTTTAATGAACCTCTGTTTATTGCAACTAAACCTAAGTATGATTGTAAATTATTTGAGGTTTCGTTTAAGTATAAGCCTTTTATTTTATATTGTCTGCTAACATTTGCATAAACAAACTTACCGTTTAATGAACCTGTAAAGTCATAAGCAGTACCTTCAATTATTCCTAGTGGGGTAAAATTAACATTTGTTAAATCAATATTACTTGCTAATACGTAGTGTAGGCTTAACTGTTCTACACTATTATTTATTTCAAGTAACTGATTTGTGTTGTTTATTTCAAGTGCTGTTTCTTCTGTTAGCCCATCAGCTACTTTCACAACTATTTCGTTGTATCGAGAATAAGAGCTTTCGTTACTAAAGCTATCTTCAGCCACTACATGTAATTTTGCAATACCTGCTCTAACAGGTGTTACTATACCACTTTCGCTTACTTCAAATACAGGAGTAGTATTAGTATCGTTTTCATCTTGCAAGTATACATACCTAACATTTGGGTTTGTTGCTGAATAAGGGTAAGTTTGTACATTAAGCTGGGTTTGACCTGCTTGTTCTAGTCCGTTTCTAGCATCAAAATATAAGTAACCATCAGTAACATTATTAACACTTATGCTATCTACTTTTACCGCTCTTTTTATGGTTACTTGTGCTGTTCTTGCATAATATCTACCGTATTCTACAACGCTTGCAGTTACAGTTGCGTTTATAGTATTGTTTGGCAAGTTTTCTTGAGTAGGAATGCTTGCTCTTACAAAACCACTATCTGTTATATGTAAGTAATTACTTGAAGTTTCCCACGTTACGTCTTGACTATAAGTTGCGTTACTTGGGTTTATAAATAGTTCAAACTGAAATTCGCTTTTATCTAAATTAAAATAACCTAAGCTGTTTTCGTCAAACAACTCAATTTGAACTGAGTTTAAGCTAATATCTCTAATTGGAACATAAGTTTCTATTACAAAACTTTTTTGAGTTTCAACAATTTTTCTAGTTATTTCTGTATCTCTAACTTTACTAAGTATAGTTACAGTTACAGTAGATGTACCTATGCTTCTTGTTAATAAATATCCATTATCATTTACAGTTACAACATTAGGGTTACTTGAAGCATATGTAATATTTTCAATAGAAGCATTACTCGGGTAACTTAGCACGTTTAAGTCAATGCCTGCTCCAACTGCTACTGTAGCACTTCTTAGAGTTTCATATTGTTCTGGTGTAGCATCTATTTGCATTTCTACTACGTTATAATTTTGTTCTGGTGATGGTATTTCTACAGCTGAGGCGTTAAGTTCTACATAAACTTCAACATTCATTTGCTTTGTTATTCCATTAGTAGTTGTAACGGTTATTATAGTGTTACCTTCATTTTTTGCTACTATTGTGTAAATAGAATTAGTTTCAGCAACATAACTAGCTATAAAACTATCTTCAACAGATACAGTTAAATTATCGTTTTGAGCAGATGCTGGTAAAATGTTAAAAGCAACAGAAGCTTCTGCATTTTTTTGTAAGCTAATGTTTTCAACTACATCTAAGTCTGTTGCGCCCTGAGTTAAATTTAACCTAGCAGTAGAATGCACTTCTACTTCTTCATTATAAAAAGTATTTGCAATAAAGTTAAGTTCAACAGTATTTTCTTGTTGTCTTATTAGTGCATCTTCGTTTGTGTTTATTTCGTTAGCCTCAACATATATACTCATACCTCTTGGAAGCACTGTATTATTTATGTCTTCACCGGTAATTGTTGTTCCGTCTGAATATTTTATAGTTATTTTGTTAATGTCTTCTTGTGCTACTTGAAGTTTGATTTCTTTGTTATAAGTACTAATTGGTCCTATATCAATTTTTATTTCTTTACCTAATGAGTTTAAGTAGTTGTTATAAACTACAAAATCTCTAGTTGTTGCACTAGAGTCGTTCATTAAAATATTTGTCGCTAAGTTTACAGCTTCCACTAAAACCGTTTTTTCTTGGTAATAGTTTTCATAACCGTCAATTTCTACTCTTACAGTTAACCTAACTTGACCTAAATTGTTAGCCTGAACTTTTACTACATTAGGGCTAGTAGCATATTGAAAGTCTAAATAACTTACTTCATCAGCTGTTAACATTCTAGCATCTACTAAGTCAATATTACCTGAAGTTACAGATACATTATAATTTTCATCACTATTAACCTGAACAACAAATGCTCCTTGGTTAGCTTCAGCATGGTTATTTGCAATTAAAAAGTGGTTTATTTCTAAATTAAAATCTTTCGGATCGTTTGAGGGGTCTTGAGCTAACCACTCAGATAGTTCTGCCATTTTTTCTTCTGTAGTTAAAACAACGTCACCTTGTAGTATTGGTTTTATTATTGCAACATCAAATTGTAGTTGTAAGTTTTCTAGTTCAGCACTAGTTGCAACAATAGTAACATTCTCTACTGTTTTTTCTGTTACTGTTATTAAACCAGCTTCACTTACTGTTACTCCCTCAGCATCTTCTAAAAGAGAATATGTAACATTTTTTTGATTTGTAGTTGTCGGAAAAAAGTTTATAGCTTGTGCTGTATTTATACTCTCGGTAGTACCTTCAGCTACTGCTATTGAATAATTTTCATTTAGTTGCATGTCTTCTATTCTTTTAATTACAGAAATAGAAACTGTTTTTTCTTTACTACCTTCTTTAGTTTTTACAATTATATTTGTATTACCTGGTTGTAAGCCAGTTACTTTTAATGTTGTTTCACCGTTATTAAATTCAGTTTCTTCTACGCTGATTACTCCGGTGTTTGAAACTCTATATGTAACTTCTTTTAATATTCTGTCTGGTACATTACTTACTGTTGCTTTAAAGGTTTGCTGATGCTCGCCTAAAACTTCTTGCTCAGTTTCAGTTTCTTGCAATTGATCTTGCTCAGTATCGTTAATGGTGTCGTCAGTTTCTGTATTGCTATCATCTGGGTTTGTTGTAGCGTTATCAGTTTCTGTTGGTAAAAACAGTTCAATTTCTTCAACACTTAATTCTAACTTCATACGGTCATAAACAGTCTTACAACCGGTTAATATACCGCTCGTACCTACTAATAGTACAATAATTACAAATGTTAGCTTTTTAAAGAACATGCTTACCTCTTTTTGAGTTACTTAGTTAGTTTTTGCTCAAACTGCTTTTTTATTTATAAAAATGCACAGTTTTATTGTTAAAATTATATTTTACTTTGGCACATTTTGTCAATTAATTAACCACCTTATTAATTATTAATATAATTACTTTATATATATAAAAAAAAATTACATTAAATAAATGTAAATATTAGACTAAATAAACTAGTGTTTAATAGTTATTATTTTATAAAAAAATGGTTACAAATGTATTAAAAAAAATAAAACGTTTTTTAGTTAATTTAAACAAAAAATCCAAAGGTAGCTAAAAATATAACTGAACTTGCAAAAAAGTTACCTATTGCAATAACAAAAAAAGCATGTTTTACATTTAGTTTAAAAGCACTTGCAACCAAACTACCACTCCATACGCCAGTACCAGGAATAGGTATAGCTACAAGGAAAAATAGTGCAAACAGTTTTATAGGTTTTTTTAAGCTACTGGCTATTAACTGATTGTCCTGAGTTGTTACTTTTGATGTTTTTTTATGTATATATTTTCTAATCTTTCTAGATAACCTTATTAATTTTTTATTTTTTTCTAAATATTCTAATGCGGGTATTGTTAAAGTAAGTAAAAAAGGTACAGGTGTTAAACTTCCAACATAACTACAAAAAAAAGCACTAACTGGGCTTAGTCCTAAACTCATACCAATGGGTATTGCACCTTTTGCCTCAATAAAAGGCAAAACTGCTATAAAATAAGTAGATAAGTATGCAAAAAAGTTACCAGAAGCTAGCATTAAACTCATTAAATTATTACCTCAAAAGTATTTATATTATAATTATTTATGATATAATACATAAGTTTTAAATTATTTAATAAAAGGTATTACATTATGCAAAAAATTTTAAGCCAAGTTAGAAGAGCTTGCCAAGACTACAATTTAATAGAAGAAAACGATAAAATTGCAATAGGTTTAAGTGGAGGAAAAGATAGCTTAACTCTAGTAAAAGCTCTTGCAATGTATGCTAGATTTAGCCCGCAAAAATTTACTATTGAAGTTATTACAATAGACCTTTTTAATGGCACTTCAAATACTAGTAAACTTAAAGAATTTTGTGAAGATTTAGGGGTTAATTTAACAGTTATAAAAAGCGATATTTACAGCGTTTTATTTGAAAAAAGAAAAGAAAAAAACCCTTGCAGTTTATGCTCAAAAATGAGAAGAGGAGCATTAAACCAAAAGGCATTAGAATTAGGCTGTAATAAGGTTGCATTAGGTCACCATGCAGATGACTTAATAGAAACTTTTTTTCTTAGTATGTTTTATGAAGGTAGGCTTAGCACATTTCACCCAATAAGTTATATGGACAGAACAAAATTAACCGTAATTAGACCATTACTTTACGTAAAAGAAAAAAACATTATAGGCATAGTAAATAAATACAATTTCCCTGTTCTGTACAACTGTTGCCCAGCAGACAAGAAAACAAAAAGAGAATATGTCAAACAACTATTAAAAAGTATACAAAAAGATGTTCCTAATGTTCAAGAGCGTATTTTTGGTGCTGTTACTAACCCAGATAGATACAATTTATTAGATAAAACCTTTGAAATATTAAACTCATCAAAAAATAAATAAATCTAAACATTAAACAAAAGGCTAGTTATGCCTTTTGTTATTATATTTTATTTTAGTAGACTCACCTCCTCTTATATGTTTTTCATTAAAATTAATCTGCAGTATTTTATGAATTTTAACATAAAGTGGGTAGTTTATTTTTTTTAGCCTATAGGCAACATCGTAGTGAATAGTGCTTTTAGAAACACCAAATACTTTTGCCGCTCTTCTAACTGTACTGTTTGTTTGCAAAATATAATTTGCTACCATTAATACTCTATTTTCTATGTTCACCTAACCTTAAACCTCCACTCATTTATGTTAAAATATATGAAGGAATTTGTAGAAATATGCTATTATCACACGAAAAAAGCAAGCCATAAGACTTGCTTTTTATGTTTTTATTAATTAAATTTTATTCTTGTAGTTTTTCTATATAGTCTGCAACATCGCCTAAAGTTTTTAAGTTCATTGCATCTTCATCTGGAATAGCTATGTTTAATTGCTCTTCTAAACTCATAAGCATTTCTACCGTGTCTAAACTATCGTACCCTAAGTCTTCAACAATTTTAGTTTGCTCTGTTACTTTTTCTGGTGATAAGTTTAAATTTTGAGCAAGCAGTTTTTTTGTTTGATCTTTCATTATCTTCCTCCAAATTTTTAATTAACAAAAGTCTACTACATTATTAGGTATTAGTAAAGTAATATTAAAAAAATACTTATTCTACATAAAAAAAGCGTTTTTAAAAACGCCTTTTTTTTATTTTTAGTCTACTTCTTTTAAAGCATCTAAATACCTTTCATTTACTGCGTTCCAATCAATCACATTCCAAAAGTTTTCTATGTATTCTCCACGCTTGTTTTTATACTTTAAGTAATAAGCATGTTCCCACACATCTATACCCATAATTGGTGTTTGACCATCTGTTAATGGTGAATCTTGGTTGTTTTTTTCCACAGTTTCTAAGTTGTTGTTTTCATCTACAACTAAGAACACCCAACCACTGCCAAAATGAGTATTTGCAGCTAATTCAAATTGAGTTTTAAAGTCTTCTATACTTTCGTATCTATTTATAATAGCGTCTTTTACTTCACCTATAGGCTCGTTATTTTCTGGTCCTATTGTAGAAAAAAATAAATTATGGTTTACATAACCGCCACCTTGATTTATTACAGTTGGCCTAATAACTTCTGGTATAACTGTATTAACATTTGCAATAATTTCTTCTGCTGTTAAGTCTTGTATATTAGGTATGCCCTCTATACTAGTATTAAAGTTATTAGTATAACTTTGGTGATGTTTGGTGTGATGAATTCTCATTGTTTGTTCATCTATGTATGGTTCTAGTGCATCGTATGAATAAGGTAATTCCATTAATTTAAACATAATTTGCCTCCTTAATTGTTATTTAAATATAACTATATTAACATATTTGAATGTTCGTGTTAAATAAATTTGACCATAGTAAAAAAGTTTTATTTAAATTGTTTACTCTAATGCCTATACACTAAAATATGCTCAAAAAAAAACAACTGTTATAAGTTGTTTTTTTATTTACTTATTTTCAATGTCTAAATAAGCTGAAGGATCTACTTTTTCATCGTTTTCCCACACTTCAAAACGCAAATTACTACCTTCTTCAGCTTCGTTCATTGCTGAATTAGAAGCAGAAGCAATAGCATCGCCTTTAGTTACTAAGTCGCCTTCTTCTACGTCTACATCTGTGTCTAAAGATTTATAAACAGTTTTTAAGCCTTCTCCATGATCTAATATAATTACAGTGCCTTCCATATAGTTTGTGTAAATACTATCTACTACTCCATCATAACAAGCAAATACACTTGTTCCGTATGGTGCTGCAAAACTAATAGCCATATGCGCTTCCCATTGGTTTAGCGTTTGATTATACTGCAGTTCTGAGTCTGAAAAACCTTTTGTTATATTAGCATCAGCCACCGGCATTGAAAAGTTTATAGCACCAGCGCCAACATTTACATTTTCATCTTCTGTTGTGGGTGTTGTTAATACCACTACTAAAACAAGAGTGGTAAGTGCTACACCTAATATGCCATAATACCCATACTTTTTTGCAAGCGATTTTATTGCATTAAACCTATTTTTTTTAAAATTTGTATTCATAAAATACCTCCTTGTGTTAAATTATTGACACTTTAAAAAAGTTATATACCAAAAACTTTAATAATTTCCTAAAATAATTGGCGTGCCTACTGTGATTACGCCATTACTATATGCAATTTGAAGGTTAACTTTTTTATTATCTACAAAAATGCATTTTTTAAAAGAATTACTGCTAGCATAAATTGTGTAAATGCTTTCATTTATATGTTCTGTTTTTATAATGTCTGCGTTATAAAATTCTATAAGCGAAAATACTTCTTTAATTGGTGCGTTAAATGTAACGCTTTCGCCTACTATATTACTTAATTTACTTTTAACTTTTGTGCTTGACTGCATATTGCAATTAACAATGCTACCTAAACCTGCGTTATTTATTACATAATAATTACTTTCAACTGGCACATCTCCTGCTACATAAAAAGAATAAACTGCATTTGGTTTATGTGCTTTTAGTGCAACAAAAGCTGTGTTACTTGTGTTAGTAACGGTTATTAAAATTATTACAAATACAAACAAAAGTAATTTTTTCATTAAAAAACATCCTTATTTTAATAAGAATGCTTGTCAAATTATTAATTTTTATACTATAAGAATTTAAAAGTTATAATCTAATACGCCAAAACCACTCATAATTTTTAAAAAGTTATTGCTTGTAGATAAATCTGGGGCTAAACAAATTGCTTTTTTTATATTATTTGTGTTTAAACTGTTTTCTATATAAAAGCTAAGTTGTAAGTTCATACGCTTAAAAATTGTATAAGCTTTTAACATAATATTATTTATATTATTAATTTCTTCTAGCATTTCACATTGATACTCTTTTATATTATATACACTCAATTTAAGGTTATTTATAGAGTTAATATTTTGTAAAAGGTTAGTTTTTAAGCTTTTACTATAGTAATATTTATTAGCGGTGTTTATTCTATTTTTTATATTAATAAAAGAATAGTTACTAGCTTTTAAATTTTTTATAAAACTTTTATATAAATTAGTTAAAAATAAGCTGTTAATAACTTTGTAATAGGATAAGGGCATAGTTTTATTTTGGTTAATAGTTTTTATAGCTTCAGCACTAAGTGTTGCAGAGTCTATATTTTTACTATTTAAGTCTTGCAAAATTAACCCTACCTTTAAACTATTGTTAACTAAACTTAAAACTGCACTGTTTTTATAATTATAAAGTAAATTATCTAGTTTTAATGTGTTATTCATTAAGCTTTTTATAGCACTAAAATGACTACTAAACAATGTTTTAGCGTTACATACATTAACTAAATACTCATCTAAAATTAAGTTTGCAACTGTTACTAAACCACAAAAACAATCTAGTACTTGTGTTTTTTTCATATTTAAAACTAATTGTTTTTCTAATATAACTGCAAGTGGTGGGTTGGTTTTGTAAAACTTTACAACATCCTCTACTTCTACTTTTGCAAAATTACATAAATAATAAGGGTCGAAACTAGTTGTAGGCGTTACAATATAAGCTATACTTTTAATATAGCTAACCACTTTTACTAGGTTTATTAAATTATAGTTACCAAGTACAATTATGCATGCAACATCTTCTGATGTGTTTTTTAAAAGCATAGATATTTGCTGTTTATTTACTTGAACCTCTTCATTATATATATACTCGGTATTAGTGCTTTTAATGGAATGTAGTAAATTATTATAATATGTGTTATTTTCTTTTATAAAACTAGCACTTGTAACTATTAGAACCTTTTGATAAGGTAAATAATTTTGCAAAATATCATTTATTTTATCTTGAGAGTTATCACCTAAAAAAACTTCTTTTGTTTTGTTATTTAAAAAACGTTTGCCCATACTTGTTACTCCTGCTTTTTATTAGTAAGAATAACACGGGAAAACGCTATTTAAGTTAATGGTTTTTTTAGCATTTTGACTACTTTTAATTTTTTTTGTCATTTATAAGTTTTTTAACTGCAAGGTTACTATTATTTTTAATAATTTGGTTTTCACTAATTGTAAAATGCTTTAAGTTTTTTATTAAATTTTTATTTTTTGAGTTACCTGCAACAATAAGCGCGTTTGGTAGTAATACTTTTTGTCTTGCGTAGTTTTTACCTATAATTGGTGCAAATATAGTTTTTGTTTTTTGATTATTTTTAAGTGTTTCTAATAAGTTTTCTAACTTTAAAAGTTTTTGTAAATAATCTGGCATTTCAACTAATTTTTGACTATTATTATAAGGACAAACTGCTTGGCAAATATCACAGCCTAAATGTTTATTTTGCATACTGTTTACTTGCTCGTTGTTTAATTGTTCATTTGACTCTTGCAAGTGCCTTAAACATTTTTTATAGTTAAAATGCTCTGCACCTTTTATGCTTATAGCGTTTGTAGGACAAGCCTTAACACACCTGTTACATTCATTACAGTTTAACGTAATTTGTTCATTACTTGAATAATGCTCATATTTGTTATCAATTTCTATAGCTTGCATAACAAACCTACTACCAAGGGTTTTAATGTATGTAAGCGTATTTTTACCTACACCTGTAAAATTAATGTTATGAGCTAACTTTTTATAGTTTAGTTCAAAATTATAACTTGCCTTTACTCCAATTTTATTTAATTTACTCGCAAGTTCATTTGCTTTATGATAACTACTATTACTAATAAGGTAGTAAGCATCTAGTTGAGCATACTCTTGTGCATTTAATTTTTTAAAAGGAGCGTAAGAAAATAAAAGCATTATTACGCTTTTATTTTCACTTATAGGTGTTATAAAAAATGTGTTTGTATATTCTTTTACTAGGTTTATTATTTGTTCTTTCATAAAAAAAATTATAGCATAAAGCAAAACAGTTTAAAAGTGTTAATATAAATAAAAAATTAACAAATACTATTTAATAACATACTTAGGAGAGTATATTATGCGTTTTAGTACTTGTTTTTTACTTGTTATACTCGTTATGCTTAGCTTTTTAACTAGTGCTAGTTTTTCCAATCAAACAACACTTGCAACAGACCAAGAATTAATTAAATATGATGGTAAAATAGAGCATTTGTTTACACACTGTTTAATAGCATACCCTTCTTTAGCATTTGATAAAAATAATTATATGGGCACATCTTACGATAGAGACTGCTTAACAGTTACAGAATTTAAAAGAATTTTAAAAAGCTTATATAATAATGATTTTATATTAGTAAAAATGAGTGAAGTTTATAAAATAGAAAATGGCAAAGCTTATAAAAAAGCTTTATATTTACCTAAAGACAAAAAACCTTTAATTTTTTCTTTTGATGACGTGAATTATGATACAAAAAAACTAAATAGAGGTATGGTTGATAAAATTATTTTAGATAAAAATAATAACATTGCAACATACACAGAAAACCCTCCTAGCGGTGAAAAAATAAGTTACGATAAAGAATTTATAAATGTATTAACAAACTTTATAAACACTCACCCTGATTTTTCTCATAACAATGCAAAAGGCTTAATATGCTTAACAGGCTACGATGGAATTTTAGGCTACAGAACAGACTTAATAGGTATTAACAGACAAGCTGAAATAAAACAAGCTAAAAAAGTTGTTAAAGCCTTAAAAGAACAAGGTTGGGAGTTTGCAAGCCATAGTTATGGTCATTATCATATGACAAAAATTTCAGACTATTGGTTTAATAGAGAGGTAAAAAGGTTTAGTGAAGAAGTAGAAACATTAATAGGAAAAACTCAAATATATGTATACCCTTATGGTGAGTATGAAATAACAAACGAAATTGGGCAAAAAACTAATAAGCATAAAATGCTAGAAGACGCTGGTTTTAAACTGTTTTGTGGTGTAGGCAAAAAATATTTTTTTGGTTATGCACCCTTTAATACAGAAAAAGAAAATAGAGTTTTATTTATGGATAGAAAGCCTATAGATGGTTTTAGCCTAAGACAACACCATAAAGAATACGACCATTTATTTAACAGTTTTAAAGTTTATGACCACAAAAATAGAGTAACTCTTTTTCCTGACTACAACTCAATTGTAGCCTTATTACAACCGTAGAATTGATATAAAAAAATATAAATTTGTGTATTTCAACGGTTTTAGCTTATGACAACACCATAAAGAATACGACCATTTATTTAACAGTTTTAAAGTTTATGACCATAAAAATAGAGTAACATTATTTCCTGACTACAACTCTATTGTAGCCCTATTACAACCGTAGTATTGACAAAAAAAAATACACTTATATGTGTATTTTTTTATTCTTATTTTATTTTTTTATTTAGTCTTTTCATATACTAAAATATTTTTATTTTGATTAGTTTATTTTTATATTACTAAAACATCTAACTAAAAATTGTTATATTTTACTTTTATTATTTACTAATAATGTTATTTACTTTTTATAAACTACATAAAAATTTACATCTTATTTTGCTTTATTCTTATATTACTTATAGTTTTGTTTATAAAACTTATAACTTTTAGGAACATCTTTCCAAAAGCCAATTTTATTAAGTCTTGCTGCTTTTTTATCGCCTATTATCATATCATACACCATTATAACAAACCCTTGTATTATAAATAAATAATAGGTTGTAAACCTCCAAATAAGTATTGCCCAGAAGAATGATCCACCTCTAAACAAACTACCAAACATACCAGTAAATGATAACTCAGCGGCTCCTGCTCCGCCTGGAAGTGGAATAAAGCTTACCGCAAACTCTAAAATAACTAATTTACTTAAAATGGTCCACCACATACTAGGCTCAAAACCATTAAACGCTGAATAAATTAAAAATGGAATAGTACCTTGAACTAAAACATATAAAACAGCAAGTGATACAGACATTAAAACAACAGGTAAACTAGATGTAAAGTGCCTAATGCTTTTTTGATACTCTTTTACAAAACGCATTACCTTTTTAAAAGCTACTTCATAGTTTTTAACAATTTTTATTTTACTTAGTAATTTTAAAATGGCAATTACAACTCTTGGTCCAACTGTTTTACTAGCAGATAACACAAAAACAACTGTTACTAATAATAAGTTTAAAAATAACCCAACCCAAGCAAGAGATACAACTATAGCATTATTACCTGCAGCAAAAGTATTAGTTAAAAGTGCTATTAAAGCAATACTTACAAAAGATATTTGACTAAAAATGTATTTAGCAAGCGGAACACTAGTAGCAATTTGACTTTTAACGCCTCTTTTATTTAAATAATAAACCTGAAAAGGCTGCCCTCCTGTTCCAAGTGGAGTTAATAAGTCGTAATACCTGCCAATTGCAGACACTTTATAACTTAAAAAATGCCTACTTCTACCTATTGCCTTATAAAGCAATAAGTACACTTTAGCTGAGTCTAATAGCGTTAATAACACAAAACCAAGTAACGCTAAAAATATAAAGTTAAAGTTTGCGCCTGATTCAAGTAATTCAGAAAATGAAGTAAACCCTCTAACCTCAGCTTGATTAAGTAAAATAATAGAAATTACTGCAATGTTTACAAGTAAAAAAATTAAACTCCAGTATTTCTTTTTGCCTTTTTGTTTTACAACTTGCTCGCTTGCTTCTAATAACTGTTCTTTTTCTAAATTTTTATCTTGTTTTAATTTGTCTAGTCGTTCTTTTCTTTCTTGTCTTGATGCAAAAAAAGCAAGGTCTAAAAACCCTAAAAATGGTGCAACCTTATTTATTGATTTATTTTTTAAAAATGGTCGTCTTTTACGCCTTTTAAATGCTCTTTTATAACGAGCAATATGAAATCTATCGTATCGGTCTTTAACTTGCATTTTTTCCCCTTAAAATATATACAACTTAATATTAGCATTGCAACCATAATTTGTCAATTTGCTTTTTAATAACTATTTATTGCCAACACTATATTTTCCACACATATTTTGTAAAAATGGGTAGTAATTTATAAAAAAACATAAGCATAACGCTTATGTTTTTTGATTGTTAATTATTTTACTCAACAAGGTCATCGTACCTAGATTCATAAATTGTAACTTCTATTAAACTTTTCATTTCGTTAATTAGTGAAACTTGATAGTTACTAAATGCTCTTTCGTTTACTGTTTCAAACATTTTATCATACATACTTTTGTTTAAACCAGGACTAAGTGGAGTGTTGTATAAAGCCTCTGGTGTTATGTTTAACAAATTATCGTAGTTAATTATGTTTTGTACTGGGTTTGAATAAAATATAATGTGATAACCAAACTCAGTTAAAACTAACTCACTTAAACTACCTTCTCCAGTCTGGTATAGTTCTCTTGAAGTGTTTGCAAACTCTTCTACCATCTTATCTTCAACACTAGTGTCTAGGTTAATTACGTAAGGTGTTTCTGAGTTGAACATACCTGGGTCTTGGTTATATTTATAAATAAACTCATTAAATTTTTCTGCTCTTAGTTCTACATCTGTACCAACTGAATTTAAGCCATACTCAATTTCTGATAAAATTTCAGTTGCAGATTTTTCATCTCCAACTTCAACGCCTTCTTCATTTCTTGCTTTAGCTGAAATGTTATTTTGTACGTCTTCAACAAGTCCGTCATAAGTTACTTGATCAATTTCGCCTGATTCTAATTGCTCACTATAAGTATCTAATAGTTCGTTTTGCTCATCAGAATAATCAATTAATACATGGCTTACATAAATATATTCTTCACCAGAGTTTGGGTGATAATAAACTTTTCCTGCTTCATCACCCATAGCTTCGTGGTAAGCATCCATATCAATATTGTATTTTGCAAAACTATCTTGAACTAACTCAATATATTTATCAGTTATTGCTTGATTGTTTATTTCTAAATTAAAATTAAAGTGCTTTTCAATTAATTCAATATATTTGTTTCCTTCATATATATCATAAAGTCTTTCTAGTTCTCTATTAAAAACTTCTGACTCTACTGTTCCTACATTTTTCCAGCTTTCAGAATTTATAAGATCTCTAATATATCTATCCCATGCTTCTTCTTGAACTTCTTCATAAGTTACACCTGATGCTTGTTCGTCAATATTGCTCTTAAACTGTTCTCTAACAAAATCACCAATTGGCTCTTCTGCAGGTTCTTCAGGTTCTTGAACTCTAACAAACTCATCATTTACCATAATAACTTTCTTTTCATATGGTTCATACACATCAAAAGTTTCTTCTTCAGTTTCTTCCTCAGTTTCTTCTGGTAAATAAGACACATTCCATTCAGACCTTATTTGACCTTCATACTCTTCAAGTCTACTGTTAACAGAGTCATACACTTCTTGCCACACATCATTTTTTTGTGCTTGTGTTAACTCGCCAACTTCTTCATGTGCTCTTGTTAAAATAAGTTCTCTATTTACCATACTATCTATAGTGTACTGCATAGCTTCATCAACAGAATAGCCTTCTTCAATGTATTGAGAACCTATGTTATTAAACCTATTAATAAGCTCATGTTTAGTTATTTCAGTATCTCCTACCTCCATAACAACAGTGCTATAGTATTTTGCCTCGTTTATAGTAACCAAGTCGCAGCCGCTTAAAACGCTTACGCTTGCAAATAACATTAATATTACTACTGAAAATAATTTTTTCACTTATATTCTTCTTCCTTTATCTTTATTGCTGTTTTATTATACAAGATAATGCTATTTAAAGCAAATACTTTTTAAGTGCACAGCGTTAAAAATTTTAATATTGTATCCTGCTTTCTTGCTACTGAATAACCACTTTGCTCAAACTTAATTATTGCATTATCATCAAACTTTAATACTGCAATATTTTTAAACTGGGCTAATGCGTTGTTTACCTTCTTTGTAAGTGCTTTTTTCTTGTCGTAAAATTGAATAAAGCTGTTATTAGAATTTATTGTTACTTTTTTAAGTTCAAGCTTTGCACCTAAATTTTTAATAAAGGCTGTTTTTGCAAGGTTTATAACTGATTGTGGCAGGTCCCCGTAAATATCTTTTATTTCTTTTATTGTTTCATCATATTTTGGGTAACTGTCAATTTCAGTCAAGCTAGAATATACTCTAAACCTGTTTTCGTCTTCTTGAATATACTCTGCTGGAATGAATGAGTTTAATTCTAAGTTTATTTTTATGTCTTTTGCTTTTTTAGTGCTTTCGCCTTTAACTTCTTTTACTGCTTGATCTAGTATTTTGCAGTACATATCATAGCCTACTCGCCCCATATGGCCGTGTTGCTCTCTACCTAATATATTACCTGCACCTCTAATTTCTAGGTCTCTTAACGCTATTTTAAAGCCTGAGCCTAACTCTGTAAACTCATTTATTGCACTAAGCCTTTTATGAGCACTCTCGCTTAAAACTTTTTGCTTTTGATAAGTAAAGTAAGCATAGCCAAGCCTAGAGCTTCTTCCAACTCTACCTCTTAACTGATACAACTGACTTAAACCTAGCATCTCACTATTTAAAACTATTAAAGTGTTAGCATTAGGTAAGTCAATTCCATTTTCTATTAAAGTTGTAGCAAGCAATAATTGAATTTTACCGTCGTATAAATTTTTTATGGTTGACTCTAATTGTTTTTTAGGCATTTGCCCGTGTGCTACTTGCATTTCTACATTTGGTAATAACGATCTTAGTTTTTCATAAACTGTAAAAATTGTATCTACTCTATTATGCACTACTAAAACTTGACCGTTTCTCATAACCTCTCTATTTACTGCATCTTTTATTAATGCATTTGAATATTCTGTTACAAAAGTTTGAACAGGCAAGCGGTCTTTTGGCGGTGTTTCTATTAAGCTAATATCTCTTACACCTATCATAGACATATGAAGCGTTCTCGGAATAGGAGTTGCACTCATTGTAATTACATCTATATGTTCTTTTAAGTCTTTTATTTTTTCTTTATCGGCTACTCCGAAGCGTTGTTCTTCATCTAAAATTAATAAGCCTAAATCTTTAAACTTAACATCCTTACTTAACAGTCTATGAGTACCACAAATAACGTCTATTTTACCTTCTTTTAACCTTTCTAATGTTTGTTTTGTTTGCTCTGCATTTTTAAAACGGCTTAAAACATCTACATTTACTAAAAAATCTTGCATTCTTGCTAAAACTGTATTGTAATGTTGCTCTGCTAATATTGTTGTTGGTGCTAAAAATGCCACCTGTTTACCACTTAGTACAGCTTTAAAAGCTGCTCTTAGGGCTACTTCTGTTTTACCGTAACCAACATCACCACAAATAAGCCTATCCATTATTTTAGAACTTTGCATATCTTGTTTTACTTCGTTAATGGCTGTAACTTGGTCTTCTGTTTCTGTGTATGGAAAAGAACGCTCAAACTCTTCTTGAACGCTATCATCTTTTATAAATTTAAAGCCTTCTCTTTTTTGTCTGTTTGCATAAAGTGCTACTAAATTTATAGCCATTTGCTTTACGCTTTTTTTAACTTTTTCTTTTTGGCGAGCAAACTCTGCTCCACCAATTTTATTTAATTTTGGTGCTTTTTCACCACCAACATAACTGCTTATTAATTCAACTTGTTCTGTTGGCAAATAAAGCTTGTCTTTACCTGCATATTGAATAATTATATAGTCTTTTTCATAACCAGATAATCTCATTCTTTCAATAGCTGTACATAAACCTATACCATGAACTTCATGCACTACATAATCGCCCACTTTAGGCATTGTAAAGGCGTTTTTTTTATTTTTATGTTTTATTTTTTTTACTTGTCTTTTTTCAAAAAGCTGATCACTTGCTATTATAGTTAAATTGTCATCAACTAATGTAAAACCTTCTTTTATTTTTGAAGTTAATATATTAGCGCTATTTTTTGTAATTTGATGAACAGAAGTAATAATATTTGTTTTTATATTTCTTTTTTGCAAATATTTTTCTAAATTAACACTTGATGAACTGTTTTCACCTGCTAAAAGCACTGTTCTACCTTGCATAATTGCATTTTTTAAGTCGCGAGCTAGCATTTTATAATTTTTAGAATAATTAATTACAGGGTCTACTCTAAAACTAAATGTAATATCTGGGTTAAATAACCTATTTTGACTATTTAAACTATGGTAGGCAAGCTTAGTTACTTTACCTAAAAGGTTTAAAAGCTCACTTTTTTGAAAATAAAAGTTTTTATGCTCTTTTAAAACTTCGCCTGCTTTTGTTAAATTTTTTATACTAAGTTCAAACTCTTTATAAAGTAAGTTAAGTTCATCTACAATTACTTTTGCATCGTTAAAAATAACTAAACTGTCTTTATTTAAATAATCTATTATACTAGCCTGATAATTATTAATAAATGGTAGCGCCCAGCTTAAACTTGCATCTGTATTATTAAAACCTAAATGCAAAAATATGTTTTGAGTAATGTTGTTTAGCCTTACCATATAATTAGGTTCTAAATTTGCTTTATTTACGCTTAGTTTAATTTTATTTTTTATATTTTCTATTTTTTCAGCTTGTATAAAAATTAGTGTATTTGGGCTAATTTTTAAGCTTTTAACATCACTAACTGTATTAAGAGTAAGCGGGTTAAAGCTTTTTATGCTTTCTATTTCTTCATCAAAAAACTGTATTCTAAAAGGCTCATCTGAGTGAGCAGGGTAAACATCTAAAATGTCTCCTCTTAAACTAAATTCACCTTTATTTTCTGCCATTGCTTGTCTTTTATAACCAATTTTAATTAAATGGTTTTTTAATAGCTCTAGGTCATAATTAACACCTAACTCTAAAGTTAAAATGTTTTTAATATAAACACTAGGTGAAGGTAACTTTTGCATTAGTACTTCTGGCGTTATAATTAATACATCTAGAGTGTTATTAGTTAAAGAAAAAAGTGCTTTATAATACTCCTGCATTAAGTTATTTTGCTCTGCAGTATGATAAATATAACCTGATAATTTATAGTTTATAATACTAGCAGTTTTACCTAAAGCCTCAAAATGCGTTTTTAATAATTTTGCACCCTTAGCATTTTCAGCAACTACTAGTAATGTGTTTTTAAAACTATTTAAAAATAACACCCTTTCAGGAAAATTTGCACTAAAAACACTCGCACTTTTTTTATTTTCAAGTGCAGTGTAGAGTTTTAAATGTTCGCTATTTGGTTGTAGTTTTTCTAAAATGCCTTTTAACATATTGTATTAAAATTAAAAAACAAAAGTTAAGCTATACTTTTGTTTTCTAACTTTCCATCCTTTTGTATAAATTCATCTATTAATTCATTCACCTTATCAAATGTATTTGTTAAGTCTTCTGCTTTATTAATATTACTTAAAACGTAGTCTGCCAAATCTTGTTTTATAGGTTTATAATTTGTCATTGCACCTATTTTTATTCTTGCTACATTATTAGTGCCAACTGCTTTTAAAACACTTCTCATACCGTTATGCGTGCCTGCACTGCCAAATGCTCTAAACCTAACAGTATGTAAATTTAAATCTATATCGTCATAAATAATTAAAATTTTGTTTGCTGGCACTTTATAGCTAGATAATAAACTAGCAACGCTTGTCCCACTTAAATTCATATAAGTTTGAGGCTTTGCTAAAATAACTTTTTTTCCATTAATATTACCTTCATAAATAAGTGCGCTACCTTTTTTCTTTTTAAGCGTAACACCTTTTTTTTGTGCATATTCATCTATTGCCATAAAGCCTAAGTTATGATAGTTTTTATCATACTTTTTTCCGGGGTTTCCTAGTCCTACAATTAACATTTATTTTTTACTTCCTTTTGTAATTTTGCTTGTTAGTTTGTCTTTGCCTTGCAATTGCAAGTGTATTTTTGGGTACATCTTTAGTTAAAGTAGAACCTGCTGCAATAAGGCTATTTTTGCCTAGTGTTATTGGTGCTACCAAATTTACATTACTACCTATAAATACTTTATCTTCTACAATTGTTTTGTGCTTACTCTTGCCATCATAGTTGCAAAATATTGTTACGCAACCTATATTAACATCTTTACTTATTTCACCATCACCTAATTAACTCATATGTGATGCATTAGTATTATTTTTTATTGTTGTATTTTTAGTTTCTAAAAAGTTTTTTATTTGCACGTTATCTGTAACTATAGTTTCAGGTATTAGGTTGCTGTTTGGTCCAATTGTAACATTATTTTTAATTACACTGCCATCTATTTTAGAACTTGTAATACTAGAATTTTTACCAATGGTAGAATTATTAATAAAATTAAATGGATGTAAAACTGTATTATCATTTATATGAGTATTATTTGTTATATAGTTAAAGGCTTTTACTTGCACGTTTTTTCCTATAATTATAGAAAAGCGATCATTAGTATTATTTATAGCATTGTTTTGCATATTTAACTCCTATATTTAATTAATCTAGGTCTTCTTTTCCTACAAAACTTAAACGCCTTACTCTAGCTTTTTCGCTTAGTTTGCCTTTTCTTAACTCTACAAACGCACCTACTTGGGAGCTTTTTTGCATAACACTTTCATCTTGAATATAAGCAAATGGACCTACTCCACAATGTTTACCTATAATGCTATCAAATATATAGCTTGATGAAATTTGAGAGTTTTTTAGTATGTATGAGTTTTTTATTACATTATTTTCATATAATGTAACGCCTTTGTCTATCATACTTTTGCCTTTAATTGTATTGTTAGGGTAAATTACAACATCTTCATCTATTTCTACTTCTGCATCAATATATGTAGATGCAACATCCATTATTCTAACACCTTGATTAAAATGATAATTTAATATTCTGTTTTTTAAAACATTATTTATCATAGCAAGTTGTTTTTGGTTATAAGCTGGAATAAAGTCTTCTTCATTAAAGTATACCGTTTGTGGGCTGTATACTTTTTCTATATTTTTTATGTGTTGTGTTTCAAAAGCATACCCTCTTTTTAATTGTAGCGCACTTAACTTTTTTACTTTTATATATTCTATTATTTCAGAAAAAGTTTTTGCTGTTAATAAAGGAGTGTCAGAATATAGCACTATTGTATACTTTTTATCTGTTAAATGAGGAGTAATTGTGCTTATAATGTCTTGAGAGTTTTTTGTTTCTACTTCTTTTATCTCAGCTTCTTTTACAGCTAGAGCTACCCACTCTTTCATACTTTTTCCAAAAAGTTTTAAGTTATAAGTTTTCTCGCTTGTTTTAAAAGATGGATTATTAACAAGAAGCAGTATTACACTTACATCACTTGCTCCCAAATCAATATTTTGCTTATTTTCCATATTTTAACCCCTTTTTTATTACTTTTATAATTTAATTTTAGTAAATTTAACTGTTAAAGTCAATTAACTTTGTTTTTTACTTAGTCGCTTATTTTTAAAAAAACTACTTAAAATTTGACTACACTCTTTTTGCATAATTCCGCCAACTACGTTTGGATTATGGTTAAAGGTCTTATTTTCAAGTAAATTTACAACCGTTCCACACGCACCGCTTTTTTCATCATATGCTCCAAAATAAACATTTTTTATACGGCTATTAATAATAGCACCAGCACACATACTACAAGGCTCAAGCGTTACATATATGTCACATTTTTCAAGTCGCCAGCTTTTTAATTTTTTGCAAGCTTTATTAATAGCTACAAGTTCTGCATGCCATAATGCATTCCTTGTTTTTTCTCTTTTATTAAAACCTGTTGCTATAACTTTGTTATTTAAAACAATAACTGCACCAACTGGTACTTCCTTTTTACTTCTAGCTAACTTTGCTTTTTCTAGTGCTAGTTGCATATATTTTAAGTCCACTTTTACTCCTTTATTTATGATAAGTTTTGTTGTTATTAATACACATTGCTCTATAAATTTGTTCTAATAATATTACTTTCATTAACTGATGAGCGTAAGTAAAACTAGAAAAAGATATTTGCATATTGCAACTATTACTAAACTCTTTATCTAAACCGTTAGAACCACCAATAATAAAACTAAACTCAGATACTCCTTGTATAGGTAACTGCTTTAACTTATTGGCAAATTGTTTACTCGTTAGCGTTTTTCCTTTAACTTCTAGACTTATTGTAAAGCCTTTTGCTTTTTTTCTTATATCTAGAGCTTCTTGTTTTTTTGCTTGTAAAACTTCAGTTTGAGAAGCATTTTTATGCAAATAACTTTCTTTAACCTCTATAAAATTAACTTTTGCAAAACTAGAAAGTCTTTTTTTATACTCATTACAAGCTTGCACCCAGTATTTTTCTTTTAAACTACCAACTGTAATTATGTTTATAGTTATCATACAACACCCCAAATAAAAGTAAACAGTGTTACTAAAACTCCTAAAAATACGCTTGAATAGAAAAATAAATTTTCTAAAATATTTGGTTTATATTTATCTAGTTTACTTTTAGGAACTAATACATCAACTGGTGAATTTGCTTTAGGTATTTCTGGCAAAAATGGCTTTAATTTTTCAGTCAAAACGCTGTTAACTGCTTGAATTTCTTCATCTTCAGGCTGTTTTTCACTAGTAAAAATTTGAGTATTTATTGTTTTTTCTACCTTGGTTTTTATGTTTTCTAATTTATTGACTGTGCTTTCTTTAAACAATTTTAACAATAAATAAGTAGTTAAAAATACTAATAAAGCTAAAAATAAAAACGATGCTACAAAAGTAAATGCGGGATTACTAGATTGTAAAAAGTCGTTAATACTATTATAAAAGTTTTGACCTATTACTTGATTTTGAGAAGCATAGGCTAAGTAAACATTCATAGCATTATTCATAAAGTGAACTATAATTGCTGGTATAATGCTACCACTTACAATTGCTGTTGTACCTATTAAAAAGCCCATAGCTGTAGCATAAAATACTTGCCCTATATTTAAATGCATTAATCCAAATAAAATAGATGAATATATAAGCGCTTTTCTTACACCTATTTCTTTTGAATAGCCTTTTAATAAAATGCCTCTGTGTACAATTTCTTCAAATATACTAGGTAAAACCGCTACTAAAAATAGTGCTTTAAAAAGTTTAAATAATGTATCGTAGCTAACACTAGATCCATCACCTGCTGGATTATAACCAAAAAAGCCAATTAACCCGTTAAATACAGTAGATATTACTAAGTTTAAAAAGAAAGTTAAAAACCCTATTGCAATTGCAATAAGCACACTATTTAAACTTATTTTTTTAAAACCAATAAATTTAAATGTTTCTTTTAAGCCTTTTTTATAAATAAGCAACATTAAACTAATAGGTAAAATAAACATAATTCCAATTTGAATTATAATAGTAAATACTGCACTAGCCACTTCCGGTTCAAATATGTTAAAAAAACCTAAACTACTACTAAGTCTAAGTAAAACAAAAGCTACCATTACAATAAAATATATTAAACTAATTTTAAATAAGTTTTTGTTCATAAATGCGTCCTATTATATATTAAATGCGTCCAATAAAATTTACTAACCAAAGTGCAATACATATGCCTGCTGCAAATAGCGTAATAAACAAGTTTTTATTAAAGGCGGGATTTTTGTTAAAAGTTTTTTCATTAACTAATGTATGCTCATTATTAGTTATAGTATTAAAGTCTTGTTCTAAATTTTGATTAGAGTTTTCTAGTTTTATATTATTTTCATGTGGTTTATTATTACTAGCCTCTTTTAAAAGCCCAAATAAAAACCAAATAACTAATAAGCCTATAAATAAATAACCAAATACTTGTACATAGTCAGCTAAAAATTTAAAGCTAGCCGTTTCAGTCATAGGTATTTCGTTTACTTGAGTGTAAAACGCCATTATAACAATTAAAAAGTTGTTAACAAAATGCAGTAATATAGCACCAAGCAAACTACCAGTAACATAAAAAGAATATGCTAAAATAACTCCAATTATTATTTGATACACTGTTTGTTGAATACTCATATGCATAAGAGCGAAAATAATTGCACTAAAAATAATTGCTTTTTTGTAACCAAAGCGCTTAAGCCCGCTAAAAACTACACCTCTAAAAATTAATTCTTCAGCAACTGCAGGAAAAACAGCAAGAGCAAATATACCAACTATAAAACCTGATAAATTACTTAAATCAATAGGTAGTTCACTACTTGAAGTATAACCAGTTAATGATATTAAATAATCTACCAAACTAATTAAAGGAGAAATAAAAAATAAACTAGAAACAGCTATTAAAATAATAATACCAATTTGTTTTAAGTTTAGTTTATTTTTTATTTTGGTTGCTTTTACCCAATCTATGTTATTAGCTTTATTATATAAATAAAATACTAGTAAAAATGCAATTTGTACTATAAATAAAGATATAAACTTAGTTACAAAACTATTTTCTACAACGCTATAATCAAGCCCAAATAAAGCAGCAAAAACGCCCATTGCCAGTAAAACTGATGCTGCTAAAATTTGTGGTGCTAATACTGCATATAAAAAAACTCTTGCCGTATCTTTAAATTTGTATGTGTTTACTTTCTGTAGCTTCATAAATGTGTCATCCTTTTAATTTAATTAAAGTATATAGTAACTATGTAATTTTAGCAAATAAAAAACACTTAGTAACTTTTTTACTAAGTGTTTTTTTGTCTTTTTTTTAGTTAAATACTTGTAAGTTGCTCTGCTTCTATTAAAGATCCTTCAGGCAACTCGCTATTACCTTTAAGTTTTGTTGAAGTGTGTTGTTGTTTTGCTTGCAAGGTTACTTCAACTGTTTTTACATTATCACCTTGCATATATTTTATTTTAATTGTGTCGTTTTCTTTATATGCAAACAGTTCTCGCTGAAAGTCTATCATATTATTAACATCAACTTCATTAACAGATAAAATCACGTCACCTTTTTTAATGCCTGCTAAGTTAGCAGGAGAGCCTTCAAACACATCAATTACATAATAACCATTACTTTTACTTACCTTGTTATTAAAGTAAGGTATGCTAGCATCGTAACCAAACACTCCTAAATAAGCAGTTTGATAAGCGCCGTCTGATAACACGTTTGATAATACATTTTTTATTACACTAGCAGGAATAGCAAAACCTATGCCCTCTGCCATTTCAATTTTTAAGGTGTTAATACCAATAACTTTGCTGTTTTCATTTATTAATGGTCCACCACTGTTACCTGGGTTAATGCTTGCATCGTGCTGAATTAAACTTTGCATAGCGGTTGTTAGTCCGTTTTCTGTTACTTTTACTGTTCTATTTAACGCACTTACAATTCCTTTTGTAACGCTATGTTTAAACTGTAATTGTAGCGGTGTACCTATAGCTAGAACATATTCACCTACATCTGGGTTTGCTTCTTCTGCTATTTTTAAATAAGGCAAGTCTTGATTACTTTTTAATATTGCAAGGTCAAGTGTGGCATCACCCCATATAAAATTAGCTTCAGCTGTAGAGCCGTCTGCTAAATACAGTTTAATAATTTCTTTACTGGTTATTACGTGGTTATTAGTTAAAACATACCCACCACTAGCAACAGCTACACCGCTACCAACGCTAAAACGATACCCATCTGAACTACTAATACCAACTACTGCTGGGCTAACTATTTTGCTTACTTCTGCACTATCATCTACGCCTGTAGTTTCTATTAATCTAGGCTGCATAGACACATCGTCAGATAAAGGTTCAAATAAACTATTTTCAGTATTATTATAGTCACTAACAGAGTTAATGCATGCAGAAAATAAAAATATACTGCATACAACTAAACTAATAACAAAAAATTTGAAGTGGCGACTCATACAAACTCCTATTGTTAAAAACGCCTACTTCAAATTGAAAACATTACCTATTTTGTGTTGGGTAGAAACATCTACGAATATATGTTTACCCTCTTCAACCCCTTGGTCTAATAAAAACTGTTTTACAGTGCTATAAGCCATTTCAGGAGCATTATTTTCTTCACTTAAATGTGCTAGCACAACTTGTTTTACATTATATTTCATTAACTGTAAAATTACCTGTGCTGCATTAACGTTAGAAAGATGCCCTTTGTTTGATGTAATACGGTTTTTTAAGTATATAGGGTATTTAGGGTTTTTAACCAGTAAATGCTCGTCGTAGTTAGCTTCCAAAATTACTAATGTAGAGTTTTTTAACTTTTCTAGTATTCTATCATTAGTATACCCTAAATCAGTTGCTATACTAATTTTTTTACCATTATTTAAAAAAGAATAACCTACGCAATAAACAGAGTCGTGAGGAAGCTCAAAACTAGAAACAGTTAAGTCTTTTATAAAAAAGTCGTCACTAAAAAAAACTACTTGCTCACTAATATTAATTTTTTTAAGCTTAGCTCCTAATATTTGCCATAAATAATTATGAGCATATATTTTTGTACCATATTTTCTTGCAAAAAAACTAACGCCCTTAATATGGTCGCTGTGTTCATGAGTTATACAAATTGCATCTATATCTGCTGGGTTAACACCAATAACACTAAGCCTTAACTCTAATTGTTTTAAAGTTAAACCTGCATCAACTAACACTTTTGCTTGCTCTGTTTGAATATATGTGCTATTACCTTTGCTACCGCTTGCTAAAGTTACTATTTTCATTTTTTTTATATCCTTTTAATACCTTTAAATTGTAACAAATAATTAAAGATTAATCAATACTATTTTACTAACAAAAACTAGGAGTTTTATCCTAGTTTTTTATTACTTTGTAATTAAGTTTTTAATAATCTTGCTGTTAAAATTTAAAAAATTTAAAGTTTATTTGTGGTTTAAATTATTATAATAATCCTATATTAATTTTCTTTTAAGTTTATTGTGTAGTTTTTCTTAATTGTTTTGTTTATTAGTTTAACCTTTTATATAATTTTCAAATTGTTTTGTTTATTTATTTAATCTATTATTTAGTATTAACTGTTTAGTTTATTTATGTAACCTACTATGTACTTAGTTTTAACTGTTTATTTTTTTAATTTATATATGTAATTAATTTTAACTGCTAAATTTTTTAAAGTTTACTCTTCTTTTAATTTAACTGCTTTATAATAACTTCGCCGTCTATCCACGCATCAAACCAGCCACTTAGTTTCCTTCTTGATGTTTTTTTAAAGGCACTTATTAATTTGTCAGGTTTAACATTTTTCATTTTATTTTTTTTATAGTAATTTTTAATGCTTGCAAAAAACTTTCTATCACCTATTAATTTTCGTAAGTCATGATACATTAACATAGGCTTAACGTAAGCAGAGTAAACATATTCAGGCTCTGTTTTATATTCGCTTAAAGACCTTGTAAGGCTAGTATCTACTGAGCCAAAAATTTCTGTATACACTTCAGTAAACATATTGTAAGCTACTAATGCGTTACTAACTACATCTTCAACTTTTATATTATATTCTTCATTAAATTCATAAAACAATGCTGTAGTGTATTCTGTTAAGCCTTCATCTAGCCAACCATATTTAAAAGAATTATTTCCTACAATGCTATACCACCACTGATGTGCTATTTCATGCACTATAACGTTTGTGTAATCTTCATAATTGTTTAAACAATCAGATACATAAACTAAATTAGGGTACTCCATTCCTCCATGTACAAAGTTAGTTTCTACAACAGATAAAGTAGTATAAGGGTACTCGCCTATTAAATCATTAAATGTTTTTAATGCTTTAACAGCAGTATCAATAGAGTCTTCAGGATTTTCGTCGTTATAATAGTAATAAAATACTGTAGTGTGTCCATGTTTTTTACTTAATAAATTAAACTTATCACTTAATACTACCGCAAAATCTCTTACACTTTTAGCTGTTGCTGTTGTTTCTTTATAGCCATTGTCTAATTTATGCGTATAAATTTGCTCTCCTGTTGAGGCTATATTATAACTTAAAGGGTATGTAACAGTTACTGAATAATTGTTTAACTCGCTATAAAATGGATCTCCGTTTGAACTATAGGGTTGTACTACAAATTCGCCATCTTCAAAAACGCAAGCAATCGGGTAAAAGTTACCTAAATTAATAGTATTTTCGCCGTAACCAAACCTGTGATGTATGTTAGGAATGGTTAAAGTATAGTTCATTTCAATGCTTGTAGCGTGCCCTCTTTTAAGCTCTCTTGGTAAGCTTATGTTTAAAATGTTTTCGTCAATTTCATCAAGAGTATAATGAACAGAGTTTTCATCACTTGTTATACTGCTAAACTTAATGTCGCCATAACTTTCACCATTAGGATACGCTTTATCTTTAGTTAAGTTGCTAACAGGTTTGTTTGTAGCTCCTTCACTAAAAGCTTTAGGGTAAAGGTTAAATTTAAGGTTATTTAACGTTTGGTTTGCTTTGTTTTTATAAAACACCTTTTGATAAACTTCTAAAGTATGGTCAGAGTCGTTAAAAGTAGCTTCTATAGTGTAATTTGATAATGTTCTTGCAGTTTTATTTATAAAATACTCATGAGAACAACCAACCATAAAAAAGGTTGTAATTACAATTATCATTAATATACTTTTTGTTTTATATAAATTTTTTTTCAAGCTTGTCTCCTTATATATTCATGGTACAATATTGTATGCCCATAAAAAAAACACTAGAACAATTTTTGGACTAGTTTAAATTTAAAAAGTTTGGGCTAATAACTTGAATATTTTACACTTACCGTTTATAATAACTTACGAATAACTTAAAGGATGAATAAATGAGCTTTTGCAAATTTTCTAGTCAGTTTATTATTGACTCGGCTACAAGAATAGATAACGTATTTTTTAATGACTACCTACCATACGCACCGGATGCTTGTGTTAAGGTTTTTTTGTATGGGCTTTATAAATGTTCACACTCAGATAGTGCAGACAACACGCTAGATAGCTTTGCTAAAGTGCTAAACTTAACTAGTGAAGATGTAGAAAGTGCCTTTTTATATTGGCAAGAACAAGGCTTAGTGCAAGTGCTAGAAACTGACCCTGTTGAAATTAAATATTTACCCATTAAACAAAACTTAGGCAAATTGAAAAAGTTTAAAAAGAATAAATACACAACATTTAATTCAAAAGTGCAAGACCTTATTGTTGGAAGAATGATTACTCCAACTGAATATGCTGAATATTATGAACTTATAGAAAGTTTTAACATTCAACCAGAAGCACTTATTATGGTAATTAAATATGCTACTTCATTAAAGGGTAGTAATGTAGGATACAAATACATAACAACTATTGCTAAAAACTGGGCTTATGAAGGCATAAGAACAACAGAGGCAGTAGAAGAAAAACTTTTAGAACACGAAAAAAACAGTGAACAAATTAAACAATTACTAAAAACGCTAGGCATATCAAGAAAAGCAAGCTTTGAAGAACGTAACTTGTTTATTAAATGGACTAAAGACTTAGGCTTTATGTTAGATGACATTTTACTAGTAGCAAAAAACCAAAAGAAAAAGGGCGGTTTTTTAAAACTAGACAAAACACTAACAAAATACTACGAGCTTAAACTACTTAGCTACAGTGAAATTGAAGCTTACGAAAAAGAAAAAGACAATATGTATGACCTAGCAAGGCAAGTAACTAAAAACATAGGTGTTTACTACCAAAACTTATCACAAGTGGTAGAAACTTACATTACAGAATGGCTAAGAAAAGGCTACTCAAACGATGCACTTATTTTAATAGCTAACTACTGCTTTAAAAACAATATAAGAACACTTGAAGGAATGAACCAAACTATGCAAAAGTTTTATAAGCTTGGGCTAGTTAATGTAAAAAGTATTACTGAATATACGCAATCTATTATTCAAACAGACAAAAAAATAAAAAACATACTAGAAAACTGCGGGCTACATAGAAAAGTAACAAGCTGGGATAGAGATAACTACAGAACTTGGACTTACACTTGGAAGTTTGACCTAAAATTAATTCTTTATGCTAGTGAACTATCTGCAGGAAAAACAAACCCTATTAGTTATATGCATAAAGTTTTATCTAACTGGTACGATCAAGGCATAAAAACTGTTGAACAAGCTAAAAAGACAAAACCGAATGTAGGAGTTGGAACTACTAATAAAAAAACAGAGCATAATTTTATAACACGAAGTTATTCTGATGAAGAAATTAATGCATTGTTTGACAATTTAGACGAGGTAGATATTTAAAATGAATAAGCAAAAAATTGTTGCAAAACTAAATAGCGAATACATGTTAAAAAGGAAAAAGGCAGTTTTTTTTGCTGAACAAAATAAACAAACAGCACTTGAAAATAAAGATTATTTAAACTTAGATATAAAAGAGCGTAACCTTGTTTTAGATATATCTAAATTAAAGTTTGAAAACAAACCAGCAGGTAAACTACAAAAACAATTAAAAGAAGTAATAAGGCAAAAACAACAAGTATTAAATAATTTAGGCTTAACATTAAACCAACTGCAACCAAATTATGAGTGCATTAAATGTAGCGACACAGGCAAAATAAACGGCAAATATTGTACTTGCTTTAAACAAGCTATGAATAACCTGCTAATGAAAGATAGCCAAATTAACTTAACTAACTTACCTAACTTAAAAGACTATAATGTAGATGTATTTAAAAATAATAAAGAGCAAATAAAAAAGGTTTTAACTATTTGCAAAAAGTTTGTTTCATCATTTGAAACTTCAAAAGTTAAAACGCTTATATTCAGCGGTGGAACTGGTGTTGGTAAAACTTATTTGAGTAAAACTATAGCAAAAGAATTGTTAAAAAAAGGCAACACAGCTTATTACACAACAGCCTTTAACTTAAATAATGATATGCTAAAGTGCCACACCACTTTTGACGAAAATAAGTTTGATATTTTAAGTAATGTAATAGATAGTGATCTTTTAGTAATAGACGACTTAGGAACAGAGCCTATACTTAAAAATGTAACTATAGAATATTTACAACTTATAATAAACGAAAGGCTAGAAAAAAATAAAGGCACAATAATAAACACAAACTTAGGTCCGCAACACATAATAAACCGCTATGGTGAGCGAATTTTTAGTAGACTTATGAACAAGCAAACTAGCCTACCAGTTAATATAGACGGAGTTGACTTAAGATTAAAAAAGCAAATTAATAATTAATCACTCAAAAAAAAGAACTTGACTATACAATAAAAATACACTAAAATACTCAAGTAATATTTAATATTATTAATGTAAAACTGCACAAAAACTCAAAATTTTACTTAAATTTAAGCAAAAAACACTTAATTTAAGCGTAAAAACAGCAAATTGATGCAGTTTTACATATTTATAACAATAATTTAAAATAACATTAAACTTACATAACACTAAATTAAAAAATACCTATTACTGATAAAAAGCCCTGCTGTTGTAGCTTAGGGGTAAAGCACTACATTGGTAATGTAGAGAACGCGGGTTCAAATCCCGCCAACAGCTCCACTCAAAAAAAACTCTATAGACCTAAATGGTACTATAGAGTTTTTTTATTTATAGCTGTGCGCTTTTCTTAATGCTCTTTATGATTATTTTTATTATAGAGTTGTTTTATTTTGTTAATCAACTGTTTTCTTCAAATATAGATTTTTGTTTATTGGATAAATTTTTAACAAGGTTTTTGAATTCTTTTTCAGCATCTGTCATCATTTTGTATTCAGTATATTTTTCACCATTTCTGGAATCAAAGTCAGCCCCCATTCTGCTAATTGCATTTCTAATGGCCTCTACACTTTTGTTATAACCAAACTTAGTTTTTGCAACAGATTGAATGTCTTGAACTGAAAAATACTCTATTTGTTTGTGTTTATTATATAAACCCATAATGAAAATTATTATATCTTTTGTTTTCTTTAGTTCCTTATATCCACTATAATTTTCCAACTTCAATTCTTCTAAAGGTATGTCATTCAAATGTGAGACAAATTGCGTTTTTTTCTTAATTGATTTCACTTTTTTTATTTTTTTATTATCTTTATTCTCATAGTTTTCAACAAAATTTATTCCTTTGTCGGTTATATAATATAATTTTGCACCATCTTTTACCCCTTCAGCTTCGCATACATAGTCTTTTTTAGCATTTTTATACAATTTATCACTAAAATTCATTTTTGTAGACACTTTTGCTTTTGCTGCCAAACTTTTTATGTCATTAGATGTGAAAAACTCTTCTTTTTCGTATACATTATGATAATATGCAATTCCCAAAAACAATTGGACTTGATTAGCAAAGTTTTTAGAATTTATAAAACCTCTTAAGGTAATATCATTATTTGAACTCTTATCCATTACATACTCTTCTTTAGTTGGGTTTTTTAATTGAATTATGTTATTTTCAGAGTTATTTGTATCATTACTAACGAACATTTGGCTTTCTTTCATTTTATCAAAAAGATTAGGTATATCCTGCTTGTTTTTTTCAACAAAATCAACAGGTCCTTCAACCTCATACTTAAATTGCCCCAATTCAAATTTAATTTTTGCTTTTTCTTTTTCCATAATTTAACCTCAATTCTTTAATCCTGATTTATATAACAATTCTTCTGTTAACACTCTAACTGGCTCTTGAATTTTATCCAGGTCACATTTCCTTGCATTATATTCAATTTTATGAGCAGAAAAATTTCCTACATTTCTAATGTTATTTAATCTCTGTTTATCTCTAGATAAATTTAAAGTGGTGTTTTCGACTGCGTTAGAAACAATATTCTCCAGCATTAAATATCTTCCTTTGTTTTTGATTTCATTATCTATATCCAACTTTTGATAAGACTTTATCAGTAATATCTCTAGCAATCTTCTAACCATAACAGCACAAGCATCATAAGCATTATTATTATAACAATTATTAATTTGCTTAATAATTTTTATCAGATACCCTCTTGTATCGTTAAACAATGACTCATCTATAAACTCACTTGAAGACTCAATAGTTTCATTATCTTCAAGAATAATTTCTTCTTTCAATTTTAATAGGTCTTTTCTATTTATTGCAAATAAATCTTTACCTTTGTTAACAAACCTTGGGTCTTTACTCATATTAATTCTTAATCTGCTTTTATTAGGCATAGAAAAGTTACTTTTACTAAACACATCTAATATTTCACTTATGCTAAAATGACTTTTATTATTAACTGTCTCTAAATAAAAACCAATCAATACTGCTTTTTCTATTTGAGATTTATTAACTAAATCATTCCTTATCAAATATTTGTCAAAGTTCATCTACTCTCCTTAGTTAACACTTTCTACTAACTCTTTAACTACTTCTTTTAACTTATCCCTACCTGGCATAGTTAGACTTATTACTCCATTAACCGACTTGTCCATTGAAAAGTAATTTTTTGTCTTAATATTAGCAGCAAAATTAGCATCCATACATTTGTAATCCTCACATATTTGTCTTATTCCTTTTTTATCTCCTTGAATACCAAGCAGTTCTTGGATGCCACAATAGATAAGAGCAATTCTAACTTGCATATCTGCCTTACTGCTTTTTAACTCCTTACTACTAATGATAAATTGAAACTTATCATTTTTTATATCTACAATGTAATTTAAACTATCTTTATCAATACCAAAAATTCTTTTAACTTTGTCGTTATCTTGATTTATTGAATTGGGCTCTTTTTGTTCAATCTGATTTTTAGACTCTAGGATTGGGCTTAAATTATCAGAACTCTCAACATATCCCATAAATTCTTTCAATCTTTCCTTAACAAACTCATCTTCACCCTCGATTTCAAATGTCAATTGACCTATATTTAATTTGATTTTACTCATATTTTTCTCCTTTTTTGCTATTTTATACTAAAATATACCATGGAAAAACTCATATGTCAAGACTTTATGCAAAATATTTTTATAATTTTGAGTTAAGTCATAATATATTATATGTTTTTTTTAGTTTTGTCATTTTTTGTCGAAACAATAGACTCAAAACATCTTAAAACAACCATTTCCACTCTCAAAACCAACAATTGCTGTAAAAAGTGTTTTAACAAATTAAAGGCTATGCTTAAACATTATTATTAGCTTAAAAAACTCTACTGACTATATAAATTAAGTGTTGTAGAGTTTTTTTTATATTTTATAATGAGGGGTTAATATTACTATCTCCAATGCCATGTATAGAATGGTTAACTTGGTTGTAATAAACATCATTAACTTCAATTTCTCCAATAGTTACAGATACATCTATTAACGCAATTGGTGTATTATAGCCACTATTTAAAATTGAAATATCTCCGATAATAACTTTTGCATTAACTGTATTACTTTCTATGTTGTCCATTTTAATACTGCCTATAGTAATATCGGACGTAATTGTATTTGTAACAACTGTGTTAACAATATTTAAACTACCTACAGTTAAACTAACAGTTAAGTCATCTGTATTAATTGAATTCATATCAATACTACCAGCATCAAGCGTTATATTAATATTATTACTAGTAATAGAATTTAAGTCAAAACTACTGCTATTACCTATAATGTTAAGGTCGTTTATAACAAAACTTGTTGGAATTTGAATTGTTATTATATCACTTAAATTAAAATCAAAAATATATTCAAACCACTTCGTATTTTCATCTTGAACAAAGTTAATAGTTTTTGTTGTTTCGTCAATTTCGTAGCTGAAATTATTTTTCTTTTCATACTTATATTCTATGTTTAAGTTATTATCATTAACTGACTCAAATTTTACATTTGCTGAGTCTATGTCTAGATTTATATTATAGCCATCTGTCATAATTGATGTTAAATCTTGCGGTTCATAGTTTATAGTATGTTGCCTCTGCCCGCTAAAGCTTCTAATAACAGTACTATCCATTGCAAGAAGGCTTGTAGTTGTTATTATTAACACAACAATAGCGCAAACAATTAAGACTTTATTTTTAACCCACCAATTTTTATTTATATTTTTAATTTTTGTGTTAGCTTTATTGTTTTTGCTAATATTAGGTGCAAAAACATCTTTATGCCAGTTAATTATACTTTTTATTAAAAACGCACTTAACTTTAAAAATAAATTACCTATTGCTATTAGTAAAGCTGCAATTCCTATAAATAATAAACCAATTAAAATAGCTTCAATTATTGAAAATTTTATAAACAATAACGGAATAGTTAACACTACAGCAACTGGTGCAAAAATACTTATTACCATGGCAAACAATGTTGGTAAAAGCCAGCTTAAAACAAATATATCAAAGCTTAATATACCTATTATTTGTGTAAATTTATTTTGTGTTTCCGTTTTGTTATTTAGTGTTTTTTCTGGGTTTATTTTATATTGCTCATAAACATTTGCAGCAATAGCCTTAGGGCTTTCAAGCTCTTTTAAAACACTTTGTTCTGTTTTGTTTTCAAATTTTGCTCTTTCAAACCTCTCTTTATAAAAACTAATTATTTCTTCAATTTCTTCTTTAGGCAATAAACTCAATTCTTGCCTTAAAGTACTTAAAAAACTTTTTTTATTCATATTATTTTTCTCCTTTTAAAGCGTTATTAATAGCACTCTTAAATTCTTGCCAATCTTTAATTAATATTTTTAACTTTTCTTTACCTAGTTTTGTTAAACTAAAATATTTCCTAGGTGGTCCTTCTTTTGACTCTTTTAAATAAGTTGTACAAAGTTTTTCATTAACCAATTTTCTTAAAATAGGATAAATTGTGCTTTCACTAATTTTCATTATGCTAAACATTTCTTGATAAAGCTCGTAGCCATACATATCTTTAATTGTTAGCTTATTTAATACGCATAGCTCCAAAACTCCCTTTTTTAGTTGAACATTCATTTTTACTCCTTATACAATGTATACTACTATACATTATATAGTAGTACTTTTGTATTTGTCAACCCTTTTGTTTTTAATTTAATTTTAATATTGAAATTGGCTCTTTTATTTGCTACAATATAGATATGAAAAATAAAAATTATAAAAATGAACTTGATAAAATTTTTATTGTATTGAAGCATTTTGAAAAGAAGGGCTTAGATTTTTCTAGCCTTAAATCTTTTTCACATAACTTACCTGACGAATTTAAAGATAATGTTTTTAACAAAAATATTATTACTGGAATGTTTAACAATGACTTTAAATTTGAAAATAAAAAATTTAGATCCATTGAATTTCAAGATAGGAATTTTCCAATATGTGTAAATGGATTAATTATGCAAAGTGAGTTTAATGATAATATAGAGCAAATAAAGCTTTGGTCAATACATGAAAAAAATATTAAACATATCAGCCATCCCTTAATAGAGTATTATAAAAAAACAAAAAATCATGAATATTGTGAAAATTATTTTTATAATAGCAAAGCAAATGAAAATGCTGTTATATTTAAAAAAGTTACAACTAATAACTTCGTTAAAGAACTGGACTTTGAAAGTGAAATTAGCATTCAGAATTTAAAAAATCTACTTAGTTATGCTAATGAAGATGAGCCAATACATTAATTCCAAGCCAACTCAAAATGAGTTGGTTTTTTCAATTTTCTTTAGTTTCTCTTTTTGTTTTTTGAAATTATTTATGTTATACTTAAATTAAAAACAAATGTGTTGACAAATATAAAAGTAAAAATATAGTAAGTACTTTAATGTTAAAGCAAAAAAAACTTAATTTAAGCATAAATACACTTAATTTAAGCATAAAAACACCAATTTAATGCAGTTTTACATATTTATAGTAACAATTTAAAATAACATTAAACTTACATAATACTTAATTAAAAACACTAACAATAATAGCCTTGCTGTTGTAGCTTAGGGACAAAGCCCTACATTGGTAATATAGAGAGCGCGGGTTCAAATTTCGCCAACAGCTCCACTCAAAAAAAACTCTATAACCTAAAAAGGTAAGATAGAGTTTTTTTGTATGTAATAATAAACGTTATAATATTTGCTGTTAGCAGATTGCTGTATGATAAATCATTTTACTTTTCGCATACTGCTTTATTTTATCAATTTGGCTAGCGGTTAGGCTATTTTTTTATCTTTAATCTCAGTTGTTTCATTAAATAAATAACTGATAAAACAACTATTACAAGTGCACTAATGGTTGTTGCATTAAACTTAACCACTGTTGCAACACTAGAAATATGAGCTAAAAAAATAAACGTTTTAGGAAAAAAGATTAAATGAATATCTATACTAATATTTTCTATTAAATCTGCCACTAAACCTATTAAAGGTATAAACAATAAGACATTTACTTTTTTTGTTTTAAATTCTTTTATTAGTTTTATAATAACTGCTGTAAGTAAACTATAAAAAGCTAAAATGTAAAAGTAGTCTATTAAATGAATTAACAAATATCCTGTTCTATCTGCTTGTGTTAATAAGTTTAATATTTCATAAAACTTATCTACTGAGTATCTAGTTAAAGAATCAATTAATAAGTTATCATTAAACTCTATTAAATTAAAAAAATTAGTTGAAAGCATAACTCCAAAAGTGACTGAAGCTATTAATAATATTATTATATGATTTTTATTAATTTTATTGTTTAAGTTTTTTATCATAACTTTCTCCAATTTTCTTTATTTTGTTTATTTTTTTTATTGGTCGCCTAATACAACATTGTCCATATCTCTCCAGTATTCTCCTATTGCATAAACATTTGTATATCCTGCTGATGCCATTTGTGATGCAACATCTTCAGAGTCAATATCAAAATTTCCATAAACTGCAACTGGTGTCTCATAGTCTGGAACTATTGAGGTTATATCGCTATAATAAAAGTCTATATTAATTGCACCTGGAACGTGTTTTTCGTCGTAATTAAAAATAGCTCTTACGTCTAAAATAGTATGAGAATTTGTATCAATAGCAGAGTTTAACTCCTCTTCTGTCATCCATTGCCAATCACTTTGCAATAAATTAACATAATAAGGGCTTAAAAGCCAATTATCTGCTCCACCTAGCACTTTTACATTTGTATAACCTAGATCAAGCATACTGTCTGCTGTAGCAACACAATCTTCATCATAATCTCCATAAACTATAATTACTGCAGCATAGTTTGGAAGTGCTTGTTCTAATTGAGAATTTAGGTTTTCATTAATAATACCTGACCCATTATAAGGGTCAATTGATGTATAATAAGGTACATTTATAGAGTTAACTATATGTCCCTTATCAAAATCTTCTTGGCGTTGTATGCTAAGTAAAGTATTTGCATTAGTATCATTAATATCAATAGAATCAAACTCGCTTGAGCTTATATAATCCCAATTACCAATATTAATGTTATCAATATTTTCATCTTCATTACTGTTAGCAAATAATGAGCTTCCTAACCCACTAAAATATAATCCTGACGAGAATGCAACAACTATAATCAAAATTATAGCTATTGATGTTAAATTTTTCATTAGTTCACCTCTTATGTAATTTTAATCTATAAAAATTATATATATATTAAAAAATTAAAGCAACGAAATATGTAAAAAATGTAATAAAATGTTAAAAAGGCAACAGCTTTCAGTAGAATAAGCTATTAAAATTAACTTATATAATAAGTATTATTTTAAATGCAACTCTTAAATTATTTATTGAACTCCTAGTTAAAAAATCTCTTTTTAATTTGTTTAAATATTTAATTGTGCTAAAATTAATTAGGAGAAATATAATATGAAGTTATAAAAAAACAATGAAGTTTATCAGTTATCAAATAAAGATGTTAAATATTTAAACAGTTTAAACAGTGTTCAAGAATTTCCTAATGAGCTTAACCCACCAACTTTAAATAGTAAAGTTTCTTTTATTGAAAGAAAAGAAACTGGTAGTAGGAGCGCGGTTGCAAATTCAACCATATTAAAAGGTGAAGTTATTTGTTCAAACGATAGCGCTAAAATTAATAAGCCCATAAACTATTCTTGGCAGTTAGCTGAAAACATACATGCAATTGGACCTGGTGCCCTTGACCATAATTGCCAAAGTCCAAATTGTATCTTAGATGACAATAATAATTTTGTTGCATTAAAAGATATTAAAAAGAAAGAATACATAACCTTTAACTATTTGACTACTGAATATTGTTTAAACAGCCTATTTAGTTGTAAGTGCGGTGAACACAATTGTTTTAAAAACATAAAAGGGTTTAAGCATTTATCAAAAAATGAACAAAAACAACTGCTTAAACAGTTTACTGTTAGTAAATACATAAGGTCATTAATATAACTAACACTACACTTCAAGTTTAGCATTTTAAAATAGGAAGTTATTTCCTCCTATTTTTTTGCTTTAAATTAAGTTATAAAGTATATTTTCATTAAAATATTTTTAGTCAATTTTAAGAGTGAGAATTGAAAAATGCAAACTGCCATAAACATAAAAGCATTTTTTAAAATATTTTAATGTTAATAGTCAAAAAAATGCAGTTAATAACTGCATTTTAGTTTATCTTTCATCACTAGGTTCTTCTATATTTTCAACTTCCTTAATTTTATAAGTATTAAAAAACGCTTCTTTTTTAATTCCATAAATATCATCAGGATTACTGACAACTAAAAAGCCGCCTTTTTCAATTTTCATATCCTCTTTCCAAGAAGCTTTAAAGGTTATATTATCTTTAAGTTTTACAACTGAAACTAATTCACCTTTAGGTTGATAATATCCATCATTATTAGGTAGTTGATTATATTTTTTTTCAAAAGTTTTATGCGGAATTACATATTGTTCACCTTCAACATTAGTAATAACCCAGTCGTTTTTTCCTGTTTTATCATCAGACTTAACAGTGTTAATTGTTTCCACTAACCCATTACTCATTACAGTTTTAATTTTTTCGCCAACTTTTCCTACTCTAGCTTTAACTATTTTATATTTATAAGCTTTTATTATGTCATTTTTGTTATAATTCTCTTTAACATAATCTACTATATTTACATTTTTAAATTGTTTTTTTATTATGCTTTTAAGTTTATTTTCGTCTGCAAAAATACTTTGTTGAAGACCCATAACTGTATTAAATATGTTATTTTTTTTGTTATTAATTACTAACATACTTCCAATATTTTTATTATATTTTCTTTTGCTAAAAATAGCTATTGGGGTAAAAGTATCTTCATGCTTATTCACCTTATAAGTAAGCTGACTATACTTAAATGCTAGCTCAGATAAAAGTTTTGCTTCACCTTTAACCTTGTCAACATTCAATTTTATTTTTTTAATAATGTTAAGCGCTTTATCACTAGTAGCCTTGTCATAACTTTTTATAGTTTTATTAGTTCTTTCAACAAAATCAGATATTATCTTAACGTCATCGTACATATTTTTAACTTCGAAATCCCTAAAAAATGAATTATGTATCATATAATTAACCTCTTTTTTAACTATATTATATATTATCTATATTTAAAAGTCAATAGTGGTTAAAAACTTATCAACTAGTTTTGTACTTTACTTTTACATTTATATTATATATGTAATATAAAAGCCCATTACCTATTAATATTTAAGCGTATTTTGCACATATTAAAGGTAGAAAAAATAAAGGAGACATTATTGGGAATAATAACAAACGCTACAGATAAGCACCAAGCCTGCATTGATGTTTGTAACAAGTGGGTTCAGGCATGTTATGAGTGTTTTAATGAATGCTTACAAGAGCCTGACATACAAGCTAGAGATAAATGTATAAGGTCGTTAATAGAATGCGCTCAAATGTGTCAAATGTCTGCAGGGCTTATGTCACTGAATGCATCAATGGCAAAAGAACACTGCAAACTATGTGCTGAAATATGCAAAATGTGTGCAAAAGAATGTGATAAATTTAAAGATGATCACTGCAAACAATGTGCTGATGTATGCCGTATGTGTGCTGATGAATGCAGAAAGATGGCTAAACAATAAGTAAAAAAAATAATATTAAAAAAAAGCAAGTATCTTATGCTTGCTTTTTTTATTAATGTTTAGATAAATTTAACTTTAACTATTAACACCATTACAACTTTCCACAGCTTATTAAGGTTTCTTATATTTAATTGTTTTACATTTGCTTGATTTTTAATTTCTTTTTTTGATAAAATATAAAGATGAGGTGTATATGAAATATAACAATTTTAAAGAAGAATTAAATTTTTTAAACACAAAATTAATTGTAAATGATCCCGATTTGATAAAAGAAATTACTGAATTGATAGAGTCTAATCAGCCATTGCCTGATTATATATCTGTTGATAATAGTTACATAAAATATGATGATCAAAAAAGACCATATTATCCTTATACTATATATAAAAATATGTCAGATGATGAGATTGAGGCAGCCTTAAAAATATCACAAACAAAAAGCTTACATTCTATATCAAAGACATTGTCTTTTTTCAAGGTTTTAACAGTAATAAGTCTTATATATTTTTTAGTAGCATAAACAACTCTCATAGAGTTGTTTTTTTATATATTTTACATCAAACTTATAAGTATTATTTTTTACACTTTTTTTCTTTTCAATGTTTTGTTAATATGCTTTTTTTAATTAAGCGTATTTGATATAATACATTAACTTAATTTAGGAGGCTTTTATGTTAAAAATATGTTTTGTAAGTGCAGGCTCAGGCGGAAGTGAAATTAATAATGTATTAATTAAAGAACTATTAAAAAATAAGTCTTATAAAATAATAAACTTGGCTATAACACCTTATGCTAAAGAAAAATTAAATAATTACATTTACATTACTAAGAGTAATATTTTAGATTATTTAAAGAATGTATCTCCGGATGTTATTATAAATGAAAGATCTAACGACTTAAAAATTCAAAATAAAGTAACTAAGTTTGCTAAAGAAAATAATATTTTTAATATAGCAGTGCTTGATTATTATGGTAATTATAAAAATCGTTTTACAAGCATTCCAAACTATATGTTAGTTCCTTCTAATAAAATAAAACTTGAGTTATTAGAAGAAATTAATATTAGTAATAAAAATGTGTTTGTAAGTGGAAACCCGTCTTTTGATAGAGTGTACAATTTAAAATATAATAGAAGTGAAAAAAATAAAATTTTATTTGCTTCCCAACCACTTGATAAAAACGGTGTAGCCATTCAGTATAAAGTTTTTAATGAGTTTGTAAATGAAATAATTAAATATAATAAACCTACAATTTATATAAAGCCTCACCCTAGAGAAAATAATAAAAAGTGGCTAGAAGTAATTAATAATAATACATATAAAAACATTAAACTAATAGAGTTTGATAATAATAACGACTTTTTAATAACATGTACTAATTATGATTTAATTATAGGTTACTATTCAACAATACTACTTCAATGTTATTATGCAAACATACCGCAAATAAGTTATTTGCAAGACTGGAAAAAAGCATTAAATAGTTACTTTAATAACACTTTTGTAAACACTACTTATTACAATGGTTTTTTAAATGATGCCACTGATAAAACTTTAAATGTTATTGTAAATATAATTAATGAACACTTTAACGCCTTAAATATTGCTTATGGTGGATAAAAAAAGATAAACTGAATGTTTATTTTTTTATTAATAAACCTCACCAAGTACTTTTAATTGTTTTAAAAAAATTAAACTTTATAAAACATTATGGTTTTAATTTAGTTTGATATTTATTTATAGTTTTTGTTTGATAATGTTAATTAAGTTTTAAGTTTTTTTATGGCAACAAAAAAACCTGCAGTACAGGCTTTTTAAAGTAAAACTTGTTTACAAATTAAAATTACAGCCGCAACCATTTAAACATTTTATATTGCAACAACATGGTTTACAATAACATTTACAACAAGTATCTACAGAAACAAATTTATAAATTATTCTTACTCTGTCGCATTTTTTGCAACAGCACTTTTCACAATCTTTTTCACAGCATTTATCAAACATTTTTTTAGAATCTTCAAGCTTATACTGAAGTAACATTTGAAATTTAGTAAGGTTTTTTATTGTTTGATTTACACTTTCATTAATTTGCAAAAGCTCTTTACTGTTTTTACTACATTTTACACTTTCAACTACTGCACATACTTTTTTAGACTCTGCATTTAATAGTTTGGCAATAGCACTTTCTTCTTCTGCAATTGAGGCAATTAGCAACTTGATAGTATCTTTAAAGCATAAATCAATTTGAGGTTTAACATTAGGGATATTAGGCATACTCATAGGATAACTCCTTTACTGGTATTTAATTTTAAAATATTAAGGTATTAAGTAGTCCTGCAAATTTATAAAAACTTTGCAGGTAATTCTGTCAATCATAGTTAAATAATTTATATTTTTTTTTACTTTTATTACTGCTTTTTATACAATAAACTCTTGAGTTTCACCTACAGCCAAGCTAGGAATAGTACTTATTTGTCCTAACACGTCATCTGTAATAATTATATTAGTAAATGGCACATTACCTATATTTGTTACAACATATTTAAATTGAACTGTTATACCATTAGGAAGTAATGGCCCTGGTCGTGTTTGTGCATCGTTCCAGGTTTGACCTTCATCTACTGAAACAAATTTTTTTATTTGTATTTCAGGGATAGGCACTATAACTTGATTTGGTGAAACATAAACTCCGCTTGTTCCTGAAGTCATAGAGAATTTTGTAGTAAGGCTATACCACCCACCTACAAATATTCCGTTTGATAATGAAGAAGTTTCTCCTGTATATAAGCCTGTTATAGGGTCAAATATAGTTGGTGCTCCGGTAGTTAAAAGATAACCTGTGAAGAATCCACCGCCATTCCAGTCTGTACCATTATTTATTAAGACGCCTGTTCCATCATCAAACCTTGGTCCTTGTGGATAAGGTGCAACAGGGTTAGAACCACCGCCAGATGCATTAATGTCGCCTGCTACGCTTATAAAGTTTGCAGGTGTTAAGTCACCGTTAGGAACTATAGCACCTCCACTTTGAGGTTTAAGTTGCCCTTGGTATCCATTTGATGCATCACCATCTGTGTCCCAGCGTAAAATAAATACATCTCCGCTGTCTCCTGTAATGTTAATTTTTGTACTAAAATTTAAGCCTGATGTTATATTTATAACATAAACCTCATCTATTCCATTTTGAGTGTTCAAGCCATCTAAAGATGTTGAACTCACGCTAGAAAAACCAGGAGTTGCAGGTAAAGCGTTTATTTGTTGAATTGCACTTATTAAATCATTATTAAGTTGGTTAATAAGAGTTGTCTGATTTAAACTAGAAAATGCTTGTAATGGGTTTTGGTCTACTATGTCTTGCCAAGCAGAAAGAGTACTGTCATTTGTGCTAATTGTGCCAGCATAAGGAACACTTCCACTTGTACGCTCACTAGCGACAACACCATTTACAGCTACATCTCCTACAAACCCTTTAGTAGCTCCTTGCCAGTTTGCATCTGAACTTCCATCTGCAAAAAAGAATAGATAATCTGTTAGGCTTCCCATATTTATTCCGCCTATAATACTCATTATACAGCACCTCCTTTAGTGTAATAGTAAGCTAAATCATTTGCTGTAACTGTTACATTATCATATTCTGCTGTGACTGTTGCTACATTTAAATTAATTTCAAACTCAGAATATTTAATAGCATCTTCAAGCTTGTATTGTAATAGCATTTGGTTTTTAATTACACTTCTCATCATAGTTTCAGCACTATTGTTTACTTGTAAAACTTCTGCAATTGTTGCAACTGAAGGTGGCGTAACGCCGTCAAGTGTGCCTAAAATATATTGAATTTTTTCCGCTTCAGCGTTTATTATATGAGATAGCGCTAACTCTTCAAAAGCTATTGAAGCAATTAAAAGATTAGTAATTTGCTCTTTGTTTAAATTAATTTCTGAAGTGACATTAGGAATTTTTGGAAAAGACATAATTGCTCCTCCTTATTATTCTTTAACCTCATTTGCTGTAGTTAAGGCTGGCTTATTTGTTAGTAATGTTGTTGCAGTTGCTGGGTCTTCTAATATATCTATAGTGTCTTCCAGTTTAAATTGTAATAACATTTGGTTTTTTATTATATTTCTCATCATTTTCTCAGCACTACTGTTTACCTCAATAACCTCTGCTATTGTTGCTACTGATGGTGGGGTAGTTCCCTCTAGAGTACCTAATACATACTGAATTTTTTCTGCTTCAGCATTTATCATATGAGATAATCCTAATTCTTCAAAAGCTACAGAAGCTAGTAACAAATTAATTGATTGCTGTCTATCTATAGTTATTGTTGGATTAACGTCAGGAATATTTGGCATTGACATAATTATTTACCTCTCTATATTTATTTTAAAATAAGCATAAAAAAGCCCATTTTACATAAGAGTTTTAATTCTTATGTAAAATGGAACTAGGTGCGCTTATATATTTTATTTAAAGCATACTATGATAAAACTAAAATAATGTTGCGTTTAATTGAATTTAAGTTAAATATTTATTAAATGTAATAAAAATCTGACATAACTTTTTATGAAATGTGTTATTATATTTAATAAATAATTAAAACATAATAGGAGAAATAAAATGTTAAATAAAAAAGTAAATATTGTATTTTTTATTGGAGCTTTGTTAATTGCAATAACTTCTTTTTGGGGCGCAATTCAAATTTTTAACGTAGATTTTATAAATACTTTAGACATAAGAGGAAATATTATAGAAATTCAAGCTTCCGGCATTTATGCTTATAATATTTCTAGTTTGTTTATAGAAGGTGTTGGCTGGGACATTGCAAGACTATTACTTTTACCACTGCTTATAATATCTTATTTAAAGTATCGTAAAGGTAGCATAAAATGGACTGTAATATTGTTTGGTTTATTAGTTAACTTTATTTATCAATACTTTTTATGGGCACTTACATGGGCTTATAATGATTTATTTTTAATGTACTGCTTACTTGTTCCTATTTTAGCTATTGTTTTATTTGATGTTTTAAAATTCGTGTTACAAAATTTAAGCTTAAATCATATTAACCCTTTTCCATATATAAAGCTTGCAAATTTTAGTTTAACTTTATCTGTACTTATAGGTATATTGTGGTTAAGTGAAATAGTGCCTAGCATAACAAGTGGTAATTTGCCATTAAAATTTACTGGTGTTAATACTTTAGTTGTTCAAGCAATAGATATAACCGTAATACTTCCAGTTGCTATTTTTACTTTTACTGCACTAAGAAAACAAAAAAGAATTGGTGTTATTCTTTCACCAATTATAATTATAACATTTTTAAGTTTATCTACTGCTATTATAGCTGGTACAGTTTTAAGCGGATTAATTGTTGGCGGGCTTGATATTGTTGGGCTTATTATTTTTATTTTAATAGCAGCATTAGATGTTTATTTTTTAAAGCGTTTATTGTTAAGTATAAAAAGTACAGTTGTTTAATTAATAATTTTTAAAGTAATATTATATATAAAATATTGCTTTTTTTATGTAAAAACATTTATAAATATTAACTATTTTCGTACTACACAATCTTTTGCTTGTTTATCATCTCTTAAGCCTTTAAATACAGGTTGTCTTAAACCTCCACTTTTTGTTTTGTGCATGTATTTAATAGTTCCAACTAGTTCTGGCTTTAACCAAGTTACATTTTTCTTTTTTATGTTAAATATAGGTTTTTCAAAGCTATTATTTTTAGCAAAATTTTTAATTGTTTTATTATCAAAACGACTAATTCCAAAATATATTTTACCAGTATACACCAATTCTTTATCATCATATTGACCTAGAATTAAATCTTTAATTTTACCTTTTTTTAATGTGAAACCACATATTACAACATCTTCTTCTTGCATTACTTTTATTTTTAACCAATCGTAACTTCGCACTTTTTCTCTATATAAACTATCTTTTCTTTTTGCAATAATGCCTTCTAAACCTTCCTTTTTTGCAAGCTCAAAAAAGTCTATACCTTTTTTTTCAATAAATCTACTTTTTACTATTCTTTTACTATCTTTTATATTATTTTCTAGTATCTCTTTTCTTTTTATAAGTGGTAGGTTCATAATATTTTCATCATCAAAAAAAATAATATCGTATGCAACAAATTGTATAGGGTTTAATCTGGCTGTGTACTTAATTTTCAATTTATTACCTAATAAACTTCTTCTTTGAAGTTTAAAAAAGTCCGGCTTATTATTAGTTAAGGCTATTAACTCTCCATCTATAATACATTTTTTGTTTGCTTGTTTATGAATATTTTTAAGTTCAGGATAAGTAATAGTAACATCTTTATTTCTTTTATTTCTAAGTATTGTTTTATTATTATCTAAGTATGCTAAACAACGAATTCCATCCAATTTTAATTCAAAAATAAAGTTCTCATCGTTAAAAGGATCAGCTTCTCTTAATAGCATAGGTTTTATATTTTTTTTATTAAAAATATTAGTCATTTTTGTTCTTCTTTTTTGCCTTTTTAGTATTTTTCTTTTTAGATTCATTATTGATACTAGCTTGCAAAGCATCTAGTAAGTTTGAAATATTACCTTGTTTCTTTTCTTTTATTCTTGATATTTCTTTACCTTCTACTTTTCTTTCTATTGCTTTTCTTAACCTTTCTTTATATTCATCTTTAAACTCTTCAGGGTTAAATTTGCCTGTCATATTATCTATTAGGTTTTTTGCTAGTTTAAACTCTTTATCGTTTATTTCTGTGTTATCAACTTCTGGTGCTTTTTTAACTTCATCATCAAAGTATAATGTATTTACAAGCATTTTTCCATTTCTTGACCTTAATACAACTAGCGCTTCTTTTGTGCCTAGCATGGTTTTTGCAATACCTGCTTTTCCTTCTTTTTCCATAGCTTTAAGTAAAAGAGTAAATGCATTTTTCCCGCCCGTTGGCTCTACATAATAAGCTCTATCATAATATATAGGATCTATTTCTGTAATATTTACAAATTTTTCTATTGTTATGTTTTTGTCTTTTTCTGTTTTTAATTTATCAAGGTCTTCATCTGTAAACACTACATATTTATCTTTTTCGTACTGATACCCTTTTACAATATCGTTATGATTAGCTTCTCTTTCATTACAATCTACACATGTTTTTTTATATTTAACTCGGCTCATTGTTTTTTTGTCTAACATATTAAAGCCAATATCATTTTCTTTAATACTTGCATGTAAGCTAATTGGAATATAAACTAAACCAAAACTAATTGCTCCTTTATAACTGTAAGCCATAATAAATCTCCTATTCTAATATAGCTAGTATTTGTTTCATTAGCTTGTTTTATTAAACAAACAAATAAACAAAATATAAACTTAAATGTTTGCATATTGACAATTATATGTAATGCTGATAAACTATTTAAAATAGTTAAGGAGTTTATCATATATGAATGAACAAAAAGTAATAGATAAATTTAATAAAAGTTGTAAATTAAACAAATATAATAAGGCTAAAAGATTATTAAAAAATAAATTTGTGCAAGATTATGTAAGGCAAAATGCCAACCCTTTAGTAAATGCATGCGATCTTAGAAACAAAAAAATAGCTGAGCTTTTACTAGATAACAATGTATCTTTAAAACCTTATTTAACAGAAGTTCTTGATTGGAACCGTGATGAATTTACGGAATACGATTACCCTATGGATAGTTTATTAAAGCTTAATGACAAGGACTTAATAAAAAAAGGACTAAGTTTAGGTGGAGAATTCAGTAAATATGCAGTTAATGTGTATAAAGTTTATAATAAAGAAAATGTCGACCCTGAGTTATTAGATATTGTTGAAGAACAAGTAGAAGACTCAACCATAAAGCAACAAAAGAAAAAAGGTAATTCAGAAAAACACAGTAGAGTTAAAGTTGAAGACAATCAATCTGAAGCTGGACTTTCAAGGTAATTTAACTACTTTACTAACGTAATTATGAATTTAAAAAAAAAGAGTAATATAATTTACTCTTTTTTTTAAGCATTTTATTATATTAAAATATAATAATAAACTTTATTTACCTTTCATCTCCGTATCCATCAGCTAAGTAATCATACATATCATACTTTTCTTCATTTTTATTTTCTTGTTTTTTATAAATGTATTTTTTTATATCACTTTTTTTAGATGGTTTTACTTCTGCATAAAATTCACTTTTCTTTTTGTTGTTTGGGTCATCACCATAAACTTCATCATTATAATCATACATATCGTAATTTAATTTTTTATCTGCCATATTAGCTCTCCCACTTTTTTATTAATATAATTTATTTTACCATATCACAACTAAAAAATTAATACCAAAATTATTTTAGATATCTGTAGTTTGTTGTTAAGATTGAGTACAAATGCAGTATAAAAAATACTTCATAATCAAAATTGCGTTAGGTAACCGTAACATAAATATTTTATGTATTAAAAAACGCCTCTTAACTTAAGAGGCATTTTATTTAAATGTTCTTATATTATATATATTATTTTATTTTTTTTTAACTAGTTTTGATATAACATTATCTATTTTGTCTTGATTTTTAAATGCTAATATCATTGCTACTATTACAAGTATTATGCTTAGTGGTAACCAAAGCCATAGTGGCTCAAGATATGTTAATAGTCTTGCTCCATAAATAGTAAATGCTATGCCTGCTCCTTGAATAAATAATACTAAAAATGCAAAACTTCTTATTCGCATTCTACCAGAGCCACAAAGAGTTAATATAAGTTGATTTGGCGAAAACGGAAATAGTAGCATAAGTGATAATGTGTATTTATTTTTTCTCATAACTGCTTGCCACTTATCTAGTATTTCTTCATCTCCTGCTATCCAAATAAGTAATTTAGTAGCGCCATACCTACCAATTAAATATAAAACTGTTGCTGAAAATATGTTAGCAACCATAGAAACTAGCATTGTAATATGAGGGTCAGCTACAACGGCCATAGATGCAACTAAAGCACTTAATGGCAATATCATACTAAACTCTATAGCTATATAAAATACCATATAAAATAGGTATCCGAACCAAGAATTTGTAAATTGATTTACAAATTCTCTTGCTCCTTCATCTGAATAAAACTTTTCAAATAAACCAGTTTGTCTAAATACAAAAAACATTAACGACAATACCGCTAATAAAATACCAAATGATATAAATGCTCTAGCAATTATTTTAGATCTTGCATTAAATTTTCCCATTAGTAAAAGTCCCTTTTATTTATTATTTATTAAGTATATTATTATAACATTTAACAGCAAAAAATGTAAGTCTTTATTTTATTTTTACTTGTTATTTTTTATTTAATGTTACTTATACTAATGGGTTTTTAGTACATTTACATAATAATTATATAAAAATTTATATTATGTTTTATTACATTATGTATTTAACTCATAAAAAAACCTCTATTAAGAGGTTTTATAAATACGTTTTTTATACTACTTGTTCTTCTTCTGTTGTTTCTTGTTGTTCAGTATATGTATACTCATTACCATTTTCTTGTATTTTGTATTCGTACACAGCATTACCATCTACATTATTATAAATTTCTACTTCAACTTCTCCTGCGTTTCCACCAATACTGTATTCAAAACTATATTCTACTTCATCTAATTCAGTTTCTTTTTCAAATGAAAATTCTTTTAGTTCAAGCTCATTCGCCATTGCTAAGCTTATTTCAACTTCTCCAGTTTCGTTAGACATTTCAAGTTCATATTCTGAATATGCTCCGTTAATACTTTTTTCTACATACATTTGATACGAATATTCATCAGTTTCTTGTTCTACTTCAACTGCCATATTTATCCAATTATTAGTGTTATTAGGGTCAACAGCTCTAAACTCTATTTCATGTTCTTGCTCTCCATCTTCTTGTTCAAATTCGTTTACCCCTGTTAAGTTATACTCTATTGTATTAAATATTAAAACACCGTTTATTTGTTGATCTTGGTTTTGATTGTAATAAATTTCATATGTAGAGTCTTCTGCATTAAAGCTTATAGCATTTTCATATTGTGCATACTCTGCAGGTATTTCAACTGCTTGTAAATCTAGCGCTTCGTTCATATCGTTATCTAAGAAAACTTTTAAATGCTCAAAATATGCTGCCACTTCTTGAAAGTCCTCTGCTATTAAAAACTGATCAAAACTTGGCGCATTAATATTCACAATGTCGCTATCATAATTTGCTGTGTTAACTGGGTCTATAGTTGTATTATCTTGAGTATCTACCTGAGCAAACCCACTCATTATGTAAGCTGAATATGCTAAAATACTATCCTCAGATGCTGCTGCAGTTTGATTACTCCAGCTGCTAAACATCCCTACTGCTGAGGCTGTAACAATAGAAACCACGAAAATACCTATTGCCACTGCTGTTAATTTCATTTTCATACTTATCTCCTTTTTTTTTCTCTAATTATTTTATTTTGTGTTAGTTTACATAATAATAACAACTAAATTAGTAATTTTATTGCATTTATTTATTATTTTTTAACTTTTTTACTTATACTAATTTTTAAATAATAAAATTAAAATTAATTTTGTAACTTAATTATTTTACATTATAATAAAAAAAACAGTTTATATTAAACTACTTTTTTTTAATAGAATGAAGTGAAAGAGCTATGAATATAACAGACAAAATAGATGCAATTAAAACTGATAATAATAATGTAATGTTAAACCCAAACACTTCTATATTAACACCTACATAATTTGCATACTCTTGCATTGCTTGTTCGTTTCCTGCAAATACACTTGTTAGTACGTCTTGCATATAAATTTTTCTAAATACTGATGCAATTTGCATAGTTGGTAACAAGTTTATTATAGTTGCTACAGGTCCTTGTAACGAGCCTAGCGGTACATACAAACCTGTAATAAAACCTATTAAAGTTCCCATTAAAGTTCCTAACGCGCCGTAAGATTTAGTTGTTTTAAACTTTGTAGATATGTAAAAAAATATAGAAGAGAATAATATAGAAGATAAAATAATAGCTAGTATTAATTGTATACTTATTAAAATGTCTGGCGTAAAATTTGTAAGGGTTGTAAGTACTATTTTACCTATCACTAAATTAAAAATTGATAATAATATTGTTACTATAACAGATGATATTAAATAACTTAATATAATTTTTAATTTTGATAAAGGAGAAGAAAAAAAATCCTTAACTGTATCTGTTTCAAAGTCTTTAACCATTATTTCTAAAAACCCTATAGGTACTGTAAAAGTGCCTACCATTAAAACTCCAGCAAAAGCCCAAGAATACATAAGTTGATAAAAACTATCGCTTCCCTGAAACTGATCTGGAACTAAAGTTGTATGCATATTATTTAAAAATAAAATAAATAATGCTAAAATTATTATTATAGATAAAAACGAGAAAAATACTGCACCTTTATCTTTTAAATATACTTTTAAATTTCTTTTAATTAATGAAATCATATTTAATCACCTTTATTTATTAATTTACTGTTAAGTTTAAAAAAACTTCATCCATTGTTGACTTTAATATTTCAAAGTCTTTTATATACTTTTTATATGTATTTACTAAATCAACAGCATTAAATGAGGTATTAACATTTAGTAAAATATAGTTATTTTTAATATTAAAATTTACTTCATCTTGCTTTAGCTTTTTTAAAAAATTTTGTTCATTTTTAGCCCAAACTTTTAAATGACTTTTTAAATATTTACTTTTTAAATTGGCCGGCGTTTCATCTTCAAGTAAAATGCCTTTATCTATTATAATTGCTTGGTCAGCATCGTTAGTTTCTTCTAAATAATGAGTTGTTAAAATAACTGTAATGCCTTCTTGCTTTTGAAGCTCCATAATAACAGACCAAATTTGTTTTCTACTTTGAGCGTCAAGTCCAGTTGTAGGCTCATCTAGTATTAATATTTCGGGCTTGTGTAAAAGCGCTCTTAATATATCTACTTTTCTTCTTTGCCCGCCTGATAATGTTGCAACTTTTTGGTTATAAAAACTTTTAAAATTAAGCTTTTGGTCTAAGTAATTAATTTGCTTTTCAAACTCTTGTTTACCTATGTTATAAAGGCCTGACCTAAGCATTAAGTTTTCTTTAACTGTAAGTATATTATCTAGCGTGCTTTTTTGAAACACAATTCCTAATGAGTTTCTTAAACTAGGCTCACTTTGTTTAGCTTTTTTACTATTAATAAAAACTTGACCACTATCTTGATTTTTAAGCATAGTTATTATTTCAATAAGTGTAGACTTCCCCGCACCATTTTTACCTAAGATAACAGAAAAAGCTCCTTTTTTAATTTTAAAAGAAACTCCTTTTAATGCTTTTATATCGCCGTAGCTTTTTTTCAAATTTTTAACTTCTATTGCACTCATATAAACTTTCCTTATATTAAAAATTAACCTAATACTATAATACACTATTACATTAATAGTTCGCAATTAAATTAAATTACAATTTTATTTTAAATAAAAAAGACCTAATAAAAGGTCTTTTAAATTAATTTTATTTATCTGACTTTAACTCTACAATAAAGTTAACTAATTGCATAAATAATGATATAAATAATGGCGCTATAATAAAAATCATAAATACATATACATTAGTAAAAACAGAGAGTAAATATTTTATTATAACTAATTTTCGTTGAAACACACCATGAATTTTATCTGCTGTTATAATTTCTGTATCTATACTATTATTAGCATCACCTTTTGTAGTAAATATCAACTGTCCATTTTCTTCATTAATTTCAACTACTCTATGCGTTACATAATTACCACTTAAAACGCCTTCAGTGCTTTTATATGTAACAATATCATCTACTTGAATGTTGTTAGCATCTACATCCTTAATTAATATAGCGTCTCCTACATTTAGAGTAGGCTCCATACTTCCTGTTAACACGTAAGCAAAAGAGTAACCAAACAAATTTACCATTTTGTTTTGAGACTTATTATAAGTAAAAAAAATTGAAGATATAATAGCAACAATAATAAAAGTTATTAATAAAAACATAATAACTTTATCTACTATACTCCATATCTTCTTAATTTTTTTCATTATTTTTCCTGCTTTGTTTTTTCTTAGGTTTTTTTATTTTTACATACGGAGCAACTTTTGTGCCATCTTTTTTTGTATAGCCAGCCACCCTAACAGTTTTAAACTGTTTATTTTTTTGTTTTAACTGTTCATATTTTTCTTTTAATTTATCGTATCTGTTTTGCATTCTTTGATTTTTGTTGTTTAAGACATCTATTTTTTTATTATATACTTTAGATTGTTTTTGTAACTTATTTTCAACTATTTGTTTTATTTTTTCTTTTTGCTTTTGCTGGTCAATCTTGTTTAAATGTTTAGCTTCCGCTTTTTCTTGTTTTAATAAATCTTTATAGTCTTTTTTTAAGTCTTTTGCAAATTGTGCATTAAAGGTTATTTCACTTAAAAAATTACCAAATATAAATATGTCTTTTAAATTATCATCTATACTTTTTGGCATGTCACCAGTATATTTTTTATTATCGTATTTATAACCTAAACTAGTGTATCTTTCTATATATTCGTATAATTCTAGGCAATTTCTAAAGTTAACATTTTTTGTCATTAGGTTTGTTCTAACAATTGGTGGCCTTACAAACTCAATACCTTTAAGTGACTGAATAAGTTTTGATGCCCAGAAGTCACTTATAATACTTCTTATTCTTAATACTCTTGTAAAACCAGACAAATTACTGGTATTCATTGTGTGGTCAAATTTTTCTGATTCACTTGTTTCATGCTCAAAATTAACAGTCATTTTAGAAACTTTACTTTTTCTTTTAACTGTTTTATCAAGTGTATAGTTAATATCTATTTTTTGGTCTTTATTTTTAAGTACTCTGTACCTTTTTTCAACAAAATCTGTTAGGTTTGTTAAAAGCGTGTATAAAAACCTATTTTCATAAATAGCAAAACTAGATTCATAATAAATATTTAAAATGCTATTAGGTAAAACATCCCCGTTAGCTTCTACTTTTGCTATTAAGTTAGTATGCTGAGCTAAGTGCCTTACAGACTGAGTGTTTATTCTCTTAACTTTTTCAATTGGAACTATTTCATCTCTTTGTTCAATAAAGCTTCTTGAATCTCTTATTGCAGTATCCATAAATGGTAATGCTTCTTCAATTCTTTCTACCCAGTCTAGTTTTAACAGTTTACTTCCTACAACGCCAGTTAAAGAGTTTTCTCCACTCGTTTTGTTATCTAAAGACTTTTTATATCCTTGATACTTTTTATCGTCTTTGAGTGTAGACTTCCATAAGGTATATGCTTTGTAAAACTTTGCTGTATAACTATTTTTCATACTATCCTTTGTTTATCTATTCTATGTTATTTTTTTGAATTGGCTTAAGCATTCTCTACATTGTTTCATACTGCCTTTACCAAACAATTTATCCATAAATTTTAATAATCCGTCTATTTCGTCTCTTATGTAGGCTAAGTTCAAGTAAGCAAACTTTCTGAAAACTTTTTTACTCATAACATAGTCAATACCATCTAGTTCTTCACCGCCACATGCCATATAAGATGGAACAAACATTTTTAACTGTCTTAAAATACGGTTACCAAATGCTAACCTGAAATGTTCAATTACATAGTCATCTAATTGTTCTAGTTTGTCTAGGTTTTCTTGAGATACTGAAAACTCTGTCATAGACTTTTCTAATAGATCGTTAAAGTGGTCATAACCTATTTTAATTGGTGGAGTATCTGGTGCTTCAAATGCTACACCTTTTGAGTTAAGGTCAATAGGTATTGCCCTGTCATAAACTTTATCTGTAATTGCAAAAGTAGAGTCATCGTTGTTGGCTGTTCCTATGTACCACATATTTTGTGGAAGCATTAATTTACCATTAGTTAGTTTTTTAGGGTCATTACTCCAAACACTTGTAACAAGTTCTACTAGCCAATCTTCTTTTGAGGGCATTTCTAGTATAGACAAAAGCTCTGCAAAGTAATATTCTACCCTTGCAATATTCATTTCGTCCATTACTGTTACATAAACCTCGTTTGTGTAGTTAGCTATGTACATTTGCCTTAAAATATCTGTTTCTGTATACTTTTTGGTAAATTCATTGAAGTAGCCAAAAATTTCTGCTTTATCTCTCCAAGATGGCTGAACTGGAACAATTAATGTATTGTTTTGTATAAACTGACCCCAAGCATAAGCAAGAGATGTTTTACCAGTACCAGATATACCTTGTAAAATAATTAGTCTAGTTGAAGAAAAGGCTGAAACAAACAGTCTTATAATATCAATCTCGTAGAAAAGCTTTAATCTAGAACAACAAAAGAACCTAAACCTATCACATAACTCAGGTAGAGTTACTTTATCGTCATACTCTGGTGGAGTATAGTCTTCAAACATTTCATCAACTTTGCTAAGTTTATAAAACCTGTTAACTTCTTCTTTATCTTCTTCTTTTTTACCGTTAAGCCCTTCGAGTTCGTCACCTGTCAATTCAGAAATTTCATTAGCATTAAGCCCAATTTGAGAAACCTTCATAGACAATATTTTGTCTTTTTCTAAGTTCATTCTCATTACTTCTTTGTTAAGAGCATTAATTTCTTTTACTAAGTCTTCTTGAACGGCTGCTTTTTGTGCATAATTAACTAACTTTTTTATACCTTTTATAGCAAAGAAAACTAGTCCCGCTAAAAAAGCAAGGACTAATATAAAGGATAAAATTCCTACTATCCAAAACCATCCTCCAACTTCGTCGCCGAATTCTGATAAAATATCACCGTAAGCAACGAAATTGAAAATTTGAAAAATACCAATAAATATACCTTTGAATATTGTTACTATTCCATCTATTAATTGACCGAAAAAGTCTAAAACAAAATTAGCCAACATATTAGCATTTCTCCTTTGTTATGGTTTTAAGTTTATGATTTATCTCCATCTTTTTTGTTAGTTTTCTTATTATCATCTTTTTTTGTTTCTTTTGTTTGTTTTTTAGCTGTACTTGTACTAGTTTTTTTAGGTGCTGCTTTTTTCGCAGTACTAGTTTTTTTAGTTGTTGTTGTTTTCTTTGCAGTAGTTGATTTTGCTGGTTGTTTTTTTGCAGTGCTAGTTTTAGATTCTTTTTCTGAAGTTACTTCTGCTTCTGCTTTTTGTGCGTCTAGTGTTTCTAAATACTGTCTAGCAATTTCTGCTTTTTGTTCTGCAGTTAAATTGTTAGGGTCTTTTAATTTATCTATTACTTTGTTTTGTTCTACTTTATAGTTAGCAATAATTATTGCAAAGTTTGCTAATTGATACATAAACAATGCTGCTAGTGGTAAAACTATTAAAATTAAAAATCCGGTTCTTGTTTGTAAGTAATCTGATGCGTTACCAAGCCCTGATATATTAAGACCTACATATTCTGCAACAATATCACCCGATGTAATTGTATTAGGGTCAGATTGTTCTACATTATCACCTTGAGTAGTGTAATACCTTGTTCCGCCCACTTCTGTAAAACTAATAATTCTGTGAGTGTTTAAAACTTGTTGACCTTCTATTACTGTTCTAAAAGTTACAACATCATCTTCTTGAAAATTATCTTCTGCGTCTGTTGATTTAACAAAAATTAAATCGCCTTCTGCAAATTCAGGTTCCATTGAGTCTGACTGAACAGATAAGTAACCATAACCAAATAAGTTAGGTATTCCATCTTCTTCAGTAAAGGTTAAAATTACTGTTAATAATGCAAATGCAAATATTGTCCACATTAGAACATTACCTATAACCCCTAAAATTTTTTTTGTGTCCATTTTTTCCCTCCAAAGTTTTTTTAGTGTGACCGTTATATTTTTTTTAGCATACGCTAAGTCACTATCTTTTGTGTGTTAGTCTACTTACTTAAAAATTTAAGTAGAACCATTAAATATTGCTTTAATCAAATAAACATGTAAGTATTTTTAAAAAACACTATGTATACCTTATAATAATAGCACTTTTACGCGGTAAAACAAAACTTTTCTACTATGCTATTTAATAAAACTTAACATATTAGAAAAATTACTAGTACAATACCCGCTTTTGTATGCTCTTACCTGAACAAAATACTCACCAGATTGTAATGTTACTATATTATCAATATTTAATGATGTATTTGTAGTTTTAATGGTTCTTACTTTTGTTAACACTCCATCAATATTACTTGATAGCTGAAATAAATAACCATCTGCTATATTTATTGTTGATAAGTTTGTATGTGCTTGATTCCAACTATAAATTGTTCCGTCATTAGTTATGCTTGGTGCATTAAATTTTTCTACTGGCACAAAGCTTTCATCAACATTGTAAGTACTTAAGTTAAAATAAAGACTTGCAGTTCCTCCTGAAATTGAGTTATTGCAATCAATATCTTGACCTTCACTCCAAATAAACACTCTAATTTTTGTTATAAGGTTTTGTAAAATGGCTACAGAATTTTCATCTGCTGCACCTATTGGGTCATAACTTTGAACACTTTGTACATATGGATCCATTATATATTGCGGGTTAACTACTAGCCCACTTTCTAAGTTTACATCTGTAGCTTGTCTTCTTATGCCTTCATATGGCGCTTTGCCTTCATTTATATAATTGTCATGATACGACTCAACTCTTTCACTTCTTGTTGTAGAATTTGGTTCCCATATATAATCTAGGGTAGAAACACCTGTGCCATCAAGCGCTGTTGCCTCGGTACTTGTGCTTACACTTCCTAAATTAATAAAACCAACTCTTGTAGATAATGAAAGTTCTTTATTGTTTGTATCTATTACACTAGAGTCGTAATCTAGCGTTAATTTTTTATTGTTTTCTTCATTGTTTAATACATAAAAATCAAACGTATGAAATAACGCCTGATCTGTAACTTGTGTTGTATTAAAGCCATTTTCATCAAAAGCACCTGAAAAAAATTGTAAATTCCCATCTACTACTGTTCCTGATGTACTTATTGAATTAATTAACTTAGTTTCATCTATATTAATATCTGGGTTAGTACCTTCTGCTGTTAAAGTTGATTGCCAGTCTTCAGCGTTAGTTGAAAGTAAAATACCATCTGATGACCCTGAAGTCATATTAATAGATGTTACTTCTGCATTATCATGATTATAAAACCAAGAATAAGTTAAAGAAACAAAAGCAAAAACAGTTACAATTAGCATTGTAACGCTTAAGATCACTGAAACTGTTTTTGCATTATTTTTCATTAGCTTGTTTCTTTTAAAAATATTATATTACTGTGTAATTATACTGCTGTGTTAGTAACTGTTAAAACTTCTGTTCTTGCACTTACTGAACCAACATATTCACCAGTTACAACAACTGCATAGTCTCCTGCTGCAAGTTCGTTGTCTAGTGCAATTTCTGTAGTTGTGCCAGTGTTTACACCTTTTGCAAGTAATTCATCATAGTCTAGACCAGAAATACTATCATTAGCTGTTGCATAAACGTATACTTCATATTCAACGCCTAATTCGCCTGTACCATCAATAGTAACTGTTGACACTCCACCAGTTGTATTAATTGCTGTAGCTGTTCTGTCTTCAACAACACTTTCTGAAGTACCAGTTGTTGAAGCTGAGTCGAAGGTAAAGTCAATGTTAACATCACCTGCTGAAACATCATTAGCGTTGTCAACGTCTTGACCTTCAAGCCAAACAAATACTTTAATTTTACTAATATCACTACTAGCTGGTAGTGTTGTAATAGCGTCACTATCGCCTACTGCTAGGTCGTTAGTTGAATCTACTAAACTAGTATAACCTGCTGAATTATCTATGTTACCATAAGCGTTAATATTTGCAGGTGTAGCTGTTTGTCCTGCAGCACTGTCATCTAGTCCGTTATATGTGTATTTTGCACTTTCAGTCGCGCCAGCGTTTGATGCACTTGCTGATCTTACAGTTGAGTTTGGTTCCCAAATATAAGCACTTGAACCGCCAGTTAAACCTGTTGCTACTGCTGGGTCTGAGCTGCTACCTTGATTAATAAATGCAACTCTTGTAGATAATGATGTATCTTTATTTGTATCACCATCTGTTATAGATGAAACATCAGATAACTTTAATGTTAAAGCGTCTGCACCATCATTTCTAAAATATAGGTCAAATTCTAAATAGTTTTCAGTGTCTGAGGTTAAATTATAACTGTCTGAAGCATATGTAGCTGTATAAAAATCTAATCCTCCATTTACATTTACATCATTAATAGTTGACACTGGTTCCATACCATCAACTGTTACTGTATTATCTCCTATTGCAGATAGGTCGTCTGATGTAATGTTAGACTGCCAATTCTCTGCATCTGTAGAGATTAACATACCTGTTGCAGCTGAAGCTGTGAAGTTAAAGCCTGAAGCTGTAGCTTCTGTTCCTCTTGTGAACCACGCTAAAGTTCCTGCACCTAACGACATTGTAGTTACTGCTAGCATAGCTAAACTAGCTGTAATGGTCGTCATTTTTTTGTTCTTTTTCATACTTTTTTCTCCTTTTTTTTTATATTAATTAAACGCGTGAAAATTCGCGTAAAATCCGATTAAATAACTTTAGTTTAGTACGTTAAAATGCCATGATAATTGCAGCTGACTTGCAAATTTGTCGTCTATACAGTCTTGGTCTTCTCCTTCAAGCCAAATAACAATAGTGTATTTAGTGTAAGTATTAACGTCTAGTGCTAAAGTGTTGCTAGCTATAACATCTGGGGAATAAAATTCCTCAACATTTACGCCGTATTGTTGTTGTATGTCTTCATCTATTTGCTCAGTTGTGTGAGTATAGATAGTAGGCACGCCGTTAGTAAATTTTTTAACTCTAATTGCTGTTTCTACATTTTTTGTTGCACGCTTAATTCTTAAAGCGCTATTATATTCAAGTTGCTCGTTACCTGTATTTACTACAAAAAATGTATAGCGAATAAAGTTTAGTCCGTTATGAGAACCACCTGGGTTATCGTCAAGATCTGGCGGTAACCAGTCGTATGTAATATTGTCCATACCGTTAATTGCAGTTGCTCTTAAGCCAACGCTTAAAACTTCAAATTCAGATGTTCTACTTAGTGATATTGATTTGTCACTAGGAGTAGCAATAATGTTTATTGAATAGCCCGAATTAACATAAGTATAACTGACAAAATATAACACTACGATAGTAAGCATAATTAAAATAAGTGATAATGATATGATTCTCTTTTTTATTATATCACGCGCGCTTTTTTTAGCCAAGCGTTTTGTGCTTATATTACGAAAAACTGAGGCATCTTTTTTATCTAAATTCTCAATAAGTTCTTTTATATGGTGGGGCGTGAAGTCTTTTTCTTTTTTCTTTGTTTTTTTAGCCTTTTTAGTTAACTTATTATCTGCTTTTTTATTAGGTTGTGCGTCATTTTTTTCTGTTTGCACATCTTTTTTTTCTTGCTTATCTTCATTTGTATTTGGTTTATTTTCTTTTTTATTATGTTCTTTTATATTTTCGCTAGCTTTAGGTTTATTATCTTGCTTATTCACGTTTGCTTTAGGTTTATTTTCTTGCTTATTAATATCTTCTTTTGAGTTATTTTCTAAAGAAGAATTTTTATTATTTAATTGTTTTTCTTCTTTTTGTTTGCTCATAAGTTTTTTCCTTTATATTTAATAAAACCTGTTTAACTAAAGCTGGAAACACCCACAATAGAATTATAATAAAATGAGAATCCAGGGCTTGACCTATATTGATTTAGTTGATTACTTGGAACTCTTATAATAATCTCTTCATATGTTTGCACAATGTCGCCATCTCCATTAACATCAATATTGATTCCAACTGCAAATGCATCTGAATTATATACTTCAGCTATATAATTTGAGTAACTTATAGGTACATTAAACTCAAACAAGGTTACACTTGAATTTGAAAAAGCATGTGAATGTAAATAATTTTCATTATAGTTAGTATAATAACTAGTTGTTTCATCTTTATCTCCACTTCCAAAAAAGGCATATGGCTCTATTGATAAATTAGAGTAAATATTTGTTCCAAACCAACCACCAAATGATTGGTTAGTAGCTCTTTGAGCACGAAATGATATCATACTTGGATTATTATAAATTGCATAGCTATTAATAATAGAGCTGAAACCAATAATATTAATAGTCTCTAAACTAGGGTTTGCTGCTATTGCGTAAGAGTTCAAAATTACACCGAACCCAGAAGAATTATTTTGTATATGTACACTTGTTAGATTAGGACATTCAGAAATAGCATAACTTGCTAATGTGAAATTTGAAATATAGTTTGTGTCATAAAACCACCCTCCAGTATCTGCCTGACCAGCAGAAAAATTAATTTCTTCTAGATGGTCGTTTCTGTAAAAAGCTTTTTGTGCGAGTTCTATAACAGAGTCTCTAATAGTATAACTCGAAGAAGTGTTTGAAGACAAGTATTTATATAATATTGTTCTGTTTGAAGACTCATATATTAACTTGTTACCGCTACCATCTGTATCTATATAAAAAGGTTCTGTTCCAGCACCAGTAAAATTAACATCTTCAATATTACTATTGCTAAAAACATCCATATCTACCCTTTCTATTGATCTTGATATGATTACATCCGATACAGCAGTCCCTGTGAATGTATCTGCTTCCAGAGATATTACGGTATAATTAATAGAGTTATAACCTATACTTGTTGGTATTGAAACAGTGGTTGAAGAACCTAAATACTTAACTAATGAAATCTCATACGAGCCGTCAATTATATAAAAGCCCCAGTTACCTTGGCTATCAATGTTATAGGTAGTACTAATTTGATTAGCCACCAAAGACCAATTAGGATGCATTAAGTACAAACTCAAAATACCTCCAGGGACATAAATCTTTACTTGAGTTGGCATAGTTGTTATTGTGCTGTTTACATTTACAACATACATTTCGTTATTAAACGCTATGCTTGTTAAATTATTAGCACCTTCAAACACATTATCAGCATCTAAATTAATTAAATCTTCATTAAAATTTAAAGTTGTAATATTAGTACTGTTGTAAAATGCTCTGTAAGAATTTAAAGTTGGTAGCCCGTTTATGTTCATATAAACTGAGCCGCCACCATTCATATTTGCAAAAGCATAATCACTAGTTACTGATGAGGTGCTTTCAAAAGTAAAGGTATAAGTTACACTATTTCCACTAATTATACCATTAAAACCGTTTGAGCTCATTGACCTTAAATTATTAAAAGTTAGGTTGCCTGATATATTGGCATTTGCAAACATATAGTTAGCATCTGTTAAAATTAGTGCAGAATTAAACACTAGTGAACCATTGTAAGTTATATAAGAAAAAGCATATTCTCCAATATACGATACTGTTTCTACATTTAAAATAATACCGCTAAAGTCAAAAGAATGAAAAGCATAAGCATTTACATGTCCTGCAAGAGTTAGCGTGTTTGGAATTGAAGTGTTTGTAATATTGCTATTGTTAAATGCATAAGCGCCAATATTGCTTAAAGTTGTAGTGTTTGGTATGTATAAGTTTGTAATTATTGTATTACTAAAAGCTTCTGCATTAACTTCTAAACTTGGTGAGTATATATAAAGTGAATTTATATTTGTAGAGTAAGCTGAGTCTATACCTGCAAATACTCCTGTTGGTAATGAAGTTACATTACTTTCAATTTCTACAATATTATAAGTTGTAGCATAGGTTATGTTACTGGTAGCATTACCTAAAGAATTAGTTGTTGAAGGCAAATCACCAGCTACTATTAAGTGCTGTATAGTACCTGCATTATTAAATATTCCTTGTGTTCCGTTACCATAAGCATAGCTTGGATTAGATAAATAATTGCTGTTACCTACTGTAACTATGCCTAAATTTTCTTTTAATTGATAAAAAGCATTTTGTCCTATTGTTAATACTTGTGTTAAGTCTAAATTTACATAGTTATTAGAACTATCTTGAGTAAATGTTGCTCCGTTAAAAGCAAACTCGCCTATGGTTTGTGTATACTGAATCCACGACACATCACAGTCTTGAGCAAATATTGTATTTTTAAATGCATTACTTGATATATTGCTAACAATACTGTAATATTGCAAGTTTTGTGTATAAGTAAAACCACTTATAGTATTAATAATAGTATTTTCAAAAGTAGATGTTCCGCTCATAGTTATATCACCAGAAGTTGATCCGGTGTATGCTATGTTTGTAATTATAGAATTTTTAAATGCTGAATTACCAAGTTCAATACTTAGCCCGTTAATATTCATTTGATTAATAGTGGTTGAGTTAAACGCATTTGCTTGAACAATTAAATTATCTGCATAAAAATTAACTGTTTGAATGTTCGCGTAATAAAACGCGTCTATACCTATATTTAAATTTGTAGAGTTTATGTTCAATTCGTTTATTTGAACAGGTACACTAGTTGCATTACTAATAAATGTAGAATATGGTATTGAAGTAACATCTTGAGAAATATTTACAGTACCATAACTAACAGCCCAGGTAGAACCATCGTAATTATTACCTAACATATTATAAGTGTTATTTGTTGGCAAGTCTCCTACTATGTTAAGTACATCTATATGCCCAGCTGCATATAAAACACCATTGGTACCACTACCATAAGAATATGAGCTGCCGTATAAACTATTATAATTAGAATTACCTAAAGTTAATTCCCCTATTTTAACAGGGATATATGCAAAAATTTCTTCTGCTAATGTTATAGCATTACTTAAATCTATTTGAACATATTCAGATAATGAGTTTTGAGTAAAAGTAGCTTGCATAAATGCTCGGTAGTTAACTTCTTCAACATAATTTAACCAAGATACATCACAGTCTTGAGCAAAGGTTGCGTTATAAAAAGCATAACCTCCAACTTGTTTTACTACTCCTGAGCTTGCATCTGTAAAACCGGTAAAGTTTTGAATGGTTGAATATTGAAAAGTATATTCGGCGTTATTACTAAAGGTTAATTCACCAACTCCGCTAGTTCTATCGTAGTTAAGAGTTCCTAAATTAGAGTACTCAAAACTTTTTTCGTTTAAGTTTATACTTGAAGAATATATATTAAAGTACGTAATATTATTAAACGCAAAAGAAGAGTTTCCAATGTCTAGTGTGGTTGAAAACACTTCAAGCGTTGTTATGTTTACTTTGTTAGAACTATTCAAACCTGAAAGCGCGTAATGTGCTATTTTTGTAACTGCATTTTCAATGGTTACAGTTTGAATACTTAGGTTAGAAGTTGTACTAATTCCTAATATTTTTGTTTGATATTCTTGAGTAACAACAGGGTCTGGCAAGTTACCTGCTAACACTAAATTTTCAATAGTAATAGATCCATTTGTAGCTAGTATACCCTCGTTGCCTTCATGGTTACCATAATAAAAGTTTGGTGTACTTGCCTGATAATAATCTGTATTACCTAAAGTTATGGTGCCAAGTGGGCTACTTACATTTTCAAAAATATTATAACCAATAGTAACTACTTCAGAAAAATTAAATGAAGCTGCATCACCTGCACTAGTTAAAGCAAAGCTTGCATTACTAAACGCGTAATTTCCTATACTTGTAACATAATTAAATAACTCTAAGTTAGAGTTTTGTTTAAATGTTGCTTGTTTAAAAGTGTTATTTTCTATATTTTGTAATACACCTTTATTTGTAGAAGTAGTAGCATCTAGGTAAGTAAAGTTTGTAAAATTACCAATAGTCGCAAGATTAAAAGCACTTTCACCTGCAAATGTTATTTGCCCGTAATTGCTAGCATCATAAATTATATTTTCTATTTTAACTGCATTAAAGGCTTGAGCGTTTATAGTTAAATTTTCTGATTGTATATAAAAGTTATCTACTATTAAAGTCGCAGATGTAGCTTGTGAATAAAAAGTATTTTCTGGAATATTTGTACAAGCACTAGATAAATAAATATTACTTATATTAATATTAGCACCTTGAGCGCCTAATACATATGTACCCAGTCTTTGATCTGGTAGCTCGCCATCTATATGTAAATTTTGGATTGAACTAGTAACATTTTGTGTAAAAATTCCACCATTTACAGTTCCATAAATATAATTGTTTTGCATTGAATTATAAAAGTTACTATTACCTAGTCTTAATGTTAATACATCTACACCTTTTAATGCCTCTTCTGCTATTGTTAGAGAATTTGTTAAATTAATAGTTGTGCCTGCTCCAACTAAATTATTAAAAGCAAGTGTTTCAACATTAGATATTCCAATAGTTTCTATTAAACAATTTGAATATATAATTGCATTGTTAAAAGTATTTTGACTAATAGTTGTATCTTCAAACTGAATTAAAGAAGCGTCGTAAACTCTTGAATTTTCAAAAACTCCTAAGCCTATTAAACCGTTTATATAAAAGGTATCAACCGAGTGAATATTTGCTTGATTAAAAGCATAGTCACCAATACTGCCGCTTATAGAAATATTTAATACATTAGTTGTGTTTGAGTTATAAAAAGCATACTCACCTACACTTTCAGTAATTGTAAAACTAGTTGCAGGTACAGTAGTATCAGCAAATGCATAAATACCTATATTAGTTAAACTTAAGTCACCAAGTAAATCAATACTACTAAACCTAAACGCATAATCACCAACTGAATTAATTGCAGCGTTAGTTGTTAAAACTCCGCCTGAATATGTGTTAACGTTAGCTACATTTGTATTATAAAAAGCATAATCTCCAACTGTATTAATGTCGTGTAAATTTAAATTAGTTATATTAACAAAATTTACAGATGAAGAACCATAAAACATAAACTCATACAGTAGGCCAAATGTATTTTTTATAACTACGTTTTCGTATTCTCTACTTGCAGTATTTGTACCAAACAAGAATGTTGATTTACCAGATGCAATTTGTGGTAGCATACCGTCAATTGTTAAATTTGTTGCTTTAAAGTCAGAATAAATCATTCCGTTAGAAGTGCCACCATAGCTAACAGCGTTATTAACTTCACTTTGAGTAGCGTATAAAGATTTAACACCAATGCTAAATTCATTTACATACATTCCTCTAAAAGCTAGTTCGCCTATAGTTTTAACTTCATTTGCAAATACTTTATTATAAGGTTGCAGTTCAGTGTAGCTTTTAAACCTTGAATCAAAAGCAGAATTTGCAATTTCTGTAACATTATTTAAATTTAGTTCACTACCATATAATGAAAGGTTGTTTGTCATGCTTGATGTTAAAGTGTTTACACCGCTTAAATTTAATTTAACACCATAAAATGAAGCTGAATCAAAAACTTGGTCACCTATACTATAAGCACCATTTAAATTAAGGCTATTATTTATTACCCCGTCAGTAACATTGTAAATTTCAAAAGTTAATAAAGAGGTTGTACCGATTACACCTATTGTTGAACCAGCAAACGCTCTACTTTCTACTTTTGTCATATTAGTAAAACTAACCGGTCTAGCATGAGAAGTAGTAATTGTTGCATTTTCAAATGCACTCTTACCTATGCTTTCTACATTGTTTAAATGTAGGTTATCTATATAAGCATTGTAAAAAGCATCATCTTTAATAGATGTTATGTTTTCTGGTAAGTTAACATTTACAACTGTTGTACCTGCTTGGTTAATTGATCTTCTAAAAGCAGAATAAGAAATTCCAGTAATTCTGTAACTATTAGTATCGTGTAATACTTCGTTACTTATATTAAGGTCAGCCCAGTTTCCATCATAATAAACAATTTCAACACTAGTTCCATCTATAATTCTATAATAATTTTGGTATTGATCGTAAAAGTCATAATTTACGTAACTATTAATATACCAAGTATCTGTTATGTTATATACATCTTTAAAAGCTTGAACATTTGTAGAAGACATAAATAGTAAAGTTTTTTCTGCCACTAAGCCTGTTATGTTATTAGTTAAGTTTGTAATATTTTCGCCCTCATAAAAAACTTCAAGCATTCCATTTAGGCTTGTATCTATATCAAAAGCATCTATACCTATTGAAGTTATAGAACCCGATAATGTGATATTTTTTAAAGATGTACCAAAAAAGGCTAAATCGCCTATTTGTAAATCGTTTGAAGGAAAATAAACATTTTCTAAAGATGTTTTATTATAAAAAGCGTTTGCCGGAATTATTTTACCTTCTATATTAGCATAAGAAAAATCTAACGATGATACGTTAGTTAAGTAATTATTTAAAAACTGAAAATCAAGTGCTTTTACAACAGTAGTGTTATATGTATAAACCGCTAAGCTTTCAATTGTGGTTAGCCATGTTTCAAATTCTGCCTCTGTTGCATTGTTGTTTAAATTGTTATAATACTCTTGCAAATAATAACGAAGTGTTAAACTGTCGTGTCCGCTACCATCTAGGTTAACGTTAACTCTATAACTATTTGCACTTAATTCAACCACAGAATCTGTTGCTATGTCTGCACTTTCAATGTCTTCATTTGTAAATAAACTAGAGCCTGTAACACTATAATTTGTGTTTGAGCCTGGAGCATTTACTATTCTTGTATTAATAGCGTTTGCAATTTCAAATGTTTCTTTAGAGTTCCAACCAATTGACCAACTAGGAAGTATTATAACATCTCCTGAAGTTGCAAATGTATTACTATTATGTATGTAAATTTGAATAGCAGTATTATCTAGTAAGCTCATATTAGAAAAATCTATGCTAGCAATTTGACCTTTATTGTAAATATCTATATTGCTTGCTTGATCTTTTAATATTAAAGCACCAACTTCGCTACCTGTGCCAACAGAAACTCTTGTATGAGAATCTATTGTCATAGGTGCAAGAGTGCTAGTGGTTTCATTTATCTTTTTCATAATTGATAAACCATATTGATAATAGCCATATGTTTGAGAGTCTGTTTCATCTTTTAAAGCGTTTACATAAAACTGACCAGTATTTTCATTTACTCCATCGCCTAAAGTGATGCTTTGAGCTGCAGCACCAGAGCCTAAAATTTTAAATGTAGAATTAGGTGTATCTATAATAAGACTGTTTAATATGTTAAGTGTTGAACTGTTAGAAACATCTAAACTAATAATGCCAGCACTTGCTACATCATAGGCCAAATTACCATCAATAGTTAAAGAATAACCATTTAAAACAATGTTAAGTCTTTTAGTAATTGTTATATTTCTTGGTATACCAATATTAGAAGTTAAATATAAAGTGTCTCCGTCTAAAGATGTGTTAATAGCATTAATAAAAGAATCAGATGTAGACACATAAACAGATAAGCCACTATCTTCTCCTTCATCATTAGGTGCGTTAGTTTGCTTTAATGTAACGCTAGCGTTTACCATTATTTCTCTTTGTTCTATTGCAAGTGAATTAAACTCTGTTAATAGTTCACTAGGAATATCATCAACAGCAATATCAAGCCTAAAAAAGCTTGTGCCCTCGTAACTTGTTTCTCCCATATTAATAGCAGAATAACTTGCTGTTACGCTTTTACCGTTTGTTGTTACGTTATTTACGTATGTATCTACATCTTGGTCTATAGTTGACTGAAAATTTTGATTATAAGCAGAAAGTTGTTCACTTGCAGTTGCAAAAGAGTAACCATTTACTTCTTGAGTAATATCTGCTAGTTGATAATAATAATAACTTAAAAATGTTTCTAAATTATTTTCATCGTGGTTTAATTTAAAAATACTTTTAAGATCAATACTACCTGTATTATCAACCTGAAAATAAACGCTTGTATAAACGTTAGAATACCAAGGCCTTTGAACAAGGTCAAATGTAGTTATATTGTTAGAAATAGAATCTGCAATTGTAGCATCTGTTAAGCCAGTTGTTGACTGGTCGTCATTTTCATAAATTTTAACAGTGGCAGATAAATTACCTAAGTTTAAGTCACCATTTAGGTTAACTAGTTCAGAGGAAAACCAAGCGTAAGTCGCAGTTACGCTCAAAAAAGCTAATACTATAAAACTATATAGTAAAAAAGCATAAACATTAATTGCTTTAAATTTTGCAATTAGCTTCATTCCCTCTCCCCGCTGAGGCTTTATATACAAAAAGCCATATTTTTTTTATTAATTAAATATGGCAACTGGCTATCTTATAGTTATACTTAAAGACCCTATAGCTTTCCGTCCCTAAATTACTCTAGGTTTGGCTTTATCTTATTAAGTTTTATTACTGTAATATTTTTCTAGTTAATATAATTTTATATTATTAAAAGCTTAAAGTCAAAAGAATAACAACAAAATTAAACATTTGTTAAAATATATATTAGTTATATATAAGTGTTAATTCACCCAAGTTAATATAGTTATTAGCTACTTCTAAACCTGCTCCTGAATCAATGTAAACAAACCAATAAAAAGACAAGGTGTCGTCTGCTTGTATATGATAATTATTTAATAGCGATACGCCGTTTAAGTTATATTGACTTGCTTGTTCGTTCAGTACAGCCTGACTTGCATAGTTTTGCAACGAATCAACTGGATGATGAGAACCAAAATAAAGAAAAGAGTTTAACGGAGAGTCATAGACAATGTTTTGTAAATATAAACTTACAATAGAAACATTATTTAAAGATGTGTTTTTTACATCCGTTCTTAAATACATGTAGCTTCCAGGCACTAAATTAGAGTACTCAAAGCCAACCAAGGGGTCAATTTCTGTGTAGTTAAAATTTTGCTGATCATCTAGGTAGCCATGGTAATTTGTTACTTCTGAACTAGTTGAACCAATGTAAATATTTCTTGAATAAGTCATTGAGTCACCGCTAAAACCTTGGCCTCCAAACCATGCAAAAACTGTTGTAACGCTTAATGCAAAAGACAAAAGCAATACAATTAGGCTTATAATTAATGTAGTAACTTTTTTACTTTTACTCATAATTAAGCCCCGCCTTGAGCTAGGCTGTCAAACTTTAAGGAAACATCAAGTGAACTACCTGCTATTTGGTCTGTTGTTTGAGGGTCTCCACCTTCTAGCCAAATTTTAACTATTAAACTAGTTCTTACATTTTGTTGTAAATTATATAATGTTTTGCTTGAATCAAAAACACCAGACGAGTAACCATTGTAAGCACCAAAAGATGTAACTTCTTGGCTTGTTGTAAAACCTACTTTTGTATTGCTGTCAATGTGGCTGACTGCATTTGTAAAATAATTTCCTTGAAACTCTTGTCTATTACCAATAATAAAAGTGCTATCATTTTCACCTTCAACAAATGTTAAAGATACTCTTATAGGGTTAATAGCTACACCGCTTGTATCTTTAATAAAACAGTTTAGAGAATCAAAAAACAAATATCTATTATCACCAATAGACTCAAGCGCTAAATTAAAATAAATAAAACTATTATTATGATCATCTGCTGATGCTTTTCTTAACTGGAGAATACCTGTGTTGTCTTCTGCAACATTAATGCTATCATAAAGGTTACTGTCATCAATATAATAACCGCCCGCATCACGTAAATATAAATCTTGGCCGTTACTGCTAGATGCTTCGTTTAAAGTAAAACTAGAAAAACTACTTCCTAGGTATGAGTTAATGTCAATAGTTTCTGTTACATTTCCATCTAAAAACATAACTAAGCCCTGAGAATCTGCTAAGGAAATATTAACACCGCTTATATCTGAAAAGTATGTAGAAAATATCCATGAATATGTAACTGATACAAATGCAATTAAAAATAAATGCAGAAAAGCAATACTTAAAAAAAGTATTTTCATTTTCTTTTTTTTGCTAGACGCAATTATTTTACTTTTGTTTGTTTTTGCTTTTTCCATTTTTTTCTACCAATTTAAAATTAAAATATTTGTTATAGTAAAATGTTTAATTAATTAAAATATACAAAAATTATTTTAATTAGTCAAACGAATAACAGTCGTAGGTTTTTATATTAATATAAATTTAAATTATATTAATAAGATTATTAATTACTTTAAAAGTAGTAAAAAAAACGAGTTTTAAGCCTAAAACAGCCTAATTTACATAAATTTAAGCAAAAATTACGCTAAAAACACAGTTTTGATAAAAAAAAGTTAACTTGCTTTGCAGTTTACGTTAAGTTGTAAAAGCTTAAAAAGTTAACATTTTATGCTAGTTTTTTTATAAAAGTATTTATTTTAAAATTAAATAGTAAAAAAAGTTATCCATTTTTAAGTATGTATTAAACTAAATTACATAGTAAATTATATCTTTTTTTTATAGTTTAAATTAAACTAGCATCCATTGTAAAGTTGTAATAGTTTGTACTAACTGTTTTGTATGATATAACTTTTTTAAACTGAACAACTTTTTAGTTATAACTTTTTGTTATAGTTTGTATATAAATTTATAAAGCTATAGAGTTATATTAATCTTTATTAAATAACTTTGTAGGCTACAACTTTTTAAACTTGTTAACTATGTTAGTTATAAGTTTTTTAAAACTGAACTATGGTAGTTATAATTTTTTTAGCTACACAATTTATTAATTATAGCTTTAAAAGATAAACAACTTTATTGCTTTATAGCTTTTTTAAACTAAAAAAACTTTGCTTAAACTTAAATTAACAACAAAAAAACCACTTAATAAATAAGTGGTTTTTTGTTAATTAAAATTATTTATTTATTTCGTCTATAACTTTTTTTAAAGAATCTGTATTAAGATCTTTTGAAATTTCTAATAATTTTTTCATATTATTTTTTTCATATTCATTAACTTCTTGTTGTTTTTCTTCAATTGCTTTTGCTTTTAGTGGGTTGCCACAAACAAAGCAGTAGTTTGCATCAAACTCACCTTGCTTAGTTATAAGTCTTCCGCAATTTGCACAGAATATGTTTTTACTTAATTGTTTTATACCAAAATTCATATACTTTCTCCCTTATTAAATACTATCATAATTATTTATAGTTTACTAATTAATTAGCACTCATTTCTTCAGTTTCTTCTTCTGCATTTAATACTTCATCATCAAACTTATTAATAAACTTTTTAATTTTATCTTTAGTCTTTTTGTTTTCAAGCTTACTAATTGATTTAAAATAACTTTCTTTAGTTTGATTCTTAATAATTGATGTTAACACGTCATCTTCTAAAAGCGCTGTTTCGTAGTTTAGGCTCTCACAGTATAAGTTAAAGTCTTTTCTTGCGTTTTCGTATATTCCTCTTGATTCAGCTGGTTTTTCTTCATTAGCTGTTGCAAAAAACTTATATAGTTTATTGTCTGCATATTCTCTTTCTTTAAATCCTGCAAATGTTCCACCTGAAATATAGTAAGTGTCTTGCTTGTAATTATCACCGTTTGAGTCAGATAAAACACTACTATCTAGCATAGTAAACTCTTTACCTAATCTTGTATTAGTGTAGTAAACATTAGCACCAGGTATTAAGTTTTGTTTATTTTTTAAATGATTTTGAACTGCATTTCTTTTTGCTAAACTTTTTGAAGCACTACCAACAAATGAAATATTTCTTGTTTTGTTAGTGTCATCTTTAATTTTAGTTTCGAAATGTGAGTTTTCGTTAACATTATTATTAATATTTATGCTTTTAGGATTAATTCCTAAAAAGTCACATAACATATGGGCAACTAAATTTTCATGCGGTGTTTTGTCTTTAATTTCTTCTAGTGGGAATAAATGGTTTATATATTCTTTATCCTTAGTAACGCTTAATAACTTACCGTCTTTACGAAGTTTTTTAGAAACGTACTCTTTAACAAAATCTCTTTGTTTTTCTTTTTTAGATTTTGGAGCATTTCCTTTTTCTTTTTCTTCTTTATCTTTTGAATCTTTTTTAGGTTTATGGTTTTCATCTGCTTTAATATTATTAAACTCTGTAACTGTTTTATAAACAAGTTCTGTTTGTTTATCTTTGTTCATATCGTCAAAGTTATCAAGAGAGTCACTTAATAATTTAAAGAATTTAGTTTCTAGGTTTTCATTACCTTTATAAAATTTGCCTGTTTCATTTTCAAGCATATCTTTATTATACTTACTTACATGTCTTCTTTGAATTTTTCTTTGTTCTCTTAAAAGCTCTGCTTTATTATAAGGCATAAATACAAGCTTTTCGTCCATCTGATTTGTTTGCATAGCATATTTTGCTAATTCATCAGCTTGATATTTCATAATATTGTTTTCTTGCATTCCATAGTTAATAGCAACAATTTTGTCTGCTATTGGTTTAAGTGTTTCTGCTAAGTCTTGCATATAACTATAAGTATCTTCTACAAACTTTTCACCTTTTTTGCCCTGACCTATTGTAATTGCTTTTTTATAGTGAATCATATCACCGTTTAAAACAACTCTACAAGAGCCGTTAAGCTTACTTAAAACGTCAACCTTTTGCTTAACTTCTTTATCATTTTTAAGCTCTTCGTCTCCAATTTTAAAACCGTTTAAAGGTGCAAAGAAAATTTTATCTGTAGCATTAGATTTCTTTGAGAAATCATAAATTTCCATTTCTTTGTTATAACCTTTTTTAACATAAGATAGTAAGTTTTTAGCTTTAGTAGAATATGCTCTTTTTATTTGTGTTGAAGTTTTATAATCTCTTGCTTCAAGTAATTTAAATTCCTTACTTGCATCATTTATATAACTTTTTGCAATTGAATTAACCAAACCTTTGTAATTAACAAAGTCTGCCTTTTTATTACCTTCTACATTTGTTATTCTTAAAATTTCGCCATCTGTAGCTCTTGGGTAAGGGTAGTTTGCTTGGTCTGCATAATCGCCACCAGCTATCATAGAACCAAAGTTAGCAAATGTAACCTGCCTATACTCAGGTGTTACCCTATTTGGTAGGTATTCACGCTTAATTGTTGAAGCGATACCTGCTTTATGGTTATGATTACCAATAATACAGTCTGCACCTTGATCTATTTTACTAGCTAAGCCGTGTTCAATTTGAGCACCACTTTTTGATGGGTTCTTTTCCCCGTGGCTTGCAATAACAGTGTATTTAACTTTTTCATCTTTTTTACTAGAATGATTCATTTCAAAAGTTACTCTTGCAATGTTTTTAGCATATCTATGTTGAATATCTAGCTCACTAGCCAACAAATAAGCAGGGTTTAATGATGTATTCTTTTCACTTCTATTTTCGTGGTTGCCTGCTTGAATGTAGGCAATTTTGTCTATAATGTTTACTTCTTCATTAATATCTTTAATAATGCCTGCTAGCATTTTAACTTGCTCTTCACCGCTTAACACTTCTGAGTGTGTGTCGCCAATTGAGCTTTTAATAGAGTTATTAATTTGGTCACCACCAAAACCTAAATAAAGATTAGGTATTTTAGCAAACTCTTTAAGCGTATCTACAAGTGCATATACATCACCTTCAGGTATATGTAGGTCAGATAAGTTGATAAAATAAAATTTATCATCATTAATTTCTACTGGAATATTAATTGCAGAACTAGAAGCACGCTCTTTAGATTTTTGCAAGTTTATTGCATCTTTTGATACTTGTCTATTTGCGTCTTCGTAAATCGCTTTTCGCTTTTCATCATCTTTTATAGCCATAAATTAGTTTCCACCTTTTTTGTTTAATTTTGTTAATTAAAGTATAAATCATTCAATGTTAAATGTCAATACCCTGCAAAAATTAGTAATTTAGTACGACTTTATCTTTGTTGCAGATAATGGCTCTTAAGTAAAAAACTAATAATATATTTTTTTGCGTATTGACTAATTGCAATACTATTGATATAATGTATACATAAATATAAGTAAGGAAAGATTTATGGCAAAAAATAAAAAACCTAAGTTTGATTTAAAGGTAAACACTCAAGAATATAAAAACAGTAATAAGTTTGATATGGAAAAAAAGTATGACTATGCTAAGTATTATATTCCAAGATCAAGCCTACTTGCTGAGTTTGAAAAAGACTATAGTACTTATGTAAATTTATTAAATGAGTATGAAAAATCAAACCTTGCATATGCAAAAAACATAGTAAAAGAAGGCAAATATTCAAGTAAAGATGAAAATAAAATATTAAAAAACACTATGCAAGTTGAGTTTGAAATTATTAAACGTAAAAAGACTAAAAAAATAACAGAATTAAAGGTTAATGATGACCTTGTTAACTATATTGCTTTAAAAAGAAGTTTGAAGTTTTATGAAAAAAAATTAATGGACCATAAAAAGCATAAAGATTATGGAAAATATAATTTCTTAATGTTTGAAGCTGGAACAGAATATAGTAACGCAAAAGAGTTTAGAAATTTAAAAATGCTTATAGAAACAACTTCAAACTCAATTAAAACAATGGAAAACTCGGAAAATCTTAACTCACAAGAAATAAAAACAGCTAATAACTGGAATGAATTTCTTAAAAATAATATCGAGATTGAAGTAACTCACGGAGATTATGGAGCATTTGTTTTTAAAAGTATAGATGTACTACCTGAATTTAATAAACCTGAACTTAATGAAATATCTAAATTTAATAATTATTTTGAACAATTAATAAAAGATAACTATAAATATAGCGCTCCTACAACAAATAAAACTAACAATACAAAAAATAAACATAATGAAGCTCAACAAGAAGAAGAGCTAGAAAGATAATAAGATAAAAAAGATATGAAAATATCTTTTTTTTTATTGTTTAACTTATTTTTGAAAGTTTTTTAATTATCTAAACTCACTAAACTTCTTTTAAATAACTAATACATTTAAACTAGTTTAAAAACCAAACTTATAAAACTACTTGTATGTCAAACTCATTAAACTTCTTTTAAATAATAAACATTAAACTTGTTTAACTAAATATTAACACTAAACTTATTGAATTAATATTAAACAACTTATTAAGCTAATTATTATTACCAAATTTATTGAGCCATGTTAAACCAAACTAATTTAACTACTTTTTAACGCCAAAACTTATAAAACTACTTTTAAATAACCAAGTTTATTAAGCTGCTTTTAAATAAATAAACTTATTAGATATTAAACATTAACTTATTAACCAGTTTTAAACAAAACAAAAAAACAGCTATAAAAATAGCTGTTTTTTAAAATTAATAATTAGTTACTACTCGTTATCTTCAGTAGTTTCTTCACTGTCTTCTTCACCAATTAATTCTGGTTCTGTTTGTTCGTCATCAGTTTCTTCTGGTTCTTCCATTTTAGGAACAACAACATTTGCTACAATTTCATCTGCATCTACAGAGAATTTAAAGCCTTTAGGCACTTCTAGGTCCTTAACATAAACTGCGTCGCCTTCTTCTAATTGAGAAACGTCTACGTCTATTGTATTAATACCTGAGCCAACAGGGAATTCTACTTCTAATGTTTGGTGTATTAGTTGTAGTAACAGATTTTTTCTTTCAATGTTTTCTTTACCCATTACATTTACAGGTATTTCAGTTGTAATTGTATCACTTGCTGTAACTTTTAGAAGTGAAAAATGAATAATATCTTTAGCTTTTAAAGGGTTTTCTTGTAAGTCTTGAAAGTATACTTGGTGTGTTTTATCTTCGAGTTGTACTTTAAAAGTAGTATTTTTACCATAATCTTTAAGCGCTTTAAATAAGCTTTCTTCTTTAATTTGTATTGGTGTTGATTCAATTTTTTTGCCATATATAACACCAGGAACAAAACCTTCTCTTCTTATTTTATTAACTTTGTCCGTTCTTTTTTCTATTTTCATATTCTTTTAAATATCTCCTTTAATGTTAGTTATTTAACTAATTGCTCAAACAATTATATTATAATAATTTACTTTTGTCAATTTTATGGGCTATTTGTTGACTTTTTTTAGTGTTATATACCTTTTATTATCTGTATATACTATTTTTAAGCCTAATTTGCTTGCAATTACCTGCATTGTTTTTAATGTAAAAAAGCTGATATGTGTTTTATCTCTTATATACCACCAATCAAAAAAGTCCTTTTCATTATTTGGTGATAATAATGTCATTACTGCTATTATACCATTATTATTAATTAAACTTTTAAAAATTTTGAAATATTCTAATGGGTTTTTTAAATGTTCAACTACTTCTGTACATGTAACTAAATCATATTTGTTGTTTTCATAAACTTTTTCAGGTGCAAAAAATACATCATAAATATGCATTTTATAGTTATATTCTCTTTTTAATAGCTCTGCTAATACTGGTTGTGGACCACTTCCAAAGTCTAAACCTTTAATAATATTACTAGCATATGGCAAAATTGCTTTATTAATAAATTTTTTAAAAAAGGCTATATACTCAGGATCATAAATAAAGTTATTATGAAAATTGTAAATTGTTAGTTCTTCTTTTTTAGTTACAAAATGCTTTTCATCTTTACATGTAAATTCACAATAACTACAAGTATGATATTTAACATTAGTTTTTTTATTTATAATAGGTGTTGTAACACTGTTGCAAATTTTGCATTTATTATCTTTCATTTTAATTTCCTTTATATAAGTAAGTGTAACATAAAATATTAATTTAAAATTTACTTTTAGGTTTTTTATATACTTTTTTTAACAAAATTTAAATACCACTCATAAACTGCTTTAGACTTTCTTGTGTTACTTTAATAAATCCCTAAGGAGAGTGCATTTTATGAATTTTGGCAATAATTTTGGGTGCTGTGCACCTATAAAATATTGCTTTAGACCTGTAATAAGACCAATACCAGTATGCGTTCCTGTATGTAGACCAGTGCCTGTATGCGTTCCTGTATGCAGACCAATTTGCATACCTATTTGTCAACCAGTATGTAGACCTATTTGTAGACCAATTTGCAAACCTACCTGCTGTTCTGGCCGTGGTTTTAATAATGAGTTTAATAGCAACTTGTTTTAGCTAAAATAATTAGCTAGAATTTAATACTAACGGCGGATTAAAATCCGCCGTTTTTTAAACTTAATTTTATTATTACACCTATATATATTTTAATGAATAAAAAGGGTGTATTAAAATGCATTACTAGTACATTTTTACATAGTTGTAAAATAGTATTTTTTACTTGTTTTTATGTCTTAATAACTTGTATAAACTCTAAACTCATTAAGTTATACTCAAAAGTTATCCACTTATGCACATACTTATAATTATAAATTATAATGAATATTTATAATTATTTTGTATAAATACTAAAAAATATGCAAAAATGAGTATTAATATACATTAATTATCCACAATTCCACAAAAGCAAATTGTTTATCCACATTTTATTCTTAAACTTACCAAATATGTGTGGATAAGATGTAAAGCGTATAAATAATGTAAATTGTTAATAGTATTACACCTTGCAACTTATATGTTTTATGCCTTTTTAAAATAGGTAAAATAAAGATTAAAGTAATCATAATTAAAATAGGAATAGAGCCTAAACTAATATTTTTAGGAATACGCAAACCGCCTATTCCTGCCATTAAACCACCTAGTCCAAATAACAAGGTTATATTAATTATATTAGCACCTATTACATTACCTAATGCTAGCTCTAAACTATTCTTTTTAACTGCTGTAAGCGTAGTGATAAGCTCAGGCAAGCTTGTTCCTAATGCTATAATGGTAAAACCAACTATTTGAGTACTAACTCCTAGCATAAGCGCTAGTATCTCTCCGTTATGAACAATTAAGTTTGCGCCAACCATAACTCCAGCACAACCTGTAACAAACTTCAAAGCAAGAAAAATATAATTTTTAATGTTAGAATTTTTACTAGGCGTACCTATAACAAGTTTTTGCATTGAAGATTGCTTTTTAAATGTTTTTTTAACCTCTAAAAAATTAACAAAGAAAAATATTACACAACAAATTAATAAAATTATACTTTCTATATATCCTACATCAAGGTTTAAACAAAATAAGAATAATAAAATATTTAGTATAAGTAAAATGTAGGCTTTATTTTTAAAACCAATTATTTTTATTTTTTGTGGTGCTATAATTATGCTAATACCAATTACAAGAGCTATATTGCATATCATAGAACCTACAGCGTTTCCTACAGCCATACTATGTAAATTATTTAATATTGCAATTAAAGAAACACTTATTTCTGGAAGTGCTGTACCTAAGCTCATTAGAGTTGCACCTATTACTATTTTACTTATGTTTGTAACTTTTGATAAAAGCAGACTTGCATCAACTAAATAATCACCACCTTTTATAATAAAAAGTAGCCCTAATATAAATAGCAAAATTACTAAAATTACTTGCATTAATACGCATGTCCTTTTGTTTTTAACTATTATATTAAGGCTACACCATTAAATATTATAAATTTTATGGGTTATATCTAGGAGGGTTACTTTCTATTAACACTGAAGATACATTATTAGATGAGGTTTCTGACATTTGTTTTTGCGGTGGGATAACCTTTTCTTGCTCTCCAATTTCGTAATCTTCTGGTGGGTCTAGTTTTCCTTCTATTATTATACCTTCTTGAGCTTCATATTCTTCGTGTCTTATTAATTGTTCTTTAACTAGTTCGCCTTCTTTATAGTATTGCAAATATGCTTTAGCCTCATAACCTTCACTTGGATATTTAAGCCTGTATCTTTCGCCTTTATATTTTACTTCGTTTGTAAATTCATCGTATTCATCTAAAACAATTTTATCACCCGGGTGAGGTATTGTTCTTATAAATTCACTTCTTCTTTTAAGTTGAATACCTTCTTCTAAAGTTTTTCCAAAAATTTGTACATAAGCTCTTTCATCTTTTACATAGGCTGCAAAATAAACATCATTTTTACTAGTGTTTTTAAATTTTAAGTCTGACCAGTTTTCACTAACCATAGCATCCAGTGCTAGCTCAATATAGCCAACAGGCAAGGTATGCTTACTTACTTCCATTATTTCTAGGTCAGCTAGCACTAAAGCGTTATAAAGCGTTGTAGAAGCCTGACATAAGCCGCCACCAACACCTTCAACAAACTTGCCATTAAAAATTATAATAGACTTTTTATAACCGCCATTTAATGTTTGAGGTCCTGTTATAGAGTTAAACGATATTTCTTCATCTGGCTTTACTACTAAACCATTAAACCTGTTTAACGCTATTGCAACGTTTTGCAGCCTTCCTAATTTAGAATTATATAAACTTGTGCTAAAAGTGCTAATTAACTTTGTGTTCTCTTTAGCTTGTTCTTCATCTATATTTGGGTCAATTGTTATAGTACTTAAACTAACTTGCATATTTTTATGGTTTTGTTTGAACTGTCTTTCAATGTCATTTAATAACCCAATTTTATCTACTTTAATTCCTTCTTGAGCTTTAGAATAAGTAAACTTAGGCTCATTTTCTGGGTCAAAAGTAACTTTACTATTAATAGGCTCTTTTTCTACTTCACTTATAACTGTATCCATTTTTTCTGAAATATCTTTAAACAAAAAGTCAAAAGCAACATCTATTGACATACCTCTAGCAACTATTGCATCTGCTTTGTAGTCAGTTTCGTTATTTAATAATTTTTGCTGATACGTAAACGCTTGATCTATTACCTGTTTAGCGTCATTTTGAACTTCAAAGTCTTCACCTGTAAACTCCCACTTTTTATCTTCATGTTCAATAGTTAAATAAACTTCAGATATTCGTTGTTTTAAATAACTACTTAACTGTCTACTTGCTTGGTCCTTAGTTAAACCACTTACATTGATTCTATTAATTGTTACGCCGTCAGTAAAAGTTCTACCTTCGTCGTTACTATTAAAAACACTAATTGTTTGACCTATTACTGCTACAATAAAAACAAACGCAAAAATACTAACTCCCTTTAAAAAATTGTTTGTCTTACTATTAGTATGCTTCATACAAAACCCCCAAGCAAAATACTTATAGTTTAGTATGCATATTTGCTTAGGGGTTTATTCTTTACTTATTTTTATTTATCAGCTTTTTTATCTATTAAGTTAGTAAGCTTGCCAATAGGCTCAACATCTTCTGGTGCTGTTAGTTCTGTTACTTTATTTAAGTTTTTACCTATTGTTCTAGTTTTTCTTGTAGCATCACTTAAAGTGTTAGATGCTTCTGTTACTTTCTTTTGAGTTTTTGTTAATAAGTCTGTAAAAGTGCCAAACTCTTTTTTAAATGTTGTCAATGCATTCCAAATTTCGCTAGAATGTTTTTGAATAGAAAGAGTTTTAAAGCCCATTTGTAAACTGTTTAAAATTGCAGAAAAAGTAGTAGGACCAGATATTATAATTCTATAATCTCTTTGCAACTCTTCAATTAAGCCTGTGTTTCTTAATAACTCTGAATATAAACCTTCTATTGCTATGTACATTATTGCAAAATTAGTTGTATGTGGCGGATTTATGTATTTATCACTAATAGATTTTGCTTGTTGTTTTATACTTTTTTGTATTTGTTTTTGAATTTTTAATACTTCATCAGCTTTACCAGCTTCGCTTGCTTCTATTAGTCTTAAATAATCTTCAACAGGGAATTTTGCGTCTATTGGAAGTATTGTTTTTTCTTCCTTTTTACCTGGTAAGTAAATTGCAAAGTCAACTCCACCTCGGTTGCTACCTTCTTTTATTTGAACTTGCTCTCCATATTGGCTTGGTGTTAAAATTTGTTCTAATAAGTTACCTAGTTGAACTTCACCAAAAGTACCTCTTGTTTTAACATTTGTTAATACTTTTTGTAAGTCGCCTACGCTACTAGCTATTGCTTTCATTTCACCTAATTGAACGCCTACTTGTTCAAACTGTTTATTCATCATTTCAAAAGATTGATTAAACCTACGCTCTAAACTCTCGTTTAACTTTTCGTCTACAGTTTTTCGCATTTGCTCTAATTTTTGATCATTATTATTAAGCATTTTTTGTAAGTTTTGTTCAATTATTTGAGTTAGTTTATCTACCCTTTGCTCGTTTGAGTTTATTAATTCTCTTAGTTTAGAGTTAGTAATACCTAACTGCTCTTTTTGCATATTTGTAATATTTTTTATATCACTTTCTACTTTTTCGTTATAGCTTCTTATTAGTTTTTCCTGGCTATCTGCGTATGTTTTAAACCAGCTAATAATATTTTGAAACTCACGTGCTTGTTCTTTTGTTAATTGAGTTAAGTTTCTTTCTTGTTCTTTAATAATATCTTTTGCGTTCAAGTTTTGATTAGTCTTTGCAAAAAAACTTATAACTAATAAAATTAGCACTATAATACTAATACTTAAACTTGCAATATTTAAAGCCTGTGTTAATAGTAAATTTATCATTTTTTATCTTCCTTTTTGTACTTGTTTTTTAAAAAACTTAGTATATTTGTTTTTGTATTATTGTTTTTGTTCTTAACGCAAAATTTTAAAGCTAAATTTAACATTTGTCCTATTTGTTTTGGTTTAACAGTATTAAATTCCTGCTTTAATAAAGTGCCATTAACATTTAACTGCTCTAAACTAAACGGTATGTTATGTTTTTTCATAAAGTAGTAATTTTTTTTAAGTATATTAAGCGCCTTTATATCTTTATTATTGTTTAATAATTCAAATAAAGGCTGAGTTACTAAGTTATAATCTTGTAGTAGTCTTCTAGCTTTGTTATTAGTTTTTATATTAAGACTTTTTTCGTATGCTTTTATTAAATTAATAGTTATCTTAACTTTTTTGTTACTTAAAGCGCACGTCTTTGCAGTTAATAATTTTGTAGTTATTTTGCTAGCATCTTCATTTAGTTGCTTTGATAAGTAAAGGCTTAAGTCTAATATAAACGCTTGTAATTTATAACTTTTACTTACATTTTTAAAATAAAATAAATTATTAGCAAACTTTTTTAAGTTAACTTTATTTTGTAAAACTTGTAAATGCGTAAAAATATATTTAAGTGCATTTAATTTAACTAAATAATTTATTCCATTCTGTTTAGTTAAGCCGTATTTATAATTTGCATTTAGTAATAGTTCAAACTCTGCAAAAATTCTTTCTTTTGAAATATCGCCTAACTGAGATGTCATTTTTTTTGATACTTTAAAAGTTTTTTTATTTATTTTAAAGTCAAGCTCGGCACTTAAGCGTACCATTCTTAAAATTCTTAACCCATCGTTAGAAAACACATAGTCTGGTGTTATTATTGCTTTTACTACCCTTTTTCTTAAATGCTTTTTACCATTAAAAACATCTATTACTTTTTGTTTTTGTAAGTCGTAATACATACTATTAATTGTAAAGTCCCTTCTTTTAGCGTCTTGTACTAAATTTTTAACAAACTTAACCTTACTAGGAGAATGAAACCCACCTTTAACGTAGCTTTCTTTTCTAAAAGTAGTGTGTTCAAAACTTTTATTGTTTTTAGTAATTATTGTAGTACCTAATTTATTACTACTTAATTTTACTTTAAAATTAGTGTTTTTTAATAGTTCAAATAATTTATCGTTAGTTAACTTAGAAGGTAAGTCAACATCAGTTGGTGTTAAATTAAGTAAATTATCTCTAACAAAACCACCTACAATAAAAAGTTTTGTATTGCTATTTTTAAATATATTATTTAATTGTTTTAACTCTTTACTAAGTGTGTTTATCATAATTTTAGTATAACATAACATATTTTAAAATGCACAACAAACTATATAAAAATCAACTGTTTATGTTTTTTATATATACTAAACTTCACTTTCTTGTTCATGCTCGTAAGGCCAGTTAATTGGCGGGTTTTCCCAGTGACTATTATCAGACTGTGTTTGAAGTAGTTCTATATGAAGTATTAAAGTAATTTTTCTTTCAAGCCTATCTTCAGATGCATTTTCTGAAATATTAAATAATAAAGGTATATTAATTCTATCTGTATTATTTAACTGTTCATAAGTATTAAAGTCTGTATAAAAGTAATACCACTCAGGGTGAGATATATTTTCAGCAAACCAAACATCTTGAGCTTGTTCATCTATACCTAAGGTTATGTAATCTGTTGAAAAGCCGTCTATTCTAGCTTCTAGTTTTAATCTGATAAAAAAATTTGGGTTTTCGCTATTATTTTGTAGCCTAACTGTTCTTTCAGCAGTTGACCCTGCAAATAATTCTTCTTCAGTTAAATCAAGTGTTTTATCATTTAAAATTTGCTTAGCTATTATAATATCGTCTGATATAAAATATATTTTAGAGTCTGTTGCCCTACTATAATACCACGAAAAAACAACATTAATAAATATTGTAAAAATGATTGATATTATTAAAACATATATAAATAAAGAGCGCTGATTAGAGCTCCTTTTTAATGGCCTTGGCATTTGTTACTCCATTTTTATTTTATTCTAACTAGGCCATCCTGTAGGATAGTCTGGTGACCATACATCATAAGCATTAAATGCTGCTTGAATTGCCTCTACTTTTACAGTAACTTTATATGGCTTCCCTGCTTCATCATTGCCTATGTAATAACTATCATTAGTTGCAGTAGGAAAAATTATAAAATCTAAATCAGTTGTTATTGTTTGGCTTGTTGCAAGTGATGTATCGTAGTAATACCAAAACTGTGGTCCAGAATTTCCTTGAGACCAGTTTGTTTGACCTGAGTTTAACTGCATTTGAACAGCCAAACTTTCTTCATAACCTGAACCTGAATCAATTTCAAAAATTGCTTGAACTCTAATGTAAGCGTCAGTTGATGATGCTAAATTACTTATTTGTAAACTGCGGTTAATTGTTTCACCTGGTAATAGTGCATCCGTTGATAAATTCAAATCACCGTTTAATTCACCCGTAAACTCTGCAGTTACGTCTAAGTCACCTATTACTATTGTAGAAAAAGTGCTACTTGTGTTAAAAAACAAAGCTGTTGTTAAGTTAGTCACTAAAATAACTACAACTAACGAAGTAAAAGCAGCAAAAATATAAAACTTTTTATTTAGTGCTTTCTTTATAAAATTTTTCATATTGCTACTCCCTTTTTTTATTTATAATATTAGCTAAGTGGTGCCCAACCTGTTGGCGTAGTGGTTTGATTTTGCCATAGTTGGACTGCTGAATTACTAGCTTGAAGCCCCTCAGCAGATACTGTTAAAGTAAGAGTTTGGTTTAAATACTCACTTGGTAGGCTAGGTATACTTATACTATTTAAAAATGTTACAGTTTGACCAGGTAGTAATACTGTATTGTAATATACATAATCAAACCCCACACCTGCTGTGGATTCTAAAAAGTTAGTTGTGTTTATATTATAATTAACTGTGCTACCGTATTCTCCAATATAAGGAGGTAAACCATTTGTCCATGTACCCATTATCATTACTCTAACAATTGCATCAAAACTTGTTTGCGTACTTGCTACATTAACTTCATAATTATGCGTTTGTGCTCCTGTATATGTAAACTGTGGTGGCTGCGTTATTAATGTGCTTGTATTATCTAGTAGCTGCATTTCAATATTTGCTACGTTATCTGTAGTTTCAAAAATACCTTCATCTGTAAACCAAGCATAAGTAACGCCAATTAAGTAAATAAACACTAAAAACGCAGCACCTATTAATGCTACTAAATTTATGCTATTTTTCTTTTTATTTATGTTACTCATAGCACTACCCAGTTTTCCTTTGTACCCTATTATTAATTAAATAATAATATAAAAAAGTAAAAAAGTCTAGTAATTTAGTTTATGAGTAATTATTTATGTTTTTTAAAGTTTTAGATTTATATTAAATAATTAATATAAAAGCTTTAATTTTTGCCTTTTTCGGCTTTTAGCATATTGAATAAAAGTATTATAGAAGCTAGCGTAGCTACAATTAATATTATATTATTTTGAATAAATAAAACCACATTACCAAAGTTAGGTATAGTAAACATAACTATGCCGTGAATATTTTCATAATAAACATCTTCTAGCGGTGCATCACTTTCAAATGGATTTGTAGAATACTGTGTGCTTTGAGTATTAAAAAGCATATTTTCATTAAACTCAACTCCAGAATACCAAGCAACAACATTGTGCCCAAGGTCAGAGCGGTCTACTGTATATGCGTCACCTTGCTCCCAAGCTTCCTGATAATTTGAGTTATCTCTAAACTCCGCAACTAGTGTCCCGTTATCATGCACTTCTACTAGTCTATGCGTAACAAAACCACTGCCGACTTTATACGTAATTGCTTCACCTAGTTTTATATCACTTGCATCAATTTTGTAAACAACTGCTAAACTTCTGTATTTAATAATAGGCTCCATACTTTCACCATTAACAATAAAAGCCTTGTAGCCTACAAGCCATCCTATTATAATAGTTGCCATAGTTAAAAGCAAAATGCCCATTACTACTATTTTAGATATAGATTCTTTAACAGTTTGTTTCATATAAAAATTCCTATTATATAAGTTTTTTAAATTTAAGATATAACTTATTTTATCATTTATTAAAAAAAATATAAAACAAATAGTAAAAAACCTCAGAAAATTCTAAGGTTTTTTATAACAAAATTTTACTTTTTATGTTTCTAATGTCCAAGATAATTGAGCGTAAGTAGAAGAATTTACTGAGTTCCAAACTGAATTACCAGAACCATCATAAGAATTTAATATGTTTGCAAAGTTATAATCTTGCATTTCTGTAGCAGATTTTACGCTTACATTGTTACCACTAGCACCATTAGTTGCTTGGGTTGCACTTACATCTAAATAAAAGCTGTCTGTTAATTTTTCACTGTCGTTATTAAACCCTGCAACACCACCAGCGTACCTTAAGTCTGATTGATAATTATTTATAGCATTAATTAAGCCAGTATTATAAGACACTGTTATTTCGCCGTACTCAGTGCTTGAAATGTAATTATTATAACCTGCAATACCACCAGCGTATGCATACTCTGAATTTTCAGAAGTTGATGTTACATTACCTGAGTTATGTGTATTTTTAATTAAGCCTGAGTAGTTATCATCAGAATTAAAATTGTATCCTGCAATACCACCAGCATAACCATGAACAGTTACCGCTCCTGATCTACTTTCTGCTAATACATCACCATTGTTATAAGACTGCTTAATGTCACCACTATTATAACCAGTTAATCCACCTGCAAAGTTAGCAACTATATAAGAACCTTGACCACTGCCTGACTGATAAATTGAGCCATCATTATACCCGGCAAGTCCACCAGCGTATAATAAGTTGTTTGGATTTGTAGGCTCAACTGATACTGAAACTGTGACTCTTTCAATTAAACCTAAGTTGTAACCTGTAATACCACCAGCATAAAGTGCTGTGCCTGCATCAGATAAATTTGGTTTAACATCACCTATTACATCTATATTTCTAACAACTCCTAGGTTGTAACCTGCTATAGCACCTGTGTATTGACTTGGAGATGTTATATTAACATTTTGTAAATAAAGGTTTCTTATTTCTGCTGTAGATCCTACGTAGCCAAACATACCTGAATAGGTGTAAGAATTAGTAATTGTTAAGTTGTTTATATTATTATAGTTACCGTTAAAACCACCAGTAAATGGATGTTCTAGCGTACCTATAGGTTCAAAGTTTGATGTTGATAATGTTCGATCGCTTGTTAGTTCATAATATGCAGTAGGGTTATATTTAACATTGTTTAACTCGTCATTTGAAGTAATTTCAAAAGGACTAATTTGACTACCGTTACCACTAGCAAATAAATCAAAGTAATATGATACAACTTCTGTTTCATCACTAGGTAGGCTACCTGAGTAAAAGGCCGTTACACTTACTTCATAATTTCCTAACTCTGTTAAGTAATAATAAGTGTTTTCAACTGTTACTTCTGGTTGTAGTACATTTTCATAAGTTATAGTTAGTCTATATTCGTTAGCATACTCACTTTCAGTCCAACTTACAACACCATTTTCTATTGTTAAATTTGTAGGCATAGCTGGTTTAGTTATAACAATTGGGTCTCTTACATCTGAATTAACAATATTGTTATTATCACCTAACGATTGAATTGTTACATAATGTTCACCAATATCAAGTTGTTCTTGTACTGTGTAATTTTGCCCACTTTGAATAATTTCATTAACTACAATATCGCCTTGTTTAGTTATAACAAGATTATAGTTATTAGCTAATGGTACTTGTGTCCAGTCTAGCGTGTAAATTCCGTTTTCTTCGTTTAAAGTAATATTTTGTGGTGTTTCAAGCTTTGTTACTTGTAATGGTCCACCGCTTGTGCCTCCCACTTTTACAGAGTTTAGCCTATTTTGACTATCACCATTTGTTTGAATATAAACTGAATAATCACCACTTTCAAAATCTGGTGGTAAAATATACTCAGTTGCGTTTGAATCTAGTTGAATTGTGTATTCTTGAGTGTCTTTTATTATTGTAGCTGTATAACCATTTGGTGCATTTACACCGTCCCAAGTTATAATGCCTTGTTCTACTCTTAAGTTTGTAACTGCATCTAGTTTATAAACTTCAATTGTTTCAGTGTAGTTACTGTTAAGTTTGTCAACACTGTTACCTCTTGCTTTAACTTTTATATTATAGTTTCCTTGAGTAAATTCATCTGGTAGTTCATATGAAGTTCTTATACCTATATAAAATTCTTCATAGTTTACATATAAAACATACTCATTAGCATCGGCAATTGGTGACCAAGCTAATTTACCATTTTCTACTCTAAAGTCTTGCACTTGTTGCAATTTTTCTGCAGTAATACTATTAGATAAGTTTGAAGTTAAGTAAATTGTATTATCACCTACAGCTCTTACAGATAAGTCATATAAACCTGCTGCAAACTCTTGAGATAACTCGTACTCTGTATTATTAACAGCATTTGTAAATTCCCCGTTCACGTTAATTTGATAACCAGTTGAACTTGGAATACTGTCATATGTTATTAAACCGTTTAGTAAACCTAAATTAGTAGGAGAGTTAAGCTTAGTGGCATCTATTAAATTTGAATATTCACTTGTAATGTATCTAGAGCCGTCTCCTATTGCCCTAACTTCAACTTGATAGTTACCCGCTTCAAAACGTTCGTCTAATAAATATGATGTAACATCAGATCCTGTTAGTAAAGCAAGCTCTGTTTGTACTTTGTCATACTCACCAGTTTGAACATTTTCTTTATATACTTGAACTTGATAATTAACAGCACCTGTAACTGGTATCCAGCTAATTTGTCCGTTTTGAATAGTTAAATTGGTTGGCTTATTCATAACTGATAAAGGCACTAAGTTAGAATAACTTGAATTTACCTTGTTTCCTAAACCATCACCAGAAGCACCTAGTGTTCTTACTTTAATTTCATAAGAGCCTGGTTGATAGTTAACATAATTCATAAAGTCATAACTTTGCGCTGTAGTTGGTATTACTGTTTCGTTAATAACTAATTCATAGCCGTTATCGCCAGTTAAAACAGAGTCCCATTTAATTACTGCCTCTTCTACTCTTAAATTGCTAGGACTTTGCAACTTGTTAATTATAAGAGTTTCGCTATGTTTACTTGCAAAAGTTTCTAATCCTGCTGCATAAACTTTAACCTCGTATTCACTAGCAGGATAAGAATCATCAGGCTCAAACCTAGTTGCGTCTTCAACAACAAAATAATTTTCTCCTACAACTACAACATATTCAATAGCGTCTACTACAGCATCCCACTCAATTTCTCCATTAACAACTCTTACATTTTGAGGGGTAGCTATTCTACTAGACGTAATTTCAGGTGTATATTCACTAGTTATGTAGTTTGCACCATCACCAAAAGCTGATAATTTTACAGTGTAAGTTCCTTGGCTATAGCTTTGATCTAAAGCATATAAACCGCCATCAATCATATGCTGATTAGTTTGCATAGTGTCTTCCGATGTTACTTCAAGTAAATACTGAGTAGCGTTTGATACAGATCTCCAACTTAATAAACCGTTTTCTAGCTTGAACTGTGTTGGAGTTTCAAGTTTTTCAAAACTTAGTTCAGTGCTATCTATGCCTGTTAAACTGGTAAAACTGTCACCTAACGCTCTTACCTTAACTAGGTACTCTCCATCTGGTAAATTTGTTAAATTGTAACTATTAGTATTAGTGTAATATAGGTTATCTGTTTTGATATATTCTTCTTGGTATATTGGTTTTATCCAAACCTCGTAATCACTAACGTCTTCAATGTGTTGCCAACTCACCTCAGAATTTTCTATTTTTATATTGTTTACAGCGGGTAATTGATACGCTTGAATTTCTTGCGTATATTCACTATTTAAAAACTGTGTGCTATCACCTAGAGCTTTAATTGATATACTATAAAACTCATTAGATGTTCCGTTTAAATAATAAGGAAAATCTTGTTCAGTTAAAATAGTTTCTTCACCATTTATTTTTAATAAATAATTAGTTGCACTTACTACTGGTGTCATATCTATGTAACCATTATTAAGTGAAGGAGCCTCAGGGGTTGCTAATTTTGTTACATCAATTGTTTGAGTAAAATTGCTATTTAAATAATTAACATTATTACCTTTTGCTTTTATTTTAACTGTATATGATGTATCTCCTGCTAAATTAAGAGAATACTCATTAATAGCAGTGTTAAAAGTGTTAGACCCTGCTACAATTTCATAACTTGTCGCACCAGATGATCTGTTCCATTTTAATAAGCCATCTTCTATTCTAAAGTTACTAGGAGCATTAAGTTTTTCTACTATAAATTCACCTGTAAAACGAGAATAAAGGTAATTTTCTGCTTGAGATTGTATTGTAAAGGTATATTCGCCTGCTGGTAATTGTTCATTTGCTTCAAAAAATGTATTATTTATTGTGTGATTTTGATTATCAATATTTAAAACATATCTAGTTGCATTTAACGCTTCTTTCCATTCAATAATACCATCTACAACTGCAACATAAGAAGGAGATGCTAATTTGTTTGCATCAATAATTTGACTATAGTTTGAGCCTGTGTAGGTTGAACCATCACCATTAGCTTTAATGCTAATACTATACGGCCCTGCAGAATACTCATCTGATAACTCAAAATTTGTTTGACTGCTTACTTGAACTGTTTCATTATTTATTTTTAAAGAATAGCTTTGAGCCAAGCTAACTTGATCCCAAGCTAGTTTGCCACCTTCAACTCTTAAATTAGCTGGGGTTTGTAATTTAGTTGTAGAAAATTCAATAGAAAACGCACTATCAAGAATGCTAATATCGTTTCCCTTTGCTTTTACTTTAAAATTATATGTTGTTGCTACTGCATCTTCTTCAAGAGAATAATTAGTTAAAGTGGTTGTATGTTCTACTCCGTTTATATCTACTATATAACTATTAGCACCGCTTACAGCTTGCCATACTATTCCGCCTGCCTGATAAGAAACATTTTCTGGTGTTTCTAACCTTTTTATTTCAATAGCTTCTGAGTAATTAGATGCATATGCATTTTCTTCATCTGTTGTTGCTCTTAATTTTACTGTGTATGTTTGAGCTTGTGTTAAATCTAGTTCATAAGTTGTAACTAAACCTACATTTATAGATGCACCGTTAAGTAATATTTCATAGCCTTGAGCTTGTGTTACTTCATCCCAAGTTATTATATTTTGCTGATTTTGTAAATTTTCAGGTGTACTTAAAATTTTAGCTGTAATAATATCAGTTGTGTTAGATTCTAAAATAGTATAGTTATCACCAATAGCTTTAACAGCATAATTATTCGTAGCATTATAATCGTCTATAACATATTCAGTTAGGCTCGTTGCTGTTTGTTCAACATCGTTTATAACTACCACATAGCCAGTAGCATCTTCAACCTCGTCCCAACTTAAAATACCGTTTTCAAGACTAAAGCTTGTGGGTGAAGAAAGCGTAACAGGCTCACTATAAACTGTAACTGTAGCATAATCAGACTTGTTTGAACCATCTGTTGTTTGAACTATAACAGTGGTTGTCCCGTTAGCGACAGCTGTTAACTCACCTGTTTGCTCATCTATTACTGCTATGTTCATATCTTGAACATAGTATCTTAATTCTTTATTCTGTGCATTTTCTGGAAGTGCTATTGCATTAAATGTATGAGTGTCATTAACTAGTAAATTTACTTCTTCTACACCTAACTCCACTGAACTAACAAGAACAGGACCTGAGTTATCAGGTTCATTTTCGTTACCACATGCAGCAAAAAAGGCAGATGATATTACTATTAATGCAATTAAACTTATTCTTACTAACTTATGCATATCTTTCTCCCATTTTAAAGGCACATTTGTAGAGTATATTTTATATTATTTTAACACTTAAACTTTTTTTTATCAAACCATTTAAACACAAATAGATCAAATGCATTTGCATTTTTTACTGTTAATATTTATTAATTTGCACAACATATTTTTGTATATTAGTTTTTATTGAGGTAATTATGCAAAAAGGGTTAAAAAGACATTCAAATAATACACGAGAATTTATTAAAGATTTTAGAAGTTTTGCATTAAAAGAAAAAATATCAGACTTTACAGTTGGCGTAGTTGTAGGCAGTGCGTTTGGTGCTATAATTACAAGTTTAGTTGCAAATATATTAATGCCTGTTATTAGTATGCTATTAGGCATTAAAAGCTTTGAAGATTTACGCTTTGTTATTGAACCAGAAACAGCTGAAACGGCAGAAGTTGCTATAAGATATGGTTTATTTTTAGAAAGTTTTGTAAATTTTATATTAATAGCGTTTTTTGTATTCTTAGCAGTAAGAATTATAATAAAAGCAAGAAAAAAATACCGCTCTAAAGCATCTCATAAAACGACTAAACCTACTAAAGAACAAAAACTATTAAGTGAAATAGTTACATTATTAAAACAACAAAAAACTCAATAAATCATTGCAAAAAAAATAGTAGCTTAGCCACTATTTTTTTTATATTTATTTTATAGTTATCAATGCATATAAGTTAAGACCTTCAGCTGTTGCTACATCATAATAATATTCTGAGCTATCATAGGTATTATAAATTTGATACTTTCCTTCAAATTCGTGTATCATTCTATAATGCCCCCACTTAAAGCCAAGATTACCAAAAATTGTTGCTGCTGCTCCTTGTGAGTGTTGTTCAAAATTGGTTTTTCTATAATAAATTTCAGACTCATAACCAAGTGATCTAAAATAATCTCTTATAGCCCAGGGGCTAGTACCTAGCCTTGCACCTGCTATAACACCGTTATATTCAAAGTGTCTTATAATATCTGATATTACTATTTCTTTATTATATAAGCCTTTTATTTGTAAAGATCTTAGCGCGTTATAAGTTGCTATCCAGCCACAACCAGTAGAGTTACTATTTGTAGCACCATACTTAAAGTTATATGTAGCATTTTGATGGTTAATAAACCCTGATGGAGAAAACCTATTAAAATTTTGCTCTACTTGTAGGTTGTGTAAATAATTTTCTTCAACTGCTATGTGATCTTCAGTGGTTTCTTCCCAATCAGCATACAAAGAAATATTTTGAGTTAAACTTTTTATAGAAGTAAACCTTTCTCCTTGTCCGCCTGGTTGTTCATACCAGCCCATAAAGGTATCGCCTGATTTAGTTGGTCTTTCAAACAAACCAACACTTGGTGCTCTAGTTGCATAATTAACAACTACATTACTTACTGGTGAACCAGTTTCAGAATGAAAAACAACTGTTTTATTAAGGTTTGTCCAATTAGCATATAAGACTGTATGTAAACTAATGTTATCAATAAAATCTATTTTTGAACCATTTCCATCTGGTTGAGTAAACCATCCTAAAAATATATGACCTTCTTTTTGGCTTTGTGTAAAGTTACCATTTTGCGGAACTCTAGTATTAACATTAGCATAAATATTATCTAAATTAATACCGCCTTCTGATTCAAAACTTACAATACGAATATTAGAGTCTGCGGGTTGCCAACCTGCATATAAAGTTATATCACTTAAAATAAATACTTGTGTATAAGGCCCATCTGTTAAAGTATAATTTTTGTACCAACCTGTAAACTCATAACCATTTCTATAAGGTTGTGGCAAATCTCCTGTACTTGGTATTCTTTCATTTTCATCATAGGTTAAAGAGTCAATGCTTGAACCGCCCATACTATTAAAGGTAACCTCAACAAATGTATCTGGTGTCCAGTTTGCATAAAGTTTAAGGTTAGAGTCTATAGCACTAACATAATCTATTCTTTTGCCAAAAGCGTATTTACCGGTGTACCAGCCATCAAATATATATCCTGACCTTTGAGGTGCTTCAAAATAACCTGACTCAGGAGCTCTATCCCATCTATATAAATTAATTCTAGAAACTTCTGAACCGCCATTTGAATCAAAACTTACATATCTTTCGTCACCTTGTTGATAAACTCTTACCCAGTAAGCGTAAAGCGTAATATCGTTACTTATAGCATCAATATAAAAGACTTGCTCGCCTTCACCATCTGGTTGTGTGTACCAACCTCCAAAGTAACTTCCTAATTTATATGAACTAATAAAGTTACCTGAACTAGGAGCTCTAAACCCTTCTAGTGCGTTTACTGCATTCATTTGTTCTCCACCATCAGAGTCAAAAGTTACTGTATAACCTTTTAACCATCTAGCATAAAGTGTAGCATCTGAATTAATATAATAATCATCAGCATTACTATAAATTGGTTCTCCATCTGGGTTTGTAGCCCAACCTATAAATACATAACCTCCACTTGGAGCTGTAAACTGATTAAGGTTTAAATTTATTACGGTTGCATATTGACCTTGTTGACTAGTCATAGAACCAGAACCACCATTAGCATTAAAGCTTATAGTTTTAATGTTTATTATTTTCCATATAGCATACAAGGTTGTGTTTTCAGTAATATATACTAACTCTTCGTCCTTATATTCTACTGGTTCACTTGTTGTTGGGTTTACAGTTGTTGTCCAACCTGCAAAGAATAATTGACCATATGATCCTTCTGGTGCATAAAAAGTATTATCTTTTAGTCGTTGTTTTGAGTGACCTCTAAAAGTTTGAGAGGTCATTTCTCCTTCACCACCATTAGCATCAAAATTTACTGTATAAGTATATTCTATTGCCCAATTAGCGTATAAATCTGTCGGTTCATTTATTGTAACTAATTCTTCGTCTTCGTATACAACTGGTCCATCAGGAACAGTTGACCAACCATTAAAATATAACTGTCCATGTGGAGCGTAAAAACTATTTTCTTTCAAATTTTTTGCAGTTGATGAAACGAAATATTGACTTAACATTTCTCCTAAACCACCATTGGCATTATATGTAACCAAATATTCAATGTTCCAAATAGCATATAAAGTTGCATCTTCAGTTGCTGTGTATTCAGCTTCATCTAAATACATTACTTCACCATTAGGTTGGGTTGCCCACCCAGCAAACTCCATTTGTCCGTGAGGTGGGTAAAATGAGTTTTTCTGTAATTGTGTTGGAACATTTTTAACTAGTATTTGTGTTTTAGGTTCTACATCCAACATATTAGCATCAAATGTAATTGTATGTGTGCTTTTTGTAGTCCATTTTGCAAATAAGCTAATATTATTATTTACTTCAATCACTTCTTCATTATAATATTCAACCGAGCCATCTATTTGAGTAGACCATCCAGCAAAGTAAAGACCACTGTAAGGGGCTTTATAAAGATTATTATTTATAGCTTGTGATTGATTTTCAATAAAAGACTGGTTATCCATATAACCTATTCCACCGCCAGCAAAGAATGTTACCACAAATTCTCTTTGTGTTTCTTCTTCTGGCATGTCATCTGTAATTTCCATCCAGCCTGCTTGTAAATTTACATTAGAATCTATGTTTTCAATATGATCAATAGGTACTTCTTGAGTTGTACCATTATCGTGAATATACCAACCTGTAAAAATATAATTTTCTTTAACAGGAATTGGTAAGCTTCCATTTTCTGGCACTCTAGTTGAAGGCTCTGCTAAAAGAGTGGTTTCTACACCTGTTCCACCACTTGCATTTAATGTAACTTGTAGGGTTGTTTCTTGTTCATTTGATACCCAATTTGCAAAAAGGGTTAAGTTCTGCGTAACTTGCTCTATATAACTATGCTTAATGCCTTGACCAGAAGGTTGAGTGTACCACCCATCAAATGTGTAGCCTTCTTTTGTTATTATATAATCTTCTAAAATGCCTTGTTCAGGAAATCTAGTGTTTTCTTCTACTGTGTAAGAAGTTTGAATATCAGTTTGCCCACCTTGTAAGTCAAAGTCTACTTGGTAAGTTACTGTGTTTGATGCAACCCAGTTAGCAGTTACTGTAGTGTCACCGGTTGAACCACTTGGTATACTACTAGGCGTCCAGCCTGTAAAAGTGTAACCTGTTACATCGTTTAAGTTATTAAAAGTTATTAAATTATCTTCTATATTATAAGTAGTGGGATTTGTATTAGTAACATTTTTTGTGTTTTCATAGTTTATTGAATACTCAGTAACATCAAAATTAGCTATTACAGCTAAGTCACCAGTTGAACCACTAGGTATACTACTAGGACTCCAGCCAATAAAAGAGTAACCTTCAACAACTTGCGTTGGTGCTATAAGGTTAATTTCTTCATCTTGTTCATTGTACTCAGAAGGGTTACTATGTACAATATTACTCATAGTAACATTAGGGTTAGCACTTTCATAACTAATTGCATAACTAGCATTATCAAAATCACCAAAATCAAAATTTAGGTCAACACAACCTGTAAGCATTACTGAAAATAATAACACTACAACTAAATTTACTAACTTTTTCATAAAAAACCTCTTATGTAATTACTATAATATTTTTATTATTATACCATTTTATAATATGGTTGTAAATAGAAAACTAACCAAAAGCAATAAAATAAACTCTAAGGTAATACCCTTAGAGTTTATTATTTAGTCAACTATTATTATTCTACTTCAATAGTTGTACCTTTATTTTCTATAGTTTTTTTCTTTAAGTTTAGTCTTAATACTCCGTCTTCTAATTTGGCTTTTACATTGCTAGCATCAATGTCAGGCATATATAACGCTCTTTTCATTGACTCATAACTTCTTTCTCTATGAATGTAACCACCTTCTTTTTCATCTGTGTCTTCTTTTTCTTCTTTTTCCTGTTTTCTTTCAACAGAAATAACTAGGTTGTCGTTTTCGTAGTTAATTTTAACTTCATCTTTTTTAACTCCAGGAAGGTCAGCCTCTACAATGTAGTTGTCATCTTGTTCCTTAACATCAAGTTTAAATGGTGTTTTAAAACTTGGTGAAACGTCGAAAAAGTTGTCAAAGAATGTGTCTACTAAACTATTACCTCTTTTTGTTGGTTTGTTTGTGTTAGTTAGATTTAACATAATTACTTACCTCCTAAATTATTTAATTTAGCAATCTTATACTTTAAGTGCTAACACTAATAATTTTAAATGCTAACTAGGTGCATGTCAACCGTATTTTCCAATTTTTTGAAAAAAATTAAAAAAAATAATATTTTATATTACTAAAATACTATTTATCTTTTGCATATTAATTATGTTTTATTAAAATTTTAAAACTCTGGTAAATTAGTTAAGTTATCACACTCTACATCGTTTTTTTCGGTTTTTATAAAATTTTGGTTATTAACTTTGTATATTTGAATTTTACCACCTAGTTTATATTTGTTACTGTCTTCACATTTATAATATGTGCTAAATTTTTTGCCTTCTAACATAGCACCTATTAACTGTTGACGCGTCCAAACTAATGGCCTTGTGTCAAACGGCTTCTTTTTATAGTTATTAAAGGCTAGTACCTTAACAGCAAAAAGCTCTTCACTTTCATATTCATTGTCATCTTTAAACCTAACCTCAGTTACTACATAATCAGTCATAAAGACCTCCACCTTTTAAATATATGTTTAAATTATACCAAAATTTTAACAGATAAACAAATTAAACAAAATATTAGTTTCAACTAATACAAAAAAAGCAAAGAATTTTGCCTAATTTAAATATGTGACAAAAAAATGCACATAATAAAATTGTTAAATAAAACAACTTTTAGTTAATTTAGTATTTATAAGGAGATTTTAATATGAAAAGTATGAAAAAAGTAGGAGTATTACTAATAGCTTTAATTTTTATGACCTCAGGGGCTTTAACTGGTTGTAATCTTTTTACTGACACGACTGGCTTTGTGGCAGATGACGAGTTAATGGGATACGCAGCCTACTCAACAGGTGCACTTCTTACAGCGTTAGAACAAGATGCACAGCAAGCAGGACTGTTTAATAGAACAAACACCAATAACCAAAGCATGATGCCTGATGCTAAAAAAATAGCAGGTCAAAACACTCAAGCAACAAGACAAAACATTAGAAACACTCAAGCAACAAGGCAAAATGCAAATAACACAAATAAAGTAATACAGGGCAATGCAGTTTTAAATAAACCTAACGGAAGAGTTATTAATAATAACACTGCAACACTTAATAACCCGCAAGGCACTAACATAAACGGAGAACGAACAAACACAAGGCAAAATGCTAATGTTATATTTAATCAAAAAAGAGATTCAAAGCTAACTCCTAACAGGATTAATGCAAGAAGAACTAACGTTGAAACTGACCTAGACACTTTTAATAAGTACTACTCTATGCTTTATCCTTTTGTTGAAGCTCAAAGTAATAATGTGGTTAATGTAACAACAGATGAACAAATACCTGAAGGATACACTTACAGAAAACAATTATCTGTAGACTTTCTAGGTGATCAACCTCAAGATATGACATTTATGTATAATGTAGGTCAAAATCAAGATACAGCTACACCTACAAGAGTTGACATAACAACTAGAAGGCAAACTAATAGGCTAACTAATAATACTAACAATAATCAAACTATAAACAACACAAATACAAAATTAAATAACAATACTAACACAATGCAAAACAATACTGATAGACTAAAAAACGATAAAACAATTAATAACACAGCTAATAGACTACAAAACTATGACACACCGAATAACACTACAAACACAACAAGACAAAACCAAACTATAAATAGAACAAATACTAAATTAAATAACGATACTAATACAATGCAAAACAATACTAATAGATTACAAAATTATGACACGCCGAATAATACTACAAACACAATAAGACAAAACCAAACAACTGAGAAAAACATGGCTAATCAAAACACTGTTAACAGAACAAATAGAAATAAGGCTATAGGCTACAACCTAAATACCAATGCAGATACAGAGTATGAAGGCTACAACGAAGAAAGCCGCTTTAGCGGAGTTGCAACTATAAATGCTACTAACTATAGCTTTGTTGGAATAAGTGAAGTTGTACAAGATGAAGAAAAGTTTGAATTTAAATTAATGATAGATGACTTAAACTTTGTTAAAATGATATTAAGACCTCAAGATAACGGACAAAACATATATGACTATGAAGTGTCTGAAAATGGAATAGTTGAAACTGTAGCTGTTAATATGCCAGAACAAGAAACAGATTTTACAGCAAATGTTAAAATTAAAAGAACAGGCTCAGACAGTGAATATACTGTAGGTAAAGAACTAGTAAATAGTGCTTTAGTTACAAGAGCAAACTATAATATAGGTGAAGCTTCAGGCATTATTGATATTAGTAAAACTCAAAACACTGCAGGTGAAGACGTTATTCAATATGTAATAACACCGACAGATGGAATTGAAACTACTATAGAAAGGCCCGCAAGAGGTATGTTAAATAACCCTACAACAAATGGAACAGTTTAAACAGTTTAACAGAAAAGAGTAATGAAATTTACTCTTTTTTGTTGCACTAAAATATCAAATTAACTAAATTTTTATTATACAAAGAAAATTAGCACATAATAAAAATGTAACATTTATTTTTTTAACTCTAGTAATTACATAAGGAGTACAAATGAACGCAAATATTATAGGCTTTAGCATATTACTAATTGCTACATTTTTAATAATTGGTAAAGTAATTCGTGTTAAATTTAGCATATTTTCTAAGTTTTATTTACCTAGTTCTCTAATAGCTGGCACTCTTTTACTTTTAATAGGACCAGAAGTATTAGGGCAAATATTTACTAACATAGAACCATTATCTCATATGCAATACGGGCTTTTAACAGGAAGTATAATGGATGTAATATCTAGCTTGCCTGGCTTATTAATTACAGTTATTTTTGCATCACTATTTTTAGGAAAAAATATACCCTCTATAAAAAAGATATGGCATATGGCAGGGCCTCAAATTTCTTATGGGCAAATAATATCTTGGGGACAATATGTTTTAGGTTTATTAGTTGCTATGCTTATTTTGGTGCCTGTCTTTAATGCTAACCCTATGGTAGGTGGCTTAGTAGAAATAGCATTTGAAGGCGGACACGGAACTGTAGCAGGCTTAGCTGATACATTTGCTGAACTTGGCTTTAATGAAGGTGCAGATTTAGCACTGGGCTTGGCTACAGTAGGCATTGTAAGTAGTATGTTTTTAGGAATAATAGTTATTAACTGGGGTGTAAGAACAAACAAAACAAGTTTTTTAAAGCATAAGCCTAAAGAGTTTGATGAATTAAAATCTGGTGGAATTATATTAAGTGAAGACAGAAAAAAAGAATCATACATCACAACAAACCCTCAATCAATAGAGCCACTTGCTTTTCATTTAGGCATTATAGCACTAGCTATAATTGTGGGGCTTGTTTTACTTGAGTCGTTAAGGCTATTAGAAAACTTTACATGGGGTGCTTATTCAGATGTAGTAATAGTGGGATACTTGCCACTTTTTCCTTTTGCAATGATTGGCGGAGTTATTGTTCAACTATTTATAAAAAAGTTTGATAAATATAAGTTAGTAAGTCGTAATATGATTAGTAGAATTCAGGGCCTTAGTTTAGACTTTTTAATTACTAGTGCTATTGCAATGTTGTCTTTACAAGTTATAGGAAACAATTTAGGAGTATTTATTATTTTAGCTATAACTGGCATAGGTTGGAATGTTTTTGGCTTTATAGTTTTATCTAAATATATTATTCCTAAAAACTGGTTTGAACGAAGCATAGGCGACTTTGGTCAATCTATGGGAATGACGGCAGCTGGACTTATGCTTATGACAATTACAGACCCTGAAAACAAAACAAAGGCAATAGATGCATTTGGATACAAGCAATTATTGTTTGAACCTATTTTTGGTGGCGGTTTAATGACTGCATTAAGCGTGCCGTTAATTATGCAGTTTGGTCCTTTTCCTTTATTTGTATTTTGTTTTGTGTTAATGAGCTTTTGGATTATTTTTGGTATTCGGTTACGAAAAAAACTTTTAAAAAAAGATTTATAAATATAAAAAAAGCACCTTATAGGTGCTTTATTTAACCTTTTACTATTAAATTAACTAGTCTATTTTTAATATAAATTACTTTTACAATGTTTTGCATTAAAGGAGCAACTTTTTCATTAGTTTTAATTATCTCTAAAACTTCTTCTTTGCTAGCATCTGCTGGTACATTTGCTTTTACTAAATTTTTACTATTTTTTTGTACCATAATTTCTACAGTTTTTCTTGTAAATTCACTTACTTTAGGCCAAGGTGCATATTGCATAGAGCCGTCAACTACTTTATATTTTTCGTTAATTTCTTCAGCTAAATGTGGAGCATACGGGCTTAATAGTACAATTAGTTTTAAAAATTGTTCTTTAGTAACTGTTTTATGTTCATAAACTGTGTTTACAAAAGTCATCATAGCAGCAACTGCTGTATTAAACTTTGTAGCTTCAGTGTCTTGAGTTACTTTTTTAATTGTATCGTTAAGTGATACCTCAACTTCTTCAGATAAGTTTTCATTTATTAATTCTTGCATTGACCATACTTTATCTAAAAACTTTTTAACGCCTTTTAGCCCTTTGTCACTCCAAAATGAAGTTTGGTTAAATGCGCCAATAAACATTTCATAAACCCTAAATGCGTCTGCCCCAAACTCTTTTATACATTCATCTGGATTAATTACATTACCTTTACTTTTGCTCATTTTTTCGCCATTTTCGCCTAAAATGTAGCCGTGAACTGTTTTTCTTTTAAAATATTCTCTTACAGGTGACAAGCCAATATCATAAAAGAAGTTGTTCCAAAAGCGTGAATATAACACATGTAGTGTAATATGCTCTTGCCCGCCGTCGTATATGTCTAGTGGTAGCCAATATTTAAGTTTATCGTAGCTTGCAAACTCTTCACTATTATGTGGGTCAATGTATCTTAAAAAGTACCAACTAGATCCAGCCCAGTTAGGCATAACATCTGTTTCTCTTTTAGCACTTTTGCCACACTTAGGACAAGTTGTGTTTACCCAGTCTGTTACTTTTGCAAGTGGAGATTCGCCTTTTTCTGTTGGCATATAATCTTTAGTTTCTGGTAAAGTTACAGGTAAATTTTTATCTGCAACTGGCACCCAGCCACATTCATTACAGTTTACTAATGGTATAGGCTCTCCCCAGTAACGCTGTCTAGAAAACACCCAGTCTCTTAACGCGTAATTAGTTTTAGCCTCACCAAAACCTTGTGCTTGCATATAATCAACAATTTTTTCTATTGCTTTTTCTACAGTTAAACCTGAATATTCTCCTGAATTTACAAGCGTACCTTCTTTTTCACAATATGGAAGTGGCTCGTTATTATTTCCTTTTACTACTTGAACAATATCTATATCATATTTTTTAGCAAATGCATAGTCACGCTCATCATGAGCTGGAGTTGCCATAACAATGCCTGTTCCATAACTTGCAATAACAAAATCGCCTACAAAAACTCTCACAGGTTTTTTAGTAAATGGGTTTATAACTTTAACGCCTTTTAACTCTACCCCTGTTTTTTCTTTAGCATTTTGTTTTCTTTCAAGTTCGCTTTTTTGTTTAGATTGTTCTACATATTCACTAACTTCATCCCAGTTATTTATATAAGGCTTTAATTTATTAATAGCTTTTGCTTCAGGTGCTATTACTATAAAAGTTGTTCCGTATATTGTATCTGGTCTTGTTGTAAACACTTTAAAGCCAACTGGTAATTCACTTTCAAAACTAAATTCTACGCCTTTACTTTTGCCTATCCAGTTTTTTTGGCTTAGTTTTACATATTCAGGTGCTTCAAAGTCTTTTAAGCCTTCTAATAATCTTTCTGCGTAAGCTGTTATTTTTAACATCCATTGGTTTTTTTCTTGTTTTTCAACTTCTGCTCCGCAACGCTCACATCTATTATCTACCACTTCTTCGTTTGCTAGACCTATTTTACAATCAGGGCAAAAATTAATTTCTGCCTTTTGTTTATAAGCTAAGCCGTGCTTGTAAAATTGTAAAAACAACCATTGCGTCCATTTATAATAACTTGGGTCTGTTGTAAAAATTTCTCTATCCCAATCGTAAGAAATACCCATTGCGCTTATTTGTCTTTTATAATTATCTGCACAACGAATAGTTGTATTTTGAGGTTTTTCGCCTACTTTTAAAGCGTAACGCTCACTAGGAAGACCGAATGCATCCCAGCCTATGCTATGAAGCACGTTATAACCTTGTTGTCTTTTCATTCTTGCAATAACATCTATTGCTATTGTTCCTCTTGGGTGTCCTACATGAAGTCCTTCTGCTGATGGGTAAGGAAACTCCCAGTTTGCATAATATTTTGGTTTTGTTTCATCAAAGTCAACTGCTGCAAAAGTACCTGTATCTTTCCAGTGTTTTTGCCATTTTCTTTCAATTTCTTCAAAATTATAATCCACTTTGTTTTCTCCTATTTTTATGTTTATATTAGTTTAATTGTTGTCAACTCATAGTTTTTATATAAATAACTATTGTTCCATTTGTAAAATGTGAGCTGCACCTTTTTTTACTGCTGAAAATTTAGGTTCTTCTTGCAAGGTTTTTTCAAAGTCTTTCATTTGTTCTTTATTATCACCGTGCATAGTAAATGATGTAAACTTATTTTCTTGTTTTTCAGCCTTTAATTGATTTAATTTTTTTATGCCTTTAACATAAAAATTATTATTTCTTTTAAGTTCATGTTTTTTAATTGCAAAACCTTTTAAATTTAAATTTGCCTTATTAAACTGGTTTGAATTAAGGTAATAACTTCTATAACCTGTTGCTTTTGTTAAGTCAGATAAATATAATAAGTCTTTTTGCTTATCTGCAACTGCGTTCATCATATGAGTGTACGATAAATTTTCACTAGCTACATGTACTAAGTAATTTTCTATTCCTAGTTTGTTTAATAAATGGCTATATCCAAAAGCTAATTGAGAACATACTCCACGCTTTAAAACTATTGAATTATAAACTTGTTTTACTGAGTATAGGTTGTCTGAGTTGTAATATTCAGCAAACCTTTTTTCGTAAGCATCTTTATATGAGTTTTCTAGCTTTTTTAATTCGTTTAAAGTTTTATCTTTAACTTTTCCAAAAGCTTTTTTCATACATTTTTTATAATAATCTATTTTTTGTTGATATTGCTTTTTATATAACTGTGAATCTATTTCGCCCAAATTCTTTTTGCAATGAAAATAGTACTTCATTTGGCTTTCATGCATTAAGTTTAAGTTCTTTTTTGCTTTTGCATTTTCTTCTTTAGTTAAATTGCTTATAATGTCAGTTGATATTTTATTAATTTTACCTTTTAGTGTTTTTTCTTTTTCCATTAAAAGTTTATAAGCTACTCTATCTTGTTCGTATTCTTCATTAACTCTTTGGTCCCAGTTAAAATTTTTGCTAACATAATTAAAAAGCAGTGCTGATTGAATTTGTTTTTCGTCTTCATTTTTTGGTTTATAAATTTTTGCTTTTTTAAATATGTGTTTTACTTTATTATCAATTTCTTTTAACATTTGTTTCATGGTAGGATAATTAATAATATCTTTATTAACAGTTTTAGTGTTTTCACTATTTACTTGATTTAAAATTTGCTCTTTTTTATTCGGCCAAATTTGAATGGCATAATCTACTGATACAATCTCGCCGTCTAGTTCAATATATTTGTCCTTATAAAAATTATCTGTTTTTATTAATTTAATATTCATTTTATCTCCTAGTACTTATGTAAATAAGTTTTTTAATTTTATCACAATTAAGTTAAATTTTCAAGTTAGTTGAAAATAAAAAAAAGAGCATGTACGCTCTTTTTTTTAGTTTTTATAATTATACAAGCTGGCTTTCTTCTTCTTCAGGTTCATGTTTTTTGTTAAGATCAGCAGTTGCTAAAATTGTTCTTGTGTTTGGGTCGCTTGTAACAACTTTTGCACTAATAGAGTCACCTAATTGATAAAGTATTTTTCCGCCTTTAGTCATTAACATACTTTGATCTTGATCTATTTTGCAACCTTTACTAGGTAGTGTGCTTAAAGGTATTAATACATCTATAATATTACTATGTTCTAGGTCATCTTCATTAAAAATAGTCATTGTAATATTTTGTTTATCAATTTTACTTACATAACCTGATTGAACCGTATTTAAATGCCTCTGCATGTAAAGAGCTGCACAGGTTAAGTCTGCTTTGTATGAAACATCTTCTGCTAGTTTGTCTTGCTTGTTAATATGAAAAGCTTTGTTATGCATATCTTGTTCTGTACTTAAACTTGCAAATTTACCTTTAGCATAATGTCTTACTTGAGGTAACAAATCGCTCATTAATTTGCCTTTTGTATCTATTTTATTATTTGCAATTGTTCTATCATACATTTTAATTGCTTCTTTTGTTAATCTATGCTCAATTAAGTCTACATATCTTCTTATAGGAGAAGTAAAATGAGTGTAGTTTGTAAGCCCTAAAGCAAAATGCCCCATTTCTAGATCTGTTTCGTAGCCTGCTTTTTTCATACTTCTAACAGCTAATGAGTACATAACCTTACTGGCTGGTTGTTCGCTAATAGCACCTAAAATTTCCTGATACGTTTTATTATCAGGTTCACCTGCAACGTCAAGACCTAGCCCTGCTAATTTTGCAACAAGGTCATCAAACCTGTCATCACTTGGAGAGTCGTGTACTCTAAAAATATTTTCAATACCTAGTTCTTTTAAAAAGGTTGCTGCCGCTGCGTTATTAGCTACCATAGCTCTTTCAATAACTTTATGAGAGTCTACATTATTATCGTTTCTATAATCTTTTACTTGGTCTTTGTTTTCGTTTAATACTATGGTAGGTTCAAAACCTTGTATGGTTAGTGCGCCTCTTGCATTATGATATTTGCTAATGCATTTTTCTAAATCATAAAGCATATCAACCATTGGTTTATATTGAGAAAATTTTTTAACTTCCTCTTTTTTATTAGCATGTAAGGCAGAAACTTCCTCGTAAGAAAATTTTTGTTTACTGTTTATAACAGCTTCATGTATATTAAAACCTACAGTTTTACCTTTTTTATTAATGTGCAGTTCAGTTACCATAGCTAGCCTGTCTTTGTTTTCGTTAAGTGAACAAATACCGTTAGATAACTTTTCAGGTAACATTGGTATAACAGTTCCTGCAGGATAAATGCTTGTTGCACGGTCATAAGCTTCATTGTCTATTTCTGTGCCCGGTTTAACATAGTTAGAAACATCAGCTATTGCTACAAAAAGTTTGTATCCAACTGGTACTCCGTGTTTTATTAAAGGCTCTACACATACTGCGTCATCCATATCTTTACAAGTAGCTGGATCAATTGTTACAAAATTTTTATCTCTTAAGTCTTTTCTTTTTGCAATTTGACCGTTAGTTATTTTACTAGATATTTTAGCAGCTTCTTTATTTACAGATTCAGGAAAAGATAAGCTAACACCTGACTCTTCTAAAATTGCATTTATGTTTGCCATAGGGTTATTAATAAACCCAAAAATTTGTTTATCGTCTTCAATTCGTGCAAAAGCTTCATTGTTTTGGTTACTTAAATAAGTTACGTGAACGCTACATCTTTTGCCTATTGCTTTTTTTGCATAATCATTTTGTTGAAGTTCAATTGTAGCACCTAAGTCTTTATCGTCTGGTATAAACACAAGTGCATTTTCTTTTTCAGTTACAACGCCGTAAACTAAGTCATTTTCATTTTCAACAACTTTTGTTACTCTAGCGTTTTCTTTAACTGTGCCTGAATTTTCTATTACAAAATTTACTGTACTTTTATTTTTAGCATTAAGAGTTAAACTTCTAGGCACAAAATACTCAGTTATTCTTCCATTTTCTTTTACAGCAACAGAGCCGTTACCATTTTTATGTTTATAAAATTTACCAAAAAGCGTTTTAGTATTATTTTTAATAATACCTTTATCTACTACAACCTTGCCTTCATTTTCAAGTGTTTTGATACTTGCTCTTATTTTATTTCTAGATATTTTTGAAGATTTAATACCTTTAAAAATAGTCTCTACTATAGCTGGTAAATTGCTGTCAAAAACCTCATTTTTTTGCATGTAATCATAAATTTTATCTTTAAGTTGCATAAAAGTCTCCTAAAAAGTTTTGTAAGACGGAAAAAATATTTAATTGTTTTTATTTTACCATATTAATTGAAAAAAAACAATATACAATTTTATGAAAGTTAATGTTATTAATTTCAATTTTTTTCTAAATGTAAAATAAGAATGCCAACAATAAGCATTCTTATTTTTATTTGTTATATGGTTATTTCTTTATCTGCTTGAAATTCGTAAACTACAATGTTGGCTTTTAGATTATTTAAAGTTTCATTATCTATACCATAATCATTAATTAATTCAGCGTCTTGTGCTTTTATTAAATTATGAAAACCAGTAAACATATCTTGCTGTTTTTCATTTATTAAATCAATAACTGAGAGTATATTGTATTTTTTTAACACTTGATATTTTCCTACTCCAAAACCTTTTAACACATCATCTTTTTTATTTTCATTTTTATCATCAGTTACTGCTTTTGTTATATCAGCTATGTAATAAATTGTTTTTTCTTGCTCTTCAAAATTAATTGGTATCATATTAACATCATGGCTAATATCACTATTTTTTTGCGTTAATCTTAATGTTTTAGAAGGTATACCAGCTTTATTCAAACAATAATTTAGTGCATTGGTAAGATCAAAGCACACGCCTTTATTTCTTACAAAAACGTTATAAAGGCTTTTAATAAACATGTCTTGCATAACTTCTTGTCTTTCTTCATTGTATTTTTTAAGATCTTTGTTTAGCTCTTTATTATTAAAGTCTATATTAGGTCTTTTAGCGTTTAAATTATCAAATTTTTGTTCAATATTCATTTCTTCTCTAACGCTCATATCATAAATGGAATTTTTTGCAAGATGGTTGTATACTTTTGCAATAAAATCTGTTTGAGCAAATAAGTCTTTCGGGTTCTCTATGTAATAACTGCCATACTTTTCGATAAGCTCGTTTGTTTTTTTGTTTATTTCGACCTGCATTTTAATTTTGGAAGGATATTCAAAAAAATTATCTATTACAATGTATTTATTATTTAACAAATGCCCTTTATCTAAATAATCTTTTGACATATTAGCAACTTGTTTAATTTTGTTTTTATATTTTGGCATTGTTTTGCAAGCTTCTTGTTGAGTATAAATGCTACCATTAATGCTTATGTAGTTATGCTTAAATTTTTTATTTATAAACACTCTTAAAATATCTAAATTTACTGCGTCTTCTAACTTAGGGTCTTTATCAAAATACTTATAAAAAGTAAAGCCATCTTTTTTACTATTAGCCTTTAAGTAAAGGTCTACTTTAGTTTGTGTTAACACTTTTTGATCTATGGTCTTATTTAAATAACTTTGATGCTGTTTTTCATCTGTAATAAAATTATAAATAGGTGTATGTTTGCTGTAATTTATTATTTTTTCTTGGTTTAACTGCTCTATTTTATTAATTTTATAATTTAGTTCGTCATTAAAGTATTTATTTTTTTCTTCTAAAAACCCTGCAAATAATTGACTGTTTAGCTGCCTTAAATTTTGCTGACCTTTATATAAATTAGCAACAAAGTATTTTTTTTTGTTAGCGTTTTTAAACTCTACTAAATTAATAGTTTGATTTGTTAATTTTTCTCTACTAAAAATAGTTGCAATAACATTTTTAATATTTGCTTGGCTAAGTAAAAAAGAATATGCTTGAGCCATTTCTAATTTTGTACCTTTATTATTAACTAACACATTATAAATATTTTTTAATATAAAATTATTATTTTGAAAAGTATGTTCATTATCAGCTTGAGTGTCAAGTTCTTTTATTTGTTTTTTTATTTGGCTTTTTTGCTTATCATTTTGGTTTATTGTTTTGTTAAATTTTAATTTATATTCTAAAGCGCCAGCTTTTTTATCTAGTTCTTCTACTTTTGAATAATCTATGTCAGAATCTTCAACACATGTCATATCGTAGTTAGTGTTTTTAGTAATATAATCAAAAATTAAACCTGCAAGCTTAACATTATTATGCTTACCTTTTATTTCACCTAAGTTAATATTAGTTAAAATTTTTTTGCTTTGTTGCATAATGGCATTTACTATTTTAGTCTCATTAGGTATCTTATCACGTTTTTTTACAATAGCGTTTTTAGTATCTTTATTTTTAATAGTATCTATAATATCATTTTCTTGCTCTGGGTAAAGTTTAAATGCATATTTAACTGTTAAAATTTTATTATCAACATGTACATAAAAAATTTTATACCCTTTTGATACAACTTTAGTAAATTTATGCTTTTTCATAAACACCTCTTAATTGTTTATTATTTTATCATAGTATTAGTAACAATACAATATGTTTTATATAAAACTAGTTGACAACTAATTATTGTTAACATAATATAATACTAAAAATAAACTATAGGAAATTTAAATTTATGAAACCAATTATAGGCATAGTAAGCACTCCTTTTAAAAAAACAGATAAAGTAGTAAAGGGTTACGAAGGGCAACCAACAGGAACAAGGCTGACTTATGAAAATGCAGTTATAAAAGCTGGTGGCATACCTATTGTTTTAAATGCCTTAACTAATAAATCAGATATTAAAAGACAACTAGACTTAGTAGACGGACTACTAATGCAAGGCGGCAGCAACGGCGACATTGAACTAATGCACATTGAATACATAAAACAAGCATACAAAAAAAATATGCCAATTTTAGGAATATGTATGGGTATGCAACTATTAAATGTAGCTTTAGGCGGAGAGTTAGGCAAAATTACAACAAAAGTAAACCATAAACAACCTACACCGCTTTATATGTCTTTTCATAAAGTTAATATAAAAAAACCTAGTAAATTATATAGTATGTTTGGTAGTCAAATTGATGTAAATTCTAACCATATTCATAACATAACCAAACTAGCAAAAGATGTTGTAGTAACTGCTCTTAGTGAAGATAACGTTATTGAAGCAATTGAAGTTTTAGATAAAAAATATATAGTGGGCGTTGAGTGGCACCCGGAGCATTTACTTAAAAAAAATAACACTTGGTTAAAAATTTTCACAAGCTTTATTAACAGTTGTAAATAATTAAAAAAGCACTTTTAAGTGCTTTTTTAATTATTTTGATTTAGCTTAAGGGTTCCATTCAATATCATCCGGAGTTAATAGCCTAGGTTCATTAGTGTTTGAATCTTGTCCTTTTATGCTTACTGAATCTTGTTTTATGCTATTTTGCATAACATTTGTTGCATCATAAAGTCCCAGTCTATCAATATGATTTTCACTTAAGCTGTCAATATATTTGTTTATCGTTTGTATTATTAGTTTCTTATCTTGAGATTCATAGTCATCAGAGTTGTATCTAATAGCATTAACATATTCAGACAAGGTGGTTGCCACTTCATAATCATTTAGTTCGTCTAGTTGACCTTCAAAATTTTGAATATTTTCTTTCACATTATCAATTTTTATATTATAACGACCAACCTTATAGTCTATAAGTCTAACATTTGCTTTATCCTGCAAAGCATACATAGCAGTTTTATAATAATAAGTATCTTTTAAGTTTACATTTTCGTAGTCAATGTTTATGTTATCTAATTTTTGCTTATAATTTAGCATAACTAAATCTTCAAGGGTTTTAAATTTATAATTATTAACATCATCCATATAGTTATAGTAATTTTCATTTGTTACAGCATTTCCTTTAGTATTGCCAAAAACATCTCTCAAGAAAGATTGTGATTCATAATCAACCTCATAAAGCCCCTTAATTATTTCATTAAAAACTACATTATTTTTGCCACGCTCTTCACTAGAAGCTAAATCATATTTATCTTGCAAGCTTGACATAGTTTTAGCCGTTAAAAAATTTGTATTCATCTCAAGAAATGATGAGTGATAACTGTCTTTATTAAAAAAGTCTTTAGCTCCATATAGCTGTTTATCAAAGTCAGTAACATTGTTGCTCATCATAGTATTTTCAAGTTCAACAGCATGCATCATTTCGTGCACCAATACTTCAACAGCCTTATCTAGACTAGCACGATCAATTAAACTGTCTTTAAGCACAACTGAGCCTGATGGTGTAGAAAAACTGCCTGCATATAAGTTTAAATACATACCGCCTTCTGTTTTTTTAAATAAGGTGGTAGTTGTAAAACCATCAGTTTTTATATTTGCCTCTTCACCAATTGCTTGAGCTATGTTGTCTAATAGATTCATTTTGTCTGCCTTAGTCATATCTTTAGAATCATAAATTTGTTCTATGCCATCTACATTAAATATCGCACTTTGTATATCATCATATAATTCACTTACTGATCTTTCTTCTTTATGTTTTAAAATAAAAGGTCCAACATCTACTATTTCATTTTCAGTTGTAAATTCTTCATAAGCTTCTTGTGCTATTCCAACTCCAAGCAACGCTCCACCAACAATGGCAGAAAAAGCAAATCCTTTTTTAACTGCATTTTTTTACTGGCTTTAATAGCTTATTAGCCTTATAAGCTATACCTTTTTTATTAAACTTAGCATATCTTGCAACAAGTTTTCTTGAGTTAGTGTTTTCTTTACTGCTATCAGTTAAAAAATTGTCTTGTATTTTTAATTTTTCCATCTGCGACCTCTAGATTTTTTTATTATAAATATAATAACCTATTAACTATGTGTTGTCAATGTTCAGTTTTTTAAAAGTAATAATATTGTTTAGTTTTTAGCTTATAACTATATTAACAAAATAAAAAAGCACTTTTAAAAGTGCTTTTTTTAAATTATTTTGATTTAGCTTAAGGGTTCCATTCAATATCATCCGGAGTTAATAGCCTAGGCTCATTAGTGTTTGAATTATCATTTTTTATATTTGCTATTGTAACACTATTTTCTAAAACTTTTTTCGCATCTTGTATACCTAGTTTTTCTATATGCTTTTCTTTTACTTTGTCTATGTGTTTATTTACTGTATTTAGTATAAGTTGCTTGTCTTCTTTTGAATATTTATCTGGAGAATATCTAATTAAACTTGTATACTCACCTAAGCTACTAGCTATTTTGTAGCTACCTAATAAATCAGAGTTTACTTTACTTTCAAAATCAGTTATGCTTTCTTGCAAATTATCTACACTAAAGGTATGAAAACCTTGTTGATAATCTAGTAAGCGTACATTTTTATCTTGTCCTAGTGCATACATTGCAGTCTTATAATAATAAGTGTCTTTTAAATTTATATCTTCATAATTAATATTTCTATCATCTAGCTTTTGCTTGTAGCCTATCATGATTAACTCTTCAAGAGTTTTGTAGTTATATTTATGAACATCATTTTTGTAATTATCATAATTTTCGTTTGGTATTATTTTGCCCTTGGTGTTAGCAACTAATTCCTGCAAAACTGGCTTAGATTCATACTCAACACCGTAAGCGCTTTGAATAATTTCATTAAAAATGTAACGTGTTTTACCCATTTCATAATACTGATAAGGGTTATACCTTTCATGCAAACTTGATATAATTTTATTAGTCATTAAAATAGTATTTGTTTCTAAAAAAGATGAATTATAAATATCTTTGCTAAAAAAATCGCCCGCTCCATATAATTTTTTATCAAACCTGTTTACATTATCGCTCATTAAATTATTTTCAAGCTCTACTGCATGCAACATTTCGTGTATTAAAACTTTAACCGCGTCTCTAAACCTAGGGTGATCAAGCAAGCTATCTCTTAGTAAAACTGAGCCTGAAGGTGTTGAAACCGCTCCTAAATATGCATTTAAATATGCACCTCTCTCAGTACCTTTAAATACACTAGACTCTGTATAACTATCAGTTTTTATATTTGCTTCTTCACCAATAGTTTTAGCTATATTATCTAACAAGTCTGCCTTTTCTTCTCTTGTTAGGTCTCTTGAATCTGGGTTTATGGCTTTTTCTATTCCATCAATGTTTAAAACAGCCCTTTCAATATCGGCATACATTTGATCAACTGATCTTTCTTCTTTATGTTTTAAAATAAAAGGTCCAACATCTACTATTTCATTTTCAGTTGTAAATTCTTCATAAGCTTCTTGTGCTATTCCAACTCCAAGTAACGCGCCACCAACAATGGCAGAAAAAGCAAATCCTTTTTTTACAACGTTTTTTACGGGCGTTAAAAAACTGCTTTTCTTATAAGCCTTCCCCTCTTCGTTAAACTTTGTATACCTTTTTACAAGCTTAGTTTTATTTGTTTTATTTGTATCAAGATTATCAGTTTTAAATTCATCTTGCACTTGTAAGTTTTTGATTGTACTTTTCATTTTAACCCTTCTTCTTTTAATGAAATTTCTGTTAATTAATAATAACCTAGCACGGCCAATTTGTCAATGCTCATTTTTATTTACAACCTGATTTTTTACTTGTATTTATAATTAATTATATAGTTAAAAAGTGTTAACTTATAGTATAAACGCAATAATATAATAAAACATTAGTACACTGACATCAACTAATTCTAATTTATAATAACTAAATAAAAAAAGCAACTTAAAGTTGCTTTTTTTGTATATCTTATTCGTGATGACCAATAGGTCCTTCTTTGAATAAATTGTCTTTTAACTCTTCATCTAATTCTGGCATTTTTCTTCTTAGCCACTCTAAAGTCATAGCAGCATGTTCTAGTTCTTCATCTCTATTGTGCTTTAATATGCCTTTTAACTCGTCATTTTTGGTAGCACTCATTCTTTGATTATACCAATCTACTGCTTCAAATTCTTCAATTAAGCTTTTAAAAGCTCTTGTCATATCCTTTGTTTCTTCATCTAATAATTCTACTGGTTCATGATATTGATCCATAATTTATACCTCCTTAATGTATATATTACATTTTAACATATTAAAAAAAAGTTGACAAATAAACTAATGGGGCTTAATAAAACTGATAAATAAGCGCCTATATTATTATCTTATCAACTTAATTATTTTAATAGCGCTTTACTACATTTTAATTAGTATAATAATAAAAAAGAGTTTAACTCTGTAATTAATTATGATACACTAAAAGCACTAAAAAAAAGGTGCTAAATTTTGTTAGCTTTAAATTTATGATTGATATAATAATTGAGTTTTTTAAACAAGTAATAAACAACCCTTATTTGGTTGTTTTAATAATATCTGTGCTCCCTTTAATAGAGCTTAGGGGAGCAATTCCTGTTGGCTTTAGTATGTTTATTGCATATGGTATGCCCGTTGAACTTGCTATTCTTAACTCTTTTATAATTGCTTTTATTGGCTCTAGTTTAATTTTTCCGGTTATTTATGTTGGGTTAGAATGGGGCTTAGGCCTTTTAGAAAAAATCAAGTTCTTAAGAAAAATTATAAAAAAAATAAGAGCCAAATTTAATATAAAGGCAGTTAAACTACAACAAGAAGTTAATCATGGAACAAAAGATATAAGCGACCTTAAGGAATATAAATTAAAACTGCAAAAAATACAATTTTATGCATTATACGCTTTTGTAGCAGTCCCTCTACCATTAACAGGTGTTTACACTGCTTCGGCTGTTGGAGTGTTTGCAAAAGTAAGTTTTAAAAAAGCATTATTCCCTATTATTTTAGGTAATTTTACAGCAGGCGTTTTAATAAGTTTAGCATCCTATTTATTTGGAGTGTTTATTTAAAAAAAACTTATCTACTTAGATAAGTTTTTTTGTTTTTTAATATAATAAAAGCTTATATAAAATGCTATTGTACCTAGTAAAGTAATAGTAGATACTAAGCTACCCTCAACTAAGCCTGGTGTTGTGTACTTAAGCTTAATTTCGTAGTTTCCAGCTTGTAGCCCTATTCCTAAAAAGCCTACATTTGTTTTAATAACGTCAACCTTGTTACCGTTAACATAAGCCTCCCAGCCATTAGAGTATGGAATGCTAAAGTTAACTACTGAGTTTTCATTTAGGTTTATATTGCCTGTTACAGTGTTTGCCTCTATTTTAGTATTTTCAATTGAGTTGTTTTTTAAATTAGTTATTTGTTGTTCGTAGTTATCTAAATTATAACTCTGCATTTCTATACTTTCAAAACTATAAGTGCCTGTTTCAGAAAATTGTAACTCTACAACCCCTTCACTACTATTATTATAGCCTAAATTAACTGTATGGTTTTTATTTTCAAAATACGCTTGCGCGGTTTTATTATAAGTTCTTGTTTTAACTTGATTATTATTAAAGTTAAAATACGTATTAAAAGTATTATCATCCGTTTTTGTTAAACCTTGTAAGCTTAAATATAATTCCCTATTTAGCTGTGCATCTGAAAAGTTAAGTTTAATAGCTTCTTCGGTGTTGTTAATTGTAATATTATTGTTTTGTAAGTCAACAGCGTTTTGAGTGCTTTCAACATTAAAGTCAACTGAAATAGCATTTTGAGTTAAAATTAAATTACTAAGCCCCAAATTTTGCCCAACCTCATTACTTACTACAACTGAGTTAAGCATTGCAAATTGTCTTTCAATTACGTTTAAGTCTTCTAATTGCTCTTTTGTAATATAGCTATCATAAGAATAAGCTAGTGGTAAGTAGTTACTGTTTTCATAAATGTATGCGTTTTGCGTTATAATTTCATTATTTTCATCGTAAGCAAAACGCGGGTAAGCTTGCTCGGTTTCATAAATTATTAAATTAATAGTTTCTTTTTCATCATATACTGGGACCTGCACAGTTTCAATTAAATTATAGCCGAAAGGTGCGTTATCAGGTTCTGTTAATGAAATATGGTATCTAACACCTGTTAGCGCATCTATTGCTGTTCTATTATTACTTCCATAGTAACCAAATGTTCCCATATTATTTACTATTTGATTTGCTTTTAAAAAATCGTGATAATACTTATTAGAAACTGAAGAATACATGTAGTTACTACCATGTTTTGATAATAAACTATCGTTAGGTATTGTATAATTTTCAGTATAGTTTTGATTTAAACCAAAATAGTCTTTATTTAGTCTATAAAATTCGTGATCTGGGTTAAAACTATACTCTGGTTGTGTTTGCATAACTTCATTAAAATAACCATTATTTAAAAACTCAGTACTGTAATTAGCCATAAATGCAGCTTGAGGCAATATTGCAAACAAAATAATGCCAACATAAATAATTCTTTTAGCTTTAGCTAAATTAATATTTATATTTTTATAGCTATAATATATAACAGTTGTCGCTAATAAAATTATAGGTAATAAGTAAAATGCTCCAGTTAATATTAATATTGATGATAACACGCAAGATGTTATTAGCGTAATTTTTAAGTCCTTTTTTGTCCAGTTAGGTAATTCTTTTAATGCATATAAAAACCCAATTATAGTAAAAAGTATTAAACCATAAGTCCAACGATTGTTAACATAATTAAATAAATTAAAAGAGTAACCTACAAAACTTAAAAAGAGTGAAACATAACAAAAAGCTATTAAAATTTTAAAAGTGTTATTAGCTCTTTTTTTAAAGAAAATTGGTAAAGTTAAAATTCCAATTAGGCTTGAGTAAATATAAGTGTAGTTACCTAAACCTCTATTTATAACAAGTGCTGAAAAAATAGATTTAAAATAATTTAAACTATAAAAAGTTAAGTCTCTACCTACAGATCTTGCACTATTTATAAAGCCAATAGCTGTAGGAAATAGCATAAAACTAGCTAACAGTACTCCAATTAAACCAGCTAACGCAAAGGGTAGCATAGTTGCAACAAACTTTTTTATGCTAAATTTATTATAGTTAAAGTACCTTAAAAAAATAAATAATACTGTAAAAATAACTGACATATAAAATAAATAATACTGCGAAATTAAAGCAAAAAACACTGTTACAATAAACATTATTGAAGCATATTTTTTTTGTTTATACATTCTTTCAGCTGCTAAAATTAATATAGGTAAATAAAATGGTGCATTAATAAAAAATGGATGCCTTATAAAACTAAATAAAGCAAAAGCACTAAATGCATATAAAATAGCACCTAGTATTCTTAAGTCTTTTTTAAAGCCAAGTTCTTTAGTAAGTAGTAAAAAGGCTATACCTGTAAAAAATAACCTAACTAAACTAATAAAACTATACGCTACATCTATATTTTTTATAGGAAAAAACAAAGCTATAAAATTAAACACATCAAACAATCCATAATAAGCATATGAAGCAATAGTGTCTGCACCTAGTCCTAAGTTCCAGTTCCAAAAAGCAAAACCACTACTAAACATATTTTTAAAACTTTCTATAAAGTCTTTTAAAAAAATTAAATGCTGTGAAGCCCCGTCAATATACCAAATAAACGATTTATCAAATATAATAAACGGAGAAAATACAATTAAACTGCAAAATGAAAAAAGAAGTAGGTATAACTTAAATTCATACCCCTTACTATTTTTATTAATTAAAAAGTTAAAAATTTTTTTTCATTAGTTAGCCCCTACTAAACATTGCCTTCTTCTGTTTCTTTAACAATATAAATTGCTCTATTTTTTGTTTCTTCATAAGTTTTTAAACCGTATTTTGCAACTACAGTTACAGCAAATAACTGTACTGAAGTAAATACTGCCATTGCAGTAATTAATAATATAGTTACAGCTAACGCTGTTGAAGCTAAATTAAAAGCAGATAAAATTAAAATAGTTACAAGGCTAACTGCGCCTAGCCCTGCTAAGAAAAAGCATATAAAACTTAAAATATATAAAAGCTTTAATGGTAGGGTAGAAAAAGCAAAAATACCATCTATTGCATATTTAAATAAATTTTTAAAAGACCATTTAGTCTCGCCAGCCACTCTTTCTACATTTTTGTATTCTAGCCATTTGGTTTTAAAACCAACCCAGCCAAATATGCCTTTTGTAAAACGATTATACTCGGTAATTTTTAACACTTCATTTAAAAACTGCCTTGTCATCATTCTATAGTCTCTTGCTCCATCAACTATTTGTGCATCTGAGCTTTTATTTATAAGTTTATAAAATTTTCTAGCAAAGAAAGAGCGAATTGGAGGCTCTCCTTTTCTTGTTACTCTTCTTGTTGCAACACTGTCATAATCGCCACTTTTTAAATAAGAATACATTTCAGGTAGCATTGCTGGTGGGTCTTGAAGGTCTGCATCCATTAGCACTATATAATCACCATTTGCTTTTTTAAAACCTGCAGCAATTGCTGCTTCTTTACCAAAATTTCTTGAAAAAGAAATATACTTTACTCTATTGTCTTTTTTATTAAGCTCTTTTAATAAACTTAAAGTTTTGTCACTAGAGCCATCATCTACAAAAATATATTCAGCTTCTAGCCCTTCTATTTTTTTTATAGCTTTTTCCGTTTCAACAAAAAACAAATTAATCGTTTCTTCTTCATTGTAACAAGGTACAACTATTGATAATTTTTTCATATGTTCCTCACTTTTGGTTTTTTAAATATTATTAGTTTGCTTAATACATAATTTATTATAACAACTGTAACTCCTACAATAACCTTACTAATAAGGTCGTCAATTAATAATAGTGACACTAAAGCATACATTAAGCCCATATCAACTAATAAAGATGTTATTCTTGCACTAAAAAAAAGACTTGCTTGAGTTATCATTTGTTTGACTGTACTTGTTTTACAGTCAAACACCCATACTCTGTTTGTAAAATAAGCAAATAAAACGGCTGCTACCCAAGCTATTAAGTTACTTAATAAATAATATACGTTTAATGGGTTTGTTAAAACGTAGTAAACCACAAAGTTAACTACAGTTGTAAGTACGCCAAACACTAAGTATAAAATAAGTTCCTTTTTCTTATCTATTACAAATGTTAGCATTTGTTTAATTAAATTGTTTTTATAATTCTTTTGTATTTTCATTTTCTGTCCCATAAATCATATTTGGATTTATTTTCATTGTTTTTTCAAGTGCTCCAACTGCATATTGTTGCCAATATTTTGTTGAGCACTCATTTGCATTATCTGTTTCATAATATAATGAATTAGAGTAAAAAGTCAATTCAGGAGCTATTTTTTTTGCATATTTATCAAACAAGTTAAACACATCGTTTTCTTTAACACTATCTCTATATATTATAAAATGTACATAGTCGCCCTGTCCTACAAAAGGGTTATTCATCCAACCATTTTTATAAGTATCTGCATTTTTTAAATTGGCTTTAATTATAAGTTTTTTACTTATATTTTTATTGTTTTCATCTGCTTCTTCATGCCTATGCATTATTCTTTTATTATATTGTTTTTCACAACCTAATAGCTCGTTTTTGACTGCATTTGCAATTAGATGTAAATTATTAAACATTTCTTGCCATTTACCATTAGCATAAATATTTCTATGACCCTTAACATCAAAAGCAATTATTTTGTATTTGCCATTTTCTTGAGCTCTAGCATAATAATCAAAATAATGTTTTTTAGTTGGATATTTACTAATTAAATATTTTTCTATTTCATATGGGTTTTTAAAATCTTTTTGCTTCATTTAATACCTCATACTAATTTTATCATGAGTAGCAAATCTTTGCAATATTTACTTGTAACAATATAAATTAAAATTAAAAACTTTAGATTGTAAATTATATAGGTAAAACCACAAAAAATAACTATAAGTACTTGAATTATAATGCACTCATTAAAATGGGTATAGATATTAACTTTAAATTAAACATTTTTTACTCTTGAATTTTATGTATGATATTAAAATTGCTTGATGAACAGCCAGCTATTAAAAATACAACTATTAAAATTATTACGCTTGCCATTACTACTTGCTTTACATTGGTTTTCATAATTTATCCCTTTATAATTAATTTAATATATTATACTACTTACTATAAATTTTGTAAAACGAGTTGCTTTCTATTAATTATTAAATACATTTTTCATTTTGTAATATGTATTGTTTTAATTTATTAATTGCATTTTTATATCGGTAGGTAATTAGCTTGGTGTAATATTGTACTTGCGAGATATTTCTATCTTTTTATAATTTTGCCAAAATATCTTTTTAATAATAAACCACTCTTCTTTCTTGAGCTTTTTTAGTGATTTTTTTAGTAGTTCAATTCCAATTTCTTTATTAGCTTTATTTGTTAAGCCTTCTTTTTGCTCTAGTACTTCATATGGGTTAGACGTGTTGTCAATTAAAAACTCTTCACTATTTTTAAAAGGATCTATTGAGGTTTCATTTTTTGCAATTTGTCTTTTTTGTTCTTTTTCGTCATAATAAAAAGCTTTTAAGTTTTCTGCAACTGCATTATTAACTTTAACAGATATATATTTGGCACTTATATTGTCATAATACTTTATGTCTCTCATATAGCACTCCGTTGCAATGTACTTATTACATAATAGGCTTTCTAAGCTGAGTTTTAAATCACCTATTTTAAAAATAATCAAAACAGTAATCTCATT